>Ga0208315_1000072_pt1 | contig 139612 bp, 87 predicted proteins | sample MalvireepMed_215_FD_184239 | JGI IMG/M metagenome (GOLD analysis project Ga0208315, IMG submission 184239) | Marine viral communities from the Global Malaspina Expedition - Malaspina viral metaG DeepMed_215 (SPAdes) (version 2) | ecosystem: Environmental > Aquatic > Marine > Oceanic | place...
CATTTTATAATCCTGAACGGTTGCATTCGTATCTAGATTACAGAAGTCCAAATCAATATGAGGCGGACATGAAGAAATTGAAAAAAGTAGCTTAACTGGGTTGGTCAATTTTGGTTGACCACGTCAGTTCAGCACTTCAGTGCATTAATGTAGAGGACTTTAAGCGGGGAGATTCACCTAATTATATTGTTGTCCATGCTGGATATAGAAAAGGCCTAGGTGAACTATAGTGTTAAGAACATTCGCATCCGTGGCCTTACTTAGTTTTCAACTAAATGCAGCGCCACTACTTCTCTCTGGCCACCTTACCAAGGATGTCAGTCAAACTAAGTTAGCCATAAACAAAAAAATTGAAGGTGCAAATGAGTACTTAGCTGTTGCTGAGTATCAATTGAGTTACGCAGACGATTACCATTCAAAACCTTTCCGAGATTTGTACGATAGAAACCGTTTTAGAAAAAAATTTGAAGAATACACAAATCAAAAAGTTACAAAATGGGATGCAGCAGGACTAATAAATGATGTTACAACTAAATACGACGAAGACGTTGTTTATGAATTAGATAATCTTATTCCAATGCCACCGTTGCTCAATAGGCAAGGGGGAGCATGGTACCAGCTCAAAAGTTATGAATTGGAAATGGCGAAGTTATTGGGGCGGGTTAGCGTGGTGAGTGGGTACCATGTCAAAAATGGGCATTCAGTATACTTCAAGATATTGGTGAATGAAGATAATGCTGTCACCGTATCATTTTTAATGTCTGAAAAAGATTCTAATTCAAATCTAAGCTACTACATTACTTCGATTTCATGTATTGAATCTCTAATCGATCGTAATGTTGTTGCCAAGGAGCATCCTGTATTTAGAACTGCAAATAGTACTGCGGCGCAAAGCCCTTTTGTATGGACATCGGGCGGGAAGAAACCACACAAATGCCGGTTAAGTAAGAGTGAGTAAAAATATGCTTAATCGACTAATTTCCTCGCATATATGTAAAGGCAAACTCGAAATGTTTCTGCAACCCCAAGTGAACATTTTGACTGGCAAGACAATTGGAATAGAGCTACTTGTTAGGTGGGTTAACCATCTCGGAAAATCGATAGAACCCCATTTTTTCCTGCCCCTTATCAGAAATTCCAAATATAAAGCAAAATTTTCTCAGTGGGTCCTTGAAGAGACCTTTAGAGTTAGCGAGGCTCTTTCTATTGAAGGCTTTAATGGTAGGGTCGCTTGCAACCTTGATGCATCTGAAATGTATAGTGGGATTGAATTTTTCTTACATAAGCTGAGGAAGGAATACCCCAATGCAGGAGAAGTCGAAATTGAAGTGACTGAGGTAGGTCAACTTGGTGATAGAAGAAACTTAGAAGCTTATATCGAATGCTTTAAAAGCCACGGAATTAAGGTTGCTCTAGATGACTTTGGAACTGGGTTAAATAATTTTGATGCTGTTTTTAATTACGATATCGATAAGGTCAAAACAGATAAGGGATTCTTAAATCTCAACAACGAGGTGAGGGAGGTATTCTTTAGTAGCATATGCTCAATAACAGAAAAACTGGGACTGGATCTAGTTGTAGAAGGTATAGAAAACAGTTCCGAAATAGTTGCGTTGCAGAAGCTAGGAGTTACAACAGTACAAGGCTTTTATATTTCTAAACCAATTCCATTCAAAGACTTTGTAAGTTCTCATAAAAACTCGTTAGGGATTATTAATGAAGAAAATATTGCTAATTGCATTTCTTAGCGCTCTTTCTCTTGCTACCAAAGCGGGGGGAACCCACCCGGTTGGTTTTGTGAAGAGAATATTGTCGCCAAATATGCTTGAAATAGAGCTCTCAGAAGGAGTCATCAAGTTTGAGATATTAGGGCCTGACTTTTCACAATTAGATAGCAACTGCTCAAGTTCACTTCTGGTGCAAGAATACTGTGCGTATATAGAAGAAATTGTAGGGAATAGGTTAGTAGGAATCGCATTGGAAGACGCTTCAGGTGATTTGCTGAAAGGTGATCTGACCTTTGATGGCACTTCTTTAGCATTGCTCCTAATAAAAGGTGGATATCTTAGAGTTAATACTCGCCACCACCTGAACCATGCATTATTGATTGCTGAAGAAGAGGCTAGATGCTTATACAAAGGTATTTGGGCAAATAGAAGGGGTGAACTTGAATACGAAAAATCCTGTATGGGTAGATAAATGTTTAGTTACTTTTTTAAAAATGTAGTTCCATTTAGATATGAAGTTGAAGGTGATGTGATAAGTGAAGAAATGCTCCTTGATTTCATTCCACAACTCAAACATGTTCCGATCAAAGCTTCTCAAAAAGAAGCTTTCGGCTTTTCAAGCATAGTTGGCTTTGAGAATGATGAACAATATATCCATTCAATAGACGGATGGATATTACTTAGCCTGACGTTCCAAAAGAAAAATATCAAAAAAAGCCTACTAAATAGGAGGTTTAATGATCTAAAAATTATAACCAATGAAAACAACTTTAAAATGGGTAAGGCCAAGCTAACACAAGAAGAGGAGGAAGAGCTTAGGGCTAAAGTATATCTAGAATTACTTACAGAGGTTCAGCCAGACGAGGACTACCTAAATGTAATTGTAGACACATACTCAAAAAATATTTATCTATCCAATGACAAAGCAAAATATCAAAAAGTTTTTACTAACTTAATGAGGAAAGGGATTGAGTCTTTTTCAATGTCTAACTTCAATCCACATGGGGTAGGGCTACACCTTACACAATGGCTGTATAAGCCGACTGAAAACTTACCTAGTGAAATATCACTTGAGGACAGCACTTATTTAACTTCAGAGCAATCAGCAAGAGCTCGATTAACCAAACAAGACCTTCACTCAGATGAGATACAAGTCCTCATAAATCACGGCAAAAAATGTAGCTCTTTAGGTATCTCCTTTCTAGAAAGGCTTAGTTTAACTCTTCACGAAAGTTGCAAGTTATCAAAAGTGAAATTTTCTGATCAACTGATGGCAGAAGTCAGAGAAGTAGAAGAGCCAAGTAGCCGGTTCGATGAAATGTTACCTTTTTGGGAAGTGATGTGTAGCGAATTCACTTCTTTTTATGAGTGGCTTGACAGAGTTATTGAACAACCAGTCTAAGAAAAAGCATTTTGGATGACTTTTCTGACAAACATTGAATAAGTCGGGAAAACGATTTTTTCAAATTCACCTCCCCAGTATATTTGATTCCAATACAAAACGTTGGATGAAAATACACATGAATAAAACTGTTGTCTCAATCGCTGTACTTATAGGTATGGCGTCGTCGGGCGCCCTCGCCAAATCAGCGGACGCTTTCATCACACAATGTAAAGCAGAAATGATTGAGGCTATCAGTCCTATCAATGACCAGACAGGTACTTCAGAGCCAGAAGCCATATTAAAAGCCCCAAATGAAAAAGAGCAAGGTTTAACCTCTAAGAACATAGCTAGTCAGAAAAGCACTTCTATTCAACCTAAAGAAGTGGAAACCATAATTGAGGTTGTAGTTGAAGAGCCGCACCCTGGGGATTGGTGTGAAACAAGAAAGGAAGACGAACTTTATTTTGTAAATGAAGAGCGTGGTTACTTCGGTTTCTACCTTAAGAAGGGGGCGCTAATAGAAAACTTAGAGAGGTTGGTCGATTCCTTTTATCCCAATAATCAGGGTTTAATAAGCCGCATAGGCGATCACGTAGTACCTGCAAATACTTGCATTGTTGAAAGAAATAAAGACCTTGTCTTTCAACAAATTGTTGAACCTTATTTTGTTGACAATAATTCGGTTCAATATGGAAGCTTTACGAATAACGTCCACGCTGTTTTTTACAGAAATGACCCAGAGTTCAGCAGATACTTTTCTGGGGTAAGACGCTAATGAACACTCCTAAATTATTACTAACCCTTTCTGTTATCGCTGGTATTGCAGGTTGTTCAGTACTCACCAAACCAAACGAAGCAGAAGAAGCAAATAAATCCGAAATGCTTTTGGCTAAGGCTAGAAGAGATCAGGTAGATTCATCGCCAAATGTACATACCTTTTCATCTATGTATGTGCCAGTTCTAACTCTAAAAGAGTCTCAACTGCCCGGATGGTATAAAACGCCAAAGAGCATCAAAGTAAAAAATAGGGCGTTGGAAGATGTTATTTCGGAGCTAATTGAGAGCAGAGATATTAGGGTTAAATATTTACCTGGAGTAGTGAGAAGTCTAGATGTGTCTCTTTACGGAACGCATAAAACTTTAGGTGGTTACCTAGAAGCGATTGCATCAGCTACAGGGTACCAATTAGATGTGAAAGAAAACCTGGTTACGTTCAGTAAATATGTAGAGCGTGTATTTCCAATTAGAAATATTTCAGGTAACTATGATTTTGCAATTGGTAAAAAGGAAGAGCAATCTCAAAGTAACAATAACTCTTCTAATGGGTTTGCAGCTGCGGAAGCTGTAAAGTCCAATGGTGACGAATTTAGCAATTTAAGTGGAAGTTACGATCCACTAGAAGATTTCAAGGCAGGCGTAGAAACTGTACTTGGCTGTAGAGAAGAAGGTGATAAGTCTTCATTGAACATCGGCTCATCAGGTGGTGAATCTGGTGAGAGAAGCCATGTTCAACAAGCTCTAGAAAGTGATATGAACTTTCAATTATCTCAACTAGATAAGTGTGAAGGGGGGGCAGTAGTTAAAGAACTAAGAAGCGATAACTCATTGCTTGTTAGAGCGCTACCGTTCCAGATGAACAAGGTTGAAAAGTTTATCACTGAAAAAACAGAGCGCGAACTAAGACAAGTAAGAGTTGATGTGACTTTGGCAGCTATAGAGGTTACTGAAGATACAGCTTTCAGCTTAGATTTCGCAGTTCTTGATAATGTTGTCGGTAGTTCAGACCTTGGACTAACAACAGCCTCTAATTTATCCGAAAGCATCATTGGTGGGTTATCTAGTCGAGGTACGGCGACCCTTACACATACCTCAGGTACAAACCTAGCATTAACGGCTCTGCAAAAACAGGGAACTATCCTAGACAAAGCAACTTTACGTGGAGTTGCATTCAACCATCGTATTGCAAAAATCACTGATATAAACAAGCGGTCATTTATATCTGATAGGCCACTAGGAACCACAGCTGAAGTCGGTGTCACATCATCAGTCGAACAAGATGTGGTTGAGTCAGGAAGAGCGCTCTTCATTAAACCAAACATCGGACCTAGCGATGTGGTCATTTATATATCAACAAGCCTTTCGTCTCTAATTGATATTCGTTCGCGCGGTGATGAAGGTGAAGAAGTCGAATCTCCTGAAATTAGCGACCGTGAATTTTCTTCGATGGTTCTTGTTAGACCGGGCAAGCCTGTCCTAGTAGGTGGGTTTACGGTTAATGAAGTTCAAAGCATAACATCTCTAAATGGTGTTTCTGGTATTACACGGAGTTCTACAAACTCAGAAGTTGAGATCGTCATGATTGTAGAGGCTGTCTACATATGAACGCCTTGAAAGCTACTAAGACGGTTTCAGTTCTTGCCGCAAGTGCAAGTGCCATACGAGAGCATCTAGAAGACTTGAAGAGCTTACAGCTCGAACATGGTGCTTTCTACAGAAACGACGCAGGGGTAGTCATTTTTGCCTCGGAAGAGAATTCCACCTTATTTGCTCCTGCACTTCTTGAGCACTTCGATGGGCGAGATGCGATAGTCGTCTATAAGAAAGATGAAAAAGTGTATTTTTTCGCGACGTTCAATGGAAACTTTATAGATGAATTTGAGTTTTCTATTACTGATAGTGATTCAAACGACATTGAAAGGCTTAGAAGGTTTTGTTCACTATACCCATCCGAATTATCCTCGACCCCCTTTTATTCGAATGTCAATGCTGAAGCCGCAGACGAAAATTCCGTTCTCTTAGATGGAATAGAACTGCCGTTATCTATTGAGCGGGAAAAGGGGTTTCAAGAATTAAAGTCTTTAAAACCAGTCTTAGCTTCCGAATTAGAGAAGGAGCTTGCAAGAACCAGCACCTCTAAGTTTCCTTTAAAAAGGTTACTACTTTTATCGGTGATTGGATTTTTCTCATACCTATATTTCCCTGCTGATGAGCCTGTTGAAGTTGTGGCAGATGGCAAGAACAGAGAAGTAAAAGTAATAAACCATTATTTAGGTTTGAAACACTTCTACACCGACGGGAAAAGAGGTGTTAGCCCTAAACCAATTCTCAGAGATGTATACCAACAATTAATGTCTGCAAAGCAACTTCGTGGATGGGAAATCTCTGAGGTTAAGGTGGTTAATGAAGGTGACGGCCAGGTAACAGAATACTTAGTGTTGACATCAACATATGGTCTAGTCGCGGAATTAACGCAGTTCGCACACAAAGGGAAGTACAACCTGAATGTTTCGGGTAGTGAAGCATTTTTAGCAAGAAAAATTTATTCAGAGAGTATCTACAATTCATATGGCCGATTTCATGTAGGTACATTTCACAACTGGCTTAGCTCTGCCACTGACGACCTTTGGGATGACGTCGATTATGCAATTATTCCAAGTCAAAGTGAGACCTCCTCTAGGTGGCAGATAAGTGAGGCCGAAATCACTTTCCCTATATTCCACCCAGAAGATTTAGAGTCATTTGGCTCGTTACTTAAAGGGTTCCCATATTCATTCAGCTATTTAGAAATGAAGGCAATCAATCCATATGTGGATGCATGGGAAGCGGTAGTAAAATTAGAAATAGCAGGAGTTGAAACAAATGCTTAATAAGTTGAAAAACAAGAAATTTGTTTTCGTTGTTGGATTGTCGTTGGCATTGGCCTTTGGGGGGAGTTTTTTTGCGTATGCGATATACGTACAAAAAGATAAACAAACTGACGATATAGCTGCGTTATTTGCGGATGAAAAATTCGAGGTAAACAAAACTGAGAAAAAGCCACCTTTATCTACTGAAAAGAAAACAGAAAAAGTACCTGAGTTTGTACCAGCTCCTGATTACAAAATTCAGTTAGCAATTGCCAAAATATATGACTACGCGCTAAACCCCGAGGCGGAAGCTAAATGGCTAGCGTTAAGGCTTTCATCACGAGCACAGAGAGAGAAAACTCAAAGAGCAAAGTTAGCTGAAGAAGAAGCAAGGGCGTTACTAGAGCGCGAAAAATATCTTCAGAAAGTTAAAGCTGTTAGTGAGGGGGCGACTCTTCGAGACGATGGTGAAACTCTAGCACTCGCGAATAAGCCCGCTACAGAGAAAGTAGAAGAAATTTTGCCCTCTAAAATTATCGTCCAAAGCTATGAGAAAAAAGGAAAATCAAATGCTTCTCGTGTTTCTTTAACTATTGATGGTGTGAGACATGATGGTGTTAGAGAGGGCGTAATGATTGCAGGTCACAGCGTAACCGAACTAAATGACCTCTCGGAGTGCGTTTCTCTTGTCGATACCAGAGTAAGTGGTGGGCTAGTTACAAAGGTTTGTTTTTAGGAGCTCATCATGGAAATAAGCTTTTCTAATAAAAATACCGGATTCTACCAACCTCTAAAATCAGTTGGTGAACTTAGTACTCTCACCTTGGACAAGAATATCTCTCTAATCGAGCAAATATCTAATGAATTGGGTGTTCAGGCTATTTATTTTGAAGGTGGGACGTTAGTAGTTGATGACTACAGCGGCCAAAACAATAGGGATGGCATCTATAAACTAACAAGTACTTTAGAAGAAAATAAGAAACCAACTCGTCGTGTATTGGTAGCAAAAGCTGCAGATATTAAAGCTTATAAAAGCGAAAAAGTTACTTCAGTTGACACTGGCGTTGGTGAGTATGATCAAGAAAAAACTTTGCTTCAGTTTCAAGATCTAATGCAAAAGGTCTATGAACTGGGAGCTGAAGATGTGTACATCACTTTGTCGAAAAGCGCTGACACTGCATACGCACTATTCAAAGTTGATGGAAGGCTCTTATCTCTCACTTACCCATTAAAGAACTATGCTTTTGGTCGAGCAATGTGCGCTGCTGTTTATGATGGTCTTGGTGGGGTCGGGGCAACTATTGGTACCTTTGATGAAGTTACTACTCCGCAAGAAAAAGGATTCAAGTATCCACTTTACGACACACGCGGCGCTTTGTTAGCTAAATTCAGTGTGAGGTACACAAAAACAAAAACATCTCGTTCAGGCGAACTAATGGTAAACCTGCGGATACAAAAGAAGGCTCGAAAAATAGGCGAACTAGGCCTCCCTCAAAATGAACTCGAGCTGTTAGAGCGCAAATCGTCGAAAGCTCAAGGTGCAATAATTACTGCGGGTAGAACCGGTTCTGGAAAGACGACTACTAATTTTGCTGTATTGTTGAATCTCCCTAAAGATAAAAGCTACCAGACTTTTGAAGACCCGATTGAAATAGAAAAACCTTACGAGTATGTGAATATCCATCAAAACTCGATGGATTTGAAGATAGGAATTGATGCCCAGCTGAAAAGTATCATGCGGCAGGCTCCGGACGGGGTTTTTATTCAAGAAATTCGAGATCCACTTACTGCGAAATTTGCAATGGACGTTTGTAATACTGGTCTATTAGCAATAAGCAGTACACACGCACCATCGGCAATAGGTATTCCCAAACGTTTGAATGACTTGGGAGTGACTTTTGCCGACATGTCTACTCCTCAAGGTCTAAGTCTACTCAACTATCTCGCACTTGTAAGATTGCTTTGTACACGCTGCAAAGTACCACTTGAGGAGGCGAAAACAGTTTTCCCTGAAGAATATAATAAGAGAAAGCAATTCTTCAAAGATGTGGCTGTAGATGAAGATGAATTGCAAGGTATTTATTTGAGAAGCCCTCAAGGATGTAGCCATTGCCATTACTCAGGGGAAGACGGCAGAAAACTACTTGTTGAAATGATTGATGTACAGAGTCAAGACAGAAAATTCATTCATGACCAAAAGTGGGATGAATGGCATAAGTACTTGAAGCTTGAAAAAGGTTACCTGCCTGTAAGTGAAAAGGTCCTTTTTGAATTGAGAGAAGGCCGAGTAGATGTAGATAGAGCTGCAGAATTGAGGCTTGGCGAATGATTAGTAATAAATTGAAATCCAAATTCAAAGACGCGCTCTTCCATTGGAAGCTCAAGGCTGACTTTAAAAAACCGCAACAAATAGATTTCATCAAGCAGCTAAATTCATACTTAGTCTCTAATATCGGCATGGTAGAAGCATTGACCAGCACTCGAGAACAGTATGCTGCAACCTACGGAAAGAAACATGTCATTGTTCAGATAACTGACAACTTGATAAAGGCTTCCAGTACCGGGCTTGGATTTAATAAGCTTATGGCAAAGTATTTCGACCCGATCATTGCCGTTGGATTTGAATTAGCCAAACAGGTAAGTGGTGATAAATCTGCAGTGCTTAACATCGTAGATTTGGTTGAACAAGAAGCAATGCTAAAGAGAAATCTGGTTACTTCATTAGCTATGCCTGGATTTGTTCTTTGCTTAGGTATTGGAGCTCAGTATGTGGTCGGCGGATACATTCTACCTATGGTGCCTGGGAAAACTTTACCCGACACTCCAGAAGTTAATTTCTCATTAAGCGTCTACAGCATTCTAAGTAGTTATTGGCCTGTAGCCTTAACCTTTTTTTGTTTTGTTTTCTGGATGTTTGCTCAAGGTCAAGCGAATTGGATGCCTAATGGTAGCTTTGGAAAAAATGCAAAACGAATTGAAGACTATATAGGTGTTAATTCTCTTTCATTACATATAACCAAGTGGCTTAGCAATTTTAGAAAAAAGTTAGACACAGTCTGGCCATTCTCAATTTATAGAGAATTTTGGTCAATCCGACTTTTGCGTTTACTTGGATACCTGAAACTCGCAGATGTAGAAGATATTGAAGCTCTCAAGGTAATTGGAAACTTCTCCCCACCATATATCCAATATTTCACTAAGCAAATGATACGCGGAACAGGAATTGGTAGTGAGAAAAAAGACTATTTCGGAAAGGAACTAGTCAGTGACACACAGATGATTCGTCTTAGAAGATACTTTGAAAATGTCGATAACGAAACATTTGCCAAAGGTTTAGTAGAGGTTAGTAAAAACGCTGAAATAGATTTGAAATTACAAAATGGCAAGTACATCACAAAATTCCAAATGACAGGATTCTTCCTGGGAATAATTCTAGTTTTTTTAGGACTGGGTGGAGTATTAGACGCTCTAGCAGGCTACCAAAACAATCTTTAACAAACGAGGAAATAGCAATGAAAAACTTTAAACCAATGACCAAGCAAAAAGGTTACATCTCAGCCGAGTGGGCAATCATAGGCGTGTTAGCTCTAGGATTGCTCGCATACAATATCAGTAAAAGCGAACCACTTGCGGCGAATGGTAAAGAGCAAAAGTATAACGATGCATTTACTACAATCATCTCACAAGCGCGAATCAAAGCTGAGGGGCGTACAGACGGTTTTGCAACCTTCGATATCGAAGACTTAAGTTCCGAAGGGTATATCTCTGAAGATTTTGGTGATGGTTCGGGTACCAACTTTGATGGTGGTGACTGGAGTATGGCCACCAGCACTGTGGATCAGTTAATTGTCTCGTCAAGCGGCCTCCAAGATGATATTTGCGCACGTGTCGCTGAAAAGTGGGCTGTACATACAGCAGCCACCTGCACCTCTGGAACAGTGACAGTATCAGTCCGTTAATATGCTGATGAAGAAACATCAACAAGGATTCGGTGCGGGTTATATGGTGATGTTTTTAATCATGGGGGGATTACTGTCTACAGTATTCCTCCCACGCCTTTTATCCTCGGGTGTGAACCAGGGGATTTCTAAATTAGAGGCGCAATTTACGCTTGCACAAAAAACATCTACCGCATACTACCTAAGTACTTGCGCATTAGGAGAGATAGAACAAGAAGATTTAGTTTTATCAGGCCTTCTGACTGAAGAAATTACATTTACAGGTCTAACGGGGGTTTTGATTTCTATAGAAAAACCCGGTTTTTCTCCAGCTTTTGTATTTGAAGCTGATGTACCAACCAATAAAGCGCTAGTCAGTTTTTTGTTAAAACGAGGCGCAACCATCACAAATGATCGAATCCGTTACATAACACCATTGTCTGCCAGAAACTCTGCACTCAAACAATCTTTGCTAAATGAGCAAACTTATTTTGCTGGCTCTATTTGTTGAAGACAAAAAGCACAGAAGTTGGTTAGGGAAAATACATGAAAAAAATAAGTCATTTCAAAAAAACGCTAATTATTTTAGGGATAGGGATTATTCCTTTTTACAGCCAAGTTTACGCATCTAATGAGATAGCGAACACAATAGCAGACAACAAAGAAGCTCAGTTTCAGTCTGCAGAAGTCACAGCAATTAAGTTAAATGAGCTTAAAGGTGGGGCACTAAACTACTTCTCTGAGAATGATGTTTGGCCTACAAACATTACTGACTTGGCAACAAACGGTTTCTATTATGGCACTCTCGATACGATGTATGGAACCTCTATATCAGGGGCAATTGTAGGAAATAGTTATGTCCTTTCTGTAGATGTACTTGACCAATCTTTAGCTACTTACATTAGCAATTTTGTAAATGGAAGTGCTTCCGGTTCGGTGGTCTCTGTCCAATTTGGTGCTCCAAGTACACTTGCAATCCTTGATAGTGTAATTTCTCGAGTCGACAATGGAGACCCATCTCGAAATACGATGGAAACCGATCTTCGCCTTGGGGGGAATGATTTGGTTGGGGTAAATAAAGTTGATGCTAATGTGGTTAGTGGTCAACAAGGTAATTTCAATGATGTTCAATCCGAAACCGGTACTATTACATCTTTGTCAGTGGATTCAATTTCTGGCGATACTGGTAATTTAACGACAGTAAACTCCACCACGGTGAACACAACCAATGTGACGGCCACAGGAGTAGCGAATTTAGGCCAAGTTTCGGCTTCCTCAGTGTCAGCGACACAAGTAACGGGAACTAACGGCGTTTATGACAGTGGCGCTAGAGTTTTTTCGCCAGTAAATTTACCAACTAAAAATGATGTTGGTCTAGACAGAGTCCAAAATTACTCTATTACTGATAGTTACACCGGTAATAGTTCAACCCTTTATGCCTCCCAAAAAGCAGTTACTCAGGCTTATACTAAATTAAACAACGAGAAACTCGATAAAAATGCTAAGGCGGTAGATGCTGATAAATTAGATGGTATCGAAAGCTCATCATTTATACGCAGCGATGTTAACGATTATGTAAATGCCAACACTCAATGGCAGGACGGGCGGAGAGTACGTTTTGGTAGCGGTGCAGATAGTGAAGCATTTTACGATGGTAGCAATTTCTATTTACGTAATCTTAATAATGGCAATATCTATATAGATAACCGTCGAAACAACGGCGATGTAGTTTTGAGAGCAGATAACGCATCAGGCTCTACATTAGATGCAGTAAGGGTAGTCGGTTCAGATAACGTAAGCGTAAGGCTATCGCAAGGTGGCACTGAGAGACTAAGAACCACCTCTTTTGGTGTAAATGTAAACGGTCAAATAGAAGCCGATAGAGTCACAGTCAATGGTGCTGATGTGTGGACATCATCCAATGATGGAAGTGGCTCAGGGTTGAGTGCTGATAATCTTGATGGCTTTAATTCAAGTCAATTTATTAGGTCTGATGCTAATCAGAATGTGACAGCGAACACTGAATGGCAGGACAACAACGAAATTAGACTGGGTGCATCCGCTGATATGCGAATGGTACATAATGGAAGCGACTCGTATATTACTAACTATACGGGTTCTTTTTTTGTGCAAAACGCAGCTAACGGTGGAGAGCTAGTTTTTAGAGGTAGAGATTCATCCGGTACTATTCAAGAAGCGATTCGTGTAACTACTGGAACTGATGAAGTTGCAGCCGTACTCTCGCAAAACGGAAACAACAAATTAAGAACTCGTAGCTACGGTGCTGAAGTTTTTGGCCGATTAGAGGCTGATCAAATAACGGTTAATGGTTCAAATGTTTGGACGGCAGCTAGCGATGGTTCTGGCTCGGGATTGAGCGCTGACAACATTGACGGGATTGATAGCACACAATTTCTTCGTGTAGATACTTTTGATTCAGTAAATGCAACAAGTCAATGGCAGGACGGCCATGAAGTAAGATTTGGTAATTCTGGTGACATGCGGTTAGGTCATGACGGCAGTAGCACTTCTTATATTAGAAATAACACAGGCAATTTGGTTCTAGAGAACTATTCTCCTGGCGGCGATGTTGTATTTAGAGCTGAAAATAATGGTGGTACGTTGCGAGAAGCCATTCGAATTGTTACGGGGCCTAATGTTGCTACGAGAATTCTTTTTGACGGGGTTAATAAGCTTGAGACGAGATCATACGGTGCCGAGGTTTTTGGGCGCTTAGAAGCTGACCAGTTGACAGTTAACGGTTCAAACGTTTGGACTGCTGCAAATGATGGTTCCGGTTCTGGGTTGAGCGCAGATAACCTCGACGGTATTAATAGTTCCCAATTTTTAAGAGTCGATCAAGACGACAATATTGCTGCCAACACAGAGTGGCAAGATAACTACTCAGCAAGGTTTGGTAATAGTGCTGACCTCAGAATTTTACATACCGGTTCCACATCCCATATTAGCAATTACACAGGGGAGTTAATAACGGAAAACCGTGCACATGGTGGCGATATGGTTTTCAGGTCTGAAAATACCGGGGGGACTCTAAGAGAGGCAATGAGGGTTGTTGCTGATGGAAATGTATTTGTTCGACTAGCCTACGACAGCAGTGAAAGATTAAAAACCACATCTTATGGTGTTGAAGTAACAGGAAGAGTTGAGGCTGACCAGTTAACAGTTAACGGTTCAAATGTTTGGACCGCTGCAAACGATGGATCGGGTTCTGGTTTAGATGCTGATAAGTTTGATGGATTAAATAGCACTCAGTTTTTACGGACTGATACAAATGATGTTGTAAATGGCCACACCGAGTGGCAAGACAATTACTCAGTTAGACTTGGCTCATCTGCAGATATGAGGATGTACCACAACGGCTCACATTCATACATAGATAACTACACGAATAACCTTTATCTACGAAACATTAAGGCATCAGCTGGTATCCTTATGGAAGCTACTGCAGGCAATGGCAATCGTTATAGAGGGATAGCAATCCATACAGATAGCAATAATGTATGGGGCCGGTTGTATTCGAATGGCAATGCGCGAGTTGATGCGACCAGCGATGGTGCGACTGTTTATGGTGATGTGACAGTAACTGGTGGGGATTTATATTTGGCGGGTAAACGCCTACAGAACAATTCCGGCAACCTTTACTGGGACGGAAAGCAAGTAGCAACTTTAAATGGTGGTGGGTGGTCATCGGCGGAAAGTCGAGTTGCGTTCACTGGCACTGATGGAGTTATGGAAATCGGTCGAATTTTGGATTTTCACGCTGCCGCAAATTCTAGTAAAGATTACGACATGAGATTTTGGGCGGCTGCCGATGAGTTAGTTTTATGGGGCGGCGAACTGACGGTCAGGGATGGTGGTGTCAATATTTCGGGTGATTATAAAGTTAACGGTAGAAAAATCGATAAAGCATATATCGGTTTAGACAAAGTTATGAATTTTTCGATAACAAATAGCTATACAGGAAATAGTAGCAGTTTATATGCCTCGCAGCAGGCGGTTACACAAGCCTATAACAAGCTCAATAATGACAAGTTAGATAAAAATGCAAAAGCCGTTGACGCTGATAAGCTGGATGGTATCGACAGTACTGGCTTTGTTAGGACAAGCAGAAAGATAAACGGTAAAAGTCTTACCAACGATATTACGCTTACCAAATCAGACGTCGGTTTAGGTAATGTTTTGAACTACGGGGTAACTAATGACTATAGAGGAACCTCTTCTACAACATATGTTACTCAAAGAGCATTAAACAATGCCTATAAGGCTGCATTATCCGGTGGGGCTGCAACATTCACAACTTTATGGGAAAATAAGTCTGGACAGGGTTCTGGTGATGTTAGTCTTTCTACTTCTTGGCGAGGATTTGACGAAGTATTTATCGTCGGGTCAAGCGATGGTAAAAGAGACGTTTATACGAAAACATTCACTGAAGAAGAATATGATAGAGCACTTCAAGTATATTTAAATTTCGGCCGAAGTAAGTCCGATTTACGATTTCACTTAATATCAGATGTTTCTGCTTTTTGGGCAGGTTATTTTTCAACTGATACATATTTTAAAACAACCGCTGAGAACAGTGCAGTTTTGTATGGTATCTACGGCGTAAAAATGCAATAGATGCTTTCACTTACTCTGGTTACCCACCTGATACATTTCTCTTTAATTTGACGAGAAATTTTATTGAAGTACAAAAATAGCCTCACGAGGTGAGGCTTTTATCTCATTGAAATAATTAATAAATGTTTTTCTTTTGGGACGTTTCCCTGTGATTTGCCCAATTCGTTTTATTTAATATATTGGGTGGGCATTATTCAAATTTTAAAAAACATCAACAAATGATAATTGGAGGTTCCACAATGGAATTGTTTAGTAAAAAAAGAACAGTAGTAGCCATCGCCTTAAGCTTCACATTAGGCGCTTGTGGTGGCGGTTCAGATGATACTTCAGATACCTTAAACGAAAATGAGTCTTACGTAGAAACTGACTCAGGAGGTCAAGTAATTGTTGAAAATCCTCAAGGTGAAATTAAAACAGACGGTGAAGTAAATTCATTTGCAAAAATCTCCACCTTAACAGGAAAGCATGAATACCTAGGCGAACTAGCAGTCACTTGTTCAAATGATAGCTCTAATTATTTCGAAACTGACAAAGTTGTAGTCTTTGGAAGCGCCAACTTACCTGTTGACGATTTCAAAACAGCTGCTGCTTTGGTGGAGCACCAAGTTGAAGAAGTTCCTCAAATTTTTGGAACTAACTGGGCCGATTATAAGAGCCAACGCAGAAACATCGCTAAATTTGCCATTGATAACTTTGTCGAGAACTATGGTGATCTACCATCAGCACAAAGTTCATTACCATCTAATTACTCTGATATGTCAGAAAATGAAAAAGCAGCATTAGCCTGGGATGTGTATATTAGTGGTGACAACGAGAAGAGATTAGAGCTTGTTTTGGAAGCATCTAATTATGCAGGCTACGGTTGGACAGCCGACGACGTTTCTCACGAAGGGAAAGTCAAAGTTTGTCTACATGAAGAATCAAATAATTCATACATCGAGGCATTCTATACTGGCATTTCGCTTCAAGCTCCTAGCATTTCAATCCCTGATGAATATAACCAACTAATTCGAAAGGGCTTAGTGCAGATGATGCAAGAGTCACTATCCCACTCTGTACATGGTAACCCATTGCCACTTTGGTACTCTGAGGGGCAGGCCCGTTATTCTGGCGGATTAGAAGTAGCTGAACGTTTTGAGCATGAAGAAGTAGATGTTCCAATGTTCGTAGATGCTGAAGATGAATATGGGATGGACAGCGAATTCTTAGAGCTGCATTACGGAATGGCTTTTAGATACTTGTTCAACACAGTAGATTTTGAAGAGAGAATGTCGCTTTTCAATATTGTAAATGTAATGGCTAAAGACCCATCCATTTACACACAAGAGGGATTGCCAGAAGGGTATGATTTTGAACCTGGAGAGACAAGCGGTTTAGAGAGTGCAGCCTTCATTAAGGCGTGGGATGAACAATATATCATTGATGAAGATTTTAACGATCTAACATACAATCGTTTTAAGCATTCCTACCATCAACTACTATCTCAATAAATCAGAAAAGCCCGTCGAGTACGGGCTTTTTTTTGTTAAGAGGGGAGAACCATCATATCGCCCATTAGTAATCTATTAAAGGAATCTCCAGAGATAGATGCGACTCGGTTTCTTATCCATTTACTCTGCAAAACGTCGTTGTTTTGCTCCAGAATGGAATCTGAATTTTCTAGAGAATAGCCTAAGCAATGGTTCGTTGTAATTCTGAAAAAACCCTCAATATGAAGCTCTCTTTCTAGGAAAATGATAACACCTATACTAGGCCAGTCTTTATTTTTGTATATTGTTAGAGTTTCATGTGGTTGAAGGTTTTCGTAGGTGTCAGTTTGAACTGACAAGTATCTTGTTATGAGTTCAGCACTTTCTAACCTTGGAACGTGATAATAATATCTGGACTCTCCAGTTATGTAAGAACTCTGCGCTCCAAAGAATTTTACTATCTTTTCCACTTCACTCGATGATAATGATTCGCTAAAGAGAGCTGGGTCACAGATTGCGTTTGAACTCCTAGGGTGAATATCTAGCAATTGGAGTACTTTATTTATATGAACCCCCGGCACTGAGTGATATTCAAATAAATCTAAAATTCTTATTTCAGAGATAGTATTCATTGAGCTTGGCTGTGAAGCGATCATTGCCCAGTCAATAATTAATGATACAGCATCGTTAAAAGATGCACCTGAGTGCATAGCATTCTGCACAGCGATGATAAACGAGGTTTGTTGAGAACTAGTCCTTATCGTTGTTTTTTTAGATTCAGAGAAGCCTTCATCTATTTTTAACTCTCTTAGAAGAAAGTCAGAGACACGTTTCGCTTGGTTGGCCATATTAAACATATCCTAATAAGAAAAGGGAAAATGCTGAAGAAGCTAAACAAGTTATGAAAGCAAGAAGCTTCTTACCGAAAAGGCAAGATAAAGACATTGATAAAGAGCCAGCCACTATTAATTTTAAAATGTAGGGGAATGGGTTTTGGTCTTCAGAGAGTAGCTCTCCGACAGTTACCTGCAAAATACCAACAATCACGATTACAAATGTCATTAGGCTAAAGAGAAATGACCAAAGATAAGTTGGCTCTGATGTTTTAATGTATGAGTGGAGACTTGTACCTTGTATTAAAACAAGCCACTGTTTTTCGGTTTTTTGATTTTCTTCCATTATTTTACTCTTGCGAATGAACCTAATCGAGATAGGTACTGATTGAATTCTATTTTAGAAGGTGACTTGTCGAGATCCCCACCAGCTCCTTCATGGATGGCGTGTGATATGCGCTTCGCGCCTGGAATATTCATTTCATAGACAAATCGTGAAACATAATTTACATCTTCTTGGTGAGAGGCCGGTGCAGTATTGGTTTCAGTCTCAGATAGTTTTATGAACTCTCTATCAGGAGGCAGCATAAGCAATAACTCTTCTCTCGGACGGGTAGCAGCAACGTAGAAAACGCGCCTTTCAGACTCTAAATCGGTAACCTTAGTAGGTATGATTGAAGGGCTAATTGTTTCGCAACAAGCAGGTATGATTGCCATTTTTACAGTCAGCCCTTTGGCTGAATGCTGTGACAGAATAGAAATACTACCTAGTTTGTTAGAGCTCTCACTACCTATAGCTCTAAGCGCTCTATTGAATTGATGGTAATCAGTTGCCCCTTTGGTAATTTCTATAAACCCATCTAGCAATGAGGGTGACTCTTTAGGGATATTAGATTTACCTTTAGTTGATTCAGACAAAACTAGTGGCATCAAGAATGTGTTAATATATGAGTCGTAGAACTCTTGAAATGATTCTTTTGATAGTGAGTTTCTAAGGCTATTGAGGCGCTGATTTATGCTTTTTATAAAGAAAGGTTTAGAGCCTGGGAATATATTTAGCAATGATTCATCATCAATTGCTCCCTCACTAAACACTAGTGAAAAAAGGTCCTTATATTTTTCCCTTTTAACTGGTAGTCGTGGGAAAGTTAAAGATTTAGCAAATAGTGAGAACTTCTCTTTTTGACTTACTTCCATAGCAAACAGCGCCGCAGTACTCGCAATTGATTTAAATAGCGGTGTATTTGCTATAGAAGTACTCTTTGAGTGCATTGAATAAGGGATACCTGCCTTAATAAGAGCAATTTCGATGAAAGGTGTTACAGAGTGCATTCGCGGTAAAATAGCAATGTCTGAGTAGCTGTTACCTTTCTCTATAAATCTCTTAATAGCTGCAATCATTGAGGACTGATTAGTATCAGCATATGGGGGCGTCCCGTGCGCCGGCTCATCGTAGTAACCAATATTTATTTCGGTTTTATTAGCATCCAAAGGCGAAAGACACATTTTTTCTGTTCTTTCCGAATTCCTAGAAATACAGTTGTAAGCGGCGAGAGCGAGCTCATGTCCGTACCTGTATGTCTTGGTTAGGTGAAGCTTGGATGAAGTGGGGAATACGGCGTCCCAATCAGAAGTCATGGTTTTAGGGCTACTGCCCCTCCATTCAAAAATTGTTTGGTCATCATCACCAATGCAATTGAATTTTGCTCTTGTACCAGCCATAGCATGAAAGATTTTCATTGAGGCAGGGTCTATGTCTTGGTACTCATCAATAACAATATGATCGAGTTTATTAGCAATAGATTTATAGATCTTTTCCTCATATTCTAATGCCACTGCAACGTCATATATCAAGTCACTTAACGTCCTGATTTTTAGTCGTTTCCGCTCTTTTTCAACTAACTCAAAACCTAAAATAAATGGCTGTAGGTCGGAGGGGAGCTTTAATCTGCTGAACATTTCCGCGGCAGGAAGTGTGTCACTTTTGCAAAAATTTACGAACGAGAGAAAGTTATCAATAACAGACTGGTCATAAGCATTTATATCCGAAGTACCATGCTCAATGATTGATTTTCGCAAATTATCTCTACAAATTCCTAACCACTGATTCTCATCTTCAATTAATTTTCTAGTAGGTATCAAATTGCGTTTTTCTAATGACTGGCAAAGACGGTAACCAAGCTGGTGGTAATGCCTAATGCGCGGCTGATTTTCTATATTGTAGGCTTGCATGTCACGCCTAAACTCTTCCGCTGCAGGGCGACTGAACATTGTGATTAGCATCGTTTCAGGGTTGATGCCTTTACTCAACATATAAGCCACTCTAGCTTGAGTCACTTTCGATTTACCACCACCTGGAGGAGCACTTAGTAGAATGTGCTGGTCAAAAGGGGCCACAATGAAATTAATCTGTTCTTCTGAAAATTCCATACCGGTCCTTGAAGCAAATGAAAGGATTGTGTGCAAAGTGGCGGGATATAGGAATTAGAAACCCGACTAATTGAACATTTATAGTTTTGAAAAGCCTGGTTACGAAAGAGAATACAACTAAATTTGAAAATGGAACATCAATCTTGAAAACATTCTCTGTGCACCACCTTAAATCAGATGTACTCAGAAATATGAGTAGAGCTAACAACGTGCCTATTCCTGAACACCTAGAGGAGACTAAACAGGTTGTAGTGAAAACTTATAACCAACTCCTTGATAAACGTGCGCTTCGCATGGCTGTAGAAAAGGGCAGTAGCTTTGAAATACAAAAACTCTGGAGAGTGATTGGTGAGGCTGCTAATAAGTTACTCGACGATGGGTGGTATTCACACGTGGCCAACGTGCAATGTCAAACTGCAATGCAGGCTACTCGACTGACTAAGTCGATAAATTCAATATGGTTTTTGAGTGGTAAGAAATGTACGGAAATAGTAGAGGTCCCTATTCGCTCTACATCATTTAGGGATATTGTTGAGTACGAAGGCTCTCGATATTTATTTCTACTTGGAGGGTTCCTGTGTTTGCAAACGTTCAGGTTTGTTGGAAGCGCTAATGAACATTGAGGTTTTATCGAAAAGAGTTAAGGCATCAGTAGTAAAACTTCAAGTCGTTGGTAATGAAAATGGCGATTTGGTAGTACGTTTCAAGCAAGGTTCTGTTACTAACTTTGTAACCAACTCAAGTAATACAGAAATAAAAACATTTAGAGAGCCCAGAACGGTCGCTAAGTTTTTAGAAAAAGCTGGCGTTCAACAGTACGAAATAGAGTTATCCAATTGGAATATTGAAAAAATATTCGACCGACACAAAGCAGCTAGCGCATTGAGAGTATCCGCGAGTAGTTAGCTTATTATTTAGGTTCTCTTTGCCTCCAAAACGTAAAAATTTCCATATCTTGAATTTAATATGCTGTTTATTAAGTAAGTCGGGAAATCTATTTACCTAATCCGAGCATGTAACTAATTTAGCTTGAGGGAAATTATTAAAGGGAAAATAAGTGAACACTATAAATAGAAGAAAAGTAAATGCTGTAGAAGCTCATATTGCTAAGCCTCAGCCTAACGAGGAATACAGTTTAATTGATATGCTCTGTGAGTTAGTGGACTTTTGGCCTAGATGTGCCACCTGCGCTACCCAAGAACCAGACGGCGAAATAATCCTCTGGTCTGCTTCTACATCTTTGATTAAACACCATCGTCACGAACCTGGAGTTAGTTTGTGGATCTCAATTGGTGAAAAGCATAGTGTTGACGCATATTACAAGACCATCAATGGTCATAAGTACAGAGCTAAGGATTGGCACTGCACTGTAGTTACTTTCGAGGAATTCAAAAGTAGAAAATTACAATTACTGGCCAATCAGCTCGCGCCACACTTTGAGCTTCTAAATGAGACTAAAACTTATAGTGCACTTAAAGAATTAGATTGCAGTATTCTTACTAAACTTATGCATTTTGAAGATGCTAGAGTATCCTTAGAAGGCTATGAACCCGACGCTGATGTGCACAGGGGCTTTTTATCTGTTTACGAGTACGCTCGTAATAAAGAGGAAGAGTGGAGGATACAAAGCCCAGCAATTGATCGAAATGGCGTTCTAAATTTTAAACTTCACCAATTTTTAAGTTTACACAGTACTGTTTGACCCTTTCAATTTTATTAGGTTAAAGGTGTTAATCTACTTTCAGAAGACGGATGTGCTTTTCGCATGGTTCAACCGGTGACTGTTCAAACTTTGCTAGAGAGTAGCCTCTCAGAATCCACTCCTTGAAAAATTGCAATAAAGCTTCGTCCTGTTCAGGAGTGTTAACGTCCACTGTAACGATAAAATCTTTTCTTTCGCTCGTGATGTCTTGCAATTGCCACTTATGAAAAGAAGTCTGGGTGACAGTCCAAAAGCAGTGAGAAGGCTCTATTTTCACTGCCGAATTTTTAATTTGTTCCTTGTTTTTTTTAGCTTCTCTGTGGTTAGAGTAAGCCCCTATCAAAGCCTTGTTGATTTCCAGCTCAGAAACTTTCTTTCTTGATTCGGCTTTCTTCACGAGCTCATCTATTGTTTGCCCGAAAGATACCGCAGACAGGGGCACAAGAATTATTAGGGTGATAGATTTTATAAAAGTCATTTAAAAGTCGATAAGTCGGAAAAACCAATGAAGGGATTTTTTCAACAATGTATAAGGTGTAGCAATACAAAATGCTCAATATCTTGGAATACTAATAGGCCTCTCAGATGAAAAGAAACCTCAGTCACATTGCCACCCCCTTAATCGTAGCCCTCATGACGGTAGGATGTACTGCCACCGACGAAACTGTGAAGTTGAAAGGTAAGAAATATGCTAAAGATAGTGAAGGTGCTGTTGTACTGTCTGAGTCGCAATTTCGCGAATTAAAATCTGAATATACTTTTATGGAAGGTCAGAACCCACACGTATCTTTGACACAGGAAGAATACGATTTAGTCATGAATAATGATGAGGCTTTATTTAGCTTAATTGGTCAAGCAGATAAGCAAGAGTCTACATCGACATTAATCAGACCTGGCTCTCTAAAGAAGAATATGGAACGAATCGTTAAGGAAAACGGTTGGAATACCCTCTACTTTGATGGACCGGACTACTACGTTGAAGCCCCTTTCATAATCGAGGAAGAGGATGTTACAACTTCTGTTATTCATTTTGCTTCTGATTACCCTCTTTATACTTGCTTTGATGAAGAGTCGAAAACTGTAACAGTCATTCAGTCAGCGAAAAATTAAAAATGTTTACTGCGTTTGGGACTCGTTACCATGCGCCGGTCTACCGTCTAGATAGCGGCAAGAATGCAAGTTGGTCATCACTGGACTCTTCAAAATTTGATACTGCACTGCAGAAAGAACTGAGAATTTTTATTCTAAGAAAAGCATTCTCAATGGGTGTCAAAGATAGAGTAGATTTAAAAGTGGGTGAAACAGATAACTTTTTTCATCATGAATTCTTGTCTGGTTGGCCACATACATTGTGGAAAGAGGCGTATTTAAGAGGGGTAAGTGATACGCCTATTAAAGTTGCAACGGTCGCATGAGAGGAAGCATGAGAGGAAGCATGAGAGTAGTAAAGAAGTATGCCATTAAAGAAGAGCCTCTTACTATAGAGAAACTCTCAGCAGATAAAACCAACCTCTTAACTGGAAAAGGGGGAGAAACACAGCTTTTACTCAAATCATTGTATGGCAATTGGGTGGTTTGCAGTTGCGAAGTACCAGTCACTATTAAGAGGTTTATAACTTCAAATACTTTCTTTCTAGCTACCGTGAAAGGGCGGGGCAGACATAAGTCGTCCTGCCCGTTATTCAAAATCTTTAGTGAGAGCTCAGAAAGTGACGAAAGCCCAACTAAGATAGCTAATTCCTATTCGTTTAGTGTAAGTGCGAATGAAGCTGGTGGTTCTAAAGTTAGTCCTTCAATAACCGGCGTTTCCGAATCAGTGGGTAAGGAAGACAAACTTTATACGTTGGTCGCATCTCTATTCTCTGAGGCGAATTGCGGTCTCTTCTCTTCTGAGCAAAAGAGCGGTTTTGCTGATGAACGAGATAGAATAATTTCTGCGTCTAGACGTTTTAGTATTGGTGGGAAAAGTTTATTTCAATACCTCCATTTCGGTTTTGGACAATTGAAGAACTGCAAGGAAGACCTAAATCGGAAACAGCATTTGTGGCGCGGGAGAAACAGGCCACAGGCGCTGGTCTTAGCGCATGTCGATACAATTCTTGAAGAGGAACATGGATGGCAAATTAAGGTTAAAGATGGGTGGGACGTATTTCTCCCTTCTACAATCACCTTAACCAAGTTAAAGGGCGCTTACAGCTTATCTAAAGGGCCGATATTGGTGGCCATGATTATTTCCCCTGTATCAGATGAAAATAACGATGAATTCGGTGTTACCCGGTGCTTCGCCGCCCCTGTGGTTAATGGTCAGGGGTTCATGGTGGTTTCCTCCGATAGAGAAAGGACTTTCGCTAAGATAGCTATTAAATGCATTCTCGAAAAAAAGATGGGTGCTAAGTTAAAAAAACCATTGTTCTCGATAGAAATTGAAGGTGAAAAAGTCATAGCTGATTTTCTTGTAAAACACGGGAATTTGGAAACAGCCTTTATGATAGAAAAATCTGAAACAGCCTTGTCCGAATACGAGACTCCACCCAATATCAAAAAATTGTTTTCGCTATATCCGAGTGTAGAGCGAATTAACTACACGAGTAATACTAGTAATGCAGACTTTTTCTGTCGTTCAAAAGCGATAATAGAAAAGGTGCTGGACGAATTATGTTTGAAATAGAAAAGACTATGAAGAGGCTTAATTTAATTTTGCCTATAGTAGCTATCGTTGGTTTGGTGTCTTTGATCGGACATCAATCGGAAAATTATTCGTCAAGAGTGATTTGGAATGTATCTAAAGACTTAAGCGTCAAGTATTTTGATATCAAAGAAACATTGGGGAATCCACAGAACTTTTCTAAAGTTCTAGAGGCGTCAATTATCAAAAAGGATCAAAGTATCCTTGATCTCCTGGTGGTAGATGAGATGGTTGTAGTAGAGAATCATGCCCAAGAATATACCGAATTAGTTGGGTTACTTCCCAACATAGAAAATTTAGTGCACGTTCATAAGAATAGTGATGACTCTAACTCTTATGTGGCTGGTGGTATAAAAATCTTGTCCGTAGAAGAAAAGGATGGAGAGTTTGGTGTGTTTTATGGGCCTGTATCTAAGAACCTCGTCCACTCCTTACAAAGGAGGCTGGATGGAGGTATTGAAAATGAAGATACAGACCTGACAGGTTTGGTAAGATTTAACAGAGTTGAGGAGTTTGGCGGTCATTTTATCTTAGGGCTATACCCGCGAAAAATGGTTAGTGAAAATTAGCCTCACATCAATACTTATCTATTAACGCGCTTAATTGGCATCTGTGAGGAGACCACAAGAAGATTGAAATGTATTAGCTAAGGCATACGAGGTTCAGAGAGTTGAAAGCCACTGTGGAAGTGGCTTGTGAAGCTAGCATTTGAGCGGAACGTCACCATCAGGGCTAATTTCTTGTTTAAGTTTCATCTTCATGTCGCATGTCATCTCGTCAATCATCTTGAAGTTTAATTTAAGTAATTCAGCTTTCTGGTCACTCCCCATGTTGCTTTTATCCACAAAAACTGACTGTGCACCTTCTAAAGAAGAAATGTAATAGTCTATTGACTGCTTTAGTGCCGCATCTGATACTGAGGCTAATGAAGCGTTTAAATCAACTTTAAATTCACCATTCTCACTAGCGACAATTGTATACATTGGGATATTAATTTGCCGACTGTTTCGTAGGAGACGAACGGAGGTTTCAATAAAATAGACATTATTGTCTTGGTGAATCTTACTGAGGTTTGCTCTATCCAGTTTATTGTAGCCTGGGATTAACTCACCCTTTTCAGGTTTAAGCAGAAAGTCGTGAGCCCTTGCTTCGTCTTTCTCCAATACGGTAAGCCAAAAATCATTTGCTACAGCCATAGGATCATTAGGGGTATAAAGAACATCTAGTTTGGATGATATATCTTCGTGAAAAGCAAAAGTCACTCCACTGATAATAGCGGCAGCAGAGTAAAATATTGCAGCTTTCCGTTTTTTAGAAATCATTAATTACCTTCTCGATATGGGGTAAAAATTTAACTATGGTTCTTCACGAGTATTAATTCTATAAAATATCCGACTTAAACAAGATTTAGGGTAATAAGAAAGGCATCCTTTAGTAACGCCTCACTGACTGTAGAAAAGGATAAGGACGTTAACCAATTAAATCGTTTTAAATCGTTTCCTATATGACTCGAAATCAGTTTCAAGCCATATATTAGTTAAATTAATCGTTACCAACCGTGATAGTTGTCGATTAGACGTTTAACAATGTCCTTATTATGGTCGTCCAAAGTTGAACAAATAGATCCGAAGTTTCTATGTCTACTAACGTAATCAGATAAACGCTGACGGTCGTATTCATCTGAAATATCAAAGTGCTTTTCTTCGTCCCTTTTGAACTTTATTTCGAGTGCTTTTTGCATGATCGAGCTGGCTGTGTCGGTTGTGTTGTAACAACTTGCTAATACATATTCCATGACAGCTTGGCCGCTACCGCCGCCTGCCCCAAACAGTAGTTTATCAACATCAATACGGATGTGGTGTTTATCTGTCACGTCATCTAAAGGAATGTCGTTTAATGTGCGATAGAATTTGTGCCCAATGCTGTTAATGCAATCCTTAACAGCTGCCAAGAAACGCTGCTCTTTTAACTTTTCTTCTTTCAATGAAAGTAGGTGATTTGCTAGTTCATCAGTAAGAAATTCCGGTGTATTACTCTGCCAGCCTCTGCTTACGCTAATGGCCCTGATTTCCCCATTATCCTCATACCAAAAGCCTTGTAGTTCGTCTTCTGTTCCAAAAACGCCGAACTGTTCGTGTTCTAGTCCAAATGTGTGTTTTATTAGTTTAGGAATGGCTTGTGAAAAGTCTCTTACATCAATTATTCCATTGCCCCAACAAATAATCTTCATAGCTTCAGATTGATTAATGCCTTGCTCTTTTTTGAGGGCTTTAGCATTTTGTTTTGCTTGTTTTAGCGAGAGACCAGAAGGAAATTTGAGGTAGGGTTCTAGACGCTCTATTTTAAGTAGCTTTCGGGTAGGTTTAGTCTTGGTATCTGTATCAGTTGTCATAATATGTTCCTTGGGTGTTCTTTGCTGTCGATACCTGAACACGAAACAATTAAACAACATCAACCAATTGATGAATGAACGTGTAAAAGTATTAAGTTGTTTGTAAATTCTTTGGCAAACTTAGTTCGTTTTTTGGCTCGACAGTGCCGCGGTTGCCAACCGCTAAATCAACCTTAGCGAAAGCAACGAATGACTTCAAGAGCTATTATTAAAACTAATCTCGCGTTTCCCATTTAATACTGCTGGCCTGAGAATATTCGAGGCCTTCAGGTCACGCAGATTGCTATCTGGTAAATAGGTCGGCACAATAAGCGCAATAATACCTATAAAAATGCGTATAAATGGAAGGCAGACCGATAACTAACGCTGAACTGTTTTCGCATAATAAAGTTTGTACATTGAATAAAAAGTTTGTAAATAACTTCAATTTGGAATAATAAAGTTTGTAAATAACTTCAATTTGGAATAATAAAGTTTGTACATTAATCTATACTGGTAACATAAAGATATAGTGGAACCAGCAACTTGCCCCGCTTCAGAGAAGTAAAAACGTTCAATGATTTTCAAAGGGCGCTAAAGAACAAATATGGTCTTGGCGAAGGTGAAAACTATAAGCCTTGGCTAAGAGTTCAGGATGTCCCCTCGCAAGGTAGCAGCGCGAAAATTCAAGGTATAAAGATAGACAGAGAACACCACACTTTGTCGGAAGGTGAGAGTTCATTTTTATATCTGGCTGAATTTAGGGATAGCGTTATTGATATACGAGAGCAATTTCCTCTTCTTCCCATTGATATCTCAATCAAGATTGCAAACACATTAGATTTGCGTCATCCAACCATTCCTGATTCTAAAGTTCTAAATGTTCTGACTACAGACTGCTTACTAACGTGCTATGACAAGCATAAGGGTGCTTGGTATGAAGCTGTGTCTGTGAAATCTAAGGCTGAGGACTTGGCAGACAAGCGTACAGCGGAAAAACTAGATATTGAGAGAGTTTGGTGGGAACTGTTGGGTGTTCCCTTTCGTGTCTATGTTAATACTCCCGAAAATCAAACTAAGTCGAAAAACATTCAATGGTTTACCGCTCCCGTAAGGCATGGTGAAACGTTCTCTGACTCTTTACTTTTCTCGGCTTGTGATTTACTTCATATCGGACCTATGATTACAGAGCAAATCTGTTCTGACCTAGCAACAAATTTTAATATCGATGGTGCTCAGGCGCTAAGCGTACTAAAAACGCTTTTTGCCAAGAAAATCGTTGATGTGAAACTAGATAAGCCAATTCCTGAATCAGGAGTGTTTGAAGTTCTGAGTATCGCGCCGTTTAGGACTCAACAGTATGCAGGTTGAAGTTAACAGCGTTTGGCAGGTAAGTTCATTAGATGGCAATGCTGACGGCCTATATCGGGTGTTAGCAATTTATTCAGAAATAGATCTACTGATATTGTTCCGCATTACAGAAGACAAGAAACTTGAAAGACCAATCAGCGCTCCCTTGAGTTCGTACATTGACTTAGTGAATAAAAAATCTATTACTATGTCTGAGTATGAGCTCCCTGCATATTTGAACTGCAAAGAAGAAGATATACCCAAAACCCAACTTCTTAAACGGGATAATAGCTATCAGTTAATATTTGATTTGGTCTCTCTACCAGATTTCCTGTTAGATATAACGACTAACAACAGAAGTAAACTTGTAGTCGCCCACGCTGACAGGCAAAAAACTTATGTTCAGAAGATTTATAGAGCTCTGAATTTGTACTGGAAGTATGGGCAAGAGCCCAATGCATTGCTGCCGGCCTACAAACTTTCTGGTGGTCTGGGAAAAGTAAGAACAGCTGGCAAGGTGAAAAGAGGCAGACCAGTACAAATATCCACTCCTACCTTTTCTGTATTTGAAGGCGTTAACACTGAAGAGCATGATAAGGCAATAATTCTAAAGGCAATGAAAAAGTTTGCTCTTAAGGGTAGGAAAGTACCTTTTACTAAAGTGTATGACCAAATGTTGAAGGAGTATTATTCTGATGAGCTACTTTCGGCTGAAAGTGAACAGCGGGAACCCATTGTCCCTAATTACAGAAGCTTTCTGTATTGGGCGAGAAAGTTAATACCTCAAAATGAACTGATCAGGAAACAAACTAATAAAGGAGACTTCGAGCGAAATCGAAGAGGGCTGATTGGAAGCGCAACGGACCATACAGAAGTTCCTGGCAGTTGTTTTGAGCTAGATGCCACCGTTTTAGACGTTCATATTGTATCGGAGTTTCAACGAAACCACGTGCTTGGTAGGCCCACCTTATATTGTGTGGTAGATAAAGAAAGTCGAATGATCGTAGGTCTGCATGTGTCGATGGAATACGCGTCATGGAGAGCAGGCAGACAGGCTTTAGTAAACAGCTTTACATCAAAGAAACAATATTGTGAGCGGTTCGGGATTACGATTGAGGAGGCAGAATGGCCTTGTAACCATATACCCCAGCGATTGCTTTGTGACCGTGGCGAATTTATTTGTAAGGATGCCGAACAGCTAGCAGTGCCGCTAATCGGTCATTTGAGTATTGCTCCGCCTTATAGAGCTGACTGGAAAGGAATTGTTGAAAGACGATTTAAAATACTAAACGATACCTTAGTCCATCAATTGATGGGGACAACCAGAGGTAGGCATTACATTCGTGGTGACAGAGATCCTCGGTTAGAAGCCGCGCTAACATTAAACGAAGTTACTAAGATGCTTATTGATGCCGTTCTTGAGCACAATAGTGCTATTTTTGAATCACTGGCTGCACAAAGCACACTTCTTGTTGAATCAGATCTGAAACCTACACCTCTCAATTATTGGATGATTCATCTTCACAAGCATAGACATGCTTTAATCAAAGCAAATGAAGCTGACATTCGTGCTCGATTACTACCGTCTGTTACCGTATCGATGACAAGTAAGGGGATTCGACTAAATAAAGATATGTATTACCAGTGTGAACGAGAGGAATTTGACACTTGGAAAACCATTGCACGTAATACAGGAAGTTGGAAACTAGAGGCAAGAATTGATCAAGATAATTCATCATTTATCTATGTTCGATTGCAAAGTGATGAAAATTTTACGCGTTGCGAACTAATGAAACGATCTTCTATTTTTGAGGAAAGACACGCTGCTGATGTCGTCTTCTTCGAAGATTGGAAAAAACTACAGATCAAGAATGATAAGCCTGGGAAAGCATCACTGGAACGCTATGACCGTAAAAACGAAACGATTAAAAACGCCAAAGAGTCTTTGAAATCAGAATTACCTCTAGCCAGCAAAGTAGAGAGAACTAAAGACATGAAGGAGCGCAGAAGACAAATGATCCTCGATAATAGGTTGGCTCCCGACGACTTCGAACATCCAGGGGAACTTTCAAATACAATCGCTGAAATTTCGAATGGTGCGGGCAATAGAAAGAAAAAGGTAATCTCTTTGTTGAAGCGCAAGAGGGATGAAAAGTTGTGAGAATTCGTTTTGCTGAATATCGGGAGGCGATTCTTCCAGAATATAGGGGAAACCCTCTAATTGAAGCTCTTCCGCAAAAGCCAAGAGACGACGAGTTGTTAGATAAACTTGGTTTTTTTCCACCTCATGACGAGAGCGAAAGAGGGCTGGATGCTTTCGACAGGATAGAATATCTCGTACGTTTAGAACATTTAAGGCAACCTCTCCCCGTTTATATAGACGTATATAGGTATATTGAATCCGCACTTAAAAAAGGATACTCAGCAAAGAATCCATTTTCACCCACAACAGCTAATTACTTGCACTACCCGCTGGATGAACGTCCCGCTATTGAACCGAGAACAGGCTTCTTTAAACCGAAAGCTAGTGGGATAACTGTGATTGGGGAAAGTGGCGTAGGCAAAACTAGTATGTTGGAGCAAATTCTGAGTTGTTACGACGACGTAATCGAGCATGTTAAATATCAGAATAAATCGCTTCCGCTAAAGCAGGTAGTCTGGATAAAAGTTGATTGTCCGGAAGATTCAAGTGTCAGAGCTCTTTGTCATAAAATTTTGGCTGAAATTGATCGTAAGCTAGGACATAAAGCAGAAAAACCGGCCACGACTATTCCTGCACTAGTGGAACAAATTGAAGCCAGAATAAAATCTGGGTTCTTGGGCATATTAGTTATCGATGAAATGCAAAACCTTAACTTAGCAAAGACTGGCGGTGCTGACCGATTAATAGCTTTCCTACATAACCTAGTGAATAACCTCGGGATCCCTTTACTATTCTGTGCAAACCCTCCTTTTAACAAGTTGTTGGAACAAACATTAAAGATCGCGAGGAGAGCAGAAAGTAGCGGCTATGTAGATGTTGAATTATTAAAAAATGATGAAGAGTGGGAGCTTTTCGTTGATGAGTTATGGGGACTCCAGTGGACCAATATCAGAACTCCCTTAACAAAGTCATTGAGCGACAAGTTATACGACCTTTCCGTTGGCAATTTAGATTTGGCCATGCGGGTATACAAAGAGGCTCAACGCCAAGTAATTGGTAGCGGTGATGAGCGAATTAACGAGAGTGTATTAGAACATGCCGCAAACATCACTATACGTGCATCGAAAACATCAGTAGATAAAATTAAACGCGATAATAAGGTATCACTTCTGAAGCGGAAAAAAGTTAAAAAATCTGTTCTAAATCATTTTAAAGCGGTACCCCAAAAGCAAGAACTTACCCACCATGATAAGAGGCTTATAACTATACCTGGCGACTTAAGTAGACCCCATCATCCGGAGTTTGCCGAACAACTCAATGAATTGAGGATTTTGGATACCTTTATCGAACAAATTTCAGATCCAGACACGATTCAAAGAGCTGCAAAACAGAAAGATGCACTTAAATATCTCAAAACCCAGAGACTTTTATGTGATGAGCCTTTAGAAGACCTTATCTAGTAGTGGAGGCTTTGGAGAATGTACCAATTACCCAAAGCTTTACCGGATGAACTACTACTCAGCAGATTAATTAGATTCATCACTATCTCTGGCATCTCTGGTAGTGAATTTCTGCAAACTTGTTTTGGTTCGAAAAGAACTTCACTCCATCCGTTTCTGACATCGGGACTAAGTTCAATCGCTAGGGGGTGTAACGAAGACACAAATTTATTGCTTAATGAGCAGACATTAACACCGCTATTTTGCTTTTATTTACCTGTGCACGCTCATAATCTGCAAAAATTGATGCTGACTAATAACGGAGCCAAAGCCTTTAGAGCAAGTCAACTGGCTTCATTCGGGAGTGGTCATTCTCTTGGTTTAAAATCATGTCCTTTATGCGTTCGACAAGACCTTTCGAGATATGGAATCTCTTATTGGCATCGAAGTCATCAAATTCCGGGGGTTGATACCTGTGGTTATCATGGAACAATTTTGTCTTTTCTACGGATAACACAGCGTCAACGGCTAGTTAGGCAATTACTCCCTATTTCTGGGGTTGATATTCGATATTCATCTTCAACTGAGTATGACGTGGCTAATTTTTCGACGCGGCTACTAAGCTTGTTAACTGCGAGTGAGCGGACAAGCAAGATAACGGCTATCTATCGTTACCGGCTGAAAGAAAAGGGCTACTTAACACCTAGCGGGAGAGTGCGAAGAAAGGCGATAATGCAAGATTTTTGCAAACATATTTCAAACCACAGCGGAGCTAATCCGACTGTAATCCCCAGAGGGCAAGAAGATTTCCGTTATGTATCACAACTCTTAGAAGTAGATGGTAGTCATCATCCGTATAGGCATTTGCTGTTCAGTACTTGGTTATTTGATGATGTTGGTCAAATCTTTACCTATCCCGTCAACACTGATGTAATCAGTGTTAATGGTGAAGTCAAAAATGTGAATAGCGAGGTGGTTGTTGGTCATAAGTGCTTTGCTTTTCTTAAAGCTGGAAAGTCACTAGCTCAAATAAGTAGGGAAACAGGAAAGAGCAGATGTTATTTAAAACGATTAGCTTTATTGAATAAACTATCAGTAAATCTAAAGCCAAAACTTCTAACACAAGAGGTCGTTAATGCTATATGTTCACTTGCGTATGCCGGATTTCACCGACGTGAAATAGCAAAACGGTGTGGAGTGGGAATTGGAACTGTAGAACAAACTATCTCAAGTAAAACCGGGCTTGTTGAAAGACGGCAAAAATGTCATTTTGAATCTTCAAGAAGGAAGAATCGATTGTTCTTGCTCAGATATATAGCTGACCACCCAGATTCGATAAGAAATGATATTAAGAAGCAATGCTGTTCTGTTTTTTTTTGGTTGTACTTGAACGATAGGCAATGGTTAGATGAACATCTACCTAAGCCTCGCATTGCGCGGGGCCGATACTAGTCATATTTTTGGATACGTTATTTGCAAGATGTCGATTAAAAAAAATTCAAAAGCTATTAACCGCAGTGCTTAAAATGGAAATTAAAAAAGACGAGTCTCTAGCAAGTTTTCTCCTAAGAGAAAAAATTGTGTTTCATAAAAATGAAATTGCCAAAGTAGCACCAAGGGTACTAAGAGGCCAGAACTTCGCGTGGGAGAAGTTTTTTGTAGCACCGTTTCATAGTGGTAGAAACAAGGATAGGTTTACTTTCCGTTATTCTAAAAAAATATTAGATGGGCATACCTTAATTCCGCTGTATAGACCTTTGCTGAGTTTGGAGTCATATGTGAACTTAGTGTCTGGTACGTTTTTGCAAAATATAGATAAGCCCATCCAAGCACGCTATATTGAAGGTTATGAATCAAACTTAAGAGCTATTTCATTTTGCGTTTCCTGCCTGAAAGAGCATTGCAAAAATGACGGCTTTTTATGGTTTAAAACCGAATGGCAGCTTTATGAGAATGACAGCTGTGCTCGACACCAGGAAAGGCTCGTTAGCTCATATTGTGAAAACTGCGGCCCCAAATTCCGCTATCCCGAAAAAATGATTATTAGTCTTTTTAAAGGAGAATGTTCGTTCTGTAACGCTAGTATTTTTAACGACAGCTGCTTTAGAAATGTAGGGGAAAGCTACTCCCGTAGATGGTACGATAAATTTAAAGATGAAAGTATTCTAAGAAAAAAATATAAGAATTTTTCTCGTACACTGATAGAAAAAATTGTTCATGATTCATTAGATTTGATTAGGGATAAAAAACAGCTGGAAAAACAGCACTCGCCACTGAGGCGTTCACTTTACCTTGACGCAGATTATAATGGGGTAGTCAGATATATGAAGAGGAGAAGTGACGTCATGCCACATGCGGCTTTTTGGTCTCTTACTAAATCAGCATTTGGTAGTCTCCACAGATTTGATAATTATCTTAAAGAATCTTCGATAAGTAAGGCTTATGATTCGAAGAGAATCCTCCCTGACTGTCCAGTAAGCTTCAAAATTCAACAACTCGAAGCTAGATAGAAAAGCGTTGGGTGAGTATGTATTAGGCAATAAGTTAAAAAGATTCCTGACTTGCGGACTTTTTGCCTTTGAGTAAGCGTTATGCCTTAAGATACTGATCACAGATGGATCAAAATTGGATTATTCAAAAGTAAGAGATCCGTCGAACACTTTCTTAATCGACTTGGGTACCCTTGCGAGCTTGCAAACTATCTAAGAAAATCTGGTTGATTCATTTTTTTGAGGAGTATACTCGTAGTGTCGGATACAAATTCAGGTGATAGTGAACGTACTGCAATGCTGGGGTATGTACCGCAGTATGAAATAGCGGCAAGTCTAATTTATGAAGCTTTGCTTGATGGGTTCTACCCCGTTTTATAAAAGCACGACACAAAGGACTACGGAAAAACGACAATCATCTGGCGATTGCCTAACTTGGTTAAAGTAGACCAACTGATACGAAGGCAGGCAAGCTCTATCTAAATCCAGCCAATGGCTGGATAAGGGCATCAAACGCCTCTGTGAAGGGTGAACTAAACGAAAAAAACGCCAAAAGGGGTTCAAAAAAACTCAGCGACAAATTGAGCCAATCGAATCACGACAATTGGTAACTTGATCGCAGTTTCCCTTGTCTATAAGTTTGTCTGCCATTGGTATTTTTCTTTCCTTTCAACGAGCTAAGAATACCACTTACACAGATTCCTAACATTATAGGGAGCTTATCCTTGTTCAGCTATCAAGGTGAACACCATATTGTTGTTTTTGTCGAACAGACCCTCAAACTTTTTGCCTTGACGTAGAAAAGGTGTGAGTGTTTCAGTTAATTCCAACTGAAAGGTCTTTGTACTAAAATCAACTTCAATCATTCTTGCAGCTTTAAAGTCAAAGTACTTTTTAACTTCGGGGTAGAGACATTTGAAAAGACTCTCCTTCGCAGAAAAAATAATTGTGAATACATCGACGTCGGCGTTTTTCAAGGTAGTTGTCGCCTGAGCTGTTAAGCTGCTTCTTTTTTATTCTCCGGATTTAGCTCTACGCTTCCGATCTTATCCCAGTTTCTGGTTTCACCAGACCAACGACTTGGATTTCTCACTTTTGCCTCGGCATATAACTCAGTGCGCTTTGCCAGTATCTGTTGGTCTTCACCTTTGTGTCGCTGCTCTGGGGTAACGAATCTTATGCGGCTATGGCGATGTTCGGTGTTATACCAGCGGACAAAATCTCGCACCCAGGCTCGCGCTTCCTCCAGCGACTTAAAGCCTTCACTCGGCCATCTATGGCAGTATTTGACTGTGCGGAACAGAGATTCTGAGTAAGGGTTGTCATTACTGACACCGGGACGGCTACGTGAGCCGATAACGCCCATTTCAATCATCTTAGCTTGCATGGTCAGGCTCTTCATCGGACTGCCATTATCAGAATGTAAGATTATCTCGTCATTCACGCATTTCTCAGACCATAGCGTGCGTTCCAAGAGGTTAGCGGCATGATCACCAGACTCGCAATCATACACTTCCCATCCCACAACTTTACGGCTAAAAATATCCATTATCATGTACAGATAAAAGAACCGACCAATGACCGTAGAGGGGCAGTACGATATATCCCAGGTCCACACTTCACAGGGTCCCGTAGCCGTAAATCCATCAGGTTTTGCCTGTGTACCTTTGGGTTTTGCTTTGCCTCTGTGGCTAAGCTGATTATTGGCTTTCAATATACGGTAAAAGCTGGATTCCGAACCCAGATAAACTCCCTCATCGGCCAACATGGGCACAATCTGACTGGGCGGCAGACTGGCAAACCGCTCTTCATTGCAGATATCCAAAATGGCTTGTTGTTCTATCTCAGTTAGCTTATTTGCAGGCGTCGGCCTGCTCGCCTCCGGGCGCTTATCTGCACAAATTCCATCCGCGTCCCGCCATCGTTGTAACGTGCGCAGGGATAAGCCGATGATGCCACAGGCTTTGTGCTTTCTGGCCCCCGCACTAACGGCTTCATCAATCAGTGAAATATAGTATTGCCTATCTGAGAACGTGGTTAGTTGTCCTCGTCTTCCCCCCAGTAGGCATTTAACTTTTTTCTAAGCACCAGAAGCGCAGCAGTTTCGGCTAACGCTGCGTCTTTGCGTTTTAACTCTCTTTCCAGCTCTTTAATGCGTTTCTTATCCGCTTTACGTTCCTGGGCCTGCTGTTTACGCTTATCCGCCTCGGATTGATTACCGGAGATACAGCTATGTTTCCATTGCTGGATTTGCTCCGGGAAAAGGCCCTTTTTCCGGCAGTATTCACTTACCTCAACTTCCGACATGGCAGCAGTCTCTATCACCGCAGAAAACTTCTGCTCTGCGGTCCAATTCTCTGGCGTATTACTTTTAGTCAAACTGAAATCGGCCTCTGTATACTTGTCCCGCCAACCATACAACGTAGACAGGCTAATACCTTCTCTTTGCGCAAACTGGCGTAATGATAAACCGCTTTCAATCAACTTACTAACCACTGCCTTTTTATGTTCTTCTGGATAATGTCTCACTCATGCCTAACTTCCGCACCCTGTCTAATACTATGAAAAACTGAGGCGACAACTATCCTGACACAGGGGGACGTTAATGCTGCTTGGCGGACCAACTAAATCTAATTCTGAATCGACCAGGATACTGCTAATGATATCACTTGCAACAGCTTGTTCTATGACAGTCTCTAAGTCCAATCCCACTCTGTTCAATTTACTTCTTAAAGCGACAGCACACATTGCTTTGCCATCAGCGTGAGTTATTGAGCCCGCGTACAATTTGGGCCAAACAGGTGACCGATCATCCCCTGTTGGAACAAACGTGTCCTTGGAGCCAAGGGATTGTAAAGCTATGGCCGCTAAATAGCGGCCCGCCACATATTCAGATTTGCGTTTGGCCACAGACCGCTTTATCGAATCTTCAAGTTCTCTATTAAGAAGGCGTTCGGCAAGCAAGTCTGAAAAAGCTAGTTGTTCAAAATGGCACTGATAGCAAACACCCTGAAAGCTTGGGATGTTCATTTTTTGAACTTGATGGATGAATTGACTCAATTTACTACTCAAGAAAGTCCGTTGATTTTTCATGACAATATCGCGAAAGAAATGGTGGAGTGGATTCAGTTTCTTTCTCTAAAAGTAACCAATAAGGACAAAAACATATCTAAGTCAACGGTAACCGATAAAAGTTGTCGTTATCTACTTAAAACAATCAGGTGGTAAGGCCTTACCAAGGAGTGGTAGTTGAGTTTGTGTGAAACGCCAATCAAAAGACCACTCATTATTAAAAAAATATTGAATCATACCATTTATTTTAGCATATTCATAAATACAAAAAAGTGGCCGTTGCAATAGCCAATAACAACGACGCTAAAGTTATCATACGGTCGTTTATCAAAAACGGTATGAGTGTTTAAAACCACAATAGACAAAAGGAAATGGAATGAGCGATTGGGAGCCTGTACCAGTATTGGCTGCATTGAATCTACAAGGGTTGGTTGATTTCTATACAGGCAAGCTTGGGTTTCACTGTGATAATTTTGTCCCTGAGAAGTATGCGATAGTTAGTCGTGGGGAAGCTGAAATACACTTTTGGGCATGCAGCGATAAATACGTTGCGGATAATACGTCTTGTTATATTTACGTCACAGAGATCCAAGCTGTGTTTGAGGAGCTGCAAAAGCAGACTAAAGTCTCTCCGCTTAGGGAAATGCCATGGGGGGTATTAGAGTTCCATTTGATTGATCCCAGCGGCAACTTGCTTAAGTTTGGGCAGCCCGTCCAGTGAAGTAACCATCCACCTAACTCCAGTGTATTTTAAGAATATGGATATCAAACATGGAAAACCCTTTCGAGCGTTTGGCTTCTGCTTCAGCTGAAAAGAAGTCAGAGATTGCAAAAAAGCTCAGGCAACTAAATAGCTTGAGCAACACTGAAAAGACAGGAAAAGAAAAAAATCACATTGGAAACAAGAAGGGAGAACCATTTACAGAGTGGTTGAAACTGCACCAGGAAGACAGCACCGATAACCCAGAGAAGAATGAGCTTTACCCCGTTACCAGTTCCCAGTTGAGGCTTTGGTATCTGAGTCAGGTAAGCGAGATCCATTCTGTTGCCTACAATATTCCAGTCGCCCTTCGGATAAGCGGTGATCTTGACGTTGATAAGCTGAAACAAAGTTTGACAAAACTGGTCAAGCGCCATCCAAGCCTTAGTACCCGGTTCCCGGTTTCAGCTGGCATGCCTTCTCAATGTGTCATGCAACAACAGCAACCAGTTTTTATTCAAAGCGCTAAAACCCAAGAAGAAGTAATCGACTACATCCACCAGCAGGTCAAGGTACCTTTTGATTTAGAAGGTGGCGCCCCATTCAGGGTGGAATTGGTTAAGCTTTCAAACGATGAGCATATATTACTGATCTGTTTTCACCATATCATTGCCGATGGTTGGTCAGTTTCCATTCTGGTGAGAGATTTGTTCTCATTTTTTACCGACGAACAAACAATCGGACTTACTCCCCTCAATGTCAGCTATCAGGACTATTCCCGCTGGCAGAACTCCGACAGTTATAAAAAGCACATTGTAAAAAGTAAACAGTATTGGATTGAGAAACTGACGCCCGTTCCTGAACGCCTCAACCTCTGTTTTGAACAAAGTATGTTGGCTGAGAATCGCTCATATCGTGGCGACAGCATAGGTTTCAAAATAGGTATAGAGGACCTTGCCAGGTTAAACCAGTTTGCGGCACAAAACGAAATCACTTTATATATGCTTGTACTGGCAACATTTAAATTGCTTCTTTTTCAGTACAGTGGTCAAGGTGATATCGCAGTAGGCTCACCTGTCGCAAACCGAGTCAGCTCGGAATTAGAAAATATAGTGGGGCTGTTTTCAAATACAGTCGTAGTGAGAAGCTCCATTGATGGAGAGTCAAGAGTTAAGGAATTTCTTGCGCAACTCAAACGCACGGTTCTGAGTGATTTTGCCCATAAGAGTTTTCCCTTTGAGGAAGTGGTTGAACAGCTCAATCCCGAGAGAAGTGGTATGTTTAACCCCATCTTCCAGTATATGTTTGTGATGCAAAACTCACCCAGAGAATCCTTGCATACGCCAAATTTTTCGTGGAAATTGCTGGAATGTGACACTAACGTCTCTAAATTCGACATGAGTTTAATACTGACAGAAACCTCTGACGGGTTGCAGGGGGTCGTAGAATTTAGCACTGAGCTGTTCGAAGTGCAGCACGTTCAACGCTTTATTGAAGGTTATCAACACCTGTTGGGCAAGATTGTCGATTTTGCCGATGAAAAAATCCGTTCTCTTCCTATATTATTTGAAGAAGAACAAGCTGAGCTTGTTGCCTGGAATCAGACTTATCATAAGTGGGATACAGAGGAAACTGTGCTGGACTTGATTGAGCAACAGGTTCATATGCGTCCAGATGCCATTGCCTTGCGCTTTGATAATGTGGATCTCAGTTATCGTCAGCTTGATGAACGTGCAAACAAAATTGCACACTACCTTTTAGCGCAAGGCGTTAAACCGAATCAACGGGTAGCGGTTTATCTTGAACGTTCTCCTGATATGGTTGCAGGGATCTTGGGCATCGCAAAAGCAGGCTCAGCTTACGTCCCCTTAGATAGCAGTTACCCTAAAGACCGGTTGGCCTTTATGCTTGATGACAGTAATGCGGTATGTCTGTTATCTCACTCAAAGCTACCTCAGCTGAACTTTGCCTCGCACCGCACACTTTATCTAGACACCTGGCAGGGTGATAACGTTTCTATCAGGACGCCTAACAGAGACAATTTGCAGCAAAATCTCGCTTATGTCATTTATACCTCTGGGTCTACAGGAAAACCCAAAGGCGTCATGGTCAACCATCGCAGCCTATTCAATCGAATAGTCTGGATGCAAAAGAAATTTGACATAGGTCCCACTGAGCGGATTATTCAAAAGACACCACTGAGTTTTGATGTATCGGTTTGGGAAGTGTTTTTGCCCCTCATAACGGGGGCAACCATGATTCTTTTAGAACAGGAAAAGCATAAAGATCCCGGTTACCTGTACGAGGTGATGCAGAATGAATCTGTTTCTATCTGTCACTTTGTCCCAGCTATGCTTAGGAGCTTTTTACAGTCCAGGCAAGATTTTGATCTTGGCAGCTTGAAAACCGTTTTTTGCAGCGGAGAAGAACTGACAGTTTCTCTTTTAAATCACTTTTACCAACATATTGATGCGCAATTGATCAACCTTTACGGTCCGACAGAATGCACGGTCGATGTAAGTTACTGGATTTGTGATCCTCGCCATAATGGCAACCTTGTTCCAATTGGAAAGCCCATCACCAACACCCAGCTTTACGTTCTGAACCATGATTTGAATGCGTTACCTCCAGGATACGCAGGCGAGTTGTGCATTGGTGGCGAAAGTCTGGCAAAGGGGTATTTGAACAGGCCTGATCTCACAGCAGAAAAGTTCGCTGACAACCCTTTCGAGACAGGTGCACGGTTATACCGAACCGGAGACAAAGCGAAATTTCTGCCTGATGGCAATGTTGTATTCATGGGGAGGCTCGATGCACAAGTCAAAGTACGAGGATTGAGAATTGAACTCGGGGAAATCGATCATCACTTGTGTCAGCATCCTGAACTTGAGCAGGCCGTGACTATTATTCGTGATGATGTATATGCGTCGTCAGAATCTAATCAACATATTGTTTCCTATATCGTCCCCAATTCAGATTTCCTGCTGGAGCGGGGCGCGCTTGAGTGGAAACAGATATTGTCAAACCACCTTGGTCATTTCTTACCAGGATATATGCTACCTGATTTTTTTGTCACCTTGGGGGAAATACCCTTAAGCCCGAGTGGTAAGGTTGCAAGGACAAAATTGTCGAAGCCTAACGTAGATAACTTAACTGACTCTGTCTTAACCGCCTCCTCAAGCGATGAAGTTGCTGTGGCAAAAATGTGGTCAGAGTTGCTAGGCCTGGCGTATGACAAAATCAACATTGAGACGAGCTTCTTTGATCTGGGGGGGCACTCACTACTGTTTGGCAAGCTGACTTCTATGATGAATTCGGCATTTAACGTCAATGTTTCAATTAGCGACATCTTTAATCGTCCCACAATCAAGCAACAGGTCGCGCTTATCACAAGCCTTGACAAAGTGGCGACTATTAAATTGCGCAAAATCCACGATTCGGAGAAATGTGCAGTATCCACAGGGCAAAAGCAGATGTGGGCGTTACATAATCTGTTTCCAGAAAAGCGACTCTACAATATTCCTTTTATTGTCGAAATAAAGGGCAAATTAAACCAAGATGCGTTGAGCAAATCTTTGGCTCAGCTGATAAACAGACACGAGATTCTGCGTACTGTCTACTATCAAAATGAAAGGGGCGATCTGTGTTCTAGGGTCTTGCAAGATTACAAGCTTCCCTTTGCATTTCATGACCTCAGCGACGAAGACGACAATCATTTACACGTAGACGATTTGGTGAAAAAAGAGCTTGATTCGGTCTTCGACCTTACTCATGCACCGATCGTGAAGGCTGCGTTGATAAAACGTGCTGAAGAGGATTACGTTTTTGCTCTTACAGTTCATCACATAGGCTGTGACGGATGGTCATTGGGCATTCTCGCTGACGAGTTAAGCGAATGTTATTCGAACATGCTCCGGGGAAAGAACTCAGTTTTGACTGAATTGCCTTTCCAGTTCACAGATTATGCTGCCTGGGAGTCCGAATGGTTAGCAAGCAGTGAGTATTCTAAAAGTCTGGAAATATGGAAAAACCGCTTGAGTGGCGCGCCGGAAATCCACAATTTACCTTTAGATTTCCCTAGAAAAAATTTAAAAAACCAAGCCGGAAAGTGTTTTACTCGCAAATTACCCTCCAGCTTGTACGCGGACGTAAAAAATCTGCTAAAGATCAAACAGATAAGCTCGTTTATTTTGCTTCACGCAGCATTTTTATGCTTGTTGCATCGCTATTCGGGTGATACCGATATAGTCGTCGGGACGGTGATGTCGAATAGAAAGATTACAGATGTTCAGGGGCTGATAGGCTGCTTTGTGAATACGCTGCCAGTGCGAAGTGAATTTACTAGTGAAGATACTTTTGCCGAAATGCTTGAACAAAGTAAGCAGCGCTTACTGGAAGCCTACGATAATCAGCATGTCCCTATTGAAACAATAGTAAAAGAGGTTACCAATAACCGGTTGCTCACGACCAACCCGTTGTTTCAAATTATTGTTTCGTCAGATAACCATCACAAAGGAGAACTCTCTATTGATGGTGCCACAACATCACTACTCAGTAATCACAACTACACCGCTAAAACGGACCTTTCACTTACACTTAATGAGTTCGAGGATGAAGCGTCACTGACATGGGAATATGCCTCCGAGCTATTTGAAGGTATCTCTATTGAGCAGATGGCTGAGCGCTTTGAGACATTACTATCTCATTGTATCCGGAATCCTGATATACAAGTGGCAAATATCCCTTTGTATGAAGGGCTCAGGTTTGAAGATTATGAAAATCTACAAGAGACTTCAAAGGGAGTCTGCCAGACCGTAATACACCAATTTGAACACATTGCAAAGCAGGGGCCTGAAAATATAGCACTGGTAGGCGAAAGTGAGATCTATACCTATCGTGAGCTTGACCAGAGGGCCAATCAGATAGCCGCGTATTTACTGTCTATTGGGGTCGGTAGAGAGGATATTGTTGGAATTCACGTGGAGCGATCTCCGTCATTGGTGGTTGTGCTTCTGGCAGTATGGAAGGCTGGTGCAGCATTTATGCCCATAGATATCGCCAGTCCAGAAGATCGGGTACGTTACATGGTCGCTAATAGCGATGTGAGTAAGATAATAGCTGATCAAAATACAATGCAGATGGATTATCAAAGGGATGTGAAGCGTATCGATATTTCTGACCTTCAAATCTATGATGCGTTTCAATCGGATGGCAGCGGTTTGAACAGGTGTATTGAACCGCAACATCTCGCTTGTGTCATGTACACCTCGGGCTCTACAGGACGACCAAAGGGTGTCATGATTGAGCACCAACAACTTAGCGCTATGCAGGCTACTGATCTCGAACTCTTTGAAATGGATCAAAGTGACCGTGTGCTGCAGTTTTCGAATACCTCGTTTGATATTTTTATCGAAGAACTTATCGTTTCAATGGGAACAGGTGCCAGTTTAGTCTTCCGCGATGACAATGTGCTTGATGCCGCAGGGGAGTTTTGGGCTTTTATAAAAAATCAATGCATTACTGTAGTTTCGATACCTACCTACTTTTGGCATATGTTGTGTAAAAACATCGACAAAGTGCATATCGACGAACAACTGAGCTTACGTTTGGTCGTTGTTGGCGGGGAAATCGCATTGAGTTCCATGTGGCGCCAATGGCATTCACAAATGGGTGATTTGGTGCGGGTCATAAACACTTACGGTCCCACAGAAACAACTTGTTATTCAACCTATTTCGATTTAGCTAACTTAGATGAAAAGCGTGGTTTCATTCCCATAGGGAGGCCCAGGACCGATACTTCCTGCTACATTCTGGATAAAAATGACAATTTGTGCCCCCATGGTGTCAGTGGAGAGTTGGTAATTGGAGGCTGTGGTGTCACAAGGGGATACATAAACAACGATGACAACCTAAACCGTTTTGTCGATTCACCTTTTCCCGGCCGGAAACATAAGACTTTGTATAGAACCGGAGATGTGGCCCGCTTAATGTCGGATGGAAACATTGAGTTTATTGGCAGACGTGATCAACAAATAAAGTCAAGTGGGTATCGGGTAGATTTGTCGGAGGTGGAGTCCTTAATGCTAAACATCCCACAGGTTGGGGCAGCTGCATCGGTATCATCACAAAACGACAAAGGAGAGAATGTGATCGTCGCATATTTTGTCCTTAATGATAAGGTCCACAATGATTCAGTGGATGCCGATAATTTGCGTGAATTGATAAGGGATAAGTTAGAAAAGACGTTGCCGCACTTTATGCTGCCAGAGTTTTACGTGGCAGTATCAAAGCTTCCTATGACTCCCAGTGGCAAAGTTGACAGGGCAAAGCTCCCACCTTCATCAGAAGCAGACGAGATATCAAAAGAACCGTTAGTAACTGAGACGGAAAAGACCATCGCTGCAGCCTGGGCAAGTTTAATCGATCATGACTATGAACAACTTGAACGAAACTCAAACTTCTTCCAATTAGGTGGCACATCCTTGCAAGCAGTGAAAGCAGTGCGGTTATTAAATGAAGCCTTTAGTCTCAAATTGAACGTCAAATACCTGTTTCAATTCGGTAAGCTCAAGTGGCTGGCTGAAGCGATAGACCTTTTGCTCAAACGCAATGAAGTTCGTATGACACTATCAGTGGATGACGGGACCGAATTAGATGAAATGGAAATCTAAATGGAAGATACACTTAAATTATTAAAGCAACTGGCTGATCAGGGTGTAGATGTCATTCTGAAGGACGATAATCTGAAACTCATTGGGGAAAAAGGGAGTCTGAGAGAAGATCTGATAACAGCTGTGAGAGTACAAAAAAACAGCATAATTGAGCACCTGAGATTAACCGAGCTGTCCTCAAGCGTCACTCAAAAAATCGAGGTTACCAAATCAACAGATACTAAAGGTACATTTCCTTTAGCCTTTCCCCAACAACGATTGTGGTTTCTTGAACAGTTACACGGCTCTGGTCCTGGTTACACCATACCCGGAGTGATAGACATAAGCTCTTCATTTGACATTGCCAGAGCCGAATCTGCGTTTCGTAAAATCATTGAGCGACATCGCATTTTGAGGACCGTCTACAAGCAAGTAGAAGGTAGCCGGAATGCGGTACAGGAAGTGTTGGGCGAGTTTGATTTCAGGTTGTCTCGGTACGATTTAAGGGCAGTTGATACAGACGACAAAATGCGCAAAGTGACAGAATACATTGCCCGATTTAGTAAAGACAAGTTTGATCTTAGTAAGGAGCTGGTGATACGCGCCAGCTACATTTACTTATCCGACAGCGCTGGCATTTTACTGTATAACATTCACCATATCGCGGTGGATGGTTGGTCGACCAGTTTGTTGGAGAAGGAATTTTTATACATTTATGACAAGTTGACTTCCGGCGAACCCATCTCCCTCGAAAAGCCTCAAATCGAGTATACCGATTTTGCCGTGCATCAGCGTAAATGGTTAGACAGCGCAGACAGGCAGGCCCAATTAGCCTACTGGAAAAAGAAACTTTCAGGTATGCCTGTTGCTCACGATTTTCCCCTGGATTTCAACAGACCGCATAAGCAAAGCTACGAGGGCGAATGTAAAACCTTTACCCTAAGTCCCGTTCTAACTCAACAGATAAGGGCTTTGGTGAAGAGTTGTGATGTGACATTATTTATGTTCTTGCATGCTGCCTTTTCGCTACTGCTATCCAGATATTCCGGTAATCGCGACATCATCATAGGGGCTCCTGTTGCCAATCGCATGCAGCGGGAATTGGAAGATGTCATCGGCTTCTTTGCAAATACCCTTGTACTGCGCACCGATTGCGACACAGAGGTGTCCTTTTTATCCTATTTACAACAAGTCAGGCAGGTGAACCTCGATGCTCAGGCACATCAGGATCTACCGTTTGAATACTTGGTTGAGCAGCTAAACCCACCGAGGAGCGCTGCACATACCCCAGTGTTTCAAATATTGATGACGCTGAACACTAAGGAAAAGACTGACAGTAAGTATAATTTTCCTGAATATTCCAATCGGCGTTTATTGCCCAAGGTGTCAAAGTTTGATTTAACTCTGCATGGTTTTGAAAGCGCTGAAAACTTAAGTCTGATGTTTGAATACAATACGTCATTGTTCGCTCAGGAAAGCATTGACAGGTTGTCCGAGCATTTTACCGCATTGTTGTATAGTATTTGTAAGCAACCTAGGTTGCCCATGCATAGACTGGGTATTTCCACTGAGGCAGAAAGAGCACTATTTGCTCCAACAGTTGTCAATGATCCTGACGCCGCAAAAGGATATGTTCATGCTTTGCTTGAAGAAAAGGCTAAGCTGAGACCACAGAGCATTGCCATCAGTTTTGGCGAGTTTCAATTAACCTATGCAGAGTTAAATGAGCACGCCAATCGAGCTGCGGATTTGTTGATACGGTCGGGTGTGTCCCCGGGTGACTATGTGGGATTGTGCATGGAACGTTCAATTGAGCTGATTATCAGTCTCACAGCCATTCTCAAATGCCGCGCGGCTTATGTCCCTTTGGATGTTAGTTTGCCTGGCAAACGGTTGCAGTTCATTGTAAAAAACTCTGCGATTCGCATACTCGTCACTCAGCAACAGCAGACTGAAATTCAGAAATATGCCGAAGCTGAAGGTGCGAGAGTTATCTGCATGGATGCACCTGAAACGCAAGCAGAACTTGCACAATGCAACTCTTCGAATCCAATTTTTGTTGATGGTTCGCCTGATGCAGGTCAGATCTTTGTGATGTATACCTCAGGCTCCACCGGGGAACCGAAAGGGGTGGTGCAGACGCATCGTATGATGAATAATCTGGTACGCGCTCAGGCTCAACAGTTTGATGTTTCTTCACCCTTAGCCACACTGCAATTTGCCCCAGTGACTTTTGATGCCTCGATCCACGAATTGGCTACTTGCTGGTTGACTGGCGGCAAACTGGTGATGCTGTCGGAACATCAGAAAGAGGACCTGCCAAGCCTGCATAAGGTGTTGGCTTCTGAGCATATCGAACGCATATTTATTCCGCCGGCGGTGTTGAATGTTGTCGCAGAATCAATTCAATTGGACTCGGTTGAATTACCTTATTTGCGGGAAGTTTTCGCTTCAGGTGAAGCACTGGTATTGTCCGAGTCACTTGCTGAATTTCTAACCTCTCACCCTGCCTGCCGGCTTTTCAATTACTACGGTCCGACAGAAACTCATGTTGTAACAGGTGGTCTGGTGTCAGATTATCGGGTTGGCGCTGCACCTCCCATAGGCCGACCATTGATGAATGTCAGCTGTAGAGTGCTGGATAAGTATTTAGGAGAAGTGCCATTCGGAGCAACGGGTGAGTTGTATGTGTCTGGTCCGTGTTTGGCTGATGGCTACCTGAACAGGCGAGAATTGACCAATGAACGGTTTGTAAAGAACCCAGTCCATCCTGGCGAGCGGATGTATAAAACGGGTGATCTGGTTCGCTGGCTGCCTGATGGGCAACTGGAGTTTGTTGGTCGGGAAGACCATCAGATTAAATTGCGAGGATTTCGAATAGAATGCAGTGAGATAGAGCACTTCCTTTGTGCACACCCCAAGGTTAGCAAGGCGATTGTTCGCGTTATGGGAGAAGGGCAGGACAAACGCTTATTTGCTTATGTAACCGTACCGGCGTGTGACGTATCAAATCAGGAGGTGGAGTCACAGATCCGCCAAGTACTGGTTAACAACCTGCCATACTACATGGTACCCGACAAAGTGATCGCTATCGCGCAGTTTCCGTTCAGCCACAATGGTAAAATCGATATCGAGCAATTGCCCAATCCGCTGGAGGTGGAACAAGAAAGCCATGGCAGGCGTAAAACTGCCCTTGAAAGCCGGTTATCCGAACTATGGGGGCGCTTGTTGAAATGCGATGCCAACACCATCAATCCTGAGTCGGATTTTTTCTCTCTTGGAGGACACTCACTTTTAGCTGCCAGAATGGTGAATCATGTGCGGTCGGAGTTTAGTAAAGATTTGGCATTGAGTGAGGTGTTTGAAAACCCAACCTTACAAAGGGTTGCCGTACTGCTCGAAAATCGAGAAACAAGAAGATCATTGCCGCCTGTTAAAAAACTGGTTGATACACCTGACTGGCATCCGCTGTCCTATGCTCAGGCGCGAATGTGGTTTATCTACACCATGGATCCGCGGAGTACGGAATACAATTTGTCTGGTGCTATGAGGGTTGCCGGGAATTTTCGATGTGACTTAGCCCAGACGGTTGTGACAGATATCATTCGCAAACATGCACCCTTGAGGTCTGTCTACAAGAAAGCAGCCGACGGGACTGGCCTGCAACAATTCCGTGACGAGTTTGAATTTACCCTCAGAGAGCGGGACGTTTCGCATCTTCCACAAAATGAGCAAGACATGGCAGTCCGTGAATTGATTCAGGCAGAAGAGGGATATCAATTTGATCTGTTTACCGAACTGCCGTTCAGGGTTCTGTATATCCACACGGACAAAAATAAAGGCCTGCTTTGCTATACGGCACACCACATTGCTGTTGATGGTTGGTCGATTAACATTCTGGCAAACGAGTTTGTTGAACGTTATGAAGCCTTGCTTTCCGGAACGCACATTGCGCAAGAGCAACAAGCCATAAGCTACGCGGATTATGTTGCATGGCAAAGGCAGTGGCTGAATGACTCGCAGTTGGAGAAGCAGTTAGCATACTGGCAACACTATTTGGCCAATATTCCAGCCGTTCATAACCTACCACTTGACCACGCCCGTTCACACGAGCGCAAAAAGAAAGGCAATTACTATCAGCAAACGTTATCGCGGGATGTGTTCATACGTCTGGAGAATATGTGCCTGACTCACAACCTGACCTTGTTTATGTGTTTACAGGCGGCGTTTGCCGTGCATTTGAGTCGTTGGAGTGGCGAGTCTGATATCGTGATGGGCGCACCGGTTGCCGGACGAACAGATCAAGCATTGGAAAGTATGATTGGGCTGTTCCTGAACACCATAGTATTCAGGACAAAACTGGAAGATAACCCCAGCTTTTTGGCGTTATTGCAGCGCACCAGGGCTGAGCACATCACCGCCAGCGAAAACGGTGACGTGCCGTTCGAGTTGTTGGTTGAACGCTTAAACCCGCAACGAAGCACTTTGCATGCTCCGGTGTTTCAAATCATGATCAACATGAACAATACAGAGTCTTCAATTATGCCTTTCTCAGGCCTGGATTTCAGCCAGGTTGAAGCTATGTATCAGGTAGACAACAAGTACGACATCACCCTTTATATTCAGGAGCTGAATTCAGAGCAGGGTAAGACCCTCAATTTCAATTGGGTCTATGATGCTGGCATTTTTGACCAACAAACCATAACCGCAATGTCCGTTGAGTTCATTCACTTGCTGGACAGTCTTCTTGATAGGCCCAATATTGCGGTCTTGGAGCACGATTGGAAAAATCCAGTTGTGTTGTCCTCTGAAAGTGAAGAAGTTCTCAGCGACGAATGTGACTTTGTTAAGCGATTCGAATCGGCGGCGCTTTTAACACCGCAACAAACGGCAGTAGAAGACGGCATCATCAGCCTTAGTTACGAAGAACTCAACAGGCGAGTGAATCAGACTGCCCATTATCTCGCAAACAGCTGTGATGTTTCGGCTGGTGATCCTGTTGTTCTGGCCTTGGAGAGGAATGTAGGACGTGTTGTGGTGATTTTGGCTTTGTTTAAGCTCGGAGCTGTGTACGTTCCCATAAGCAAAGAGTTGCCACTGGAAAGGTCATTGGTGATGATCTCTGATGCTGAGGTCAAACTCTTGTTAACGGACAAAGCCAGTCTTTCCTGGCTGAGGATAGAGACGATACCGGTGTCGCTTTTGGTGATCGACGGCAGGCAAACTGTTCAGGGGGTGCAACAGGAAGATGAGACAAACTTCCCATTACCAACCCTGGATGCAAACAGCCCCAGTCACATTATTTTCACTTCAGGCTCAACGGGGAGACCCAAAGGCGTGCTTGGTAACCGAGGTGCACTTAACGGGCGGATAGCTTGGATGCTCGACAAGTTTGCATATGCCGAGGATGAAGTCGCATGCCACATTACTTCAATGGCGTTCATTCGGGGGCTGTGGGAGCTGATGGTGCCTCTTTGCGCTGGTGTAAAACTGTCTTTGTGTTCTCGCGAGCTGTTGCTTGATTCTGCTCAAATGTGTGCAACTCTCCGGGGATCCGGGATTACCCGGATTGTTACCTCTCCTTCCTATCTGCACAGCCTTTGCGACTATCTTTATAAGCAGGGGCAAGCCTTGGAGCATTTGAAATACTGGTTTGTCAGTGGGGAAGCTTTGCCACTTGACTACATTCGAAAGGCAGAGCAGGTTTGTCCGAATGCGCAGTTTTTCAACCTCTACGGCTCAACGGAGGTGATGTCTGACGTACTCTGTCATCATGTGAACAAAACCGATGATGGCGCGTATTCTCCGCTGGGCAGACCCATAACCTCGACGCGTGTAGCTGTGCTGGGAAGGAACAGCCTGCCAGTGCCACCAGGAGTTGTGGGAGAGATTGTGGTGACGGGGAACTGTGTTGGGTTGGGCTATTTGAGGCAATTGGAGGGCAACTCTAAAGAGTCTAAATTTATGCAGCATGACAATACGCGAAGTTATCGCACCGGTGACTATGGGGTGCTGTTATCAAGCGGAAATATTCATTATGTGGGCAGAAAAGACGATGAACTGAAGGTGAGGGGATATCGTGTAAACCTCAACGAAGTCGAGCATTGTATTCGCCGCTGTAAACGTGTTCATGGTGTTGCGGTTTGCCCAAGTGATCCGGATCCTGCGACTTGTAGCCTGATTGCTTACCTTGTGTTAGTTCATGACTCTCCAATTGAAGAGGAAAAAACAAAGCAAATTGTCCAGCAAATACGCTTGGAAATCGCCCGTTATTTGCCAGATTACATGTTGCCTGCACAGTACCTGATAGTGGACCAACTGCCACTGAAAGCGAATGGCAAGGTCGATAAAAAAGCATTGTCTATGTCTTCTGCAAAACAAGTTGACAATGAGTACGTCGCCGCCGTTACGGATCTGGAAAAAAGCGTTGCAAAGGTTTGGAAAGAGGTTTTAGACCTTGAACAGGTGAGTGTGGATGCTAACTTTTTCGCCATAGGGGGACATTCACTTGCTGCAATGCGCATCATTGAACGACTGGAAAAGGACATGGAAATAACGGTTTCTCCCTTACAGCTGTTCGACAATCCAACTGTGAGACAATTTTGTCTGTCTCTGAAGGGATAGGGCTAAGGTGACAACAAGGACGTTGTCAATGAAATGCAAAAGGGTAAGACTATGACTGTACATCTCTGTCTTTTAGCTAAGTGTGAGGCAGGGTTTAGGTTTAAGCGTTAGTTATTGCCCAATGTTCACCTACCCCAAGACCATGCCAATCCTTTAATAATCCCCACTCAGGTGCACTCCCATCGGTGACCAAAGGTGCATCTAAGCGCAGCGATTCGTCTACCAAAGGCCAGGAAATCGACAAGGCGACTTTCAGACGGTTAATGATTTCTTGATCGCCGTCGGCAAAGCGCCAGGTGATGTATAGGTGTTTTTTTTCACCGGAGCCATGGACCTGGGTGCCGAAGCATCTGGCAACGCCATTTGCATTTTTTACCCGTACCCTTGTATCAAATGCCAGCAACCCGTCCAGCTTTTTCCCTTCGCGTAATTCAATATTGCCCTTTTCTTGTAAGCCAAACTGTGTTGGGCGATTCATGTGCACTGCTGGTGCGGTCCTTGTCAAAATTCGTAGAGTCAGTTCCAATTGATTACTTTTTGTCATTATTCATTTCCAATACTTATTCCTACGACTATACCACTTAGTCGACCTTAGATGTATTGGACATTGAAAAATTAACGCCATTAAAGGATGGCAATTTAACAGTTTTTAACAGTGTACGAGGCTGAAGAAGGCCGCATTTAAATCCAATTATACCGTGAATGTTAATCGAAATCGGGGCAGAACATGTAACCAATGCTTATCATCTAACTCGAACAAAGTGGAAGTTTGTCTGATGGTAAAAATAGTTCAGCTTGGATAATAAATTTTGCTTGCCTTTTTGTTATGCATTAAGTTAAATGCAAATTGCATGGCAACTTTGAAGCGTCAATGATACGACATTACAATTTTCAATTCACGTCATTGCGTGGCTAAAAAATGGTCAAAAAAATAATTAAAATTTCTTTGTCTTATATGAAATTTTTTACCTTAGCGCGAAAGGTCTTGTAAAGTTCATGGTGTTGGTATTAGATTAAATCTGATGCTTGGTAAATTCACTGCTGAGCGGTTAAGAGAAGTTAATAATCATTGCTCGTGAAACTTGAAGTTAGGAAGACTGGGAAGTGAGTTGCGATAAAAACACAGTGTCGGAAAGAATTAGAGGCCATTATATTCGACTGTTTGATGCGTTAAGAACAGAAGGATTTCATCAGGAAGCCAAAGCCATTCTAGCCCAGGCGGTGGAGCTAGGGTTCTTTTCGGAGCCAATGCAAAGGCCACTTGATTTGATCGAAGGATTGGACGCCATGCCTTTGCATAACAGCCGTGATTTTCCGGTTGTTGAGTATCTTGAGTCACACTTCAATACTATCAGGAATGAAGTAATCGAGTTGGAAAACAAGGCTCGTCAGGAGGCCTTCTGCGATGTCGAAGAGCCTTTGGTTGACTCGGGGCGTTGGCAGGAAATCGTGTTCTATGAAGCGGGCACCCGCTCAAAAAAAAGCTGCGAATTGTTGCCTGAAACCAGTGGTGTTCTTGACGGATTACCGCTAGAAGTAAAAGAGTCTGGCGTGATCATGCTGTCCATGCTGGAACCTCAAACCCATATCGTTCCTCACTGCGGCCATACCAATGGTCGTTTGCGTGTTCATTTAGGAATTTCTATCCCCGATGACGTGGTCATGAGAGTCAACGAGGAATACGTAAGTTGGACTGAAGGCCAATGTCTGGTGATGGATGATTCCTTCGAGCACGAAGTCTGGCATTATGGCAACACACCCCGAATTGTGCTAATCGTTGATATTTTCCATCCTCAGTTGTCTGAAGCAGACAAAACAAGATTACGCACTAAATCTTCCTCTATCGAGTCGCGAGTGGCGGAGGTCATGGAGCAGAATCACCTGAAGGTGATCCAACAAACGGATCAGGGAGTGGTGTTTCAACCCGATGACTATTTGGAGAAAAAAGTAGCTCGATATATGGCGCAAACCAACTGTAAAACCGCTCGTCTAAGGGGCGGCAAAGTGGAATTGCTTGGCGACGAAATAACCTAAGGAAACATGGCAGTGAGGCAGTATAGGTTTGATTGATGCTTCACGTCTTACCATTTCATGGAACCATGGAGAACAGTGATGTTAAATGAAGAGTGGTTTAAGCAGTGTTTTAACCACGTATTGCCAACTGAAAACTCCGCGCCTCTAATTATTCAGCCGCGCGTTCGGGGAGTGGATGTTGCCTTTTTTCTGAACAAATACCGCGATCAATTCAATGCTACGCTATGTGAGTTTGGTGCAATTGTGTTGCGGGCTTCAGGTGTTGATGAGGCGGTAGATTTTAAAAAAATATCCGACAGTATTTCACCTCACTCGATGCCATACGAAGAAAAATCAACACCTCGGGCTTCCATAAACGACGTGCAACATGTCTACACATCCACGGAATACCCCAGCCGTCTTAAAATCGATTTGCACTGTGAGAATTCCTATGCCCATGTCTGGCCAAACAAAGTGATGTTCTGGTGCAAACGACCCGCAGAACAAGGTGGGGAAACACTTTTAGCTGACACGCGTAAAGTATTAGCGATGCTGCCAGATTGGTTGGTAACAGAATGCCAACACTCTAACGTGTATTACAGACGTACATTTTCTACCGAAATAGGGTACGGATGGCAGGCGGCGTTCGACGTCAATACGGTATCTGAGCTTGAAGCCAAATTGATCCTGAAAGGCTATCAGTGGGAATGGAAGGGCGGTAATTTGCACACTCTCAGAAGTGGAAACTGGATAGCTAACCATCCACGTACTCAGGAACAGGTGTGGTTTAATCATGCTCATTTTTTCCACCCTATGTCGGTTTCTTCATCGCTGGGTCAGGATCCAGATGCTGCCCGCAATATTGCCGCAACCCTTCCTTATCGGGTGACCTTTGAATCACAAGCCATTGATGACAATGCCGTTGCCCAAATTCGCAGTGCGTTTCAAGCCTGTAGTTACCGCCTTCCCTTGAAAAAAGGGGACGTTCTGATGATAGACAACATGTTAATGGCACACGGTAGAAATGCTTTCGAAGGGGAAAGACAGGTCTTTGTGACCATGACTGAGCCGAATACCAATAGTCGATAAAGCCCAAATAATTATTCAAGGAGATAACCTACAAATGGAAACTAAAGCTGCAAATCTGTATCAACTCGCTCCACAACAGTTCTCATTTTTGAATTTAGAAAAACAATCCGGTATGTCGTTACCTCCCAGCCAGGCGACGCTATTCCTGGATACGCCGCTTGATCGGAACAAACTCACTGCCGCGTTGAAGCAATTGGTAGAAACCCAGGAAATTTTGCGCACAAAAATGGTACCGATGGAAGGCATGATAGTGCCTGCGCAAAGTGTAGGCCAAAGTGTGGTGCAGTTGTGGATAGATGGTCAACAAACGCTGGTGTCAGATGAAGAACTAGGAGCCGAGTCGACTGTTGTAGTCAAGGTTTTACCTCACGAAAACGGCGAAAAAATTGAGATCACCTTACCTGCGATGTTTGGTGATAAGGCCTCCTTAAAGATCCTGGTGGAGCAGATGATGTTGTTTTACCGTGGTGAAACCATGGAGCAAAGTATTGTTCAGTACGGAGACTATGCTAACTGGCAAAACGAGATGGTCAGCAGTGTCGATGAACAGGACAGCCGTCTTGAAGCAGTACTGGCAAACTCGTGTTTATTGAATGCGGTCTTATCTGTAGATGAATTCGTTCGCGATTCTGGTGGCAAGGTTCCTGAAAGCAAAACAGTACAATTGGAACCGACAGTAAAAAATCAACTAAAAAGCTTGCATGAAAGCGACAGTATCATGGCAGAAGCGACTGTCATTGCAGCTTGGGGCCTGATGTTGGGCCATTCTCTGCAGCAGGATAGCGTAATTCTGGGAAGCGTGAATCCCTGCCGTCGACGGGACGGGATCAACAATACAATTGGACTGTTTGAGAAAACCCTCCCCGTACAGGTCAATCTCACAGAAGACAACGCCGGAACTCTTATTGACAGCCTAATACATGCATTTGCTGAGGCGAACGAAAATCAAGACACCTACTGCTCAAGCCACTTGTTTGATGCTTGCGCCGACAAAGGCGTCGATGCTTGTGGTCTGGCTTATGTGTTTGAAAGTTCTGACCTAGCATTGGCGAACGACCAACTGGGTTACCGAATGGAGACTCAGGGATGGGCAGAATCGCCTTACAAATTAAAGCTCCTGATGGATCATTCCAACAACGACATTTGTTTGACCTTGTTTGCCAATGGTGCCTTTCAGAAACAAGAAATTGACCTGTTTGAAGAGCGTTTTTCGATTATCCTTGACCAGTTACTTCAAAACCAAGCGGCCTCCCTTGCTGGGATCAATGTAATTGGTCAAAAGGAAAACGCACTGCTGGCTAGTTTCAACACTCCCGTCGCTGAAGATAACAAGTTTACCAGGGTTTTGGATATTGTTGTTCAAACTGCACAGTGCAAACCGGATGAAGTGGCCATTGAATCTGGCGAGCAAAGCCTTTCTTATGCCCAGTTGTTAGCACGCGCCGCTCACATCAAAGCCGGGCTAGCCAGTAAGGGGATCGAGGCTGGACAGAAAGTTGCCATCCACATCCCCCGTTCATCGGACTTTATTGCAACGACGTTTGCTGTGTGGGGGCTTGGAGCAATAGCCGTTCCTGTCGAGCCAACAACACCCGTGCTTCGAGTGCAGAGAATGCTGGAAGACGCAAGTTGTGAGATAGCGGTCACCGACGTCAAAGTCTATTCAGACTTGAGTTGTCCCAGTGTCAGCATCGACGAGCTCACTGAAACACCGCTGAAAGGTGATTTCCAGTTCGACACTTCCATGCATATTGAACCTGCCTTTATCATGTTTACTTCTGGCTCAACAGGAGCACCAGCTGGTGTGCAGGTTACCCACCAGGCACTGGCAAACTACCTCAGTTGGGCACAAAGTGAGTACCGTACTGAAGATCGGTGTGATGCAGTATGGCATACGTCTGTGGCATTCGACCTATCGGTCACCAGCTACTTATTGCCATTGGTGACAGAGTCGAAAGTAATCATTCCCACCCAAAGTGAGGGCATTTCAGGTCTGGTTTCTAGCCTTGCTGCAACTGATACAGCACTAATCGTCAAAATGACTCCTTCCCATGCGCTCGCTATGGTAGAAGAGCTGCAGGCAAAAGGCACACAATACACTCAACCGCACACACTGGTTCTTGGTGGAGAAATCCTGACTTCTAAGCTGGTCTTCCGTTTGAAAGAATCTTTCCCCAAGGCGTCAACTATCAACGAGTATGGACCGACCGAAGCCACGGTTGGCTGTAGTTTCCACCGTTGCGAACAAGTAGCTTCCTCGACAAACGAATCGATTGGAAAACCCATCCAAAACACCAATATGTTTGTCGTGGATGATGCCGGCAATGCACTGCCTATAGGTTCAATTGGTGAGATATGCATTTCCGGGGTAGGTGTTACCCCAGGGTATGTAAACGCTGAACAAAAAAATACCGAGAAATTTATCCAAATCAATGGGCAGCGTGCTTACCGTTCTGGCGATCTTGGGCGGGTGCGGGCTGACGGTAAGTTTGAGTTTATTGGCAGAAATGACAATCAGGTCAACCTGCGCGGATACCGTATCGAATTACAAGAGATCGAACGCACGATAAGTGATTGTCACGGTATCGGCAACGTTGCAGTGGTACTCGGACATTCAAAATCCGGTCGCAACATCGTCGCCTACTATCAGGTAGAAGGAAATTCAACCACAGACAATCGGCATTTGTTCGAACAACTGGAGGCCCTGCTCCCAGAATATATGATGCCTTTCTCTTTGGTGGAGATGAAGTCCCTACCCAAAACCTCAGCGGGAAAAATAGACAGACTTGCACTTTCCAGAATCTTCATTGGGGACAACGGTCATCAGGTACCTTATGTTGCGCCACGTAACCAGGAAGAAGAAATTCTGACTGTGGTTTGGAAGAAGGTATTCGAAATCGATGAGATTGGTATTGATGAAAACTACTTTGAATTAGGTGGAGATTCAGTAAGAAGTGTCCAGGTCACTGCATTGGCAGAAGCAAGGGGGCTGCGTTTTGCTCTGCAGTTGTTGCACGAAAACCCTACTATTCGTCAACTGGCTGCGGCTTTGAGTGAAAAACAGGAATATGTAGAGCTGCACAAAACGCAGCCATTTGAACTGTTGAGTGCTGAAGACAAGGCGTTGCTTCCAGCGGACATCGATGATGCTTATCCTCTGAATTTGCTGCAGGAAGGTATGATTTACCATCGAGACTTCGCACCAAAGTCGGCGGTATACCATGCAATTTGTTCTTACAATATCAATATGCCAATTGATGTGGATATTATGCGCAAGGCAGTGGGAGATCTGGTTCAACAACATCCTCTGCTGCGGACGTCATTTGATCTCTCTACTTTTAGCGGTCCAACTCAGCTGGTACACAAAGAAGGCGGTTCTCCACTTGGCTATCAGGATCTGCGTGGACTTGATCCAAAGACTCACCAGGATTACGTGGATGAGTGGATGGAAGCAGAGAAAATACGCGGTTTTGAAATTGAAGAATACCCTTTGATTCGCTTCATGCTGCATCACTTTACCGATGAGCACTGTCAATTGAGCTACAGTTTCCACCACGAAATCATCGATGGTTGGAGTGATGCATTGATGATGACTGAATTGATGAATCGTTACTTGTCAGCAGTCAATAACGTACCAATGGAATTCAGATTGCCAGATTCGTCATTTAGGGACTCTATTTACCTGGAACAGCAGGCGCTGAAAAACGAGAAATTCAGAGACTTCTGGCTCGACAGAATGGCAGACGTCAATGTTATGAAACTGCCTAACATCAACAAGCTCAAAGCTGACAAAGGTGACCGCAAAATCATCAAATTCGAGCCTTATATCAGCGAAGAATTGTCCAGTGAAGTTAAGAATTTGTCAGTCAATTTGGCTGTCCCGTTGAAAACTGTGCTGCTTGCAGCGCACTTAAAGGTAATGAGCCTGATGGGCGGGCATGATGATGTTATGACTTACACCGTAGGTAACGGTCGTCCGGAGAACCGCGATGGACATGCAGTTGTCGGTTTATTCGTAAACAGTCTGGCATTTCGTCAGAAGTTACCAGGCGGCTGCTGGGCAGACTTAATCAAAGATACCCTGAAAACTGAAAACGAGCTGTTGCCTTACCGACGTTATCCAATGGCGGAATTAAAACGTCAGCACGGTAGCGAGCCGTTGGCAGAAACACTGTTCTTCTTCAACCATTATCACATTACTGATGGTTTGGCTCGTTGGGACAATGCGGTCTTGAACGAGATTAAAGTGTATGCCGAGTCTACCTTCCCATTCTGTGTGAATGCCTTTCTAACGCCGTTCGTCAAGGACATCTGTATCCGTATTGAGTACGATGCGTTGCAATACCGCGATGACGACATGCGCGTTGCAGGCCAGTTCTACGTCGATGTACTGAAGGCCATGGTTGCCGATCCTTATGCCAGCTATGACGAAGGTAGTTTCCTACCCACCGAAATGGAAAACACCTTGCTGAATTCATGGAGCAAAGCCGAGCAGGTCGAAGAAGCGGATAATGTATTGAAGCTGTTTGACACCTTTGTCAGCAATACCTCCAACCACACTGCCGTCATTGACGCTAACCAGAGCCTTTCTTATGGTGAGTTCGGTAATTACGTCAACGGTTTAGCGAGTCACCTTGTGGCAAATACTGGTGCGCAAAGTCAATACGTTGCAATTTGTCTTAATCGTTCAGTTGACCTTATTGCGGCAATCATGGGTGTCATGAAGGCAGGAAAAGCGTATGTTCCAGTGAATCCTGAATACCCTGACGCGCGCATACTGTCTATGGTGGAGGAACTTGGGTGTCCGCTGATTTGTGACGACAAAAACTATGCGAGATTCACTGAACATGGCGTCGATCAGATTAATTTGACTGAGCTTAGAGCGACTCTGATTGCAAGTCAAAATGCCGCGCCCGAAGTGTCTGTCTTTGCCGAGTCGCCGGCTTATGTCATTTATACTTCTGGCTCTACAGGCAAACCCAAAGGAGTTATTGTCAACCACGGAAATTTGGCAGCTTCCACACAGGCGCGGCTGGATTACTATGATTTGCAAACCTCTGAAAGACATTTGCTGGTCGCCTCTGCCGCTTTTGATAGCTCCGTTGCCGTGATTTTCGGCGCCCTGTCCAGTGGTGCAACGCTGTTAGTGGCAAGTGATGAAGCCGTTAAAGATCCGGCATTACTAATAGGCTTCATGCAGGCGAATCAGGCAAGCAGCCTACTTTCTGTGCCGTCACTTTTGTCGACGCTGCTCGACGAGCAACTTAGCGAAGTTGACAGTTTATGCAGAGTCATTTCTGCGGGGGAGAGTTTACCAAGGGAACTGAATCGCCGCCTCTCGTCAGAATTGCAGACCGAGGTGTACAACGAATACGGTCCCACTGAAACAACGGTCTGGTCTACCGTTTACCAAGTAGCCGATGAAATTGATCGAGCCACAGTACCTATTGGTAAACCCGTCCCAGGTACCCAGGTGTATATTTTGGACAACAAAATGGCCCTGGTGCCCATCGGTGTTCAGGGTGAGCTCTACATTGGCGGAAAAGGTGTTGCCGCAGGATACCTGAATCAGCCAGAACTCAGTGCAGAGAAATTTGTTGCCAACCCATTTGATCAGGGACAAACCCGTCTGTACAAGACAGGTGATGCTGCCAGGTTCGATAAAGACGGCAACATTGAGTTCGTCGGGCGTGTAGACAGATTGGTGAAAATCCAAGGGTTCCGGGTTGAACTAAGTGAAGTCGAAGCTGTGCTGGGTGAACACCAGGATGTGCAGAAGTGTATTGCTGTAGTGAGCGAAACCAAACTCGGTCACAAGTATTTGTGTGCCTATGTATTGCCTGCAGAAAACATTACTCACGAAATAGATACGCAAGAAATTAAGGAGTATGTGAAACGCATCCTGCCAAAATATATGGTGCCTTCCGTGGTCATGGTCATCAACCGACTGCCACTGACTAGCAGTGGTAAGCTGGATTACGAGCACTTGCCAAACCCAGGTCGTTTTCTGCTTGAGCGTTCGGCAACTTTCGTGGCCCCCAGAACCGAGACTGAAAATGTTGTTGCCGGTATCTGGAGCAGTGAGTTGCAGATAGAACAAATTGGTGCCCATGACGACTTCTTCGAACTCGGCGGTGAATCGTTGGCGGCTATGAAAATCATGGCTAAGATCCGCAAGGTTTACAGCGTTAGCATCTCTCTTGGAGATGTGTTTGATGACGTCACCACTGTCGCCAGTGTGGCAGCAAAAATAGAAGCTGTATTAAGCAGCACAAGCCATCAACAACCTGAAAACGTCGGAGAGCTGGAAGTTGGAGAAATCTAACGCTAAGAAGTTGTTAGTAAAACTTAATTCATTTGGGATTAAGTTGTGGTTGGAGGGGGAGACGTTGCGTTTTCTCGCTCCACCTAACACATTTTCTGCGGCACTGAGGGAGCAAGTGAAACAGGCCAAAACTGGTCTCATCGCTGAGCTTCAGGTGTGTGCAAAACAATTTCATCCGGTATCAAGCGCGCAAAAACGGATTTGGTTGGGAGAAAGCTATTCTCCCAACCAGTCTGCCTACAACGTACCAATGCTTTGGCACGTAAAAGGACGCTTCCATGAGTCTCGACTGATGAGCGCAATTCAACATGTTGTGAAACAAAATGATGTGTTTCGTCAGTCATTTCATTTTCAATCTGGCGAACTTGTGAGCCAATATGCAAAGAGTTGCGAGCTTCCTTTAACTGTTCATGACTGGCGTGAGTCAGCTGTTTACAAGCCATGTGTGTTAACTGACGAGGAAAAGCTGACTAAAATCTCCAGGCTTCCCATGGTGTTAGCGCCATTCGATTTGGCTGCTTCACCTTTATGCCGTGCTGACTACTTTAAGTTCAGTGATGACAGCGGGGCATTCCTGATTGTGTTTCACCATTTGATCATTGACGAATTGTCGGCGACTTCGTTTATGCGTCAACTAAGGAGTTGTATTAGGGGAAGTCAGGAAGGTGAGCAGAATTCTGATTTTACCTATCAGGACTACGTGATAAAACAAAAGTCAGCCGAAAACTCGCCAGCTTACAGTGACGCTCTCAGGCATTACCAACATCAACTTGGCAAAGTCCTGCCCCATGTGTCGCTACCTTACAAAAAGCAGTTACAGCCTTTACGAGTTGAAACTGATTCTGTTACCGTCAACCTGTCAGACCTGCAGAGTAAACACATCGCAGCTATGCTGGCTGAGCACAGAACGACCGATTTTGTTTACTTTCTGAGTGCATTCATGGTGCTCTTGCAACAGGGCAAAAAAGAGCAATGCATTCAGTTAACCACACCCGTTTCGTGTATTCCGGACGATCTGGACGGTGAAGCAATGGGGGTGTTTCAAAATATTGCCGTTATCGGAGCCCTGGTATCGCCCCAGACACTGTTTAGTGATCTGTTGAAGCAGGTTAAAAAAAGTGTCAACCTTGCCTTAGACAATCGTGAATTGGCATTCGAAGATGTTGTATCACATCATCGCTCTGGTGTGGCGCCATCTCCTCAACTCCTGTTTCTAAAACAAACCGTTCATCAAAAACAGCTGGTCATTGAAGATGCCACTTTTGAACCGATCTGGTTTGGTGGGGGAGCAGCTAAGTCAGATCTTTTGATTGGATTTACCCATCACAACGACAGGTTTGTGATTAATTTTGAGTATAAAGTGGGCTGTTTTGAGAAGCCGACAATCGAGGAGCTGGCCCGAAAATATCGCTCCTTGTTGCTAACCGCAATCGAAGCCATCAACAGTCACATTTCTGAATTGCAACCGAGGCAACGGCCGATTGCCCGGACAATACCTTGTTCAAATAATAAACAACCTTCGGCATCCGCAGTTACCGAATTCGCTAGTTTGACTTCGCACTTGGACAATCTTGCTATTCAACATCCCCACAAATTTGCAATCGACGCCGAAATTTCTCTTACTTACCAACAGCTAAAAAAACAGTCTGACGGCGTGGCACATGCGCTTCAAAAAGAAGGCGTCTCCGCTGGGCAAATGGTTGGGCTGTGCATGCAAAGAAACACTCGGTTTGTGGTTTCGCTGTTGGCAATTTTGAAAGTCGGGGCCTGTTATGTCCCCCTTGACGACAGCTTTCCGGGAGAAAGGCTGAAAACACTGTGCCGGGAAGCAAAGATAAGTGCCGTTATCTGTTCAAAGCGTGAATTAAACAAACTTCAAGAGAGCCAAGTAGCGCCTTTGCTTTGCTTCGACTCTCTCAGTAGTGATCAAAATACTTCAACATTTCAACCAGTTGTCCTGAGTCCGGAGGATTTTGCGTATGTTATTCATACATCAGGCTCAACCGGCAAACCAAAAGGCGTATGTGTCTCGCACCAGGCGTTGATGTCTTTCCTGAGTTGGTGCAAAGACTGGTTCAGCGATAACGCGTTTGAGCATTTATACGCATCGACCCCCATCAGTTTCGACGTATCAGTGTTTGAGATGTTTGCGTCTCTGTTTTGTGGTGGAACTTTGCGCTTTATCCGGACCTACAGTGAGCTTCCAGAGCAAAGTCCAGTCGGACTCTCCATTACGGCTGTGCCTTCAGTATTGAAACAGTTTTTGTATGGTCAACAGCTAAGCCCTGCGGTGGAGACAGTTTATTTAGCCGGTGAAGCTGTCGATACCACATTGGTGGAACTCATCAAACAGCGGAGCAACATCAAAAAGGTATTCAATTTATATGGTCCCACTGAATCCGTGGTTTATGCCGCAGGGTACGAATGGCCTGATTTAGCCTTTACCCCCTGTATCGGTAAGGTGAGGACAGACCTTCAAAGCTATGTTTTGGACGACGACCTGAACCTGCTTGCAGCGGAACAGGTAGGACAACTTGCCCTTGCCGGTACAGGTATTGCTAACGGATATTTACATTTACCGGTGGAAACGGAGCGCCGTTTTGTACCCAACCCATATTCAGACAATGCTGAATCACATATGTACCTTACCGGTGACTTGGTCAGGAGGAGCGAAACCGGCAATTTGGAGTACATAGGACGCCTGGATGATCAGCTGAAGATAAATGGCGTCAGAATTGAGCCACTGGAAATCGAATCATTGTTGATTCAGGACGATGATGTGGAATTTGCCTTCGTCGGCAGTCGGGAGGTCAATGGCCGCAAGCTTTTACTGGCAGCAGTGAAGCTATCTCAAGTTTCGCAGGGTGCCATAGTGCGTCTTCGTCGCCATTGTTTAACGCATCTACCTGCCTATCTGGTGCCACATGTATTTCTACAGATTCAGGATATACCACTGAACAGTAACGGAAAAGTTGATCGTAAAAATCTACAACGCCTGTTGGATGCAGATGAAGCAATAGACTATGGCAGCAAGCAGGCAACCAGATGTGAGTTGCAGATAGGCCGTCTTTGGGAGCAAGTTCTCGGTGTTGAAGAGATATCTTTTAAAAACAATTTCTTTGAAGCCGGTGGTGGTTCAATGCAACTGCTTGAACTAAAGCAATTGCTGGAGCAGACATTCAATTTGAGCATCCCCATCGTAGACATATTCGCTTCACCCACGGTAACTGATATGGCCGAGTTGATTTCCTTGCGACTGGAGGGAGAAGTCCAACTCACCAATGAACAACGAATGGACAGAGGGATTATGCAACGGAAGGCCTTAGGGCGTATCGGACAGAAAAAAAGGAGACTGACTCATGAGTGAGAACATGGTAGCGGTTGTTGGTATGGCATGCCGTTTCCCTGGCGCCGATAACCTAGAGAAATACTGGAAATTGATTTGTGAAGGAAAGTCACAAATTAAGTTTTTTGATGAGTTGGAACGCGAATACAGTCGGTTCGCAAAATCACTGTCACGTGAGGAAAACTGGGTGACCGCAGGTGCCATTCTTGATGACGTGTCGGCCTTTGATGCACCTTTTTTCGAGTATTCACCCAAAGAAGCCGCTTTGATGGATCCCCAGTTAAGACACTCATTGCAGTGTGCCTGGCATGCCCTTGAAGACGGCAATTGCAGGCCGGGAGAATTCAGCGGTGATATCGGTGTGTACATGGGTGCAAGCCTGAGCACATACCTGCACAATAATTTACTGTCGTCTCCTAACGTCATGGAACAGCACGGTGGATTGTCATTTTTGTTACGTAATGACAAGGATCACATTGCCACAACAATCGCCTACAAATTGGGTTTAACCGGGCCTGCAATGAACGTTGGCACTGGTTGTTCAAGTTCACTGGTGGCTGTGCATCAAGCTTATATGTCCCTGTTGACTTATCAATGCGATGCTGCGTTGGCAGGCGGCGCTTCTATTCTGCTGCCGCAAAAATTGGGTTACCAATACGTTGAAGGTGGAGTATATTCAAAAGACGGCAGGTGTTGCCCCTTTACTGAAGGGAGCACGGGAACCGTTGGTGGGAATGGCGTTGGTCTGGTTTTATTAAAAAGGCTGGAAGATGCAGTTCGCGACGGTGACACTATCTACAGTGTGATAGTGGGAAGCGGTTGCAGTAATGATGGCAATCGCAAAGTAGGCTATACCGCACCTTCCAAAGACGGGCAGGTCGCTGCCGTTGATACCGCAATATCCATGGCGCAGCTGACCGCTGATCAAATCGATTATGTGGAAGCTCATGGTACGGGAACCAAACTTGGTGACCCGATTGAAGTTGCAGCACTTAGTCAAGTATTCAGCCAAACCAGTGATCAAAAACAACGTACGTTCCTCGGTTCGGTGAAAGCCAATATTGGCCACCTTGACGCCGCTGCCGGTATCGCAGGATTCATTAAAAGCGCACTGATAACATGGCATTCGGAAATTCCCGTTCAATCTAACCTTGCATCGCTGAATTCACAGATCGAATTCGCCCTGACGCCGTTTCGCATTGCAAATCAGCATCACGTGATGCCATCCGGACAGCCTCTTACCGCAGCCGTCAATTCTTTGGGCATGGGAGGAACAAACGCATTTCTATTGCTGCAGTCTTATAGCGAACAAAAAGCAGAAACCGGGATGGCCAAAAAAGCATGGCCGACGGTGTTTCCGCTGTCTGCAAAAGACCCTCAATCATTACAGCAATATTGTGCCAGCCTCGTGGATAACATCAGCGCAGGCGACGCACCGGAGTTAAGCGATTTAGCCTATAGCCTGGCCAACAGAAAAACAGCGTTCAAACATCGCGTCTTGTTATACGCCGAGGATTATGCAGATCTAAGGCGTCAGTTGGAAATGCTTACAACCCGTTCCCTAAGTCATCAGCCAGAAAACGTGACTCAGTTCATGCTGTGTTTGTCAGGTCTCAACATTGAGAGCACCAATACAGTGTTGAACCAATTTCAGGCGGACAGTGCACTCAATAGGCTGCTGTTGCGGCAACTCGCAGCATTTGGCTTACCATCCTGTGGGGATATTGAGAAGTCGCTTAATTCAAATAACGCGAAAGCGTGCCTTAAAGGTTATTTAATCGCTTATGTTGCAATGACGAGCGCGGTTGTGAAGTATTTGACCGACGCGGATGTTGCACCGGGAGTTTTTCGCGGATTCGGTTTTTCTGATTTTGTTGCAGCCTACCTGGCTGGTGCAGTGACTCCGGCATTTTTACTACAAGTCATTGAGGAAGTTGCAGACGCGATACATGGTGATCAATCAAGCACTGATCAGTCGATTGCGTCCCTATTTGATGAGATTAACTTTAATCGACTCATGAGGGAGTCAGGCAGGTGGCAGTCTTTGCTCGATAAGCTGCTGATTGAAGGGGAAAGCTCCCCAGCTAAACTCTGGTGGCCATCCCTGGCTGGGGAACCACAGCACCACAGTCTGGCTGACCTGTTGCAAACTCATATCCATAAAAAGGCCATTCTGACTCTGTGTCGTGCGCAATCAGAGCACTTTATCAATGTATGTTGTAGCCAATTGTTAGAGCCAGCCAGACAGCATGATGGGACGACGAATGAGATATTGGTGACGCTGGTAAGTCGCTTGTGGGAAAGCGGGGTGGAGCTCAACTGGGAGACGCTCCTGCCACAGTATACGGCGCATCATGTACGTTTACCTGGGTATCACTTCAATAAATATCACTATTGGATAAGCGATACGGGAGAATTTAAATACAGTTTGCAAAATGGCGGCGGCAGTATTTCGTCAGCCGGGCTGGATGCCCTAAAGCGCATTGACACAGTTGATCGTGCATTTTCATCTGAGCAGCTTGGACAGTGGCAGGGGTTGGGTCGACGGTATGTTGCGGCTCTGTGGATGCAGTTACTGCAGACTTTCTCACTGCCCGGTAAATTCACGAAATCGCAGCTTTGCGAACAATGGGATGCAAGCCCTTGCTATGAACCTGTGCTGGATTATTGTTTATCACTGCTGGTGGATAATGGTTATTTGAAAGGCCAGGCCGATAGCTTTGTTGTGATAAAAACACACAGTGACTCTGAACTGGAAGCCATCAGGCAGGAAATTGAACAGGCATTCCCGGACCAGCATAAGTACATCGCTTTGATAGCAGACCTGGTGGAACAGTACCCGACGATAACCAAGTCAAACGGTGCGCAGTCACAGCTGACTCGAATACTGGAAAAAGTGCACTTTGCCGATGCCCTGGAAACCGTGTCTGAATACAGTGAGGCTTACCAGCTTCAGAGTCGCAAATTAGCCGCCTTTATCAATGCTCATGCCGGCAATTTGGGACGGCCTCTTAAAGTAATGGAAGTCGGTTGTGGGCATCTGATGCTAACTAAAGAGATAGTAGAAGCCGTAGAGTCGGGCAACGTGGCACAGTATTGCGTTACCGATGTCAGTCAGGCTTTTATAGACAGTGCCCAATCAAAAATAGAGCGACTTGAGTTGGATTATGTCAGCACCTGTCTGTTTGACATTAATCTCAGCCCAGAAGAGCAAGGCTTTGCGGAGCGTGAATTCGATGTGATCATTGGCCTAAATGTGTTCCATCTTGCAAACAACCCACGTCAATCATTTGTTCATCTCAATGAGTTACTCAACGAACAAGGTTATTTGTGCCAAATTGATTTGCTGGCCACAGATACATCGCACAACACCGTGTGGGGAATTTATGACCAGTGGTGGGCTCCATGGCATAACGGTGCGAGACACACATTGTGGGATCACATCGAGTATGGTCAGTTTTTAGCTGAACAGTCAAAACACTGGCACTTGGAGGGTGACAGACAGGAGCTGTTGGAGTCCAGTTCAGTATTGTGGATAAGCAAAAGGTCCGTCCACCCACGAAGTCAACCTGCTGTGCAGCAGTGCGAAACACGGCTGACAACGGACAATGCCTCTCAGCAAGAACAATGGTTGAGCATTAATGATGACCCATCCCAGTGGTTGTACTCACCACAATGGCAAAGCATTGAATTGACGTCAACGGCAGCACCTGGGCAACAACACTGCGTTGTGGTGTGTGTTGATTCAAGAAAGACTCAGCGATTACTTAATGCTGCATTGTCTGGTATCTGCCGTCCTCAGTGGTTGTTTATGGTTGATCAAAACAATCAGGTTGGACAGGCATCCGGCAATGAATTCGGTAGGCTTGCAGAGAACGAATTTCTCGTCTCCGGGTTAGAAGATTTCAAACGTGTTCTACACGGCAGGATTCTAACCGATAACGGTATTGAGCATGTGGTTTACGCTGTTAATGCAGCTCATTCTTCTACTGACGACGGTGCGCTGAACCTGACGTTTGACGACGCCTGCTGGATAGACAAAGGTCTCGGCGGCCTGTTTGATCTGGTGCAGTTATTGGAAGAGCTTCAGGCAAATAAAGCATATCGACTGAGCTTGATCAGTAGTGGGCTGTTCAACGTGTTTGGCAATGAGACACTGTCTCCGGGTCACGCATTGAGCGCCGGGCTGTTGAAGTCAGTGTCCGTTGAATACCCGCATGTTTTGACCCAGCACCTGGACCTGTCGATGGAATTTAGCCAAAACAGCGTTACAGCTTTGCAACACATCCTGGCATCGACGGACGAGTGTGCGTTGGCTCTGCGAGGCGGGAGGGTATGGCAGCAGACTTACCGATTGAGCAACAATACTGTGCTTCAACCAGAACCCTTTGATTTTAACGGTACATGTATCGCAGTGATAGGTGGACTGGGGGGGATCGGTTTGGCCATGGCAAATTACCTGACATCTCACTACCAGATCGATTTATGCATAGTACACAGAAACCCAAATTTTCAGGATGGTCTTGTTGATGGGCAGGTACAGTTGACTGAGAACTCAGGTTTACCCGAACACCATGCCGGGCTGTTGGCGAAAATTGTAAGTCAGGCCAGATCGCTTTCCCTGTATCAGGCGGATATTACTGATCAAGCCGCTGTCAAAAAGGCCGTTGGAAACATAGCTTCTCATCATGACAGGGTAGATTACGTCTTCCATTTGGCAGGCTCTATTGATACCGGGGGAATATTGAGAAGCCGAACCAAATCAAACCTGGTAAAGGCTATCCAGAATAAAACCGTGGGTCTGCATCATACCGTGCAGGCATTTGGTGAACTGAAACCAAAAAAACAGGTGTTTTATTCGTCTTTGGGTGCTGTGCTCTACAAGGTTAAGTTTGGGGAAGCAGGCTACATCATTGCTAACGATTATCTGAATGCCATGGCCAGATATTTGAATAGTTGCGGCGAAAACACTCTGTGCATCAACTGGACGGACTGGAATGAGTCGGGCATGTGGGTGGATGCTCAGCAGTCTTTCACAGACAAATACGCGCAAGGAGAAGCGGCAGATACTGCTGGAACGGATTCCATAACACTCACCTCCGACTGGATGGCAAGCATTCAAACCGCCGATGCCATGTTTACTCTCGGACAGGCGATTGCAAAGGGCACTCAGGAAGCAGTGATTACACCTCAAGATATTAATCTATTGTTGTCAAAACAGAGAGCTACCAATTACACCGATTACGCAGAACACATTGATAAAATCGGTTTGCGTCTGGAAGCACAGCAACCTTCACCAAATACAGCAAAAATAGAGGGTGAGGTCCAGTCACAGCTATCGCAGATTTGGACTGATTTGTTGGGCTTACCATTATATGGCATGGAGGATGATTTCTATACCGCCGGTGGTGACTCCTTGTTGGCGTTGCGCCTAATTGCACGGGTTAAAGAGTCGTTTTCGGTTGAATTGACCCTTACAGAACTGATGAACACCAGGACATTTGGGGAGTTGGCTGAGTTTATCGAAAATGTCCGTAGCCTCAGGGACAAATCAACTGCGAATTCAGGTGCGGACAACTTTGTGACGCTGGAAATATGACGCCAAAAGCGCTGATTAAAGAAATGCTTCAACGGGGACTTCGATTGTCCTGTGAAGACGGAAAATTGTTATTGCATGGTAACAAAAGCCAGATGGACGAGGGCTTGATGCAGCAGCTCAAAACAAACAAGTCAGTACTGGTGGAAATGCTTAGGGTTGCGAGTACCCAAATGAATGAGGAAGCGGTTAGCTTTCCTTTGTCCTGTGGTCAACAGGAAATTTTACCTATTGCGCTTTCCAGTCCGAAGGACGGTCAGTTTAACTTGTGCAGCGCCGTCATTTTAAAAGGACAACTGGACCAGGAAGCTGCCGATCGGGCGGCCAGTAACCTGTTGCAGCGACACGCGTCGTTGCGAACCAAATTTAGCTACGACGCTGGCAGTGGCGAATCCAGGCAGGAAGTGTTTACGACATCAGACTCCCCTCTGCAGTGGGAAAGCTGGCCATACTTGAGAACTGAGGAAGGCACCAGTCTTTCATTGATAAAGGAGTATTGCCATGGCCTGGCACACAGGCCGTTTGACCTTGGAGGGGAGATATTGCTGCGTATCCATCTATGTAACTTGTACGACGATGTTTGGTTGCTGGTGATGGTTAGGCACCATATTTGTTCTGACGGGTGGTCATTTGCCATCTTGGTTAAGGACTTTTGTCATGCCTACGAACTGGCCAAATCGGATGCTGCTGCGCAACTACCTCAAACCAGTGTCACCTATCAACAATTTGTCATGGACGAGCAACGATTTTTACAATCCCATAAAGGCAGATTAGCCCAAACATATTGGCAGGAACAAAGCGTAAATCGACACGTTATTCTCGTGCCATTCGACGTAGAGACAAGCGAACCCTATGGACCGGCCGGTGTAAAACACTTTAGGCTGGCTGACGAGTTGCAAGACAAAGCCGTGGGAATAGCAGCACAACAGGGAATGTCGCTATATTGTGTGTTGTTCACTGTGTTTAATACGCTTTTATTGTTTTACCGCTTGTCCCAGGACCTGGAAAACGACAGTTTTTGTGTTGGGACGGACGTCACCATGCGCGACAGTGTGGGGCTTGAACAGGTGGTTGGTTTATTTGTTAATCGCTTACAGTTGAGTTTTTCCTACGATTTGGGTATGCAATTCAGCGAGGCCCTGATTGCGACCCGAAACGTTATCAACCGTGGAATGCAAAACAAGGCGTTTCCACGGAGCTTGCTGACGACCAATGGAAACGACAAAGGCGCATCGAATGCCTCGCTTTTCTCCCCGTTATTTGGCTTCCACAACAATCCGCATAGCCGCTTTTCCATGGACAAGCTAACTGTGACAGATTCGCTGTTCTTTCCACCTTTGAGTACCAATTTACCCTTAACTCTGTATTTCACTAATCAGGATGGCGGGTTGATTGCAGAGTTAATATACCGACAGGATCGTTACTTCGAGCGCACTGTCGGGGAGTTTATCCAGCTTTACAGCAAAATGCTCGAAACATGGATGAATACGCCTGATATCAGCCTTACAGCAGGGTATGCAATGTTTTGCGAAGTTTTGGAACAGAGACGAATGGAACAAAGGCGACGCTTTCAACGCAAGAGTTCAAAACTCAGACGAAGTGTGGGTTTTTAACAATATGGTTAGTTGGAAGAATAAAGTCAGGAAAGGTCCTGGATGCATCCAAAAACCAATGAGAAGTGGTCCCTCATTGTCAGATATTGGTCAATTAACGCTGCAAAAAGGGCAGGTTGTAACGCTACAGGCGCACAACAGTGCTTATTCAATTATTTCTTTGGTGCGCAATTGTAAGGACGAGCTAAGACAAATACTTAATAATCACGGCGCCGTGCTGTTAAGAGGATTTCGTGCTGAAACACCGGATATTTTAACGGTTGTGGTCCACTCATTTGGTGAACGACCATTCCAAAATCAGGAGGAAACTTCACCCCGAACTCACCTTGGCGAGGGGGTGTTTACGTCGACAGAGTATCCCAACGAACATGCGATTGAATTTCACAACGAATGTTCGTATCAGAACCAAGTTCCCCAATTTATTTTTATGCATTGCATGCAGGCCGCAAAGTATGGAGGTTACACCAGATTGGCTTCCTGTGGCGATATTCTTCAACAGCTACCCGTAGCGCTGTTTAACCGCTTTCGACAATCCGGATACATTTATGAGCGAAATTACCTGCCACACACTGGCTTATCCTGGCAACAAAGCCTGTCGTTAAACAGCCTGGATGAGCTTAAGCAGTACTGCGACAAGGAAAACATCGAGTTACTGGTAACCGATGACCATCGAATAAGAACGCGCCAGAAAAGACCCTGTGTGGCAATACACCCAGACACAGGGAAAGCCTTGTGGTTGAATCACTGTCTGTTTTTTCATAACCTATCTGTTCCAGCTGAATATCGGCAATCTTTGGGTACTCAGGCGCAATGGCAATTTCCTTTTGATACCCGCTTTGGAGATGGTCAGGCTATCGATGCGCCAACAATGGAATTGGTAAAAAGGCTGTATGAACAAAATGCCATCAGCGTTCAGTGGCAGCCAGGTGATGTGCTTATTTTTGACAATTTGAGCATGGCCCATGCGAGAGACTCGTTTGAAGGTGAGCGTAAGTTATACCTCGCCATGGCAAAACCGGTCGCGTGGAAAGATATGGAAATACATCAAGATCGAGAAGTAAACGCATGAAAATGAATGATAAAGGGATCTTGCCCCAACAGCAGGGTGAACTAACGAGGGCTAAGCAAGCAGGTGCCCTTCACCATTTTATCGTTGGCGAGATGATCCTCGATAAATCACTCCCTGCACTTGATGTCGCAAACATATGTAGCCTGGTGAGTGCAGAAGTTGAATCCATTGAAGCTTTCCACTTTACCCTTCAAAAGGCTGAAGAAAAGTGGCGACTGCAACCGGTGGAACTGGCATCTGACTGTGTTCTGGTGCGAACACGGCCGACTCAGGAAACTGCAACCCGGAGCGAACAGGACAGCCCCATTTCCCTACTTAAGGCTTTGTTGTCCAGCGATACGTGTTTACACGATGCAGTGATTGAAGTGCACATGACGGAAGACTCGAGGATCAACATTACTGCAGTGTTTTCGCCTTGGCTTACTGACCCAAAGGGTCTGGATATTTTTTTGAAAAAACTTCAAGCCACTATCGAAGATCACCATCTTAGTCGCCAGGTTGAAAACGAACAAACCCACGAGGTTGTGAGTTTTGAAGAATATGTGCAATGGCAATGGGATATTCTTGAGCTTGAGGAGGCACAGATTGGCCAGCAATTTTGGAAACAACAATTGCGCAAAGGCAGAAATGCCCAGGTTATCCCCTGGTTTAACAATATATCACGGACAGAGGCTTCATCGTTTGAAGTTCAGGAAGTCATTCAAACTCTACCGCAAAGCCTATTGGAAAAGATTGACGCCTACGTTTCGAAGCATAGGGTAAGCCACGCTGCCTTGTTTCTAAGTTGCTGGGCTTTGCTACAGTCCAGAATTACCCAGGAATCCAATTTCTTAACCCATGTTCGGGTAAACGGACGTGAAGACAGCGATCTGGAAGCGTTTATCGGCCCCTGCGATACCGTCGTGCCGGTGGCGATTAACATCAAGCAAAATGCCCCTTTCATTCAGAATATCAAGGACGTCGAAGATGCTTTGACAGAGGCTGGAGAATGGCAGGAGTGTTTGGACTTTTTGGATATACAAGAGTTACCGTCACTATTCAGCTATTCCGATTCAGCGTTTGTTAATGCTGAAAACGCTGATGGTTTGCCCGCTGAGTCTCACGGTCTGAGCGACCTTGTAGTTAACATTGTCGACCGCCGCCAGATCCGCTGGGTTGGTTGCACCCGTTTTTTCAAGAAGGATGCATTATCTCTGCTGGCAAAATACATGGAGCAACTTCTTCAGCAGTTGCTGTTGTCGCCGATAGCTATCACGGCTTCATTGACGATTGAACAAGTACAGGAAATGCCCGTATCCGGCGAACAGCAACCATCTCAACCCAACTTTACCCCGATCCATCAACAATTTTTTGCGGCGGCGGAGCAATTTGCCCATTTACCGGCCATCGAGTCTGGAACCACCCTTGTTACGTATCAGCAGCTGTCTGACCAAGTGCGTGATTTTGCGGCCAGGTTACAAGGATGTGGGGTTGCTAAACATGAAACTGTGGCAGTTTGTCTGCCCCACGGCGTCGAATTGATTGTAGCTATGTTGGCTGTCATGGAGGTGGGGGCGAATTTTGTGGGTGTTGCTTTACCGATGCCGGTTAAACGAATAAAGCACCTGGTAAAAGATGCCCGGGTGAGCTGCTACATTGCTGAACAGGACCTTGATATAGGCGCCGGCATCATGCCTGTGTTGTTATCAGAGCATTTTGAAAGTCAGTCACATTCGTCTCCTGTGGACATTTCCCCTGACACCCTGGCGTACAAAATCTTTACTTCTGGTTCAACCGGACAACCCAAATCAGTGATGATTGACCATGGAGCCATTGCGTTGCAGTTATCCTCCTTTCAGGATTGGGTAAAATTGTCTTCGAACGACCGGGTGGTATTGAGAACCCATTGTGGTTTCGATGCCTTTGTATGGGAAGCTTTTCTGCCTCTGCTTAAAGGCGCCAGGTTGCTGATAAGTCAAGGCACTGCGCCTGATGACATTTCTGGACTGCTGACACTGTTAAAAACACATCAGGCAAGTGTCTTACAGGTGACCCCCAGTTTACTCAGGATACTGCTTCGGGATGGGGGCAAAGAAAGCTTGGCTAACCTTAGATTGCTTGTGGTGGGTGGTGAACAATTCACCGCGGACCTCCAGGTTGCGTTGTCTGGGGCCGGCTGCGAAGTCTTAAATGTATATGGACCTGCCGAAGCCTGTATTCATACCACAGCCTTTAGTGTCCAAAGCAGCCATTTTAAAGGTGGTGTACCCATTGGGCAGCCATTATCTGGGTATGCTTGTAAGGTAGTGGATGAAAATGGCAGTGAAGTGGCAACTGGATTGGAAGGACAATTATGTGTCGCCGGCCGGGGACTTTTCCAGGGGTATTGCAACGACCCAGAATTGACTGCACAGTCATTTCTAACCACAGAAACGACCTCACATGACACAACAACCTGGTATAAAACCGGAGACAAGGTACGTCGTCTACCAAATGGGACCTTTGAATACCTTGGGCGGCTTAACAGACAGTTGAAAGTCAACGGGTATCGGGTAGACCTGAATGAAATCACCACAGCTGTGGAGTGTTGTAACGGCGTGGAGCAGGCTTATGCTTTGGTCATACGTCAACATGAGCAGGATGTTTTGTTTGTGGTGTTTCAGGCAAAACCCAATAACGAAGGCGTTGACGAAGCAAGTATCCGAACCTGCTTACAGCAGCAGCTACCCCACTACTTGCTCCCTTCTGGTATTATTGAAGTTCAGTCTATTCCTTTGAACCGCAATGGGAAAGTTGACGCTGAAGCGCTTCGCGCCTACGTGGCCAAAGCTAATACCTCAGAATTCACACGTCCCAAAACTGACACGGAAAAGCGCGTGCTGGTTGTTTGGCAGGAATTGCTGGAAAGCAATGCCATCAGTATTCATGATAATTTTTACCTGATTGGCGGCCATTCATTATTGTTCTCGCGTTTGGTTATAAGGCTCAATGAAGTCTTCTGCCTTGACTTGGCCCTGGTTGACTTACTGCGTTACACCACAATCGCTCAAATCGCAGGGTGTATCGACAGCCGTTTGGGTGCCAGGGAGGCGTCATGACTTCAGTGCCATTATGGGATTTAGCCATTGTCGGAGCTGGTCAGTCAGCTAAGGCGCTATTGATGTCACTGGCGCAGGCGCGGGCCCTCGATAAGCTACCTGCAAAGGCATTGAGTGTAGTGATTTTTACTGATTCAACACAGCTTGGATCCGGCTTTGCGTGGGATGAAAATCACGTCCATTCCAGCCATTTATCCAGCCTGGCTAATGCCTATCCCAGAGGGAAATTCGGTGCTGAAGAACATCAGCGCTTTGAGGCTTTGCGCAATCATTTACATGGGCAAAACGTGCATGTAGAAGTGGTTTTTAAACGGGCATCCGCTATTCGTCAGCAAGTAAAACATTGGCAAATTTCGGACGAGGCGGGGGCCGTTAGTGCGGCACATCATCTGGTTCTTGCGATGGGATATTCAGCTTTTACAATGCGTGAATTGAAAGCAGCAGCACCTTGCTTCGCAACATGGCCATTTATGCCCATGGTGGAGAACGTCGCAGAAATCATCCAACACAACAGGGCTTCGGCAAAGATATCTATTGTCGGCGGTTACCTGACAGCAGTAGATGCGGTATGTGGTATTGCTGAGTCATTGGGTAAGTTTTCATTGAATAACGGGACCATGACCTACGTTACGGATCACCAATACAAGCTGGATTGGTATACCAAAGACGGTTTCCTGCCCAAAGTCTGGGGTAAAGAACCCGGCGCTTTCAAAGGAAAACACCTTAACTGGGGTAAGGTCCGGGTTATGCTCGACGCCTTGCCTCCTGCAGGTAATATCCCTTTGCAGGAATTAATTGGACTGATAATGCTGGAACTGGCTTCCGAAGGCATCACAAACTTTGATGACAGCCAGTGCGCCATCTCGCAATTCATTACTTGGTTGCGTAGCGGGCATCAGGGGCATCCTCATAAAGTGTTGCAAAAGGACTTGGAGTCTGTACTTGGAAACGACAATGTGCCAATCCAATACGAGCATGCGAAACCACTCATGTGGCAACAAATATTATTCGGCACATTGCCCATGTTCAGTGAACTTAGCGCAAGGTTAAGCCAGCAAGACAAGCTTCAGTTTAAGCAGCACATTCGGGCTTGGTATTACCTTTCAGCCATGCCAATGGCGCTTGTTAATGCTGGCCGAATTGAGGCACTGCTTCGGTCTGGCTTTTTGGAAATTTGTGAGCATGACAGTTACGCAGGAACTACAAAACCAGATACGTCATCAGGGGATGTTTCGGCGGTAATTAATGCAACTGGATTTGATACGAATATACGGAATAGTCCGCTGCCGCTGGTGCAGCAGATGATGACCGACGGGATTATCGTTCCACAGTCACTGGATGACGCACAGCAGCACTTCAGTGGTATTGAAGTAAATCCGGACAATTGTCGACTGATAAATGACAGACAAGATGATGGCTGTCGTGCCTATGCCATGGGCCCTTTGCTGGCAGGAACCTTTGTGGATGCTCAGAGTATTGGACATATTCACCGGGATGCCGCACGAATTGTTAATGATTTATGCAATGGATGAGCAAAGGCGAATGGCAGGATTAAACATGAATGAGAATATGTTAAGTGGCCAAATTGCCAGAGTGGATATTAACGATATCGAGCCAAAAGCATTTTTTAGGCTGTGCCGGCAAGCTGGTTACCCGGTCATTATTACGGGCGTATTTGATGACGTTCCCCTATGGTCTTTGGAACATCTGACTCCTTGGTTGAAGGGCAATGAATATTGGGTCAGGGAGTTTGGTGAAAATCGCAATATTGCCAAACAGAGCTGGAAAGCCTATTCAGAACTCTATGAAATGAAATTTGAAGATTATGTCAACTCCCTAAACAGTGGCGAAGCCAGTGCCAACGACATATATCTGAGCCAGGTTGTGTTGGACAAAGACAACGGATTGTTCGCCGGCATAAGCTCAAACCTGAATCGGCTATGCACTGCTTGTGGCCTGACCAGGAGAATGTGGAAAAATATTAATTGTCACCTGTGGCTCGGTCCTAAAGGACATACTGAGCCTTTGCACAGTGATGAAGGAGACAGCACATTGTGCCAACTTTACGGCAGTAAAAAAGTCACCTTGTTTCCAAGCAAACGCCACAAGGACCTTTACCCATTTCCATTTTTTTCTCATATGGAGCCTTGGGTATGCCAGGTGGACATCGACAACCCCGATTTCGCTAAATACCCCCGCGCAGCGAAAGCCATGGCCGAAAAACTTGAGCTTACCCTTAATGAAAAAGAAATCCTGTTCATTCCGGCGCAATGGTGCCACCAAGTCTCGATTGTGGACAAGGCTTACGCATGTAGTGTTTCCATCATGTGGGATATCCCTTTTACAAGGAATTTTATCAGTGGAAGAACACTGGTTTGGTATCTGCTGAGGCTCACTCCTGACAGGTTGAAAAACTGGATCTACGACGGCTACTACCGAATCGCTGAATTTCTGAAATGACGACAAAACCTCTTGAAGACAATTCATTAAGCTGTGGCTTGAGCGCCAATTAAATACGTAATTTTGACGAAAGACTTATCAATAAAATGGGCCAAAAAATGGACACAAATATAACTGAAGCCAGACTTCCGTTAACTCCTCTACAAGAAAGTATCTGGCTGAAGGAAAAGCTAAGTGAAGGCGTTGGGATCTACAACTCTCCCATTGTGGTCAATATTGAAGGTCAATTATGTGAAGACAAGTTGAGAAAAAGCCTAAACGCCGTGATATCCCGCCACCAAACCTTAAGCCTTAGGTTTAGCGAGTATCAGGGGCGGGTTTATCAAAAACTGGGCGAAGAGGGTAGCTGCCATTTTCAAAAGCATGATTTATCGTCTTTGAGACCCAAACAAAGGCGTTTGCAGCTTCTCAAGCTGATCGAGTCTATCAGAATTGAACGGTTTGACCTGGAGCAGGAAAACCTGCTTCGCTTTGCACTTATAAAGATGAAAGAACACGAGAGTGTGTTTGTTGTCGTCATCCATCATTTGATATCAGATGCCTGGTCACAGGAAATTCTGCTCAGCGAACTGCTTGAATATTACTACGAAGAAGAGTTTTCGCGACCGGAACCAGATTTTCAGCAGTATGCCCACTACGTCAAATCAACGTTGGCGGACAATGGTCGATGGGATAAAAAACTGGAACAGTTGTCGGAATATATTGCCGATTCAAATTGCGCAAAAATCGAACACGATTTTCGTGTAAATCGCGAAGACGTCGGTAAAACAGGGAAAAAGCAATTCTTTATCCTTGAAAAGGACGTTAAGCACAAACTGCAAAGAGCCGCGATTGGGAATGGTGGAAGTCTATTTTCCACCATGTTTAGTATTTTTGCCCTTGCCGTACACCGCTACACTGGTGAGCAAGAATTTTTTATTCCGATGGCCCTTGGTAACCGGGAAGACACTGATTTGTCGGGGGTGATCGGATGTATGATCAATCAGGCACCTTTGAAATTTAAACCTGTTTCCGAAATGTTGTTTTCTGACTTTCAGGCTCAGGTGTACAGCGATGTGTCAATGACTTTACGTGGCGGTGTATGCCCATTTGAATTATTTAAAAGCTATCAGGCGAAGAACAAAAAAAATCCGCTGGACGTCAACCTGAACTTCCTCTATCAGAATTCGACCACCATAGCGGGAAAGGTGGGAGAAGAGCTGATGGTTTCTCCCGAGAGATTAAACACCGCACCAACCAAATATGATTTGACTGCTTCCGTGACTGAAGATGGCGACGTTTTGTCATTGTCGTTTGAGTACTGTAGCAAAAGCTACCACACCACGACCATTGGTAAGTTGGGTGAGCTGATGTGTCAGATAGCCAAAGAAGCTGCTGATGATATGCAGGTATCTTTGGGTCAGCTGGGTTGTGTATCTGCCTCTGCCGGCAACTTTCTCAAAGGCGAAGATGTGCATTTGCCGGACTCATCACTATTCGCGGGTTTTTTGCGTCAATGCGACGCACACCCTGATCACCTCGCGCTGGTTCAGGAAGGTAAACAGATTTCTTACAGGCAATTGCTGGAGTTGGTTGATCAACTCTATCTGGCCATCAAACGGGAGATTAGTTGTTATCCGCAGATGCGTATCGGATTGTTTGGTAGTCGCTGCCTGGGGTATATCGCCTCGATGCTGGCAGTCAATCGGTTAAGGGCAAGCTACGTACCATTGTCAGATTCTCTCCCTGACGAGGTTGTCGCAAAGCGACTTGAGGTGGCTGGAATTGATTTGCTTTTGCGTTTTACTGATACGGCTACTTCCTTTGACTTTGATGGAAAGATCATTGATTTTGAAAGCATCGACCATTCATTTGTCAAATCCAACCACGCAGAACAGCTGGACTTCAGCGCAGGAGAGTACCAGTCGGCGTCATTGGATGATGAAATTGCATTATTGTTTACCTCAGGCTCTTCCGGAAGCCCCAAGGCAGTCAGAGCCAGTAATCGCGGACTTTTAAACAGAGTAGCCTGGCAATACAGGCAGTTTCCGCTGTCGTCCACCTGCAAAGTACTTCAGAAAACATCGGTTAATTTTGTCGATTCACTTGCTGAGATATTTGTACCTTTACTTTCGGGTGCCACCAGCTTTGTACTAGATGAACGAACTCTGCCTGATACGCTTGCGTTGGCAGACGCCATTGAAACAAATCGCATAACCCACATTACCCTAGTTCCATCTATGTTGGGTGCGCTACTGAAAACACCTGACTGCATTGCCAAAATTCAGTGTCTGCAATTCATAGTTTGCAGCGGAGAAGTACTGGACGAGCAGTTGATACTTCAGATTGAGCAACATCTCAACGCTGCGCAAGTGGTGAATATATATGGCAGTACTGAGGTCTCAGCCGATGCTACCTTTTGCATTGTCAGTGCAGACTCGTTTCGACATTCTGTCATTGGCACCCCGTTAACTAATACCACTATCTATGTGCTGGACGAGCGCCATCAGCCTGTACCACAAGGTGCTGTGGGGGAAATATTCATCGCCGGAGCGGGCGTTGCATTGGGCTATCTCAATGATGCATCATCGGAAGGGCAGCCCTTTCACCCTTGTCCAGAATTAACAGGCAACTCTGAAAACCTATTTAAATCAGGCGACTTGGGAAGAATAAATGCGCTGGGGCAACTGGAATATATAGGTCGCTCAGACAGCATGTTGAAAGTCAGGGGTAATAGATTCTACCCAACCGAGGTGGAATCTCAGTTGCAAAAACACCCTAAAGTCAAAGATGTCGTCTGCTTTGTATCTCCTAGAGACAAACTCTGTCTGGAAGCCGCTGTAGTGCCGACAGACCCAGCAGACGCTGTGCTACGCAATGAATTGTATGCCTTTGCAACAGAAACACTGACAGATTATATGGTCCCAAACCAATGGCATTTTGTTTCGGAGATCCCACGTTCCGCTACAGGTAAATTGCTACGTCAGAGTGTAGATTGGGGGCGTTTTTCCCTCGAAAGCACCACAAGTCAGATACTTTCTCCGTTGCAGACAGAATGCATCGCGCTTTGGCAGGACAGGTTGGATCAAGCAGAAATAAAACTTCATGACAATTTTTTTGCAGTAGGTGGGCATTCTCTCATTGCCACAGATTTGTTGCACCTCATGAACAGGACTCTGGCGACGTCAATCACCTTGAAAGATTTTCTCGAAAATCCAACCCCCTATAGTGTTTGTCAAAAAATTGAAGAATCAGGTTGGCGCGACACAAACCCAAATACTGAGTTGTATCAAATTGCACCAGATGCGCATCGCCAGTTCGAGGAGTTTGCTCTTCTGCCTATGCAGCAAGCGTATTGGCTAGGGACAAATAGCTTGTACCAAACCAGTGACGTTTCTACCTCCATTTATTTTGAAATGGACTATGAGGTTCTGGATTTGTCCTTGTTTGAAGCAAAACTCAACACATTGATTGAACGGCACCCCATGCTACGGGCTGTCGTTACTCCTGACGGTCAGCAGAAAGTCCTTGAGAATGTCCCGTTCTACGCCATTGAACGATACGATTTAAGGGATTGCTCTCAAGCATTGCGCCCACAACGCTTGATGCGAATTCGTCATGATAAGGCGCTGAAAGCCGCAGAACTTAATCAGTGGCCGCTCTTCTCTGTGTCTGCCAGTCAGTTGAGTGAAACAGGCTTTAAGATCCACTTTCAGTTTCAGATGATTATGATCGACCTGTTCAGCTCACAATTGCTGATGAATGAGTTGGCCTATCTGTACAGTCATCCACAGGAAAAGCTCAATAACATCGACATTCAATTTCGCGATTATGTTACGGCCTTCCAGGAGCAGTTGGATATTGGTCAGTTTGATGCATCGAAGATGTACTGGCAGAGTAGGATTGACTCGTTACCGCCAGGCCCACAGTTGCCCCTGCGAGCGAATTTCAACAAAGAAGCTAAGTCTGAATTTGTGCGTAAGTCATACCGTCTCCAGGCAGCCAACTGGCAGAGCATCAAGCAACGGCTGTCAACTATATCTGTATCTCCATCGTCTTTCCTGCTGACAACTTTTTGTAACCTTCTTGGTTATTGGGCAAGAGGCGATGAATTTACCATCAACCTGACACAATTTAACAGAATGCCCTGGCACAAAGACATCAACAGGGTAGTGGGCGACTTTACATCATCGATTCTCCATCACTTCAGGAGCGACAAGCAGTCTACACTTGAGCATTCCTTGCTGGACGTTCATCAGCTTATGTTGCGCGATCTGGCGCACTCCTTTTATGGCGGTGTGAATGTGATGCGCGACATCGCCTCTTCACGGGGAGGGCGTGGTCATTTGTTTCCCATCGTGTTCACGAGTGTACTTGGGCTGCCCAAACATGGGAGGGGAGAAAAAAATACCAATCAGTTGCAAGGCGAAATGAGTTACAGCGTCACGCAGTCCTCCCAGGTGTGGCTCGATTTTCAGGTGGCTGAAGATGGAGAAGATCTGGTTATTAACTGGGATGTGGTTGAAGCCATATTCCCTGATGGCCTGATTGAACAGGTGTTCGACAGTTATTGCCGCTATATCCACTTGCTCAGTCGGAACCCCGGAATTTGGAGCGACAGTACCTTCAGTTGGCTTAATCAGCAATTTGCGGAATCACAAAGCTCAGGTAAAAGGCTAACTGACTGCTCAGCGTTCTCTTCGGATGGTATGCGCCTGTTTGATGCAGTACTAAACAGTGCGGCGCAGTACCCGGAGCATACTGCAGTTGTATCGGAAAACAGGTCGCTGAACTACCGGACTCTGGTGGAAGAGTCTTTTTGCCTTGCAAGGCAGTTAAAAGACCTTGGGATTGGTAAGGGTGATTTTGTTGCGTTACTAATGAACAAAGACTGGGACGTTCCTGTCGCTATGATGGCCGTCTCGTTGACAGGCGCGGCGTACATTCCTCTTGATCCTAAGTGGCCTGAAGAAAGGCTCAGACTAATCGTTGACTCAGCACCGGCACAAGTGGTCATCTGTCAGGAGTCAAACATGGCACTTGCTGAGTCCCTCGCTACTGTGGTGAGCGTAGGGCAATCACAGGGCTCGCCGTTGGCATCGGAAGCACTGGCGGAAGTGGCGCCCACAGATCTGGCTTACGTTATCTATACGTCTGGAACCACTGGACACCCTAAAGGCGTGATGATTGATCACCGTGGGGCAACCAACACAATTCAGAGCATCAACTCGCTATTTAACGTCGATCACAATGACAATGGCCTGTGTGTCTCTTCACTGTGTTTTGACCTGTCGGTGTATGACATTTGGGGGCTACTTGCCTGTGGTGGTACAGTGTTCATGCCTGAAGACAAGGTAACTACTCAACCCTGGACCTGGTCAGAGCTACTCGACAAGCACAACATCAGTATCTGGAACACGGTGCCAGCCCTTGCGCAATTGTTGTTAGACAATAATGCAAAGAATGAAACAAGTTCTCTGCGATTGTGTTTACTAAGCGGTGACTGGATACCACTGGAACTGCCTGACAGACTGAAATCTCGCTACCTGAATGCGGATGTTATTAGTCTGGGCGGCGCAACAGAAGCTTCTATCTGGTCTATTTACCACCCCATTGATCGCGTTCATGAACAGTGGGTCAGTATTCCATATGGTAAGTCTTTACCTGGCCAACAAGTGATGATTCTGGATGAATCACTGAACACTTGTCCCACCTGGAAAACTGGAGACATATATATCGCCGGACTAGGCGTCGCCCAGGGTTACCTTGGCAATCAAACGCTGACCGAACAACACTTCATTTTCTCAGAACAAAATGATGAACGATTGTACAAAACTGGTGACTTAGGACGGTATATGGACGACGGCAATATCGAGTTTCTGGGGCGTGAAGACAATCAGGTGAAACTGAATGGTTACAGAATCGAGCTGGGGGAAATCGAAAAAGCGCTAGGCCGCCACCCTCTGGTCAATGACGCCATTGTCACCTTATTGGATAACAATAAGCTGGTGGCCCACATGATCCTCCAGGAAAGAGCGTCAAACCTGGACAACATTCCATACTCCTCCTTGGGTGAGCAGGTACTTCAGGATCCCGTAGAAAGATTAAGATTCAAAGTTCAACAGGCTGCGGTGCAGATCACAGAACAGCAGATGGATACGCTGGACATGGCAGTGGTCGATGAACAGACTTCGGATTACTTGCGCAGACAATGCTATCGCGAATTCAAAGGCGGCAGTTTGGGTTATCAACAGCTCAATGACTGGCTGGCAGCTGCATCCAAGTATGCGTTGCAAGAGACTGAAAAACCGCAAGACCATAACCTTATTGATTTTGCAGTCGTGCAACGCTGGTTGTCCTGTCTCATGGCGCTGCGTATTGACGGTTTTCCATTGCACAAGTATCGCTATCCCTCCGCGGGCCACAGCTATGCTGTCTGTGCATTGGTTTCCCTACCAGAGATTGAGTCGATGTCGATAGTGCCGGGCTATTACAGGCTGGATGCGAAAACCGGTCAACTCCACAAGCTTGGTACTATGCAGTCGGCGGAGCAGAAGATTGGTGTATGGCTCATTGCGGAGACCGAAAAGATTGCTCCTCTTTATGGCAACTGGTCTGAAAAATTTATCCATCAGGAGGCAGGGTATATTGCCGGGTTGCTGGATTGCCAGGCGCGCGCCTTATCTTTGTCATCTAATATCGAGACTCCCTCAGTTCCTTCCGGCTTATTGTGGAGTGAAACCTGCCTTCCGCTAGCGTGGGTTGGATTGCAAGCACAGGGTAGTTCAAATGGCTGGTTGCGTTCATTCATCGCGGACCAAATGGCAGTCATGGTTGAGTTGCCAAATCACAAGCTCGATTACGAGGAGAGCAGGCTTTATGAATTTGATCATAAAAGTCAATCGCTTCGCAATTTACCGGCGTCAAAACATTTCCAGGAATTCAGGCTTTATATGCAGCAGCACAATGAGGTCGATGAGACTATTGAAGCAAGCTGGTTAGCATCTGGTGTCTTTGCTCAATACTTGATGGAATTGGCGGAGCAATTCTCTATCGGTACCTGCCCAATCGGGCAAAACCTTCGAAACACAGCGTCGGCAGACTTTCAGATTCTGCAAAACTTTATTGGCGGTAGCCTGAGCCCTGAGCAGATCCTATATTACCAAATCGCGCAGGAGTCCAAAAACGATGATCATACCTTTGAATCTGAACAATATGCAGAACATCTCAGAAGTTTGCTACCGGATTACCTGGTTCCCAGCTACTACCGGCATGTTGAGCAATTCCCTAAATCGGTGAACGGCAAAATTGACCGTGAAAAGCTGAATGAGGAGTTGAAAGATAAAATCAGCCTTATTCCATCTGCCAGACCGCCCGTTTCAGATATGGAGAAAATGATTGCTGCATTGTGGAAACAGATACTGAAAACTGACATCGATACTGTCGGCGTCAACTTTTTTACGTTAGGTGGAGATTCTCTTAAAGCCACGCAAATGGTGTCGCAGCTGCGCACTGAACTCGGTCAGGATGTCAGGCTGAAGGACTTGTATGATTATGCCGTGTTGGAAGAGTTTGCGGTCATGCTTGAACGCCACAAAGGCGCAGGAGACAGCATGCAAACGCAGTTTTCAGGCCAACTGTCAGGAGTATTTGAGCCCTTCCCATTGTCTGAAATGCAACGTTCATACTTACTTGGCGTGTTGTTCCAGAATCAGGGCAAGGCCGTTTCGGCAAATTCTTACTTTGAAATTGATTATACGCGTATTGATTTGGGCAAATTTGAAGAGGCTATCAATGCGTTAATTCGGCGCCATCACATGCTTCGGAGTGTCGTGGTCGACAACAAGGTGCAACAAGTGTTACAGGATGTGCCGTTGTACAAGCTGGAAGGCAAAGACATCCGTAAGTACGATGTATCCAGACAGCGTGACATATTGGAATCCACCCGATTCGAATTGTCACACATGGTTAACGAGCCAACCCACTGGCCAAATTTCAGCGTTCGTTACACCAGATACGGTGAGGATGTGGTGCGTATCCACGTGAGCTTCGATTTGATCGTCGCCGATACCTGGAGTGCGAATATCATAGTACATGATTTGTTCCTGCTATACATGGGGCAGGCAAATCGATTGCAGGAATTGGAGCTCAGTTTCAGGGACTTTGTCCTGTTTAACGAGCAAAGGCGCACTTCAGAAGAGTTTAAGCGGGCGCAGGAATATTGGTTGCAAAAGATCCCCACCATGCTCGATGCACCAAAGCTGCCAATGGCTAAACAGGTTAATGAGTTAAGCTCTGTGCGGTTTGTGCGGCGCAAGGCTGAAATCGCTCCTGCATTGTGGCGACGCCTGCAAAACCGAGTCAAAAAAATAGGCATGACGCAAAACAGCCTGCTTGTTACGGTTTTCGCCAATGCGTTGCGGCGGGCCAGTTTAAACAAGTCGTTCACCCTAAACCTGACAGAATACAATCGCCCGGGTTTGCACCCACAAGAAAATTGGTTGGTTGGTAACTTTACTTCAACTTTGCTTCTGGAGAGTGAACATCAACCTGGCATGACCTTGGTGGATCAAATTGGAGAAACCTGCAGCCGGATCCTGGAAGGAAAAGATCACGGCCTGTTCAGCGGTATTGAAGTGATGCGGGAACTCACTAAACAGCGAGGTGGACTGGCATCCATGCCCATTGTATTCACCAGTGCTCTGGGAATTATGGAGGACGAGCACTTGTTTGATGACAGTAACCTAGAGCTCAGTGGAAGCACGGTTTTTGCCGTGACCCAAACACCGCAAATCTTGTTTGATCACCAGCTACATACGCGGAATGGTGCCCTTATCCTCGTGTGGGATACGATGGATGAAGTGTTCGATGACCAGATGCTTGACGGCATGTTCGCTGACTATTGTGAGCAGCTAAGGCTGCTGGCCACAGACGAATCTCTCTGGCATCAACAAGATGATCTGAATAAAACAGGAGAAGTGTCAGGCCCTGTGGAATCAGACCCAACCTTTTCCCCCGCAAACGATGCGCACGCATTCATGAACGATATTGTTTACCTTGCTCTGGCAGCAGTTTGGCAGGAGGTTTTAAAGCTGGAAGAAGTCTCGCTGGAAGATAACTTTTTCCTGCTGGGGGGCTCGTCTTTGCAGGCGCTCCAGATCCTAAGCAGGATCCAAGAAAGGTATTACATAGAACTCGACCTTCAGGCCGTCATGTCGACACCAACTTTACGCGGCATGGTAGAGCTGGTATCCGCTAATCCGTATTGGGTAGAGCAACTGGAGTTGATAGCCGAGATGGTTGAGTAAACAGCACATTAATCAGGGAACGTAAAAACAATGAATTCTGAGCTAAAACAGTCAGCCTTCTTAGTTGTTGTTAACGACGAAGGACAATACTCGATATGGCCCGAAGCAAAAGAAATTCCGCTGGGGTGGAAGTCCGAAGGTACGCAAGGCAGTGAACAACAATGCCTTGCACATATCGACAAGGCTTGGACTGATATGCGACCTCACAGCCTCAAAGAAGGCTGGGACAAACAGCATGCGTCGCGCTCCTGCGCTGAGTTTCAAAGATGAAGCCCATTATTGGGTGATACGGCGATATTAAAAGGAGATGAAATGGAGCAAACCTTCAAACCACTTTCTGCTGGTGTGTTAAAAGACATTGATAGCGGCATTGATTTGGAAAATGAACACCCGTTTTTCAATTCACACGAAGAAGCAGATCTGTTTGTTGAAAACGGAATTGTGCCTCACGTTGACGCCTTAACTCAATCCGTCAAATTCTTTGATTTAGGCGGGGGACAGGGATTGTTGGCCAGCAAAGTGAAAAAGCGACTAAATGAACTGGGCTTCCAGTGTTCGGCAGCTGTTGTTGATGGCAACAGCAAGTTCATAGAACAGGCCGGCAAAAAAGGTATCAACGGAATTTTGGCCAACCTGGAAGAGTTTCAGGGGCATGAGGTCGATTTGCTCACTATGAGGATGGTGAATCACTATAACGATGCACCTAAACAAGCGTTAATCGCTAGAAATGCTTACCAAAGCTTGAAAAAAGGCGGTTTGTTCGTCATTCAATTCGAAAGCGGCAGCGCAGAAGCATGTGAAGTGAGAAACCGTATTGCGAACCTGTTAACGCAATTTTTTCCTTCCATTTCCTATTATTGGCCCCCCATTGAAACCTTCCTGCTGCAAATGCAAGGGGTGGGCTTTCAATTGCGCGGAAACATTGCCTGCGAACCCAGCTACAGTCAGGATATCACTACCTTGCTGCGAAATGCCTGGCAAAGGCATGCTGTCGACAACAGGGGTACAGCAAACCAACAGGCCTTTTTTACTCAGGCTGCCTATTTAGTCCTGGACTTCTTTTCATCTGGTGACGTCACATCACAGGACCTGTATGAATCGCAAGGAAGGTTTTACATGAAAACCTGTTACCCCATCGCTGTATTTCAAAAATGATTACTTTAATGACTCAAGCGGCAAACTGGTTTCCTCTTAGCGAAACCCAGCTGGATTACTGGCTATTGAATCGTCTGTGCCGTGAGCAGTACATTCTCGATTTTTTTGTCGAGATAAATCAGGCTCTTGATACAGAGTTGTTAGAGGAATGTGTAAACCAGATCTTATGCACCCACAACGTGTTTTGGTTGAAGCAACATCGTTTTTTGCCATATCAAACCCAGGCGGCAAGGCGTCCAGTAACCCTGCAAAAATGGGATTTGACAGACTGCACTCAGGAAAGGCAACAGCTCATAGTAGCGCAACAGCTTGAACAGCTTTACGACGCGGACGTCATTGCAAATTTGCCTATGGTGGAGGTTGGATTTTTCAGGTTGGCAGAACAAAAGTATCTGTTGTTTATGTTGGTGCCGCATTTGTGTGCCGATGCAACATCAATGCAAATCATCACCTCTGAAATACTGCGCTTGTATCGATATCGCTCAGCAGGAATGGAAATGGAAGAGATTCCAATGGATGAACCTTATCAGTTTGAGCAATACCTCGAAGAAGAGTTTTTGTTGAAACAGCCAAAGGACAAATACCAGCAATCAGTAGACTACTGGACGTCATTGTTTACCCAGGCGGAACCCCTTTGGTTATCGTCCAATTGGCTGGCAGATGAACAGGGTGAAGTCACCAGTTTCTCAGGCGATTTGAGTCATCTTGACGTCAACGCTGTATTTTCAAAATTCAACGACTATGGCCTGACTAATTATCTGGGGCTTGTCAGCCTTGTGTCTATCGCTATGCAAAGGATGTCCGGTCAATCAAATTTTGTGGTTACGGCTTTGTTCAACACTCGTACCGAGCTATCCCAAAAACGCCTTGTGGGACCAGCGTACCGGGAACTTTACCTGCGACCTGAATACGCCAGCGGAGGTGAATTCCATCAGACACTGAATAGTGTGAAGGAGCAGTTCAAACAAGGCATGATACACAAGCATTGTGAAGAAGCGCTGCCTTTGTATTTACTGGAACAAAAGAAATGGCCTCGACTCGCTTTAAAACTGCTGCCAGTGTGTGAGGGGCTATTAAAGCTGCTGAGCAAAACCTTGTTAAGAAAGGCCAGACTCAATCATAAAGTGCTGTCTTACTATTTGCTGTATTACCTTTATCCCGCTTGCCGAAAGCTGGCTCCCACCCATTTTGGTAACGGTTCTGACAGTTACCCGGTAGAACTGGAAGTCAACTTTATTGAAGATCAGGAAGCATCGTCCGCAAGCTCCAACACGCCACCAAAACAGCCAGATGACCTTGCTATTAAAGAGTCTGCTGACGATAGGTTTAGCGGTTTTCCGTTTATTAGCGTGAGTTTTACGCACAGGAGCAACGGCTTGATGTTGGAAATCGACGGGAATGACCTGAAAATCGAATTGAAGCAACTGCTGTTCGAAACGCTAGAAAAAGTGACGGTAGAGTTTCTACACAGCGAAAACGCGCAAATTGACTCGAATCAAATGAGCAGTGGTAAGGAATAACTCAAACATGCTAAATCGGTTTTTCTTTTTTGTTTTCGTTCCCATGGTGCTGTTCACTGTGTGGTGCTACTCACTTTTAAAAGGGGCACTACCGTTACCTGAGCAAAGACTTGAAGCTGATGCTTTGACGGCTTCGGTTGCGTTGCGACGCGATGAACAAGGTTATTTGACTATTGAAGCCCAGACCGATAATGATGCTTTTTTTGCCATGGGGTATGCCCACGCCCAGGACAGGTTGTGGCAACTTGAAGTGCAAAGAAGGACGGTGCAGGGACGGCTGAGTGAAGTGATGGGTAGGGAGGCTTTACCTTTTGATATTTTTATCAGAACGTTGGGACTTCACGAAGCAGCTAAAAAATCTCTCTCGACCCTTGACGACAAAGCGCTCCAGTCACTCGAGTTTTATGCCAAGGGAATCAATCACTGGCTCCGGCAGGAAACTGAGCTACCGGCAGAGTTTAATTTACTTGACGTTGTCCCGCAGCCTTGGACTGCAGCTGACTCACTGGCCTGGGTTAAGTTTTTTGCATTGAACTCTGCCGGTAACTACCGAAAAGAACTGGATAATTTGCTCATCAAAGAAGTATTAAACCCACAGCAACAGGAGTTTTTTACTGCGGAGCAAAGACATAGCGAATATCTTGAATTGGTGTCAAAAATGTCTGCGTTTGCTACAAACCTCGAAGAACAGTGGATGTTCAACAATGAATTTGTCGGAAGTAATGCCTGGGTTGTTGCAAAACGGCATATGGATGATGGGCTGACCACCTTGGCCGGTGATCCTCATCTGGGGCTGCAGATTCCGTCTCCCTGGTACATGGCAAGTATAACTGGGGATAAGCTGGCAGTGTCTGGTGCTTCACTGGTTGGTCTTCCCATTGTTATGTTGGGGAGAAACCGGAATATTGCCTGGGCGGCGACAAATATGATGGCCGATGCGCAAGATCTGTACTTTGAGCAGGTTAACCCCAACGACCCCAAAGAGTACAGGTTCAAAGACCAATGGCTGCAGTTTGAAGAAAGGCTCGAAACCTTTCATGTCAAAGCCGATTTCCCATCTTCGATGCGAGAGCAATATGCCCCCTTAACCTTGCGGGTACGAGAAACTTTGAATGGGCCGATAATTAGCGATGTCATCAATCGTGGGGACAGACCTGTGTCGCTTCGCTGGACAGGATCAAACACCAATGACAGATCCTATGAATCTTTTTACCGATTAAATTACGCTCAGAACTGGCAGGAATTTGTTGGTGCCTTAAGTTTCTTGTCAGCACCGGCAATGAATATACTCTACATGGATGGGGCCGATAACATCGGCTACCTGGGCGCGGGAGATATTCCGGTTCGCGGTGAAGGCAAAGGGCAATACCCTTTGCCCGGGTGGGAAGAAACAGCTCAATGGCAGGGGATGATACCTAAATCTTTAATGCCAGAAGAATTCAATCCTGCGCGCGGATTCATTGTATCTGCAAACAACAATATGTTGCCCAATGACTACCCCTACTTTGTCTCTTCAGACTGGGCACCTGATGCTCGTGCTCGCCGTATCAATCAGCTCATTGCAAGTAAAATATCTGCAAAACAACTTCTTACGCAAGAAGATCAGCTGCTATTCCAACAAGATGTTTTAGATCTGGAAGCTTTAAAATTGCTACCTCATTTACTGCTCCAGACAACGCAAAGCGACGAGTTGTCAGAGGCAATGGGGTACCTCCGTGAGTGGGATGGATTTGCCGGTAAAAACAGTATTGCGGCGAGTATTTATTTTATGTGGCTGCCCCAAATCAAGAGACAGGTGTTTGAAGATGAACTGCACGCATTTCATTTGCAGCGCAACCTGGATGACGGCATAGATACCTTGTTGGATGCTATTTCCAATGACAAACTCATTCTTGCTTTGTCAGATCCCGAAGAGCGTTGGTGTGACGACCTGTCAACCAAAGTTCGTGAAAATTGTGAAGATATAAAACGCGCTTCCTTGAACGTTGCGATCGACGAACTTCAAAAGTACTTTGGTAGCGATCTCAATCATTGGTTTTGGGGTAAGCTGCAAAACGTTTACCTGAGTCATCAGCCGTTTAGCCAGGTGAAAGGGCTGAGCACAATGTTTGAGCGCCGTTTTCCCAGTGGCGGTTCGCCCAACACTGTCAACGCTGTGGACGGTAGATTTGATTTGAATGAAGGATACCTGGCCACGTTTGGTACAAGTTTAAGGCAAGTGATACAGATTGGTGACAATCAGGTGCACCACCTGTACATGAATTCTGGCGGGCAATCAGGTAATGCCACCAGTGTCAACTTCGATGATGCAATTGAGTTGTTCAGCGAGGGGCGTTACTTCACAACGCCCGACTGCCGCGATTGTGCACGTCAAGGAGAACAGCCATGAAGTTGATGGACATATTTAATGAGCTGGCACCAAACAAGCTGTTTATATCTATTTTACTCGGCACTCTTTCCGGGGGCTGTTATGCCTTTCTGATTCCCATCCTGTTGAACAGTTTTACCATTGAGGACTCTGTATTACGGGTGATGAATGAGCAACCTTATTCATTGGCTGGGTTTGAAGTTTCCGATGTCAAGTTTGCACTATTGTTTGCCGGATTGTGCTTATGTATTTTCCTAACCCGCACAATGTCTCAAATCATCATGGTCAGACTGACCATGGACCTGACGTCAAAGCTACGGCTCAAGTTGTATCAACGTGTGCTAAGGGCCTCTCTGGACAACCTTGAATCGGTAGGGTTTTCAAAAATCAACGCAACCATGACTTACGATGTTGAGCGGGTCATTGAGGGAGCCGAAGTGTTTCCTAATCTCCTGGTAAGCGGTGTCACTCTGTGCAGTATGCTGGGTTTGCTTTATTACCTCAATGAGCATTTGTTCATTCTGGTGTTTGGTTCCATCACTTTTGGTGCGGTGACCTATTTGCTGATGGCCGTCGTCGGTAACTACTACTTCAGCATCGCTCGTCAAAAAGTGGACGACTTATACGGTGCGATTCACGGAACAATATTCGGTATTAAAGAGCTAAAACTCAAAAAGTCAAAACGCGACAACTACTTTGACAAGGTGTTGAGTAAAATTGAACATGATGTTTGTAAAGCAAGTAAAACCGGGGCCACTGTGCAAAGCGCGGCAGTTAACTATGGCAATATACTTGGCTACTTTTTTCTTGGTGGTGTTGCTTTCGTATTTGTTAACCACTATTCGGTAAGTCAACTGGAACTCATCGGCATAATAATGGTGTTGATTTATATCAACGAACCCGTTGCTGTCATGCTTGAAACGGTACCCAGTCTCAAAATTGCTAACATTTCCATCAGAAAAGTGAATGAAATGATTAACGATTTACCCCATGAAAATATCAACGAAACCTCCACAGAAATTCCTGACTGGCAGACACTCTCGTTAAATGAAATCTCCTACACCTACATAGGAAATGAATACGGTTTTTCTGTTGGGCCAATCGACCTTACGTTTAACAAGGGGGAGATTACCTTCATCGTTGGAGGAAACGGTTCTGGTAAATCTACCCTGAGCAAGTTGATCACAAGTCATTATTTTGCACAACAAGGATCAATTTATTTAGATGATACGCTGATCGGTAGCCATAATATTGCCTCTTATCGCAATCAAATTGCGGCTATTTATAACGATTATCATTTGTTTGAAGAAATATTGACCGAAATGAACGAAGAAAAGAAAACTGCCATACAACACTATTTAACCTTGTTGCAACTGGATAAAGTTGTAGAGGTTAATGATGGTAAATTTTCTTCCTTGTCACTGTCAGACGGTCAAAGAAAGAGACTCGCATTATTGGTGGCGTTTTTGGATGACGCAGATATCTACCTGTTTGATGAGTGGGCCGCCGATCAGGATCCCATTTACAAGAAGTATTTCTACCATGACATTCTAAAAGAACTGAAAGAAAAAAATAAGGTTGTCATAGTCATAAGCCACGATGATATGTATTACAACTGTGCTGACAAAGTCATAGTCATGGAAGAGGGTAGAGTAAATAAAGTTATCCTTGAAGATAAACAAATATCTACCGGCATATTCGCTTGATTTATAAATTGGTTTTCGACATACAATCGTTTATAAAGGGTAATTGGGAAGGAAAAAATGGAACAAATTGTAAATTTTAACAATAAAATCGTTATTCTTGGATTAGGAACAACCTCTCGTTGTCTGGTCGATGTAATCGATAGACATATTAAATGCCCACTTGAAAATATTACTATCCTTGAGCCGGGAGAGGCTTCTGACAAGGACTTCGAATTGATTCAAAAGAAAGGCTTTCATTACGCCGTTTGTCAGAAGTTAACCAAAAGTAACTTCAAGCAGGAACTGGAAGACTATCTGACAGAAGGGGCCTTGTTTGTGAACCTAACCTGTTCGGTGGATTCCATCTGTCTGATGGAGTTGGTGCACAGCAAGGGGATGATGTACGTCGACACCAGTTTTGAAATTTGGGACGAAGAGCAGGTGGATGAAATCGAAGATATGCGGCACCAGACTCTTTACGCATTGCATGGCAGAGCAAGGGACATCAGCAAAGACTGGCTTTCTGGCGGTCCTACGGCTATCACTAATCACGGTGCTAACCCCGGAGTTGTTAATCATTTTGCGAAAGCCGCTTTGGTGGAGCTCTCCCGGGAGCTGGGTATTCTGAGACAGATACCTATAAACAGCCAGCAATGGGCTGCGTTAGCAAGAGACTGTTCCGTCAAAGTGATCCATATCAATGAAAGGGACACTCAGGTAGCAAGGGATCCCAAACCAGTGGACGAATTCAGGAATACATGGAGCCCTGTGGCTTTTATGGATGAAGCCAGTTCTCCGGTCGAAGTTGGGTGGGGAACACACGAAAATAAATTCCCCAAAGACGCTAGGCAACATCAGGAAGGTAAGGGGAATGCCCTCTACTTCAACCGATGTGGTGGAGAGGTGTTTACCAAATCATGGCTTCCCCAGGCAGGGCAAATTCATGGTTACTTGATGCCCCACAGCGAATGCGTAACGTTAAGCGACTACTTCACATTGCATGATGGCGAAGATGTTATCTATCGTCCAACAGTACAATTTACCTATCTGCCCGCGCCAGATGCTTTGGTCAGTCTGCACGAGTATGTGATGCGCGATTATAAACCGCCCGCAAAAACAAACGTTATGAATACAGAAATTGTGGCAGGCGCAGATGAGCTGGGGGTTTTATTGTTGGGTCACGACAAACAAGCGTTCTGGTATGGGTCACGCGTTGATATCCATCAGGCACGAAAAGTGGTTCCCGGTCATAATGCCACCACTATGCAAGTCGTTGGTGGCCTGGTCTCTGCCATCGTTTGGTGCCTGAAGAATCCCAACCAGGGGTACTGCGAAACGGAGTCGTTACCTTATCAGGAGATGCTGGCAATTGCCGAACCTTACATCTCGCCAATATTTCAGTCATTTTGCGATTGGACTCCAAACTCAAGCAAAACCGGAGTATCCGGTGGAGAAGGCGTCCAGGATCCGTGGCAGTTCAACAGCTTTTTGGTTGGACACTGAGTAAGCTCAAACAAGTCATACAACAAAGAAGAAATGTGCAGCACTAGTTCGTGGATATTGGTGCGAAAAGAAAAGGAAATTTAAGTTTGTTCTACGGGTTATCAAAGTGAACGATGTAAATAGTATTAATACCGGCAATTTTGTGGCGAATATGCTCCTAAACTGGCAGTCACTCGGTGACAAACGCGCGTTCGTATATTTGCACAAAGGTGAGAAGGAAGAGGCAGTAGTAACTTATAGTGAACTGACTGTAGAGATACCGCGGATTGCCCATAATCTGGTGCATGAGCACCATTTGACTGAAGGCGACCGGGTCATCCTTATGTTGCCCACCGGCATTGAGTTTATATACTATTTTTTCGCCTGCATTTACGCCGGCATCATTGTTGTACCCATGCCTGATACCTTCAATACTAAAAAGATTGATCGCCTGCGGGCCGTGATGGCGTCCACTGAGGCAAAATTGCTTATTATCAATGAGCAACAGGCTTCCAGAATTAGTGACGCAAACACATTCGAAGGGGATACAGCCACACTGGTTGTGGAGTACGAAAAGCAAGCCTGTAACAGAGCATCTTGCCGAATGAATCCACAAACTGTTGCTTATTTGCAATTTACTTCCGGTTCAACCAGTACGCCTAAAGGGGCGGTAATTACGCACCAAAATTTGACACATCAAACTCGGCTGCTTGCTGACAGCTTTGCTCAAACAGAAGATTCGGTGTTTGTTAACTGGCTTCCAATGTACCACGATCAAGGGCTAGTCAGCGGGTTACTGCTACCTGCCTCATTGGGCGCAACTTCCATTCTCATGTCTCCGTTGGCATTTGCGCAAAAACCTATTAGGTGGTTGCAGGCGGTTTCAAAATACAAAGCCACTACAAGCGGTGGACCAAATTTCGGATTCGCCCAACTGGCTAATTTGCCATTATCAGCGAAAGACAAATTTGATCTGTCCAACTGGACCACTGCGTTTTGTGGGGCTGAGCCAATTCGTATGCAAATTGTCAACAAGTTCATCGATAAATATAAGGCCCACCACTTCCAACCTTGTTCATTTGTACCAGCTTACGGTATGGCTGAAAGTACTCTTGTTGTCACCAGAAATAAGCCGTTGCCAAAAGAACGCGCGCACGCGCTGGATCTCAAGTTGACCAGTGCTCACTGGCGGATATCCGAACCCCCGGTGAGTTGTGGGACAGCGCAATCGGGAATGGACGTACAAATCGTCGATCCAGAGACTGAAAAAGTGCTGCCTGAGGGGAAAATTGGCGAGATATGGCTCAGTGGGCCCAGTATGGCTAAGGGCTACTGGCGTGATGGCAGGATTTGCCAGGATGCGTTTCAGTGTCAGATTGCGTCTATGCCGAATCTGAGGTATTTCGCCACTGGGGATTTGGGTCTTGTGTTTCAGGGAGAGCTTTACGTCACCGGCAGGCTAAATGAAGCCTTCAAACTCAGAGGAATGAAAATCTTTTTCCATGAACTGGAAGCCAGTGTCAGAGAATGCATGCCCCACAATCAACGCGCCAATGGCAGCTGCGCTGTCATCGACAATCTTGATGATACGGTTTCCCTCTTGATAAGCATCAAGCCAGCACACTTGGATAGCCTGAACACCGAGGCTGAAGCCATGAAACTGGCCGAACAACTAGCGTTTGAGCACGAAGTGCGGCTGAGTAAGGTGTATTTTGTCAAAGAGCGTATGCCCGTCACCAGTAGCGGGAAGCTTCAGCGAATACAGTGTAATCGGTTGTTTGATCAGAAAGCTTTCAGCGTACTGGATACCGTTGAGTTGGGTTTAGGGAAAGCTCCGGAAACAGATCCCCACAACCGCTGCTCCGAACCATTGGCGAGTTTATTATGCGATATAATTAAGTCAGACGATGTCGTTCTTTCAAATGAAGTCAGGCTGCATAGTCTTGGATTGAGTTCCATCGAATTCATTCAGCTGCAACACAAAATCGAATCAAAATTAGGGGTTGCGATCGAACTGAAACAGCTCATGTCAGGGATATCTGTCGGGGAGCTTGACAAGTTAATCAACACTGCAACAAAAGTCTCTACCACCAGCTTACCCGACGTTCAGGAATACGAACAGCCTCCCTTACCACGACATGTGGTCGACATATTACTGGCTGATGAAGTGTCTGGCCGTGGGGCAGGGTATTTGTTTCGAACACTTGCCATTCGTGGTCCGTTGAATAAATCTTCATTTGAACGAAGCTTTACAAACCTCATTGCGTCCTATCCCATTTTGCTAAGCCATTTTAGGAGAGAGCGCGAGAGTTTCGTGTTGCGATTCGATTCACAAGTAGCTGACGGTTTTCGGTATGCAGACAAAAAGTCTGAAAAAGATGTCGTCATCCAAGAACTACTTGAGCAGCGAATACAGAATATAGCGAAACAGCGACGTGGACAAAATCACTACATGGAGGTTTTTCAGGCTAGCGAACAGGATTTTTATGTCCTGTTTGCTTTCCATCACGCTATATGCGATTTCTGGTCGCTGGCAAATTATCTGAAAGCATTTTTGGCGGAAATTGCACCTCAATCAAACGAGGTGAGTTCAATCAAAAATGGCGCCGATTATTCGCATTACTTACAATGGTATGCAAACTACCGTTCGAGTGCAGCGTTTGAAGAGGACAAAAAGTTCTGGCTTGCCAGTCAGTCGGTTCAGGGCTCGTCGGTGCAATCTATACAAACCTTGCATACCTTAGCTGTAAGACGCTGTTTCGAGCTTCCGGCAAGACTCTGCCAACAGATACACAAGCAAGTTCACACTCTGTCCGTCACTCAGAACAGCATTATTATAGCGGCCTATGAATTGGCACTTTCGTTGTACAACTGTTCCCGTAATGTGGGATACAGTCTGGCACTGGCAAATCGCCCCCATCATAGTTTTTCCGATTGCCTGGGCATGTTCGCGAATATTGTTCCCTGCAAAAGCGATATTAGCGATGGTGTTGCCATTGCCGATTTTGTGCGAACAAAGGCAGCATATCTGACGGATATACTGAGTCACCAGTCATTTCCTGTTTCCGAAATAATGCCTATTAGGGGTGGAGAGCAGCAGAGTGTCATTGGCAACTTATTTAGCAACACTGTGTACGCATTTCATTCTGTTCCCTTCAAAGAACAAGACGCCAACATAGGTAAACTTATCTGCGGTATTCCCGAAACGGTGGGCTGGCGCGGATTGAGTATTCAGCCTACGGCTAATTGCATGAAAGAGTCTGTATACGCTTTGCACTTCAACGTTTTGGCTCACCAAAATAAGTTTTACTGCATCGTGGAAACCGACCAGCAACACGAACCTCATTTGCAGCCATTTTATGACGCCTTTTTATCTTTTTTGGAGCTAATGAATCAGCGCATCTCAGATGATGTTTTAGAAATTATGGATGTGGCCAGAGCTTCTGTCATCGACACCTCTCTGGGCCTTGCTAAGTGCCGCTTGGAAACAGACACTCCTCTGTATTTAGACGCAATAACACAACAACTTGAACGTCAACCGTCCCGTGATTTGATCCTGCAGGCAGATGACCTTGAATCTCCGCTTAGTGCCGGCGAATTTCTGGCTCGTGCACGAAACTTGGCTTCGCATTTGCGTTCGGGTTGCGCAATCGAAGAACAGGATGTTGTCGCTATTATGGTTCCACGCGGTGCCAGATCTACTATTGGATGCTTGGCGACCTTGATGGCAGGCGGGGTATATCTGCCTGTGGACAGTCAGTTGCCAGCCGTGCGTAAACAAGAAATATTGCACATTGCCGGAGCAAAACTGGTCATATGCGATGCAGCCAATTGTGAAATAGAGCCAACATTCGCAACCCTGGATATTGATCAATGGCAAGCATCATGGTCAGAAGACTCACAGCCAGGGCCGGTCAACCTGCCGGATATTCACCCAGCAGCGCCAGCTTATCTGATTTTCACTTCGGGAAGTACTGGTAAACCCAAAGGGGCACTGATCAGCCACGAAGCCATCAACAATCGCCTGAATTGGATGCAACAGCAGTTTGTGTTCAGCGCCGAGGACGTCTTTATCCAAAAAACGCCCCTTACCTTTGATGTATCAATGTGGGAGATTTTATCACCACTGATTTGTGGCGGAAGAACGACAATTTTAGCCGCTGGGGATGAGAAATTTCCTGACAAAATCACCAGAACGATAGAAGAAAATAGGGTAACCATCGCGCATTTTGTTCCCACGATGTTGGCTTTGTGGCTTGATTTTATGACTGGCAAAAGCAACGACGGGTCTTTGCGTATGTGCATCTGCAGCGGTGAACACTTGCTACCCGCCCAGGCAGAGACCTTCCACACCTGGTTTGCAGGCAGTTGCGAACTGAAAAACCTCTATGGCCCCACAGAGGCGGCGATTGACGTCACTTTTGCCGATATCAAAGACAACGATGTGCATATAGGCAATTCGGCACCAGGCTGTCGAATGCTGATACTCGATGATGATGACCAGCCACTTCCGAAAGGCGTCAACGGACACCTTTGGATTGAAGGGATACAAGTTGGGCTGGGGTACGTCTCGGAGCCTGAGCTGACTGCACAGAGTTTCCAATATGGACCTGAAGGTGAAAAGCGCTATCGTACTGGCGATATTGCACATTGGCGAGGCGATGGCAATCTTGCACTGGTGGGGCGTCAGGACAGTCAGATTAAGTTGTCTGGATACCGAATTGAACTCTCAGAAATCGAGCGCAGCCTCACCTGTCATCCTGATGTGATCCAGGCAGTTGTGCTGGTACTGCATGAGAGTATGTTGGTGGGATTTGTTCAGTCCGGTAGGGACACACTGAGCTCAATGACATTGAGCTCGTATTTGGAAGATAGGTTACCTGGCTACATGGTGCCGAACCAGATCCTGATTTTACAAGAGTTGCCATTGCAAGCAAACGGCAAAGTAAACCGTCGGAAATTGAAGCAATTATGGTCACACAATTCGGACAGTCAAACGGCTGTCGAGCCAGAAAGTGACTGGGAAGCAGCATGTTTTACAGCCTGGGAAAATGTCCTGAAAGTACCGGTAACTCATCGAAGCGATGACTTTTTCGCCAAAGGGGGAGATTCCATCCTCGCTTTGCGGATGTCCGCAGAATTGAGATCGAAAGGCTATCAATGCTCAGTGGAGGGCATTTTCAACGAGCGCACAATCGGAAGGATAGTCCAGAGCATCACTACTGCTCTCCCTGCTGACTTGCCGTTCAATACCACTGAGCCTTTTTCTCAGTTATCAGAAACCGATTCGGCCAAAATCCCTCGAACGTTACTGACGGATTGCTATCCACTGAGCCAGTTACAGCAAAACATTATTTACCAGTCACTAAATTCAAGCAATTACGAAATATATGTAACCACTCTGCGAATTCAAGCAAAATGGTGTCGCCGTTCGATGGAGCGAGCCATAGAGTTGATTGTCCACCGTCATCCGTTTTTGCGTGGCGCAATCGATATCGCCAGTTACAGCGAACTTATTCAGTTAATTTATCGCGACATACCCTGTGTGTTGAACATTCATGATGTTACCGGGCTGAATGCTGATGAACAAAAAACGCAGTTGCAACAGTGGCTTAATAACGAAAAGAGCACCCCATTTGAGTGGCACAAGCCCCCGCTGTGGCGTTTGCATGTTCATCTGCTTGATGATTGCAACTTTCAGTTGACCTTTAGCGAAGTGTCGATGGACGGTTGGTGCGTTGCAACCGTATTGAGTGAGTTGCTTGATGTGTATTCCAGTCTACTTGACGGTCAAACCGTGTCCTACCCAGATATTCCTATTCAGTACGCAGATTTTGTTGCTTACGAAAGGTCGATACTACAAGACACCAGACATACTCAATACTGGCAGAACTATGTACAAGCATTGGAAGTTACATTAATACACGACAATGTCACCTATGGTGTGTCGCACGCAAATCAGGTAATCGGGCAAAGCCAAAGGCGTCGTAAAGTGATGGTCTGCGAGCAACTGGAGTTAATTAAGACCTTGGCTGAAAAGACAAAAGTACCGTTAAAACACGTTCTGTTAGCTGTGCATGCAACTGTAATCTCAACGTTGAGCGGTAAAAGCATGATTTCCACCGGAATGGAAGTTAACAGCAGACCGGAAAGCATCGGCGGTGACCAGATTGTAGGTGTCTTTAACAACATGGTGCCTCTATCTGTCGATTTAAAAAATCAAGACTGGAAGGCCCTGTGCCGCCAGTGTTTTGCCATAGAGCAGGAAGTCCTGAAATACAGACGCTTCCCATACAATGAAATCAGAAAGCTCAATGGCAACCGTGATTTGTTTGATACTTTGTTCGTGTTTACGCATTTTCACAACTACCAGAGTGTTGTTAATGCGCAAAATCTTGCGGTGACAGAACACTACGCTTCAGATCAAACATACATACCACTGACAGCCCATTTTAATTTGAATGTAGATGGCAGCGAGTTAACATTGCTGCTTGACTATGAGGCAGAACAGCTCACTGACCAACAAGCTCAGAAAATAGTGCACTATTATGCTGAAGCGATTCGGCATTGTACCACCCAGGCTGACGGTGAGGTTTTGAATGCCAGTCTGTTGTCAGCACAGGAGCTGGAGTTACTGGCACCCCAGTCCAATGAACTGCGCTCCCACCAGACTGCCCAGCAAATGTTGTGTGAAGCGCTTGTTCGGAATCAAAATCAGTTGGCAGTTATTGATGGTGAATATCGCTTTAGTTTTGCGCAATTAGATAAGTTTACTGATGTGCTGGCTGGACAAATGATGAAATTCTGCACGTCACCTGCGCTTGTATTGTGTAGAACAAGTGTCGAAGCAATTATTGCAATTGTAGCTTGTGTAAAGTTGGGTGTTCCTTACATTCCTGTGGATCCGGAGACCCCAAAAAATCGTCTTGAGCAAATTGCAAAAGATAGTGGTGCAGGGTGTTACTTGATTACCTCTGAGCAGAGCGAAATGGCATCACTGGAAATCTCATCGGTTACAGTAGATATACAACAGCTTCGAGCACTCCCCAGACCCGAGTTTCTCCATCAGCCAGCTCTTCTAATGGATATCGTGTATATCATCTACACCAGCGGTACCTCCGGTAAACCCAAAGGTGTAGCAATACCACAGGGAGCATTGGCCAACTATATGCACAATGCTTTGGCTGGTTACCTAAATGAAAATAGTGACAGTAGTGAAATCCCATTACATGGCTCCCTTGCATTCGATATGAATGTTACTCCGCTTTATGCTGCGTTGTTGTCAGGAGCCTGTTTGCGTATTTTTCGCCATGAAGACTTCTACAAATCAGTGTTGGCTGAGGGAACGGACAAGTACCGATTCGTTAAATTAACACCGACACAACTTGAGCTGACAAATCAGATTGCCGATGCGTCTGGTATGGCGCAGCACTCATGGTTAAATAATCAATGCACACTGCTATTGGGAGGTGAATCTCTCAGTCACCAGACGGTTGACTCCATATATTCCGAAGTGATTAACGAGTATGGTCCGACAGAGACTTGTGTGGGCTGCAGCGTTTATAAAATCAATGGAGATGAGTCATTGTCGGATGAGTGCAAGGCTGACATCAGTAATCATGTTCCCATTGGCAAAGCGATTGGAAACATGCAGATATATGTTCTGAACGAAAACCTGTTGCCGGTACCTGTTGGCGTACAAGGGCAAATCTGCATCGGTGGTGCAGGTCTGGCACAAGGGTATGTTAATCAACCTGGCCTTACTGCAAAGAAGTTTGTTCCTAACCCTTTCAGCAAGGTTCCAGGGGAGCGGTTATACCTGTCTGGCGATGTCGGTATCGTCTGTGCTGACGGCAATGTTTTGTGTGTTGGACGTCAGGATCAACAAGTTAAAATTAATGGATTCCGGATTGAGTTAGAAGAAGTGGCCAGCGTCGCGACACAGCACAAAACAGTATCTAACTCAGCAGCAGTAGTTGTCTCTCATAACGGACAATCCTCGATAGTCCTTTTTGTGATCCCGGATATTAGGTTGCCATTCGAGCAACAATCACTTTTAGATTATTTGGCTGATTATCTACCCTCCTATATGATTCCAAAAGACATAATGACACTGGATGTAATGCCGTTGACTGGCAGTGGTAAACTCGATCGTACTGCGCTTTTGGGTATTTGGCAGACACACAACGAACAGAATGTGACAAACCTGGTATCACAAATTGAAAGTCTAAGTGACGAAGAAGTAGAGAAACTATTAAATGATTCAAGTTTCCTGGAACAAGGAGTCTCATAAAACCAATGACAATCACCGATAATTCCCCCAACCTCAATGACAGAATTGATGAGTTGTCAGATAAAAGAAAAAGGTTGTTGGCTCAATTAATTGGCAATTCAGATGACAGTGGGCGAGTCTATGAATCTCCTAAAAATGAGCTGGAAAAAAAACTCGCCACCATCTGGCAGAAAACATTCAACAAGGCGTTAATAGGACGTCATGAAAACTATTTTGCATTGGGTGGAGACTCTCTGAGCAGCATTAGAATCACCGCGCAGGCGTCGTTGTTGGGAATGAATATCAAAATGCAAGACTTGATCAAGCATCCCACAATTGCCCAATTGGCTGAATACCTAGATGAGACGGGAGGCGATACCCAACTCACAATTGCATCGACAGATAAAGAATCACGATGGACTTATCTGTTTTCGGATAAAGAGCAATCCAGGTATCCATTAACGCCAATCCAATTCGGAATCTTGTACCATTGCAAAATGGAGCCCAAAAGCCCTCTGTATATCAGCCAGTTACAATGTGAATTCACTGGGGAATTCGATACAAAAATTTTTCACTCGGCCTTGTTGTGCGTTATTCAGCGCTTTCCAGGGGTAAGAGCTGCATTTCCTCCTGAATTGGTAGCGGAGCAAAGCTTTACTATCAGTGGGATTGATACGCTTCCTGCGGGAGTATATGAAGTAGATAACGAGGAAAATTCCCTTGCCGACGTTGCAGAGCTGGCTCAATTAGAACGAGAGAAGGGCTTTGACTTAGAAAATCCACCGCTGATGCGATTCAAAATACTCAATATTGGATCATCTCGGTTCTCCTGTATCTGGACCCTCCATCATTTGATTCTTGACGGGTGGTCACAGGAAATCGTGCTGGAGGAGTTGTTTGCCGCTTATTCCAGGTTATCACAAGGTCAGGATTTACCTGCTAAGGCAGTGACTTATGCGCAATGGAATACCTCCTTTCATCAGGCTCTGGCACCAAAAGCTGCAGCATATTGGCAGGCACACCTAGCAGGCTATAATCTGCAAAACGATTACGCACTACTGTTGCCAAAGCGCTCAACTGGGGCACTAAGCAATATTGAGCAAAATGATGAATTCAGCCTTGAGTTAAATTTCACTGATTTTCCCATTCTTTGGTTTTCCGAACAGCAAGGGATCACACCATGTGCTGTTATGCTTAGCGCATTGTTTCTGGCGCTTTTTAAGACGGTACAATGCAAAGACAGTTTGATTGGAACCATTCTTTCTGGCAGAAACTGCATGGATGGAGAGAGAGTAGATGAAGCTGTTGGTAACTTTATCAATTGTCTGCCATTTCGTTGCAAAATAGAAGAAACGAATTCCCTATTGGAACTCTATTTGTCGTGTAAAGAAGACTTTTTAAACCTGATGGAATACGAAGGAAATTCCATCCGACAAATTCAGGAGTGGTCAGGATTACCCGGTCTGTCAGAATCGCTCAACACATTGTTTGTATATGAGAATTTCAAAGGCGTACATGAGCTTAATCAGGTTGGATTGCCCATTTCTATTGAAAACGTGCAGTTTAATATAATGGAACACTACCCCATCGTCGTAACAGCGCTCCAGTCTACTGAAAGTATGCGAGTCGTTATGCGAGTCAGGAACAGTCTTGTTAGGACAGAAAAAGTAAAGCAGCTGTGGTCCAACTTTTGCCGGGTATTCGAGACAGGATTGTGGCTTAAACATGACCAATCTATGAACACTGTATTGTTAGAGTTAGGAAACTAACTTTTGGCCAAAGAAATCATACTTTTGCTCACAAGCTACGAAAAGGGAAGTAATCGAGAATGATTGATGTAGATTTGATTGTGAATCAGATTCAAGAAAACGGCTTCTGTGTCGTGAAGAATGTAATTAGTCACAATAAAATTATTGAAATTAATAAGTGTGTAGAAAGACTGAGTGTGGAGCGTTCAGAGGGTGTGACTTTCGAAAAAGACGGTAAATCAATTCGGGCAATTCATGGTCTGCATTTGAATGAGTCGCTGTTTGAAGAGCTCTTCTGCGAAAAATCGTTTCTGGATATTACTCAGTCATTTTTAAATAGCGGTTGCTATGTTCATCAGTCCAAACTCAATTTTAAAAAAGCCATGACTGGTGAAGCATGGCCTTGGCACCAAGATTTCATTTTCTGGAAAAATGGTGATGGCATCGAGCAACCAAAATTGTTGAACGTCGCCATATTCCTCTCTGACGTTGAAATGCTGCATGGACCATTGTGTTTTATACCTAAAAGTCACAAGTTTGGAAATCTATGTGAACGATATGTAAGTGAAACGGATTGGGAACACGATCTTGCCAACAACCTTAGCTATCAGATAAATAGTGACGTGTTAAAATCGTTGATAAAAGAAAATGAAGTAAGTTTTATTACGGGTTCGGCCGGCGATATTGTTTTTTTTGATTCCTTGGTAGCGCACAGCTCAACAGGTAACTTATCACCATTTGACAGACCAATTCTAATTGTAACCTACAATTCTGTCTGCAATCTTCCCAAACCATCCCTAGGTAAAAACAGGCCAGAATTTTTGTGTGCGCATGAAACGCGACCGTTGTTGAGCTCAAATTAAGAGTAAGTATACGCTGAACTCAATTTCCATTTGTCGTACATAGCAGTGCAGGTTATCTTCCTGTATTGGATAGCCGCACGCGGACGGAATGTTTAAGTTTTAAGCAACAGACAGCCATTTATTTAATAACGAATTTGATTGACTGTTACAAGGTATTGTCATGTTCAAAATCCGTAAAGCTATCGAACACAGCATTATGCATCATACCGAGAACCAAATAGTTTTTTACTATTTGTACAGCGTTAGCCTTAGTGTAACTAATATATAACCAGCAAACACAATATCTATTGTTGACTAATTTTTTAGGCTGACTGTTCTTCGGTTAATAATTGTTGAAATAACATGGTCAATTTCACGATGATTAGGTCAGTCAATTCGTTAATAAAGAAATGGTCTCCAGGAAACTCGACTTTCGAACATGTTTTGTTGGAAAGTTCACCCCAGGCCTCTGCCTGATATTTTTTTACATGAATATCTTGCTTTCCTGTTAGCACCATAATTGGGAAAGGCATTATTATTTTTCTTGACAAATAAGTGTCTGCGATTTCAAAATCCGCACGGAGTGTTGGCATCATTAATTCCATTAACTCAGAGTTTTGTAAAACTTCCTTTGGAGTACCATTTAGCTCTTCCAATTTCTTTACAAATAGATCTTGAGGAAGATTGTGGATGTGCTCCATGTCATCAGATAAGTGAGGCGCTCCACTCCCTGAAGCAACAAAATACTCTGGTAAACGCATGTTCAAGCTTTGAAGCCGGCAGCAGAGGTCATATGCCACCCTACTGCCTAAACTATGCCCAAATAAGATAAAAGGTTTTTCACAAAAGAATTGTGCAAACTGCATTAATTCACTAACCAATCCGTCCATGCTGCAATGCGCTTGCTCAGCAAACCTTGTCCCTCTTCCTGGTGGTTGGATCAGGATCAACTCAACGTCATTACTAAATTTATCAATCCATGAAAAATAGGTGTTTGCACTGCCTCCAGCAAAAGGAAAACAAAATAAGCGCATCTTGGAATTAGGAGTTGGTTTGGGAACTACAAAAATTTTTGGAAAAGTCAAGTGTTATCCTTTATTTACTATGTTTTCAGTATTGCATAGAAGAGTTTTTAGGTTATTATGAACGAAAATTTGGTATTACTTAACAGTAAAATTTTCTCACGCTCCTTTTGCAGTCTTTCATTTCTGATCCGAGTTAATCCAATCATGATTTACATCTCCTACTTTTTTCGGGGTGTGTGATAAAACACAACAAAGAAGTAATCACGATGTGTTAGGCCAATTAGCCGCCTTATTGGTCAAAGAACAAGGCAGCCGTGCGGTCAAGAATTAATTACAAGTCGCTTTGCCAGGATAAGCAAATAATTCATAGGGAAAAGAATATGTGTGCATCAAAGAAACCAATGTTTAGGCTGAACTTCAGAGTTGCTTCTCATGCACTTTCCGTAGGAGAGGCAGGGTGAAGCAGATCTGTCTGAAAAATACTCCTTTTACAGTGTGTTCTCATAAGTCAATTTTGAATAGTGTGTTGCACAAAGTGTTGTTTGGAATTTTACTGTTGAGTTTCAATGCGGCTTCACTGTCCGAACAGATTACAGTCGATGGTAAGTTGGATGAAGCTGTCTGGCAGACGGCCAGAGTGTTTGACAAATTCGTTTTCACCAACCCTGACACTGGTGAGTTAGCTAAAGAAAAGACTCAGGCACGCTTTTTCAGTGACGAGAGCGGGTTGTATATTGGTTTTGTAAACTACCAAAAAATGGAGACCCGAACACGAATCTACAATCGACAGGACCAACTAATTCGTTCTGATTATAACAGTATTGTTGTTGACTTCGAAGATAAAGGCACAAGTGCCTTTCAATTTACCGTCGCTTTGGGCGGAGGATTTGGTGAAGGCACTTATGTCAACGGCAATCAGTTCAGTAATGAATGGGAAGGCGACTGGCGGTTTGGTGTATCAGAGGACGAACAGGCCTGGTACAGTGAGATTTTCATTCCATGGAATATCGCTTTGTATGTCTCGGGGCAGGATGTCACCCAAAAACAAATCGGCATATGGTTTAATCGTGTCCATGGTAAGAAGGGCCATTATAATTAGTTTCCAGAAACTCACTGGAGTCGAGATAATTTTTTAAGAGAATTGTATACAATTAAAACTGCAGGTGTTGAGATTGATTCCAATTTCACTCTTATTCCCCAACTTACGTTCCAATATGATACTCAAAAACAGGCTCTGGAACACAATATTGGCGTTGATCTAATGTATCGTCCGTCAGCAGACAAACTTCTTTCGGCTACTGTGGCACCAGATTTTGGCACTGCAGATGCCGATGAGTTGGTTGCTAATTTTTCGCCAATAGAAGTGTTTTTTCCAGAGAATAGAACCTTTTTCACTGAATACCACAGCATTTTCGATGTAAAAGATGACAGCAATCAGTTTGTCCTAGTAAATACCAGAAGAATTGGAGCCGTTACTGACGGAAACGTGAGGGCGCCCGCTGAGTTGGAGTATGCTGGCAAGTTCGTATCTGTGGGCAATAGTTTGGATACGGGGCTATTGTATGCATCTGAAAAAGATTTGGGTATCGCAAATGGCAAATCTTTTCTTGTCGCGCGAGGCAAAGCCCATCTTGAAAAAGGTTATGTCGGGACATTGCTGACCCTAACTGATCGCCCAGAAATAGCCCGCAAAGCTTATACCGCCGTTGTGGATATCAACCTGTGGTCTGAAGACTGGCTATTGGACGGTGTCTTAATAGGTTCGCGCCTAGACGAACAGCGGCGAACAGACGGTCTCGGTTTTTATGTAGACGGTGAGTACGCCATAAATCGCAATACCAATTTTTCTGCGCAACTAATGTGGTTTGACGACAAACTTGAGATAGATGATGTAGGATTTCTTGAGCGAAATAATATCAAAAAACTGGATTTATCGGCGGACACCACTTTGTATGAAGCGTACGATTTTGCACCAGAGTTATATCTTGGGGCCAGCACAACTTTAAGACGCAACTTCGAAGGAGAACAACTCGCTAGCAATCTTAATTTGATTGGCGTATTGACTGACAACGACGCTTGGGAATTTCTTGCTGAGTTTAATTATAGGTTTTCCGGAATCGATGATCTGATTTCCTTTGGCAACGGTTCAGTTGATTTACCTTCGCAAAAGGATATCTATTTTGAAGTTGCAACTCCTTCGGGTAATAACACGCAATTTATCTTTGCCTGGAACTACTTTCAGGAAGGGCTAAATGGTTGGGCTCATGCTATTGATCCTACAATACGCTATGCGTTTACCGACAGTGTAAACATCGAACTGAGTGCTTATTTTCAGGAAAGTGATGACTGGTTGATTGGCAATGGTTTAGGGCAATTGGAGCGTTTCAAGCATAGCTTCAGAGAATTTGATTTGAAGCTTCTTTGGTTGATTTCTCAAAATCAGGAAATCAATGCTCGTTTTCAGTGGAATGGATATTCAGCCACAGCGCTCGATTTGTTTGATATCTCTGGCCGTGAACTGGTTGCTCAGGGAAGGGCTGAGGACTTCGCGGAGAGCCAGTTCTCAATGCAGGTAAAATATCGCTATTTTTTCGCTCCACTATCGGAATTGATAATAGTATATTCACGACAGGGAGATTTTTTTACGGATGATCTCTCGAAGGGTAAGTTTGGTCACTTATTCGAGCGATCGTTTCGTGACGTTAGAGAAGATTTGCTTACCCTAAAAATAAGGTATGCTTTCTAACGGAGCTTTTTACGCCAGTCATAAGCGTATTGATCTCAATGATCTGTCAGCCGTGATTTCGAGAAGCACATTAGTTTAGACATTTCTAGGTATTCTTAGACATTTTTTCTTGGCCTAAGGATAAACTAAACGTGAATCAAACTCGGATTGATTCACAGGATAATTTCATGAGGTGCTTCAGTTCCAAATTCACTACCTGAGACAAATTTTGCGGACATCACAACATTTGCGAATTCTGATGAAGGCGTAAATTTAGCGCTCTCATCAGTAACGCAAAGTAATCAGCTGTTTGGTCGTTTGGGTGAATAAGCTCTATCGGTACGCAATGCGCAATCTCGAATTGCGTCGACAGCGGGGCAATACACTATCCGTGCGCCACGAGAGGGCGTACAATGTCGTTCACGAAAACATCATGTAATAAGTGCATGTTGTCGGATTGGTTTTCCGCTACGTTACAAAACAGCCGCTAATGCAGGCTGTAGGCTCGCAGGAATAGCAGATTTAACTTCGGGTTATTCTCCCGCCATCAATGCGCCTTTTTATTTTTGTGTACAAACTTTATTATTCCAAAATGAAACTGTGTACAAACTTTATTATGCGAATACATGAACTGTGGGAGCAGCTAATTTCCCGAAACTGCGGAAGGCAGAGTGAGCTAAGACACAGAAACAAGTTGCTAATTCTGTTGGCTACAGTGGCAGGCCTGAGAGAAATTGAGTTAACGTTGATCACGAACCGGCTCTTTATGACACCAGAGGGGCTGTTAAATGAAGTGGTAGTGCTCCCTGCTTCGATTACCCGCGATGGTTATGAACGTCCAATTGTGTTGAGTCATCCTGAGCTTAAAAGGGCGTTTGAATCCTATTTTGACTGGCTCATTACACACAAAATAAATAGCTATCCGCACAAGCATTACAAAGGTTTAGATCCTAATTCGGCGTTGCTTGTTGCTGACAACCTAAAGCCTTTCACCACTCAGAGCAGGGGGAGTGCAATAAGCCCTTATGCTATGAACAAAAAACTTGATTCATTGATTAGTGATACTGGGCTTTGGGATAACGGTATTAGGCGAATTTCATTAGTACGAACCTGTGTTGTTGAGCTGTACCGTAACGGGGCAAGCACAACTGATATAATGATCATTACTGGCTTTAGTGAAGAGTCCATAAGGCAAATCCTGACAATGGATTATATGCAACTCAGTCCTATTTACGATTGGTTTGAGCAACGTGCAGAGCGCAAGCAAAAGCGACTTGAGAGCTTCAAGAAAAGAAGAAGATTTATGATATGACTGACGGATACAGCAAAACAAAAACAAGTTATTACAGGCGGCTCTATGTGGCCTTTCTAATCGATTCCGGCACTAACACTGTGCAAGGCCTGCTTGATGCTACAGAAATGCCCAAGAGAACGCTTCAGGACACATTAAAGGCGCTTTCTGATCTCGATATCGTGATTGAAAGCCGTGGTGGAACAAAAAGCGCGAGCTACAAAGTTCAATCCTGGGGAGCGATTGATAAAAATTGGATAGAGAATAATTTGCAGCACGTAAAAGGCGTGTTACAATATCCATAAGTTGACTCGGTGGTGAGCAAATATTTATGGCTAGAACACTTAGATACGATATGAAGGTTAGAAAAAATGGTGACGTATGGCGCATCCTCGGCCTCGGCGTATCCAAAGGCAACGCTACACTGTGCCACTTAGCCAGCACTACCAGATTTAGAGCGCAGCGCAATGGCAACAATCCCATTCAGCAGCAGGACTGGGTTAAGGGCTTGCCAACACAACCAAAATTTATCGGATAAAGGAAACATTGATGAGACTAAATAAAACCAACAGCATTGTATTAATCGCGTCAGCGTTGACTTTGATGGCAGCTTGCACTGAGAGCTTCGAAGTCAATGCAACGGCAGATGTAGATGCGATTAATAGAGCGATAGATAACTTCTATCATTTGAACGATAAATCTGAATGTCCAAGTGTCCAAAAGTTAATTGATGATGGGTTTCTAAGTACAAATGAGCATGACGCTACTGTCCTAAAAGGGCAGGTTAGTAATTACGTAATCGAAGAAACTGATGATGGTGAATGTATTGCCTTAGTTGTCGGGTAAATAATGATTGCGCTCTTTAATTGCGATATGGGAAACATCGTGAGTGTCTAATGCATACCAAATAGGCGATAAAGTCAGAGTGACATATTTATGTCCAAGTCAAAGAGCTTGGCTGCGGCAATTAGCAGCATTTGACGCTGAAGTGTTAGATATAAACGAATCTGGTTATGACGTTCAGTACGAACATAACCGAGCGCGTTTATCAGCAGGTGAAGAACGTCTTTTGCCACGGAAGAGTGTTAGCACGCCTGACTGGGTAACTAACGCTTGGGGTGATTATGAAGCTATCTCGATTAGGTCGCGGTCTTTAACTATCTCTTTTGAAGCCCTACTCAGTGAACTTGAGCATATCATTAGGGAAGAAAAAGCCAGTTTAAAACGTGATTGTGTAGTCAAGTTGCGATTTTTCAGTGAGCAGCCAGTGTCGGATATCACACTAGAGTTGAATAAACGTGTAGTTTTTAGGTGGTATCACAGGCCAATCAAGCGCAGCGAATTACTAGTTAAATTGAACAATTTATAAGATGGGAAATAATATGATACTATGTAGATCGCGTTCTGGAATGTTAAAGTTTAGCTGAGCACTTTCTGGAAAATGTACTACTCTTAAGAAATTCTTGAATTCATTTGGGGTAGTACATGACTTACGTGGTTCAATCAGATTCTTTCTCTGTACTCCCCCTTTCGGTATCCAATAGTGAGCCTATTAAGCTGGAAGGCATCCCTACTTTTTATAATTCAAACCATGAATACATTACTCCCGTAAATCTTTGGGTAAATTATTTAGTCAACTACAGAAAGTCGAAAAATTTAAATTCTACAGTTCGTGCTTTAAAGCGATACTTTAATTTCTTGGAAGAGAAATCATTATCTTGGGATAAATTTCCGACTGCTAAATTTTTAAGACCTACCTATAGATTTAGAAACGATGACTTACTGACAAACGCAAGGCTAGGGCTAATCCAGTTCTCTACAGCATCTCTATACATGAGACATGTCGTAAAGTTTTACGAGTGGTGTATTCACCAAAAATTTTTTGACGTTAACGAATCCGGTAAACCATTTGACTACGAGATGGTAAAAATTAGAAACACCGGAATGATGAATCATCTTAACCCTCATTACATTGTCAGTAGTACGGACCTTCGCGTAAAAGTTCCTTTAAAAGAGCGAGTACAATCACTCAATCCGTTATCAAAAAATGAACTTGAGCCCTTTGCGAGAGCACTCTCAACGTTCAACATAGAGTTTATAATCCATCAACTCTTGCAAGTACAATCGGGCTTGAGATTACAGGAAGCGTGCACTTTTCCTTTATGTTTAGCACTGGAGCTTGAGCTTTCCGATAAATCAGAAGTGAAAATTGGTCCAACGAATGGTGTAGCTACAAAGTATGGAAAAGAAAGAAAAGTTGAAATATCTCCAAGCCTGAAGAATCTACTTGTAGCGTACGCAAAATCAAAAAGGCGAAGATTAAGACTTAAAAAAAAGGAAAGTTCATTTTTGCTGGTCTCGAAATCTGGCTCTCCGTTTAGCTCTAATAATGTTCAGCAATCTTTTAGAAGATTAAGAGAAGCTGTTGAGCGCGATACATCTTTACTATTCTCCCATACCACTCATGACCTTAGAGCGACATACTGCACTTATCGCCTCGCCTCGCTTTTAAAAATAGGGCTGCAAAAGGACGCAGTGACACAAATGATGGCATGGATGGGTCATAGTAGTGAGGCAACGACTTGGAAGTATGTCGACTTCTTAGAGCGTAAGAAAAACGTTAGAGAAGCAGCAAGTTTTCTAGATACTATTCTTGAAGAGTCGCTATATGAGTCAATCTGAGCCAGATAAAAGCCTCATCATGAGTTTGAAAGTTGGGATAGCTCGTTTTCAAGAATTTGATTTCAATAGATTTCGATACTTCAATGTCCCACTCAAAAAGGATTTAACAGGTGGTAAATATGCAAATAGAGACGAACTCGTTCGACGCTGGTTTACAGCTCTTCATGATGATAAGAGCTACTCAGACAGGACAAAATTTGGGTATGTCAACGATCTTGTGAGATACGTGAAATTTGTAGATTCGTCGAATCTCGACTTGGAAACTCACGATTCCATAATTGCGTGGGAAAGGCATCAGGTCGAAAAAGTGAGGCTTGGCTCCTTGAATGTCAATACAGCTCGAAAAAGAACAAGTTCCATAAAGTGCATGCTTACTATAGTAGGGTTACCTTGTAAGGATTGGTTTTCTCCAAGAGGACTTTTCAGACGCGAGCTGAACCCTACTGAGGGCTATTCAGACTCTGAACTCAAGTCACTTTTAAAGCCAATCTACTCTACGTTTAATAAGCTTTTTGAACAAATACTCAGCACTCCAGAATCCCATTTATACACAGAACCAACGGTTGCTACCGCTGAAATTGCTTTCGGATCTCGAAAAATAAAAGTTGCAGGGGCCATCACAAAATGTTTTTCACTGGGTTATTTCCTCATGTCTTATTTTACTTGGGGAAACATGACGTCCTTACTATCAATGAAAAAGTTTAAGGAAAGTAACTTCAACGAAGAGCGCATTTACTCTCAAAGTGTTCTAAAAGCCAGGGCGAATAAGTACGTAACGATATCAATTGGAGAGAATAATCGTCAAAATGTACCGAAACACTCACTGCGGTTCATAAAGAAAATTTTACAGTTGAGTCACGCTATCGCGCCGAATAATGAGCATTTGTTTTTTATGTCTTGCAGGGGAAAGTTGCAACCTCTTGAACCAAGCCATTTAAGATCCACTAGTACCTGGCTCCAATCTACTTTTAATTTATTTACGGATGACAACTTACCGCTCAGACCTATGGCAAAGAGATTCAGGGCGACTGGAAGCGCTCGATATATAGATTTAACTGGCGACTATGCTGGCGCTTCTATTTTATTAGGCAATACACCAAATACTCTTCGTCAGCACTATACTTCGGGAAATCCGATAGAAAATAAAAAGCAGTTACAAGCTGCCACTCATACATTGGAAGCTGTTGCACGATGCTCTGACTTAGCCCAGGCGAAAAGCTATGCGAAATCGAAACTGAATGTTGAGGTACTCCCCTATGAGCAATTTCTTGCTAAGTATGGTGATTCAAATAAACGGTCTCAAAAGACAGCTATTGGTTCTGGATGTATTTCTCCTTTCGGCAAACAAGCTAGTGTTTACAGACGAAAAATGAACTTAAGTCCAATGCACTTTGATGTTGATCATTTGGCTTGCGCCGATATCTTGAATTGCTTCGACTGTCCCTATCAAGTGATCATCGAAGAAGTTGAGGATATTTGGTGCTTGATGAGTTTTCGGGAAGTAGTTGAAGAATCAATTACCGACCATAAAAGTCATTCTCAGTTCGTTAGAAACTTTGCTGTATTGCTTGAAAAAATAGACCTGTGTATTTTTAGCGTTGACCCAAAGGTACGCCGTAAAGCGACAAAAAAGCTCAAGGATGAAGGTCGTCACCCCATTTGGCCTGAAGGTATTAATTACAACTTTTAGAGTGCGCGATGCAAATATTTCTTAGTCTTCCTGGAAACGTAGTTAATGAAAATCTCGACGGTTTTCGGAAAGTACTTGAATCCTATACTAAGTCAGACTTCAAGAATCTAGATAACGTTCCAGTAACTAAAGACCATGCAGGGGCTACAGTTAGTTATTTTGGCGATGAAGAGTGGATTTTATCCGCATATGTGGATAGAAAAATAACTAATAAGTACAAAATTACTTTTTCAGAAATCAGTTCTTTTGAGCTTGCTACAGAGCTGAAAATGATTTGTTTTTCTTGGCTTTATACTAATGCTGGCAGAGGAAACTCTTATCCACTGAAACCATCAACGATTATCTTCCAACACAGTAAATTACAACAAATTTATAAGTTTTTGGAAAAAATGAAATGGAACAGTATATCCAAACTTTCGCACGGTATTTTATTTTATGAGTTTTGTACTTACTTAACGTCGCTGCAATACAGTTATGGCACCACCGTTCAGATATTCAGCATGCTCAATAAGATACAAAAAGCGAACCACATTCTTCCCATAGGACTATCAATCCCAACCGATCAAAGCATGAAAGCCCTCGCAATTGAATGTTGTGCAAGCGAAAAGACTAAACCAAATCAGTTTTACGCTATGCCTACAAGTATCATGGAGAAAATTTATGCCACAGCAATTGATTATATTGAAAATCTCTACCCGCACAGGGTTTTGTTGAGCGAGCTTGCACGTGAGTTGCGTTTAAACTATGAATTAGGTAAACGAGCTGTTGATCGCAAAATTAGCGACGGTACTTGGAAGTGGTTAACGCCAGATTCTCCAGAATACCGGGTAGAAGTAAATAAAGCTAAGCCTCAGAGCTATTCATCCATTATTGAGTTGTATCTTCAAGAGACACCATTAGAAAAACACATTTACCCCTGGCGACAATTTGAGACTTGGTTATCAAAAATCCAGGCCGCTTGTTATATTGTTTGCGCAGCATTCACTGGAATGCGACGTAGCGAACTGTACTCTTTGCATCCTGATAGTTTTAAGACTAGAACGTACAACGGTAAAACAATCTATACCGTACAATCATACCAGCACAAGATGACACAGGGACGAGGACAACTATCTGAGTGGGTAACAACAACTATTGTAGGAGATGCCATTTCACTCGCTGAGGCATTAACGCAATATATGCGAGAACAACTGTTCAATCATCCAGACCCGATGAAAAACCACGAAGCAAGTTGTCTATGGCTTACTCAAACAAAAAAAAGTGAAGCTCCGAAGGTCATCTATGAAGGGCATTTTCGAAACAAATTTAATGAAATTGCTGAAGAGGCAGGCGCAATTGTAGATGACGAGGCTCTTGAAGAATTTTACTTGATAAACCCAAATCAAAACTCTGTTTTATCAAATAAAAAAGTGGCACTTGGATCTATTTGGCCCATTACTTCTCATCAATTTCGAAGAACTTTTGCCGTATTTGTAAGACGCCACAATCTCTGTTCCACGATAGCCGTTAAAGACCAATTTAAACACTTGGATATACCAACCAGTGAATGGTACGAAGAAGGCGGTGGAGCAGCAATATTGAGAGGGATTAAGACCGATAGCGAGCTATCAGAATTGATAAGAAATGTCCGAGATGAACTCATAACAGAAACTGTATTCAAGTGGTACAACGGAAAAGACAAGTTATTTGGTAGGCGTGGCCTTGAAATAATGAAAGTTCGAGGTTCAATTCCAAAAGAGTATAAAAGTTGGCAAGAAATTCACAGTCAGGTTAAAGCTGGCAGAATAGACTTTGTGGGCACGTTACACTCCTATTGCTTAGCAGGCTATGAATGCCGGATGAGTAAGGTCGCCTCTCCAGCAAATCGTTTCAAATGCGAACACCAATTGATAGATGAAGATCAAGCTAAGAGCTGGTCAATAAGGCACCAACAATGTATCCAACAGATAACATACCTTAAGAGTATAGATTCTTTGTCTAGTTCTATTGAAAGCCATTACCTCTCGCAAATTAAAGCAGCCGAGCGAGTCATGCATTTCTTTAATATTCCATTTTCTGAGTACAAACAAGTCGGGGGAAATGATGATTAAATCAGAAGTTACAAGAGCGAGGCTTGAAGAGGCTCTAGACCGGATACTGAATAAAGCCACAACAATTGTCCCGTACTCACAAAAACTGTCGGTTAAAGCTGTAGAGGAGGAAGCTGGCCTAGGCAGCGGTTCAATCTACTATTACAAAGATATAGTCGAAAAAATTCAGGCTTACAAAAATGAACGATGCTCTCAAAGCTTGCTATCTGATAACTCTTCAGATGCTCTTTCAAAACTGAGGTTACGACTAAAAAAAGAGGTACAATTAAAAAGAAAGTACAAGAGCGAAGTAGCTGAGCTTCGTGAAAGGCTATCCAATATGGCTAGCCAGCACAATTCTTTTGCATTAACTATCGAAGAGTACAAACAGAGAGTGGCAGAATTAGAGTACCAGTTAGCAAATGAATAGCATGTCTAATTTATCTTGTATCGTCACATCGAAATCACATCGTGTTCACACGCTTGTGTGGAGTAGGCAACATTTGATTTAACGAAATTGCTAGAAAGCTTGCGCAAATCTGACAGTTTCTCATTGCACATACTGCGCTCGCACTCTCATTGAAGTTCATTGGCACCCATTAGTGCGTAAGAATTTGTCTGTAAAGCATACTAGTTTAATTGGTTGCTGCTCATTAAAGAAGAGCTTTTCTATTAACATAAGACAATTAGGACAGTACCTTCAGAAAATAGGCCTGCTACATTTGTAATTATGGTAGCGTGCCAGAAACGGCACACTACATGCTCCTTAACTTAAGCTGCATAACGGCCTAAATCTGGACCTATAAAAGCAACAATGTCTTTCACAGTGATTGCAGTCAGCTTAGGTGCTGATGACCGGTAAGAATTTAAAAATTCAATGGCCCTGTCATGTTTCAATAGCTCACATCCACCACATATTACTAAGTAATCATCGTATGCAGAGCGTGCCGCGTCCATTACTGTATACCCAAGTTTCTCTATAGCAGTGCCGGCAGACTCTTGATACTTAACAACAACTTGAACTGTGCGTATTGGTGTATGAACGACAAAATGTGCATAGTCCCTTTTATCCGAGAAAATACTCGGATATTTGACATTTCGTTGGTACGTCATTGGCTTTTCGTTAGTATTTTCAGAAAATCCAAGCCCCTGAAAAATACTAGTAATATCGTTTAGTAAATCTTTTCTACTCATTAGTAGTTACCTCAATAAATTTTCTAAGATAGGATAAGCCTAAAAAACAGGCTAATTTCGAGCAAAAACTTACCGCTTCCCACATTTTTATCTAAGAAACGGCTCAAAATATTGAGGTGAACATCAAAGACATGTACTATCATGGCTTTCAAAGATTGATAGGCTGTTCTTCAATGGACAAGCACTTCAGTGTCGTGTCTTATTCTTTCTGTTGGCGCAGAAAAATAAATCACCTCACAAAAAAAGCACTTTTCAGTAACACCGATAAGTGCTTTTTTATTTCTCCCTTCTAACTCCTTTGAACGGCTTCCGATCACTTTTGACGTCCATAAATTGTCCGGTGTTTGCATCACGCTTGACCCAGTGACCTGAACCAGTTTGAGTTTGCGATCGTTTTCGAACAGCTCCGCAACGGCGGTTATCACCGACTTTTCCGTTAGTTGCCATATACAACCTCCTTTCTTCATTAGGATCTATATGTTAGAGACCAATTCTCCAACATGATCAATATTACGATCAAAAAACAACCAAGTCAATTTTTGCGTAAAGTTTTTATAAGTGAAAAGAAAAACTCAATAACACAAAATCAAAAGTAAAGACCGAAATCAAAACACGAAAGTAGACTCTAAGACATTGGTGAAGTAGTATTAAAGCCACATACATGACTATATATACTGATAATGTTTACCTATAAAGAACTAAAAGAAAAATATACAAATACTGCAGATCGCCTTGCATACATCGACTTTATGTTGCGCTTCACTGGTATCGTTAAACGTTCTGACATCGGTGAAATGTTCAATTTATCTGATGCGGCGGCTTCAAAAGTTCTAGCTGATTACAGTAATATTTGTAAAAAAAATATTGTGTACAATAGAAGTGTAAGAGCTAATGCTATTGTAAGAGATAGTTATGAACCTCTCATAGATTTTGACGCAGAAACAGCATTAGGCATGTTAGCTAATGGTTTCAATAAGAACAAACTCTCTCTACCGGCCAAAACTATAATCCCCTTTGAAAAAATAGGGAAAGTAACTAACAATCTCTCAACTAATTTTATTGGGAAAATTACAAGAGCAATTAAAGGTAAATACGCTATTAGTTGTGAGTACCGTTCGGAAAACAGTGATAATCATCATAGGCGAACAATCATTCCTCTTGCAATGATGCACGATGGGGTTAACTGGATGTTTAGAGGTTATCATCGAGACGACGAAAATAAGGTATTTTTTAAGAACTTTCATTTTTCAAGGGCGTTTGATGTTGTTGAGCATTTTGGAGAGAAAACATATAAAGCTCTATCCCATGAAACCTTAGATTTAGACAAAGAATGGAATTTAATTCTTCCCCTTCAGCTCCAGCTTCATACCGATAGAAGTGAATCACAAAAAGCCAGAATTAGAACTGATTTTGGTATCCCTGAAAACAAAAACGAGATGACCACATCAGTACGTTGTGCATTCCAGTGGATTATCGAAAAAGAATGGTTTATCGATAGCAGAAATGGAGAAGAAAAGTTAGAGGATAAAACTCCGAAATTTTATAAATTTAAACTCTTAAATGCTGAAATGCTGAAGCTTTTAAAATCAAGCAACATCTAAAATGACGCACAAGTACTAAAGTATCGATAGGTTTAGATATTTGAGCGGTTGGAGGAAAAATACTGAAATGCAGTTATTGTTAACAAAGCATAGCTGTTGGAAAAATTCCTAATGTGTACGTAAGTAAATGGTGAAGTGGACACAACGGTATCCGCAAGGCCATCAAAAAACGGAAAATATTCCCCAGCGATGATTCAACAAGAAAAATTGTGTGCCTAGCAATAAAAGACTCCAGTAAGAAATGTTCGATACCGATTCAAAACTGGCGTCTCGGTACTAGCATTCTTATGTTTAGTAGCTCATACCTGATCTAACACTTTTAGATTTAGGTCGAGATGTCATCTGACAGACAGCTTCAGACCTTGAGTTCAATCAATGGGCGCAACAGACTGTCAGAATTGATACCACTCTGTTATCAGATCTGTCAGTTAAAATGACGATCAATCCATCTTATGTCTTTGTCTCACCGAAACTTCTTCTATAAAGGCCATATAGCTCATCAACTATGGGCTGCATCTCAAACCGTAAGCCTAAAGACTCAAAAGTTCCTGAGTCTGTGAAAAATGCTCTGAAGAAATGATATGGAACATTATCTCTCACCATTTCTGGCCCTACATAAGCGGGGAAAATTCTACCAACGATTGGTTTTGACCAGAGGTACTTGTCTATATTTTCATCCAAGTGTTCAAGATGGTTCCGAAGGTCTTTATTCTTGAGCACACTGGTATCCGAGACATCAAAAACTTTTCTTAGATTTTGTGCTCTTTTCCTATGGATCTTATGCTGCCCTTTGTTTGTTTCCCAAAAATACTTCGCCAAATTTGCCGTGTGAACAAGCATATTTTGCACTGCATTAAGAATTGCATCTGTAGCAACAGACAACTTTTCTTCCGTATCCGCCTCTCCTAAAATATTGGTAACAAATTCAACAGAATATATTGCGAACTCCAAGTTAAATCTAATTGCTTGACTGTAAAATGATAAGTGCGGAGGTTGAATCCCTTCATATAAGTCGATGTATTCTTTTTTATCTTCCATTAATGTCTTCACATAAAACAGTTTTCACCCACAGTTTCGTAGATGAAGTGATGCCACAATCGCCAAACTCCGAGCTCAATGTTGCATCTGGAACTTGATAATAAGCTATATCTGTAGTTAGCTCTTGCCGGACAGTAATTTGGGTTAAGAACGATATTTTATATTTTCCCTACACAATTACTCTGCAAACAGACAATGCGCACTAACGTAGTCCCATTTCCCGCCCTTATCTAAGCATGAGTCTATTTCAAATTGTCCTTTCAGGTAAAAATACGAATATAAAACTATGAAAAGTAATAAAGCCCAGAAAACGACTTTCTTAACCTTAAACCTATTTTTTTCATCCAAGGCCTCCGGTTTCAGGTATCCACAAGCGGCTGGGTAAACCTGAGGCTGTTGCTGTTGCATGTTCCGGATCATTCCGCTCGTCCATTTCGGTTCAATCAAAACTGAAACGTTTCACCTGCAATTTACATCAAAAAGTGCTACAGATTTTCGCGCTATATCGCGCCCTTATTTGACCATACAGCTTGATCCGAACGCAGTATTTGGCAAAGAGGGTAGTTCAAATTTCGATGTAAACGTTGGATCAGACTCAGGGACAAATCAGCAACCACAGCTTTCGCTACTGCAAATGACGAAAAATCCATTGCAGTGTTCTGTTTCTGATTCCGTTGAATTGCGGTTAAAAAGAAAGCACTTGCTTTCATAGTGATTCATTTTATCCCCCATAATTTAGTACTTAGTTTTATATATCATGTGCCAGACAAAAATTTGAATAACTGCTCAAAATTGGATTACCGTTTTGTAGTTACTTTTCGCCTTCACCATGTCGTATGTATTCATGAGAAGGGACATCAAGTGTACAGATAAGCCCTTCATTCTCCACCTGAAATCTTTCAGTATGAATATCAATCATCTGAACGAAGTAAATCAATGCACTTCTGGCTAATTTTAACGTCTCAATTGTTTCTGAAATGAACTTCCGCTCATCCATATGCTCAATACAGCCAGATGATTCTGTCCTTGCCACACCGAGGTCATGAAGTACCGTGAATCGATGAGTTGAGGAATTTCGAACGTCTTGCTTGGATTTCAAAAAGCCGGTACTTTCTGATAGGTCATTTGCAATTTCAGTAATGGCAAGTAAAGCCGTATTACCTTTCACTATTTCTTCTTCCACCTCAGGCCGATAGGTGTTCCTATTGGATTTACTTGACTTGTACCAAGCCGTTTTAAAAGAAGCTCTTCGTGCGTTCTCAATATTAAAAAATGAGAGAGAGGCGACTGCAATTTTGTCTAACAAATCAAGTGAAGCGCGCTGTGCCAATGTTAACAATGAAGATCTGACCCCGTAATTAGCGTAATCCAGAGTATCGGCATATGAGCCTGTTTCAGTTTGTTTATCTTCAACCCCGTCAAAGAGCAATTTACGGGCAAGAATATAATCGGCTTTCATTACATTGAACATCGCGAAAACCTCTGGAACTTGGTATTCACTTCCTCTCGGTAGTATTACCGAATAGATATTTAGCTCATCCCATCTTTCCTTCTCATGCGCATATCTCTGTATACTTGGGGACAAGGTAAGCGAGTGCCTTAACACAAAATTTTCATAGGCGTCTTTTGGCTTTTGAGGTGATGTACAATCACCATTTGGGATATCCTTAATTTCTTCCAATATGCCTTTTACCGCCGCTCTTCCACTGTATTTAGCAATGCTTTCGATGTTGGCTCTAACATGCGTCGCTAGACTTTCAATTTCAGAAACTAACAAATCTTCATTGCCCATGTTGTTCGAATAGGCGTAACGCAATATTTTTAGTGCTCCAGCGCTCGCTGTTCCATTTCTGGGATCTACCAACATGGCTTGCTTATATGCATCATAGGCTTCAACCCATCGGTATGAAGACCAAAGCAAATTACCTAAATTCGTAAACGACTGAGTTTTTATTTCCTTGCTCGTTTTGTCATAGCATCCAACTCCGTAAAAGAGCTGTCTTGCTTTCAATCTATACTCGTAAGTCACCTGATACCACTCAGGACATTTCAACACTAAAGTAGTTGCTAGCGCATGATATCCATTCGCAAGATTGTACAAAATGGATTGATCATCGGGTAAAATAGAAGAAACATATCCCATTACTTCTACCCCTTCTTTGACGCCTTCGTGGCTTTTTGTGGCAGCGCCAGCATCAATTAGAATGGCCCCTTTAAGCAACAGGAAGTTAGGATCACCACCGAGTTTTTTTGCTTCTCTAATGGCAGTGGTTGGGTTGTCTTCTAGAAGACCATTCAGTATTGATTTCGCCTCGTTAAAGTCCACACAATCTCCCTATTAGATTTGGCTGGATCTTGTTCTTGAGCTAAATGTCAAACATACCTCAACTTTGCTTGAAGCGCTTACGAACTGTTCTAACAGCATCACCAGTCGCCAATTTATCGACAGGTAAATCTAGAACAACATTTATAATGTCTGCGACAGCGTTGTTGCTAAAACGAAAGCCTGTTTTTAAATCATTTTGCTCATCAAAATGTCCATCAAATGACAGGACAAAATCTTTTATATCTGATTCTCGGTCATTAATCACATACTCTGGGTATTGTATATGCGTTGGATTTGGTTGCGCGTCTTCAAAATCTGCAATAGCAGATACCAAGTTCGCTATACTAGGCCAATATTTCAGGTCATATTGAGATGTCAAAGATTTCAACTTTTCAGAAACATGCCACTTGTACAAATAGTTACCTGCACTAGCCTGTTCGATTAAGTCGTCTATGAACTGATAATCAGGCTTTGAAAACCCAGAAATTTCATATAATTCAGATTGGCGCTGTAACTTAGCAGAGAGCTTTGATGCTAATTCAACTATATCTTCTTTTAGTGCTCGTAACTCTTTTAGGTCGTCTCTGGCGTTAACTACATCTTCTTTACGGTAGTCGAAGCTGCACCAAATGTGTTTCAGTGTTAGCCATATAAACGAGTTGTTAGGCGGGTATCCTTCAAATTTATCTGAATAGCCAAAAGCATCAACCAGCTCTTTAAACGGAAGCTTTAGTTCATCTGCTCGCGCTATCATTCTTTCCATTACGGGCCAATAAGTAATCCAAATGGGGCTATCGCTTTTGTAACTGTCAAGTTCTCGTTGGATAAAAGCTTTGCAAAATAGTGTTGGGTTGTCATTAGGAAGAGTCATGTTAATTATCCATTAGTTCTAGCTTTCCCAGCATATTTACATTGGAAAGATTCGTCCGTATCTGAAGCATTTAAATATTATTTCCTTTAGATCGGTGAAGCAAAGATCTCGGCGAGTGCGGTGCAATGTTAGTTGAGTACAAAGCGGGTAAGTCACGTCAGCCAGCACTGGTAACAACCCTCACCAGCATTCCAAGGCAACAAAAAAGCCCCACCATCGAAGGGCGGGGCTTTGGATTCAAAATGTTAGTAACAACGATTAACCTGTAAACTTAGTATATTTGGTTCGAGCCTCGTTCAAAGATACTAAATTTAATATTGGGGCTCCTCCACCATGAGAATCGGAGCTACTATATGTCAATTCCCAAAGTCGATTGTCATTCGGATCTTTAAAAAGAGTTGTCCAACCGTCATCAGATGTCGCAACTTTAACTAAGACATTACTTTTTAGAAATTCGATCCTAGATGCAGTATCGTCTGGAACAACTCTCCCATCCTTAAAAATAAACCTTCCTGACAGTAACGTTTCATCTTGGTTTAAGTTCATAGTTACCTCTCCACATGTCTCATTGTTGCATCGTCCGGAATCTTTCCATTAGGAATTACAAATTCTGGCGCTCCGCCTGCTGTTCTACCACCTTGTACAAAGCCGGGGTTGTTCCTGTTAATTGGAGAAGCTATTCCACTAACACTACTGGATGAAAACTCTATCACATTAAAGCCAGTAGAGCTTTCAGGTATAGTAAGCTTCTCCGCAATTTGGCTTGAGTTTAATCCTTCTAACGCTTTGGCATCTGTATCGAAAACATCAGCAGTCCCCGGAGCGCCTAAAGTTGACGGGTTAACATCACCCGGAACAACCCTAGCTAGCGTGCTGGGTACTTCGTTTGCAACGGCACGACTTCCAGAAATAGCGAAACTGGCACCACCCGGAACTATTGGAAGAGCGAGTGCCGCACCATCTGCAATTACACCTATAGCATCTAATCCGGCTGCTCCCCAATTACCTTGTGAAACATTGTTATATAGAGATGTTAATCCGATACTTAAACTCGCAGCATCCCAAAAAGATTCCGCATGATTTCCATCAGGATCGACATAGCTATAAGGATTGTTATTAGCGTAGGCATATCGATTAAAGCTATGCACGTTGCCGTTTACATAACCAACAGGATCATTCGAATAGAAACGACCTATCACTGGATCATAGTATCGTGCCTGCATATACATTGGTTACATATACGCTCCAGTGCAATTTATCCCCCAAGTTGACGGCCTCTCTCGAACATCCTGATGGTGTGTTCTCAAAAGTTCTGATGGAATTTCTCAGAAAGCCTGATAGTGAGCGAGATCGGTAACCTGTTGGAAGAGAGTTGGACAGATTTCAGTGAGCTGTTTTATCATCGCAGATGGCTGAATGGGGATGCGACTGGCCCTAGTGTGTAAGGATTTACAACACAAATACAGGAATTCATGCATTCAACAACGAACACTGAGATAGAGATGTCAACGCCGAGCCAACTGCGGCAGTGATATTTCACCCTTTCAGTGGCACCCTCGCGAAGTAGGTGGATGAACCGCATTTTCAGCGACTTAACGCTATTATGATAAAGTCATAATGAAACTTTCATCACGAGGCATCTGGCAGCGGGTTGCGCATAAGCTCGCACGGAAATGATGTGACAAATGCTATAATGTCTCATCCGCACTTGGCGCAACACTACACTCACTCACACTAGTTAAATCAATCCTTATCAGTTTCATTCTTCTGTGCATTAATTTTTCCAGGGGGAGAATAATGGTTACTTAACCTGACCATTCTACACATATTCATTCGGACTTGCGCCCTTTCACGCCTCCCCTCAGCGAACAGGATTTCCGATAACATAATTTTTTAAATTTTTCATGGAAACCTACTCGCACAAGGTGAGCTAACTTCAATTAGTTGATATCACATCACGCTTTAATCTTGATATATTAAACAGAAAATTGTTTTTTAACATATTCAATAAAAGGTATAGCAAAGCGTTCAAAGTGTTCACTTAAAATCTTATTTTTTTGGTACTCGCACCTCTTTCTTTCTACAAACTCTATAGCGCTATTCGCTTTTCCCATTAAAAGTAGACAGACAGCAACTCTTTGAGGAAACCCTCCAAAAGAAGGTATATTTTCCTCTAAAATAGGTAAAAGACTATCATAAGATGCAAAGCTTGAAATATGTGAAACACCATATTCATTCACTGTCTCTACCAAACGCAATGCTTCACTTTCAATTTCTGTATCTTCATAAAAGTGAAAAGCGTTAACTTCTGGACAAATATTGCCAAGATGCATTGCGAATGTCGCATACCTTCCTTTCGAATATTTTTCACCTTCCAATTCTGAAATTAGCTTCATTATGGGCACACAATGAATTCCAACAAAGGGGTTTATTTCAATATAAGAGTCATAAACCGCGACATTCAGGCCCACCCAAACTAGGAAATCATTATCGACTTTCTTCGTGACATTCCCACTTTTTAATATATTAAAATCATGATTTTTAAATGCAGATAGACAGTTTCTTAATATACTTTTTTTCAGTTCAGACTTGCTGGTCACTGTTGATCCACCTTGTAATCTCTCATCATCACGGGTTCTCCAGGCTTTAAACCTGCTGCTTCAGCATTTTTACCAACCGGAGTAACAGGATTTCCAGAAAGTATATCATTTTGCAATGATTTTTGCCCCGATGATAAGGTCGCCCCTCCCGTTTTAGTCTCAACGACTACGCCGTCCTTAGTTACAAAATCCGCTCGACTACGAGAACCATCTGATGCCTTGAATGATACTTGCTTTCCAGCGACTGAATCACCCAGCTTAGCGGCTGTTCTCGCTTCACCAGCCGCACCAGCAATCTTGTTTGCTTGCAACGTAGATGTTTTTGTCACGCTACTTGTAACTGTGCCTGACAAACTTCTTAGTCCAACAACTGCGGTAGCCAGACCAATAGCATTGTTCAGTGCTAATTGATTTACGCTGATTGGCTGCGGAGCAGCAACTAAATCTGTGGGATCAGCAGCCCATGCGGGCTTTGCGTAAAGACTAGCGTCTCTTCCATCAGGATCTACATACTTGTAAGGGTTATTATTTGCATATGTATAGCGGTTGAAGTTATGAACATTTTTGAAACTTACTGGGTCATTCGAATAGAAACGGCCTATGACTGGATCATAGTATCGTGCCTGCATATATATTAAATCAAGTTCAGAGTCATGAACATGCCCAGTATATCCAGATGTATCTTGTAGTTCTGAATCATCGTCAGGTATTCCAAACGGACCGTACTGCGTCCTTGAAGTGATCTGACCCAAAGAGTTTGACGTCGCAACTACTGAGCCCAATTGGTCGCTATGGATGTAAACTACTTCACTTTTTACTCCAGCAGATATTAGAACAAATAGTAATAGTAAAATGACTTGAGTTTTCATGATTCGTTCCCTGGATTACCCGGACCTACGACGATTATACTCTCACAATAGAGTGTTACGGTTTGCTTAAATGATGAAATTTGGTTGGATGTCGTATTATCTTTCACAACAGCCCACACGTTACCTGTTAGTGCCGTAGGAACTCCCTGACTACAGACTCTCTCGATGGTAATTGCACTATTCGTTTTAATAGGTGTTGAAAGTAATGCTATTCCTCCATCTCTATGCCAAGTTACAGAGCAATTCCCAGATGGACAGTTAAAACTGTTATTAATAGTAACTTTGGCTTTCTCTTTAGGATCTTTTATTATGGCTCGACCAACACAAGGAGTATTACAATTCATTGCAGAAGAAAGTACATCATGTCTATTTTTTGCAATTAATTTGTTGCCGATATAAATATAGTTTTCACCAACTCCTTTTTCATTGAAAGTGTATAAAAGCTTTCCGCTTTGCGAATAAAAAAAGCGCGTAAAGCTATTGGTGCTGTTCTTCTGAGCTCTGTTTCCATTGCCATCATATACAAAGTTTTTGCTGCTAGTACCTCTAGTAATATTCCTTGGGCGATTGTCTCGGGAAAATGAGAGGCTCTTCTCACCATCACTTATAATATTTCCTCTGTCGTCGTATCCAAACGAGCGTTGTATGGAGCCTGTGATGGATTCTAACTTTTTATTTGATGAATAATTATAGGTAAACGAAGCGTTACCAAGTCTATATGACTTAATATTGTTCATGCCGTCATATGTCAGGCTTCCATTACCCATAAAACTATCATCTATGAATCTAAGCCGGTTTAGTCCATCATATCTCAACGAAAGGTTATAAAGGGAGCTGCGATAATCCGTTATTTTTTCAAGGTTGCCTGATTTGTCATATTTGAAGAAATAGTTGGAAGCGACAACATCACTTGTACGAACATCTTGTAAATATTGAATTCTATTTGAATTGTCTAAAGAGGATGAAAATTCGAATCCGTTTCCATAATTAAACGATGCAATCTGTCCATTAGGGTGGTATTTAATGTCGCTTGCGTAATTTCCAGCTGAATTTTGTTGACCAAGAGCATTAGGGTCAAAAGTTACGGTTTCTCCATTACTATACGTCATTGATTTAATATTCATTAGTGAATCATAATCATAGTGATGCCGTATGGTATAGTTTTTGTACCTAGCACTCTCAGACGATATTAAATTTACACTGTTATAATTAACATAAGTCGCTACACCATCTGAAGTTACTGACTTAACACGATCGTTCTTGTCATATGTATAATTTATATCAGGGGTAGAGTCCTTATAATTGACCCAAGTAATTTTTCCGTGGTTATCGTATGTGTAGAATACTTTGTGAGAAAACGTTACGGAACTATCGCAGCTAAGCTCTGAATCTACAGAAGTGCTTGCAGCGCTCCAATATACCTCTCCCAAATCATTATAACTAAATGCTGTATTGCCCACGTCGGGACGAACGATTTTACAGAGTAATCCATTAGTATTGTAGACTCTTTTTTCTTCGATCCCCCCTTGACTTACACTCGTAATGCTATCGAATTCATTTAATTCAATAGTCGTAGTCACATTTTCAGGCGATTTTGTTTCGACTATTCGGTTCGAAAATGGCTTTCCGTAAGTAAGGTAACGGATTTCAGTATCAAACCCTCTAGGGTCAGTGATTATTTCAATATCTCCACTTAAGTAATCGAAAGTTGTTTTTGCGTCATTTGCAGTATCAGTATTTGTTTCGACACGACCAATAAAATCATTTTCAAACTCAGTTCCATATTGAGTAGATGGATCTTTTGACCAGTTGGATTCGAATGTGAGTTTACTGTTTTTATCATACTCAAAAGATTTGTATCGATTTGTGGAGCTGTCGTTCGTATCTCTTATTGATAAGAGAACATTTCTACCCAGAGCATCAATAAATTTTTTTTCTTCTTTATTCCCTACCGTTTTGGTTTCTTTGTACATACCTGCTTTTACTGGTCCAGATTGTTCGCTACCTCCTACATAGCCATAGGTATGAACTTCTGGTAAATAATAACTATCACAGCTTACCTCAGAAACTATCCACCCGAGATCGTTATATCCTTGTGAATAACAATTACCTTCAAAATCTGTGGTCTTTGTGACCCAGCCGTTATTATCCACCACTAATTCACTAGTTTGAGTAGAACTACCACTCGCAAATGGTACTTTGATTGTCTGGGCAACTCCCCGTTTATAGTCGCTAAATTCAACCCATCTCGAAGAGTTCTCTAGCTCTTTCTTTTTTAGATCTCCTGTTCCATGAAAACTCAAATTACAGGACTTCCTAATCCCAACATCATAGATGCAATTTGGCTTTGACTTATAGCTAGAAGACGCTGAATGATATGTAACTTCTTCTGCTAATTTATAACTTACACCATCTGTAGAAATAGAGGTCTTACGAGGGAGTCCAATTAACCAATTTATTTTGTCATTCAAGAATTGATATTTAATGTGACGTTTTTTGTTTATCTGAGCAGAGGAATACAATGTAACCTTTCTAGCGTTTCCGTAAGAGTCATAATCTTCATATTTTTCAAAGTAACTATCGATACCATCCGATTTCTTAACTGTAGTCGTTTTTAGTGTAGGTCTATATCTCTCACAATTAAAAAAAACGCTGTTCGCAGCAGTAGAACCTTCAATATCACAACCGTAATCAGCAGTATTTATCTGTGAATAGGAGGTTTCTTCACTATAAATAACCGGAAAGTTTAAATAGTCAATGTTTTGATTATGATTTTGAGGAAAGGTACCAGCGTACCTTTTAAAAGAGAGTAAAAGACCGTTTTTCTCAAGCGCGCTTGCAAATCGATATTCATCGACCACATCTGTTTCACCGTCTTTGTTATACTCTATTGATATGAACTTCACTGACCCGCGACTAGAGCCCCCTTGATAGTATAACCACTCTCTAGGTTCGATTCCTGGTCCTGAAATAGTTTTGCCAGTCAATCTCCCTGACGTAAAGCCTAAGTCTATTCCTAAAGGGTTGTCGGGGTTAATTAACCTCAATCCGCCATTATCGAATTCTGGAGCATAGTGATATTCTGCGACAAGTTTTTGCGGAGTTGTGATTTTTAAAATAACATTATTAAGACCTGTTCCTGAGCCATATTCAAAAACTGTTTCTCGACCAATAGGATCTATAATTTTCTCTACTAAACCGATTTCATTTTTATAATACTTGAATACTCTATTGTTAGCTGAAACTTCATAAATAGATCCAGTATCCCCATCTGGAAAAGTATAAGGGCGCGTTTTTTTATAAATCCTTTGCCCGTCACTCCGTTCATCGTAAGTGATTGAAGTATATGGACTGGTAGCCGGAAAATGGTTATCAAAAGTTATCCAATTGCCAAAATGGTCCTCGACTTTGTATGGAGTATATACTTTTTTCTTTTTTCCATCGTCAATATATGATTCAAATCCGTATTCAAAATAGTATTTAAGGCCGTTAGGCCTTTGGACAATAGGAATGCTACCTTCGCATTTGAGAATTGAATTATCGTCATAATTATAAAGAGTAGAAGATGGTGAATCACTCGAAGCATTAAATCCGGCAATTTTCAAATCTGATTTAGCAAATAAAACAGACAGTTTTGTGTAATCGGGGAAGCATTGAGCTTGATTTCGGTTGTGATCTTTCAGATTCTCATCAAAGAGATGGATTTGCGGTTGACCAGAAGACAAAATTCCTTTCGCCGAAATAATACTATGGTAGCTGAGGTCTAGCCCATTTGGCCCTGATATTAATATATCAGTATTCTCAAACCTAACATTTCCAATTTGGGTTATTAGCCTTTCTTGAGGGAAATCCGATATGATATTTCCTGCAGTTTTCATCGGAGCTTGACCGGATACTATATTTCCTGGGTCATCTGCAAGAGCAAAGTGCGAGTTTGCAACGCTCATCGCTAATAGCAATAAGCATCTAAATTCCTTTTTCATAATTTTCTCCTTTTTTTTATCATTACCACATCATGACCTTGTCGATCAATAATTTCTTTTTCTATACAAAAAGTTTTTGACCGGATATGTGAAAGAAATCGACGACATTGATTCGGCACGTTACCTGAGTGGCAGTATTAGTGCACCTTGCAACACCCTCATTCAAAGGTAAAACTCCAAAGGATGGAAGGGCGTCCGCTAATCCCACCTAACGCTCAGCAAACTGCCCTGGTAGTAATTGCTCGATGTTCGGCTCAAGCTCGCAGAGCTCATAAAGGCAATTCATAACATACTCGAACACATTGAGGCCTTTGCAGTTTCGATGATGCTGTAAAGCACTCCGCTGACGTTTACGCCTGTGGCAGTTTGGCTGAACAGCCAGTTTTTTCTGTCTATAACGAACGGTTTAATTGCGCGCTCAGCGCGATTATTGTCAATGCACAGTCATCCATCAAGGGCATAGTGCTCTAGCTTTTCCCATTGGTTTAAGCTGTACTGTATCGCTTCGTCTAATTTAGTTTTCGGTAGCACTTGTTGAGCTGATTTCATTAGCCATGCGTGAAGCTGGTTGAGCAACGGCAGGATTTTTCCTTATATTGTGAGGTAGCGCGCTTTCACCGTTTTATCTTTTAGCCGGGTCTCTATGCGGTAGAGTTTTTGGATATGGCTCAGGGCCCAATTCACCATGCCACAACCTTTCTTACCCGCACCTTTCTTCGCTTCCATAAACTTACGGTGAGCATGTGCCCAGCAACCGATAAGGGTCGTTACCTTTCGATTCATAAGTCTTCATATGCAACAATTCTTGAAGCTCTGAAAATGTCTAGGCTAGATTTACAACATGAAAACTTTTTGCCGGAAGCGACCAAATGAGTCTATCGTCGAGTCGTACCACAAAGGAAGCAAGTCGTTGCCGAGACCCTCATCGAACTCCTTTTCGGCAACGGTTTTAGTAATTACTTGTGGATTGAAGCATAGAGAAGAGTCACCAATTAATACGCTTGACCTCATAGAATCCAAATCATCTATATTTGAAGAGTTCAGAACTGCACAATGTGGTACTTCTTCAGCAACTCTACTTGCAAATTCGAGTAAGCGAGGGTGCGCTGGAGTGATAAAATACCCCATTTCGCGATCATTATTTTGCGCTCTTAAAACTCGCCCCAACACCTGCCTGAAGTAGAGTTCAGTTGTTACTAGTGAGAGATAGCAACAGACTCGTAAGCGGGGAATATTTGTTCCTTCGCTTATCATGCCAATCGAGATAATCCATTTTTCATTACTTCTTTTGAAATTTTGAATCAACCGTTCTGGTTCACTTTCTTGGTATGTCACAACTTTGCTATATTCACCAAGTTGACTTAACAAATATTGGATTTTTTTAGCGTGAGAGATCGATGATGCAACGATTAAGCCTCCTGCATCTTCAGCAATTAATCGTTCTTTGTTCAATCGAATAATCCCACGCTCCAGAGTTTCCCGTAAAACCTCATCATGGAAAATGATTTCTGAGTATGGAAGGGAACTATCTTCTAAAAACTTGGTTATCGATTGAAAATTTTCTTTACCGCCATCCTCAATAACAGTAATAAGCTCGTTATCTAACAAAGTGAGATGCGGAACGCGACAAACGCCATCTTTGATAGCCTGCTTTAGATCATAGCTGTAATCTACGTGTAAACGACCATGCTCACCTACGTAATTTGCAAGAGCAATGGGAATAGTGTCGCTTCTCCAAGGAGTTCCGGTCAACGCTATGGTATAAACTGCTCGCCCTTGAATATGCTTTAAAATCTCTGCCCCCCAGGCATTGGCATTTTCAATTTGGTTACCTGCACAGTGATGTATTTCATCAAAAATCACAAACACTCGGTAGCTACTCAAAAGCTGCCAAAACGTATCGTCCAAATGCCTCATACTTTGGTAAGTCAGTGATGAACCTATTGCGCCAAGTCCACCACAAAAACGTTTTCCAGTAATCGCTTCAAGTTCAACTCTAAAGTCATTTGCTACGACAGTCGACGGAGAAAAGCATAAAACGAAGTCGACTTTATCTTGCTTTAGGAGGATATCCGCAAGTGCAGATGCCATGACAGTCTTTCCTGCACCTGGCGTTGCAAGGCATAAAAAATTAGTAAATGGCGATTTAAATTTTTGTAGAGCGGTTTCAATAGCTCTTTGCTGCCAATTTCTCAATCTCATGAAAATCGAGCTTCATACTCAGCGAGTAAACGTTCAAATCCCTTTACTTTGCCCAACATTAGCTTTGCTTGCTCTCGCGTATTCTGATAGTGAGATTTAACATGCTCTGCAAAATCAGGCATTTCTTGCACCCACTCGGAGTAAGCCTCAGTTTCTCCCAAATTCATCAGCATTTCCGTTTTGTAATGTCGAATTTTCTCTTGAAGCTTTGTGGCTATAATGTCATCAGCTTTGTTTCTATCATGCTCAGTTAGTTGAGGTAACTTTGAATCTTCTTTCGACTCAGAAGACCACCGAAAAACGAGCGCTCTGCCACGTATCCCGTGAATAGCCGAGATTCGTCCATCCTCTGAAAGCCGTTTTAAGTGGCGATAAACAAACTGAGTGGCATTTTTCTTTTTGTCAAAGTCGTTGGGATATCGCTCCAAAAGATGCTTCGTTACATCATTCACGGTAAAAGTGTGTAAGCCTAGATCCTCAATAAAATCATAAAAATCAATATCGTATTGCTTTTTAGGCATAATTTAGTTCTCGATTGCCAAACTTATGTCTCGAAATTCGCGACAGTGTACTTCGTCTCTATCATCGAGACAATGAAAACATCAGTCTATTCCTCACATTACGACAAACTCAGGTTGTGGTTAAAAGCACAACGTGAAGAACAGTCTTTAACTTTGCGAGAGGTCTCGGAAAGATGGGGCAAACACCATTCCATATTGGGAAAAATTGAACAAGCTCGGCGAAAAGTTGAGCTGGTCGAGTTCATCGAGTTGTGCGAGATAATTGGTGCTGACCCACATGAAGGGCTTTCTCTACTCATAGCCTCGATGAATGATAAATCGCTAAAATAAAAATTCTAAATTGGCGTCAGTCTGAGCCTTCCTTGTCATCAATTATCATCGTCTGTATAGATTTACCTTTATCTCGTTAGTGAAAAGACTGCTCTCACTCCATGATGAAATTATATTCCGCGAATCAAGCCATTGGACCAATGCCGTATTTTCAGGTGTGTTCTTTAATTTAGGTGAGTGGTAGCCAGTTTTAATTTCAGAAAATGGTTTTGGTAAATCTATCAGAACTTGTCGTACTTCGGCTTCTTCCAGTAAGGAGTGGAATTTGTTAAAAAGTTTAATTTTTGTTTCAACCCGAGTCGAGTTTCGTATTAACGATTGAACAATTGCACTATCAAGGCCGGATATTTGCGCATTGGAATCGATAATTAGTTGCCCTATTAATGAAGCTCTTTCAGGACGGTTTACTAAGTCTTCAAGGCTCATCAATCTGATTAATGCAATCTTAGAGCTTATACTAATTTCAGTTTGAAGAAGAGCCTCTTTTAAATCATCATTAAGTTCGTAATCCCCTGGATTATCCAGATATTGTGGAATATTTTTCGAAACAAATTGCACTTGCAAGTCATTCTTGTCAGCAAAAGCATCTAAAATATCCTTGGTAAATCTCACTTTACCCTCTTCTATTAATATCTTAAGCTTTTCAGTGTCCATCTCTCTGGGAAGTACATTAAACGGGTTAGGTAGAGCTCTCACGTATGCTCTGTAATCTTTATTGGATAAAGAATTCGCATTGTATATGAACTCTCTAAGCTTGGAGAAATCGTTATCTCCTGGAATTGGTTTCTTTAGAAGATTTTTCTGTATGGTTTCATGTGATAGATACATAAACAGACTTTCTGCATTAAACTCTTCTTGCTCCATGAAACTCAGGCAATTCAACCAATGTGGCTCTATAGCCAGCAAATCGAATAGGATAGAGTGTACTTTATTTGGAATATTCTCCAAATTTGGCAACATAGCTTCTTGTCGAACTAGAAAGTCTTGTATGGTATTGGTATCAAGTCCATCGTGGCTGATTACATCAATAATTGCATCGACATCTTCATTGATATTATCTGGAAGCTCCAACAGTATGTCTCGTAAATAGAGTTCGAAGTCGCGCTCTATACGTTCCGTTAAGATTGTGTTATTTAGAGCACGAATTTTTGTATAGTTTCTAGTGTGAAATCCACCAGAATCTTTCTCACTCAGAATTGAAAAATAAATGTACTCAAGGTTTGATTTAGTTAAATCAAAATTCCCATGCACAAATAGTGTACGAGCTATTTCTGGGTACTCTTTGATTTCTGTGAAATCTTTTACGTCAAAGTCTAATGAAATGAACCGTTCTGGTTCAAGCTCCGGACACTGAGTTAAAACCCCTTGAAAGTTCTCCGAAACAAACTTTGATAACTCAGGAAATTCTCTTGAAAGCGACTCTACGGTTTTAATCGGTAGGTGTAAAAGCAATTGTGTAACGTGATGGACACTATACGAGCTGGTAATAGAAGCTTTTACAAAACCGTCCCAAACTTTTGTAAGCTGAGCAATTAATTCTGAGATATTATTGCCACCATTATAGTAAGCCTGCATAAAGGTTTCACAGTTCTTAAAGTCCTCAGAAATATACCGAATTAGCTTCTCTATTTGATTTTGATAAAGGTCCTTATTATCTAAAAGAGTATCGACAAGAATGACATTCAGGATATAGCTACACTCAAAATCCTCGTATCTCATCGCCGCGATAACCTCTTCTGGGTTGTCAATTTGATAACTGGGCTCAGGAGTAACAAATGACCTAATATGAATTAGAAACTTATTATCGTTTGGCGATAAACGACCTGAATGAAATAGTGATGTATATTGATAGTAAGTATCGTCAATGTAACCTTCCAAGAGCAGAAAGCGCGCTAACTCACCGTTTTCATCGAACTCTTCAAAAAGTATCTCCACGTTTTCTTTGTTTAAGCGTAATAATTCCTTGAGCTTGTGCGTTCTTACTTTTGAGATCTTGGATCTGAGTTCAATAATCTTATTCATTATATAAGATTTTTTTTCTTTAGCTCTATCTTCAACTTCTGACTTTCGCTGCTGATAAACCTTTTGAGAGTAATCTGAATGTAAAGCTCGCTTTAAATCAAACCACTGTTGACTGTTTTGAGTAGTGATTAATATCTGTGATGCTCCAAGAAGCTCATTGAATACACTTTCACTTAAAAGGTTTGATAAAGAGATCCACCTATTATTCCCATCAATACTTAATCGAGTACAATTAGCTGGTAGCACCTCAATAACTGCCATAGCGAAGACATACTGTAGCTCTTTTAGGTCGATAGGAACTTGTCGTTCAGCAGTATCAAGCCTTTCTTCTAGCTTCAAGAGTTCGTCTCTATATGTAGCTTCAGTTTGTCCTATAAAAACCTCTTGATGATTTAGTATATTGGCGAGAATTCCTACACCGCGATGTAATAACTCAAAGTCTCTCGGATGAACGTTTTTATAAATGAGCAGCGCGAGTAATTTGTTGGCATCGAGAAGGCTTTCTCCATCTGTCTCTAAATTAGCGACGTAGACAGCATATTCATTAAAAATATTTTGAATTAATCTTAAGTCATTAAGATATCTTGAAACCTCTCGAAGAAACTGACGATCAAGCCGTTCGTCCATTTTTAGTCTATTACCTTGTTCCAGCATCATGTCAATAGAATTAGATGTGTTAATGATAGGTATTACAGGAATAATAAACTCAAAAAATTTAGTTCTATCAGTACTTATAAAAATGTCATCACGCAATGCATATAAAAACCTGATAGTACGACGAACGCCTGCGTTTGCATTTACAAGACTATTTATTTCTCGCAGTGTCACAAATAAATCTGGTTTCTTGAACCTATCCAGATCTTCAATTATTACAAGGTCATATTTAGTTGATTGAAAAAAATATACTATTTCATCTAGATGGCGATTCAATATGGAAACCTGATCTTCGTTTGCGGGCTTTATCTCTACATTTTTAAGAGAGACGCTCTTGAGAGACAAACCGAAACTTACAATATAAATATGATGAACGATCAACCAAAGAAAAGTTAACGCTATGGCAAATCCCCCCAAATTTAGCCAATTACTGATCGTAAACGGCTGAAAAAATGAACCACTTATTATCTCGGCTCTCTTATCGAAAATGTACCAAAGAAATAAACTTCCAAGCATAATGAAAAAGGACTTAATTACTGACCAAGCGCCGGGAGTTTGAATTCTATTGAACCTCGATAAAGGGAGTTTATTGGAATCCGCGCCATACAACATCTGCTGTAAGATGCTTCTCTCAATTTCTTGTCGTCCAGCACCATCGTCTTCTGAATATTCGTCTGAATCAAAGGAAGCTAGAGATATATGAAGTGCGGGTCGGCGATATCTTCTTAAAAAAGATTGAATAATGCTGCTTTTTCCAGATCCGTAAGGCCCCGTTAAAGCAATGTTTAGAACTCGTTTGTTATTGGTAGCAAAACGTAACGCTTCAGAGTACACATCATCCTTATCTGCATCATCGATAGGAGCTAGGTCTACATATTTCGACGGAGAAGCTAAGGCATCTGAAGACCGAAACCAATGAGTAAAGCGACTAAATCCACTATCAATCCAACTTGAAAATAAGGTCATGATTTTTTTCATAAAAAGTCCGTTATTAATAAATCCTTAAAGAGTATTAAAGTAAAAACCCTATCAATTTTTGTTATTGTCTGCTCTGTTAATCACCGAACCTGTAAGTCGACCAGTCTTCACACGAAGTTCATCGTAACACATTGTTTAATATAGAAAGCAATTCTACTCAAGGGGCCAATAGATATTTGTTGTTTAGAACACGTGATGTAGGAATGTCTTGGAGGTTGAGTTAGCGAAATGTATTTTTTATTGGAAAGAAAATGGCCCAGAGGAATGTACGGTAAAAGATAAAAACCATGAGTTAGTTAGCTGAAAATTTTCTTTGAAAAGGCCAAACATCAAAGAATTAGAAAGTCCGTTTTTCGGTCATAGTTGCCTAACAGTTGTGAGTATATCAATGATCGTTGAATGTACTACTCGTTCGTTCAATAAGTACATTCTGCATTTGTTGTCACCGCTACTACTGAAAATATTTTTTGCAAAACACCATAAATGCCAAAACACTATGAATGCCTTAATCCAAGCAGAGAATACAAATAGTCAATTCATCCATACCTTTCCCTGTTATACTTTCTCTGGAAAATGCATAATGATTTCCTCAATAAGGGGTTCTAGGGATTTTCCCCTCTAAAAAGACATAATCCTCTGTAGACCACACCAATAAATGGCTGCGGAGGTGGGTTACTACTTATAAGTGTGGCAAATTAGGTAAATATCGTACATTTAATACGG
>Ga0208315_1000076_pt1 | contig 128623 bp, 109 predicted proteins | sample MalvireepMed_215_FD_184239 | JGI IMG/M metagenome (GOLD analysis project Ga0208315, IMG submission 184239) | Marine viral communities from the Global Malaspina Expedition - Malaspina viral metaG DeepMed_215 (SPAdes) (version 2) | ecosystem: Environmental > Aquatic > Marine > Oceanic | place...
ATTGAACGAGTAGAACAGGCGCTGCTGTCCTCCCGGTAACTGTCCCATCATGCTGTTCGCCCCCACACTCGCTGACAAAGCAATTTTGCCAAGGGCATGGGGAGGCCGCTACTTTTTCAACAGAATCGGCCGCTTCCCGCCAGTCGCAGCTGACTGGCGCATCTCGCCTCCGGTCGATCAGAGCCTGTCGGGTGGGGCCAATTAGCGCTGCCCCGGTGTTTTTCACGTTACCCACCGCCTTGCTGACCTGGTACCACTCGAATGCCTCGGACTGCAGGCCCAGTTCCTGCACTATCTGCTCGGCACGCTGCGAAGTTGTGTTTGGGTCTATCCACTCTCGGGCCAAGTCCGCTGGTAGTACCACTGGCCGGCGATCATGGATATCCAACATGCCACCTTGGGCGTCGGCGGTGATGATCACGAACCCATCGTCTTCGCGAATCTCGCTGCCGGCGTGGGGGAGCTGGCCGATGGCGGCGAAGAACATCGGCTCGCCGCTGCGCAGGCGGATGAAGTAGGGTTGCTTGTGCTTCGGATCGGTCTCGTCCTTCACCCATTCATACCAGCCGTCAGCTGCGACCAGCGCGCGGTACGGCCATATCTGCTTGAAGAACTTGCCGCTCGCCACCGTCTCGGCGCGGGCGTTGATCGGTGCTGGCATCTTTCCCTTCATCGCCCAGTGCGGTGCCCACCCCCATCTCACCGCGGCGATCGTCAGGCCCCCTCCCTCCGCGTGCAGCAGTTGCACGTTGGTCTGTGGTGCCACGTTATAGCGCTCGATCGGCAGGTTGTCGTAGCCGCCGATCACCTCCTGCTCGCTGTTCAGCTCCCGCAGGTAATCCGCCATCCCCTGATACTGCGCAAATCGTCCGCACATGACCGTCCGCTCGTCATCGCCTTTCTCATTCTGATTGTAGGTGGGTTGGTTTGTTTTATACTGTATATAAATACAGCATTATTGCGGGTGCACTATGTCCTGCACGATCCTTGGGCCACTGAGCAGCAGCTCCGTGTGCCTGCCTTTGTATTCCTTCCGCGTCCCGGCCGGGTTTCCCTCGCCGGCGCAGGATCACATCGAAGCCGAGATATCCCTCGACGAGCTTCTCGACCTCCGCGCGCCGCATATGTATCTGGTGCGCATCAGCGGCGACAGCATGATCAACGCAGGGATGTTTGATGGCGACCTGGCTATCGTGAATCGGGCGATGGAGGGGCGGCCTGGCCTGATTGTCATCGCTGCGCTCAACGGCGATGCCTTGGTGAAGCGTTTGGCCAAGGAAGGCGAACAGATCGTTCTGCGGGCGGAGAACCAGGCCTACGCGCCGCGCTACGTACTCGAGGGGGATGAGCTACTGATCTGGGGCGTGGTCACCCACAGCGTGCGCTGCCATGCCCCAGGCTGAGTCGGCAATTGCCCTGATCGACTGCAACTCGTTCTACGCCAGTTGCGAGCGGGTGTTTCGCCCGGACCTGCTGCGTACGCCTATCGTCGTGCTGTCGAACAACGACGGCTGCGTGATCGCCCGCTCGGCCGAGGCCAAGGCGCTGGGCATCAAGATGGGTGAGCCGTATTTTCAGATCAGGCAAAAGCTTCGGCAGCACGGCATTTTTGCGTTCTCCAGCAACTACGCGCTTTATGGCGACATGAGTCAGCGGGTGATGACCATTCTCGAGGGGATGGCTCCGGTGCTTGAGGTGTACAGCATTGATGAAGCGTTCGCCGACCTGACCGGTATGCCTGGCAGTTTGGAGAGGTTGGGGCGGGAGATGCGTGCACGGGTGCTGCGCTGCACTGGCATCCCGGTGGGGGTGGGCATTGCCCAGACCAAGACCTTGGCCAAGCTGGCCAATCGTGCGGCGAAGCTATGGCAACGGCAGACCGGTGGGGTCGTGGACATCCGAAAGCCCGAAAAGCGCAACAGGCTCCTGCAGGTGATGGATGTCAGCGAGGTCTGGGGCATCGGCCGGCAGATGACCGCCCACCTGGCCGACATGAACATTCGTACTGCCTGGGATCTTGCCCAGGCTGACGCCTGGACACTGCGCAGCAAGTTCTCGGTAGTGGTGGAGAAGACGGCCCGTGAGCTGCGTGGCACATCCTGCCTGGCGCTCGAGGAGCAAGTACCGCCGAAGCAAGAGATCTGCTGCAGCCGGATGTTCGGCAAGCGTTTACATGAACTGCCGCCGATCCGCGAAGCGGTCGCCTCCTACACCGCTCGGGCTTGTGAAAAGCTGCGCGCGCAGCACTCCCTGTGCAAGAAGGTACGGATCAGCATTCGTACTGGCATGTTCAACCCGGACGAGCCGAAGTTCACCAAGGGCATTATCTGTGAGTTGCCCTATCCGACCGACGATACCCGACTGATAACCAAAGCCGCCTCCGCGGGGCTGGAACTGATCTTCCGGGCCGGCTTTGCATTCAGTAAGGCGGAGATCCTGTTGCTCGATCTGCGCCAGCGTGGCGAGTTCACTGATGACCTGTTCGTCGCGACACCGCCGATGGCTGCCGAGCGGGTGATGGGGGTGATGGATGCGATCAATGCACGATGGGGGCGTGGAACGATGCGACCTGCAGGGGTGCCGGCGAAACCGGACTGGGGCATGCGTCGGGAGATGATGAGCCCGAGCTATACGACGCGGATTGATCAGTTATGGACGGTAACGTAAGGGCTTGAGGCGGCTTACCCTGGAAGAGACAGGTGCCGGCCAAGAGCTGCCCGAGTGCGAACTGACTCGATCTAGTTGACTCAAGCGTTCACTGCCCCAGAGCAATCAGCGAGGCGTGGACTGACTGACGGCTGTTGCGGCTCTATGATGAAACCTGCCTGATATCCAACACGACCCAGACCTCATACCCTTTCTCCCGTGCTGCTTTCTCGGCCTCGAGTTGGGCAGCGAGAGTACTGATGGAACGGGAGCGGTGCTCGAAGCGGAATGGCGAACCACCGTTCTTACGCACGCTCAATTCAACGAGTGTGACGGTAGAGTGCTGTTTGGGTATGGGCTGCTTCGATTTCGAAGGCGCGAGGTCTAGGCCAAGCGCGCGCCGCATCTCGACTTCAGTGAGTTTTGCGTCAGTCAAGCGAGATCCCTAGAGCGATTGCCGGTGACGCCATTGTACCGAGAAGTCGTGCAGACATGGCCTGAGTTCGATGCTGGCGAGCCAATAACCTCATCTCTGCGATATGGCTACGAATCACCAAAGTAGTCATCGCGGGCGACTAGTCCGAATGGGCGCTCCTCGCAGGGCTGCTCATCGCTGAACAGATTCTGCGTGCGGCGCTCCTGCTTCAAAAACGCTAGTGCCGCGAAAAAGCAGCTTTCGCATAGATTGACTCGATAGCGTTCGCCATCATGCCCTGCGCCATAGCCCCAGAGCGCCTGAAGCGTCCCGAACTGCTCGCCGTACCCCGGCACCCTCGTACTGGTAGCGCATACATCGCAAATGGTGTCTTTATGGCTCTCTGTCACCGGGCAGACCTCATCTTCGTATTAAAAAGAGTAACCGAGGGCACTGCGCAACGGAGCGCCTTTTGCCAGTTTTCCAGCCCCGCTGCGTTAGCTCAAGCATGGTCTGGTGTGCCATGACGGCGGTGGATATGGCAGGTCTTCGACAGATGCGGTTGGCGGTGGTTCGTCATGGTTGTCCGCTGCACGTTTCTTGCGTTGCGGGCGGCGACCACTCCATTCCCTCTTCGAGGATCGGATGGCTTTCACTAACGACGATCAACGGTTTGTTCCGATTCTCCAGCGCGAACATGGCGATGGAGCCTTCGACGTCCACCGCCGGCACCTCCCCCTGTGGGTCAAGCCTGCCAACCCAGACATATTGCCGGGTCTCCAAACATGCGAGGTAATACGAAATACCCATGCTTCCTCCGAATTTGAATCAAGTCTATTACTGTGCCAATCCGGAACGGGAGGCGGTACTGCCGCAAACATCAAATGTTATCGCCAGTGCATTTTTAACCCAGGTGCCGACGCTATTCTGCCCTAACCCAGCAGTCTGAAAGCGAAATTCTACAACTCGCTTGGTGCTCGAAACTGGGTCAATGAAATTCCGGCATGTGGGTGGAAAATGCACAGGCGGCAACACGCATGCTGCAACGTCCTCTCGGTCTCCCTCCGCGACGTGTGCTTCTTGTTTTTTTACCTCATTTGAGGAAGAATAACCGGAAGTCACCGTTGTGTTAGGAGTCCTCAGATGCAGGCTTGCCAGGTATTCAGTGATCAGGATGAAATCGCCGCCCGTCTTGAACAGTTGAGTCTGGAGCGCGAGCCACTGCGTGAGGCTATCAATCAAGCTCACCTACAGCGGGTTCGCCTGACTCCTAACCATCCCAGCATTTTTCCCGGCCTTGAAATGTGGGGCTGGTTGGTAGGAGCGGTGCGCGATCAGCTGCGCCCACTAGGGTGGGTCGCGCATGAACAGTCGAACTACCCTCTTACCGTTCACTCGGCGCTCAATCTCGCGATTGCTGTCGCATCGGGAGATAGCTATGTTGGAAATCTGCTGGGGATGCCGAGCAGCCGATCCAGGAAGGGTAAAAATACAGTTGATGCTGTTGAGCGGAACTGCCAGTTCGACATGTTTGATGACTTGCTGCCCGATCCGGAGGAGCTGCCTGAATCAGGCCCTCATGAGACCTGGATCCTGCTCCACCACACCGACACGGTGAAGAAGGAAATCCGCATCGAGCTCTCACGTCCATCGGGAATGGGTAAAGGCGGCAAGATCAATTTCTGGTCTGAACGCATCATGCTTGGCACCCTTGCTCTTGATGATGATTTCTTTGAGGTTACCTCCCCAGGCGGTCCGGATATCGACATCGAAATTCGCCGTAAAAGCTCGTGATAGATCATGTTTAATCCACAACGATTTGCGCTCGCCCGTCGCCGGCGAGGTATGAAAAAGCGTGAGCTTGCCACTCATATAGGAGTAACGGAGCGATCAGTCTCCGGCTACGAGAGTGGCACGCAGGAGCCTGAGCCTGGAACCCTTGCAAAAATCGCTAAAACGCTTCGGTTCCCCGAAGCGTTTTTCTTTGGTGATGATCCTGAGGTGCCAACGCCGGATGTTGCCAGTTTCCGGTCGCTCTCAAAGATGACTGCTGGCCTTAGGGATTCAGCTCTCGGTGCAGGCGCAATTGCGCTCCTGCTGAATGACTGGATCGAGCAACGTTTCGATTTGCCAGAGCCAGATCTTCCGGACCTGGGGTCCGAACGCGCTGCACTGACGAATTTTGAGGCGCTCGATAAGCTGGCACTATCACGCAGTGCCCAAGCGCCAGAGGCCGCTGCGGAGATGCTGAGGGCACACTGGGGTTTAGGTGAGCAGCCGGTTAAGAACATGATTGCGCTTCTTGAGTCGAAAGGCGTTCGTGTCTACTCACTTGCAATTGATGCAAAGGAGGTCGACGCGTTCTCGATGTGGAGTGGCGGCCGCCCCTTTATGTTCTTGAATACCTTTAAGTCGGCCGAGCGTTGCCGCTTTGACGCAGCTCATGAATTAGGACATTTGGTTATGCACCAGCATGCCCACCCACAAGGACCTGATTTAGAGCGTGAGGCGAATGCCTTTGCGTCGGCTTTTCTAATGCCACGTGCAAGCGTTCTAGCGATGGCTCCACGTTCGATCACTATCAAAAGCCTAATCAAATACAAGAAGCTCTGGTCCGTTTCTGTGGCAGCCTTAAATTACCGGCTTCATAGCCTGGGGCTTTCCACGGAGTGGGCTTACCGAACGCTGTGTATTCAGATTGCTCAAGAGGGCTATCGCACCGAAGAGCCGGAATCTATTGCTCATGAGCGGTCAGTGATCCTGGAGAAGATTTTCGCCGCGTTACGTGCAGATGGGGTTGGGAAAGCTGGCGTCGCGGGAGAACTGGCAATCAGTCCTGAGGAGATCAATGAATTGACGTTCGGATTGATGTTGAACGTGTTGAAGGGGCAGAGCGCTAACCCATCCGACTCTGGTGGGAAATCAGGTGCCCATCTCCGTTTGGTCAAGGGGTGAAGGGATGCCGCCGATGTCGCTTGGTCGGACTCGGCCAGCAACGGAAATCTGCCTGACAGAGCGTTAAGGAGCAAGCGTGTTGACGGTGTGTATGCGCGCTGACTACTCCAACGCCATGCGCATCCATTTCGGCATTTTGCAGGCCATTAATGTGGTTAGGTCTTCTGGCCTGAGCACCTTCTTGATCGCGGCAATGCATTCCGGGGTCGAGCCGTCTTTACCGAGATAAAATAGTGCGCTGATAGCCGTCCCTACCTCGGTCCCGGCACGCTGCATGACCATTGGTGCCGCATGTACCAACCGGACCTCACCCTTACCTATAAAAAATGATCGGCTGGGTCCGCTGGTGTAATAGATCGGAATGAGCGGCATCTGGGTGCTCAGTCCAAACAACCTGACCGCATGAGCGCCATGAATCTGTAGAACATGGCGGTTCTGCCTAGCGATCAAGCTCACTACTTCCCATACATTTGGGCGGACCCGTGCAACGTATCGACTGGATTTCGGGCGCATGTAAATTCCTCGATGCACCCGTTCAAGTTCGCCTTGGCTGACCAGCCGAGCTAGTGCCTTGGATATGGCGCCACGCGCTCCAAGCTCCGCAAAGCGGCCGATGCAGAAGGGTTGCCCTTTGGGTAAGCGCTTAATCCGTTGCGCAATGCGGGTGGATACCGACAGAGCAAAATCAGTGCTGGACATTGCGGCTCTCATTTCTATCGCGTGAAGTCCAATGACGAGCTGAACAGCGGCTGATGAAAAGCGATCACCCGCCGTCGATATTCATCATCTGGTGCATCGCTCACCAGGCACTCTTCAAGGCGCCCCAACGAGAGGATCTGGTCGGCCGACGGGTAGTGCCTGAGCAGGCTTTTCGCATAGCTGCGGATATCCTGAGGCAGCTCAGTGTTACGGGCGAGCTCTCGCAGGAACTCTTCGGTCTTGATGACGCTGCGGGTTCTTTCGTGAGGAAGGGTCAATGCGGCTATCTCCTGATTCAGTCAACCACGTCTGCCGACGCTTGAATTCAGTCCTCCATACAAGCATCAAAAGCAAGCCAGCAACTGTTGCCGGTAGTGCTTGGAAAAGCTGACCAGATGGTTTGGCTCAGCGGCAGAGCCCCCCAGGGATAAGGCGCATGTAGCACCTGCCCCAATTACCTGCGCAATGCCACTTCCATTACTGTCATCCAGGACATCGATATTACCAGCAGCCCCAATCCAGCCAGATATTGAACCTGAAGTGGAGGCTGGCATCTCTACCTCGTTCAGCACTGCCAGGTCATCCGGTAGATCATCTGCAATTCTCTCTGCCAAGCACTGCAGTGTCGGCTCCGCTAACATGAATAGCCACGCCTGATTATCGGGCTCGCCTGTGCGCCGAAGCACTCGCCCAAGCACTTGTCGGTAATGCAGCTCAGTGCGGATGCGACTGAGGTAGCAGCACACCTGGAGTCGAGGAATGTCCGTGCCTTCGCTGATCATTCCAACTGCGATAATCCAACGGCAGGCGCTGTGTCTGAACGCATTGATAACCTGCTGCGCAGCCGGGGTTTTGTTGGTCACGATGCGGCAACCTTCACCCAGGGTTTCCAGGGCCAAGGCAATTTGCTGGGCGTGCTCGATGTCGGTGGCAACCACTAAGCCTGCCGCATCAGGCTTGATCAGGCGAAGCTCATCCAGCTTGCTGCACCCGAGACCGAGTAACTGGTCAATCACCTCGTCATGGCGCAACAGCTCTTCGTAGGTGACAGGGGACTCCCCCAATAGTTTGGCAATGCTGGGAAACATCCTGACAGTGCTCTCCGTGTCCAGCTCCTCGGTAAGTATCACCTTCTGGTTGTCGAGCAGGACAATGCGAGGGGAACGGCACACACCATCAGCAATGGCCTCTTTCAATCCGTAGCGGTAGTCGCAGATCAGGTACCCCTCGGGCGTCGAGTAGCGGGCCAGGGCAATGGCCCGGTCGTCCGAACGCCATGGGGTGCCGGAGAGGGCCAAGGTGAAGGCTGCCCTGTCCTGTATCCGCTGAAGAATCTGTTGGCCCCAGGCGTTACTCAGAAGTACATCGTGGCCGGCGCAGTGGTGGATTTCGTCGAAAACCACGAACACACGGTAGTCATCGAGGAGTCGCCAGAACGTCTCATCTCGGTATTCCATGGCTTGATAGGTGAACGCCGCCCCAACTGCGCCGAGTTGGCCGTCCAAGCGTCTGCCGAGCACCGCAGCAAAGGACGAGCGAAAGCCCTCGACAACTTGGCAGGATGGTGCGAAGCAGAGCACCAGATCGATCCGGTCCTGCTCAAGCAGCCTGCTGGCCAGCTCTGCCGCCATACGCGTCTTACCGGCACCCGGCGTTGCCTGGCAGAAGAAGTGCGGCGTGGCAGTAAAGTGCTCCAGTGCCGCGTCGATGCAGCGGCGTTGCCAGTTTCGCAGCAGTGTGGTCATCGTGCGGAGGCAAGCGTCTTGAGTGTCTTCTCGATGGCGCGAAGATGGCCCAGCAGGCGCGAGCTTCGGTCTCTAGCTTCCAGGTACTCGCCTTCGACCTTATCCCGGAGATGCGGCATATCATCGAGGAGCAGCTTGTATCGCTCCGCCTCGCCCATCGATGCGAGGAAGTCCAGCCTGATTTCCTTGAGGAGCGCCTCCAGGTGCTGATCCGCATCGACTGATGGTTGCGGCACCGCCGAATTATCGAACGCTGACGGCTCCTGCTCTGGCTCACAAGCAGTCTTATGGCTGTTCTCGAACCCGTTGTCGATCAGCTCCAATTGCAGATGTGCCGGAATCGGCAGCAGGTGGTAGACCTGTCCCCGCGAACGGCGCTCTTCATCGAGCACAACCCAACCCATGCGCAGCATTCGGCGGATCTGCTCATACACATAGCGGCGCACATCACCGATACGGAAAGTCATGCCATCCAGGCGCTTGGCATAGGCATCACGCAGTTCACGCGTCGTGAACCTTGAACGCCCTTCCTCCTGAAGCAGCTCATACAGACGCCTGTCGAAGGTAAACGAGGCCGATTTCATTGAGGCACCAGAAGAGTTAACGCAGAGGAAATGCGGATTATAATCCGTGGCTCGTACGTCCGCAAACACACGATAGTGCCGCCTCAAGTGGAATTGAGACGGTCATGGATAAGTTGGCGAAGGCGTTAGGGGAACGCATCCGGACGCAGAGAAAGGCCTGTCGGATTTCTCAGGATGCTCTAGCGCTGGCCTGCAGTATGGACCGTAGCTATATGGGGCGAATCGAGCGTGGCGAAGTAAACATCACCGTCGAGAAGCTCTATCGCATTGCAAGCGAGCTCGCTTGCGATCCATCCTGCCTTCTGCCTCAGTTGTCAGAGCTGTAGCTCCGCATCTGATCGAGAGCGGTGTTCAAGAAGGCCTGACCAGATCCAGGCCAAATTTCGCTCTCAGATCAAAACCTGGTCTGCGGCTTTTTCGCATTACAGAAGCGCCTTCCTTTATCATCCCCCGGCATCGTGTAGTGGTTGATTTCCCGGTCACTGGCTCAGGGCGCTCAGATGTCGCTGCCGATGGCATTAGGCATGCGTCAACGCTTCTGAGCAGAGCTGAGTTGCCGATGCTGACGCCAGGCTGACAGAGCAGCATGTGCCGGCCGGGAGGTAGCCATTACCCAAAAATTTAGCGGCTAAAATCGCCGCATTCGCGCATCAGCGATCTGGATAGTGGTAAACCATGAATGCAGTAGAAATTGAGTCCGCCATTTCGGACCTGGCCTTTGAGCCCTTTGACGCGGTGGAGTTTCCGTTCACCTTCCTGGCCGCATTCGGCAATAAGGAAACCGCTCTCAAGCGGCTGCGCGCCGGCAACAACAACGCCTCGGACGTACCTCGCGGCGTACTACTGCGCAACAACATTCATATCGCCACCTGCGAGCCCGGCAGCGTGGGCGATACGCTCAAGGCATTGCGTGCCAGCCCGGCCACCGCAAAAGCCAAGGCCAAATTCATCCTCGCTACCGACGGACAAACGCTGGAGGCCGAGGAGCTGATCACGGGTGAAACCATCACCTGCGGCTATCCAGACCTTCCCAACCATTTCGGCTTCCTGCTGCCGCTGGCCGGCATCTCCACCATCAAGGAGATCAAGGACAACCCCATCGACGTGCGCGCCACGAGCCGCTTGAACAAGCTGTACGTCGAGCTGCTGAATGAAAACCCAGACTGGGCCAAAGCCGAACGCCGCCATGACATGAACCACTTTATGGCGCGGCTGATTTTCTGCTTCTTTGCCGAAGACACCGACATCTTCACTGGCGATGGTCTGTTTACCAAGACGGTTGAGCAGTTCAGCGAACGCGACGGCTCCAACACCCACCAAGTGCTGTCGGAAATCTTCCGCGCCATGAACATCAAGCTGGCCGAGCGCGCCACCGCTCAGCCGCGCCTACCCAGTTGGGCCAACACCTTCCCTTATGTGAATGGCGGTTTGTTCTCCGGCAGTACCGAAGTGCCACGCTTCACGCGCATGGCGCGCACCTACCTGCTGCACGCTGGCAACCTCAACTGGCAAAAAATCAACCCAGACATCTTCGGCAGCATGATCCAGGCCGTAGCCGATGATGAAGAGCGTGGCGCACTCGGCATGCACTACACCAGCGTGCCCAACATTCTGAAAGTGTTGAACCCGCTCTTCCTGGATGACCTGCGTGCTCAACTAGACGCTGCGGGCGACAACAAAGCCAAGCTGCTGAACCTGCGCAAGCGCATGGCGCGCATCCGTGTGTTTGACCCTGCCTGCGGGTCCGGCAACTTCCTGGTTATCGCCTACAAGCAGATGCGCGAGATTGAAGCCGAGATCAATCGCCGCCGAGGCGAGGCCAACAATAAATCGGAAATCCCTCTGACCAATTTTCGCGGCATCGAACTGCGCGACTTTCCGGCAGAGATTGCCCGTCTGGCGCTAATCATTGCCGAATTTCAGTGCGATGTGCTGTATCGCGGCCAGCAGGATGCGCTGGCGGAGTTTCTGCCTCTGGATGCGCAGAACTGGATCGTTTGCGGCAATGCGCTGCGGCTGGACTGGCTGAGCATCTGCCCGCCAACGGGAACAGGCGTGAGAGTGCTCGCCGATGACTTATTTGGCACGCCTCTCAATCAGACAGAAATTGATTTCGAGAACGAAGGTGGGGAAACGTATATCTGCGGGAATCCGCCGTATCTTGGCTCACGGGATCAGAAGGACGAACAAAAGGCTGACTTGCAGACTCTTTTCGATAGGCGAATCCAGAACTGGAAGTCGCTCGATTATGTTGCCGGCTGGTTCATTAAGGCCGCTGATTACGGCACCAAAACCCGCTCTGCTGCGGCTTTCGTGTCCACCAACTCCATTTGCCAGGGTCTGCAAGTTCCAATCCTGTGGCCGGAGATATTTGCCAGTGGCCGCCAAATCGAATTTGCCCACACATCCTTTCGTTGGGCCAATCTTGCCAGCCACAATGCAGGTGTGACTGTAGTCATCATTGGCATCACAACGCAGCCACGCAATCCGAGGCGCTTGTTCTCTCTGGACGACTCGGGACAGACCATCGAACGCCAATGTGCGCATATCAATGCATATCTGGCGGTAGGTGATAGTGTCATTGTGGATAAGACTAGCCAGCCCCTGGGTACGCAGAGTGAGATGACTTTTGGAAATACTCCAATAGATGGCGGTCATTTGCTGCTCTCGCGGGACGAACGCGACGCCCTGCAACTCACACCTGCTCAGCAAGGCCGATTTATTCGCCGGATTTATGGCTCCGCTGAGTTCATTCGCGGCCTGGAGCGTTACTGTCTGTGGATCGAAGATCAGCACTTGGCTGAAGCACAAACGATCCATCCTATTGCTCAACGTCTTCGTGATGTGCGCAATATGCGACTCAACGGTGGGAAGACAGCAAGGGACATCGCTGAAAGACCACACCAATTCCAAAGAATGTACTTCGGCAAGCATTCAACGCTCATTGTCCCTAGCGTCTCCTCCGAAACTCGCGCGTATCTGCCCTGCGGTTATGCGCCTGCCGGGACTATCGTTTCCAATCTCGCCTTCGCCCTCTACGATGCTCCGCTCTGGAACATGGCCCTGATTGCTTCCCGCTTGCACTTAGTCTGGATCGGCACTGTCTGCGGAAAAATGAAAACTGACTTTCGCTACTCGAACACTCTTGGCTGGAACACCTTCCCAGTGCCGCTACTCACCGAGCAGAACAAGGCGGACCTGACGCGCTGCGCCGAGGACATTCTCCTGGCCCGCGAAGCCCACTTCCCCGCCACCATCGCCGATCTGTACGCCCCGGACGCCATGCCGGCCAACCTGCGCCGCGCCCACGAGCGCAACGATGAAGTGCTGGAGCGTATCTACATCGGTCGGCGTTTTAGAAACGATACCGAACGACTGGAAAAGCTGTTTGACCTCTACACCAAGATGACAGCAGATACATCGAAGGCCGCGCCGAAAAAGCCACGAGGGAAAAGGCATGAGCGATACCCTTGCTAACCTGACCACGCCCCCCGAAGGCTACGGCGAGTGGTTAGCTGATCTCAAAGGCCGCATCCACAATGCCCAGGCGACGGTACTCTCATGGAGGAAGAATCACAGTGACTAACACTACCAACCCGACCAACAGATACACGGTGCCGTCGGTATCCATTGCTACCGCGCACACTGGGGCATCCAGCAAGGCAAATGAGCTGGGCATGCGTACCATGCAGGAACGCGCCTATACCAAGCGCGGCGAACAGTATTTGCTGATTAAATCGCCACCGGCATCAGGTAAGTCCCGCGCCCTGATGTTTATCGCCCTGGACAAGCTCCATAACCAGGGACTGCAACAGGCTATCGTCGTAGTGCCGGAGCGCTCCATTGGCGGCAGCTTTGCCGATGAATCGCTGAGCCAACATGGCTTCTACTGGGACTGGCAAGTAGCCCCCCAGTGGAACCTGTGCAATGCACCAGGCATCGATGAACCGCGTGTGGCCAAGTCCAAGGTAGATGCAGTGCGCGCCTTCCTGACCAGCAGCGACAAGGTGCTGGTCTGCACCCATGCCACCTTCCGCTTTGCCGTGGAAGAGTTAGGCATCGACGCTTTCGACAACCGCCTGATTGCCATCGACGAGTTCCACCACGTTTCCGCCAATCCGGACAACAAACTGGGCAGCCAACTGAGCGCGTTTATCAACCGCGACAAGGTGCATCTGGTTGCCATGACCGGCTCCTACTTCCGTGGTGACAGCGAGGCCGTGCTGGCCCCGTCGGAAGAGAACAAATTTGAGACAGTCACCTACACCTACTACGAGCAGCTCAACGGCTACCGCTGGCTCAAGTCGCTGGATATTGGCTACTTCTTCTACACCGGCCGGTACGTGGATGCGGTCGCCAAGGTGCTGGACCCGGCACTGAAAACCATCGTCCACATTCCAAACGTAAATGCCCGCGAGAGCCTCAAGGACAAAGAGCGCGAGGTCAACGAGATCATGAGCGCGCTCGGCGATTGGCAGGGTGTAGACCCGACCACCGGCTTTCACCTGATCAAAGCCAAGGACGGCCGCACGCTGAAAGTGGCCGACCTGGTGGATGACAGCGACCCAGGCAAACGCTCCAAAGTGCTCGGCGCATTGAAAGACCCGGCGCAGAAAAACAACCGCGACAACGTCGATGTGATCATCGCTCTGGGCATGGCGAAGGAGGGCTTTGACTGGATCTGGTGCGAGCATGCGCTGACCATCGGCTACCGTTCGAGCCTGACCGAAATCGTGCAGATCATTGGCCGTGCCACCCGCGATGCAGAAGGTAAAGAGCGCTCACGCTTCACCAACCTGATCGCAGAGCCAATGGCTGATCAAGCAGCTGTAGCCGAAGCGGTAAACGATATGCTCAAGGCCATTTCTGCCAGCCTGCTGATGGAACAGGTGCTCGCCCCGCGCTATGAGTTCACCCCGAAAGATACCGGGCCGAAAGAAGGCTTCAATTATGGCCCGGAGGGGTATCAACCGGGCGGCACCAACCTGGGTGTGAATGAAACCACGGGCCAGTTCCATGTCGAGATTAACGGCCTGACCACGCCGCAAAGCACAGAAGCCACGCGCATCTGCAAAGAAGACTTGAACGAAGTAGTGACCAGCTTCCTGCAGGACAAAACCGTGCTGGAGCGCGGCCTGTTCGATAAGGAGAACACCCTGCCGGAAGAGCTGACTCAACTGCGCATGGGCAAGATCGTGCGCGAGCGGTACCCCGATTTGAGCGACGTCGACCAGGAAGCCATCCGCCAGCACGCCATCGCCGCCATGAACATTACCCAGCAGGCCAAGTTGGCTCTGGCGCAGGCAGATGCAAACGGTAGCGACAACGTGCAGGGCAGCACAGCACTGCTTGATGGCGTGCGCAAATTCGTTAACGTGCGCGAGCTGGACATTGACCTGATCGACCGCATCAACCCCTTCGATGCCGCCTATGCGGTACTGGCGAAGGCAATGGATGAAAAGTCTCTGCGCCAGGTTCAGGCCAGCATTGCCGCCAAGAAGGTGAGCATCCCCGAAGATGAGGCGCGAGAGCTGGCCAAGCGTGCCCTGCAGTTCAAGAACGAGCGCGGCCGCCTGCCCGACATCAACTCTGCCGATGCCTGGGAAAAACGCTTGGCTGAAGGCGTAGCAGCATTGGCACGCTACCGCGCCCAAGCCAAAGCGGCGCAGGGGGAATCCGCCAATGGCTGATATGAACGATGACGACCTGCTGGAGGCGCTGGGGGTAGAAGTCCCCACGCTCAAGACAGCCACTCGAACTCCTCGCGAAGAGCGCATCATCGCTGGTTTCGAGGACATTCAGCGCTTCTATCAGACCCACGGCCGCGCTCCGCTGCATGGCGAAGACCGCGACATTTTTGAGCGCTTGTATGCCGTGCGCCTGGATCAACTGCGCAAACTGCCAGAGGCACAAACCCTACTGGCCGGTCTGGATACTCACGGCCTACTGTCAGGTACTGCGGTCACCACGACTAATGTGGATGACCTGGATGAGGACGCCTTGCTCGCCGAGCTGGGCATCGGTAGTGAGTCCGTCGAGCAGGACGACATAACGGTACTGAGGCATGTGCGTTCCAGTGCGGCAATAAAAGCGGCTGAAGAGATGGCCGCTCGGAACCCCTGTAAAGACTTCGAGAATTTCAAGCCGCTGTTTGATGAAGTGGAAGTAGGCCTCAAGCAAAAGCGCTGGGTGACCAAGCCTTTTGGCAAGAACGCCAGCATTGAGGCTGGAGACTTCTTCATTCTGAGCGGGCTCATTGCCTACGTCGCCGAAGTCGGGGACACCTACAAAACGCCGAATGCGGAGACGAACGGGCGTTTGCGCGTCATCTACTCCAATGAGACGGAAAGTGATCTGTTGCTACGATCCCTACAGCGGGCGCTTTACAAGGACAGTGAGGGGCGTGCCGGATCTCGGCTGATCAAGGTCGACTCAGGCCCACTGTTCAGCGACATCGCCGAGCCGGACGACATAGAAAGCGGCACTATCTATGTGCTGCGCAGCCAGTCTAACCACCCCTTCGTGGCCGAGCACCGCGAGCTGATCCACAAGATCGGCGTAACCGGAGGCCGAGTGGAAACCCGCATCGCAGGCGCAGACAAAGACGCCACCTACCTGCTGGCTGATGTGGAGGTGGTCGCTACTTACAAGCTGCACAACCTGAACCGCACCCGGCTGGAAAACATCTTCCACCGCCTGTTCGGCGCGGCGCAGCTGGACTTGACCATCGAAGACCGCTTCGGCCATCCGGTCAAACCTAGGGAGTGGTTTCTGGTGCCGCTGCATGTGATTGATGAGGCGGTTGAGCGCATTCGAGATGGGTCGATTACCGGTTTTGCGTATGACCCGCAAACAGCTCGCCTAGTCAGCGAAGGGGCAATTAAAGCGTGATGGTCATATCCGGGAGAAAGCAAGTCTTCTCTCCTGGATGCCCCCTTGGATTGCACACCAAGCGTGTGCCCAATACGGCATAGTCGAGGAGGTGTACGAATGATTAGCCATTTTGTATCTCTTCAGGTCTTTTCTTGATCAAGGCATAGAGATCAAGGTTGGGAATGGCATTGGCGTTCAAAAGCATCCTCTCAATCATACGCAGTTGCTCTGCATTATTTCTTTTGAGAACCGCAACCTCAGCCTTCAAGTGCTCTATTTGCTCCACAAGCTTTACTTCAGAAGCAGTTATCTTTGTGAGCAGGGAAGGAGTTGCGCCACGAAGTTGAGCTTTTTTATTCTTATAATATGTATTGATACCGACATAAGTGCATAGGGTTTGTCTAGTTGTTTTTATGCCAAGCTCAAGCTCTACCTTAGCGACCAGCGCGTCCCAAGTCAGCTTACCTACCCACTTAGCTAACATAATCTCAATTTTACGCTGTTGCTGAGCTGATATTTTTGGTACTACCACATCACACCTCCCCTTCAGACAGACCGAAAGAGGATAAAAGAGAGCGCAACTCGGGATTAGCATCAGATGCTGTTCTGGCAGTCTTATCTTCAATAATACCCTTCAGGCGAGCCTCAAAATCCGGTAGGGCACACGCGACCTTTGTAATGATCTTGGTATTTAGATCGGTCAAACTGAACTCAGAATTTTTATTTGAGTAACGAATCATCGTTCCGACAGGCTTACTTTTCATCAAATCATTCAGCATGGATAGAATATGGGTATTTCGCGAGTGAATTAGATACCACTGCCTCATCGCCTGGGAGTTTGGTAAGCGTGGATCACACGCTACCGATTCTAATCTCAAAGTTTGAAACGATAAATCTTTCTCAAAAAACTCGATTGTCTTCACATCGCCTGCTATGTGACAAGTCTCCGGACACATGAAGCACTGCGAGACGAAATCGTTCAAATAATTGCAAGGCGTTACATTAAGATTTTGAGTACAAAGACCGGTGGAGGTGACAGATGCCGGCAGGTTGGTGGTTTGTGTAAGTTGATTTTGGGAAACGACTCGAATATCCCGCCTGTCGATATCTGGCGGATTCAATATCGCACTCACACGACTGGCTTTCTCGTCGTGAGTCGTATGAATATAAGTATGGGTTTGCTCGGGATTCTTTCTGCCAGACCAAGCAGTGATAATTTCAACTGGAATGCTACTTAAATCAGCAAGGGTGTTAGATAAGTGCCGCAGACTATGCGGTCGCAGAATTAATTCTGACGAAAATCCGTAATCCTGAAAAATCGATGTCGTGTAGCGCCCCTGGCCGACCAGTCGAGTAAGAACCGAGGCGCCTAGCGACGCTAATGGCACCACCGCATAGTTTGTCTTTTGAAAAACTTTCCCACCACTTCCGACACTCTCGGGCGCACCATAAAGCCAACTCCCCAAGAAGCAGAACATGGCATCCTTAAGCTTGATACTTGATTCTCCGCTTGAAAATGAGAGTGGAAATTCCGGCAAAATTGATGTCCTATAGAAAGCAATCCACCACTCCTGCACTTCTTCAACCGAAACGACAGACTTATCGGAAAAAACTTTTGGCATATTGGCGTACCCGAACAAGTGGGGTAATCCTGCTAAAGCTGCACTTCTTGTTTGCGACACGGACAACTGATCTTTAGGCCGCAATGAATAAATCGGTTTTTTTTCGAAAAAATGGCCTCTTTGACTTTTATAGGTGGAAGTCAGATCAACTCCTTCCTTAAGGATCGGAACGCAATCATTAGCCCCATAGAACCCTAATGCATAACCCAATGTGAAAAGATTGGGCCGCTGCGCTAAATTTAAATTCCTCTTTAGTTCTGGCGCTATCTCGAACCCACCAAGCAACGCTTTCAAGCTTTGGTCCGGGTTCTCGTAGAATCGACATAGAATTCTCGCTGGCTCGCATGCTTTGTAAAAGAAGTTCATGGCTTTCTTTATCGGATCAGCGAGCACCGCAAGTATGTGGTTCTTGTTGTTCCCGTAGCCTTTACTTCCAATCCAGTCGAGGTAATAAACTGGCTCTCCATTGCTTTCAGAGTAACAATGCAGTCTTTGTTTAGGAAGAACAGGTATTTCCGCAGAAGTTCGATTAGGCGACGCCAGCGACAGCGTTCCAAAAGTCACTACTAAGGCATCATGGATTTTTATCTCTTTACCAGGGCGCAGCGAGCCATGTTCATCCACATACTCAAATACAGTAGAGAAGATGTCGGCTAGCGCAAGCACTGCTTGGATATCTGGAAGTTTCTCCAGCGTATTGTCAAACGTGGCATGTCCCGTCCTGTCTCTGCTGTCGCTGCCCTTCAGGTTGACCTTTCGCATCACCCCCTTTTCAGCGCAGAACGCGAGAAACGGCCGCAAGCGGTCAGCTGAACGCGCCCCCAAATTAAGACTGGTGATTGTGCACTCTGATTGCTCATAGAGATCACCATCCATGAGTGACAACAATTTCCTAGCTACCGACGTCCGAATTTTTTTCTCGTTGACGGAAAGTGGTGTGTTCGTTGTTTCTATGATCCACACTTTTATCAGGTGGTCATAGGGGTAAGGAAGGGCGTATATGGGATGGTTGCCGGCGTTGCTTTTGCCCTTACGCCCATGTACACCACACAAGAATCTGGTTCGGCGGCCAGTATTGGGGTCCACGTGATACCAGACCAAATCATCAAACTCCGCCTTCTTGCCGCCATGTCCTTCAAATTGCGCTAGCTCGGCTTCGCGATATTCGTTGATGAGCCGCTCCAATCGGCCAAGGTATTTGTTAAGCATTGATTGTGCGCTGCCTTGCGAGTTCTTCATCGCAAACCATTATTGTCTGCTTCACCCAAACAATCTGTCTCTCCAGTTTTTCAATACTTCGGGCGTAAATAGGACTAACTAGGGAGTTGCGGTTTGCAGCAAGCTTGCCCTCTGCATCAGCCAATACCGACCTGTGATCAGCTTCTAGCATCGGACGAAAGTTTGGGCACCCATAACACCCCAATGGTCTCCCTAAAACAGTTGAACAGGTCGCGCAGGAATGCTTGTTGAGTGCCCCACCAACAGGGTTGAACTTATTGTCGACAATGACCTCATCGCCTTCCGGAACGACAGTTAAGGTATGGCTAAAAGCCTTCTTTAGAAACTCATTTCCGATATACTTTGTGTCAATCTCTCTCCTAGATACATAATCCAAATCTATGTAATGCCTTGCAGCCGGCACGGTGACACCTGTCATCTTGGCCAATTGAACGGCGGGCAGACCATTTTGAGCACCGCGAGTTAATACGGTGTGACGAATTCTATTGGAAGTAGCCATACATTCGACAGTTCGATCAGAGGCAACCGGAACCCATCTCATGGCGTGTGCAACTGCAGTCTCCGATATGTGGTAGGCAGTAGACTTTGGCGTAAACATGCTTTTGAACAAATCTAAAGAGTCAAATCGCACTTTAAAAAAATCAACCGCTGGAAACATAGGCATATCATTCATGAGGCTCAAGAGTTCAGATTGATCCACTTTAATCTCTGCTGAGTCCATCACTAGTCTGAGCCCTTCCAATACCACCCGTTTATAGTCTATAAGAACCCCTGAGATATATTCGGAAAGATGTATTGGATAGCGCTCGGGCCGCTCCCTTGAGAATTGTGCGCCCTTAGACTTAACTATGAACACTCTAAGCTGCAATGTTTGCCCCCCTACCGTGCCGATTTCGTCCACAGGAAGAATTCCCGCGTCGCGAAAACTCGCACCCGAGGGGATCAAATCAGACCATTTCAATAGCGCAATTTGAATTGGCCGCCTTACGATGGAGAGCAACAACTTGTTAGTGACTATATTTCTGAGCCGCGCATATAGCCTCGGCGACTGAAAAAACAAAAGATCCCGACTGGCGCCCCAGTCGAACTCTTGTATATTTTCATTGATCTGCCTGGCTAACGAGTCAAACTCAATATCGCTTAGTGCCCCAATGGAAGGATCAAGAGTATTGTCTTTACCCTTGTCCAAATGTGTCCGCGTATACTTGTGATATTCTTCATACCGTGTATTACCTTGCCTAGAGAGCGTCCCAAAGAACTGATTGAGCCCCTTCTTATTGTTTGTCTGCAGCCCACTCCATATAGATTTAACTCTGGCTAAGGACGGAATGCCATTCAACATAAATGGCTTTACATTGCAAACGATACCTGACGCCGTACTCGCAGCCTTGGTTCGTACGTAGTCCACAAATACACTCAGAATTAAGTTTTTATCATCATCTGGCATGTTAGACGAATGAACCCAGTCAACGCACAACCGTTTTCCTTTTCCATTATTCGGCAGTAATATCCATACATCCTCCGAGGTATTTACCATCAGGCCAGATTTGGCCGTAATCCATGAGCCTTCATTAGTCAGAGACTTAAAAACTTCCCGCCTCTTCTCGCGAGTCATTTTTGCGGATCCACTCTTTTTTGATGCGCCATTGATATCTCTCTCGTCTTCAGCGCAATTCGCTTTTCATTATATCGTCTGTTCTGAGTCGTATTTTGCGACCAGCCCATGGCATATTTTCTAGCATCCTCAAGCAAAGCCGGATTGACCCCAAGCGACTCCCCTTTCTTATCAAAAATTTCATTCCATTTGTGGCGCAACAAATGAGGATGGACATGAAAGCCCAGCGACCTAGAGAGCTTTTGAAATATTGCATTTATTGCCTTTAAAGAAAGAGGCTGACCCGCAGTGCCTTTAGAGTCATTTTCGCTGACAAACACGAAGTCATGGAATTGCGCACGAGGAAAGACAATACGAACGTTGTCAATATAGAACTTAACCTTCTCCAAAAAACCTGGATCAACCGAGGCGAAGTGTGCTTTTGTCTTTTGATTGGGTTTTTCAGAGCGCAGATCTGTTGGATCATTTGCAGATCGATAAATAGCTAGCTGATCGTTAGTGCCATGAAATAGACAGTCAGAAATCTTCAATTTTGCCAGCGCACCTCTTCTGATGCCGCTTAGGACTAGCAAATTGACGATCAAGTAATTCCTCACCCTAGATGCTTTAAAGGGATTATTAGGAGAGGACGGCATCACCATCTCTAAAAACTTTACGAAAACGTCATCCGGGATCACCGATTCCTCAGGATCGCCAACATGTTGCCCTCCATTCTTGCCAAGGGCATCTTCATCTAACCTAATTTCTGCAATAAGCCCATTAAATTTATTTTTTGTTTTTTCGTCAGCATCTTGCACTTCGTGAAACTCATCGAACAACCATAAAAGAAATTGTCGAAGTCGTCTGATGCGACCTTGCAAGGTTTCGCTAGCGACCTTTGCCATCCCTTTCTGATTGGCAACAATGATGTTCCTTAGATGTTTATCATTTATATCTAGAAATCTTATATTTATACCTTCATCACCAGAACCCTTACTTAAGCAGCATCTGTCATAGAACTGCATGTACTCCATCTGGGAGATAAAAATGCCCGACGCAACTCGTTCGGGTAGGTCAATATTTTTTTCCGAAAAGTACTGCAGCACGAACAGCAGTTCATTTGCGTACCTAAATCTCGTATTGGCCGATTTAGCAGATAAAGCACCATTGAGGTAGCAGGAAACATACGGATCAATAGGGCAATCCGCTTCGTCCACTATCGACACGAAGGGCAACGAATTGAATTGGTATCGTTTGACTTTCATAATTGACAAAAAAGCTAGTCCAATAACCGATTTAGTTACAAACTAGTCCATAAATGAGTTCTGTCAAACGAGAGGAAAGGAAAAGCGACGGAAGGCGGGGCTTACAGGCAATGTCTACAGGTTTATAGGCTTTACAAATATTTTTTTGGTTATAATTTGCCGCCAGACAGGCAAACCATCACCTTGTCGCCTTCCTCGATCATGTTGAAATCAGTGACTGCCTCGCCAGCGAGGCGACGCAGACGCTTCTGCAGTTTGTTCTGGTTGACCGAGAGGTTGCCCATTTCAGAGTCCGGTGAGATGCGAAAGGCGCGCATTTTACGCGCAAAATGTACCGGCGCCCCACCCCATCCATCCAGCCGTTTGTAACGCTGGCCTTGTGCTAGGCTTTGCGACATGAACGATGATCTCGAACCCGAAATGGACCTGGCCGAGCAAATATTCGTGCTGCTACGCGAACAACCGGATGGTTGCAGCGAATACCAGCTGATCCAACAGCTCAAGGCCCGGCACAGCACCCGTATCCCCAACCTGCCGCTACTCGACAAGCTGGTGCTGTTCCGCACCCATTTCCTTGTGTTTAACGCGCTGTACCAGCTGCGCGACCAACTCTGGGGCGAGAGCCGCTACAACCTCCAGATTTCGCCGTTAAACGTCCAGCTTCAACCCTATGTGCCTGGTGCCAGCGGAGTCGCCGAAAACGATCCGTTGCGCGACTACTACCTGGACATGAGCAATCTGCGCGACACCGACGAACAGGAGGTGGAACGCCTGCTAGCGAGCTTCTGGTCGCGCATGCGCGGCGACCATCTTGGCGAGCGTAACGAAAGCTGGGATCCGGAGCAGAAACGCGCAGCCTTGGAGCTGTTCGAGCTGGACCAGGAGGCCTCTTCGCTCAGCCTGCATACCATTAAACGGCGCTATCGCCAGTTGGTCAGCATTCACCACCCCGACCGTGGCGGCAGTACGACCCGGCTCCAGTCAATCAATCTGGCGATGGAAATACTGCAACGCTATTACCGATAGGTTCATAGCTTCCAATTGCTCTAATCGAGCCCAGTGCGCCGTACCGTCCGCTCCCTATACTGCGACTTAAGGTCGCACGCCCGTCACACCGACGGAAAGCCAGGCGGAGCGACCCTCCAAAACTGAGGAGACGCTGGCATGATCAATCACGTTTGGGGACTGTTTGCACACCCGGGCCAGGAATGGCAGGAAATCACTGGAGAGGAGCGTGAGGTCGGGCATTTGCACTTGGGAGAGGTGCTGGTACTCGCAGCGATACCGGCGATATCGGCGTTCATCGGAACCACCCAGGTCGGTTGGAGCATTGGCGGTGGCGAGGCGGTAAAGCTCACCGAAAGCAGTGCATTGCAACTCACCTTGCTGTCCTACCTCGCCATGCTGTGTGGTGTGGCCGTGATGGGCGCCTTCATCCACTGGATGTCACGCACCTATGACGCAAACCCGACGCTGGTGCAGTGCATCGTGTTTGCCGCGTACACCGCCACGCCACTGTTCGTCGGCGGCCTGGCCGCGCTCTATCCACACATCTGGCTGGGCATGATCGTGGGTACGGCTGCAATCTGCTACACGACCTACCTGCTCTACGTTGGCCTACCAACATTCATGAACATCCCCTCCGACGAGGGCTTCCTGTTCTCGAGTTCAGTGTTGGCTGTCGGGCTGGTTGTGCTGGTGGCGATCCTCGCGCTGTCAGTGATCATGTGGGGCATGGGGGTTGGCCCAATCTACGTACGCTAGCCTTGCCACGATACGGGCCGACGCGGTGGCCTCCGCGTCGGCCCGTTTTTGCCTGCGACATGGTGGCGTTGAATCCCTGTCGCGCTTGAGCGTCTATACCAGCAAGACCTGCGCTCAAGCATCGGCATTAGGAGGCCCCATGACCCCAGAATTCATCAGCTTGTTCACCCGGCCCGACCGAGCCTGGGAAACGATTCGCCAGAAGGAAGACGCCCACAGCCTGCATTACCTGATGCATTTACTGCTGCTGGCGCTGATTCCTGCTGTGTGCTTGTTCATTGGGGTCACCTTCGTAGGATGGAGCCTGGTGGACGCCGAACGTGTACGACTCGATTTTGCCAGCGCTTTTCAGCTGTGCCTGTTGCTGTACATCACCATCATTGTCGGCACAGTGGTCATGGGTTTTTTCGTAAGGTGGATGGCGCGCGCGTTTGAGGTACGCCCGAATCTGAACCAGTGCATTGGTTTCATCGCTTACGTCATCACCCCGTTCCTCCTCGCCGGCGTGACCGGGCTGTACCCGAATCGCTGGTTCGCAGCGATCGTTCTGCTGATAGCAGGCATCTACTCCACTTACCTGTTATTCACTGGCCTACCAGCCTTCATGCGCCAGCGCAGCTCGCAAAGCTTTCTCTATGCCAGTTCGATCTGGGGTGTGGCCCTGCTGGTGATGGTGACGGTGTTGGTATCCATGATTCTGTTCTGGTCTCAGTTCCTGCAACCCAATTACGAACGCACCGTACAAGCGAACCAGAGCTACGGCACCCAGGAAGAACGTCCTCAGGAGGAGCCCGGCGGTCTCTGAGAGATTGTCAGCCTGGCGGATTGCGGCATAATTCTGGGCTTATTCGGAGGCCCCTATGCCCGACCAGCTACACGCCCGAGTTGAGGCCTGCTATGAACAGGCCGAGGCTTTTTTCAACAAGCGCTTCGAGCGACCGAAAGTCAGCTTCAAACTGCGCGGGCAGAAAGCCGGCGTTGCGCATCTGAACACCAACCTGCTGCGCTTCAACGCGCAGCTGTATCAGGAAAACCGCGAGCACTTCCTCAAGCAGACCGTGGCTCACGAGGTGGCCCATTTGGTCGCTCACCAAATGTTCGGCGGCCGGATTCGCCCCCATGGTGAAGAGTGGCAATTGATCATGCGCGGCGTTTACGAGCTGACCCCTGATCGCTGCCACAGTTACGAGATCACCCGCCGGCAGACGAGTGCTTACATCTACCGGTGTGCCTGTCCCGAGCGAGATTTTCCGTTTACCGCCCAGCGCCATGCATTGGTCCGCAAAGGCCGTCGCTACTTCTGCCGCACCTGCCGCGCCACCCTGGCTTTCAGCGGGGAGCAGCGAATCGACTGACCGACTGGCCGCCGCGCTATAGCCGTCTGGCGCGCCAGGCTGCGATCACGAACAGCGCAGCGAGCACCGCCATCAAAGGCAGCCATCCCGCATGCTCCCACACGTAGCCGGCGGCGTAGCCGACCACACTCGACCCGAGATAATAGGCACACAGATAGAGCGCCGACGCCTGCGCCTTGGCGCCCTTGGCATGCACGCCGACCTGCCCGCTGGCTACGGCGTGTGCAGCAAAGAAGCCCAGGGTGAATAACGCCAGTCCGATCACGATTGCAATCAGCCAGGGCGTCGAACACAGCCCCACGCCTGACAGCATCAGCGCGATACCACCTTGCAGTACGCTTCTCGCACCCAGGCGTGGCACCAGCCGCCCGGCCCAACCTGCGCTGAATATGCCGGCCAGGTAAACAGTGAACAGCAGGCCAATGACCGTCGAGGAAAGGCCGAACGGCGCGCCGGCCAGACGAAAGCCGATGTAGTTGAACAACGCGACGAAGCCCCCCATCAGCAGAAATGCCTGAAGGAAAAGATTGCGCAGGATCGGGTTGCTCAGATGCTCAGCAAAGTTGCTCAGCAGTCCGCGCAGAGACAGCGGTTGTGGCTTGAAATGGCGGGATGCTGGAAGCAGCCAGACGAAGGCCCCCAACGCCGCCAGACCTAAACCGGCAATTCCGCCCAGCGCCAGTTGCCAACCGCCAAGATCGCTCAGCAGGCCTGACAACAGTCTGCCCAAGAGCCCACCGAGGGCTGTCCCGCCGATATACAGCCCCATCGCCGCAGGCAACGACTCGGGATCGAACTCCTCCCCCACGTAGGCCATCGCTAAAGCCGGCAAGCCACTGAGTGCAAGACCCAACAACGCGCGTAATACAAGCAACAGGGTCCAGGATTCGACCATTGCACAGGCAAGACCAAGCAGCCCAGCCAGCATAAGCGCTAGCGCCATGACCCGCTTGCGCCCCCAGCTTTCCGCCAAGCCGCCTGAAATCAACAGGCAGAGCGCCAGTGACAGCGTGGTCAATGACAGGGCCAAGCTGCTGGTGGCGGCCGACACTGAAAAATGCGAGGCCAGCAGCGGCAGCAATGGCTGCACGCAATAGAGCATGGCAAAGGTTGCGAACCCTGCGCAGAACAATGCCAGCGTCGCTCGACGGTAAGCAGCGGTGCCGCGTTTCAGGTGGGAATCAAGCGAGTCACAAGACATGAAAACGATCTCTACGCCCGCGCAACACGGGCCCAAAAAAGCCTCGCAGGCTAGCACAACCTTGGTATCAGCAAGCTGCCTGCATACCGTCCCAGAGCCTCGTACCCAGGCATTCAGCTATCGAGCGCGATGGACGAAACGCATCCAGCACGAGCCAGTTCATTGCGCCAGATCAATATAAGTGGTTTTAGGCCCTATAGCCCTTAGTCAAATAGACAGCTGGCTTTGATTAAGCTGGGAACGCTTACTAGACTCCCACTACGCCACTCGGATTTAAAGGTGAACGCAGTGCCGCACCATACCGATCCCGCATCCGCAGGCAAGCCGGAGGAAACACGGCTATTTGTCTTTCTGCTGGTTTTCCTGTTCCCCCTTCTAAGCGTCCTGACCGTATCCGGCTATGGCTTCATCGTCTGGATAAGCCAGCTGTTCTTTGGCCCACCCGGCCCACCGAGCTGATTGCCTGAGATAGGCCCCCTCATTCATTGCTTGCTCGTTTCAGGGCAGGCGGAGCTTTATAAGAAAAATGACCAATGCCTTGCATATCGCGAGCCTGCTCGTGCACTGCCGCCCCGAGCTACTCGATGCGGTGAAACAGAACCTGCTGCTATTGCCCGGCACGGAGCTTCATCAGGAAAGCGCCGCCGGAAAAGTGGTGGTGGTTCTTGAGGCGGAGCACGAAAGCCGCATTCTCGACACCATCAGCCACATCCAACAATTGCCTGGCGTCCTCAACGCTGCCCTGATTTACCACGAACTCCTCAGCCCCGAAGGAGAGCCGGAATGAGCCTCACACGACGTCAATTCGCCAAAGCCAACGCCGCGGCCATCGCAGCAAGCGTAGCTGGCATGCCTATCGCTACCAGTGCTAGCAACCTCGTTACTGATCCGCAGGCGACGGCGCTCAAATGGCACAAGGCGCCGTGCCGGTTCTGTGGCACCGGCTGCGGCGTGATGGTCGCCACCAGCGGCGACCGCGTGGTCGCCACGCATGGCGATGTCAAGGCCGAGGTCAATCGCGGTATCAACTGCGTCAAAGGCTATTTTCTGTCGAAGATCATGTACGGCTCCGACCGTCTGACTGAGCCGCTGTTGCGGATGAAGGATGGCAAGTACGACAAACAGGGCGAGTTTCAACCTGTAAGTTGGGAGCAGGCCTTCGACATCATGGAAGAGAAATACAAGACCGCGATGAAAGACCACGGCCCAACTGCCGTAGGCATGTTCGGTTCCGGCCAGTGGACCGTGTGGGAAGGCTATGCGGCCAGCAAGCTAATGAAGGCCGGTTTTCGTTCCAACAACCTCGACCCAAATGCGCGGCACTGCATGGCGTCTGCCGCTGTCGGCTTCATGCGCACCTTCGGAATGGACGAGCCCATGGGCTGCTACGACGATATCGAAGCCGCGGACGCATTCGTGCTTTGGGGCTCGAACATGGCCGAGATGCATCCCGTGCTCTGGACCCGCGTGACCGACCGCCGCCTTAGCGCGCCGCATGTAAAAGTCGCTGTGATGTCGACCTTCGAGCACCGCAGCTTTGATCTTGCGGACATACCGATGGTGTTCACGCCGCAGACCGACCTGGTGATTCTCAACTACATCGCCAACCACATCATCGAGAGTGGCGCGGTCAATCAGGACTTCATCAAGAATCACACCAAGTTCGCCAAGGGCAACACCAACATCGGCTACGGCCTGCGAGCGACCGACCCGCGCGAGATGAAGGCCGAGAATGCCGCTGCGGCAGGCGGCTGGACCGACATCAGTTTTGAAGACTATGCCGAGTTCCTCAAGCCATACACCCTGGAGCGCGCGGCTCGCGAGTCGGGTGTTCCGGAAGAGCGCTTGCAGATGCTGGCGGAACTCTATGCCGATCCGAAAACAAAAGTGATGTCGTTCTGGACCATGGGTTTCAACCAGCACACCCGCGGCGTCTGGGCGAACAACATGATCTACAACATTCATCTGCTTACCGGAAAAATCAGCGAGCCCGGCAACAGCCCCTTCTCGCTTACCGGACAACCATCGGCCTGCGGCACCGCACGCGAGGTTGGCACTTTTTCGCACCGCTTGCCTGCGGACATGGTCGTCACCAACCCCAAGCATCGGGCCGTCACCGAGAAGATCTGGAAGCTGCCCGAAGGCACCATCCCGGAAAAGCCCGGCTTTCATGCCGTGCAACAAAGCCGCGAGCTCAAGGACGGTGGCCTGAGGGTCTACTGGACCCAGGCGACGAACAACATGCAGGCCGGCCCCAACATCATGCAGGAGGTGCTGCCCGGTTGGCGCAACCCGGAAACCTTCATCGTTGTTTCTGACGTGTATCCCACGGTCTCAGCCCAGGCTGCAGACCTTATCCTTCCCGCTGCGATGTGGGTGGAGAAGGAAGGTGCCTACGGCAATGCCGAGCGTCGCACCCATTTCTGGCATCAGCTGGTCAGCCCGCCAGGTGAAGCGCGCTCGGACCTCTGGCAATTGATGGAATTCTCCAAACGCTTTACCACCGATGAAGTCTGGCCTGCTGAGCTGCTGACCAAATCACCGGAGCTGAAGGGCAAGACGCTGTTCGAGGTGCTTTTCAAGAACGGACAGGTCGACACCTTCCCCGTTTCGGATATCGAAGAAGGCTACCGGAACCAAGAGTCGGAGGACTATGGCTTCTACGTCCAGAAAGGCCTGTTCGAGGAATACGCTCAGTTTGGTCGCGGTCATGGTCACGATCTCGCCGACTTCGACCGTTACCATCAGGAGCGCGGCCTGCGTTGGCCGGTTGTAGACGGCAAGGAAACCCTCTGGCGTTACCGTGAAGGTCATGACCCCTACGTCGAGAAAGGCTCAGAGGTGCAGTTCTACGGCTATCCGGACAAGCGGGCGATCATCTTCGCACTGCCCTACGAGGCACCTGCAGAGATGCCGGATGAAGAGTATCCGTTCTGGCTCAGTACTGGCCGCGTGCTGGAGCATTGGCACACCGGCAGCATGACCCAGCGTGTCGACGAGCTACACCAGGCTGTGCCGGATGCGCTGGTGTACATGCATCCGGACGATGCGCGCGAGCTCAAGGCCCGCCGCGGCAGCGTGGTCAGGGTCATCAGTCGACGCGGTGAAATGCAGGCTCGCATCGAAACCCGTGGCCGCAACAAGCCTCCGAAGGGGCTGATCTTCGTGCCCTTCTTCGATGCCAACAAACTGATCAACAAGGTCACCCTCGACGCTACCGACCCGATCTCCAAGCAAACCGATTTCAAGAAGTGCGCCGTGAAGATCGAAGTGGTCAGCATCGCCTGAGGAGAGTCACCATGAAATTCCGTTTACTGCCTTTGATGCTCCTCGCGGTGTTTGGCGTGGCCGTCGCAGCCGGGCCCGATTACCCACTGGATGCGCCCGCGCCGGATGGTCGCCGTCCGGGCGGCACCATCACCCAGGAGTTCACCCCGCCTCCGCTCAGGGATGAGGAAAACAAGGATCTGAAGCGCGAGCGCAACTATCCGGAGCAGCCGCCGACCATTCCGCACACCATTCGCGGCTATCAGGTCGATATAAACGGCAACAAGTGCTTGTCCTGCCACAGCCGTGCCAACAGTGCTCGCACTCAAGCGCCAATGATCAGCATCACCCACTTCACCGACCGCGATAGCCAGACGCTCGGCGCTGTTGCCCCGCGTCGCTACTTTTGCACCCAGTGCCATGTGGTGCAGCACGACGTGAAACCGCTGGTAGAGAACGACTTCGAGAACATCGACGAGCTGCTCTATCACGAAAACCAGCAGAACGAACAGTGAGGACGCCTGGATGAAGTCGATACTGTCGTTCCTCAAGCGTTACTGGACCGTCCTGCGCCGCCCGAGCGTGCACTACAGCCTGGGCGTCCTGACGCTCGGGGGGTTTCTTGCTGGCATCATCTTCTGGGGCGGGTTCAATACCGCGCTGGAGGCGACCAATACCGAAGCCTTCTGCATTTCCTGTCACGAGATGGAAGACAACGTGTACATGGAGATCAAGGACACCATCCACTACACCAACCGCTCCGGCGTACGCGCGACCTGTCCGGATTGCCACGTGCCACACGAATGGACAGATAAAATCGCGCGCAAGATGCAGGCTTCGAAAGAGGTCTGGGGAAAGATCTTCGGCACCATCAGCACGCGGGAAAAATTCCTCGGCATGCGCCGGGAAATGGCCGAGCGTGAATGGCGTCGTCTGAAGGCCAATGACTCGCTAGAGTGCCGCAACTGCCACAACTACGAGTTCATGGATTTCACCCGCCAGAGCAAACGCGCCGCCGAGTTCCACTCCAAAGCGCTAGGCAAAGGCGAAGCGACCTGCATCGACTGTCACAAGGGCATCGCCCACCGACTGCCAGACATGCACGGCGTGCCGGGCTGGTAACTGTCCGGGCGGCGCTGATCGTGATGGGCAGCGCCGAAGCATCATCGATGAACCTGAGCCCAGGGACGGGCTCAGGTAATCAGACCGCCTTGATTCACATCCCCTCCGAAACGCTTCCGGCACCTGCCGCGCTTTACCCGCTGAACAACCCTGTTGCGCCTGTGTCGAACTCCGGCTAATTATCGGAACGTTTCGATATCAACGACAACAAGGAGTTCACCATGCGTTATCAACTGTTCGGTGCAGCCCTGATGGCGGTCAGCGCCGTCGCTCACGCTGAGATCCAGACTCAGGAAATCCCCTACACCGCAGCCGACGGCACCAAGATGGTTGGCTACTACGCCTACGACGACGCTATCGAGGGCCAGCGCCCAGGCGTCGTGGTGGTCCATGAATGGTGGGGCCTCAATGACTATGCCAAAAGCCGCGCCCGTGACCTGGCCGGACTGGGTTACAGCGCCCTGGCAATTGATATGTATGGCGAGGGCAAGAACACCGAGCATCCGAAGGACGCGATGAGCTTCATGAAAGCCGCCCTGGCCGATACCGACGCGGCCAAAGCCCGCTTCAACGCCGGTGTGGATCTGCTCAAACAGCAACAGCAGACCGACGGCGCCAAACTCGCCGCCGTTGGCTACTGCTTCGGCGGCAAGGTCGTGTTGGACATGGCCCGCCAGGGCGTACCACTCGAAGGCGTTGTCAGCTTCCACGGCGCCTTGGCCACCGAAACCCGCGCAGCGCCGGGGAGTGTCAAAGCGCGCGTACTGGTCGAACACGGCAGCGCCGACAGTATGGTCAGTGCCGAAGACGTCGCCGCACTGAGCGCCGAAATGGTCAAAGCCGGCGCCGACTATCAATTCGTCAACCTGCCAGGCGCCAAACACGGCTTCACCAATCCAGGGGCTGACAAGTTTCAGGAAAAAGGCGTCGATGTGGCCTACAACAAAGCCGCCGACGAGCGCTCATGGAATGACATGCAACGCTTCCTCGACGAAACGTTCGACAGCAGCCGCCCTTAACCCAACGGCCTGACGCACCGGTCATGCTTGCGAAAGCAGCGTGTTCTGGTGCTGTGGCGTATGGAACCGCTTGGTGGCTTGGGTTCGTTGATGCTTCACGTTGACGGGCGCCCTTCGTGGCCCCCCGTCAACAACCGTAGCTGTCTAACGGTCCGTCCTCTCCCGTTTGGGGAGAGGCTGGGGTGACGGCTGGCGAACACCGCCATCCAAGCCCACCCCGCGCACGCCGCTGGTTTCTTTACTTCTTCCGGTGTTCCGCCTCCCAGAGCAGCCTCTGCCCAGCTCCCGTGCTAGCATTACGGCCCACCGCAACTCCCCCATTCCAAATCGATCGCGAGTCATGGCCGAACACGATTTTCGCTATACCCTGCTCAACCCCGGACACACCCTGACCGAATGTCGCGCCTTGGCGCCGGGCCGTTACCAGGTCACCGGCAACGGTGGCAATGTTCGCTCAGGCGATGTCCTTATCGTCACGCTTAAAGGCAGCCGAGACCTCTCCCAGCGTCTGACCGTCGACAAGGTTCGCCACCTGATCAACCCGCCAGGCCAGTGGATGGCCGTGGCGAACGGGCCGGTGTTCAAGGAACTGGCGATCATCAACTGGCAGGTCGACTGCGACGGTTGCGGTAAGCAACTGGATTTCGAATTCGCCGTAGACGCTGCCAAGGGCGAAGCCGCGCGCGCGCCAGCGGCCGAAGCCAGGATTGCCGAATTGGGCTGGACGAACGACACCGGCCGCCACCTCTGCCCAGCCTGCCAGAGGGCAAAGCCATGAAGAAGATCCTGTTAGCCGGCTTGGCCATCTTGTCCGTATCGGGATGTGCGGTTGAACCCTTAACCCTGCAGAACGAAGTCACCTATATCGCCGAGTGGATCGGTGACGAGCCCGTGGTGGGCCGTAACCCTGTCTCGCTGACCTTCAGCGAAGACCGTGCGTATGGCAACGCCGGTTGTAACCACTGGTTCGCCAGCTACCAGCTCGACGGCCAGAAGCTGCGCTTCAGCGAAATCGGCAGCACGCGCAAGATGTGCGCCGAACACATCATGAAGCAGGAACAGCACTTCCTCGAACTGCTCTCGCAAATCGAACGTTGGGACGTCTCCAAGATCGATCAGCTGCGTTTCTGGCCCACCGAAGGCGCTCCGCTGCGAGTTTGGCCGGAACAGAACTGAGCTGCGCCAAAGATGGGCGCGCCGGCTATGGTGTGCCCCTTCAGCAAGCGTAAAGCCTCTGCCGTAGCCAGTACCTATAGCCCACGGCCCGCCTCAGGAATCAGGCGTACCGCTCGGGGCGCTTTCATTCAGCCCCGACAAACCCAACTGAAACCCGCATAGCCACTGCAACCTAGGGCACGCAGCAAAACCTCGGGGCTAGTTCTGTGTGTGACCGGTTGCGACCGCTGCCATAGTTGGCGGAATTGGCACGCCCTCTGCAATAACCCAGGTAACCAGTTTTGGGGACCCTGGTACAGGCAGGCCAGGGATTCCCCTCTTTTACACCCGCCAAAAGGGCCGCCAATTGCGGCCCTTTTGCTTATCTAGCGATAGAGTTCGCGGCGGAAGATCAGCGGTTTCGAGCCGGCATAGATGCCGAAGGAGGCAAGGCCCCGGCCCGCCTCGCGTCCTGCGCCCCGCCAGTCATAGCGCAGCCAGTCAGGCATGCCGGGGAGCGATACCTCGACTGATCCGTCATTTCCGGAACCCGGCGCGCTGAGTGCCACCTGGCCCACTCCCAAGCCAATGCTGGCTACCGTCGCAGTTGTCTTGCCGCTGGTAAGCCGGCCGGTGAAACCGTCCAACTGCACGCCGCCGAGCGAACCCTCGCTCGTACATTGGTCTTCGATCTCAGTCCGAAAAACGGGGCCGCCTGCGGTCGCCTGCCAGGACTCGATCGTGAGCGGCAGCACCAACGGCTGCAGCTCCGAGCCATGAGCATTGCCGATTTGCATACGACCAAGCCGCACCTCGCTGCCGGGCTGCTCGGTGAACGCGTAGCTGAAAGGCTGGCAATCGGTACCCGCCACACACACGGCATCGGCGTCGGTCAAGCTGGCCGCAGAAAACGTCTGGACGACCTTCGCGGTGAATGGCAGATCATCCGCCGATGGTTTGTCGGCAGGGGAATACATGAGCGACTGACCGCTCCAGCGATAAATCCTGCTGCCATCGCCATCATCCGCCCCTACGATTGCAGCCGTAGGGCTCCCAGTCGCGGAAAGGCGCGCGTCCAACCCGGCACGCCCTACGGCCGATGCATAGCCACCGACCGCTGGTGTAAGCAAGCGCCAGAACTCTCCGCGATCATAGTTCTGAGTTACGTCACCCTGGCGGTTATAGCCAGTAACCGTCAGCGACGGCTCCCACCCGGCAGCGAAATCCATCGGCTGGCCTTGGTAACTGAATACCGGCCCGCAACTGGGCGTCAGGCTGGCACTACCGGTTGCGCCGAGAAACGCTGGCGAGAATCGTCCGATGCGATTGCTCGTTCCACCATGTATGGGCTCGCCGAGATAATCCGGCGGCGTGGCGACCAGACGAAAGATGCCCACCTCCGAAATCGACATCACGTCCTGCTGGGCTGAGTTGACCAGCTTCGTCTCGGCACCCAGTTCATGGTTGTACTCAGTCAACGAAAGCGACCCGACCTGACCCGAGGCGGGTGCCACCAATTCACTGGTGAGAACGACCCCTGCCAACTCGAAATTCGGGGTCGTGATATTGCCAGCGCACAGCTGATCGGCGGTAAGCGCCTCGCCGTCACTCTGCCAGCCCACTGCCCGAACCGAGACCGGGAAAGGATCACCGGCACGAATGACGGTGCCACTGTTGCTGAACAGCGGGCATGCCACGTTATCGGAGGTACAGGCCTGTTCCGCCGCAGGAATCGTCTGAATGCAGAGTCCGTAGGGCTTGCTGACGAACAGGTCACTGCCTTCCATCAGCAATCCTGCCTCGTTGCCAGAAGTAGGCTCATAACGTGCCGCTAGCGTCATCTTCCCGGCGTCGTCATAGCGCACCGAAAGCCTGGCAACCGCCTGACTGTCGAAACTGAGCGGCAGCTCGGTCGCCTTCGCGCCTATTGCCTCACCGTTGATGATCACCGGCTGCGTGCCAGTCGCCGGATTGTCATAGGTAGAACTGAACGCGATGTTTCGCGTGCCGCCCGCGAAGCCCGGCTCGCACGTAGAGGGATCTTCTGGATCAACCTTGACCGCACGGAAGGCGATCTCTTCCTGGGGCTTGGCCGCGGTAAGCGTAGGCACATCGAACAGGAAGCCACTCTTTACCCCCGTCACCGTGCAGCCAGGAGTCGAGCAGGTCGTGGTGCCGAACGACAACGCGGGCGGCGTAGATCCACTGACACCGATTGTCGCCACCTTTTTGAATTGCGGCACCTGCAACTTTGCGGTGCCAACGCCTCCGCCAGGAATTTTCAGAATGCCATTCTCGAACCACACGGCATTCTCGGCGGCCAATGCGACCTCCATAGCCTCGGTGTACAGCTTAGAGCAATCTTCATTCAGGCAGGCGCTGACGGTTACTTCTTGTGGATTGCAAGTCAAGGACGTGGGCGAATAGCTCAGGTCGAAATGGTGGATCTGTTGCCCAATTGGCTTGATTTCGCTGGCGCATATCTGCAGGTCATCGATCTCGTGGATGTTGTTCGATCCACCGGTCGATCCCGTCAGCGACAGATAGAGGTTTTCCGGCATCGACGTCTGCCCCGACGCGGCCAGGGCATCGAAGCTCTCCAATCCCGGAAGCACCACGAATCCTGATCCAGTATCGCGTTCGACGGTAACCAGCGCCTTGCCCGCCGTTCGCGCGTCTATGGTGATGCGGTAGGTGTGGCCAGGCGCAGGGCTGCTGCTGGAGGCACTGTCTACCCCTGGATTAAGCCCTGCCGGGGTGCCTGCAAGGTAGCGATAGCCGGATGTGCCGGAGCCTGGGCCGCGTATCGATACCGAGTCCTGGCGCAACCCTGGCCCACCCTGGCGATTTTCCGTCGGGTTGGAAAAGTTACCGTATTCGTCCAGCGCGATACCCAACCAGCCGCCCGCGAAGCCGCTGGTGGAATTGAGCTGCGCATAGCCCAACGAGCCGCCGTATCCACCCGGCTGCGGCGTCTGTGTGGCATCTGACAGGATCAGCGCGATACCGTCGGCGCCATTACCGTTGTAGGCGTAATACTTGAACTGGGCCTGGATGAAATTGCCCTCGCCCGGAAACAATCGTTGCAAGGCACTTGCTGTGGCCACGTTGCCCTGATTACTGGTCAGGCGCAGTCGATTGCCGATGATGGCAGGCGTGAAGGCGCTCAGGCCTCGGCTCGATACGATCCAGTCGGAGCCCAGCAGCGGCCTGTCGAAATCATCGCTGACGCACTGCAGTGCCTGACTACAGGCGTGGCGCTCGGTCGCCAACGCAGCGATATCCGAGTTGCTGAGCGCTCCTTGATAGATGCGCAGTTCGTCCAGATCCCCGTCGAAATGACGTCCAGCTAGCTGGTCCCAGCCCAGCTGTAGCGGATCGCTATTGGCGAGCGGCGTACCACTCAGGCTTGCCTGGCCAGCCACCGTGCCGTTGATATAGATAGTCTGTTGGGTCCGCGTGTAGCGGATCACCACATGATTCCACTGGCCAACCACTACCTTGCCAGTACTGCTGAACTCACGGGTGGCGCTCGGGCCGGTGGTTTGCCACCACCAGTTGACCGTGCCGTCCGGGCGCAGGTGGAACTCGTAGTTTTCGTCCTTGGACAGAATGCTCATGAGGCCGCTTGCTGGTAGCGTTCGCGGTCTGACCCACACTCCAATAGTGAACTCCTGCTGCAAGCTCAGAGCATCGTTATGCGCAGTCTGGACATACTGCCGGGATGCCCCGGTGAAACTGCCGTAGCGGCAGGTGCCCTGCCCTGCGACAGTGGTCAGCGCTGGCGCCGTGGCTGCCGTCGACGCGCCGTTATAAGCCTGGCCATGCAAGTTGTTGCCGGAGCGATCCAGCACCTCTCCGACAGCGCCAGTCCAACCACCCTCGTTCAGCCACCAGCTAAGCAGCAACTTCGTGCTCTTGCAGGCATTTGCCGGAGTTGAGTTCGGCTTGCAGGTCCCGTAGACGTTGCTGCCATTGGCAACATTCACGGTGGAGTAATCCGGCGCGGTGAGATCACCATAGACCTGTGATCCGGACAGACTGATTGCGTTATAGCGAGACGCCATCGTCACCGACGCGGTAGAAGAACCAGCCGTGCTGTCAGTGAATGAAATCGATCCCGCCAAGACAGTGCCGGACACCATCGTCACGGTGTTGAGCGTAGCAGCGTTGTTAGAGGAGAAATCGCCCTGAATAACCCCACCGGTGATCGATAGAGAAGACGACCCCGAGCGGGCTCCGCCTTGAAGATTGGTTCCAGTGGACACCACGTCACAGCAGTTGCTGTTGACCAGCCCGTCTACGCTGCCGCCGCTTAGCGTGATAGATCCGCTATTGGCTGTTATCGCGCCTACGACAGTGACCCCGGTGAGCTGAATCGAGCCTGACGCCGAGCTGACGTCACCTTCTACGCTGCCACCGCTCATGGTGATCGAGCCACTCCCGGTCAGGCTGCCAGCGATGGTTGCAGTACTGAGGGAAGCAGAACCATTGGACGAGACACCCGCGCTAAACGTGGACGTGCCTGTCGCCGTGATGCCACCCCAGTCAGCCTCTATGGAGATTGGCCCACTGCCGCTGCCGATCGCCGCGCTGGCAATTGAGAAACCGGCAGCCCGGAGCGTTACAGCACCGCTTGCAGTAAGCACGTCACCAGCACTCAGCGTAATCTGACCCGAGCATGCGTAGACGCTATTGCCGTTGCTCCTGCTCCAGGCACCGCTGCACGCGGGCAGATTCTTCTGGTTCGGCTCCAGCGAATAACTCTCGGCCATCGCCTGCCCCGCCAGGAGCAGTATCCCTAACGTTACGAGCCGGCAAACAGCCAACAAGATACGCCCCCTCACGCTTGTCTGCTTCAACTCAACGCTCCACGACGGCGGTCAACTGGCGATAGGCATAATCCGGACGACTGCCTGGCATGCCGTTCTGTGCAGTCGCGGTCAGCCGGTAGATCGCGACAGTGGATGTGTCTTCCGTGTAAACACTCGAGACGCAGGTTACGGCCACGGTGTACTCCGACAGACTGCCGCCCAGGCTCAGTGACTCCGCCGGGCAGATCCCGTTGTCCAGTGTTCGAGCAATGCTCCACTCGAGTCCCGCTCGTGCGGCCTGGTATGCACGCGCCTGCTGGATCGCAAGGCTCATGGTCCCGTGCTGAGTTGCAGACAGATGCGCCATGGTCAAGATAATCACCGTCACCACAATCATCAGGAACAAGGCTGCGACCAGACCGAACCCAGCCGAATGCCGCGGTGTTCGGAAATCAGGGCGCATTGTCGACGTGAACCTGTTGGGTGAGTCGAAGGATCTCGTCATCCTGGGCAATACCGAGAGCCAGGCTCAATAGCCCTCCCCGCTGCGCGCTGCCGGCTCGGTAGCTGAAGCGGCACTGGCTGACGTCACCAGTGAGTTTTAGCGGGTTGGAACCGGTCGGCGGCGACAGGGGCAGGCTTTCAAGTAACTGGTCATAGCTGTAGCGCACCAGCTCGCCGCCCTGGCAGCGATACCCCACCACGCGCTCAGCCAAGTACATCCGACGCTGAGGTGAGGCCAGGGCGAAGCGGAACCCACCGGACGGCAAATTGCCAAGCGCAATGAGCGACTCGTCCACCGGCGCACCGGTCCGCAGGGAGAAGGTTGTCCCGCTCGGTGTAATCACGCCTGGATTGGCAAACTTCCAGACGTTCGCTCCGGCAAGCGGCACGCCGCCAGACTCGGCGCCGACGTTGTAAAGCACCATCCACCGAACACCTGAAAGATCGATCGACGGATCGAGCAGCTGGACGCTGTCGCAGCTCAGGTCAGCCGTCGAACTTCCGCAGTTGGTTACGGCTTCGCCGAAACGCAGCCCATCGCTGTCGTTGCGATTCGGGCGGTATCGACCGGCGCTATGGATCAACAGCAATTCGAGCGCCTGGCCGTCAGCGGACACGCGCAGGGAGTTGGGGACCGCAAGCCTGACATCACGCGTCATCCGCTGAAGAGCACCCGCGCCAAGATCGACCAGCTCGGCACGACGACTCTGCGCCGCGAAGCTTTCCATCGGCCGACCCAACACCGCCGAAATCATGACAGCCACCAAGCCGGCCAGTGCGATGACCATAACCAGCTCGACCAAGGTGAAGCCGCGCGACTTCAGGGGCATAGGCTCGCCCCCGAGGCATCCGTTTCGCCGTAGCAGGTTCGATAGCCGCTCAGCTGCAATGTGGCGCCGGCCGGGTCCGTTACGGTGACGTCAATGCGAAGCGCCTGAACGCCGCTCCAGGCATCTGGGCCGTTCACCGAAACGGCGACGTTATAGGCTGCCAAGTCAGCAATCGCAGTACCGAAGGCATCATGCGGCGCCTCGGATATCCCCGCGTAGTCACGTACGTCGTTGAAGCAGGCGCGCGCAGGGTTGCACGCGGCGCTGGCCTGCGTGGCAAACGCCTGCAACTCGATTTCTTCCAGATATGCCTCGGCAATCGCCAGGCTCTGCTGGCGCAGCAGCGGATCGGCAGAACGTGCCGTTATCGAGGCCATGGCAGTGAACAGCGCCGCGGCTGCGATACCGATGATCACGATGGTGATCACCAGCTCGACAAGGGTCATGCCGCGCTGGCGCTTCATTGCACCAGCCCGGTTTCGGCAGTCACGCTAAAGGTGAACGCGCCGATGGTGGCGCTCGCCGCGCCGGAGGGACGTCCCAGCGAGTCGAACACTACGGGAAAATTGGTCGCCGACACCGACACGCCTGCTGGCACCTCGGTATTGGCGAAGGGAGTCTGGCCGTCCGGCCCCTGCACCTCGGCGATGTAATCACCGGACGCGCAGTTGGCCGCTCGACGCAGGCGGTAACCGCCGGCGTCGAGGTTGACCTGGGTCAGGCAGCCGCTGGCCAGGGCCAGCTTCTGAGCGTAACGCACGGCCGAGACCGTCTCTTCAAAGAAAAGCCGTTCGTCGAACACCTTTCGATCGAAGAAACGCGGCCCCACCACAGCGGCGAGGACGCCGATGATGACGAGTGTCATGATCAGCTCGACGAGGGTAAAGCCGCGGGCAGTCTTCATCTTAGAAAGCTTGGAATACGACCACACTGTGGTCGGACACATAAGCGTTAGCAGCCAGACTTATCGACAACCACTGTCGGTGGCACCATGGGATCAGTACCACTAGCCGCGATAGCGGCTGTGTATGTAGCCGAGCAAGCACCGGTAGCACCAGTAGCAGAGATGACGTAATCATCGTCCGACACAGCCCCAGTAAGTCCGCCAGCCATGTCTACCGCAGCGCCGATGCCCGTGGCCGCGGCGGTCGGATAACCAAGCGCATCGACAGCGACCGACGCACCTTCTACTTCAACAGTAGAGCCCGTACTACCTCCTGCAAGCCATGCTGAATGAATGATTGCAACTGCGGATCGCATCGAGGCCGCAGCTCCATCAACCGTTGCCGCTCGCGCGTCTCCTCCGAGGTTCGCAAACCGGGGCAAAGCAAATGCCGCCAGAATCCCCAAAATCACAATCACCATAATCAGTTCAATCAGAGTAAAACCGCTCTGTTGTTTCTTCATTTCTATGCCCCCGAGGCAGTTGGTATTACGGTTTGAAAGTGGTGACGACCGTACCGAGCACCGAGTCGTAAACGATCGTGTCGTTCTTGTCTTGGCCCTGGTAGGTGTAGGTGCATGCCTGACCGGTGCCGCCGGCCAGTGTGGCAACGTAGTTCGGCGCAGTTCCCGTGATGGTCGGCGCGGAACCTTGCAGCAGGTTGGTCCAGAGCGCCTGGCAATCGGCAATCGAACCAAGCGTATTGCCGCCGTCGATGCCAACCGGCCAGCCACTGGTGTTGACGTCGATGTTTCCGGAGCCAAAGCCCACAACGTTATCGTTCGACGTTATGCCCTTGCCCCGGTTAACTTCCCACTGTGCACGCGCGAGCATGACTGCGGACGCAAGCGCACCGCCGACGCCTCGCACCGAAGCCTCATGAGCATCATCTGCAACGTCGATAAAGCGCGGTAACGCGACCGCCGCCAGGATGCCGAGAATGGCAATCACCACCACCAGCTCAATCATCGTGAAACCCTTATTCCTGCTCATTGCTGCTCCTCGTTTTACCGGTCTACGCGGCCTATCCGTGGTCGAACCGGTTGGTTTGTGCCGACACGTCCTCCCTGACCTGTCAGCAATCTTTTGCACGTCACGCCAAGTGCTTGACGGTAAACCCGCCGGTGCATGGCCTTAGCAAGCTTTCGGCCAGTTGTCTCACCCCCTCCCCTGCGCCGCACTGCCCAGGTCCCACATCGGCAAAAACACACCCAATGCCAGCACCAGCACCATGACGCCCATGCAAACGATCAGGATCGGCTCGATGGCATCGGCCAGTTGCTTGAGGTCGTAGTCGACTTCCTGTTCGTAGAAATCAGCCACTTCGATAAAGAGGTCGTCCAACGCGCCGGTTTCTTCACCGACGGCCATCATTTGCAGGACAAGCGGTGTAAACAGGCCTGAGTTATGGGCCGAGCGAGTCAGGGCTTCGCCGCGTTCGACGCTTTCGCGGATGCCGAGAATCGCCTGGCCGATATGCTGGTTGCCGACGCTGGCGCTGTTGATCGAGAGGGTTTGCAGCAACGGCACACCGGCGCGGTACATCATCGCAAAGGTACGGGTGAAGCGCGCCAGGGCGATGCGTTCGAAGATGCCGCCGACAATGGGCAGGCGCAGTTTGATGCGATCCCACTGGAGTCGACCGGCATCGGTCTCGATCCATTTGAAGAAGGCGTAAAGCCCGCCAACGATGCCCAGCAGCAACAGCCACCAATAATCGCGCATGAAGTTGGACGTGCCGATCAGCACGCGGGTGGCCCACGGCAGCTGGGCGTGGAACTGGGCGAACACCTTGGCGAAAGCCGGGATCACCAGCAGGTTGATCACCGCGAGCGCGACGCCCATGGCGACCATGACGAAGATGGGATAACGGGTCGCCTGCTTGATGCGCTTGCGGGTTTCGCGTTCCAGCTCAAGGTAGGCCGACAGCTGTTTGAAGGCCTGGTCGAGCTGGCCGGTGTTCTCGCCAACGCTGACCATACTGACGAACAGGTTGTTGAACACTTTGGGGTGGCCGTTCAGCGCCACGGCCATGGATTGTCCGCTCTCCAGGCTGGCACGCACGTCCTGCAGGATCTGCCGAAAGAACAGGTTTCGGTTCGACTCTGCCAGACCGCCGATAGCGCGGATGATCGGCACACCGGCCTTGCTCAGGCTGTACATCTGGCGGCTAAAGATGATCAGCTCATCGAGATCGACGCGCTTGCGCTGGAGCTTTTCGCGCAGCACCGCCAATGCATCACCGCCGCCAGCCTGACTCTCGCGGGCTTCGATGGTCAGCGGAGTGATCTGTCGTGACAACAACTCGCCCGCAACGGAATCGGCGTTGGCACCCTCGAGCGCACCGCTTACTTTGACGCCTTGGGCATTACGGCCGGTGTAGCGGAAGGCAGGCATCAGATTTGCCATCCAAGTCTTGCGAGCAACGCACCGCTCCGCGCGGACCGCCCGCCCCGAGGTGCATACACATCGACGCATTCACCAGCCTGGGATGACGAGCAAAACGCATACCAGCAAGCATCGACGCGATGCGCCGCCCTGCGCCCATGGATCGCCAGCAAGCTGGCTCCTACAGGTTGCGCGTGCGTCATGGTCGGTTCGCCTATGCCTTGCATGCGTCCATAGGCGCGAGCGTGCTCACGAACGTGATTAGCCGCAGCGCGCCCATGGATCGCCAGCAAGCTGGCTCCTACTGTAGCGGTGCAGCGGCGTGGTGCAGCCTGGGCGTTCACACCGTCACCTCGTCATCCGCCAGGGTGGCGCACACCTTGAGCACTTCATCCACGCTGGTGATGCCAGCAATGGCGTAATCCAATGCACATTCGGCCAGCGGCCGGTAATGCGGTTGCTTGCGCGCGGCTTCGGCGAAGCCTTGCGGATCACCACGGCGCAGCGCGGCGATCATCGGTTCGTCGAGTTCGAGCAACTCATAGACACCGATCCGGCCGCTGTAACCACTGTTGTGGCACTGGTGGCAGCCGCTGCCGCGACGGAAACGCTTGTCGGCCAGCGACCCGCCGTGCAGCGTTTCCAGCCAGACCAGCTGACGCGGATCCGGCTGGTGCTCTTCCTGGCAGTTTTCACAGACGCGACGAATGAGGCGCTGGGCCAGCACCGCGTTCAGCGCCGTGGCGACGAGGAAGGGCTCCACGCCCATGTCGATCAGGCGCATGGCAGAGGTCAGGGCGTCGTTGGTGTGCAACGTCGACAGCACCAGGTGACCGGTCAGCGCGGCGCGCAGGCCGATCTCGGCGGTTTCCTGATCGCGGATCTCGCCGACCAGCACGATGTCCGGGTCCTGACGCAGCGCAGCTCGCAACACGCGCGCAAAGGTCAGCTCGATTTTGGCATTGATCTGCACCTGATTGATCCGCGGGAGGCGATATTCCACCGGATCTTCCACGGTGATGATCTTCTTCTCGGGGCTGTTCAGCTCGGAAAGCCCCGCATAGAGCGTGGTGGTTTTACCCGAGCCGGTCGGCCCGGTGACCAGCACCATGCCGTGGGGCCGTTGCAGCAGACGACGGAAGCGCTCAAGCATCGCCGCCGGCATGCCGGTGCCGTCGAGCTGAAACATCGCCCCGCTCTGGTCGAGCAAGCGCATCACCACCGATTCGCCGAACTGCACCGGCATCGTCGACACACGCACATCAATGTTGCGGCCCTTCACCCGGATGTTGAAGCGACCGTCCTGCGGCAAACGTTTCTCGGAGATGTCCAGGCCGGACATGATCTTCAAACGCATGACCAGCGCCGAAGCAACGCGGTGCTCCTTCATCACCTGCTCGTTGAGTACACCGTCGATACGCTGACGGATCCGCACCACGCCTTCGTCAGGTTCGATATGAATGTCGGAGGCTTTCATCTGCACGGCATCTTCGAACAGCGTCTGCAACAGCCGCACCACGGGCGCGTCGCTATTGCTCTCAGCGCCGAGGCGCGACAAGTCAAAATCGCTGTCTTGCAGTTCGCCTTCCAGCTCACCGGCCAGCGAGGCGATTTCGCTGGTGCGTCGGTAGAGCTGATCGAGGGCGCCCAGCAGCTCGCTTTCACGGACCACCGCTGGGAATACCCGTTTGCCCAGCAAACGCTCCATTTCGTCCTGGGCGAAAAGGTCGAGTGGATCGGTCATGCCGACCAGCAAACCCTCAGCCTGGCGCGACAGCACGATGACGCGGAAACGCCGAGCCATTGCCTCGGGCAGACTCTGAGTCAGCTGATTGTCGAACTTGTAGTGTTTGAGCTCGACGAAGGGGATCTGCAACTGCTCGGAAAGCGCCCGAAGCAGGCGTCCTTCATCGATGAAACCGAGATCCAGTACCGTGCGGCCGAGCTTGGAGCCGGTCCGCTTCTGGTCCTGTAATGCGAGCTGCAACTGAGCGTCACTGATCAGCCCGGCCTGGACCAGGAGGTCGCCGAGGCGAATCTTGCGCTGGCGGATGTCCTGAGTCATTGCGTCCCTCCGAGGGAACCGGCACGTTCAGTGGCGAACTGACGCGCGCTTTCATCCAGGCCCTGCCCTTGCAATGCCTGGCGATAATGCCGACCGGCCTGTGCCGGCTGATCGAGTTGTTCCAGCGCGATGGCCAGGCCGAGCTGCCATGCGCCCTGCCCTGGTTGAATAGCGGTTAGCTGACGGTAGGTCGCAGCGCTTGCGGACCAATCGCCGACCTGTTGGTACAGCGCAGCAAGCAAGGCGTGATAGGCGGTGTTGCGCTGCAGTGCCGGCGCGTTCTGCTGCAACGTCGCGATGGCTGCGCCTTGATCGCCGAGTTGCAACTGGCCGCGCGCGAGCAGCTCACGCAGCTCGGCATCGAACGGGCGGGCCTGCAACTGAGCCGGCAGCCACTTCAGCAACGCGGCGGTATCGCCCGCGCCGAGGTAGGCACGAGCCAGCCAGCGGCTGATCTCTGCGCTGTCCGGTTGTGCCTGGTGCAGTGCCTGCAGCTGCCGAATAGCCGATAGGTGATCACCCCGACTCAGCGCGTCGCGGGCCTGCGCCAGTGCATCGGGCTGATGCGCACCGATCGTGATATTTCCAGCGCCTGCTGGAACAACGGGCTCTGCGGCAATCGCAGCACGGGGCACGGCCTTGGGCTCAAGTGTCGTTTTGGCGGGGGCCGGCTCGTTGAGCGTCTCAGCCGGCTCGACGTCACGGGTCACCCAGTCCGGCAATTGGGCCTCGTCCATATCCGGCGACTCGGCAACCGGCATAGATTCAGTCTGCGGGTCGGCATCAGCCGCACTGCCAAACGACACGTCCAACCATAGCTGCGAACGATCACCGATGGATTCGAGGCGATCAGCTACGTTCAGCTGATCACCGAAACCGATGATCAGCACATTAACGTCGCCGTCCTGCGCCTCGACGCGCCAAGACAGCGTCTGCCCTTCTTTCTCGATGCGCCCGGTGCGGGCCTCGCCCTTGAACTGCACATCACTGAGGCGGAAGCTGACCGAGCCGTTCGTATCGATTCGCTGATAGCTGACGGATCGATCGAGCAGCAGCTGCAGGACGAAACGCCGCCCGTCGTTCTGTGGCAACACCTCCAGCAGTTGCGTCAGCGCGACAGGCTCTGGCATCGGCGCAACTTCTTCGACCGGTGGCGAAACAACGACGGGCGCCGCGGCCATGGGCTGGGCGGCCGGTTGCAGACGCCCGGAGAGCAGGAACAGCGCAATGGCCAGCACCCCGATTGCGGCAACAATCACCAACCCGCGACGCAAGCGCTCATAGCCTTCGCGCCGTTTCGCAGCGGCTTCGTCCACGGCATAAAGGCTACCCAGCTGCTCACGTTCGGCCGGCGCCGCGCGGCGCGCCTCAAGATCCCGTAGCATGTCGTTGACCAGGCTCACGGCAGCACCTCGGTGAGTTGCGCCAGCCATGGCCAGGCACCGGCGATCAGTGCCAGCGACAGGCACCCAGCGGTCATCTTCCAGCCGAAAAGACGTGAGGTGTTTCGCCAGAACGGCTTCGCACCTTCGGTATCGTCCAACGCCCGGCGCACATGCCGCGCCAAGATCTGACGAGCCCCTTCACCGAACGCCACCATCAGGCATTTGTTCGCCAGGATGTTGAGCAACCTCGGAATTCCGCCACTGCCTCGCACCAACAAACGTACCGCCGCAGCCTTGAACAGCGGCTCGCCCCGATAGCCCGCCACGGCCAGGCGTTCCTGCAGGTAGCGCGTAGCATCGCTCACATCCAGCGGGCGAAGGCTGTAGGAAAAGGTGATGCGTTGACGCAGCTGACGAAAGTCTTCGCGGGCCAGGGTCGCGTCCAGTTCCGGCTGACCGAACAGCACCACCTGCAACAGCTTGTTGTGTTCGGTCTCGAGGTTGGTCAACAGGCGCAAGGCTTCCAGCGTCGCAGTCGGCAGCGCCTGGGCTTCGTCGATCAGCAGAACGGTGCTCTTGCCCTGCGCGGCCAGCTCGATCAAGCGTGCGTGGAGGGCGTTGAGCAAGCCGTGGTTGTCCAGCTCGCTCGCCTCGGCAATGTGCAGTTCGTGCGCCAGCGCCTGGCGCAAGGCCATTGGCGTCAACGTCGGATTCGGCAACCAGGCGACCTGGTAGTGAGCGGCGTCCAGTTCGTTGAGCAGCGCGCGACAGAGCAGTGTCTTGCCCGTGCCCACTTCCCCGGTGACCTTGATGAAGCCCTCGCCCTCACCCAGCGCCACGCGCAGCAGATTGAGGCAGGCCTGATACGGCGCCAGCTGAACCATGAAGCCTGTGTTCGGTGTCAGCGCGAATGGCTTCTCGCGCAGGCCGAAAAATGCTTCGTACATACCGGCGGTTACCTGGTCGACCGGAAGGATTCGGCGGATTTACGCAGATCATCCAACCAGACTTGGTCGTCCACCACTTGTGGCCGCATGAGGATCACCAGCTCGGTCTGCAGCAGGGCTTTGCGTTGTTGCTGAAACAGCGTGCCCACTATCGGCAGCTTCGAGGCCCAGGGAATGTTTGCATCGGTATTGGTGTTGCGGTTTTCCAGCAGGCCGCCGATGACCACCACCTGACCGCTGCGGGCACGCACGATGGAGTCGGACTGACGTGTAGTCGAGAGCGCCAGCGGCAGATTGAAGACATTGTCCGAGCCGCCCAGCTGGATGGTCTTGTTCTGGTCCTGCACGCGGCTGACGGTCGGCCGCACGTGCAGCGTGACCTGGCCGTTCTCATCGATCTGCGGGGTGACATCCAGCGATATGCCGGAGAAGAATGGGGTCAGGGTGATGTCCAGATCCGGTGCAGTGGTGCCGCCCACGAGCGACGTCGTGGTGGTCGAAACATCGGTTACGAAGAACTCGTCCGTGCCGACCTTGATGACCGCCTTCTGGTTGTTCAGTGTCGAAATCCGCGGGCTGGACAGCACACGTACCTCGCCCTGGGTTTCCAGCAGTTGCAGCACGCCGCTGAAATCACCGACCTGCACGGCAGCACTGAACACACCGCCGACGCTGTTCGGCCCGCTCAGCGCGTCGCCCTGCACGCCGAGGCTGAAATCGGCATTACCCATGCTGCCGAGCTGTGCCCAGTTGATGCCGGACTGAAAGCCATCGGATAGATTCACTTCGAGGATCTTGGTTTCGAGGATGACCTGACGTTGCAGGTTGCGCTGCGCCAGGATCAGAAAGCGCTCTACGGCCTGCTGATCCGCGCTGGAGGCGCGCACCACAAGTAATCCGCTCTGCGGATTCACGACGACCTGATTACCTTCTTCGCCGCCGATCATCATCTCGATCACGGCTCGCACTTCGCTCCAGAAGTCCACGTTGCTGGTGGTCAGCAACTGGCTGGCATTCACGGTCGAGGAGGTACTGCTGGTCGTAGTGCCTGCCGCTCCGACGCCGGTGCTGTCGCTGCTGGTGACCTGGCCCGAGCTTACGCGGGTGTCGGTCATACCCTGGCGCTGGACGTTCAGGTAATCGAGATCGTAGGTGCGGGTAATCGCCTCATTCGGCTGGATCTGATAGCCGTAGGCGGTACGCTGGTAGTCATAGCCGTAGCTATCCCGAACCGCCGCCAGGGTTTCTTCGAGGGTGACGTTACGCAGGCTGAAGGTTACGTTGCCGGTCACGCCGGGGTGCACCAGCAGATTTTCCCCGGCGCTGTTCATCAGGCTGAGGAAAAACTCGCGGGCCGGCATGTCGCTGACGGCCACGTCGAAACGAGGCCCCGAGACGACGAGCTTGTCGGCTGCCAAAGGTGGGATCAGTCCCGCCTGCACCGAAACTGGCGGAACCACTTTCAGCTGGTTCTGTTCCAGGCTTTCCTCGAACAGGCGGTTGCTCTGCTCGTACAGACGTTGATCGCCGTCTTCGAAGGTCTGACAGGCAGAAAGCAGGCAGATCAGGCTCAACACGCCGAAGCGAGACATCTGGGTCGGCATCATGGCTGGGTACGGCTCGTTTGAATGATGGGGGCGCTGAGGTGCAGTTCTTGCTGCTGACCTTGGCGATCAATGACGACGGCGTGCCGGTGAATTGCAAGGATGCGGGTATCTCCCACGCGGTCACCGACCTGCAGGCTGTTTCCGTTGATCACGGCGCTGGCACGCCCGGGGCCACGCAGGATCGCCTGCAGGTGCAAGCTGGCAGCCGCGTCTACCGGCGCATCGCCAGCGGCCCGCCCGGCCGGCGGTTGCGTGGGATCCAGCGCGACGACAGGCGCGGCGGCAAACAGCGAAGCCAGGCAGATAAGTTTGACTGCAGTCCTAAACACCAACCCACCCCGCATCGCGACTCAAGGTATGCAAGTCGAGGGTGACGCGAGCCCGGCCCGCGCCCTCCTCACCGACTTCGTAGTTCAGGCTGTCCCAATGCAAGCGCCAGCCACTCGCCTGGACGGCGTTGAGATAGGCCAGTAGGTCGAAATAGCCGCCTTCGAGGGTCAGACGCAGGCCATGGCGATAGAACACCACCGGTGGCGTCTTCTGCTCCTTGCCCTCAGCCGTTGCCGCAGCGGGCACCGCGAGCGGCCCGCTCGAACTTTCCAGGGCAACCAGTTTGAGCTGGGTCTGGTTACGTAACAGATCCTGCAGCAGCCCCTTCATCCGGGTCGGCGATACCAGCGTGCTGGTTTCCAGATCGATACGTTGCAGCAGCTCGTCATGGCTAACCTGTGCAGCCACCAGCGCCCGCCGGTAGCTCAGGTTCGGATCGGCCGCAAGCTTGGCCTGAATTTCCAGCAGGCTGCTCTCAGCCGCGAGAAGACGGGTGTGCGCAGCCTGTTGCCGACTGGTTTCGGCGGCAATGCGCAGGCCCAGCGGCTCGGCGATCAACAACACGTAGAGCATGATCAGCAGCGACAGCCCCACACCGTAGGTCAGCCATTGCTCGCGCGGCGCCAGCGCCTGCCAGTGTTGGATGAGCTTATTCATCGTCCGGCTCCGTCACGGCCTGGGAGGACAAGCGGAACTGCAGCAGATCGCGGTCGTCGCGATGAAGATCGAAACGGGCGAACTCGCGTCCGCTGAACGCACCGCTCTGACCCAAGCTCTGCAGATAAAGTGGGAGTAGTTCCTGATCCTGCGTCAGCCCCTGCAATGCCATTTCATCCCCGCCCGCCTGTAGGCGGATCCGGGTCAGCCAAAGCCCTTGCGGTGGGTGGCGATCAGCCAAGCCCTGCAGCAACCCCGAGAAGCCGTTGCTGCGCTGCGCATCCAGCGTTTTGAGGTGGTCGGCGAGTCGTTGCAGCTCGCGGTTCTCGGCTTCGCGCTCGGCCAACTGCAGCGGAAGCCGCGGGTCGAGCGTCGGCTCGCGAAAATCAGCCTTGACCACGTCCAGCCTGGCCTCTGCCTGCCCGGCCTGTTGTTCGGCGAGTACGGCAGCTTGGCCGGCGGTATGCAGCTTCCAACCCTGCCATGCGCCATGGATCGCCAGCACTGCGATAACCAGCACGACGCCCAGCTGCATCTGCCTGGGGCGTGGTCCACCGCCGCTACGGCGTTCGCGTTGATAGAGGTTGATGTTCTGCATCAGCAAGCATCCTGACGCAGGGCGGCACCGACAGCGCCGATACAGAAGGCCTGGCTCGATTCGGTGAGGTCACTGGCCGGCTGACCCGGGAACAGCTCACGCAAATCCAGCCGTTGCAGATTGACAGCCAGCCCGGCCGCCAGCGCCTGATGGGTCCGCTCACCGTCTTGTTTCATCGGCAACAGCAACAGGCGGCTGATATAGCCTTTACCCAACTGACTTTCGTAGTAGTCGAGCGAGCGCTGGATCTCCAGGGTCATGCTGGACAGATCCTGCTCGGCACGCGCCAGACCGTGTTCGATACGCCGTGCCATATACAGATCGGCACCGTTCTGTACACAGATCAAACCTTCGCTGGTACGTAGGCGCAACAGCGCCAAATTGATGGCATCGGCACCGGCCAGCAGCCCGAGGTTGCGAAAGGACATTTCAGTGATGTCGATGCTTGCCAGGGTCAGGCCGGCATGCTGGACGAGCGCGCGAAACTCAGTCATCCGGGACTTTTTCAGCACCACGCAATAGACCATGCGCGTGCGGCCACGATAAGCGTCCTCCGGAAGGCTAAAGCAATCGATGACAACGTCTTCAAGCGGCTCGCTGAGCAAGTCCTTGACGCGCCAGCGCATGGCGTCACGCAGCTCTTCAGCCGGTACCTCTGGCGCTTCCAGCAGGAACATCTGATAAGCCGAAGGGTGCAGCAGGAGATTGACCGACATACCGTTCAGGCCATGCTCGGCAACGGCTTGCTTGAGCAATTCAGCTTGCGCCTCCGGCTGACCCTCAAGGTAGTCGCAACGCAGCAACTGTGGCGTCTCGCCGTCAGCACGCTGGACTTGCGCGAGTGCGACGCCTTGCGGCCCGAACTCAAGACCCAGCAGCCCCATTGCGGTGGCTTTACGACGTTTGAAAAATAGCCCCATCAGGGAAGGCACTCCTGCCGCTTCGCGACTTGCACAACTCTAAAACACGAGACGGAACACACGCACCTAATCTGATATCAGATTGCCATCTATATAGGAAGCCTAACAAAAAGCGTTATCTAGTCCAATCACCGACACCTCTGGTCTTCGCGACGAGGCGTCAAAAACCTTCCACCGTATCGGCCACTGCTGCCCTTCAGTTAGGCCACTCGTCGCTAGAGCGCGTCTGAACAATCCGCGCCGGAAAAGTGGCAGCTTTGGCCACGCCGCAACAGCTGAAGCAACAGACGTACCAAAAAGCAGGATGGACATTGACGGATGACCAACGGACGGCGATCAGAACAACCGCAACTGCTCGAAGCCGCTTCGCAGGTCGATCAAACGAACCCCGACGCCAATCAACCGCACCGGTCGCTTGCCACGGGCAAAGGCGCCCGCCAGGAGGTCGGAATAGTCTTCAAGCTCAAGCCCAGCGCCGGACTGTTCGAGGGTCGTCTGGGTGAAGTCATGGAACTTCAACTTCACGAACGGCTTGCCGGGCCGGTAGCCGTTATCGAGTCGCGCCATCCTGCCGGCGAGCTGCTCGAGCAACTCCGGAAGTCGCTCAAGGCAGGCGGCAAGGTCTGGTAAGTCGCGCTCGTAGGTGTTCTCGACACTGACCGACTGGCGCCGGCTCTCGACCTGAACCAGGCGCTCGTCGACGCCATGCGCCAGCCCCCACAGTCGCTCACCGAACGAGCCGAAGTCCCGAACCAGATCAAGGCGCCTCCAGCTGCGCAGATCAGCGCAGGTGTGAATACCCATGCGCTTCAGCTTCTCCGCCGTCACCCGGCCGACACCATGGAGTTTGGTGACCGGCAGAGCGAGTACGAAATCATCCACCTGATCCGGGGTGATCACGAACAGACCATCCGGCTTGTTCCAGTCGCTGGCGATCTTTGCCAGAAACTTGTTAGGCGCAACGCCTGCTGAAACGGTGATGCGCAGCTGCTGCCAGACTCGCCGACGGATGTCCTGCGCAATGCGGGTGGCACTGCCGGCAAAATGCTCGCAGCCACTCACATCGAGAAAAGCCTCGTCGAGCGATAAGGGTTCGATCAGATCGGTGTAGGTCCGGAAAATCCCGTGGATTTCGCGTGAAGCTTCCTTATAGGCATCCATCCGCGGCCGCACGATCAGCAGATCCGGGCAGAGCTTCAGCGCATGACCGGAGGCCATCGCGGAGCGCACGCCGTATGCGCGAGCTTCGTAGTTGCAGGTGGCAATAACGCCGCGTCGATCAGCCAAGCCACCAACCGCAATGGGCCGGTTGGCAAGACTGGGATCGTCGCGCATCTCGATCGCGGCATAGAAGCAATCGCAATCGACATGGATGATTTTTCTGGACGGGATAACGGTAAGAAACTCGTGACTGGACTAAACCGCCGCTTCCCTTGAACAACTCCATCAAGAGCGAAGCGGGCCGCGCGACATTATGGCCGATCCGGGTCGCCCCGAGGATATTGCGAGGATGAGTGGATAAGCGAGCCGACGACTCGAGGCAGTCACTTTTCCGGAACCTCTTGGAACCGGCGCCTAGCTGAAATTCGCCGCATTTACTCAACTGAACGAACCAGTCGGCGGCAAACCGACCAGAGGTAAAACGAACGAAAGCGCGGCGCTAGAGGCCGCGCTAACGCTTGCAAGCCTGGGCCAATGCGGCTTCCCACGAACAATTCCCGGGCCACCGAGTCGGAATTTAAGAGGTAGAGCAGCAAACACTTCCAAGCTACCCGGAGGATTACCGATGAAGACCTTGAGTATTGCCACTGCCCTTTTCACCAGCCTGCTTGCGACTGGAGCAATGGCCAATCAGGAAGCCATGCAGGACGACGAAGACCTTGGCTTGTCAAGCACCGCCCAGGGCAGCGCAATGAATGAAAACCACCAGCGCGCCAATACGGCGAACATCAATAATGACCCTAAGACCCTCAAGCAGAAGATGGAAAACGAGGTGCAGGACGACTGGCGCGGCGATGCCGAGGAACGCCGCGAGGCAGACGTCAGCAAGCCGGAACAGCGCTGATCAGAAATGGGGTCAGAGTTCGAGGGGATAAGGCTGCACCAGCGCCTTGCCATACCCCTCGACAAACTCGCCCGGCATGCGCTTGGGCTTGCCGGTAGACAACTGAATGCAGACGAAGGTGGTTTGCGCGCGTAACAGCGTCACCCCGTCCGCCGGCCGGATCAGCTGGAAATTACGTTTCATCTTCAGTCGCTGATCGGAGTCCACGATCCAAGTGCCGAGCTGCAATTGATCGCCCTGATACGCAGCAGCCAAGTAGTCGATTTCGTGTCGCAGTACCGCCATCGCTCGATCAAGCCTACGGTAGTCGCCCAGCCCAAGCCCCAAATGCTGCGAATGCTGCCAGGCGCAAGTTTCCAGCCAAGTCACATAAACCGCATTGTTTGCGTGGCCGAGCTCGTCGATATGCTCGGATTGCACGTCAATATCGATGACGAATGAGTCAGCCTGGTCCCAGATCATGCGTACCCTCGCTGTGCAGTGCGCCGCAGATGCGGCCGAATCGCCTATTGGAAGCCACCCACCGCTCGATTGTCACGCATGCGGGCCGCATCTATGGCCCACCATTCAGCATGCCAGACCATGTCGCCCTGATGACGACACTCAAATTGCGGGCAAAACAAAAAGGGTCATTTCGTGAGAAATGACCCTTTGATGCCCAAAACGGGCAAAAAAAATGGCGTCCCCTAGGGGACTCGAACCCCTGTTACCGCCGTGAAAGGGCGGTGTCCTAGGCCACTAGACGAAGGGGACGAAACCTTCGATGAACAGACCGTAACCGCTACGACCCGTCGTGGATTGGTGGAGCTAGACGGGATCGAACCGTCGACCTCTTGCATGCCATGCAAGCGCTCTCCCAGCTGAGCTATAGCCCCGGATTTAATGTCTCTCGACTCGCCCCGCTCTCGCGTTGCGATTTTGAATAATGGCGTCCCCTAGGGGACTCGAACCCCTGTTACCGCCGTGAAAGGGCGGTGTCCTAGGCCACTAGACGAAGGGGACGCAAAGCCCTTCAAAGGCAACCGGCGTGAACCGGTGTGGCAATCGAGATTGGTGGAGCTAGACGGGATCGAACCGTCGACCTCTTGCATGCCATGCAAGCGCTCTCCCAGCTGAGCTATAGCCCCATCTCGAGGACGGGGCGCATATTAGGTGCGGCCTCTCGGAGTGTCAACGATATTTTTTCTGACCCCGAAGATTTTTTGGCATCAGAACAAATACTTACCGGCGACGAGTGGCAAACGCTGAACAGCTGCGGGACGGCGCCAACCGCGTCCCGAGAAGCCATCGCGGATCAAGCCATCGCGGCGAAGAGCTTTTCCCACTCTTTCACTTCTTTCTTCGAAGCGCCGCCCAATAGCTCCAACGCCTGGCGCAGACGGAAGCGGGTCAGGTCGGGCCCGATGATCTCCATGGCGTCGAGCACCGACACGGAGCTGGCCTGGCCTGTGATCGAGGCGAACATCAAGGGCATGACATCGCGCAACTTCAATTCGAGATGCGTCCCAACCATCTGGATACACTCGGTAATGCGCTCTTTGTCCCACTGCCGCAAGGCTTCCAGCTTCCACAGCGTCAGCTGCAATACCTGACGGACCTGAGTGGCGTCGAGCTTCTTGTGCTCGAACAATGCCGGATCAAGGTTCAGCGCGCCGGAAAAGAAGAAGCCTGCCAATGGCGCGATCTGGCTGAAGGTCTCGACGCGCTGCTGCACGTGGGGCGCGATCTTCATCATGTACTCGGGGTTGAACGCCCACCTCTGCACCTCGGCTGCGAACTGCTCGACTGGTAGCTCGCGCAGCCACTGACCATTGAGCCAGGACAGCTTCTCGACGTCGAAGATCGGCCCACCCAGAGAGACACGGTTGATGTCGAAGTGCTCGATCATTTCCGCCAGGGTGAATTTTTCGCGTTCGTCCGGCATCGACCAACCCATGCGGCCCAAGTAGTTGAGCATCGCTTCGGGCATGAAGCCCATGCGCTCGTAGAAGGTCACCGAAGTCGGGTTCTTGCGCTTGGAAAGCTTGCTCTTGTCCGGGTTGCGCAGCAGCGGCATATAGCAGAGCTGCGGCTGTTCCCAACCGAAATACTCGTACAACTTGATCAGTTTCGGCGCCGATGGCAGCCACTCCTCGCCGCGTAGCACATGGGTGATGCCCATCAGATGGTCGTCGACGACATTGGCCAGGAAGTAGGTCGGCAGGCCATCAGCCTTCATCAGCACCTGCATGTCCATGCGATCCCAGCCGATCTCGACCGTGCCGCGGAGCATGTCACTGACCTGGCACACGCCCTCGCTCGGGACCTTCATTCGGATCACGTGCGACTCGCCCGCCGCGATACGCTGTTGCGCGGTTTCGGCCGGGATGTGCATGCAATGCCCGTCGTAGCGCGGCGTTTCCTTGTTGGCCATCTGCTCGGCACGCACCTGATCCAGGCGCTCGGCACTGCAAAAGCACGGGAACGCATGTCCCTTGGTGACCAGCTCGTCCGAATACTTCTTGTAGATCTCGCCGCGCTCGCTCTGCCGATAGGGCCCGTGCGGGCCGCCCACGTCCGGGCCTTCGTCCCACTCGATGCCCAACCAACGCAGCGCGTCATAGATCTGCTGTTCCGACTCGCGCGTGGAGCGCAACTGGTCGGTGTCCTCAATGCGCAGGATGAACTGGCCGCCGTGCTGGCGCGCAAAGCATAGGTTGAACAGCGCGATATAAGCGGTGCCGACATGCGGATCGCCGGTAGGGGATGGTGCGATACGGGTGCGAACGGTGGTCATGATGTTCTCGAATCAAGGCACAGGAAGACACGGCGGCTGCGATAGCCGGCTCGGTCGGCTGGGTCAGCGCGTGTAAAGGCGCGATGTTAACAGGCGCGCATCCACCGGCTCCACCAGACGGCCTTCCGCAACTGGCAACGAGTGCATCAGAAAATCAAGAAACGCCGTGACCTTCATCGCCTGAAAACGCCGCGAGGGATACACCGCATACACCTCGCCGATCGGCAGATCGACATCTGGGAGAAGCTCGACCAGATGACCTTCACGCACCTCCTGGTCGGTGATCATGGTCGGTAGCGCCGCGATGCCTGCGCCCGCCAGTGCAGCCTCGCGGGCAAAGGTGATGTTGTTGCAGGTCAGCACCCGGCGGCAACTGACGTTCTGTTCGAGGATCGGCCAGTAGCGCACCGGGTCGCGCGACAGAGTGATCGCACGGTGGCTGGCGAGATCCTCCGCCCGAGTGGGCACGCCATGCTGGGCCAGATATTCCGGACTGGCGCAGAGTCGCCGCCGGGTCTCGAAGAGCTTGCGCCCGATCAAACTGGAGTCCTGGGGTTGTCCCACCGAGATGACGATGTCGACACCCTCCTCTACCGGATCGATGTGCCTCGATGCCAGTTCCACTTCGGCATTGATCTCCGGATACAAGCGCATGAAATCACCCAGCACTCGGCCCAAGATCCACTGACCGAATTCGATCGGCGCGGAGATTCGCAGCAGCCCGGCCGGCACCTGCTGCAATTGCATGACGGCCTGCTCGGCTTCGGCGAAATCGACCATGATCTGCCGACAGCGCTCGTAGTACGCCTGCCCCACCTCGGTCAGCCGCAAGCGCCGCGTGGTGCGGTTGATCAACCGCACGCCTAACCGCTCTTCGAGCTGGACGATACGACGGCTTACCGTTGACTTCTGCATGGCCAGGCTCGAGGCCGCCTGGGTAAAACTGTGGCACTCGACCACACGAGTGAAGATCAGCGCGTCATCCAGACCCATTGCATTGTTCCGTATTTGCAACAAAGTTTCGCAATTGTAACGGGTTATTACTCAAGCGGAACGCTGCTAGATTGCCCGGCTCACTCCGCCAACGAGCGACCCCATGTCCGCCCAGCTGAAACGCCGATTGATCATCTTCGTTGCCCTTGTACTGCTGGTCGCAGCCGGGTTCTTCGCTCAATGGTATTTCGTTGGTCGTCATTACGAACACACCGACAACGCCTATGTACAAGGTGAAATCACACGGATTTCCAGCCAGCTCGCCGCGCGTATCGAACAGGTCCACGTGCAGGATAATCAGCATGTGCAACCAGGTGATTTGTTGGTCAGCCTTGAACCAGGCGACTTCCGCCTCGCCCTGGAGCAGGCCAGGGCCAACCTGGCGATTCGTGAAGCTGAACTCACCCAGGCACGCAGCCGCCTGGCGCAGCAGAGCAGCCTAATCGCCGCCAGTCAGGCTTCGGTTGGCGCGGCTCAGGCAAATCTGGAACGCAGCCAGACGGACCTGTCGCGCGTCGAAGCGCTACGAAAGCCCGGCTTCATCTCCGAAGAACGCGTCACCACGCTGTCTGCCGACGCAAAGGTCGCCCGCTCGCAGCGACAGAAAGCCGAAGCCGACCTGGCAGCGCAACGCCAGCAGGTCGACGCGCTGGAAGCGGACGTCAAACGTCTGGACGCGCAAATTGGCAGCGCTCGAGCCGAAATCGAGCAAGCCGAGCTGAACCTGGGCCGTACGGAAATTCGCTCGCCGATCAGCGGGATCGTCGGGCAGCGTTCAGCGCGCAACGGCCAATACGTGCCGGTCGGTGCCTACCTGATGTCGATCGTTCCCGACGAGGAAATCTGGGTGCAGGCCAATTTCAAGGAAACCCAGATTGGCCGGATGCAGGTTGGACAAAACGCCGAACTTACCTTCGACACCTACCCTGACACGCCCATCGATGCCCGAGTCGAAAGCCTGTTCCCCGCCTCCGGCGCGCAGTTCAGCCTGCTGCCGCCGGACAATGCCACCGGTAACTTCACCAAGGTGGTGCAGCGCATTCCGGTCAAGCTGACCTTTGCCAGCGATAACCCGCTCAAGGGCCGTATCCGCCCCGGCATGTCGGTGGACGTGAAGATCGACATCCGTGGCCGCTGATGCCCTGATCCGGCCGGTCGGCGAGCCTAGCCGACGCGACTGGATTGCCGTGATGAGCGCCATGCTTGGCGCCTTCATGGCGGTGCTGGATATCCAGATCACCAACTCTTCGCTGAAGGACATCCAGGGCGCGTTGTCCGCCACGCTGGAGGAAGGCTCCTGGATCTCCACCTCTTATCTGGTAGCGGAAATCATCATGATTCCGCTCACCGCCTGGCTGGTGCAGCTGCTCTCTGCGCGGCGTCTGGCGGTCTGGGTATCGATCGGTTTTCTGATCTCGTCATTGCTCTGTTCCTTTGCCTGGAACCTGGAAAGCATGATCGTGTTTCGCGCACTGCAGGGCTTCACCGGCGGCGCGCTGATCCCGCTGGCCTTCACCCTGACGCTGATCAAGCTGCCGGACCATCATCGCGCCAAGGGCATGGCGCTGTTCGCCATCACCGCGACCTTTGCACCCTCGATCGGACCCACACTGGGCGGCTGGCTCACCGAGAGCTGGGGTTGGGAATACATTTTCTACATCAACGTGCCGCCCGGGCTGCTGATGATCGCGGGCCTGCTGTACGGTCTGGAGAAAAAGCCGCCGCACTGGGAACTGCTGAAAAGCACCGACTATGCCGGCATCGTCACGCTGGCGATGGGGCTGGGATGCCTACAGGTATTTCTCGAAGAAGGACATCGCAAGGACTGGCTGGAATCGACCCTGATCGTCCAGCTGGGCTCGGTGGCAGTGGTCAGTCTGATTCTTTTTGTGATCCTGCAGCTGTCGCGGCCTAACCCGCTGATCAACCTGGGAATCCTGCGTGAGCGCAACTTCGGTCTGACCAGCATCGCCAGCCTAGGCATGGGACTCGGGCTTTATGGATCGATCTATCTGCTACCGCTGTACCTGGCGCAGATTCAGAACTACAACGCGCTGCAGATCGGCCAGGTCATCATGTGGATGGGCATTCCGCAGCTGTTCCTGATTCCACTGGTGCCCAAGCTGATGAAGATTATTCCGCCAAAGCTGTTATGCGCGGCAGGCTTCGCGCTGTTCGGCATCTCCAGCTTTGCCTCCGGCGCACTCAATCCGGACTTTGGCGGCGACCAGTTCCACCCGATCCAGATCATCCGAGCGCTCGGCCAACCAATGATCATGGTCACCATCTCCTTGATCGCCACGGCCTACATCCAGCCGCAGGATGCCGGCTCAGCGTCCAGCCTGTTCAACATTCTGCGCAACCTCGGCGGCGCGATTGGCATCGCTTTGCTGGCGACGCTGCTGGACAGTCGCGCGAAGATCTATTTTGACTATCTGCGCGAGTCGGTGGGGCCGAGCAACCCTGCTGTTGCGGAGCGGCTGATCGCGCTAACTCAGCAGCTGGGCAGCGAGCAGGCCGCACTAGGGCGGATCAGCGAGATCACTCATCAGCAGGCGATGATCATGGCGTACAACGACGCCTTCCACTTCGTCGGCATCGCGCTAGCAGTCAGCATGGTTGCTGTGCTGCTGACGCGGCGGCTGCCTGACGACATCAAAGGTGGCGCAGCCCACTGAGACCGGAAGGTGGTATTTCGCCAAGGGTAACGGGCAAACAAGTCGACCGCTGCAGCAGCGCTAGGCACTTAACGGGACAGGTTCATCCGCCCCGAGACATTCAGCGATGAGTCGAGAATGTTAAACCTGAAGCAACCTCTCGCGTAGCTTGTGGATCTCGTCGCGCGTCTGCGCGGCGGCTTCGAATTCCAGATCGCGCGCATAGGCGAGCATCTTTTCTTCCAGCTGGCGAATCCGTTTGGTGATCTCGCTCGGTGAGCGGAGTTCGTTCTCGTAGCGCGCCGCTTCTTCCGCCGCTTTGGCTTCGCCGCGACGCTTCTTGCTGCGCGAACCCGGCACAGTGGCGCCTTCCAGGATGTCCTGAACGTCCTTGAACACACCCTGCGGGACGATACCGTTGGCTTCGTTGAAGGCGATTTGCTTGTTACGCCGGCGCTCGGTCTCGCCGATGGCCCGCTCCATCGAGCCGGTTATTCTGTCGGCATACAGAATGGCCCGGCCGTTGAGATTACGCGCCGCACGGCCGATGGTCTGGATCAGCGAGCGCTCGGAGCGCAGGAAGCCTTCCTTGTCCGCATCGAGGATCGCCACCAGCGACACCTCGGGCATGTCCAAGCCCTCACGCAGCAGGTTGATGCCTACCAGGACGTCGAACACGCCCAGGCGCAGGTCACGGATGATCTCGACCCGCTCCACGGTATCGATGTCCGAGTGCAGGTAGCGCACCCGCGCGCCGTGATCGCCGAGGTAGTCGGTGAGATCCTCAGCCATTCGCTTGGTCAGCGTCGTAACCAGCACACGCTCTTCCTTGACCACACACTTGTTGATTTCCGAAAGCAGATCGTCGACCTGCGTCAGCGCCGGGCGTATCTCGATCTGAGGGTCGACCAGCCCGGTAGGCCTTACCAGCTGTTCGATCACTCGCCCTGCGTGCTCAGCCTCGTAAGGTCCGGGCGTCGCCGAGACGAAGATCGTCTGTGGACTGATCGCCTCCCACTCATCGAAACGCATCGGTCGATTATCCAGCGCCGATGGCAGACGGAAGCCGTATTCGACCAGCGTCTCCTTGCGTGAGCGGTCGCCTTTGTACATGGCGCCGACCTGCGGAACGCTCACGTGGGACTCGTCTATCACCAGCAGCGCATCGGCTGGTAGATAGTCATAAAGCGTCGGTGGGGCCTCGCCAGAGTCGCGCCCGGACAAATAGCGCGAGTAGTTCTCGATGCCGTTGCAATAACCCAGCTCCATGATCATTTCCAGATCGAAACGGGTGCGTTGCTCGAGTCGCTGCGCCTCCACCAACTTGTTGTTGCTGCGCAGGTAATCGAGGCGATCTTTGAGCTCCACCTTAATGTTCTCGATGGCGTCGAGCAGGGTCTCGCGCGGCGTCACGTAGTGGCTCTTGGGGTAGAAGGTGAAGCGCGGCAGCTTGCGGATCACCTCGCCGGTCAAGGGATCGAAGGCAGACAGGCTTTCCACTTCGTCATCGAACAGCTCGATGCGCACCGCTTCCAGGTCCGATTCGGCCGGATAGACATCGATCACATCGCCACGCACGCGAAAGGTCGCACGGGCGAAATCCATTTCATTGCGGGTGTACTGCAGCCCGGTGAGTCTGCGCAGCAGCTCACGCTGATCCAGGCGATCGCCTCGATCGATGTGGAGCACCATTTTCAGGTAGGTTTCAGGGCTACCCAAGCCGTAGATGCACGAAACAGTAGTGACGATGATCGCGTCCGACCGCTCCAGCAGCGCCTTGGTCGCTGATAAACGCATCTGCTCGATATGGTCGTTGATCGAAGCATCCTTCTCGATGAAGGTATCGGACGACGGCACATAGGCTTCTGGCTGGTAGTAATCGTAGTAGGAGACGAAATACTCAACCGCGTTGTTCGGGAAGAACGCCTTGAATTCCCCATAGAGCTGAGCTGCAAGCGTCTTGTTTGGCGCAAGCACCAGCGTGGGCCGCTGCACGTGGGCGATCACGTTGGCGATGCTGAAGGTCTTGCCCGACCCCGTTACACCGAGCAACGTCTGGTGCGACAAGCCGGCCTCGATGCCTTCGATCATCTGCCGAATGGCTTCAGGCTGGTCTCCGGCTGGCTTGAAGCGCGTGACCAATTCGAACTGCGACATATCGACCTCTTCAGATAGCGAGACGACTCGAAAATGAATATTCGAGCCGCTATGGCGATGTTTCCAGACGTGCAACGTGCTGCTGGCGACGCGGCGCGCAGCAACCACAACCCCTTTCAATGCGGGCTCGCCCAGCGATATCAAGTGCTCGGGCGACGAGCAGGCAAAGCCAGGAAAACTCGCGGCCTCCGCTGGGCTTAAACCGACAGAAAAACCGCCCTAGCATATCGCGGCACAGGGCCAGTCCCGTTATACTCTTGCCCCGTTTGCGCACCGCCCTCAGCGCGAAGCGAGGGTGCTGCATCAGTCACCTCCTCTCTTCGAGCCTCCCCATCATGAGTTTGTTCTCCGCTGTCGAAATGGCGCCGCGCGATCCGATCCTCGGCCTCAATGAAGCCTTCAATGCCGACACTCGGCAGAACAAGGTCAACCTGGGGGTGGGCGTCTACTACAACGAAGAAGGCCGAATTCCCCTGCTGCGCGCGGTGGCCGCCGCCGAGATGGCGCGTCTGGAGCTGAATGCACCGCGCGGCTATCTGCCCATCGAGGGCATCGCCAGTTATGACATGGCTGTACAGGGCTTGCTGTTCGGTGCCGACTCGTCGCTGGTTGCCGATGGCCGCGTGGTTACTACGCAGGCGTTGGGCGGCACTGGCGCGTTGAAGATCGGCGCGGATTTCCTCAAGCGCATGCTGCCCGATGCGGTCGTCGCCATCACCAATCCAAGCTGGGAAAACCACCGCGCACTGTTCGAGGCTGCCGGCTTTCCCGTGCAGAACTATAGCTATTACGACGCGGCCAGCCATGGCATCGACCGCGCCGGCATGCTTGAAGACCTGAAAAACCTGCCGCCCCGCTCGATCGTTGTGCTGCACGCCTGCTGCCACAACCCGACCGGCGTCGACCTGCAGCCAGAGGACTGGAAGCAGATCCTCGAAGTGCTGCGCGCCAATGATCACGTGCCGTTTATCGACATCGCCTATCAGGGCTTCGGTGACAACATCGAGGAGGATGCCGCTGCCGTGCGCCTGTTCGCCGACTCAGGCATGAGCTTCTTTGTATCGAGCTCCTTCTCCAAGTCATTCTCGCTATATGGCGAGCGCGTCGGCGCGCTGTCGATGGTGACCCAGAACCGCGACGAGTCGGCCCGAGTCCTGTCACAGATCAAGCGCGTGATCCGCACCAACTATTCCAACCCGCCAACCCATGGCGCGACCGTGGTGTCTGCCGTACTCAACAGCCCTGAGCTGCGCGCCATGTGGGAAACCGAGCTGGGCGAGATGCGCACCCGCATCCAGGACATGCGTCTGACCATGGTTCGACAGCTGGCTGAAAAAGGCGCCAAGCAGGATTTCAGCTTTGTCGCCAAGCAACGCGGGATGTTCTCCTACTCAGGCCTGACCGCCGCCCAGGTCGAGCGCCTGCGCGTCGAGTTCGGCGTCTATGCGATCGGCACCGGGCGCATCTGTGCCGCAGCACTGAACCACAGCAATCTGGACCACGTGACTGACGCGATCGTGCAGGTTCTCTGAGCTGCCGAGGGTTGACTTCCCCTTAGTTATCATTAGGATACGCACCGCTGTTCCGCGATAGCTCAGTCGGTAGAGCAAATGACTGTTAATCATTGGGTCCCTGGTTCGAGTCCAGGTCGCGGAGCCAACTTCAAAGCCTCAGGTGAAAACCTGGGGCTTTTTTGTTTCCCTCGGACTCTCACCAGGGACCCTGTCCCAGGTGATTCGCTCCGCTCACCCCTTCGGGGCCGCGCTGAAGCGCGTTCTGCTGCGCAGTCGAGTCCAGGTCGCGGAGCCAACTTCAAAGCCTCAGGTGAAAATCTGGGGCTTTTTTTGTCTCCGTCGGACTCTCACCAGGGACGCTGTCCCAGGTGATTCGCTTCGCTCACCCCTTCGGGGCCGCGCTGAAGCGCGTTCTGCTGCGCAGTCGAGTCCAGGTCGCGGAGCCAAATTCAAAGCTTCAGGTGAAAATTTGGGGCTTTTCGTTTCCTTCGGACCCTTACTAGGACGCTGTCCCAGGTGATTCGCTTCGCTCACCGCTTCGGGGCCGCGCTGAAGCGCGTTCTGCTGCGCAGTCGAGCCCAGGTCGCGGAGCCAACTTCAAAGCATCAGACCAGTGCCCGGGCTTTACTTTGTAGGCGCTAACCTCCCACGCCCCACCAACAACGGTCTGTAGGAGCTCGCTTGCTGGCGAACCGAACACAGCCGTTATGCCGAACCGCATCACCACTGATCGCGAGCAAGCTCGCTCCTACAATGCGTACTCGGCGAACCAATTCTCACACAGAGCTGACACCGGAAACTAAAACGCCCCGCATATGCGGGGCGTTTGGAACGCAAGGATCTGTTATTCCTTGGCAGCCTCGACAGCCTCTTCGACAGCTTCCGGTGGAGGCGTCGCTTCATCCTCTTCACCCTTGATGCCTAGGAGCTCAAGGTCGAAGACCAGAACGGAGTTGGCAGGAATCAGCGGGCTCGGGCTCTGCTCGCCATAGGCGAGTTCGCTCGGAATATACAGCTTGTACTTTTCGCCGACATGCATCAGTTGCAGCCCTTCGACCCAGCCTGGAATCACGCCGCTGACAGGAAGATCGATTGGGGTGCCACGCTTGATTGAGCTATCGAAGACCGTGCCGTCAGTCAGGCTGCCCTCGTAGTGGACAGTGACGACATCGTCCGGACCCGGCTGGGCGCCGTCGGCCTCTTTGATCACTTCGTACTGCAGGCCAGATTCGGTGGTCTTAACGCCTTCACGCTTGGCGTTTTCTTCCAAGAATTTCTTGCCAGCGGCGACGGATTCCTTGTTCATCTCGACCATGCGCTCTTCGGCACGAGTCTGCAGATAAGCGAAGGCTTCCATCAGCTCTTCATCGGTCAGCTTCTGATCTTTCTTGCCGATAGCATCATCGATGCCTTGCGCGACGGCCGTCGAATCCAGATCAGCCAAGCCTTCCTGTGCCAGGCTCTTGCCCATATTCAGGCCGATGCCATAGGAGGCTTTCTGCGCTGGCGTTTCCAGCTTAGCGCTGGTTTCCGAATCACAGCCCGCCAGGACCAGGCCAACCAGAGCTATCGCCGACGCCAAACGTTGAGGTCTCATTCTGTTTCCTTATTACCCAAGAAGTGGTGCAAAAACATTGCCGGAGCTTAGCAGCGAGCTCGGACAGTGGCTACCGAGCACACCGCGCTAATAGGTAAAGACAGTGAAAAGTACAGAAGTGCCGCACGAAACGGCGAAACAGCGAAACAGCGAAACAGCGAAACAGCGAAACAGCGAAACAGCGAAACAGCGAAACAGCGAAACAGACGGAAGTGAAATTCGAGGGCAAAAAAAAAGCGACCCTAAGGTCGCTTTTTTCGGGCCATCAAGGCGTTCAGTGGTCCTTGATGGCAAATATGGCGCAGCGGACGGGACTCGAACCCGCGACCCCCGGCGTGACAGGCCGGTATTCTAACCGACTGAACTACCGCTGCGCTAAACCTCGAGTGGTGGGTGATGACGGGATCGAACCGCCGACCCTCTGCTTGTAAGGCAGATGCTCTCCCAGCTGAGCTAATCACCCGTTTGCTCTCGAAGTGGGGCGCATTCTAGAGAGGGATCTGGACCTTGGCAACCCCCTTTTGAAAAAAAAATTGAAGAACTTACAAAGACTTAGGAAACCCTCTGTTTAAGCCCTGTTTTTGTGGTTTCCATCGGCATTGCCCTTGCGCAGGGTTGGCCTGCGTTCGCCGGAGGGGAATAATGCGCGCTTTGCTTTTACCGGAGTTTCAAATCGCCATGTGGTTTCGCAACCTGCTCGTCTACCGTCTCACCCAGAACGTCCCTTTCGATGTCGAGACACTTGAAGCTGCATTGGCCGCCAAGCCCGCGCGCCCCTGCGCCAGCCAGGAACTGAGCACCTACGGTTTCGTTGCCCCCTTTGGCAAAGGCGAAGATGCGCCGCTGGTGCATGCCAGCCAGGGCTTCTTGCTCATCTCCACGCGCAAGGAAGAGCGCATCCTACCCGGCAGCGTGGTTAAGGACGCACTGAAGGAAAAGGTCGACGAGATCGAAAACGAGCAAATGCGCAAGGTCTACAAGAAAGAGCGCGAGCAGTTGAAGGACGACATCATCCAAGCCTTCCTGCCGCGCGCCTTCATCCGCAAGTCCGGCACCTTCGCCGCCATCGCGCCGGAACAAGGCTTGATCCTGGTCGACGCTTCCAGCCCCAAGCGCGCCGAAGACCTTCTTTCCACGCTGCGTGAAGCCATTGGTTCGCTGCCGGTTCGCCCGCTGACTGTGAAAATTGCCCCTTCTGCCACCATGACCGACTGGGTCAAGACGCAGAAAGCCGCGGACGACTTCTTTGTCCTCGACGAGTGCGAGCTGCGCGACACCCATGAAGACGGCGGCGTTGTGCGCTGCAAGCGCCAGGACCTGACCAGCGACGAAATCCAACAACACCTGGAAGTCGGCAAGCAGGTCACGCAACTGTCGCTGGGCTGGCAGGACAAGCTGTCCTTCGTGCTTGATGACAAGATGGTGATCAAGCGCCTGCGCTTTGAAGAGCTGTTGCAGGACCAGGCCGAACAGGACGGAGGTGATGACGACCTCGGCCAGCAGGACGCCAGCTTCCTGCTGATGATGCTGACCTTTAAAGAGTTTCTTCCCGCACTGTTCGAAGCCCTGGGTGGAGAGGAGATCCCGCAAGGCATCTAAACTGCCTCAGCGCCGGCAGTTGATGCTGACGGCGCCCCTTCCATAACTACAAGGTAAGTCCGATGCGCGCCCTCGCCTCCCTCAGCCGCTTTGTCGGCAATACCTTCGCCCTCTGGGTCCTGCTGTTCGCCGTTCTTGCCTTCTTCCAGCCCAGCTGGTTCCTGCCCGCCACCGCCTGGATCGTGCCATTGCTGGGGCTGATCATGTTCGGCATGGGCCTGACGCTGAAAGCCGCGGATTTCGCTGAAGTTGCCCGACGTCCACTCTGGGTCGCGCTGGGTGTCGGCGCGCAATTTCTGATCATGCCTGCTCTCGCCTGGGGACTCTGCACCTTGCTGGGCTTGCCGGCGGAAATCGCTGTCGGCGTGATTCTCGTCGGCTGCTGTCCGGGCGGTACCGCCTCGAACGTGATCGCCTGGTTTTCCCGTGGTGACGTCGCGCTGTCAGTCGCGATCACCGCCGTGACCACACTGCTCGCCCCGCTGGTAACGCCTGCTTTGATCTGGCTGCTGGCATCGGCCTGGCTGCCGGTCAACTTTGGCGCGCTGTTCATGTCCATCGTGCAGATTGTTCTACTGCCTATAGCCCTCGGCCTGATCGCACGCCGTTTTCTGGGCAACCGGGTGCATCAGGTTGTCGATATCCTGCCGCTGGTTTCGGTAGTCAGCATCGTGATCATCGTCGCCGCCGTGGTTGCCGCCAGCCAGGCGAAGATCGCCGAGTCTGGTCTGTTGATCATGGCGGTTGTGGTGCTGCACAACAGCCTTGGCCTCGGCATCGGCTACCTGGTCGGACGACTGTTCGGCCTGCCACTGGCGCAGCGCAAAACCCTTTCGATCGAAGTAGGCATGCAGAACTCGGGCCTCGGTGCAGCTCTGGCCAGTGCGCACTTCTCACCACTTGCAGCAGTGCCCAGCGCGCTGTTCAGCGTCTGGCACAACCTGTCCGGTGCACTGCTGGCGACGGTCTATCGGAGGATGAAAGACGACGGCCCGGACGCGCGCTGACGCGGCCGCCGGTCCGGCGCTCTTGCCCGGACCGGCTCGCTGTGGACAATAACGCCCGCTGAGGACGACCTCAGGCTGTACACACTCACCGGGGACGGCCCCGCCTAATTACCGTCCTGTCGAGGTGCGTATGTCCTGGGTCATTCTGTTTTTTGCCGGTCTGTTCGAGATTGGCTGGGCCGTTGGGCTGAAGTTCACCGAGGGATTCACCCGCCCTCTTCCCACATTGCTTACTGTCGCTGCGATGGCCGCCAGCCTGGGCCTGCTCGGGCTTGCCATGAAGGATTTGCCGCTGGGCACCGCCTACGCCGTCTGGACTGGAGTCGGTGCAGTGGGAACGGTGATCGCCGGCATCGTCTTGTTCGGGGAATCGATGAGCCTGTTTCGCCTCGGCAGCGTGCTATTGATCTGCACCGGACTGCTTGGCCTGAAGCTCAGTCATTGAAGCCGCATGACAGCTGGCCGACCGCCAGCTGTCATGTGCGATTAGCTAAATATCGCGCTCAGCCGAACAGTGCCGGCTCCCGATAGTGCCGGTCACAAGCCTGACCATCGACCCGGAACAGGTGGCATTTGGCGGCCAACAGCCCCGTTGCGTAGGCCTGCCCCACCGCCACGCGGCGGTTACCGTCACTGGCAACCGCCACCATCTCGCCCACGCCTTCGAAGTTCAGATGCAGCAGATTGTGGTCGCCGAGGCGCTCGGCCACTGCAATCTCGCCATGGAAGACGAAATCAGCCTGCTCGGGGTCAACGAAATGTTCTGGCCGAACACCCAAGGTCAGGGCATCGCCTGGAGCAACCTGACTGCCGTCGACAGGTAGCTGTAACGCGCTGCCCCCTGGCATCGCGACCTCCACCGACTCCGCATCGGCGCGTATCACCTTTACCGGCAGGAAATTCATTTGCGGAGAACCGATGAAGCCCGCTACGAACTGGTTCTTCGGATAGTGATACAGCTCCAGCGGCGGCCCGACCTGAGCGATGCGGCCGGCGTTAAGCACGACGATCTTGTCCGCCAGCGTCATGGCTTCGACCTGATCGTGCGTGACATAGATCATCGTGGACTGCAGTCGCTGGTGCAGGCGCGAGATCTCGATACGCATCTGCACGCGGAGAAAAGCGTCGAGGTTCGACAACGGCTCGTCGAACAGAAATACCTTCGGTTCCCGCACCATGGTCCGGCCGATGGCGACGCGCTGGCGCTGACCGCCGGACAGATCCTTGGGTTTGCGATCAAGCATCTGATCGAGCTGAAGAATTTTCGCCACCGAGTCGACGCGACGCTTGATTTCGGCCTTGTCGATCTTCGCCAGCTTCAGACCGAACGCCATGTTTTCCGCGACATTCATATGCGGGTAGAGCGCATAGGACTGGAACACCATGCCCACTGAACGATCCATGGGCGGCAGCTCATTGACCCGCTCGCCATCGATGCGCAGCTCCCCGTCCGTGATGTCCTCCAACCCGGCAATCAGTCGCAACAGTGTCGACTTGCCACAACCGGACGGGCCCACGAACACCACAAATTCGCCGTCAGCAATATCCAGATCGATATTGCGGGTGATAGGGACGTCATCAAAGCTCTTGCAGATATTCCGCAGGGTTACGCTGGCCATTATTGTTGTTCTCCTTCAAACAGCCGCCACGACGCATCGCGGCAAGCGAAACGGGCGACAGCAACCCGGTCGAAACGGACCAGACGCCCGTCTCAACCGACTCGCTCAGCCAAGCCGGCGTGCAAATCCGAATCCATGCGCCGGCAAATGTACGCCGTGCCCCTCGAAAACGGCTGATGCCGAGGGCACGTCGAGGCCTTCGACCGGAGCCGACAGATCAAAGTGCCGTGCGCTATCGCCCATATTGAACAGACATACCCAAACCTCATCGTCCAGGCGGCGCTCGTACACCAACAGCGCATCGTCATGGTAAACGGTGCGCATACTGCCTTCGATCAACAAGCGCTGGTCCTGACGCCATGCAAGAAACCGGCGATAGATGCTGAGCATCGAATTCGGGTCCTGCTCCTGGGCGGCCACCGACATCGGCAAGTGACGATCGGCCATCGGCAGCCAGGGCTGTTCCCGGCTGAAGCCGCCGTGCTGGTCCTGATCGTGCCAGGGCATCGGCGTGCGGCAACCGTCGCGGCCCTTGAATTCCGGCCAGAAGCGAATGCCGTAAGGATCGACCAGCTGCTCGAATTGCAGCTCGGCCTCATCCAACCCCAGCTCCTCGCCCTGATAAAGGCACACGCTGCCGCGCATGGTCAGTAGCATTGCCATGAACATGCGGCCGCGCGCCAGATCGGGTTGGTTGGCCAGCGCCCAGCGACTCATTACCCGCACCACATCGTGGTTGCCGATGGACCAGCACGGCCAGCCGTCTACCAACTCGCGTTCCACGCAGTCGATGGTGTGCCGCAGAAAACCCGGGCTGCACTGTTCGGTCAGCAGATCGAAGGAGTACGCCATGTGCAGCGTGTCGCTGCCTCCCGTGTAAGCGGCCATGGTGCTCAACGAATGGTCGCAACCGATTTCGGCCACCGTGGCGCTGCCCGGGTAGCGTTCCAGCAACTGGCGAATACGCCGCAGAAAGTCGAGGTTTTCCGGCTGGGTCTTGTCGTACACGTGCTTCTGGAAGGCATAAGGATTGTCGGCGCGAACGCCGATGCTGCCTTCGCGAATGTCATGGTTCGGCGGGTTGTCGCGCAGTTCGCGGTCGTGAAAATAGAAGTTCGCCGCGTCCAGACGGAAGCCGTCGACGCCGAGTTTCAACCAGAACTCCATGTCCTCGAGCAGCTGTTGCTGCACCGCTTCGCAATGGAAGTTGAGGTCTGGCTGGCTGGAGAGGAAGTTGTGCAGGTAGTACTGCTTGCGGCGGCTGTCCCAGGTCCAGGCGGCACCGCCGAAGACCGACAGCCAATTGTTGGGCACGGTGCCGTCGTCTTTCGGATCGGCCCAGACGTACCAGTCGGCTTTGTCGTTGTCGCGGCTCGAGCGGCTTTCCTTGAACCAGGCGTGCTGATCGGACGAGTGATTGAGTACCTGATCGATGAGGATGCGAATGCCGCGCGCATGAGCAACGTCGATGACCTGTTTGAAGTCTTCCAGCGTGCCAAACAGCGGATCTACGCCGCGGTAATCGGACACGTCGTAGCCGAAGTCCTTCATGGGCGAGGTGAAGAACGGCGACAGCCAGATGGCATCAACGTTGAGGCTGGCGATGTAGTCGATCTTCTCGACCACACCGAGCAGATCGCCGACCCCGTCGCCGTTGCTGTCGAAAAAGCTGCGCGGGTAAACCTGATATATGACGCCGCCGCGCCACCAGTCATTGCGATTCATACAACCAACCTTCGATGTTTGGGGAACACGCCGCCACTCTAGGTGCGTCATCCCGCCGCAACATCCTCCCGGCAGCGTAATACCGAGGCGTATGGCTCGGGCGTAGAGGCGGCCGGAGCGGGGGGCGTAGAGCGGGCCGCCGGGAGTCGCATATAGCCGCGCCCGTCATTCGTCATAAAAATGTCGACAAACAAGCGAATCGACACTTATCTGTCACGAGCGGCATTTAGGATCGATGCAGTTCCAGGACTGATCCGCAGTAGCCGCCGCCCAGCAGACCTGCGCAGCCGCCCAGTCAGGAGCGACACGCATCCAAAATCCATGGAGAGATGAAATGTTCAAGTGCAAGCCCCTCGCAGCCGCCATCATCGCGATTCTGGCCACTCAGGCTCACGCCCAAGACAACAGCGCAGAACAGAATCAGACCGGTGCCGACAACATTGTCGAAGTGACTCAGACTGGTGGTCAGGACAACATTTCCTACCAGGCCCAGACCGGCGCCAGCAACGACGGCATGGTGACCCAGACTCAGGCCACGATGTCCGATGCCGTGCAGACGCAAACTGGCGACCTGAACCGCGCGGACATCGTGCAGTCCTCGACCGTGCAGAGCGAAGCCATCCAGCTGCAAAGTGGCGACAACCATGATGCGAGCATTGTCCAGAGCGACTCCACCGGCGCCACCGCTCGCCAGTACCAGGAGGGCAGTTTCAATACTGCGTACACCGAGCAGACCGCCGCTGATCTGAGCACCGCTGTGATCGATCAGAACGGCAACGACAACTTCGCCGAATCGATCCAGACCAACACAGAGCTGAGCGTTTCGGAACAGCGTCAAGTCGGCAACGACAACACCTCGCTGGTCTGGCAGGAAAATGGCGCGCGCAACGACGGCGTGGTTAATCAGGAAGGCAACGACAACGACGCCACTGTTTATCAGATGGACGTTTCTGACTCCGTGGCTAATATCGACCAGCAGGGTGATATGCAGGTCGCGTCCGTCACCCAGGAAGGCGCCGAGCATAGCGCTGATATCCGGTCCAACGGCCTGCAGAACGAAGCCTACATCGACCAGAGCGGCTCGCTGCAGACCGCGTCGATCTTCCAAGACGGCACCGCCAACAGCGCCGACATCTTCCAGGCTGGCGATAGCAACACCGCCAGCACCGAGCAGACCGGCAACAACAACTATGCCATCGTCGATCAAGACGGCAGCATGATGACTGCTTCGCTGCAGCAGAACGGGCAGTTCAACGAGGCTTACGTCACTCAGGAAGGCACCGATCAGCTGATCGACTTCGCCCAGGATGGCTCTGACAACCTGCTCACCGCCAACCAGAGCGGCAACGGCAACGAGCTGACCGGTTCCAGCTACGGCGACAACAACCGCGTGGACGTGATGCAGGGCGGCGACCTCAACGTGGCCGACATCCAGCAGATCTATGGCTCGGACAACGAAGTCAGCCTGACCCAGGACGGCCAGGACAACATGGCCACCGTGCTTCAGGGCGGCGTAGGCAACCAGGCGATGCTGATGCAGAGCGGCATGGGCGACTCGGCAATCGTTTCGCAGATGGGCTCGGGCAACATGGCCACCGTGACTCAGCAGTAAGCAGTGCCGGCAGCCGGCCCAGCGCCGGCTGCCATTCTCACGTCTATCAGCGACTACGGGCCGGATTGCCTACGACTGTCGTCCCCGCCGCCACATCCCGAGTCACCACGCTGCCCGCTCCGATCACGGCGTCATCGCCGATGGTTACGCCCGGCAGGATGATCGCGCCACCGCCAATCCAGACGTTCTCCCCAATCACCACCGGACGGCCGAATTCCAGGCCGCTGCGGCGCTCTTCCGCGCTTCGTGGATGGTCCGCCGCGTAAATCTGCGTAGCTGGCCCGATCTGCGTCCCCGAACCGATGCGCACCTCGACCACGTCGAGAATCACACAGTTGAAGTTGAAGAACACATCGTCGCCGAGGTGAATGTTGTAGCCGTAGTCGCAATGAAACGGCGGCCGGATCACAGCGCCTTCGCCTACGCTTCCTAAAAGCTCTTTCAGCAAGTTACGGCGCACCGCCGGTGTTTCGCCGAGCGCTGCGTTGTAACGCACCATCCAGGCTTTGGCGGCGGCTTGATCAGCCTGCAACTCGGCGTCACCGGGCCGGTAGAGTACGCCGGCGAGCATCTTCTGTTTTTCGGTCATCGGCATGTCGGGCTCCACTGGAATGAACTGACGCATTCGGCCTTGGACCGGCCGGATGCGCAATCGCTCGTCGAACCGCCGCGGTTACTCGCCCTGGATTTTGCTCAGCAGGCTGCGGGCCAGCTGCACGGCCTCGTTGCGATGGGTGATGTTGAGCTTCTGATACAGGCTGCGGATGTGCGTTTTGATCGTCGTCGGCGCGACATTCAGGTGTTCCGCGATCTGCTCGTTGGACTGCCCCGCGTGGATCAGGCTCAGCACTTGCCACTCTCGGCGGGTCAGCGGCGAATGGCGAATCAGCTCGGGCACATCCGGGCGGTTGATGATGTCCTGAATCACCGCTTCGTCGAGGGTGATGCGAATCGCCCGGCTGAAGTCGCGCTGCTGCTGCGCCAGCTGTATCAGGCGATCGGCACGCTGCGCTTCGAGTTCATCGAGCCGACGTTCATGCTGCAAGGCCTTGAGCATGGCGATCAGCAGCTTACCGACACGCAGAAAGCTGCCGATGGCACCCGTGCTGCTCGCCAGGGTCAACGCCAGCTGCAGGTTATCCAGCGCCTGCTGACGCTCTTCCCGCAGCCAGTGCAGTTGCGCAAGCAGGATGTGGTTGCGGTTCAAGTCCATGATCAAGCCGTGCTGCTCCGCATCGATTTGCAGCTGCCTGAGGATCGGCAGCGCCTTGTCCGGCTGCTTCAGCGAAAGGTGGGCTCGCGCGTGGTTGCGGCCGTTGTACTGGGCGAAGTGATTGAGGCCGCGCTCGAGCGCTGGCGCCGTCAGCAGCCATTGCTGGATCGCGGTCTTGTCCTGGGTGGAGTCCCAGTAGCTGAGCATTACCGCATGGGCATTGGCGAGCCAGTCGACATGGTAATTGTCGTCAGCGAGCATGCTCTGGATCTTGCCTATGTAGTCCGCGCAGGCGCTCTGCTGGCCGCGCGCATGGGCGATCCCGGCCAGCAGCGCGTAACACTGCAGCAGCCAGCGGTCGCCGACGTCTTCGAGTATCTGGATGCCCTGCAGCGCGCACTGCTCGGCGGCATCCAGATGGTGCCACTCAAGCAGCACCTGACCACGCACGCGGTAGATGAACTCCATGATCGGGGTCGCCTGCAGGTCGGCCTGTTCGACGTACTGGATCGCCCGTTCCTGCAGCGAATAGGCCTTCTGTAGATAGCCCTGGGCAATGGCGATTTCGGAAAGCTGGCCGAGATTCCATACCACCAGGTGCGAGGCGCGAATCTCGCGGGCACGGCGTTCGGCCTCTTCATACTGCTTCTGCGCCTGCGGTAGCAGGCCCTGAACGAAATGCGCCTCGGCCAGGCCCGAGAGGGCTGCGACCTTCGAGGTGCGCATGATTAATGGCTCACGTACCAAGGCTTCCCGTGCCAGGGCGATTGCCTGTTCTTCATCACCACGGTTCATGGCGACCTGAGCGCGAACGGCGTTGAATTCGCCAACGATGCGCGCCCAGTCGTCTTCCGAACAGCTCTGCTGCAGGGCCTCTTCGCCGGCCTTGAACCAGCGCTCGACCTGATCGAACTGATAGGAGTTCTGTGACACCCAGGCCTGCAGCAGGGTCAACAGCGGCGAGCCGGCGATAACCGCCTCCGGCAGTGTTTCCAGGCATTGCTGCAGCAGCTCAAGGCGGCCCTGACGGTAGAACTGCCGGCCGTGACGCTCCAGCACTTCGCCGACGCGGGTCGGGCAGCCGGCCTGTACCGCATGCCGCGCCGCCTCTTCCGGCAGGTTTTCCGCCATCAGCGCTTCGGCCGCACGCAGGTGCAGATCGGATAGCCGCTGAGGCTGATGGGTGCGCAGTTCGCCCAGCACAAAGGTGGCGAACAATGGGTGGTAGGCATACCACTGACGGAGGCCATCCAGCGACTGCAGGAAGAGCCCGTTACGCTCCAATTGCTCGAGCATCCCGCGAGCATTGCTGCCCTGAGTCAGTCGGTCGGCCAGTGCTGCGTTGAAGCGATCCAGCAGACAGGTCGCCTGGAGGAAATCCAGCGTGCTTGCGCCCAGGTTGGCAACGACCTGCTCGCGCATGTAATCGCGAATATACGGATGACCGAGCTGCAGGTTTTCCAGAAACAGATCCATACCACGGCCCGTCTGCACTTCCTGCAGAACCAGCTGCAATGCGCACGGCCAGCCGCCGATACGCCGGTTCAAGCGCTCGACCTGCTCGCGGTTGATCGAAACCGGCAGGCCCAGATCCAGCAGCGCCTGAACTTCGTCGGTTTCGAAGGCCAGATGCTGAGCGTCAACGGTAAGCAGCTGATGCTTGACCCGTAGATCCGCCACGCCCAGTTCCGGCAGGCCGCGACTGCAGACGAGTAGCGTCATCCAGCTCGGCATGTTGCGCAGGAAGAAGCGCAGCGCAGCGATGACTTCTGCGGTGTACAGCGTTTCGAAATCATCCAGTACCAGCAGCAGCGGTTCGTGCTCGCCCGGCAATTCGGCCAGCAGATGCGTAAGCAGCGTATCGAAAGCCTCCCGGCCCTGACCGGCCAGCAAGAGGCTGCGGGGACACCCATGCTCCAACTGAGCGTCGAGGGCGTGAAGCAGATAGCGGCCAAGCTGCAGCGGATCATTGTCGCCCGGATGCAGCTGCAACCAGGCGACACGGCCCTCGAACGCCCTTGCCCACTGGCACGCCAGGGTCGTCTTGCCGAAACCGCTCGGTGCGTGCAGCACAGCCAGCCGCACCTCGCCAAGACGCTGAAACCACTCGTCAAGGCGTGGCCGCGCCAACAGACCGCGCGGCAGCAGCGGCATGTTCAGCTTCGCCGGTATCAGCGGCAAGGGTGCAGGTATTGCGGCGTTCATGGTCGTCTCCCGTTGTTCGTTCCCTGTTCGGGTGTCGTGACGCATCGAGCTGTCCTGGGTCGATTACCCCTTTACGCCTCCGGCTGTGAGCCCGCCGACGATCCACTTCTGGCAATACAGGAACACCGCGGTGATTGGCAGTCCGGAGAGCACCGCCGCCGCAGCGAAGTCGCCCCAGAGGTAGTTCTGGTCGTAGAGATACTGTTGCGCACCGACCGACAAGGTGAGCTTGTCTACATCCATCAACAGCACCGAGGCAATGGGGTATTCGGTGACACTGGTGATGAAGGCGAGGATGAACACCACCGCCAGAATCGGCACGCTCATGGGTAGCAAGATGTGCACGAAGGCCTGCCAGGTGGTGGCGCCGTCGACGATGGCCGCTTCTTCCAGCGAGCCGTCGATGCTCTCGAAGTAGCCCTTGATGGTCCAGATATGCAGCGCCATGCCACCCAGCGAGGCGATGATCACGGCGCCGTGGGTGTTAACGCCCAGCCAGCTGATGTGCTCACCGAGCTGATCGAACAAGGCGTAGATGGCCACCAGCGTCAGTACTGGTGGAAACATCTGGAAGATCAGCATGCCCTTGAGAATCGGACTCTTGCCACCGAAGCGCAGCCGCGCAAAGGCATAGGCGCTGGTGGTCGAAAGCATGAGGATCAGCAGCGAGCTGATCAGCGCGATCTTCATCGAGTTCCACAGCCAGGTCAGCACAGGGAACGGCGGGTTGCTGACTTCGCCATTTTCATGGACGTAAGGGATGCCCAGCGCCAGCGACCAATGCTCCAGCGTTGGATTGTCCGGCAGCAGACTGCCAGTGGCGAAGTTGCCCTCCCGGAAGGAGATCGACACCACCATCAGCAGTGGGAACACGATCAGCGCCACAAAGGCGAGCAAGCCTGCGTGCGTCAGCCAGAGGCGGTATTTGACGGATTTCGGTTGAACCATGGCCATGTGCGTAATCCTCAGACCTTCACTTTCGAGAGCTTCAGGTTCAGCCAGGCCATGGCGCCGACGACGATGAAGATCAGCGTGGCGATGGCGGCGGCCAGGGCGAAGTTCTGCCCCGAATCCTGGAAGGCGATGCGGTAGGTGTAACTGACCAGCAGATCGGTGGTGCCTGCCGGAGTCGTGGTGCCGAGGATGTCGGGCCCGCCACGGGTCAGCAGCGTGATCAGCACGAAGTTGTTGAAGTTGAAGGCGAAGCTTGCGATCAGCAGCGGCGCCAGTGGCTTGATCAGCAGCGGCAGTGTGATCTTCAACAGATTGTCGACTGGCGTCGCGCCGTCCATTGCCGAGGCCTCATAGAGGTCGCGCGGAATCGCCTGCAGCAGCCCCATGCACAGCAACAACATGTAGGGATAACCGAGCCAGGTGTTGACCATCAGGATCATGCTGCGCGCTAGGGTCGGGTCACTGAACCAGTCCGGCCGCACCCCGAACAGGCTGTCGAGCATCAGGTTGATCTCACCGAAGCTCTGGTTGAACAGACCTTTGAACACGAGGATCGAGATGAACGCCGGCACCGCGTACGGAAGAATCAACATCAGCCGGTAAAACGCCTTGCCGCGAACCATCTCCCACTGCAGCAGGCTGGCCAACACCAGGCCGACCGCAAGGGTGAAGACCACCGTCAGCGCGGCGAAGCACACCGTCCAGACGAAGATCTGCAGAAACGGGCCGCGAATCTTCGGATCGGTCAGCACCTTGGCGAAATTGCTCCAGCCGGCATAGACCGTATAACCCGGCGCGACCTGCTGCCCTTCGGCATCGACATAGAAGCCGATCTCATCGTTGGCCGTAAGGCGTTCACCGGTCTGGTTGTTGACCAGAGAGCCGTCGTCGCGCAACCGGTACAGCGGCTCCACCGCGGCGACTTCGCGCAGCCCATAAAGGCGCAGCAGCTGACCTTCATGGCCGCGCATGACCCACTGTTCCAGTTGCTTGCGCTGGCGGATCACATCACGCAACGGCAAGGCCGCACCCAGCTTTTCGACCTCGGCTTCCCGGCTCATGCCAAGCGGCTCGCCCTCAACCGGCTGACCTGCCAGCGGAGCGGAAACCCAGACGCCCTGCTCGCCACGGTCGACCCGCAGGCGCATCTCACCGGCATCGTTCTGGTGCAGGCTGAAGCCGAAGCGTTCGCCTGCAAGGTAGGTCTGATTGAGGTGGTAGCGCTGCGCCTGCTCGAAACTCAGCAGGTTGGTGCCGCTGTAATTGGTGAAGCCGATGCCCACGGTGTAGAGCAGCGGGAAGATCACGAACACCAGCATCCCCGCTACCGCCGGGAATATGTAGCGATGGGCGTAGGCACGGCGGTTGATGAACACGAAACTGGCGATTCCGGCGACCACCAGCCCGAGCAGAGCGAACACAGTTTGCCCCTGCGCATAGAGTGCGATGATCAGGTACAGGGCAAAAGCGTTGCACAGCAGCCAGAGGCCCCAACGCATCGCAGCTGGCAGCTTGGGTATCGACAGTTTCGGCACGGCGCGGCCGGGCATTTCGGCAGGAACATTCACGGCGGACATCGGAATCTGGGCCTCAGGGCGCGCAGCCGAAGACGCAGGCGTCTCCAACTGCGGCTGTGGGTTGTCGTTATTTGACGATGCGTTTGGCGGCGTCATCCAGGGCGGCATCCACAGTTTGGCGACCGGAAGTGATGTTCGTCAGGGCAGGCTCCATGGCTGACCAGAACACGCCCATCTGCGGAATGTTCGGCATCGGACGGCCCTGCTGGGCGCTTTCGAAGGTGGCCTTGATCATCGGGTCATCCGAAAGCTCGGCCATGTATTCCTTGTTCACCACCGCGCCCAACGGCACGTCAGCGTTCACAGCTTTGAGGCCATCCACTTCCAGCAGGTAGTTTTCCAGGAATTCGACCGCCAGCGCCTGGTTCGGACTGGCGGCGTTTAGCGTTGCCGCCATCACGCCGGAGAACGGCTTGCTCGGGCTATCGCCTACCGCCGGGATCGGCGCCACGCCAAAGTCGATGCCGCTCTTCTTGATGTTCGACCAGGCCCAGGGGCCGCTGATGAACATCGCCGTATCGCCTTTATTGAAGGCGGCCTCTGCGGCGCTGTAGTCGGCGCCCTTGGGCATCACGCCCTCGTCGATCAAGCGTTTGAGGACGGCTGCGCCCTGCTTGGCGCCCTCGTTATTGACGCCGGTCTTGCTGACGTCATAGCCCGAGCCGGTATCTTCGAAGGCATAACCGCCGTTGGCGGCCAGCAAGGCCCAGGTGAAATAGGTGTTGTTGTAGTCCCAGAGGATTGCGCGCTTGCCGTCGGCGGCGAGCTCCTTGTTCATCGCCAGGACTTCTTCGAAGGTCTTGGGCGGGGTCGACACCAGGGCCTTGTTGTAGATCAGCGCAGGCGCTTCGACCGCCATTGGATAGCCCCACAGCTTGCCGTTGTAGCTGACGGCGTCCCAGGCGAAGTCAGCGACTTCCTGCTTGGTCTCGGCGCTGGGTGTGACGGGGGTGATCAGGCCGCTCTGGGCCCACTCACCGAGGCGATCGTGCGCCCAGATGAAGATGTCCGGGCCATTGCCGGTGGCGGCGGCCTGCTGGAATTTGTCCGTGGCTGCATCGGGGTGTGCCACTTCGACGGGAATGCCGGTTTCTTCAGTGAACTTCTTGCCTACCTCGGCCAGTCCCTTATGGCCTTTGTCGCCATTGATCCAGACGACCAGCTTGCCTTCTTCGATGGCGGCCTGGACAGACAGCGGCAGGCTCAGGGTTGCGGAGAGACCGATCGCGGCCGCTGCAAACAGCTTTTTATTCATGTAGGTATTTCCTCGTGGCTTCTTATTTTTGATCCACAACGTTCTGCGTGCCGTCTGACGGTCTCGCAGTGCATCCATACTCGCCCCGCCAGTGGGCGAAGACATCCTCCCCGAAGGGAGGATGAGGGGCGTAGAAGCAGGGCGTAGTTTTGCATTCGCACTGCACCCGCAGAGCCCTCGAATCGCCCTTACTCAGCCTGCACGGGTCGACGAAAACAGGCTTGAATAACGCCTCTTCCCCGCCAAGCCGGAGCCGGACATGCGCCCTCTGCCGCCCCTTAGTCCACCTATCCTAGCCCTTTGTTTCGGACTGCTCGCACCCGTTATACAAGCGGAACCGCAAGTCCCTATCAGACTGAACGGTCAGCCTCTGCAACCGGCCTGGGAAACGCTAGCCGAGGATCGCTTCGCGGCTGAGCTGGAGCTAACCAAAGGCACCCTCGAACTGGGTACTGGCGAGGCCGAACAGAAGCCGCTCAAGCCGTTTCAACGCCACGCGCTGAACGCCGGCGATCGCTTCGATTTCGATGTAGTGAAACCGGGGCGCTACCGCCTGCTGGTGCAGACGGGCGATGACGCTAACCTGCGGTTGTTGCCCAGTCGCCAATCGCAGGAGCCGGTCGAGCAGGTCTGCCAACCATGGAATGGCGAAGCCGTACAGGTTCCGGTCGCTGGGGTATTCGAGGATGGCCAGCGATTGCGCGACGCTTACAGCGGCAACACGACCATCGTGAAGGACGGCAAGGTCGAACTGACCCCGGCACCCGGCAGCAACGGCTTACTGCTGATCGAGGCCGCCGAGGCGCGCCCGGAACGGGCGCGAGACTGGCGCAACGCGACCGTCTATTTCGCCCTGACCGACCGCTTCGCCAATGGCGACCCGAACAACGACCGTAGCTATGGCCGTGAGCCCGACGGCGCTCAGGAAATCGGCACCTTTCATGGTGGCGATCTCAAAGGGCTGACCAGCAAGCTCGATTACCTGGCCAAGCTGGGCGTGGACGCGCTGTGGATCAGCGCCCCCTATGAACAGATACACGGCTGGGTCGGTGGCGGCGATAAAGGCGACTTTCGCCATTACGCCTACCACGGCTATTACGCATTGGATTACACCCAGCTGGACGCCAATATGGGCACCGAATCCGACCTGCGAGAGCTGATCAAGCAGGCACATGCCCGCGGCATCCGCGTGTTGTTCGACGTCGTGCTCAATCACGCTGGCTACTCCACCCTGGCGGACATGCAGCAGTTTGGCTTTGGTGGCCTGCGAGACGGGATGGCGCAATACCTGCCCGAACGCTGGACCGCTTGGCAGCCAGAGCCCTACGAGCACCTGCACGCCTACCACAATCTGATCGATTACGATCACCCGGCCTGGTCTCGCTGGTGGGACAAGGATTGGGTGCGCGCCGGTATTGCCGACTACCCGGTGCCACCGAGCGTTCTGGTGGACCCGCTGAAAGGGTCGCTGGCGTTCTTGCCTGACTTTCGCACCGAATCAGAAACACCAGTTCGCCTGCCTGAATTTCTTCGTCACAAGCAACCCACCCGCGCCGTCGAACGCGACGGTTACCGCGTACGCGATTACCTCAACGAGTGGCTGACGACCTGGGTGCGCGAATTCGGCGTCGACGGTTTTCGCGCCGACACCGTCATGCACGTCGAGCCGACCGCGTGGGCGCAGCTGCGTCAGCAGGCGGACCAGGCCCGGCGCGATTGGTCTGAAGCCAATCCAGACGACCCGCTCGCAGGTGAGCCGTTCTGGATGGTGGGCGAAGTCTTTGGCCACGGGCCGGAAATCAGCGATTACCAGAGCAACGGCTTCGATGCGCTGATCAACTTTGCCTTCCAGCAGGAGGTCGCCGGAGCTGCCAGCGATTGCCTGGTCCGGGCCGACAAGAGCTACGGGCATTACGCCAGGCTGCTGGCGGACAATCCCGGGCATAACTTCATGAGCTATGCCTCATCCCATGACACCGCGCTGTTCAGCGCGCAGCACGACCTGGAGCGTCAACGCGGCCTTGCCAGCGCGCTTCTGCTGAGCCCCGGCGCCGTGCAAATCTACTACGGCGACGAGAGCGCCCGCGCTTTCGGCCCCACCGGCTCCGACCCCTACCAGGGCACACGGTCAGATATGAACTGGAGCGAGCACACCAAACCCGAGATCGCTGCGCTAATCGATCACTGGCAACGAATCGGTCAGTTCCGCGCACGGCATCCAGCCATTGGCGCCGGCCGGCACCAACAGCTTTCAGATCAGCCCTACGCGTTCTCGCGGGTACAGGGCAACGACAGGGTCGTCGTGGTGCAGGCGGGGGCTCTGGTCAATCGCTGAGCGGATTGGTGGCCTGGGCAGCTGCATCGCCGACCACCTTGGCGTCGGTCGGCCGCACCACTCGGGCCAGCTCCTGACCGAGACGCACGAAGACCAGAGTTGGCCAGAGCTTGACGCGATAGCTGCGCCCAAGTGGGCGTCCCGGACCGTCCTCGACCTTGATGTGGTTGATCTGCGGATACTCGGCCAGCGCCCGCTCGATGTGCGGCTCGGCAGAGCGGCAATGTCCGCACCAGTTGGTGCCGAAGTCGAGCACCGTTACCCCGTCGAGCGAGTCGACCTCGGCCCGCGTGATGGTTTCAGTCTTGTACACATCGGCCATGTTCACCTCCACGTCTGTTCTCCTATCGACCCCGACACGCCGCGACCGATCCATGCAATCTCATCCATAGCGCACCCTGTGCGGAGACCTCGCCATGAACACGTTGAACACGCGCCAGCAAGCGCAGCTGGCTTTCATCGCCAGCAATGCCGAACTGGAAGTCGGGCACCCGGACGATTGTCCGCTACCGCTGGCAACCCTGGCGACCACCGACGGCAGCGAAGACTACGTCAGCCGCGTACTCTCCGGCGGGCTCACAGCGCATGTCTACCGGATCGAGGCGCAGGGTCGGAGCTGGACGCTCAAACGCGCCCGCGAGAGGTGCCTGGTGCAGAACACTGATGGCCAGACGTCCTTTCTCAATGAGGTGCAACGCCGTGCGGACTTGCGCGAGCTCAAGCGCGACCCGATTCTCGGCGAGCGGCTGGTCGGCATCGTCGACACCTGTTATGGAAGCTATCGCCAAGGCGTACTGCTTTCGCCCTGGATTGAGGGCGACCCCATCGCGGTCTGGGACGAGCGACAGCTGACGCAGCTGTTCGAGATGCTGGTGGCATTGTTGCTCGGCGGGCTGTTCGAATGGGATCTATGTCCCGGCAATACATTGGATGACGGCCACGTGCGGCTGTTCGACTTCGGCTATATGTACCGCTTCGACCCACTGCGTCAGTTCAACAGCAACGGCACCGAAATGCCTCAATTTCACGCCGCCGAGCGCTTCGAGACGCGCCAATACTTCGCACATCTTTTAACACTGGAGCAACGGGAGGAGCCGCTCGCGCTGGCCGCGTTTGCGCTGGAGAAACGCATCGCCCTGGAGGCATATGGGCGCCTGCACATGGAGCTTGATGCGCGCGGCGCCAGTTCGACAGTACTCGACTGGTTGGCCGGCATCATTGGTGAATGGAAGCACGCAATGCGCGGTGATCTCGAAGCGCTGTACCTGAAGGAAGCCTGGCGTTCGCATTGGCTCGATCTGCACGATGACCTCAGCGGCCAGACCTGCACCGCCTCGACTCTTGCGCGCATTGGCTGGCTGGAGCGCACCACGCGCGAGCGGCATGGCGACCTGCAGCGATTGCTACCCGTCGAGCCACAACGACAGCTAATAGAGGAGTTGCGGCGGGCACGACAGCTGGCCGAGCGCTGGCAGATCGCCTAGTCAAATTGCGGCCGGGCATGGGCAACCGAATAGGGAGCCGGGCCCGAACGGGCCCGGCAGGCAAGCGTTATAAACGCCCTACGGTTGTCGCGCCTTCGGCACTGGTCACCCGGTTATTGGCGCCCGTTGTTGTGAGCACCCGACACGATTACCGGCAACCCCGGAAACCGGATGCAACGGCCAATGCGAACCTCATTGGCCGGTCCAGCCTGCGCCGGTGATTGCGCTGACCATACCTCCCCCCACGGTTTTTCCCGGGCTTAGTGGCCAGGCGTAATGGGCACTGCTGCGCGTGCTCGTCTCCCTCCTCCCCCGCTACGCCCCACCGCTCCGCCTCAAAAAAGATCGGTCGGGAGGATGTCGCGAATGTCGCCGATCCGCAGGCTTTCGGTCGCCACCAGCCCAATTCGGCGCAGCAACCCGGGCAGTGGCAAACACCGACAGCTGCCGTGGACCAGCCGGCCGCAGCTCGCCGGCCGCACAGACCAACAACAAAAACAAAGGACTTCGCGATGAACCCCCAACGATCCGTACGTCTTCTGCAACCGACCCTGCTTTGCACAGCCCTCATAGCGGCAATGCCCTCGCATGCGGTGGATTTTCACGGCTATTTGCGCTCAGGCGTCGGCACCACCGTTGGCGGTGGCGACCAGGCTTGCTTTCAGGCAGCCGGCGCTCCCGCCAAGTACCGCCTGGGCAACGAGTGCGAGACCTATGCCGAGATCGGTCTCGGCCAGGAAGTCTGGAAGGAAGGCGAACAGAGCTTCTACGTCGACACCATGATCGCCTACAACTCGCGGCAGGCGAATGACTGGGAAGCAACCCGCACCGACACCGATGGCGATGCCAATAACCCCTTTGATGAGAGCGGCGACGTCGCGATCCGCCAGTTCAACGTGGTCGGTCACAACCTGATCGAGAGTCTGCCGGGCGCCGACATCTGGGCTGGCAAGCGCTATTACAAGCGCCACGACGTGCACATCAACGACTACTACTACTGGGACGTATCCGGCCCCGGCGCCGGCATCGAAGACATTGATCTGGGCTTCGGCAAGGCCAGCATCGCCTGGATGCGCAATACCGACGGTGAGTGGACTTATCAGGGCTCGGGCACCGGCACCAACCTGGCCAACGACACCCTGGACTTCCGCATCGGCGAGATCGACGTCAACCCCAACGGCAAGCTGGAGATCGGTTACGACTACGGCAAGGCCAACCTGACCGATTTCCAGGAACGTGACGATGGCTACCAGGACCAGAAAGGTCACCTGGTTACGCTCGAACACACCCAGGCGGGGTGGTTCGGTGGCTACAACAAGCTCGCCGTTCAATACGGCACCGACGGCATCATCGCCACCAGCGGCCGCAACAACACCGGCAACAGCGACGGCGACATGCTGCGCCTGGTCAACCAGGGCGTGGTCGGCATTACCGATAACATCGAGATGATGTACGTCCAGATTTATGAAGACCGCGACTTCGACAACGAGTCCGGCCAGCAATGGCTCTCCTTCGGTGTGCGCCCGGTCTACAAGTGGACCGACGTCATGAGCACCGCGCTGGAATTCGGCTATGACCGAATCGACCCGCAGGCCGATGGCGAGCGCAGCCGCGACCTGAAAAAACTCACCCTCGCCCAGCAGTGGTCAGCTGGCCGCAGCTTCTGGGCACGTCCGCAGATTCGCGTGTTTGCCACCTATGCCCAGTGGGACGGCGGCCGCTATCAGGCCGCTAGCGAATCCATCGACGCGGGTGAAGACGACGGTCTGACCTTTGGCGTCCAGGCCGAAGCCTGGTGGTAATCGCCTGAGGTGCGGCGAGGCGTAGCGGTGTTCTCCTTCCGTATCGCCCGCTGCTATCGGCATGCACTGCATGTTCCGCTCCCACCGTTTTGGCGGTGTTTTACCCCGACCGTGGCTGGTCGGGGTCTTTTTTCGATTGGCGACTGGAGTTGCCCTTATGAGCTATCTGAGAACTTCCCTGCTTGGCTTCGCCATTACGCTGGCTGCCGGATGCGGTAGCGAACCCCTGCGCCGAGTGGACGCGCTGACCCATACACCCGCGCAGCTGGAACAGCCTGCGAGCACTGCCCGTCAGGCGCTGGCTAAGGCATCGATCTGCTGCGACACGATCGCTGATTTTCCCTTCCAGCCACTTCCCACGAGCTTCAACGGGAACGCGACGCTCGACGCCTCGGCGCCGGCGTATCGCTTTGACAATGGCAAGAGCTTTTTCCGCGCCTTTGCATTGCCCAAAGACAGCAAGTCCTTCGAGATCCGCCTCTACAGCCAAGCCGGTAAGACCGTTTTGGCCCCCAGCGTGATGCTGCTCGACAGCCGCTTGCGGCCCACCCGCATTCTGGATGCGGATGACTTCACCTATGCCCCCGCTTCCGGCCTTAAAGGCGACAGCCTGGACGCGCGGCTGCGCATCGATCGCACCTACCTGAACAACCCGGGCAACGAGTACTACCTGGTGCTGTATGCAGACGGAGCCCAGCTAGACGGCCAAACGGTGCTTGAGCACCCGGCCAAGGCCTACGCCAGGGCGCTGGGTAATGAGCCACCGAGCCTGCCCGACCCGGTTGCGCAGCATTCACCTACTGGCGTCGTGAAGATGGTGCTTATCGAGGACAAGGTCGCCGGTCAGCAGGCCAATACCTATGTGCCTTCCTATAGCATCGGCCGCGAAATGGGTAACGATTTACCGCCAGTGCCCGCACCGGCAGTTCTGCCGGAAACCCAGGCGTACTACCGGCAGGGCATCGACGCAGCGCTGGCGAGCAAGGACCTGGAGCGCGCGCTGCGCCTGGCCGACGAGGCTGCGCGGGTCGGCGATGCCAGCGCCAAGGCCTATCTGCTGGAGAGGATCGAGATCAAATAGACCACACGACACGGCGACCTGCGCTCAGCGCCGGTCGCCGCGTAACAGATTGACCTGCGCCTGCAACTGCTGACGGCTGGCTTCGCTCGCGGCGACAGGCGAACTGGCGATCAGGTCCACCTGCGACCAGATCCGTCGGAAGAAGCCCTTGTCTGGATCGCGACTGAAAAAACTACCCCACAGCCCACGCAGCGCCATCGGCACCACGGGCACCGGGTTCGCCTCGAGGATGCGCTCAACACCCGCCTTGAACTCGTTGATCTCGCCGTCGGTGGTGAGTTTGCCTTCGGGAAAGATGCACACCACTTCGCCATTGCTGAGGTAGTGGCTGACGCGCTCGAACGCCTCGGTATAGATCGCCTCGTCTTCATGACGCGCAGCGATGGGCACCGCGCCCGCCGTGCGAAAGATGAAGTTCAATACCGGAATGCGGAAGATCTTGTAGTACATGACAAAGCGTACGGGCCGGCGCACCGCTCCAGCGATCAGCAGCGCATCGACATAGGACACGTGGTTGCAGACCAGCACTACCGGACCCTCCTCGGGAATCGCGTCCAGTCCCTGATGGCGCACCCGGTACATGGAGTGGCCGAGCAGCCACACCAGAAAGCGCATGCTGAATTCCGGCACGATGCTGAAGATGTAGGCGCTGACCGCCACGTTCATCAACGACACCACGAGAAACAGCTGCGGAATAGACAGCTCCGCGACACTCAACAGCAGGATGGCGACCAGCGCCGACGCGACCATCAACAGCGCATTGAGGATGTTGTTTGCGGCCACCACCCTCGCCCGCTCATGCTCCGGCGTGCGCGCCTGGATCAACGCGTACAGCGGCACGATATAGAAGCCGCCGAACACACCGATGCCAAGCACCGAGGCAAGAATCCACCAGGCCTGACCGATGCCCAGCAACGCCAGCCAGTCATGAGGCATCGCAGCCTGCGGAAAGCCGCCCGACCACCACCACAGCAGCAAGCCGAACAGCGTCAGACCAAAGGAGCCGAACGGCACCAGCCCGATCTCCACCTTGTGGCCGGATAGCCGCTCGCAGAGCAGCGAGCCAAGAGCGATACCGACCGAGAAGACCGTCAGGATCAGCGTGACGACAGTTTCGTCGCCATGCAGCAGATCCTTCGAATAGGCCGGGATCTGGGTCAGGTAGGTCGCGCCAAGAAACCAGAACCACGAGTTGCCAATCAGCGAGCGCGACACCGAAAGGCGCTGCCCCAGCCCCATCCGCAGGATCGCGCCGGTCTGACGAAACAAATTCCAGTCCATCTCAAGCGACGGCAAGGACGCACCGGTTACAGGCACTGCTCGACTGGCGAGGTAACCGGCAACCGCCACCAGCACCACGCTGCCGGCGACCAGTTGAGCGTAGCCTTCGCTGGCCATCATAACGCCCGCGGTGATGGTGCCGGCGAGGATAGCCAAAAAGGTGCCCATCTCCACCAGCGCGTTGCCGCCGACCAGTTCGTGGTTCTCAAGCAGCTTCGGCAGCACCGAGTATTTGACCGGCCCGAACAACGCGGACTGAGTCCCCATACAGAACAGCACGGTCAGCAGCAACGGCAGGTTGCCCAACAACAAACCGGCCGCACCGCCGAGCATGATGAAAATCTCGCCAGCTTTGATCGCCCGGATCAGCCGCTCCTTGGCGTACTTCTCGCCCAGCTGGCCGCCCAGCGCCGAGAACAGAAAGAACGGCAGGATGAACAGCAGCGCGCACAGATTGATCAGCAAGCTGGTGTCGGCATTCGAGCCGATCTTGTAGAGGATCGCCAGAATCAGCGACTGCTTGAACAGGTTGTCGTTGAAAGCGCCCGATAGTTGCGTCAGAAAGAACGGCAGGAAGCGCCGCTTGCCGAACAAGGTGAATTGCGAGTGAGGCTTGGTCATCGATCCGCTTCCATGGATAAGACGTCGGCTATTTGAGTCTTAAGGGTCCGGTAAAGGCACAGCACTGCCATGCCCGTATCGCGGACTGGGCAGCCCATCACAGGGGCAACTGCCCGAACGCCCAGCGCAACAGAAAAAAGAACAGCAGCCCGCCCGCGATGGTCGCCAGCAAGTTTCGGGTCAAGGCCGCAATCAGGATCGACAGCACACCCGCCAGCAGGTAGGCGTTGTGCCAGTTCATTGCCCATTCGCCGGCTGGCATCAACATCCCTGGCACTACGATGGCGGTCAACACCGCGACGGGTACGTAATGCAGCCCCTGCTCCACCAGGCGCGGAAAGCGCAGGTTGGGCCAGGCGAAGAAGCTGTATCGAGTCAGAAAGGTGATCACCAGCATTCCCAAGATCAGCAACCAGATCTGCATCAGCACGCCTCCGCTTGAAGCTGGCGCTCGGCCCGTCGCTCGAGCCAGACGCCAACGATAATGCCGGCCAGCGCTGCGGCGATGAGGCCGAGCTTGTAGGGCAGCTCCCAAGTCAGCAGCGCGACGCCCGCTGCCACCAGCGCTGATGCCACCTGCGGGCGGGTGCGCATCATGGGTACGGCAATGCCGATAAAGGTGGCAATCATGGCGAAGTCCAGGCCCCAGCTGGCAACGTTGGGCACAGCCTGGCCAAAGGCGATACCGGCAAGCGTCGCCAGCTGCCAGCTCAGATACATGGTCAGGCCAGCGCCGAGGAAGAACCAGTGTTTGTACGGTGAAGCATCATCGCGAGCATAACGATGCTGGATAACGGCAAAGGCTTCATCGGTCAGCCAGAACGCCAGCGGCACGCGCCAGCGGCTCGGCAAATGCCGGACGAAAGGCTGCATCGAAGCGCTATAAAGCGCATGCCGCAGGTTGACCACGAAGGTCGTGAGTAACACCACCGCTGCACCCACGCCACCGGTAATCAAGGTAATGGCGATGAATTGCGCCGAGCCGGCGAACACCAGCGCGGACATACCCATGGCCTGCCAGCTAGACAACCCTGCACCAATAGCCAGCGTTCCGAAAATGATGCCAAAGGGAATGGCGCCGACGATAAGCGGCAGGATATCGCGGCAGCCATGCAAGAACTCTTGCGAGCGGGACATCGGGGCTCCTTAGATATGCACCGCAAACGATGATGAGCTACGCACCGCCGTCTTGGCCGGAGCATAGGGAAAGGTTGAAGACAAGCTGATGAACGCTGACGCAGCGTTCCTGAAGGGACCCAACATTACCCCAAGTCGAGCCCCGAGGGCGATGGCCGGCATATTGGGTTTTGGTTGCCCAGGCCGAAATCAAAGGCCGAACCGGGCCCGACCGGCTCAGGCGGTTTCAGCGCGTGGCAGGCTCGAGCAAGCGCTTGACGGCCGACCATTCGCGGTCGGTGATGCTGTACAGCACGGTGTCATCCAGGCGGCCATCGGCGAGTCGCCGGTGATTGCGCAAGAGTCCTTCACGCTGTGCACCCAGCTTTTCGATCGCGCGCTGGGAGCGCATGTTGCTTGCCGCCGTCTTCAGCTGCAGGCGCACCAGGTGCCAGTCTTCGAAAGCATGTTTGAGCAGCAGGTGCTTGATCGAGCCGTTGAGGCCGCTGCCATGCTCGGCCTTGTCGATCCAGGTCCAACCCAGTTCTGCGGCAGGCAATGCCGGGTTGAAGTCGGCGAAGCGGGTCGTACCCACGATGCGCTCGGCCATGCGCAGGGTGAACACTACGGCGCGACCCCGGCGTTGTTCGGTCACGGCCAGGCGATACCAATCGGGGCGCAAGGGCCCGTTCAGGTAGATCAGTTCGTCGCGGTTGTGCTCGGCCAGTTCAACCAAGGCCGGAATGTCGGCTTCTACCAGCGGCTCCAACCGTAGGGCGCCCCGCTGCAAGGTGACCGGACCCGGCGTGAACATCAGTTTTTTCTCCAGACTTGAACGGAATGAGGCCCTGTTGTGATCGCAGAGGCAGCAGTAAGTGCCCCGGTCATGAATGGGCCAGCGCGACGTGGCCAATCGGGCATCAGTCTAGTGGCTCGCTTCGGATCAACGGCACCCGGACCGCGCGGAACCTGCAAATCACCAGACCCGGCATGCAGATTGTCTAGCGCAGTGCTTTGCGGCGGACTCAGTCGTGTTTGCCCAGCTCATGCGACCATGGTCGCAGCCGCAACACGCCGCCCCGTTTTACTGCGAAACTTTACCCTTTCAAGTCTTCAACGAGCGGTAGCTTCCGGCCATCGAAACCTGCTGAGCCTGGGCAGCCCCAAGCACCATCCCGGTAGTCACCATTCATTGGCTGTCCCTGACTCGCAGCTTCAGTGGTCAGGCTACCTACCGGCGACGGTGAGCGCTGCCCGGCCTGGCATGGATCGACCACTCTGTGGAAACGGCCAGGCTGAAGCCCGCTTACTTATGTACATCTGGAGTTCGCATGTCGTTGTCCGGTGGGCTGATTGCGCTGGTCGCCCTCACTTATATGGCCGTGCTGTTTGCCATTGCCTTTTACGGGGATCGCAACCGCAGCCAGTTGTCGCCGCGGGTTCGTGCCTGGGTTTATAGCCTGTCGCTGGCGGTCTATTGCACCAGCTGGACCTTCTTCGGCGCGGTCGGCCAGGCGGCTGAACAACTCTGGGCCTTCTTGCCGATCTACCTTGGTCCGATTCTGCTGATGCTGCTGGCGCCGCAGGTCATCCAGAAGATGATCATGATCAGCAAACAGGAAAATATCACTTCGATTGCGGACTTCATCGCCGCGCGCTATGGCAAATCGCAACCGCTGGCGGTGGTGGTGACGCTCATCTGCCTGGTCGGCGTGCTGCCCTACATCGCACTGCAGCTCAAGGGCATCGTCCTCGGCGTGAACCTGCTGGTGGGCAATGAGGGCGAGGCCGCGGCCGGCTCCGGCGCGCAGGACACCGCGCTGATCGTATCGATGGTGCTGGCGCTGTTCACCATTCTGTTCGGCACCCGAAACCTGGACGTGACCGAGCACCACCGCGGCATGGTCCTGGCCATCGCTTTCGAGTCGTTGGTCAAGCTGTTTGCCTTCCTCGCGATCGGTGCCTTCGTCACCTTTGGTCTGTTTGATGGGTTTGGCGACCTGTTCAACCGGGCTCACGATGCCCCCGAACTCTCGGAGTTCTGGCAGGAAACGGTGAACTGGCCAGCCATGATGGTGCAGACCACCGTCGCGCTGATGGCCATCGTTTGCCTGCCACGCCAGTTCCACGTGACGGTGGTGGAAAACATCGAACCGCACGATTTTCGCCTGGCCCGCTGGGTGTTCCCGTTGTACCTGGTACTGGCCGCCGTGTTCGTCATTCCGATCGCCCTGGCTGGCCAGCTGCTGTTACCCAGCGGCGTCAGCCCGGACTCCTTCGTGATCAGCCTGCCACTGGCCGAGTCCCATCCTGCCCTGGCGCTGCTGGCGTTCATCGGCGGCGCGTCGGCCGCGACCGGCATGGTGATCGTGGCCAGCGTGGCGCTGTCGACCATGGTGTCCAATGACATGCTGCTGCCCTGGTTGTTGCGTCGCAAGGAAGCCGAGCAACCTTTCGAAGTGTTCCGCCACTGGATGCTCTCGGTGCGCCGGATCAGCATCGTCGCGATCCTGCTGCTGGCCTATGTCAGCTATCGCCTGCTGGGCTCCAGCGCGAGCCTGGCGACCATCGGCCAGATCGCCTTTGCCGCGCTCACGCAGTTGGCCCCGGCCATGGTCGGCGCGCTGTATTGGAAACAGGCTAACCGCCGCGGTGTGTTTGCTGGCCTCACCGCAGGCGGACTGATCTGGCTTTACACGCTGATTCTGCCGCTGCTCGGCTGGCCGCTGGAGATGTTTCCTGGCCTGCAGTGGATGTACACAACCGATCTGCCATTCAATACCAGCGCGTTGACGCTTGGCGTCACCCTGTCGCTGGTGGGCAACGCGACGCTGTTCTTCTGGGTGTCAATCCTGTCGCAGACACGTGTCGCCGAACACTGGCAGGCCAGCCGTTTCATCGGACAGGAAATTCACCCCACGGCCAGCAGCCGCCGGCTGCTGGCCGTGCAGGTCGAGGATCTGCTCCTGCTGGCCTCACGTTTCGTCGGCGCCGAGCGCGCCGAACTCAGCTTCCAGCGCTTTGCCCGGCGCCACGGCCATGATTACTCACCCCGGCAGCAGGCCGACGGTCAATGGATCGCCCATACCGAGCGATTGTTGGCCGGTGTGCTGGGCGCCTCGTCCACCCGCGCCGTGGTCAAGGCCGCGCTGGAAGGCCGCGACATGCAGGTCGATGACGTGGTGCGCATTGTCGGTGAAGCATCGGAAGTGCTGCAGTTCAACCGCGCGCTGCTGCAGGGCGCGATCGAGAATATCACTCAGGGCATCAGCGTGGTCGACCAGTCGCTAAGGCTGGTGGCCTGGAACCACCGCTACTTGGAAATGTTCGAGTACCCGGACGGGCTGGTCTACATTGGCCGACCCATCGCCGACATCATCCGCTACAACGCCGAACGTGGCCTCTGCGGACCTGGCGACCCGGACACCCACGTGGCCAAGCGGCTGTACTGGATGCGCCAGGGGCGCGCGCACACCTCGGAGCGCACGTTCCCTAACGGCCGGGTGGTCGAACTGATCGGCAATCCCATGCCCGGCGGCGGCTTCGTCATGAGTTTCAGTGACATCACCGCCTACCGCGACGCCGAACGCGCCCTCAAGGACGCCAACGAAGGCCTCGAGCAGCGCGTCAGCGAGCGCACCCATGAATTGTCCAAACTGAACAAGGCGCTGACGGCCGCCAAGAGCGCGGCCGAGGCAGCCAGCCAATCGAAGACGCGTTTCCTTGCCGCGGTCAGCCATGACCTGATGCAGCCGCTGAATGCGGCGCGACTGTTTTCCGCCGCCTTGTCACACCAACACGATGCGCTGCCAGCGGAAGCGCGGGATCTGGTTCGGCATCTGGACAGCTCTTTGCGCTCGGCCGAAGACCTGATCTCCGACCTGCTCGATATCTCGCGCCTGGAAAATGGTCGCATCACCCCCGACCGCAACCCCTTCCCGCTTGCGACCCTGTTCGACACGCTGACCACGGAGTTCACCATGCTCGCCGCCGAACAAGGCGTCGATTTCAGGGTGCATGGCAGCCGACTACGGGTCGACAGCGACATCCGCCTGCTGCGCCGGGTGCTGCAGAACTTCCTCACCAATGCCTTCCGCTACGCCAAAGGTCGCGTGGTGCTAGGGGTGCGCCGCCAGGGCTCCTCCTTGCGTCTCGAAGTCTGGGACCACGGCCCGGGCATCGCCGAAGACAAGCTGCGAGTGATCTTCGAGGAGTTCAAACGGCTGGACAGCCATCAGACGCGCGCCGAGAAAGGCCTGGGACTGGGTCTGGCGATTGCGGACGGCTTCTGCCAGGTCCTCAACCATCCGCTGGCGGTTCGCTCCTGGCCCGGCAAAGGAAGTGTATTCAGCGTGACGGTACCGATCGCCAGCCAGGTGCTCCGACAGGTCACCAGCAATGGCAATGGCGAAGCGCAGCAAACCGCTCTGACCGGCATCCAGGTGCTGTGCATCGACAACGAAGACAGCATTCTGGTGGGCATGAACAGCCTGTTGTCGCGCTGGGGTTGCCAGGTCTGGACGGCCAGTAACCGGGCCGAATGCGAGGCACTGCTGCGTGAGGACGTGCGCCCACAACTGGTGCTGGTCGACTACCACCTGGATCACGGTGAGACCGGCTCGGAGCTCATGGCCTGGCTGCGCACCCGCCTCGGCGAGCCGGTGCCCGGAGTGGTGATCAGTGCAGACGGACGTCCGGAGCTGATCGCGGCGATCCATGCGGCGGGGCTGGACTTTCTCGCCAAACCGGTCAAGCCGGCAGCGTTGCGCGCACTGATGAGCCGCCACGTTCCGCTGCATTGACGTTGCGTTGCGTCAACGCAAACCGCGGCCGCAGCGAGACGGCTAGACTGGACTCATTAGAAGTTGCCGACGGCCTTTGCCCATGACCCTCGAATTATTGTTGAACCTGGCAACCGCTCTCGGCGTGGGCCTACTGATCGGTACAGAACGCAGCTGGAGCGGCGGTGACAGAGACGGCCAGGAGATGGCCGGCATCCGCACCTTCGGCCTTGCCGGGCTGTTCGGCGGCCTGGCTGCGTTGAGCGCCAGTCATTTCGGTACGCCCGCCTGGATCGCGATGTTCATCGTGCTGGCCCTGCTGACGATCGCCGGCTACGTGATCGAGTCCCGCACCAATACCGATCGTGGTATGACCACCGAGATGGCGCTGCTACTGACCTTCCTGCTTGGCAGCCTGGCCGTGGCCGAAAGTCGCTTGCTGGCCGCCGCTGTGGCGGTCGTGGTGGCCTTGCTGTTGAGCCTGAAAGCGCGACTGCACGGTGCGCTGCACAAGCTAAACGAAGCGGAACTGAGCGGCGTGCTAAAGCTGTTGTTCATTTCCGTGGTGCTCCTGCCCGCACTGCCGAACCAGGGGTATGGGCCCTGGCAGGCGTTCAACCCCTATACCACCTGGTGGATGGTGGTGCTGATTGCCGGTATCGGCTTTGCTGCCTATGTCGCCATCCGTCTGCTGGGCACCCGCCACGGATTGATGATCACGGCACTGCTGGGCGGCATCGTTTCCTCCACGGCGATGACCATCACCCTAGCCCGCCTGGACTCGGGGAAAATGCGCCACGCTTTGGCCGCGGGCCTGCTGGCAACCTCGGCGCTGATGTTCCCGCGGGTACTGCTGGAAGTTGGGGTGATCAATAGGACGTTGCTGCCGGCCTTGCTCGCGCCAATGCTGACGGCCGGCCTGATCTACGCCGCCGGCGCCTTGTTCTACTACTTGCGCGCCGGTCAGCAGCCCGACAACGCCGCCGAGCCACCGTTGAAGAACCCGTTCGAACTGGGTCCGGCGCTGCGTTTTGCCGGCCTGCTCGTACTCATCCTGTTCCTTGTCGAAGCCGCGCAAAGGGGACTGGGCGACGCGGGGGTCTATCTGATTGCCCTGCTGTCCGGGCTGACCGATGTGGATGCAATCACCCTGTCGCTGGCCAACAGCGCCCGGACCGATCTGGCTGAACAGGTCGCGGTGCGTGGCATCTTTCTCGCGGCGCTGAGCAACAGTCTGGTCAAAGGAGGCCTGATCGTCTTTATCGGCGGCCGCGCTCTGGCGATGCTGACCCTACCGTTCATGTTCAGCGGCCTGCTGGCCGGGCTGGCGGTGTTGTGGCTGCTGTGAAGCTAAATGCGCGCGCTACTCCTCAGCTTCTAGCGGCAGCTCGGCCCCGGCACGCTCAAGCCAATCGGCCGGCAGCCGCTTGCTCGCCCGCGCGCCCAACAGCTTGAGCTGTTCGGCGCGGCTTACCAGATTGCCGCGACCATCGGTGAGTTTGTTACGCGCGCCGAGGTAGGCCTTGTCCAGTTGCTGCAGGCGACTGCCGATCTCGTCCAGATCCTGGATGAACGCGGCAAACTTGTCGTACAGCCCCCCTGCACGCTCGGCGATCTCACGAGCATTCTGGCTTTGCCGCTCTTGGCGCCAGAGGCTGTCGATCACCCTTAGCGTCGCCAGCAGGGTGGTCGGGCTGACGATCACAATGTGCTTGCTGTAGGCATCCTGAAACAGCTCGGGGTCGGCTTGTAGCGCCGCTGCGAACGCCGCTTCGATGGGCACGAAAAGCAGGACGAAATCCAGGCTCTGCAGCCCTTCGAGGCGCTGGTAGTCCTTGAGTGACAAGCCTTTCAGGTGATTGCGCAACGACAGGACGTGCTGCTTGAGGGCCAGCGCGCGGCTGCCCTCGTCTTCGGCGCAGATCAGCGCCTGGTAGGCGGTGAGGCTGACCTTGGCGTCCACCACCACTTGCTTGTCGCCGGGCAGCTGGATCAACACGTCAGGCTGGAAGCGCTCGCCATCGGCGCTCTTGAGACTGACCTGGGTGTGGTATTCGCGACCCTTTTCAAGCCCGGCATGCTCGAGCACCCGCTCGAGGATCAGCTCGCCCCAGTTACCTTGGGTCTTCTGCCCCTGCAGGGCGCGGGTCAGGTTGGTTGCTTCGTCGCCGAGGCGCTGGTTGAGCTGTTGCAGCCGTTCAAGCTCCTTGGCCAGAGAAAAACGCTCGCGCGCCTCGTTCTGGTAGCTCTCCTCGACGCGCTTCTCGAACGACTGGATGCGCTCCTTGAGCGGATCGAGCAGCTGACCGAGACGCTCATGACTGGTCTCGGCGAAACGCTGCTCGCGCTCCTCGAAGATCTTGCCTGCCAGCTCGGCAAACTGCGCACGCAACTCATCGCGGGCGCCCTGGAGATCTTCCAGACGCTGCTCATGAGTTTTCTGCTGTTCGTTCAGCTCGGCTGTGACCGCAGCGTGAGCGGCGCTCAGTGCACGCAGCTCCGCTTGCTGCGCATCGCGCTCGGCCTGCAAATCATCGAGCGCTTCTCGGCTTTCCAACCGTTGGGCCTGCAGCCATTCGGTTTCTCGTCGCAAGACAGCGGCTTCGGACTGAAGCGCTGCGCGGGCTTCATGAAGATCGGCCTGCTCCTGGCGACTGGTTTCCAGTTGCGCGCCGAGGCCTTCCTGCGCCATGACCGCCTGGCTCAGCCGCTCGTCGAGCAACGACAGCTCCGCCTGCTGCAGGGACAAGCGCCGTTGCAGCGACCACGTAACAATGGCGAGCAATAAACAGAGGGCACCGAGGCCGGCTGCTAGATAGAGAGGATCAAGGGGCATGAACGGCTCCGGCTGAACTGCGCGGCAGTATAGCCAGCCAGCCCGTGCAGGTCAGGCCGGCCCGTCTGCGACGCCGAATCTAGCGCTTGGCCGGAAGCAGCAAGAGGATCCGCGAGGCTTCGGTCGAACCTTGTGCAGCCGCCTGTTCGAGCCAGTGGCGTGCTTTGGACAGCTCGCGGTGCTGAACCTGACAGTACAGCTGACCAAGCTCGAGCTGAGCCTGACGGTCGCCGGCTCGTGCGGCCTGGCGCAGCAGTTCGAAACCGATGCGACGATCACGCTGGCTGTCGCAGTCGTGGCAGAGCAACCGTCCCAGGCGGCTCTGCGCTTCAACCACACCTTCGAGTGCCGGCTGCTTGAGCATCCGACCGGCGATGCGTTTGACACTCTTGGTCTGTCCTAGACGCTGGCTGTCCAGCAGCCACAACGCCATGCGCATCGGCAGGCGTGGAGAAGATGAAGTGCTCTCGAGCGAGCTCGAGGCGAGTGGACGCGTTCTCATGGTCACCGAATGGTTCGGGGGGACAAGGGCGCGCACTCTACTCCTTTTTTCACAGAGTTAAAGTCTTGCAAAAATTCGAAATACACGATCTGGATCACACAATTATTTAATCCACAGAAGCTGTGGATAACTTTGTGGGCAAACAGGTTACAAATTCCCCTAGCGCCTATGGTGAGCGGGTTTCAGTTAAACTGGCGGTTTTTTCGCCAATGTAAAAAACCTTTATTTTTCAGTAGGTTATTCCCGATATAAGCTTCCGCTTGATTTGCGACAGATTGTCATAAGCGCTTGACAACGCTCGACAGCGAATGTGCACAAGTTTGGCGCAACCTTCTCGAAACGCCCGCCTGGGCGCGTCCCTCCAGCGTTTCGCGGCATGGCAAGGAACTTTCCGCTCCCAGTTCGGTCTCGACGACTTCGCTTCGTAAGCCGGTCGCAAGCGCGCAGCGACCAGCCTATGCTTACGCATCGATTTTCAGCGGAACGGGTCATGACGAAGCGGCAGACAATCCTCGTCTGGGCGGTTGCCGGCCTGGCTCTGCTCGTTCTGGGGTTTGGGTTTTACGGTGGCTTTCGCTGGCAGCAACTCAAGCGCGACCTCGGAATCGTCACGCTCGACGTGAGCGGAATGCGCCTGACGCTCGACCATTTTGCCGTGCGGCAAATGGTCCTCGTCCGGCAGCCATCAGCCGACGAACGGCTCGAAGTGACACTCGACAATCTGCGCCTCGACTTTGCAGACGGTTGGCGACTGCTGCCGCTTCGGTCACTGAACATCGAGCGCCTCGACGCCCAATGGCAGCCCGCTGCCAGCAAGAACGACGACAACCAGCCCCTCTCTTTACCCGACCCTGAGCAACTGAACGACTGGTCGGCTTGGCTGCCCCGACGAGGACAGATCGCTTCGCTGGACTTGACTGTGCCCTGTGCAAGCGGAACCTGCCGGGCCCAGGGGCAACTTGGCTGGCAGCTTGGCGAGCAGGAGCTGCTTCCCGCCACCCTCGACCTGCAGCTGGACCACCAGCCGCATCGCCTGGCCTTGGCGCTGCACGCGTATGAACAAGACAGTGACACCCATCTGGACCTCGGTTTGCAGCTGGACGGCCAGCAGCGCTTAAGCATGCAAAACCAACTGACTGCCCAGACCGGTTCGACGCTCTGGCGCGGTACCTTGGCGATGAACGAGTTGCCGGAAGCGCCTTGGCTGCTGGCCTGGTTGAATGAATGGATGGCCTATACGCCGCCGGCGTTGCCGACACTACCCGAGCAGATGCGGATCGGCGCCGGCTGGGCACTGCAACTCGACACGCAAACCCTGGCGGAGGATTGGCAGGCACTGAATGGCGAGCTGAGACTATCGGCGAATCTACCGGCGCCCTGGCCCGTGGTCGGCCTTGGCCAGCTACAGGGTCAGCTGGACTTGAGCCTTCTTGCCGATGACGGCCTGTGGATACCAACCGAGCTGGCCGGCGATGTCACCCTGCAGCCGGCCGCGGATCTGTTCGCGGCATTGCCGGCACAGCTGCGCCCCAGTGCCGTAAGTCTCAAGATCATCCCGACAGAGACTGACAAGGCGACTCAAACCCTGCCCTTGAGCGTGCAGCTGTCTGCCAGCGGCCCCTCGTCTGTGACGCTGGATACGCGTCTCGTACTGGCAACCGCTTCGCCCTACGCGGCGACCTTCGACCAAACCCAGCTCAAGCTGCGCAGCCCGACGATGACAGAGGCGGACTTCAGCTTGCAGGGGCTCGAAGCAGACCTGCGGCTGAGCGGGCGGGTTTCGCAGCAGGACGCCACCATTCGCTTCGACAAAAACTCAAGGCTGCGAGTAGATAGCCTGTCAGCCGCGTCAGGCCTGACCGTCAGCCAGCTGATGCTGCAGCTGGCGGGGGCCAAGGTGGAGGCTGGTTTTGCCGAGGGTGAGCTTCGACGCCTGGCGATCACCGGCAAGCCCGCTGTAGCGGCCAGTGAAGTAAAGCAGCCTGTCTTGCGTCCACAGGGCTGGCACTGGAGCGGCACACTCAATGCGGACCTATCGCAGGTCTCCCTCGACGGCCCGCTGGGCAACGATGGAGGCCTCAGCCTGCCAGTGGCGCTGAGCCACACCTGGGCTAACAGCGCGACTCGCCTCAACGTCAACCTGCCTGAGCTGTTCCTGCGCGCCGGCAACCCACTGGCCGCGACTTTCGCCGATTGGCCGCCTTTGCTGGAGCTGAACAACGGACGCCTGCAAGGGCAGGCGCAACTCAACCTGCCAGGCAGCGGCCCACTCGCAGCGTCGGCCAAGCTCAGCGCCAAGGGGCTCGGCGGCATTTACGATCGCACCGAATTGAGCGGGCTCGACGCAGAGATTTCGGCCGTGTTACGGCGCGATCAGCTGCGGGTGGACGTGACGGAACTGACCCTGCGCGAGGCCAATCCGGGCTTCACGTTCGGCCCCTTGCGCTTCGCCGGTGAATACGCGGGCCCGCTCGACAACCTCGCTCAGGGCCGCCTGGCCTGGAGTATCGCCGAGGTGCGGCTGCTGGGCGGACGGCTATGGCTGGAACCGGGCATGGCTGACCTTGGGTCGGGCACGCAGCAGTTGAAAGCGCACCTGCGCGGGCTGCAATTGCCGTTATTGCTCGAAGCCTATCCCGCCGAAGGGCTATCCGGCACAGGCGTGATCGATGGCGAGCTGCAGCTGCAGCGCAGTGAAGCCGGAATCAGTATCGAACAAGGCTCGCTGCAGGCTCGCGAGCCTGGCGGCGCGCTGCAATTCCGTTCACCGAAAATCCAGGCACTGGGCCAAGCCAACCCGGCGATGCGCCTGGTCACCGAGGCGCTGGATGACTTCCACTACGATCTGCTCGCCAGCGATGTGCACTATGCCGCCGACGGCACACTCGACCTGGGCCTCAAGCTGCACGGGCGCAACCCCGCGCTGGAAGGCGGCCGCCCTATCAATTTTTCAATCAACCTCGAGGAAGACATTCCCGCCCTGCTAACCAGCCTCCAATTGTCTGATCGTGTCAGCGAAACCATTCAACGGCGCGTGCAGGAGCGCCTCAGATGAGGCAATGTAGCGGCGACTTCGATCTGGAGAACACCGTCATGCGGTTCTGCCATCCCATCAGCATTCTGGCGCTGGCCCTGCTGGCCACTGCCTGTACCCCACGCGTTGAGCTGGCCGTGCCCAACGAGCCGATCAACATCAACCTCAACGTGAAAATCGAGCACGAGATCTACATCAAGGTCGACAAGCAACTCGATTCGATCATCAACGAAGACAGCGGTTTGTTCTGAGGAGCCTTATGAAGACCTATCTGAAACTCGGAACCCTGCTTGTGGCGCTGTGCCTTGCGCTGCCGGCTGCCGCCATGTCGCTCAACGAGGCCATGTCCGCACTCGGCCAGGCCAAGGCCAGCGGTCAGCTCGGCGAGAAACCCGACGGCTATCTCGGCATCGTGCAGAGCGGCGGGCAAGCTGAAGAAATCGCCAGTCAGATCAACCAGGCCCGACGCGCCGAGTACTATCGCTTGGCACAGAAGAACGGCATCGGCGTCGCAGATGTGGAAGCCATTGCCGGTAAGAAGGCCATCGAAAAAACCCCGCCCGGCCAGATCATCCTGCTAAACGGCAGCTGGGTTAAGAAGTAAGTGAACCTTCGCGGGGGCACTCGCTCCCCGCTTGATCCTCAAAACCAGGTCGAGACCGTCAGCGAGCCGAACTGGTCATGATTGGCCTGGCCATTGAATTCACGTGTTCGCCAGACCCTGGCAAAGGCCAGCTGCCAGCTGTTCCAGGTGAGCGCGATACCGGCCTTGGCATCGCCCACCCACTCGTTCGGGTCCACTGAGTGACTGCTTTTCCAGGTGTTACCCTCAAGCAGCATGTTCTGCGCCATATAGCGCCCTTCGACATCGGCGAAAAGACTCCAGGCGAAGCCGCCGCCCTGATTGAAGAACATGCTGCCGCTCTGTGCCGGCGCCACTGCCGGAATGCTGAAACTGCGCTCTAGTCGCTGCCCGATGCGCAACCCGAACCCCGCAGAGCCGTAGGTGTAGAGATTGCCTAGCGCAAAGCCGGCGCTCGGACCGTACTCGAACTCCAGACCGCCAAGGCGCTGCTGACCCCACCAGCGGTAGTGGTACGCAAGGTTGACGAAGGGTTCGTTGCGCAATTGGTTGTCCCAGCCGCGCGGCTCGTCACTGTTGGTGATTTCGTGGACCCGGCGCTGAATCTTTTTGCCCCCAGCTGCCGGGCCGACGATCCCGACATCCAGATGCAGGCCGCTGGTGCCGCGCCAACCTTCATGCTGATCATTCGAGAAAATCGACATGCCAGCAAACAACAGCGCGGCGTAGGGACGGTCGTCCTCGATCAGCTGAGCTCGAGTTATATCGTCCGGCGTGTAAAGCTGATGTCCCAGCCGATAGGCGACGTTATCAACCTGATCGGCACTCCAGCCCGGCATCGCCTCGGCGAAACGTCGCGACCAGTGATCGGCGCCAGGCTCGAACGAACGCATCAATTCGAAACCGTTGGTGTAGTGCCCATCGTCAGAAGCAAACACATCGTTTTCGATTTTCAGCGAGTAGAGGTCCGCCTGGCTCACCAGCGGTGTACAGGAAATGACGACGGCGAGGGACACGCGAGTGCGCAGCTGCGAAATGGCCATAGCCCGACTCCTTGGTTACATGCAGAGAAGTATGTATCAGCATGTTAGAACCGGGCTGTGGCCTAAACGTTCAGCGTGACCGCGGCGCACAAACATGAGCGCGCCGGCAGGCCTGTCCATCGCTAACAGCCATCAGGTCCCGATGATGCCGCCATCGTCCTTGGTAATAAGCACTGTCGAGGCCCGGGGACGCGTCTTGCCATCGCTGGCCGGGAAGCTCAGCTCGGGGTGCTGCACGTTGATCCACATGGCGCGGTAGTCCGGGCTCCAGGTGATACCGGTGATTTCGCAGCCGCGAGGGCCGACCAGAAAGCGCCGCACCTCGCGGGTGCGCGGGTCAGCACAAAGCAGCTGATTGGTGCCCATGGCCTGCATCGCGGGCTCGTCGTCGCCGTAGTCGGTCTCAATCCACAGCCGGCCAGCGTTATCGAAGGCCAGCCCATCGGGCGAGGAAAAGATATCCCCGTTGATGGTGCCGGTGAGGTTGGCCGGTACTGACTCACCCTCTGCATGCTTGGCGCCGGGCTGCTCGCCGGCCAGCAGGAAGACTTCCCACGTGAAGGCGGTCGCGGTGGGGTCGGCGCCCGCTTCGCTCCAGCGCAGGATCTGGCCGTGCAGGTTCACGGGACGCGGATTGGCCTTGTCGGTGGGCCACTTGATGCCGCGGTTGTCGTTGTTGGTCAGGGTTACATAGACCTCGCGACTGCGCGGGTGCACGGCCACCCACTCTGGCCGGTCCATGGGCGTCGCGCCCACATGGTCGCCAGCGGCGCGGGCATTGAGCAACACTTCAGCCTGGTCGGCGAAACCATTCTCGGTGGTCAGACCGTTCTGTCCGTGGACCAGCGCCAGCCACTCGCCGCTGCCATCGGCGTTGAACCGCGCCACGTATAAGGTGCCATCGTCCAGTAGTCGCCGGTTGGCCTGATCATCACCCGCTACATAACGGCCGCTTGGAACGAATTTGTAGACGTATTCGCCCTTGGTGTCGTCGCCGGAATAGAAGGCCATGCGGCCGTCGTCACCCAGCGAAAGAACGGAACACTCGCGGCAGTAGCGACCGAACGCGGTGCGCTTGACCGGCTTGCTCGCTGGGTCGAAGGGATCGACCTCGACCACCCAGCCGAAACGGTTCGGCTCATGTACGTGGCCACCGTGAGGTTGCGCAGGGTCCGGGGTTGCGTTGAAGCGCGGGTCGGCCGTTTCCCAGCCGTAGAGTTTGCTCAAGCCCTTGCCTTCGATGCCATAGCGCTTGTGCGACACGCGCTTGGCCATGTCCTCGGCGTCATGGTTGACGAAGTAGTTGTGCCAGTTCTCCTCGCACACCAGATAGGTGCCCCAGGGCGTGAAGCCGCTGGAGCAGTTGTTCAGCGTGCCGATGATTTCGCGGCCGCTGGGGTCGGAAGCGGTCTTCAGCGCGTCGTTGCCGGCCAGCGGGCCGCCCACCGCCATCGGCGTCATGCCCGAGATGCGCCGGTTGTAGCGCGACGGCATGACCCGTTGCCATTGGCCCTGTGCATCCTTTTTCACTTCGATGACGCTGACGCCATGAGCTGCCTGCTCTTTGCGCACCTCATCCAGCGGGCGCTTGCCGTCGGTAAACGTCATGCCGTTAGGATGCAGCAGCGGGTTGACGTACTCGTGGTTCATCACCAGCAGGCCGTGGCTGTCTGGATTTTCCGGGAAGGGAAAGAAATGCATGCCGTCATGGTTGTCGCCCGCCTGCTTGAGCTGGGCCTGCCAATCATCGGTGGCGTCCGGATTCCACTCGGGGGCATCCGCCATGACGGCATCACCCCAAGAAAAGAACGTCCGCGCGCTATAGCCTGGTGCAACCTGCACGCTGTCGAACGCTGGGTCTAGCTGCGTCGGGATGCCCTCGAAGCCAATCAGCGACTCAGACTGTACGGCGCTACGACAGGCGCCCAGACTGCCGCCAAGAAAGCCCAGTGCGGCAAGGCCCATCCCGCCCTTGAGCAGGTTGCGTCGGCTGTGATCGACGAGCTGCTCCAACGAGACGTTGGCGCTCGGGTTGATCGCCTGATCATCGAGCGCGGAAAGGTTGGCGTGAAAGCTTTGGAAATCCTGTTTCATCATTAACTCGTTAAGCAAATGGGTCTGGTCCGCATCACTGGATGCGGTAGTGAAAGGTGTTTTTGACCTCGGGAACGGTCACGGCGCGACCGTCGACGATCCGAGGTTGGTAGCGAAAACTTTTAGCAGCCGTAAGTGACGGTCGGATAAACAGCGGGTGGCAGTCTTCCAGCGCTTTCGGGTTTTCGATCCGCCCCTGTGGGTTGACCGAATAACTGACGGTGCAGGTGCCCTCGATGCCCTTGTCCAGCGCACGCGTTGGGTAGTCAGGTGCATCCTTGGCGATGGGCAGGTACTGGCGACTGGCAGCCGCTGCGGCTTCGGCTTGGCGCGCGCGTTCTGCAGCGGCCGCCGCTTCGGCACGTGCCGCCTGTTGGCGCTGTTGTTCCTCACGAGCCAGCTGCTCGCGGCGCTCGGCTTCGCGCTGCTGCCGCTCGACTTCGATGCGTTCCTGCCGTTCGCGCTCCAGCTGCTCTTTGCGCTGCTGCTTGGCTCGTTGCTGCTCTTTGACGCGCGCCTCCTCTGCCTGTCGCTCCTGCTCGGCGCGCTTGTAGGCCAGATCGGCCTGTTCCAGGCGCTGCTGTTCGATCTGCGGATCGACCTGCGGTTCCTCGATGACCGTCTCCACCAGCGGCTCCGGGACGGGTGTGGGCTCGGGCTCAATCACAGCCTCCGCCGCCGGCTTGGGAGTCGGCAGGCTGATCAGCTGAGTCTTGAGTATTTGAGTCTGGCTCGGCGCGCTCAGCTCGGGCGTCCAGCCATGCAGCAACAGACCGAACACCGCCGCGTGCAGCGCCAGGGTGGCCGCCGCCGCACCGGCATGGCTGCGCCACTGCGGACGCGCTACCGGGAACCTCGTTGGTAGCGTCATGGTCAGGCTGCTCATGGCGTAGGCTGCCCAGGTGGCGCCTCGGTAATCAGACCGAGGTTCACCACCCCGCCGCGCTGCAGCTCGGCGATCCCGGCCACCACGCGGCCATAGTCCGCGGCATCATCAGCGCGTACGTAGACCTGGGTATCGCCGCGCTCGGCGATGATCGCGGCGACCTTCTCGCGCATTTCCCCGAGGTCGATGGCGCTGTCCGTCTGGTCCTCGGCATTCAGCTCGGTGCCCAGGTGCCAGTAGAAGCCGCCGTCGGCCTTCACCGAGAGGGTCAGGATCTGCCGCTCATTCTCCGTGGGCAGCGCCTCGGCGGCGACCTTGGGCAATTCGATCTTCACACCCTGCACCAGCATCGGCGCGGTGACCATGAAGATCACCAGCAGCACCAGCATCACATCGATGTAGGGCACCACATTCATTTCGGCTTTGGGGCCGTGTTTACGCTGCGGTTTGACCAGCATGACGAAGCTCCTTCAGGCGGCAGCGGCGACGCTGGGCGAGCCGGCATGCAGGCGACGATGCAGGCGCGCCTGCAGCTCGTTGGCGAAGCTGTAGTAACGCGCGCTCAGGGTCTGGCCACGGGCGGAAAAGCGGTTGTAGGCCATCACCGCGGGGATCGCCGCGAACAGGCCGATGGCCGTGGCGATCAGCGCTTCCGCAATGCCCGGAGCAACGGTTGAAAGCGTCGCCTGTTGCACCATGGACAGACCAAGGAAGGAATTCATGATCCCCCACACCGTACCGAACAGCCCGATATAAGGGCTGACCGAACCGACCGTGGCGAGGAACTGCAAACCGCCTTCCAAACGCTCTTCCTGCTCGGAAATGGCGACATAGAGGCTGCGCTCCACCCCCTCGAGCACCGCATCCGGCGCAATGCCCGGCTGGCGCTGCAGCTGGCTGAACTCCTGATAACCGGCGAGAAAGATGTGCTGCAGGGCCGCCTCCCGGGGCAGCGGCTGATCACTGCCCTCGCGATACAACTGCGTCAGTTCCGCGCCGCTACGAAAGCGCTGCAGGAAGGTTTTCAAAAGGCGTTCGCTGCGGCGCAAGGCCGCGCCACGCTGGATGATGAGGTACCAACTGGCAATCGAGGCCAGCACCAGAATCACCATCACCAGTTGCACCACCAGGCTGGCCTCGCTGACCAGGCCCCAGACCGACATGTGTTCACTTTGCATCTGTATTTCCTCCGTCCGCCCTGTGGGACGGCATTCGTTTATTACTTTCAGGCAACGTTGCGGGCGTCGCCTGATGCATTCATGCGACCGAGGTCAGTCGAGCCCTAGCGCGTCAGCAACCGCTGCCCACGGCAGGTATTTGTAGTTCTGAGCGCCTTCGGGCATGCGTTTGCGGCCGTCCTGCACCACCAGCATGCCGCGGCTCCAGATACCGCCGAGGTTGGCCGAAGTGACCTCCAGCCCATCGGTCTCCGATGCGCCATCGATGCCGCGCTCGGCATTCAAACCAACGCGGAATGCGCCGCGAACGGCGTAAGGCGCGGCGGCATCCAGTACCAGATAACTGTCGTTACCCTGGCTCGAGATCACCAGGTAATCGGCCTTCGCACCCTGGTAGAGCGCCAGCCCCTCGACGTCGTCATGCAACGGGCCGCCGACACCGATCACCTTCTCCAGCTTCGCCGGTGCATCGCCACGGGCATCCAGCGTCCAGACCGCCTCGTCTTCCTCACCGACGAAGAGCCGCTGGGTGCGGTCATCGGCCACGCAACCCTCGGGTTGGCTGGCGACCTTGAACTGCCGCACTAGCTCACCGCGCGGCGAGCCGCTGGAACCATCCAGGCGGTACTGCAGAAAGGTGCCGTCCTTATCGTTGGCGATCGCATGGATAGCGCCCTGGCGATCCTTGAACATGCACAGGCCATAGATTTCGGTGATCGGCGTGGCGATCTGTCCGATGTCGCTCAACTGCCCGCTTGTTGGATCGATGGCGAACAGGTGCAAGCTGTTGTGATCCCGATTGCTGGCCACGGCGAGGTCAACCTGCTTGCCGCCATGAACAAAGCCGGTGCGCACGTCCACGTTGTTCAACCGCCCGACGGGCAGGTACTGGAGCTGCTTGCCGGTCAGGTCGTACACGCCGAGCCCGCCCTTCTTGTCGGTGCCCAGCACACGGCTTCTGGTCCGGTCGCTGGCGTTGACCCAGATCGCCGGGTCATCGGCAGCATCCCCCAGGTGCGGCACCGGATCGGTCTGGACCTGAGCCGGCAGCATCGGAATGACAGGCGTCGCGGTGGGCGTTGGAGGCTGCCAATCCAGACGAGACGCGTGGGCGCCACGCTCATCGGTCAGCAGCAGGTCGATGCCACCCTCGGTCAATCGGGCGCTGATCTGCTCAGGCTCGTCGAAGCCTTCGAGCGGCAGTACCGAATGGCTACGCCAGCTGTCGGCGTCTCGCCCATAGAGGTGCAGCGCGCCGGCTTCCGGGTCTAGCGCCAGCAATCCGCCGGGCACCAATGCCATGCCGGCAGTTGCTTCGGCGATACCCCCGAACGGCTGAACCATATCCACCGGATCGCGCACAAGCGGTGCTTCGGCATCCGCCGCGTAACGCCAGAGGCCCACGCCTTCTTCGTTGACGATCAGCTCGCCGGTTTGATCATTCACCTGGCAGTAGCCGCTTTCCGGCGGCAGGCTCAGGCCGCGTACGCGCTGCGGCGTCGCAAGTGGGCGCATGTCGGCGGCGACCAGCCATTGCTCACCGATACCTTCTTCACCGACCAAAAACAGGAAGCTGTTGCGCGCCGCGTCGCGGAACAAGCACAGCCCTTCGATGGCGAAGTCGGTTCGCGGGATGTACAGCGGCTGGCTCCAGCGATGCTCGCGGTCAAGCCCTAGCAACACGGCCTGCTGGCGCTTGCGGTCGAGGGTGGCGATCAGCATGCCCTGCCTGCCTAGGCGATGATCCAGGCCTTCAAAGCGGCCTTTGAAATCGCTGATCACTGCGCCCTTGGCGTCGAGTATCTGCAGCCCGCGCGAATCCGGTCGAACGACCAGTCGCGACGCAGTTGGCCAGAAATCTGTATTGGCGATCAGCTGAGCGCTCACGGCTTCCAGCGGTGCGGCATCCACGATGCTCAGGGTCGGCGCCGGCTGCTTGCCGGAGTCGACGCCCGCTCCGGACTGACAGGCCGCAAGCGCAATGCAGAGGCTCAGCAGCATGGGTTTATGCAAAGTCATGTACATGGTTTTTCCAATCTGCAGCCGCTGACCGCCACCATTCCGAAAAGGGGAACAGAGCAGAGGCGGGGCGGCGAATAAGTCGAAGTTGGTCAGAAGTGCGTCAGGGTCAGGCCAAGCTTGTAGGTCGGGCCGTATTCCTCGTACTGGGCGTTGAAGTTGCTGCGCCCGGTGTAGACGAAGTAGGACTCGTCCGTGAGGTTCAACGCCTCGAGCGTCACCTGCAGGTTCGGCGTGATGAAGTAGCCTGCCTTGAAGTCCACGAACAGCTGATCGTCTGCGTAGAGATCGTGGGCTGCGTCATCGATACCGGCCACTTCGGCCAGGTACTCAGATTTGTAGTTGGCGGCCAGACGCATGTTGAACACGTCATTCTCCCAACCGACCATGAGGTTGCCGACGCTATCGGAGTGGTTTGGCAGGTCGATGCTGCGACTGCTTCCCTGCCCTTCGATCTCTGCATCGGATTTGCTGAAGGTGGCGTTGGCGCCCAGCAGCACGCCATTCCAGGGTGCCGGTAGCCAGTTCAGCTTCTGCGAATAGGCCAACTCGACACCATAGAGCTTGGCGCTGCTGCCGTTCTCGAAGCTCAGCGCTTCGTCGAATCCAGTCCATTGGCCCGTACCGGCCAGATCGGTGTTGTAGATGAAGTTGTCGATGTCCTTGTAGAACAGATAGGCCGACACAGCGCCCGCGCGGCCCATGTAGTGCTCGATGCCGAGGTCGTAGTTCATCGACTCCAGTGGCTTGAGGTCAGGGTTGCCAAACTCCGCATCTTCGCCATCGATGACGAAGCCAGGCGCCAGCTGCTCGAACGTCGGGCGCACCACGGTATTGGTCCAGGCCGCCCGAACGAAGGTATCGGGCGTCAGCTCATAGCGCGCATGCAAGCCCGGCAGCCAATATTCATAACGGTTGTCGCTGGATACGGCTTCGAACTCACCGTCGCGCAGGCCGGTGCCCTTGGCGCTAAACTCGGTGCCCTCATAGCGCAGGCCGGCGATGATGCGCCACTTGTACAAGTCCAGGGTGTTCATGAAATACGCCGCGTTGATGTCTTCGCTCATGTCGAAGTCGCCGATGCGCGACTCCTCTTGATCGTAGAACTCGCTCGCATCGAGGCCGCCAATCAGGCCCTCCAGGCCGCCGGCGCTGATGCCCGAACCGAAGCGGTCCAGCGCGTAGTCGACCTTGCCGCTCTGGAAGTCGGCCAGGGTCAGGTCGTCAAAATCGTCGTAGGCCCAGATCTCGGCGTCGTTGGTCTTGTCGCGCCGGCTGAGCTTGCCACCGAACTTAAGCTGCGAGGCATAGCCCTGGATGTCGTAATCACGGGCCAGATCCAGGCGGATGTTTTTCTCTTTGTCGCGCGCATCAGTCTTCTCCCACTCCACCTCGTCGAGTTCGAAGCTGGCAGGATCGTAGAAAGACGGGTCGACGGTCAGGCGCGGTTTGCCCGTACTGGAGAAACCTACGTCAGCGAAGTCACCCTCGAACGTCGCGCTGGAAATGCCGCCCGGGTTGCGCTCGCGGGCCTCGCTGTAGCCGACCTGACCGCTGAGGGTCCAGAGGCCCATCATGCGTTCACCGCCGAACACGTAGGACTGGATGGTCTGGGTTTCCTCGCGGGACTTCAGCTCACGCCAGCCCTCGGCATCGCCCAGCTCGCCGGCCCGTTGCGCATCTTCGAACTCGACCCCGGCTGCGTTGCGGGTCTCGGTGTCCTTGAAGCGGCTGTATAGCGTGCGCAGGTAATAGCTGCTGAAGTCGTCCGGCTGGTAATCGAAGTTCAGACCAAAGCCGGTGCGCTCGCGGGTGATCTCGTAGTCGCGCTGCTCGAACTCTTCCAGCCGGGCGCCGTCTTCGAAATCCCATGCGCCGCCGGTTTCCACGTTATCCGAGCCGAAGTCGCGATCCTGCCAACTCAGCGCCGCGGCCACGCCGAAGTTGTCGACGCCACCGCCCAGGCTGAAGCGGTTACTGATGGCACCGGAAAATTTGGGGCTGGTCTCGCCGACGTTCTCGTCGTAGCTGGCTTCGGTGCTGAGGCTGTAGAACAGGCCGTCGTGGTCGAACGCCGACAGGCTCTCCACCTCGATGGTGCCGCCCAGGGAGTTGGCATCCATGTCCGGCGTGAGGGTCTTGACCACTGAAAGCGACTGCACCAGTTCCGAAGGCAGCACATCCAGCGCCACAGCGCGGCGGCCGCTTTCCGGCGAGGGCACCAGGGTGCCATTGATGGTGACGCTGTTCAGGTCGGGCGCGATGCCGCGCACGCTGACGAAGCGGCCTTCACCCTGATCGCGCTCAACGGAGAGGCCGGGGATGCGCTGCAAGGCTTCGGCGGCGTTGTCATCGGGCAGCTGGCCGATGCCATCGGCATGGACGACGCTTTTCACGCTGTCGGAGTTGCGCTGGTCCCTCAATGCTTCGTCGACGCTGACGGCCTGGCCGATCACCTCGACGTGCTCCATGACAAGCGGCTCCTCGGCCCAGGCCGAACCGGCGCTGACGGCCAGGGCCAGCAGGCTGATGCGGAACCCTGCATGACGGATGCCGCTGCGGTATGTGCTCATGAACAATCCCCCGAACGCTGTTTACCGGGTCCATCCCGGAACTGGAGCGGACGGTAGGGTCGGGATATGGCGGTTCTGTGACAGGGGTTTTTGCTGGGGCGCCAGAAAGGGGTTATTGGGGTGGTTTGGGGTATGAGGTGAGCCGATATGACCCGCCTCCGGCTCGGACGCAACGCTCAACCCGTAGGGTGGGCTTTAGCCCACCACAAGCACATCGCGACTCCGTCACGGTGGGCTGAAGCCCACCCTACGCCGCTACGAGACGCGGGGGCGCGTTGCTTCTTTGCTGGCAGACGAACCATCAGACGCCGCCGAACGCCCCTTTCAGCAGGCCGAATGGAATCGCTACGTAGAGGGGCGAGCGGCATGGATGCCGCGAGAGCCGTGAAGGGCCATGGATGGCCCTTGCGCGGCGACCCACGGAGCAGCGATGGAATGAGGGAAGTCGAGCGCAGCGAACCGGGGACGCCTAGTTCGGATGCAGGGGCAAGACCTTTTGGTTCCTTTTGGGGCGACTGCCAAAAGGGACTCGCCCAGCAGGGCGAAACCAAGCCATCAAGCAACTCCCTAATCCGCTTACACTCAAAAAAGAGCAACATCGAAAAAAACCATTGAGCCAATTCAACCCCCACCCCATTCATCCAACCGTCACATCCATCTGTTTCCGTGCCCTCACGCACTGGCGCGGCTCGCCACGGAGACCCGATGAAATCCCTGCTCAAACTGCACACCCTCACCCTGCTCGGCCTCGCTTTCGTCGCCAATCTTGGTCTGCAGGTCTATCTGGCGACCGGCCAGATCAAAACCTGGGCGGAGATCAACTGGACGGACGTCGCCGGCGAAGGCGGCTCGGCCGTGCTGGCGCTCGCCTGGCTGATCATGCTGCTGCACAGCCGTCCAGCCGGTCGAGTGACACGGCTGCTCGCCCTGGGCCTGGCCTGCGTGTTCTTTTCCTGGTGGATGGACACGCTGGACGAGTTCATCCAGCTGCCGGAGCTGGCCGTCTGGGACAACTGGCTGGAGACCGCGCCGATGCCCATCGGCTTGCTGCTGTTGACGCTGGGCATCTATCACCTCAACCAGGAACAGCGTGCCATCAGCCAGCAGATGAGCAAGCGTGAGAAAGGATTCCGCGAGCACCGCCTGTTCGACAAGCTGACCCCATTGGGCGCCGCCGAATACTTGCGCCAGCAGGTGCAACTGGCGCTCGGTCACGCCCAGGCGGAACAGCAGCCACTGTCGCTAGTGGTCGTGGACCTGGACGATTTCAACATAATCAATCAGCACTACGGCCAGGCAGAGGGGGATGCGGTTTTGCAGGCCATGGCGCAGCTGCTGCTGCTCAATCTGCGCCGTCAGGATCTACTCTGCCGCTTGGCCGGGGATCGCTTCGTGGCGGTATTGCCAAACACGGGCGAGACCCAGGCCCGAATGGTCGCAGGTGAACTGCAACAGGCCGTGGCCAGCCTGGCGCACAAAACAACACAGCACGGCGAACGGGTGCACCTCCGTGCAAGCACAGGGACCGTGATGGCGTTCGACGAGGATGCTGAACAGCTGCTCAAACGCCTCAATTTGAACCTGGCCAAAACCAAGCAGCAGTTGCCGCGCTGCGCCTGAGGAAATGGCCATGCCCACTGGTTACGATTGCGATACGCGTTTCATCGCCGCTCATCACCAGCCGGCCGTGCTGATCGATCTGGCGCTGTCACGCGGGATCGACAACCACCAGCTACTGCGTGGTAGTGGGCTGTTCTATGAAGACGTCATCAGTGGCCAGGCGCGGATCAGTCCCCTGCAGTTCCTGACCTTAATCGGAAACGCGCAGCGCTTACTTGAGGCTGACGACAGCAGCTTTCTGTTCGGCCAGCGCCTGTTACCCGGCCACTACGGCGAGGTCAGCCACGCGCTGACCCATGCCTGCACCTTGCAACAGGCGCTGGAACAGCTGCAGCAATTCCGCGTCCTGCTCAGTCCGCTAATGACGCCCCGGCTGTTCCTCGACGAGCGGAGGGCATACCTGTACTGGACCGACAACTGTGGTATCGGTAACCAGCAGCGGTTCCTCACCGAAGCCAGCCTGACCGCCGTGGTGGCGATGAGCAGACGGCTATCCGGCGAGCGCCTCCCTTGGCGCTTCCACCTCGCCTACCCGCAGCCGCGGCATGTCGAGCAGTACTGGGTGCACCTGAGCGAGCAGCTGACCTTCGCCAGTCAGATGACCGTGATGAGCCTGCCGCTGGAATATCTACACACGCCTTGGCCAGGCGCCTCGGCGACCGCCGGGCAGGTCGCGCAGCAGGCGAGTTGCGCGCAGCTGGAGAGCCTTGGCTGGCCTGGCAGCTTTATCGATCAGCTGTACGACCATCTCTACGCGAACATCCGAGAGCCGCTGAATCTCGAGCGTGTCGCCCAGTCCTTCGAGATGAGTCCCGCCTCGCTCAAGCGCAAACTGCACAAGCATGGCACCGGCTTTCAGGAGCAGCTGGATCAGGTACGCAAGCATGTAGCGCTGTATCTCTACCAAATGAAGGGCTACAGCAATGAAGAAGTGGCGAGCTACCTGCGCTTCAACGACACCACCAACTTCCGACGGTCGTTCAAGCGCTGGACCGGGCTAGCGCCCAGTAGCCTGCGCCAGCTATTCCAGAGCTGACCCGGTCGGGCGTATCGCCGCGCCGTGCCTGTCGATGGGACTATTGGTCGGCTCGGAGTTGAGACGAGTAACCTTCGCTTGGGTTGGTTGTGCTTCCTTCGCGTTGCGCTGAAGACTCGAGAGGGTCAACGCTCGACGCAGCAACAGCGCGGCGATACCGGCTACGGCGAGAAATGTGATTAGCACCGGTATGGCTTGTTCGTTCATGCGTCTAGCTCACCCTTAGAAAAGCGTCGCGGCAGCGATAGCCTTTTGATACTACCGGCGATAATGGGCGAATACCATCGCTGCATTAAGCGGTCGCAGCCAGGCTTTGCCCGTCCACTCTCCGACGAACGGTGGGACAAATCGACTTCTAGCGAGTCGTAACTGGGTCGCTACGCCTAATAACTCGAGATGGCTGAGAGGGCTGACCTAGATGCATCGGGAATACACCAGGCAATACCATCAACTGCGTACCCACATCGAACGGATGCTAGACAGCGGCGCGGTGATTGCTGAACGAGCGCCACTGACGATCAGACGTGGGAATCAGGTTTATCAGGTGGCATGCGGGATGCTGATCAGCGAGCAGAGCCCACGCTGATCGGCCACGGCTCCGCCTGGCAATCCAGGCGCCAAAGCGAACCGTGATGGCTACACCAGCTTGTCGGCGGTCACCCGATGCAGGGCACCGCTACCCTGCTCGAAGGCGCTGATATTCGCCAGCGTGGTCTCGGCGATATTAGTCAGCGCTTCCGCAGTGAAAAATGCCTGATGCCCAGTTATCAACACGTTGGGAAAGGTCGTCAGGCGCATGAACAAATCGTCGCTGATGACCTGCTGTGAAAGGTCCTGAAAGAAGAGGTTTTCTTCCTCCTCGTAAACATCCAGCCCCAGCCGACCGATCCTTCCGCTCTTGAGACCCTCGATGACTGCGCGCGTATCGACCACACGGCCTCGGCCGGTGTTGACCAACATTACGCCCGGTTTCATCTGAGCAATCGCGTCGGCATCGATCAGGTGGTTGGTTTCCGGGGTCAGCGGGCAGTGCAGCGAAATGATGTCCGCTTCGCCGAACAGTTTTTCTAGCGGCACATAGCTGACAAATTCCTTCGCATCGGCGCTGGGAAAGGGATCGCTGGCCAGCACCCTACAACCGAAACCGTGCATGATGTCGGCGAAGATAAGGCCGATCTTACCGGTCCCAATCACGCCCACCGTCTTACCGTACAGGTCGAAACCGAGCAGGCCATCGAGGGAGAAATTTCCTTCACGCACGCGGTTATAGGCGCGATGGGTCATCCTGTTGAGCCCGAGCACCAGTGCCACCGCATGCTCTGCCACCGCGTGGGGCGAATACGCCGGCACTCGCGCCACCGTCATGCCCAGCCGCTCCGCCTCGGCGAGATCGACGTTATTGAAACCGGCCGACCGCAGGGCAATGAGCTCCGTACCGCTGGAATGCAAGCGCTGCAGCACCTCGCGGTCGAGCTTGTCGTTAACGAAGGCACAGATGCCGGCGAAACCCGCCGCTAGCGGCGCGGTTTCCGCGGTCAGCCGGGCGTCCAGATAGACCAGGTGGTGCTGGTGCGCCTGGTTGGCCTGGTTGGCCTGGTCAAGAAAGGTGCGATCGTAGGGCTTGGTACTGAAGACGGCGATGCGCATGAACAGGCCTCCGGTTGGGACGGATTGAGGGGGCCACCCAGCCTGTCACTTGATCCATCGAATGACAGTGCAAAGGCCATTGACCGACGGGCTCAACGAGGCAGGCGGATACCGTATGACCTCACGCCAGCCCGTCGAACCGGGCGTAAGGGTTGCTGCAGGGCAACCGGTAGCCAAGAAAGCTAACCTTGGGATTGGTCTTGTTCTGCTGCCGCAAAAAATCAGTCGAAACCATGAAATCCGTTAACAAGCGGCGCTCGAAGTTGTCGACCCGAAGATCAGTGTAGGCTGTTCCCACTCCGGTTTGCTGGCGGATCTTGTAGAGCCCCATCAATGCGGTCAGCTTCTCCGAGCCGTAATGGTCAGCCATCGCATCGACGAATTTGCGCTGATCGTCAGGATCCATCTGGAAGTTTCCCACCAGCCGTTGCAGCAGCTGCGGAATGAAGACCTGACGGTCCTCGTAGACCCAGGCACCAGATCCGATCGCCACCAGACCCAGTGTGGCGGCGGACGAAATCAACAACGTACGACGTTTCATGGGCAATCCTTAGCTATAAAGCAGGTCGGCAGCACGGATGGACAAGGCGGCAGCCGTCAGGCTGGGATTCGCCGGCGAGCAGCTCGGGTAAGTCGCAGTACCGACGACAACAAGATTGCGCATCTTGTGATGCACCATATGCCCATCGACGACCGAACCGTCATCCACCTGCCCCATGCGCAACGTGCCCTGCACGTGCGATTCCGTCAGACGCCATTCCCTGAAGTTGATCGACTCAACCGGCAGCGGCGCGAGCAATTTTTCCAAGCTGTCGAGGCCGTACTGAACCCCCTTCATGCCGTAGTCGGACTCGCCGCGGTAGTCGATGATCGCCTGCCCTGTCTGCGGGTCGATGACAACCCGGTTCTCGACGTTGGGCAGGTCTTCGCTCACCAGCATCAACGGCAGCGTCTGGTTCCAGCGTCCGATTTCTGGACGTAGCCCATAGGGCCAGCGATTTTCAAAGTAGACCAGGCACGCCGAGTGTTCCTTACGGAAATCACCGTCGTATAGGGAGTAATTAAGGCCGGTGGTAATCGTGCTGCCATCGAAGTTGCCCAGCCCATCGAGATACACCTCGACGTTGGCCCCCACTTGCTCGTGCAGGCCCATACCGGTTTCGCCAAAGTCGATATCCGAACGCAGCAGGATCGCCGGGCTCTGAATGGCATTGGCGCCCAGCACGAACAGATCACCGAATACTTTGAACTCCTGCCCATCGGAGCGGATCGTGACGCCCTTAATGATGTTGCCTTGGTATTCGAGTGTGCGCACTTCGGTCTTCAGGCACACATCTACCTTGGGATGGCTGTACAGCTCGGCCAAGCCATTCTGCGCGGTGAACTTGGCGTTCATCGGGCAGAGATTGCAGGTGGCATTGGCACAGCAGACGCCTCGGGTGCCGGTCGCGACCCGAGCACGCCCGGTCGGCATGATGAAATGATGGTCGGGCATGGCCTCCTTCATCAACATGTCAATGGAGGAGCCTTTATGCGGAGGCTGGGGGAAGGGTTGGCTGCGAGGCAACACTCGGGTCATGTCTGGGTCGCCCGCGATCGACATGATCTGCTCGGCCTGGCAATAGTAGGGTTCGAGCTCGGCATAGCTCAGCGGCCAATCGTTGCCGACACCGTAGCGCGTCCGAATGGCGAAATCGCTGGGATGCAAACGAGGCGTCTGCGAATACCAGCAATTCATTCCACCGCCCAAGGCGATGGTGGTATTCCAGGGCTTTTCGCCGCGGTTGTCGTAGGTGGAGTCCGGCTTGATGGCAGAACTGCTCTGGGTCTGGATCTGCCAATCCCAGGGATGGAAGTCACCCCACTCTAGGATCAATGCGCGCCCGGTGAGGTGTTTCAAGGCTTCGGTCAAAAAGAAGCTCGAACCAAAACCAGACCCGACTACAACCAACTCATAGTGCTCTTCGTTGATGTCCTTTGCGCTTACCCGGTTGATCTCCACGACCGATTCCCTTAGTGCTGTAGCCTCGCCGAAACCAAGCTGTCCAATCGTTTACACGTCAGCAATGTCCTGCTGCGCAGCGCATGTCACGGCTTAAACCCGGCGTATCGCTACGACACGCGCTGAGAAGCCAGTTCTACGTGACCTTTGAAACGAAGCGGAGTTCCAGCCTGCTTAAGCCCATGCGTGCGAAGGGCTAGTCATCCAGCCCTTCCGATAGCCATCGCCTTACCCGGCGACGGTCACGCCAGGAGGTCAGCTGGTGGGTGAACGGGCTCTCCGGCACCAGACGGCATTCCGGATCGGTGAGGTCGCCCAGCTTGAAGCGGCGCAACACACCCAGCGGGTGGCGCTCTGGCCCGTAAAACGCCACCGCGCGGATTTCCATGCAGTGGAACTGCCAGTCACCCACTGGCTGATGGCCTTGAAGCTCGATGCCATTGAGTTCAGCAACTCGCCGCAACATACCCTGAAAGGTCCCGACGTGAATGAAATCACCACTGCTTAACGGCCCCTGGTGGGTGGTCTGGTGGATGGCGAGGTCGGGGGACACGTCATCTTCCATGCTCTGGCGAATGTCGGTGATATCGACTTCCAAGGGCCCACGTGACGTCACCACCGAGACCACGAGCTGATTGATGAACATCGGCTCGGCACTCATGTTGGAGATGATGCAAAGCGAGCCGAGTCCTTTGCCTGCGCCTCGATTGATAAGCAGGCTCGGCTGACGCTGCCGTCTGAAGTTTCGCAAGAGCAAATGCGCATAGAACATCCATACCAAAAGCGTGCTCAAGGAGATCAGCAACGAAACGAGCTGCTGGTTCTTCATTAACCAATCGATCATGTAACGTCTCGGTAAGTGATTCCCAGCTGAGACAGTCCAAATACGACTGGGTGCCCCACCCCTGTCGGGAAGCACCGCTCCACTCGCGGCCCATCCAGCAGCAGACACGAACGAACGCCATCCGCAGCAGGTCCGAGACATGGAGCCCGCAAACAGTCGAGGGAAATCAAATGAAGAGCTTGAGCATCGCGTCAACAGTGTTACTAGCCTTGCTAGCAACCGCTGCATCGGCCAATCAGGAGCCGACCGAGCCTGAGTCGGCCGACACCAACAGCCAGGCCCAGCAGGACCTCAACAACGAGGCAAGCGCACATGGCTACCAGAACCCTACCGGCGAAGACCCGCAACCACGTTTAACCGAGGACACGATCGAAAACGCTCACGGAGACGACGAGCGCGTAGATGACGAAGAGGATTCTCAGAAACGTTGATTGGCTGTCCATCGCGCTAGCCAACGCGATCGGACGACCTGAGTTGCCGTCTGCGACTGTGGACGGCATCAGCCTTGTTACACCCGGCGTCTGGACTGGCCAGCGTGGCAGGACGCATCGGCGCATCAGCAAAGCGGCGGGACGCTATAGCTTGTATGTGGAGGCGCTGTCCAAATACACGATTACATTCTCCGTGCGCCGCAGCCGGGCGGCCACGGGCAGGTCAGTGAAGCAGACGGCTAGTCGACAGCGCGCCTAAGGGTGAAAGCGCCCCGCAGCTCCCCAAGCTTGAAGCCTCGAGCCTCGTCCTCGGGGTAATACTGGTCAATAAGGGCCGCCAGCTCGGGTTTGATCGAACCACCATGACAGGCCAGACACGCCTCGCCAGTGGGAATGGCCTTCATCAGTCGAAACTCACCGCCCACCATTTCGGCATGCGACATGTTTTGCAGCGGCTCCCCCTCCGCAGCGCGCTGCTGAAACTGCTCCAGCACGGCGCGCTCCCAGGGATCGGGGGCATTGTCCTGGTTGCGCAGCTTCAGTGCCGTGCGACCCACCCGCCAAGGCGCCTCGCTATGCTCGGCAGTGATCTGCGGCGCCATTTGCTGGCAGGCCTGCACCGCCTGTTGCGGTCCGCCACTTTCCACAGCGGACTTCACCGTGGCCATCAGCTGCTGCTGAAACGGAGGAATGAGTGCCATCCCCTCACTGATCAATGGATCCAGTGGCTCCGCTTGGGCAGACAAGCTCAACGCCAAACAGCTCAAGGGCAACAGATAGCGCATAAAAACTCCTTGGGGCCTACTGGCCGAAGAGATGTATTCAATCGAAAACCTATAAGGTCGGCGGTCCATGCGACCAGGCATTTGCGCAGCTGTCGCAGACTCGCTGTGTGTCGCACATTGCTTTCGCCGGCGCCGAAAGAGCATGCGCATTTACCCGTCCAGCCTCCCCTCGCGGAAACACTCCACCGCTCTCGCGTCCACCTGCCCTTTGCTTTAGCGCTCGTACTCAGCCTGCCAACTCGCTGTGCAGACGCGTGCCACGCAGCAGGTTGTCTGCCAACGGACAACGGCGCTCGACCTCGGCGAGGAATTCCTGTTTTTGCTCCAGCGTCATGTCAGCATCGATATCCACCCGAAGACGCACTTCCTCGAAGCCCGGCCGCACGCTGGTGTCACGCCCGAGCAACCCGGCCGGATCGTAGTCCGCCTCGACTTCGAAGCGCATGCCGCGCAGCTCCACCTTGCGCTGGTGGGCGAGGAAACGACCGATCGTTCCGAAGCAACCGGCAAGCGCCGCCAAGACCAGCTCCAAAGGGCTCGGTCCGGTATCAGTACCGAACGCGGCGCGCGGCTGATCGATGAGTACTCGGTGATTGCCGCAAGCCACTTCGATTGCGAAGCCGTTACCCATGCTGCCTTGAACACTGATGGTCTTCATGTGTGGTCGTGTCCTTAGGAAAAAATCCTTTCGATGCGCACCGATGACATCGAGCCTAAACCGCTAGCCCCTGTCGTATCGCCATTCAATTTCTTGAATTACATTATATGTTTATATGTATTGTTTCAAGAATGTTTTCTGCTGCAGGCCTAAGGTCTGATTGGAAGTCGGAGATATGGGACGAGCACCGGCCCAACAGCCTCGGCAAGCTCTACTTCAACTGCCGACATGCGTCGACTGGCCGCGGTAACTGTGACGAGTGAATCGACTTCGTCTCGAAGGGGGGATTACTGGGCCTATCTGTCCGTCAAGCGTGGCAGCCGCACCTGGGTGGCCAGCGGGGTATAACGATAATTCAGATAATCGCGTGAGGGCTGTGTTGATCACCGATCTTGCCGGTCGCAGTATCGGCGATCAGATTCAAAACTTCGGCATTGAGCGAATGTCCCGCTCGATTAAGCAAGGCGCATCAGAACCATAGTCGCTCTCTGGCACGCCTAAAGACCGGCCCGCGAAACCGAGCCCTCTAGGGTTGGCGCAACCAACCACTTATTAACCTCATGGACATCGCTTCTGATTAGTGTCCCGCTCCATCGACGCAATACCATGTTGCTCATGACGAAATCATACTGCGCCTTCAAGAGATCGCGACGAGCCATGTACTCTTCCTTGATAGCGTTGAGCACATCAATGGCATTCATCACGCCGTAGCCAAAGGCACGCTCAGCAGCCTCTCTGGCCCTTTGCGAAGACAACAGTGCCTTGCGTGAGGCTGCGATTTTGCTAACACCAGCCTCCGCGGCATAGTAAGCGGAACGTACCTCGCGTATGACTTGCCGACGCGCCTGTTCGAATTCATGCTCGGCCGCCATCAAATCCGCATGACCGGCTGCCACACGGGCACTGACCGATCCGCCGCTAAAAATTGGCACCTGGACCCCGAGGCTCGCTACATATGTATCGGTACGATTTGCCAGGTTGCTGTTCTCATAGCCGATATCACTTCTCTGGCCGCTCAGACTCAGCGATGCCTTCGGCGCATGGCCGCCGCGCGCCATTTTCAGAGCTGCTTGCGCGGCATCTACAGCACTTCGCCGAGCCTGTAATACGGGACTTGAACCCATTGCGTGCTCAACCCAGTATTCGCGCCCTTGAGTCGGCAGGACAAAGGGGGTTTGATCGCCGATACGCTTCAACCGCTCGTTGATGGTTCGCCCCACCAGTTCGGAGAGAGCCTCTCGGCTTACTTCAATATCACTGCGCGCCCTGATCTCGGCCGCCCGGAGTGCATCGACACGTGAAGATATTTCCAGCACGTCCGTAATTAGCGCCAACTGCCGGGCGTATAGCGACTGGACCCGTTCCAGGTTGCGCTCGGTGGCTCGTAATTCAGCGGACACCAGCTCCAGTTCGTCCTCAGCGGCCAACGATGAAAAGTAGCGCTCAACCAGGTCTATCGTGGCCTCCTCCTGAGCAACCTCATATTCAGCCTTCCGTTGCAGAGCCAAATCGGAAAACCGCCGATAGTTATGCCACGTCTCTGGATCGTACAGCGTCTGGCTCAATGTCAGCGCGTATCGCTCGCCGTTATAGAAATCGCGAGTGACCTCGTTGTCCTGCAGGCTCCGATTGAAGGCGCCACTGGCGTTGAGTTGCGGCAAAAGCTGCCCTAAGGCCTCTCGCTCGCGCCATCGACCACCTTCGCTCTGCGCGTGGGCGATCTGGATACGCGGATCTTCCAATTCCGCCTCTTGGAACAGCTGCCACAGATCTACTAACGCCTTGCTATCCTCTCCGCCTTTTGGATCGACTTGTGACGGACTTTCGAAGGGGTGGTCGTCTGCGGCAGACAACCCCGCAACCAATGAGCTGAGCAATAACAACGTAACCGGCCAGTAGCGCATTCTCAATCCTCGATCAGCGAGCGGGCAAAGGCATTGGATGCCGGCTGAACCAGGTATTCGAGCAAGGTGCGCTCCCCTGTATTGATCAATACTTCCGCAGGCATGCCAGGGACCAAAACCAGATTTCCCAGCTGTTTGCGTCCGCTTTTCGTCAGCTCTACCCGACCAAGGTAATAGGGAATACCGGTTTGTTCATTGACCAGCCGATCAGCCGAAACCCGTGTCAAAACCCCTTTAATTACCGGCGTAGTTGCATTCTTGAACGCACTGAAACGGATGTCTGCAAGCTTGCCAGGCCCGACCCGGTCGATGTCCATCGGCGAGATCTCTACATCCATCACCAGATCCTCGCTTGCGGGTACAAGATCCAACAAAGGCGTGCCAGGGCTGATCACCCCTCCAACGGTATGAACCTGCATGCCCAGCACCATGCCCGACTCAGGGGCACGGATCTGCAAACGCTGCGCACGATCATTAGCTGCAGCCAGGCGCTCGTTCAGATCGAATATCGTTGTCTGTACCTCGGCAAGCTGGGTCACGACCTCGGAAATGAAGTCTTTGTTCAGCTGTACGATTTGCAACTCCGTTTCCCCAATCTGCAAAAGAGCGCGAGCGATTGATGACTGAACTTCAGCTATTTCTGATCGCAGCCGCACGACATTGCGCTGCTGTTCGCGAAGGCGCTGCTTGTCGACGAAGCCTTCGCGCAGCAAGGCGGTGAGATCAGTTACCTCTTCCTCATAGAAAGAGATTTCCTGGTTTTTACCCTGGATCTCCGCGCGGAAACCGCGGATCTGCTCGCTCAACTGCACCACACGCTTCTGCAGCACACTGATCTCACCGAGCCGCGCCGACCGCCTGGCCCTGAAAATCTGCAGTTCGCTCTCGCGAGCTTCGTCGACACGCCTATCAGCGGCGGGCACGCCAAACTCCACTTCCTCATTAGCGTCCCGCTCAGCCACAAGCCGCGCCTCCAGCGCGCTAACCGCGATCAGTTGGCTGCGCACCATTTCCAGCTCGGCAAGTACCTGAGTGCCGTCCAGCTCCACGAGCAGATCCCCGGCCTGGACCTGATCCCCATCGTGGACATGCAAGGCACTGACGATGCCGCCCTCCAGATGCTGCACGGTCTTGCGATAGCTCTTCACCGTAACCACACCCGGCGCAAGAGCCGCACTATCAAGGGGCGCAAATGCCGCCCATGAGCCGAACAGGCCGAACGTTACAAACAGGACGGCATAGCCGATACGCCTGATTGCCAAATCATTGATTTTTACTGGCAGCGACGGGGACAGGCCCGCCGCGGAAGAATTACTCACGTCGTTTTCCATCCTGAAGGGTTACGCCTGGGCGAGCGCTACGGGCTTATGGGCCTTGGCCAATTCCGCCAGCACCTGCCCGCGCGGACCGAACATAACCAGGGCGCCATCACGCAGCACCATCAGCTTGTCCAGGGCGTTGAGCACACTGGTGCGGTGGGTAATAACGAACAATGTGCAACCGGCCAGCTTGAGCTTGACGATGGCCTCGGACAAAGCGCGCTCGCCTATATCGTCCAGGTTGGAATTGGGCTCATCCAAAACGATCAACTGCGGTCGCCGATACACTGCGCGCGCCAGTCCGATACGCTGACGTTGGCCGCCGGACAACCCACCGCCCGACGCCCCGATCACCGTGTCATAGCCCTGGGGCAGCTTGAGAATCAACTCATGCACCCCGGCCAAGCGCGCAGCCTCGACTACCGCCGCCGGGTCCACCTGACCAAAGCGTGCAATGTTCTCGCTGATCGATCCCTCGAACAGCTCGACATCCTGCGGCAGATAACCGACATGCTGGCCCAGCTCATCCCGCTTCCAGGCAAACACATCGGCCCCATCGAGGCGTACCTTGCCCTGCGCTGCCGGCCAGATGCCCAACAGGGCGCGGGCCAGGGTCGATTTGCCCGAAGCGCTCGGGCCGATGATGCCCACCGCATCGCCGGCGGAAACATGAAAATTCAACCCCACCAGCACAGGCTTTTGCGCACCGGGCGGCACCACTGCCAGGTTTTCCGCGGTTATCTCACCACGGGGTTCAGGCAGTGACATACGCTCGGGCTCGGTTGCGACCTGCTTTAGCAGCTCATCGAGCCGCGCGTACTGGCCGCGGGCCGCGGAAAAGCCCTTCCAGGCGCCAATCATCTGGTCGATCGGCGCCAGCGCACGGCCAAGCAGGATGGAACCAGCAATCATCAATCCGGGCGTGATTTCCTGCTCGATCGCCAGATAGGCGCCCAATCCCAGAATGAGCGATTGCACCAACAAACGAAACGTCTTGGAAAACGATGCAACGCTGCCGCCGCGATCACTGGCCACGCCCTGCAATACCAGCACATGATGGTTCATTGCCTGCCAGCGCTCACGAAGCATGCCCAGCATGCCCATCGCCTCCACTACCTCTGCATTGCGCAGGTTTTTTTGAGTGAAGGCAGTAGCCGCCAGGTTCTGCTTGTTGGCTTCCAGCAGAGCCGAGTTGGTCAGCCGCTCATTGAGGTAGGCCAAAGCGACCAATATCAGCGCACACCCCACGGCAAACCAGCCAAACCAGGGATGGAACATAAACATCACCGCCAGATAGATCGGCAGCCAGGGTGCATCAAAGAAGGCGAACAGACCGTTACCGGTAATAAACTGACGCAGCCCGGTCAGATCGCTTAGCGGCTGAGCCGAGGCCTGCATCCCACCCGAGGCGAGGGCCTGCTTAAAGCTGGCGTCGTACAGACGCGGGCCTAGGATCAGATCCAGCCGCGTACTCAGACGCACCATAATGCGGGAGCGCACCCATTCCAGCGCACCCATCGTGAATAGCAAAAGAATGAGAATCAGCGTCAGCATCAGCAGCGTCGAATGGCTGCCGGTGGCGATTACCCTGTCGTACACCTGCAACATATAGAACGCGGGCACGAGCATTAGGAAATTGACGAACAGACTGAAAAAACCAACGGAAAAGAAGCCACCTCTACATACAAGCAGGGCGGCCTTAAGATCTGACAAGGACGGGGACTTCATGCGCGGGACTCGCCGAGTGATAGCAGAAACATCCCAGAATAATATCATAACAGTATCATTATGATGCCAATATCCCGACGCCCAGAGCGTTAGGCAGCGCTCGTAATGGGTGTGACTGAAAAAAAATAATGTGCTCTTGCTCACAACAAAAGAATCAAGCGCGGCCACCAAAGCGCTTTTTAATGCCATCAGATAGCGGCTCGACATACGCCCAGCCATATCTCTCGCCACGCTATCGTTCGGCGCCTCGTTCAATTGGGAGCAACTGGACACCGCTCAGAATATGCCGCCATCTGCATGAATAAGGACAACATCTGCACGCAAAACACGGATGGCGATAGAAGCATCTTATAAATAACTGCTACGATATCGCCTCGGCCTGCCGTGCCTTTTCGTCCGGCCGAGCGGTGTGAAACAGCATTTTCTGGCATGTAATCCAGAGCAAGAAAAACGCTTACCCTTCGTCCGCAACAAGAATCTCTATCGCGCAGACGCACTATACTTTCGGTCGAGAATCAGTAGACTTCGCCAGTATTCCGGCGCCAAGTCTATGGAATTGAGTAAGGACACGAGAGGTTGCATTGCTAAGGGAACGGCCATCGGTAAGCGCTATGGGCGCCCTTGTATTTGAAAGAGGTAAAAAATGAGACATGCGAATGCGTCCAGCGAACCAGCTGTAAAGCTGGTCATCCGGCTGCCCGCCTCCATGAGAGAGCGTCTTGCCGAGGTGGCACAGGCCAATCATCGCAGCATGAATTCCCAAATCATCTCCGTTCTCGAGCACGCCTTGGCAGAGCCATCAGAAGATACGCAAGAAGACTCTCAGTAAGCGACCTCCCTCCAGCCACGATAAATAGCCATAAAAAAACCCTGCACCGTAGGGCAGGGTTTAGTTGAAGCAACCTCCCTTACATGCTGCGAGGGGGGCGTGCAGATGCCAGATTAAACTGGGGTTTGACTCCAGTCGAAGTTGACGGCAGTGATAGAGCTAGCATCAGAGATGCCAACTAGCTTTATCACGGTGTCTCCAGCATCAAAACTATTGTTATGGCCGTCATCGAAGAACACCCAGGTGTCCGTTCCATCGCCGCCAACGAATGGCCAACGGTCACTTGTTAGTTGCACCTGAGCCGCAGCCTTAACGTTATCGAAGTTTGCGAAAGTTCCGCCATTGACCACCGAGTAGCTATGGCCGGCGACCAAACCTTGCAAGTCAATGACGTCAGAACCTGCTTCGAAGTCCAAGATGCTGTCCATCTGGCTCTCGGTAGAATCACCGGTTACTCGATACATAAATGTATCTGAGCCAGCACCACCATAGAGCTGATCAGCACCCTGGCCGCCAGTGATCACATCGTTACCGGCGCCACCAGTCAGCGTGTCACTGGCACTACCCCCAGTTGCGGTAATTGCGATCGTCGCTGCTGCACCGTTAACCACCAGTGCACCAGTGCTGCCATTGGTCACAGTGATGCCATCGGCAAACGCTGCGTTAGCATTGGCCCCCAGCGTCACGCTAGCGGTGCCACCAGCAGCCATTTCCAGTACTTCCATGTTGCTCACATTGGCAAACGCCGCATCGGACAAGGTCACGTTACCGCCGCCAATACCGTTCCAGGCGAAGATGGTGTCGCTACCTTCGCCACCATTGACGACTGCAGCCGATGCCACCAAAACAGTTGCGCCTTCATCAAAACTGAACACGTCGTCGCCGGCATCGCCGTAAAGGAAGTCGCCAGCCCTGCCGATGATCGTGTCATCGCCAGCGCCGCCGTAGAGGGTATCAGTACCCGCGCCACCGTTGATGGTGTCATTACCGGCAAGACCGAAGATGGTGTTGTCGGCAGCGTTACCGGAAAGGAGATCGGTACCGGCAGTGCCGATGATGGCAAAGTCGCTGTCGTCTACCGACCCCGCCATGCCCAGTAACTTGATAGTGGTGTCGCCGAACGTGACCACCGCAGTAGTGCCGATGCTCGAGAGCAAATAGCTGCTCGGCATTGCGCCCTGGAAAGCGATCTTATCCTGGCCATTCTTGAAGCCAACGATGATATCAGTGCCCTGGTCACCCACCGTGTCGTAGACAAACAGGTCTTGAGCGTTATCGTCTGCGGAGTTGTCACCGCCGTACAGCACGTCGTTACCGGCACCGCCTTTGATGATGTCGGCACCGCTACCACCATAAAGGGTGTCATTGCCCGCACCGCCGTGCAGCGTGTCGTTACCGGCCAGCCCGCGCAGCACATCAGCGAACGCACTGCCAATCAGCAAGTCGCCGCCGGCAATTGAACTGCCCACCAGGGTTGAGCCGGACGACGCGTTGGCTGTCGCGGTTTTCAACAGACTGCCATCGGCAAACTGGATGGAGGTTCCGTCCAGGTTACCGCTGTAGCCGCCCAGCAGCAGAGAACCGCTATTGCCGCCGCTTATGGTGGTGCCGGCACCGTTGACCACAACGCTGGTCGATGCAGCCGAGACCCCGGCGATGGTAATCACCGTGGCCGGGTCGTAGTTGGCCACTGTTGCCTGCTGACCGTCAGCGAAGTTCACGCTGGACGGAACAACGTCAGGGCTGGCAACTGGGATTTCGATGTATTGGGCCGCGCCCGTTACACCATTCTCGCCGCCATCTACAACTTCAACGTACAGGCCTGCATCTACACCAGAGCCGTCTGCAGACAACTTCATGCCGTTTAGCGCCGCATTGATTTGCGCCACGGTGCCGCTAATTTGCAGATACAACTCACCGGCACTGTCGCTGCCTTCGAGGATGGTGACACCGGAACCATTGCTCAGGTCGAGCGAGCCGCCAACAGCCGTTAGGTTGAGCGTCAGTTGCTCGTTGGCATCCAGATCGGCTACCAGCAACGTGCCGTTGAACACCACGTCACCGCTGGCGGCGCTGATGCTCGGCGTGCCGATGACGCTGATCTCTGGCGCATCATTGGTGCCGGTCAGGGTGATGGTCGCAGTTTGCGCCACGCTGCCGCCTTGCCCGTCACTGATGGTGTAAGCCACCACTACGCTGAGTGTCTCACCGTGGGCCAAAGCATTAAATGCAGCATTGGCAGGGTCTACGGCCAGCGTCGAGCCTGTCAGGCTGAACCCCGTCGGCACGGTGCTGCTGGCAGTGCCGGCGCCTAGCTTGTAGGTCACGTCGCCAACGCTTAGAACGTCAGCGGTATCGACATCGCTGGCACCGTTCAGCAGGTTGACTGTGTAGGCCGCATCGCCTTCGAATGCACTGCTGGTGATAGCGCCACTCACTGTCGGCTGATCGTTAGTCCCGTTGATGGTGATGGTTGCGGTTTTGCCTGGGCTGGCAATGCCGTCGGTCACCGAATAAGTCGCTACGATCACCAAGCTCTGACCTTTGGCCAGGTAGTCGAAGGCTGGCGAGCTCGGATTGATGCTTAGCACACCGTTCGCCAGGCTTAAACCGGCCGGGACAGTGGTTCCACCGTTGCCCGTTGCAGCCCCGCCGACCAGGTAAGTGACGTTGCTGACACTTAGGGTATCGCCGGTGTCGACATCGCTCGCCCCAAGTAGCAGGTTAAGGGTGTAAACGCCATTGCCTTCAAAGTCGGAGGAAATCAGCGCCGCGCCAACTGTCGGCACGTCGTTGGTGCCATAGATGGTCACTGCGATCACTTGCTCGGTGCCGTCAGCCGCCTTGACCGTGAACTGCTCGACCTTGGTAGCGTCAGTACGCAGATATTGCACAGCGCTGTTCGCCACGCTGTATACCCACTCGCCGTTAGCACCAATGCTCAGGCTGCCGAGGGTAGTGCCCACTGCAACGCCCACCCCCGCTTGGAAGGCGTTATTGACGCCATCGACGTCAGCGCTGGTGAGCGTGCCACTGGTCGTCAGGTTGGGTGAGGTGGCGTCTTCAGTCACAGCACCGGTTGTAGCGCCAGCAATCTCGGCGGCATCGTTAGTGCCAGTGATAGTCACTTCCACAGTAGTGGTCGTGCCGTCGGCAGCTGCAACGGTGAAGGTATCAGTGAGGACGTCGAGAACGTTCAGATCGTCGAAGGCTTCATTGGCCACGTAGGTCCACACGCCGCCGGCGTCGATGTTGAACACACCGTAGTTGCCCGCGGTGTTGGTTTGCGCTACGAAGGTTTCGGCGTTGTCGACATCAGAGATGGTCAGCGTGCCGCCAGTGCTCAGGATCGCATCAGTTTCGACCAGCTCAACCAAGGCCGAGGACAGGACTGCAGCATCGTTAGTGCCAGTGATAGTCACTTCCACAGTAGTGGTCGTGCCGTCGGCAGCTGCAACGGTGAAGGTATCAGTGAGGACGTCGAGAACGTTCAGATCGTCGAAGGCTTCATTGGCCACGTAGGTCCACACGCCGCCGG
>Ga0208315_1000078_pt1 | contig 125404 bp, 109 predicted proteins | sample MalvireepMed_215_FD_184239 | JGI IMG/M metagenome (GOLD analysis project Ga0208315, IMG submission 184239) | Marine viral communities from the Global Malaspina Expedition - Malaspina viral metaG DeepMed_215 (SPAdes) (version 2) | ecosystem: Environmental > Aquatic > Marine > Oceanic | place...
GCGTTTCTTCTAAACTCCCGTCTTTACTGGCCTATAAAGGTAGTAGAGACTTACTTCAGGAGGGTTGCTGTTTTGCTTTTCCCCCGAAGCGGATGCGCATTTTAGGGAAATGAGCGCTCACGTCAACTACTTTTTTAAATAAACATAAAAAAAGCGACCTTTCGGTCGCTTTTTAATCTAAACGTGTATTTAACCAGCGCTTTTATCAAAACTGCTACTATTTCGCTGAGTAAATCTAGAGTCACACTAACTATTGCTGCCTACCTTTTACAAGGTTATCTTCAGATAGAGTGCAAAGACTACTTATTTTCTTGATGCTCATCTTCCCGCTTAGCATCACCTTTAAAATCCGCGTCTTCTTCGTGATCGCCTACTACATCATCTAACGTAACTTTATCAACGGTTCTAAATGTATTAATTGGACCTGCCAGCGCATAAAGTGCAAATACTAAGAAAAGTACCAGTGCTGGCTCGGTTGCAACAACGACAAATATGAGAAGCACCAGCAATAGACCTACAAAAGGAACTTTGCCATGCCAGTTAACTTCTTTAAAGGAGTTATATTTGAAGTTACTCACCATAAGGAGGCCAGCTAGGCCTGTAACTGCTGCAACTAATAAGCCGTAGTCAGTACCAACCGCATCGTATTCTACGCCAACCCATACAAGCCCGGAAACAACTGCCGCAGCAGCTGGGCTAGCAAGACCTTGGAAGAAACGTTTGTCAGCTATTTCCACCTGCGTATTAAAGCGTGCAAGACGAAGTGCTGCGCCCGCCACATAGACGAAAGCGGCTAACCAGCCCAATTTACCAAGCTCTGTTAACCCCCAGTTATAAGCCACGAGTGCTGGCGCCATACCAAATGAAACCATGTCGGCCATAGAGTCATATTCAGCACCAAAGTCACTTTGCGTATTTGTCATTCGTGCTACACGACCATCGAGGCCATCAAAAATCATAGCTACAAATATAGCAACAGCGGCAGCTTCGAAGCGGCCGTTCATAGACGACACAACAGCGAAGAAACCTGAAAACAAACCTGCTGTTGTTAATAAATTGGGAAGTAAGTATATCCCTTTACGTTTTTGTTCAGACATATGTCCTCGTACTTCTACATATAATTAGGCTAATTATTTCACAGATATCCAGTAACGCATAGCAAAGTAAAAAGGCAGCGTGCTTCCTTACTAAAATTCCTTGAATAAGCTCAATTAGAAAAATCATTGAATATATTCAATATGCGCGCCTTCCCCAACTAAGCTTGCCTCCAGGCATTTCTATCTGCGGTGTGTTTTAGATATCGATTTCACAAACACTAATAACTAGGTATACGGCAACATACCTTAAATAGGTCACCGTTCATATATCATACAAGTCCATGTTGAAATTAGGTACTCACTAAGTGTGCGCCAATAGAAAGGTGCAACGCTATCTTAGTATGTACTAGAAGCGAAAAGCGCTTCTTTTATAGGAAAGCAATTATGCTATTACTTCCAAAACACTTTTCTTTGCAAACTGTGCTTTTACTTTCCACCGCATTGCTATCTTCGATTATCGTTAATCCAGCATCTGCTACATACTACAATAACCACAACTATTCTTACTGCGGCTCGTCAAGTAACAATAGCGACCAAAGCAAAGTATGTAACTCCCCCCTTGGCGAACATACTTATGACCTAGTAAGTGATGGTGTGTATAACAGTATTGAAACCACTAAATCATCGGTGAGTGTTAATGGCGTTAATATATCAATGTCTGCGTTCTCGGATACAAATAATGTCACTGGCGAGACCGTCGTTGGTGCCGAGTTGGAAAAAATATCTGATAAATGGGCTTACGGCGTTACCAATAATGATGAAGCTTGGTATAACGGTAGCTCAGACCATGCCATTGATAACCTCAACTATTATTACGAGGGTAGTAAAAATGCTTATTATAGCGGGATGACCAATGTCGAGCGAGACTATGACTTTGTATTGCTATCGTTTGACTCTGCGGTAACACTGACTGGCGCCAGCTTTTCTTGGCTTTACAGCAGTAACGATAGCCAAGTATCTGTAGCGGCATTAAGCGATACTTCGAAATTGACCTCGGGTATTAATACTTGGGGTGATATCGTAGCCGATGCATTAACGTCAGCGTCGTTTGATATAGAAAACTGCGAATATTTAGACCACCGCGCTGACTTCACGTTTACTGAATCGGCGCAATACTGGTTAGTAGGTGCATACAACACTGTATTCGGTAACATTGGTGGCTACGTTGGTAACGATGCTTTCAAACTTGCAAATATTGGTTTCTCTGTCACAGAAACAACAGGTACACCAGATACAACAGAAGTGTCTGAACCTGGTACCATCGGCCTACTTATGGCTTGTTCGCTCTTCGTCATGTGGCGCCGCAAGAAAACTATTTGAAGAAATTAGACTTTAGATCACTGACAGGTGGTACAACCTGTCAGTTTTTTTTACTAACACCAGTCGAAACTCGAAAAACTTTAGCAAATTCAAACCCATAAAATTGGCACACTAAATGCTTAGTATAAGAAATTATTTTCATAGTATTTGTGGTCCAAAAATGAAATTGAAGAAGTTTTTAAGTATCTCCCTTTTATTCCTGCCGCTAAGTGCAAACATATATGCTAGCGATAGAGCGTTAGAAGAAGCCACTTACACGCTCGTTGACGGCACAGGAAATACCCGTACTACCAACATCTTTACGAGTACAGATGCTTCTCAAGGTATTCTGATTGACGGCATTAACGTAAAAGTTTCTGTTTCTGCATGGAGTGACACAGGGAGTAAGGGACTGACCTATGACTTCAACACCAATACATGGGATGAAGGTACAGAAGATAACTCTGTGAAAGGAGCGACTCTTGTCGATTACACAAACTGCAGCATCAACAGGTATGGAAATTGTATATCTGGCACACAAGCTTACGGTTACGGTATGACGAACCAAGACCAAGTGTGGTATAAAAATACTAATGGAGATTATGTGCCTTGGGGAGACAGCCATTCTGTTGACAACTTCAATGATCATGGTTCAAGAGACTTTGACATGATTCTACTTTCGTTTGATAAAGAGGTCGTCTTAACTGGTGGTACTTTCTCTGCAAATTACTACGATGGAGGCGAGAAAAACGATGTCACAGTTGCAGGCCTCGACTATGACAAAGCTAACGCTTTATTTACCGGCACTAGTAACTTTACGTGGTCAGATGTAAGTGAGACTGTGATTGATGGCGCACTTGGCCATTTCAACATTAGCAATACAAAAAATTCAGAAAACTATTTCGAATCTTCATTCACAAAGAACCTGACCGCCGCTAAGTATTGGCTTGTTGGTGCCTACAATACTGTTTTCGACCAGAGCGCAAGCGGTTCTTTTAACAACGTAGGTTTTAAACTTTCTTCACTTACCGTTGGTTTAGAAGAAAAAACCACTCAACCACCAACACAAGTAAGCGAACCTGGCGCTTTAGCACTGATGAGCTTAGGTTTAGGTCTTGTTCTTTATAGACGTAAGCGTCGCGTTTAATTGTTTAAAAACGCTTAGAAAACACGTATCTTTATAAGGTGGCTTAGGCCACCTTTTTTTATGCTATTTTTAAGCCAGTGGCTAGGCTAAATATCGAAGGTTTATATGGATTTTTTTAATAATAAAAAGCGAATTGTACATCGCGCTATTATCTCTGCAGTTGCCTCATCGTTAATTACTTTCAACAGTTTTGCTACTACATCAGAAGATTACGAAAAAGCACTCACCGCGTTTAATCAAAACGAATACGACGAAGCCTATATCCACCTTAAAAACAGCTTACAGAGAGACCCTGAAAATCTAGCTGCAAAGATACTAATGGGTGAAATACTGCTTATAAACGGCTATCTAACCGCGGCCGAGATGGAGTTTGTAGAAGCATTGGAAATGGGTGCCGATATCAACCTTCTGGCAGAGCCGCTAGGCAACACATGGCTGTTCTTGAACAGGTATAAAGAGATTGTCGATTTTGCCGATTTAAACAAGCTATCGGGTGATGCTGAGCGCGAATGGCTTATGATTCGTGCAACAGCGTGCATTAGACTGGAAGACGAGCAGTGTGCCCTACGCGACTATAGCACTATAGTCTCACGCACACCTAACTTCGTGCCAGCCATAAATGGGTTAGCTTCCATTGCCCTTCAAAATGAAGATTTACCGAAAGCGACCTCCCTTGTCGATAAGGCTATGTCACTAGAGCCTGAGAACGCCATAACATGGCGCTTGAAAGGGCAACTTGCGTACCGACAGGGTGATACTGACGCAGCAACGGCACACTTACAAAAAGCGCTGACATTTAACCGCGACGACCCTATAGCGCTGCGAAATCTAGTGGACTTGTATTTAGAAGCGAAAGACTATGATACGGCCAAGCTATTCGTTGATGAAATTATTGAAGACACGCCAAACGATCCTTTGGCCATTTTACTTAATAGCTGGTTGCAAAGCAGAGACAACCAACAAGCTATCGACAACGAAAAGCTTAAAGAGCTTAACGACTTTATGGCGCAGCTCGACCCTGAGCTTATAACCTCGCAGCCTATGCTGCTTTATATAAGCGGTCTAACCAACTTCTTCAACAACAACATGGAGACTGCAGCAAAAGATTTTAGCGCTTATCTGCAACAAGAGCCGGAAGATTTGCAGGCGGTATTAATGCTGAGCCAAGTTTATATGGCTACACAGCAGGATAAGCAAGCGCTTGCGCTGCTTGAGCGTCATCAAGATGCACTAATGGAAGACCCTGACTCAGCATTGCTATTAGGTGATTTGTTTATTCGTCAAAACAAAGCATTTAAAGCTGAGCGCCTTTTGCAAAACCTTGAATACAAGTATCCGAATGAAAACAAGCTTCAGCTATTTAAAATCAAATTAATGGCTGCAAGGGGTAAGCAAGCCGAAGCCTTGAGTATTCTTGAGAAGAACCTACCTACTTACAAAGATAACGCAGGCTTTCTTTTCACTTATTCATTGATGAATTTACAAGCACAGCAGTTTGAAAACGCACTAAAAGGTGCCAACCTGCTTAGCGAACTGTTTCCTGACGAAGCTGAAGTGTACAACCTAAAAGCGGGCATTTTGATTAGACAGGGTCAATTGGCGGAAGCTAAAGCCAATATCGAAAAAGCGCTCGCGCAGAACCCTACCCTTTTTCCGGCTAAATTCAATTTGGCCGCGACAGAAAGTCGCTTAGGAAACGTGGATACGTCTAATCAGTTAATAGAAGAACTTCTTGAGCTGTCACCGCAGCATAATGAAACCTTAATGCTGAAAGCGTTCAACTTGACCAAAGCGGGTAATGTAGATGAAGCGAAGCAAATTTACCTTGATATATTAACGCTTAATCCTTCGAATATCGGAGCGAGAGAGCGCGTTTCATCTTTATATCAGCAACAAGGCGATACAAAGAATGCACTGTATCATTTAGACCTGCTTATTAAAGATGACTTTGACAATGCTGACTACCTTCTTCGTAAAGCAGCGCTTCAGTTAGGGAATAACCAGCGTGCCGATGCCGAGAAAACACTGAGCATTGTAAGAAATTTCATAAACGACGATGCAGGTAAGTTAATTGCCTATGCCGACCAAGCTCGTAGCATTGGCAACGATGAAGGCGCTTTAGATGCTATGGCACGTGCTTATGAAATAGCGAATTCAAGTACTTTTGTCACGTTGCGCTACACTAGTCTGCTATTAGACCTACAAAACAACGACAAAGCGCAGTCTTTACTAACGAGCATTCCTAAAGACCAGCAGCAAAACCCGGTCTATCATTTCTTGAAAGGTCGTTTAGAAGCAAATAAGGGCAACAATGAGCGTGCAATCGCGGCTTTCGAAAAAGCACTGGACGTAGACTCTACGTTTGCTCAAGCGTTTATTGCTATATACAACTATGCACTGAACGAACAGTTCGTCGATGTATTTTTGAATACTGCTCGCAAGCTCATTGCTGAAAATGAGAATAACCTGCTAGCAAAAAATCTGTTGGCTCAGTACTTATTCTTTATTCAAGAATTTGACGAATCGATAGCGCTTTATAAAGCGCTTATTGAGGAGCCGAACCTTCTCAACCCCGCCGAAGCCTATAACCGTTTGGCTATCATGCATATTGAAACGTCGCTGGTTACGGCAAAAAACTATGCCCGACAAGCTTACGAATTGCAGCCTAATTCAGCCAAAATACTGGATACTTACGGGCATATTAAAGCGCTGCAAGGAGATTACGAAGGCAGTCTTAAAATGCTTCGAGATGCCTTTGCCAGAGACGCTAACGACCCAAATATTCGCTATCACTTAGGCTACACTCTTGCCAAACTCAATCGAATTGAGGAAGCGAGGAAAGAGCTAGAGTATGCAGTAAATGTAGAGCGCCCTTTCTTTAGGCGTCCACAAGCTAGAGCATTATTAAAGAGCCTATAGGGCTCTCTTTATCTCTTGCTAAACACAGCATGAACAATTGCGTTTATGCTTCTCCATCTTACCAATGCCTGGGTTAAAGGTATTGGTAGGATCTAGCTCTCTGTAAAACTGCTGCAGAGTGTCCTCCGCTTCATATAGATGCCCAACATTATGCTCTGCGGGGTACTTAGCGCCTCTGCTATCTAGTAACGCCAACATGTCCGCTTTTACTTTTTTAGCGTCGCTGCCCTTTTTAAGTATGTAATCTTGATGGAAAACATGACAAAAGAAATGGCCGTAATAAAGGGGCTTTTCTACATGCATGGCGATATGCGCTGGCAGCTTTTCTACCCAGAACTCATCGTTACGCCTTAATGCAATATCTAACGCTAATATGTCCCCCACCTGCTTATGGTGTAAGGTTTGATAACGCACCGCTGCGCCCGCGGCGGCAAATCGCAGTAAAAACGCCTTGGCGGCCTCTTCGTCGCTACACTCAATATACCCACCGTCTAATTGCTCTTGCGTAAACAGCTTTGATAACAGTGCTTTTGCCTCTTCAATACCACCATCGCTCATTTTAAGGATTAAGTGATGCTCGTACTTGTTGCGGAAAGTTCTTAAACTTTGCGGTATCTGGTCAGGAAAGAACTTACTGCCAAACTGCATTACCCTGTCACTAAAATAAGGTGGTAGTAGTGGTAGCTTATTCAGCACGCCATCCACCCGCCCTTTTAACGCGAACATTTTGGGTAACGAATCTGTGCCTAAACGCTGAACGCTCAAAATAGTATCTTTACCGTAGATATCAGCAATATCGAACATTTCTCTATGAAGATATTCTCCGACTTCTGGCACGTTGTCGAACTGCGACAGAATTTCTCGTCGAATGCGCGTAAGTACGGCAGCATCGTTTGTTCCAATATAAAACGTCTGCTCTTTTGTAGGTACTTCAAAGGTATCAAGGCGTACCGCAAACACGGCAATTTTCCCGGCACAGCCACTTGCTTCATAAAGACGTGTGGGGTCAGCATTAAAACGGCTTGGGGTATCGGCGTTTACGTCGCGAACTATGTGCACATAATCACTCGCTGACGCTTTTTTTTCCGTAGCAGGTAGCGTTGTAGGAAAATTGCCCGACGACAAATTTCCAATGATTTCTTCAGGCGTTTCGCCTAAGTCTATGCCTAGATGATTAACAAGCGTGAGTTCGCCGTTCTGGTCTACGTGGGCAAACAACGATAACTCTGTATACGCGGGCCCCCTCTTTACTAGTGCTCCCCCTGAGTTATTGGCAACACCACCAACGATAGATGCCCCTAAACACGAAGAGCCAATTACGGAATGCGGCGCACGCCCCAGTGGTTTTAATACCTTTTCAAGCTTAAATAACGTTGCTCCAGGAAAACTTAAAACCTGCTTTCCTTTGTTTAGCAACACGATGTCATCCATGGCTAAAGTATTAATAACCACTACTGGCCTGTCGTAATCCTCACCGCTTGGCGTAGAGCCTTCTGTTAACCCCGTTTTCGCGGCCTGCATGATGATAATACAATTATACTCAACGCAAACTTTAAGCGCTTCCCAATACTGCATTAGCGTATGCGGAAAAAGGACGGCTAATGCCTCACCTTCACCAGAGCGCCACCCTTTGCGATAGTGTTCTGTTTGGCGCTGCCCCACAGCAATATTACTTTCCCCGAGCACGCGTTTAAATGCGTTAATAATTGGGGCTGATTGCATGCTTAACTCCTAAAACTCATCACAAGATTTTTTCTCCCTGTAAACTAAAGGAAAAGGTTATACCAAAGCAATAAAAAAGGCACTGGAGTGAAGTGCCTTTGTAATGATTAATACGTCTTCTTTTAGTTGCTAACTATAAAGAGCCCGCTCTCGTCTGCATCTATTCGAACGGTCGATTCGGGTATCAGCTCACCAGCAAGCAGCTGATGGGCGAGCGGATTTTCCACCTGCACTTGAATAGCGCGCTTAAGCGGTCGAGCGCCAAATACAGGGTCAAAGCCCGCTTCAGCCAGCTTATCCATTGCCGCAGCAGACAGAGTAAGTTTGTAACCTTTGTCTGCCAATCTGGCTCTCAGAGAAGCGAGCTGAATTTTAGCAATAGACTTAATTTGCTCTTTCCCTAGTGGGTGGAATACCACAATGTCATCCACACGGTTAATGAACTCAGGTCTGAAATGTTGCCCTACAACATTCATTACCATCCCCTTCATTTCGTCGTACTGGCTTTCATTGTGCTTGTCTTGAATGATGTCTGAGCCTAAGTTAGAGGTCATGATCACGACCGTATTCTTAAAGTCTACCGTGCGACCTTGCCCATCTGTAAGCCTTCCGTCATCTAGCACCTGTAACAGAATATTGAAAACATCAGGGTGCGCCTTTTCCACTTCATCGAGTAGAATAACCGAATAAGGTTTGCGACGTACCGCTTCTGTTAAGTAGCCACCTTCTTCATACCCGACGTAACCTGGAGGTGCACCAACAAGACGCGCAACCGAATGCTTTTCCATGAATTCCGACATATCTATCCGTATCATGGCATCTTCAGTGTCGAACATAAAGCCAGCCAAAGCTTTGCACAGCTCAGTCTTACCAACGCCAGTTGGCCCTAAAAATAGGAACGAACCAATGGGGCGATTCGGGTCAGCGAGTCCAGCACGTGAGCGACGAATTGCATTAGAAACTGATTGAACGGCTTCTTCTTGACCAACCACCCGCTTGTGCAGCACATCTTCCATGCGCAATAACTTCTCGCGCTCTCCTTCTAGCATTCTGGCCACAGGAATACCGGTCCACCGAGAAAGTACATCGGCAATTTCAACGTCGGTTACTTTGTTTTTAAGCAATATGGTTTCGCGAGTCTCGTTTTCCGCTGCCTGTTCTAGCTTTGCTTCTAATTCCGGTATACGTCCATATTGAAGTTCAGACATGCGGTTGAGATCAGAGGCTCTTCGCGCGATTTCTAAATCAAGTTTTGCCTGCTCTAGCTCACCTTTTATGGTTTGCGTTCCTTGCATCGCATCTTTTTCATCTAGCCATACTTTTTCAAGTTCAGCGTATTTAGTCTCAGCTTGCTCACGCTCTAATTCAATCATCTCCAGGCGTTTATGGCTGGCATCATCGGTTTCTTTTGCAAGCGCCTGTTCTTCCAATTTTAGCTGTATAATACGGCGCTCTAAACGGTCCATATCTTCTGGCTTAGAGTCGATCTGTAAGCGTATGCTCGATGCCGCTTCATCGATAAGGTCAATTGCCTTGTCTGGAAGCTGGCGATCACTAATATAACGATGAGATAAACTTGCCGCCGCTACAATGGCTGGGTCGGTAATATCCACAGAGTGATGGAGTTCATAACGCTCTTTTAGACCTCGCAATATAGCGATAGTATCTTCAACGCTAGGCTCTTCTACCAATACTTTTTGGAAGCGTCGCTCAAGGGCTGCATCTTTTTCGATATATTGGCGATATTCATCCAGCGTGGTGGCGCCTACACAGTGAAGTTCACCGCGGGCTAATGCTGGCTTAAGCATATTGCCTGCATCCATAGCGCCATCGCCCTTCCCTGCTCCTACCATGGTGTGCAGTTCATCAACGAATAAAATAACGCGGCCTTCTTCTTTGGCAAGTTCATTTAGCACCGCTTTCAACCTTTCTTCGAACTCGCCGCGATATTTGGCACCAGCGACAAGTGCCCCCATATCTAGGGAAAGCACGCGCTTGTTTTTAAGTCCTTCGGGCACTTCGCCATTGATAATACGCTGTGCGAGGCCTTCAACAATGGCAGTTTTACCTACGCCAGGCTCACCAATAAGCACGGGGTTATTTTTTGTTCTACGCTGCAGTACCTGAACAGTTCGGCGAATTTCATCGTCGCGACCAATGACAGGGTCAAGCTTGCCCTGCTCTGCGCGTTCGGTTAAATCGGTTGTATATTTTTCTAATGCTTGGCGGACGTCTTCGGCATTAGGGTCCGTTACTTTTTGACCACCGCGCATATCGTCTATCGCGCTTTCAATAGCATCTTTGGTAATATTTAAGCTCTTGAGAATTTCACCCAACCGCCCTTTGTCTTCAAGGGCAGCAAGCACAAAGATTTCAGAAGTGATATATTCATCTTTTCGCTGCTGCGCTATTTTGTCGCAAAGGTTTAGTAATATGCCGCTGTCTTTGCTTAACTGAACATCGCCACCAATGCCTTCAATTCGTGGCAAGCGCTCAATTGCTTGACTCAGTGCAGAACGTAACGCGTTAACATTGATATTAGCTTGATCGAGCAATGGTCGCACTGAGCCGCCTTGCTGATTAAGCATTGCCGTCATCAAGTGTACCGGTTCAATATATTGGTGGTCGCGCCCCAATGCGAGTGATTGAGCATCGGATATAGCGAGCTGAAATTTGCTGGTAAATCTATCTAATCTCATAATCTCAACCTAATAGATGAAAAAATTGTTATGTTCTATTTATGTAGGCTGGTGATTTGCTATTCAAGTATGAGAATGAAAAGTTAGTCCAAATGATAACAATTAATGCAATGAATTTGATGTAGCGCAAACATTAACGCAGTTTGAAACTAAACCTGTGAAGAAAATCGCAGCACCAGTGAGTTAGCGTATACCGATAACACTAACCATCCTTCCGGTGGTGCGCTTATGCTGATGGGTAGCTCTGCGATGAGAATAAAAACGATGTTCGTCTGAATAGGTACAACAATGACTTTGCGTCACACTTTTTACACCAGCCTGTTCTAGTTGAACTTGCGCCATCAGCGGTAAATCTAATAAGCATTTACCGGGTTGGTCACTGGGCGCTACAGCGCCGTCAATATGGGAAAACCTGCGGCCTAGCTCGGCGTCCACTTCATAGCAAGGGCCGCTAATCGCAGGGCCAATCCACGCTATAACGTCTGCCGGTGAAGCACGAAAGTGCGCAATTGCATTGCTGATAATATTCGATTCCAGCCCCTTCCAACCGGCGTGTACCGCAGCCACTTCGCGGCCTTGTTTGTCACAAAGCAATATAGGCACACAGTCTGCGGTCATTACTGCACAAAAATGTGACTTAGATGCAGAATAAGCCGCGTCAGCTGTGGTATCTACACTAGGTAAAGCAACGACACGGTTACTGTGAATTTGCTCTAGCCAGGTAATTTTATCGCTATGGGGCAAAAGACGCCTGTTGGCTTTCACCAAAAGCAAGTCATCGCCCACATGACTCCCCACATTTAACCCTGCGAACTCGCCTAGGCTCGCGCCGCCAATTCTCGTGGTCGTGTATGCCTCAATATTAGGCGGGCATGCCCACGCAGGTTCAATCAACTCAAGTGTCGAAACTTTAGAAGCGTTCGCTGTCGTCGGTACCATAGGTCTAAATACTCGCTAAAGCATATCCTGAGGATTGTCTTCAGTGTCTTTTTTAACGGCCTTAAGCAAATCTTGCATGTCTTGCGGTAAAGGCGCCTTCCACGTCATCCACTCTTCTGTCTCTGGGTGGAAAAGCGACAACTGCGCTGCGTGAAGTGCTTGGCGCTGGAAGCCGCGAAGTACCCCAATAAAATCTTCAGATGCACCTTTAGGTAAGCGCGGTCTTCCACCATACACTTGATCACCCAATAATGGATGCTTTATATGCGCCATGTGAACGCGAATCTGGTGGGTGCGTCCGGTCTCAAGTTTTAAGCGCAAATGGGTGTAAGCTCTAAACTTTTCTATAACGCGAAAGTGCGTAATTGCAGGTTTGCCCATTTCGCGAACTGCCATGTGCGTGCGTTTTGTAGCATGTCTGCCAATAGGTTCATCTACAATACCACCGGCGACCATAGTGCCTAGAGCAATGGCTTCATATTCACGGCTCATCTCTCGGCGTTGTAGTTGGTCAACAAGGTGCGTTTGCGCAGGTATTGTTTTTGCCACAACCATCAAGCCTGTGGTGTCTTTGTCAAGACGGTGGACAATGCCTGCACGGGGAACTTTGTCAATTGCAGGATAGTGATTTAGCAATGCATTAAGCACTGTACCGCTTGGATTTCCCGCGCCAGGATGCACGACTAAATCAGCAGGTTTATTGATGACAAGAATATGCTCATCTTCATAAACAATGTCCAATGCGATATTTTGTGCTTCGCTGGTTACTTGCACATCCATTTCTGCTTGGACTGTAACCAGCTCGTCCATTTGCATTTTATGACGAGGAACGGTTATTACCTCCCCATTCACAGAGACATTTCCGTCTTGAATCCAAGTTTTTAACTTAGAACGCGAATATTCTGGGAACAAATCAGCTAAAACCTGATCTAACCGTAAACCAAAATGCGCAGCTTCCGTTGAAGCTTCTAATTGTATTGTGTTCGGCGACTGTGTCATAACACCATTGATTACGTCTAAAAAAGGGTATTATAACAAGGATTCACGCTGTACACTGCCTTGTTTACGTTTTTGTATGGTTTTTCTCATCGTTAGTACGTTAGAATGCAATTAAAGTGTTGTTGTTTAACACATGAGCTTAGACAGCGAAGTATTAAAACTGTTTAGCAGGAAAATAGAATTATTATGAAATCATTTCGTCTACTGGCACCCGTGTTACTTGGTGCTATGGTATCTGTCGCAGGATGTAGCTCTTCGGATAAAGAAGAGAAAGCCGTTTTAGCTAACATGGGTGCACAGCAACTGTATGACAGAGCGAAGCAAAGCATGGAAGTCGGGAACTTTAGTGCTGCCGCGCAAACCCTCAGCGCATTAGACTCGCGCTACCCGTTTGGTCCTCTATCGCACCAAGTACAGCTAGACCTTATCTATAGCTACTATAAATCGGGTAAGAACGAAGAAACTCTCGCCACTATCGATAGATTTATTCGCTTGAATCCAAACCATTCAGATGTTGACTACGCTTACTATATGCGTGGCTTAACTAACATGGAATCTGATAGCAATCTTTTCCAAGAGCTAATGAATATCGATCGTACGGACAGAGATCCATCGAAGTCTCGCCAAGCGTTTGAAGATTTTCGCAGATTGATTCAGCAGTACCCAGATAGCAAGTACGCCGCTGACGCTAAACAGCGTATGGTACACATTAAAGATCGTTTGGCTCGATATGAAATAGCAATTGCTCGCTTCTATATGAGACGCCAAGCGTACGTTGCCGCCGCTAATCGCGGCCGTTACGTGATTGAACATTTCCCCAATACTACACAGGTTCAACAGGCGCTTGAAATCATGGTTTCAAGTTACGAACAATTGGGGCTTAAAGAGTTGCGTGATAATGCGATGAAGACGTTAAAGCTTAACTACCCTGATAGCGAATTTATTAGTTAAGCAGAGTTGCTAACACCAGAAACTAAAAAACGCACCTAGGTGCGTTTTTTGTTGTTTGGTATTAACTATTCATTTTACCTTATCGAGGCTACGTTTATGTAAGCCCGCACGGATAACCTACTCTATCTGAAAAACAGGTGGCTAAAGGGGTTTAACAATCTCGCCAAACCAGACGTAAAATGGAGTGGCTGGTCGACGATACTAAAAACAAGACACCCGTCTTTGTCTTCAGACTTTGGCGTGTGAGTTTTCTCTCCATCCATGAAAATAAAATCCCCAGTATCGTAGCGATTTAAGCCGTCACTGAATTCTCCGTCGATAACTAGCGTGTATTCGGTGCCGCGGTGGGTATGTTCTGGTACGCTTCCGCCCCGCCCCATAAAAATGAAGTTCGCAACACCTTGGTTTCCTAAATCTACGGGCGCTTGCCATAGCTTTCCAACTAGACTCGACCAATTCCCCGTCTTATCGATATAGCGATGTAACGTTCTGGGTAGCGTAAAGACTCTTCCGTCTAGCTCTATCGCATTCGTAGCCTTGCGCTGACTGATGTTCGCTTCTTGATTGCGTGGTGAAGCAACAGCGTTGTTAGGCTTAATTGCTTTTGATTCGATTTGCGGTGCTGTAGGAAGTTGAGTAATCTGAGAGAGCATCTCATCTAATTGAAACGATACATCTAACTTGTCACCTACACCTGCGCCAGATACGAGCTCCTCAGCAAGGCGCTCTGTTTCTACCTCAACAAAACGCTGACACTTCTCGCACATATCGCAATGTGCTGAGACCATCAATGATATTGCGGGTGACAATGTGCCCTCAACAAAGTCTGTCAGCTGTCGGGCACTTGGGTGAAACCTAATCATTATCGTTTAACATGACCTTTAATCGTTGAAGCGCTAAGCGAGTTCTTGACTTTACTGTACCTAAGGGAATAGAAAGTTCGTCAGCGACTTCTTGCTGAGATTTGCCATCAATATAGATAGCTTCAACCACCGCCTTTTGTTTAACCGGAAGTGATTCAAACATATAGCCAATTTGCTCTAAAGTGACTTGCTCGTCAAGTGGCGCCTCGTTCGCATCTGCCGTCTGCTCACATAACACAGGCCACAGGTCGTCAGAGCACACGTCCTCTTTTCTATTTTGAAGCTTACGTAACATGTCAAACCGTATATTACGTGCAATAGTGAAGATCCACGTTGAAGGCGAGCCTTTCTCAGCATTAAACAAATGCGCTTTTTGCCATACATTCGACATGGTGTCTTGTACAAGCTCCATTGCTAATGCTTCATTACCCATCTGCTTAAGGGCATAAGAGCGCAAACGTGGGGCAAAATAGTTGAACACTCGAGCAAATGAACGCTTGCATCGAGCATCTGCAACCGCGACTAGGTAATCAGACATTTCAGTAGCACACTCTTTAGGTTTGATTGTGCTGTTACTTTGTTCCAAAGGAATTCCAACTAACATAAGATTCGTCCGCTTTTCCGTTTTGGTTGTGACATTCTACGGCTTAATGACTTAAAACGTTCGCGAAATTCGCAAATATTGGATTACGATTTTGTAATGAAACTTTTCATTCATTTTAAGCTATGCAATCAAGGCAGAGAGATAGTTAAGTAAACTTGTACACTCTCGCTGTTCTAGAAAATGCTGCTTTTGTGAGCCATCAACAGGAAGTAACTCTAACCAGCGGTTTAACACCCAATTGGGGCAATCAAACTTCGGTGATTCATAGAGCGCTGCTAGCTCTTCGTAATTTCCAAATATTTCTTTAAGTCGCTCATCCATAGGCGCTATTTGTTGAGGGGCTAAGTCACACTGCCAAGGCGGTAATGCTTTACAGTTTCCTGTGCGAAGACCGTCTTTTTCAACTTCGATGCTATTTACCTCAACTAAGTGAGAACCAGCAACCTTTATGCCAAGCAACCCATCATCGAGCATATCGAAGTCTACAACCTGCGCGTACGTCCCTATTTTATGGATATGCTGATTCTTATCCTTGTCGCCATTTGCATTTAGCATACACATCACAAAGCCTTTATTTTCGGCACATGCTTGCTTAACCATGCGTACATATCGCGGCTCAAAAATTCGCAGCGCCATCCTGCCTTCGGGTAGAAGGTGGGCGGACAAAGGAAACAATGGAAAACGTTCTACACTCATATTTATCACATCCGAAAACACGAAATTCATTACGCAAGTGAGTACAAATAGGATCGAATGGGAAATATTTTCACAGGCATGTTGGAAAACATGATCTTATCAACGGGAACTACTGTAAATTAATTCCTTATTAGCAATGTTATTAAACATTAGATCAGCCACTTGCGATTAGATTAAAAGTTAATCTCATTTAAGACTAAACACTGTTAACAGATTTGCCTGTGGTCATTCATCAGTAATTTAGCGAGAGGAAGGGGTATGGACGTTATTTCCCGCTTTTGTAAGATTTACACGGATATATGTCAAATATCGCCAGACGACTTAGAAAGCGTCTATGGAAAAGATATCGTTTTCATCGATCCTATCACTACGCACCAAGGAATTGGCGAAGTCAAAAGCTACTTTTCTAATTTGTTGACGCAAGCGCAAAGCTGTAAGTTTGATATCGCTGACGTTTTTGTCTGTTCAAAAGAAAAAGACAGCAGGTCCAAAGTAACCCACGTTGTGAACTGGACGATGAGGCTGACGCTTAAAAACAATAGTAAGCATATAACCCTAGACGGCACGACCCAACTCGGCGTGGTTAACGACACCATCATTTATCACAAAGATTATTACGACTTGGGCGAAATGGTTTATGAGCACGTACCCATCTTAGGTTTTGTAATTAAAAAGATTAAAGGGAAGCTGGCATCGTGAAATCAATTCTTATTACTGGAGCAACGTCAGGCATTGGCAAAGCATTAGCCACCCACGCCGCCAATCAAGGTTACCGCGTTATTGCGTGCGGTCGCAATGAAGAGACGTTAAATGAGCTGAGTCGCTACAGCAACATCGAGGCTTGTCAATTTGATGTAACCGACCTAGAGGATGCTCGCCGCGCATTAGCAACGGTAAAGTTTGATATTGCCGTGCTGAACGCAGGTACGTGTGAGTATGTTGATATCGATAGCTTCGAGCCCGACATGTTCCGCCGCGTTTTCGAGCCAAACTTTTTCGGCGTGGTTCATTGTGTAGATGCTCTGTTACCCCGGTTTAAGAAAGGCGATAAGCTGGTCATAGTGGATAGCATGGCAAGACTACTTCCATTTACTAAAACGCAAGCATACGGTTCAAGTAAAGCGGCGCTGCATTACTTTACCAAGTCACTTGAAGTCGACCTTCATGAGAAAGGCGTTAAAGTGCAGGCCGTGTCTCCTGGATTCGTTGAAACCCCATTAACTGACAAAAATGACTTTGAAATGCCAATGAAAATTAGTGCAGAAGAAGCCGCAGAAGCTATGCTTAAAGGAATAGAAAGCAATAAGCAGTCGGTATTCTTCCCTCGGGCGTTTGGCTTTATTCTTCGTCTAATGCACGTACTGCCTACCCCGCTACAAAAGCGCTTATCGCTGGCGATGAGAGAAAAACAATAAGAGACAATAGAATGACAAATAGAGTTGCCGTTATAGGTACAGGAATTTCAGGGCTTACCTGCGCTCACCTTTTAAATAAACAGCATAACATCACCGTTTACGAAGCCAATGACTATATTGGAGGCCATACAGCTACGAAAACAATTATTGATGAGGGTGAAGAACACAATATCGATACGGGTTTTATCGTTTTTAACGACTGGACCTACCCTAATTTCATAAAGCTGATGACACAGCTTAATGTACCGTACCAGCCCACAGAAATGAGTTTCTCTGTGATGAGCAAAAAGGCCAACCTTGAGTACAACGGCAATAATTTAAACAGCTTGTTTGCGCAACGGCGCAACATTTTGAGGCCGAAGTTTTGGCGCATTGTTAAAGACATCCTTACATTTAATAAAGCGTGTAAGGCCATGGTTGCAGAAAAGCGCGACACTTCATCCCTTACCCTTGAAGACATTATCAAAGAATTAGGCCTTAGCGATGACTTTGCACGCTATTACATTTTACCTATGTGCGCGGCTATTTGGTCTAGCAGCTTGGAGCAAACCCGTAAGTTTCCGCTGACTTTTTTCTTACAGTTTTTCAATAACCACGGCTTGCTCAATATTACCGACCGCCCGCAGTGGTACACAATAAAAGGTGGGTCTAGCCAGTACATCCCTCCTTTGATAGCGCCCTTCAAATCGAAAATAAAATTATCATCGGCCGTGGTATCTGTTGCAAAGATGACAGATTCATGGGAAGTCACCGACGCTAACGGTGAACGTTTAAGCTATGACCACGTTGTCTTCGCGTGCCACAGTGATCAGGCATTAAAGATGCTTGAGGCCCCTTCAGCACTTCATAAAGAGATACTCGGCAGTATTCCTTACGCGGATAACGATGTCGTTATGCACAAAGACGTTTCTCAGCTTCCTAAAAGAAAGCTTGCATGGGCTAGCTGGAATTACCGGCTAAAAGAAGATGCAACAGAAGAGCAACGCCCGGCATCTGTGACCTACGACATGAACATTCTTCAGCGGTTAGAAGCTAAAAACACCTACTGTGTAACACTGAATAATACGCCAGAAATTGACCGCGCCAGTATATTGGGGAGCTATCAATACGCCCACCCGCAGTTCAGCGCCAGCATGGTTAAGGCTCAGCAAAGAAGAAACGAAATTTGCGGTGTCGATAACCTTCATTTTTGCGGGGCTTATTGGTACAACGGCTTTCATGAAGACGGTGTAAAAAGCGCGCTTGATGTTTGCGAACGCTTTGGTGAAACCTTGTGATTGAAAGCGCAATTTATAAGGGTAAAGTTTACCATCAGCGTTTTATGCCCACTCAGCACAAGTTCGACTACGATATCTATTTGTTTTGGCTAAAGCTAGAGCGCGGCGAACTCGAAACCTTATCAAATACGCTTAAGCACTTTTCAGCAAAAAAGAAAGCCAGAGTGCGTTTTAAGCGTGAAGACTATTTAGGCGCCCCATCAATACCCCTGAACCAAGCAGTGCTTGACAGGATGAGTGAGTTAAATGGCGGGACGCGCCTTGAAGGCGACGTATTCATGCTTGGACAACTTCGCATGTGGGGGCTATATTTCAGCCCCGTCAATTTCTATTATTTACGCAATAAAGAAGGTACGTTCACTCATTTATTAGCCGAGGTAAGCAACACGCCATGGAACGAGCGACACCATTATCTGGTAAATCTAGCAACACAGGACGATACCCCTAAAGCTTTCCACGTTTCCCCGTTTAACCCAATGGACATGACTTACCAATGGTCAATCTCCCAACCCTCAACGAGACTTTCTCTTGCGATGGACTGCGTAAGAGAGGACAAAGAATTTAGCGCTGGCATTAACTTAACAAAATTTACTTTAGATAATGCGAATCTATCTACAGCACTTAAACGTATACCCAGTATGACACTAAAAACTATGGCCGGAATTTATTGGCATGCGCTTAAATTGCTGCTTAAACGAACGCCGCTGTATACACACCCAAAAAAAAGTCAGGAACAATAACAATGTCTTTCGGTGAATCTGTACTCATGACCACTTCAGAGGTCTCTTTTGTAGATAAAGCATGTAGAAGCTTATTCTTACAATGCTTAAAGCAACTGCCTTTTGGTAGCTTAACTATTCAAGAAAATGGCGACGATATCGCCAAGTTTGGAACAGAAAATGACGATTTACGGGCAACGGTAAATATCAAAGATGTTAAGGCCTACCGTCGTCTTTTACTTGGGGGCAGTGTTGGCGCAGGCGAAGCCTACATGGATGACTTATGGGACAGCGATGACGTAACGGCAGTAGTAAGAATTTTTGCTAGAAACTTGCCTACTCTTGATGAGTGGGAGAATAAATTTAAGTGGCTCACCATGCCTGTTAATAAGCTTCAACATTTTGCTCGTCGAAACACCACAGACCAAGCTAAAAGAAATATTGAAGCCCACTACGATTTAGGCAATAAGCTATATACCCGTTTTTTAGACCCTACCATGATGTATTCGTCGGCGATTTACCCCGACCCAAATGCATCATTAAATGAAGCGCAAAATTATAAGCTAAAAGCCATTTGCGATAAATTGCAGTTAAATGAGAACGACCATCTTGTCGAAATCGGCACTGGGTGGGGCGGCCTTGCCGTTTATGCCGCTAAGCATTATGGATGTAAGGTTACCACCACTACCATATCAGAGGAGCAGCATGCCTGGGCAAAGAACTGGATTGCGAAAGAGGGGCTGGAAGACAAGGTTACTCTGCTCAAAAGAGATTACCGTTTGTTGGAAGGAAAATACGACAAACTTGTGTCTATCGAAATGATAGAGGCCGTGGGTAAACAGTACTTAGGTAACTTCTTTGAAAAGTGTTCATCGCTATTAAAAGACGATGGTCTGATGCTCCTTCAGTCCATCACTATTGATGACAGACGCTACGATAGCTACGCAGACAGCGTAGATTTCATTCAAAAATACATATTCCCCGGCGGTTTTTTACCATCTCAGCATCAATTAAATGCGCATCTTAAAAAGTATACCAATATGATGATTCGCGACCTTCACGACATTGGCGTTGACTACGCGAAAACGCTAAATCATTGGTATGAGGCGTTTATATCAGCCAAAGACGAATTATTAAACGACGGCTACGATGAGCGCTTTATGCGTATGTGGACCTACTATCTAAAATACTGTGAAGGCGGTTTTTTAGAAAGAACGATTAGCACGGTTCAGCTTGTCATTTCTAAGCCACACTGTAGAGAAGAACTCGCTCGGGTTTAGTGCAGTTGCTTGTTTAGTACAGCAAAACAATAAAGCGGCGCTGAATTCAGCGCCGTTGTTGTTTATATTTAACCCTTATTCATAACGAGTAACGACACAACGCACTAACGCCTACTCATCCACCACTGATATCGGTTTAGATATCATTGGCTTACCCTGATTAATGTTTATTTCAACCCGACGATTTTTCGCCCTGTCGGCGGATGTGGTTGCGTTTTCCACAATAGGGGCAGTATCGGCTTTTCCTACTACCGACATGCGGCTTTCATCAAAGCCAGGGGCTGTACGCATGGCTTCTGCCACGGCAACTGCACGTTGTGAAGATAGGTCCCAGTTTGAGCGATATAACTCATTAGCAATATGCTGACCATCGCTGTGCCCTGAAATTTCAATTTCTCCCGGCACATCAGCGAGTAGCGTACCGATTTTTCTTAAAACGGGCTGAAACTGCGGCTGTAAGAAAGCTGAGCCCGCTGAAAACGAACCGTTCTCACGAATTCGAATAGTAAGCTGCTGACCTAGTGACTCCATTTCAACTGAGCCATCTAAAATTTGTTTTTCTAACTGTTGCGCCACTTTCTTCATCAATTCAGCCATTTGCGACTGATCAGTGCTCTGTTCTGCCGAAGAGGACGACTGGGTTGCGGTTTGTTGCGATTGACCGCCCCGCTGTTCGCCGCGCTGCTTCTGACGACCGCCCGCTGAGTCCTCATTTCCGGCCTGGAACTCTAGCATCTGTTGTGTCATTTCATTGGTTTGCTGCTGAATAGATTCAATAGGCGTAGGATCAGGTTTACCCGGACGGAATTCCATAGCAATAACGCTTGTTCCCTTGGGAATATCCTTTACTTCAATTTTGTTCTGTACGCCGAAAGCGAACTTCATTGAGCCCGCTATCTGTTTAAACTTAAGTACGTCCATTTCAGAAAATGAGAGCAGAAGTACGAAAAAGCACATAAGCAATGACATCAAGTCAGCGAAGGTTCCCATCCAAGCTGGCAGCCCCTCGGGGGGGCATTTGGGGCATTCTTCTTCAGCCATTACTCTTCCTCTGCGCTTCCGCGTTTACTCGCCGCAAGGTAATTCTTTAGTACTCCCTCTATCACCCGAGGGTTCTGACCATCTGCGATACCGACTATTCCGTCAAGAACAAGGCTCTGGTTTAGCTTTTCCTCGCCGGCGCGCACTGACAATTTAAATGCAATTGGCAAACATATAACATTGGCAAAGAAAGCACCGTAAAGCGTGGTAAGTAGTGCAACCGCCATCGCGGGCCCAATTGCTTTTGGGTCATCCATATTAGAGAGCATGGCTACCAAGCCGATCAGTGTACCAATCATTCCCATTGCCGGTGCAATATCACCCATGCCTTTGAAAAATGAAGCACCAAAATCATGGCGTTCGGAAGTCATTGAAATATCTTTAGCGAGAGTCTCTCTGACTACTTCAATATCATGGCCGTCGACCAGCATATCGACGCCTTTTTGCATAAATTCGTTTGAAATTTCCGCCTCTTCTAGCGCAAGGAAGCCACCTTTTCGCGCGGCATCTGCCATTTCAACAATTTTCTCAATAAGCTCTTCAGGCGATTCAATTTTGAACATGAAGGCCTTGCCTGCAATTTTACCTGCGCCAAAAAACTGACCTAACGTAAATTGTGACAAAACAACGAATAAGGTCCCCCCGAATACGATAAGTATTGACTGGACGTCGATGAACATGCCCAAGCTGCCGCCTAAGATCATAGCCATAACTATGAAACCAATGGCGCCCAACATACCTATGACGGTTGCTAAATCCACTCACTCTTCCCCATTTATGCGCAGTCAGTGCTGTTGATGTACAATATTCTATCGGCAATAGATAGAAATACTAAAACGACATTATTGAAAAATATCACATTTATTTGTTTTTTATGAAGTGTAGGTGGCGTTAAATACGCTAGCTACACCTTCTATAACCCTATTTCATTATCGAGTTTATATGCCTAAAGCGTTTATTCTAGCGTTACGTTAGCACGCTAAAGAAAAAAGACACCTAGCAGTAGCATGGAATATAGCACAAAATGGTTAAATACTGCTTTTTGTACTGCATGAAAAAAAAGCGATATACCGGTGATATGGGCGATATAGAGACAAACCATTTGACCCCTGTGCGACCCTCGGTTAATGTGCGCGGTATACGTATTTTGGCCATTAAAATGAGTGTTTTTATGACGACAGAAAAAGTATCCGCGTCTTTCGAAGAAACGTTATCAGAGTTAGAAGCCATCGTTAACGAAATGGAAAACGGTGATCTGCCGCTAAATAAAGCACTAGAAAAGTTCGAACGAGGCATCGCCCTCTCTCGTCAAGGTCAACAATCTCTTGAAAACGCCGAACAAAAAGTAAAGATATTGCTTAGTGAACAAGGCGAAGACACCCTTCACACTCTACCTGAAAGTGAACAACCCTAATTTGTTCATTTTTACATTACAGGCAACCTATGAATTTTTCTGCTTTGCATCAGCAAGTTAAACAGCAAACTGATGCATCTCTTCTTACTCTGATTGATGAACTACCGGATTACGCACCGCGCCTAAAAGACGCTATGCGTCACGCGCTGCTTGCTGGTGGCAAACGCATGCGTCCGCTGCTAGTGCAAGTTGTAGGAAATACGCTAGACGTCCCTAAAACGGACCAAATGGCTATTAGTATGGCCATTGAATGCGTGCATGCCTATTCTCTCGTTCATGACGACTTACCGGCCATGGATGATGATGACTTGCGTCGCGGTATGCCTACCTGTCACATCGCCTTCGATGAAGCAACAGCGATATTGGCAGGTGATGCATTACAAGCACTTGCATTTACCGTATTAGCCGATGCACCGTTGAGCACCTACGCTGAAGCCAAACGCCCTCAGCTATTATCTGTGTTAGCTAAAAGTGCCGGCTATGTAGGCATGTGTGGCGGTCAAGCCATCGATTTGGCCAGTACTGGCGAAAGTATTTCTCTTGATGAATTAAAACGGCTGCACAAGTTGAAAACCGGGGCTTTACTGCGCGCCTGTGTTGAAATGGTGGCTATAGTAAGTGAAGATTTATTGCCAGAGGCAAAAGTTGATTTGATGGCTTACGCTGCAGATATCGGGTTGGCGTTTCAAGTTCAAGATGACATCTTGGATGTGGTTGGCAGCAGCGAGAAATTAGGGAAACCCGCAGGGTCTGACGAAGCGTTAGGGAAAAATACATTTCCGGCCAAACTTGGTATGGAAGGCGCCAAGCGTGAATTAGAAATGCTTCATGATAATGCACTTCAAGCATTGGCGCGTTTGCCCTACAATACAGACAGTTTAATTGCGTTTAGCGAGCTTTTGGTAAAACGCGACCATTAGCCACGCGCCATGTTGAAAAAGATAATAAGTACATGAGTTTAGATCTCCAACATTACCCAACGCTTGCGCTTGCGCAAACACCTGATAAGTTGAGGCAGCTGCCTCAAGACAAATTACGCGAGCTCGCCGATGAATTACGTGAGTACTTACTTAATAGCGTAAGTCAAACCAGCGGGCACTTTGCCTCAGGTTTAGGCACAGTAGAGCTTACTGTCGCACTGCACTATGTATACAACACCCCCTTTGACCGTTTGTTGTGGGACGTGGGCCATCAAGCCTATCCACACAAAATTTTGACCGGCCGTGCTGAGCGCATGAGTACCATTCGCCAGAAAAACGGTTTACATCCGTTTCCGTGGCCGCCGGAAAGTGAATACGACACCTTTGCTGTTGGCCACTCGTCTACATCGATTAGCGCTGCGCTCGGCATGGCGGTAGCGGCAGAAAAGGAAGGTAAAGACAGAAAAGTGGTATCGGTCATTGGCGATGGCGCGATGACAGCGGGTATGGCGTTTGAAGCACTTAACCATGCAGGCGATATCAAAAAAGATATGGTGGTGGTGCTCAACGACAACGAAATGTCTATCTCTGAGAACGTAGGTGCACTGAATAGCCACCTAGCGCGTTTGCTGACAGGAAACTTTTTCAACTCCATTCGCGATGGCGGTAAAAAACTGCTTAGTAACGTACCGCCTATTAAAGAGTTTGCCAGCCGTGCAGAAGAGCACCTTAAAGGCATGGTCGTGCCTGGTACTATCTTCGAAGAGCTGGGCTTTAACTATATAGGTCCTATTGACGGTCACGACGTCAATGCTGTTGTAGATACCCTTCGCAACATGCGTAACTTCGATGGCCCGCAGCTGTTACACGTGGTCACCAAAAAAGGTAAAGGCTACGCCGTTGCAGAAGAAGACCCGATAAAATTTCACGCAGTGCCAAAATTCAACCCAGCAGACAATGCACTGCCTAAGTCTAAGCCTTCTGCACCCACCTACTCGGCTATTTTTGGCCAGTGGCTGTGTGATATGGCAGCACAAGACCCTAAGCTTATGGCGGTGACGCCTGCTATGCGTGAAGGCTCAGGCATGGTTGAGTTTTCTCAGCGTTTTCCTGAACAATACTTCGATGTTGCCATTGCCGAACAGCATGCAGTGACCTTTGGCGCCGGTCTTGCCAAAGACGGTATGAATGCGGTTGTTGCGATTTATTCATCGTTCCTTCAGCGCGCTTACGATCAGCTTATCCACGATGTGGCAATTCAAGACTTACCGGTATTATTTGCCATAGACAGAGCCGGCATAGTTGGCGCCGATGGCCCTACTCACCAAGGCGCGTTTGATATTGCTTTCCTTCGCTGTATTCCAAACATGGTCGTGATGGCACCTTCAGACGAAAACGAATGTCGTCAAATGCTCTACACTGGTCACAAGCTTCAAAAGCCAGCGGCGGTACGGTACCCTCGCGGGGCAGGCATGGGGGTTACGCCAGATGAAGCCATGACAGCGCTTGAGATTGGTAAATCACGTACCTGTCGAGAAACCGCGAAAGATAAATCTGAAAGCGTTGCTATTTTGAACTTCGGCTGTTTATTGCCCTATGCACTTGAAGCAGCAGTGGCTATTGACGCTACGGTTATCGACATGCGCTTTATCAAGCCATTGGATGGCGACGCTGTTTTAAAAGCAGCCAACGAACACAGCGCACTTATAACCTTAGAAGACGGCTGTATTATGGGCGGTGCTGGCAGCGCTGTACTAGAGCATTTACAGCAAAACGGTGTATTAAAAGCTGTGAAAATGCTTGGCTTACCGGACAGCTTTATCCTGCAAGGTACACAACAGGAAATGTACAAAGAGCACGGCTTAGATGCTGAAGGTATTATTGCTGCGGCAAAATCGCTAATAGGATAACAGCGTTAGAGCCACATCAATTAAACACGAAAAAGCCCGCAAACATGCGGGCTTTTTGTGAGAAATTCTCGGATATATCTTCTTTGCTTACTACACGTCTTAGGCGCTAAACCTTAAGCTTTATGTTAACGCATTAAAACAAGGCTAAAGCTGCTGGCCAGAACACCATTAGCAAATGTAGGCAACCGCATGCCATGGCGCCAGCCAGTAAATCGTCTAGCATTATGCCTGTACCACCGTGTAAGCGCTTATCAATAACGCCTATCGGCCAAGGCTTTAAAATATCGAAAAGCCTAAATAGAATAAAACCAACCAGCAAGGATGATGCGGTAATTGGTACAAATAGAAACGTGACGAACATGCCCGCTATTTCATCCCACACGATAGAGCCATGGTCGTGGACCTGCATATCGTCAGCCGTCTTACCGCAAAGGTAAATGCCCACAACTGAGAATATTAGCGTAAGCGCGATAAATGAAACAATGGATACTTGGCTACAGGCGATAAGCAAAGGCAATGCAGCTAGAGAGCCAAACGTCCCAGGCATAAAAGGAATTAGCCCGCTACCAAAGCCCAACGCTAGAAAATGGACCGGATTTTTCATACTCACTCTAGCGCGAAATTCAGCCTGCATGTAAATTCCTTTGTCTCACGTCTAATTAATCGATTGTACTTAAAAGCTATGCTCGTAACCCGCCGCAGCGACAGGCGTATACTTCTCATTATTTTTAAGTAATGAGAGTTTGCCGTTGTGACCGGTTAATTGCCCGATACACGTTGCTTTTACGTTTGTACTTGCCAAAGACGTTTCCAGGCTGCCGTGTTGCTCTTCGCTTACCGTAAAAATCAACTCGTAATCATCTCCAGCAGATAGCGCATATTCGATAGCCTGTTCAGGCGACACGGCGCTAGTTAACGCCCGAGAAAGTGGCAAGCGCTCTACATGAACATTTGCGCCACAATTAGACGCTTTTAAAATATGACCTAAATCTGATATCAAGCCATCAGATATATCGATACATGATGTGGCAATGCGACGAATAGCTGTACCCACTGCAACTCGGGGAGTTGGAAAGTAATGACGATTAATTAACACGTCTTTTGCTTCGCCTGAGACACTTAGCTTATTTTGTAGAATATCTAAGCCAGCACCAGCGTCGCCTAACGTACCGGTAACATAAAGCCAGTCACCCGGCTTTGCACCGCTTCGCGTCAGCTCTGAACCCGGTGGTATAAAGCCTTGCGCGGTAATCGTCATTGCCATAGGGCCTTTTACCGTATCACCGCCGATTAACTGCACCGAATAATATTGGGTAAGCTCATAAAGGCCCGCAACAAAATCATCAAGCCAAGCTTCATCTACTTCTGGAAGCGACAGTGACAGGCTTATCCATGCGGGCTCCGCCCCCATTGCAGCCAAATCACTTAAGTTAACCGCTACTGTTTTGTATGCCACAGATTTCGCTGGCGCATCTTTTAAAAAATGCACGCCTGCAACAAGGGTATCAGTAGTAACGGCGAGTTGTTGGTTTTCAGGAACCGTTGTTACAGCACAGTCATCACCAATACCTATAACAACGTCTTTGCGTTTGTGGCCGCAGTTTGAAAAATAGCGGCCGATAAGATCAAATTCTTTCACAGTAATTTTTAAACCCTTTCAGCGGCAATCCATGCCGCCATGGTAAGGTTAGTCGCGCTCATCTTTGCGCAACGTGCGCACTGCTTTATCCAGTGCACCATTAATGAATTTATGGCTCTCTTCGGCACCGAATGCCTTAGCGAGCTCAATCGCTTCATTAATAATTACGCGATAAGGTACATCAATGCGCTCAGTCAGTTCCAGCGTCGCAATGCGCAAGATCGCTTTTTCTATCGCGTCTAGCTCTTCAGGCAGACGGCCAAGATAAGGTTTAATCGTCGCATCAAGCTTACTTGCGTTATGCGCAACTCCGCGCAGCAAGGCTTGAAAATACGCCATGTCTACCTTTTGCATGTCGTTACTGGTGGCTAGCGCCAGTTCAACCTGCTGTATATCGTTGTGACTCATTTGCCATGAATACACGCCTTGCAAGGCGAGTTCACGGGCTTTACGACGAGCTGAAACTTTCACTTAATGTTTACCTTAAAGCTTTTCAACAGCATCGATAACGTTAACCATTTCAAGCGCGCCCAGTGCAGCTTCTGCACCTTTATTGCCCGCTTTAGTACCTGAACGCTCGATTGCTTGTTCAATTGAATCTGTTGTGATTACGCCAAATGAAACCGGAATACCGTATTCAAGTGATACTTGCGCAAGACCTTTATTGCTCTCACCTGCTACAAAATCAAAGTGTGGCGTGCCACCACGAATAACCGCACCTAGTGCGATAATGGCGTCAAATGACTTTTTCTCGGCTAATTTTTTAGCCACTACAGGTAACTCGTAAGCACCAGGAACGCGTACTAACGTGATATCGTCATCACTTACTTCACCGTGACGCTCTAGGGTGTCTAATGCACCTTCTAGTAAGCTTTCTACTACAAAGCTATTAAAGCGTGATACTACGATAGCAAACTTCTTACCGGTTGCTCTGATATTACCTTCAACTACCTGCATGGTTTCATTCCTCGAGAAAAAACGGCGCGAAGTATACCACAACTGCGCCCAAACTAAATCGATTGTTTCTTTAACTTCAACTATTCGTAAACGGCCACTTTATGCTTAGCCAAATGTGGGGAGGGAATGCTGGTCGCAAACCCTCCACCGCATGGATGCGGTGGCGGAGCGTACAGGGATGTATTCACCGCGTGTTTGCGACGAGCATTCCCTCTCCACTTTCGCTGTGCTCTACACCCAAGCACTAGTCGTGCACGTACTCGACCACTTCTAGGCCGTAACCTGAAAGCGCATGATATTTAATTGGCTTGCTAAGAAGACGCATTTTGTGAACGCCCATAGACGCAAGAATTTGGCTACCCACACCAATTGTGCGCGACGATCCCTGCCAATCAGCGCCAGCAGGTTGTTCGCCTCTATCTTCGGCTGCAAAGCGGCGTACCTGGCTTTCGATGTGCTCTTCTTTACCTAATAGCACTAACACTCCACCTTCTTCTGAGATTTTGCGCATGCCGTCTGCTAATGTCATTGAGCGATGAATACCGCGGGTAGAGCCAAGAAGATCACTAAACGTATTGTGAAGGTGTACACGCACAAGCGTCGCTTCATCTTCTTTTATCTCACCTTTCTTAAGGGCAAAGTGAAGCTGGTTATCAATACTGTCTTTAAAGGTATGTAACTCAAAGTCACCATACTCGGTCGGCATGTTGCACTGCGCCACTTTTTGAATCGTCGTTTCGTTTAGGTTACGGTATTCAATTAGATCGGCAATAGTACCAATTTTAAGGTTGTGTTTAGCTGCAAACTTTTCCAACTCTGGGCGACGGGCCATAGTGCCGTCTTCATTAAGAATTTCTACAATAACGCCCGCCGGTTCTAAACCCGCTAAACGGGGTAAATCAACGCCAGCTTCGGTATGACCCGCACGGTTTAATACACCGCCATCTTTAGCAATAAGTGGAAAAATATGACCCGGCTGTACGATGTCTGTGGCTTTCGCCTCTTTCGCTACCGCAGCTTTAATTGTCGTGGCGCGGTCTGCCGCTGAAATGCCCGTGGTTACACCCGTTGCCGCCTCGATAGAAACAGTAAAGTTCGTAGAGAACTGGGCTTCGTTTTTATCTACCATTAACGGAAGATTTAGCGCACGACAACGCTCTTGCGTCATAGGCAAACATACCAAGCCCCGTGCGTGAGTAACCATAAAGTTTATGGCTTCAGGCGTCACATGCTCTGCCGCCATAATGAGGTCACCTTCATTCTCTCGGTCCTCATCATCCATTAAGATAACCATTTTACCTTGGCGGATATCTTCAATTATTTCTTGTGTAGTGTTAAATGCCATGTTGTGTGCTTCTTGTAGGGTTATTTTCTTAAAAATCCGTTCTCGGCAAGAAATGCCATATCGATGCCTTTGCTCTGTGGCTCGGCGGCTTTATCGCCCAGCATTAATCGCTCTAAGTAGCGCGCAATAACATCAACTTCTAAATTAACTGCAGTACCTACTTTATAGCTTCCCATTATCGTTTCTTGTAACGTATGGGGAATGATCCAAAGCATGAACTCAGCGCCATTCACCTCGTTAACGGTAAGACTGATTCCATCAACCGTAATGCTGCCTTTATGAGCAATATATTTGGCAATCGCTTCGGGCGCTTTAACCCAGAATTCTACATAGTCTGAATGTTTAATGATTTGCGTAACTTCACCAACGCCGTCCACGTGACCAGACACAATGTGACCGCCAAAGCGATCGGTTGGGCGCATGGCTTTTTCTAAATTAACCGTTGAGCCAGCGCTGTAATGTGCAAAGCCAGTTAATTTAATCGTCTCTGCCGACACATCTGCACAGTAATAATCAGCCCCCATATCAGTGACTGTTAAACAAACACCGTTGGTAGCGATACTGTCGCCTAGCGCTACATCAGACATATCAAGCGTAGGTGAAGACACCGTTAGACGAATATCATTGCCACGGTTATCGAGCTTTTTAATCGTGCCTAACGCTTGAATAATTCCAGTAAACATAAAGTTCCTCTTTAGTCGCGTTAGCGACAGGTGTTGCTAACGTCGGGCCGGAAGATAAGCTTAATATCGTTACCCACCTGACGATTTTCAATAAGTGAAAGTGAAATAGATTGATTTAAAGCGGTAAACGCTGGCAAATTGACCATACTTACCCCTTTATCACCTAATAGCTTAGGCGCTTGGTAACAAATAAGCTCGTCCACCAGCCCTTCTTGCAAGAGTGCACCGGCAAGGCCTGGCCCCGCTTCTACCCATACTTCGTTAAATTGCTTATCGCCTAATGCCAACATTAGTGCGTGTAAGTCAAGCTTACCGTCTTTTTCATCAAGCTGAAGGTAATGCTGGCTTGCCGTATCTGGGTGAGCCTGAGACGTAGCAGTAAAGGTCATATTGCCGTCATTAAAGAGCGCATAGTCTCGACTAAGCGTGCTTTTACTGTCTACCACAACCCGAGCAGGCTGGCGAACATGTTCAAGGGGATAATCGTCAAACTGCGCCTCTTTCTCGCGTACTAAAAGGCTAGGATTGTCGGCCTTCACTGTACCCGACCCCGTTAACACCACACAGCTTTGTGCGCGATAGTGCTGTACATCTCGTCTGGCTTCTGGAGTGGTAATCCATTGGCTCACACCGTTTTGCAAGGCTATTTTTCCGTCAACACTTATGCCCAACTTTACGCGAACAAAGGGTTTACCGGTTAGCATACGCTTTATAAAACCGGGATTAAGCGCAGCGGCTTCTGCAGCCATTACCTCGCTCACCACTTCAATACCCGCTTCTTGCAACATACTTATACCGTTGCCGCATACGTTCGGGTTAGGGTCAGTCATAGCAATGACAACTCGCGCAACCTGCGCTTCAACAAGGGCTTTAGCGCAAGGCGGCGTACGCCCAAAATGACTGCAGGGCTCTAGGGTAACGTAAGCGGTTGCACCTTTGGCACCTTCAGAACGTGCATGAGCTGCTTGTCTAAGTGCGTGTACTTCGGCATGAGGTGTGCCCGCTTGGATGTGATAACCTTGGCCTAACAACTGACTGTCTTCGTCAACAATCACGCAGCCAACGCGGGGGTTGGGCGAGGTAGTAAAGCGCCCTTTTTTGGCAAGTTGAATGGCCTTTGCCATCCAATAATAATCGTTTTTAACCGTATCGTGGTTCACTTGGATTCCTGTTGTAGCCCTAAGTGTTTAAGGTTTATCGAACCTAATCCCCTAGTCGTGCAATCTCTTCTCCAAATTCACGAATGTCTTCGAAGGAACGATAAACTGAAGCGAACCGAACATAGGCGACTTTGTCGAGTTCTTTGAGGGCTTTCATTATTAGGTTGCCAAGTAGTTCGCTGCTTACTTCTCGTTCACCGGTTGCGCGCAACTGTGATTTAAGCGAAAGGATACATTGTTCTACTTTTTCGGTACTAACAGGGCGCTTTTCAAGCGCGCGCTGTAGCCCAGCACGAAGTTTATCTTCGTTGAATGGTTCACGCGAGCCATCGCGTTTAATAACGCGGGGCATCACAAGCTCTGCACTTTCAAATGTAGTAAAGCGCTCGTGACACACCATACATTCGCGTCGTCTTCGCACCTGTTGCCCTTCTGCAACTAAACGAGAATCAATGACTTTTGTTTCTTGTTCGGAACAAAACGGGCAAAACATGAATAATCCTTACATATTGCGTACTTAGGCCTTTCAAACTCAACCTAGACTAGTTAGTCCAGCATTAGTACCAAAGTACGCAATAAAACACAAACCTATTTAATTACTTATAAACAGGGAATTGTGCGCAAAGGGCAACCACTTCGCTTTGAACGCGCTTAATAACAGACTCATCGCCCATGTTATCAAGGATGTCGCAAATCCACGTAGCAACTTGCTTAGCTTGTTCTTCTTTAAAACCACGACGCGTAATCGCTGGGCTACCAATGCGAAGACCGCTTGTTACAAACGGTGAGCGCGGGTCGTTTGGTACCGAGTTCTTGTTTACCGTGATATTTGCTGCACCTAGTGCGGCGTCAGCATCTTTACCCGTAATATCTTTGTCGATTAGGTCTAAAAGGAACAGGTGGTTGTCAGTACCGCCAGATACGATATTGTAGCCACGTTCTTGCATGACAGACACCATCGCTTTTGCGTTTGCAACCACTTGCTGCTGATACGCTTTAAACTCTGGCTGCAGTGCTTCTTTGAACGCTACCGCTTTAGCCGCGATAACATGACAAAGTGGGCCACCTTGGTTGCCAGGGAATACCGAACTGTTAAGCTTTTTGTAAATCGCTTCGTCGCCACATGAAGAAAGGATTAGACCACTACGAGGGCCCGCAAGCGTTTTGTGTGTGGTGGTCGTTACCACGTGTGCGTGTGGAAGTGGGTTTGGATAAACACCAGCGGCAACAAGACCGGCAACGTGCGCCATATCTACAAGCAAATATGCACCAACGCTATCTGCGATTTCGCGGAATTTCGCCCAATCAACAATGCCTGAATACGCAGAGAAACCACCGATAATCATTTTCGGCTTGTGCTCTTTCGCTAGTGCTTCAACCTGTGCGTAATCAATTTCGCCCGTTTCTTTATCTAAACCGTACTGTACCGCGTTGTACGTTTTACCAGAGAAGTTTACGTGTGAACCGTGAGTAAGGTGTCCACCTTCAGAAAGGCTCATACCTAGTACGGTGTCGCCCGCATCAAGTAGCGCCATAAATACGGCCGAGTTTGCTTGAGAACCCGCGTGCGGCTGAACGTTTGCGTAATCTGCACCAAATAGTTCTTTTGCACGGTCGATAGCAAGTTGCTCAACAACGTCTACGTGCTCACAGCCACCGTAGTAGCGCTTTCCTGGGTAGCCTTCAGCGTATTTATTAGTAAGCTGTGAACCCTGTGCTTCCATAACACGTGGGCTACAGTAGTTCTCAGAGGCAATTAGCTCAATGTGATGTTCTTGACGCTCAACCTCGTTGGCCATTGCATTGGCTAATTCAGGATCGAAGTCAGCTATATTCATTTCGCGAGAAAACATGGGGGCTCCTTAACTGCGGTTTTTATATGGCATTACGCACTGATTGCTCAAATTCGAGCCATATTCTAGTCATTTTCGGGTGCTTGTATACCGCTTTATGACCAAATTAATATAAATGGCGCAGGTTTAACGAAATACCTGCGCCAGCGGGAGATCAGACCTGTTTTTCAAGGGCTTTAACCCGGTCAAATAAACTGCCAATTTTAGCAAGGCGAACCGTATTCTTACGCCAATCACGATTTGTTTGTGCTGGCTGTCCCGAAGAATAAACACCGGGCTCTTTGATATCCTGAACAATCATGGTGTAGCCTGTTACCTGAACATTGTCACAAATACTGATGTGGCCGTTAATTCCTACACCACCACCAATGATGACGTGTTTACCAATATGACAACTCCCGGCAATGCCTGTCGCACCACAAATACACGAATGGTCGCCAATGATACAGTTATGACCAATTTGCACTTGGTTATCAATAATAACGTTGGTGCCTAAGATCGTATCTTCCATTGCGCCGCGGTCAATACTGCTGCTTGCGCCGATTTGGCTGTCGTCGCCAATGCGAACCGATCCGGTTTGAGGAATCGGGATCCACACGCCTTTATCGTTGGCATAACCAAAACCTGCAGCACCAATAACCGTTTGACTGTGAATAGTGACACGCTTTCCAATAACTACATCGTGATAAATAGTCACGTTAGGGTGGATAGTACATCCTTCTCCAATATGCGTTCCCTTCCGGATAACCGTATTCGCACCGACCGTCACTCTGTCGCCTAATACAACGTTTTCTTCAATAATAACGTTATGTCCAAGGGAGACATCACTACCAATGCGGGCAGAGGGCGCAACCACAGCTGTTTCAGCAATCCCCGACGCCACAGCAGGTGTGGTATCGAATAATTGAGCTATGAGTGCAAAAGCCGCGTGAGGATTAGCCACAATAAGCGCGGCTACGGGGCTATCGCCTTTAAGACTCTCGTGCAAAATTACCGCGCCAGCCTTGGTGTCTTTCAACTGAGACTTATATTTGGGGTTGGTAAGAAATGAAATTTGATGCGATGCTGCGCCTGATAGCGTACCTACTGCAGATATGGTGATACTTCCGTCACCCTGCACTTCCCCACCAACGTGTTTCGCTAACTCGTCCAAACTGTATGTGCGTTTATTCATAGCGGTCATTTTAATTACCTGTTCGGATATATGAATAGTGTTTGAGTGTTAATACTCATTTTTATGGACGCTAAGTTTACATTAAATTGCCCTTTCAACCGACGCATAAATCATTCTTTTTGACATAAGCGCTTAAAATATCGCCAAGCACTAATTCAGCTAGCGTAAGTGACTGGCACAAACTACCCTGTTACGAGTAGAATATGGCCCCAGTTAGGACGTGTTGAACTTTAATGAATGCTTAAATGCGGTAAAGTTCAACACGCCTTAAACACATTTTATTTTTCACCGCTTATTCAGCGAGGATAGAGCATGGCTCAATACGTTTACAGTATGCATCGTGTGGGGAAAATCGTCCCACCTAACAGACACATTCTTAAAGATATTTCACTTAGCTTTTTCCCTGGTGCCAAAATTGGTGTGCTAGGTCTTAACGGCGCGGGTAAATCAACGCTACTTCGCATTATGGCCGGCGTTGACACTGAAATTGAAGGTGAAGCGCGACCTCAGCCTGGGCTAAAAGTGGGCTACCTTCCTCAAGAGCCTCAGCTTGATGAAAGTAAGGATGTGCGCGGCAACATCGAAGAAGCGGTAGCCGATGTGAAACACGCATTGACTCGTCTTGATGAAGTATACGCAGCTTATGCCGAAGCAGACGCCGACTTCGACGCCTTAGCAAAAGAACAAGGCGAGCTGGAAGCCGTTATTCAAGCGAAAGACGGTCACAATCTAGAAAACGCACTAGAGCGTGCCGCTGATGCCCTTCGCCTTCCAGCTTGGGATGCTGATGTAAGCAAACTATCGGGTGGTGAACGCCGCCGTGTCGCGCTTTGTCGATTGCTGCTAGAAAAGCCGGAAATGTTGCTTCTTGACGAACCGACTAACCACTTGGATGCCGAATCAGTAGCATGGCTAGAGCGCTTCCTTCACGACTATGAAGGTACTGTGGTAGCCATTACCCACGATAGATACTTCCTTGATAACGTGGCGGGTTGGATCTTAGAACTTGACCGTGGTGAAGGCATTCCATGGGAAGGCAACTATTCTTCTTGGTTGGAACAAAAAGAAAACCGACTAGAGCAAGAAGAGCGCACCGAAACCGCCCGCATGAAAAGCATGAAACAGGAACTTGAATGGGTACGTTCGAATCCGAAAGGTCGTCATGCTAAAAGTAAGGCACGTATGGCCCGCTTTGAAGAGCTATCTACCAGCGATTACCAAAAGCGTAACGAAACCAATGAGCTATTCATTCCACCGGGTGAGCGTTTAGGCGACAAGGTTATTGAAATAAGCAACCTTAAAAAGTCCTATGGCGATCGCGTACTTATCGATGACTTGACGTTCAAAGTACCAAAAGGGGCGATTGTAGGTATCGTTGGTCCTAACGGTGCGGGTAAATCTACCCTATTTAGAATGCTTACCGGCGCCGAGCAACCTGATTCAGGTACTATCGATTTAGGCGATACGGTGCAAATTGCTGCGGTAGAGCAGTTCCGTGACCACATGAATGAAGATAACACCGTATGGAAAGAAATTTCTGACGAGCAAGACATCATTCGCATTGGTAACTTTGAAATAAACAGCCGCGCCTACTGCAGCCGTTTTAATTTTAAAGGCACCGACCAGCAAAAGTTTATTAAAGACTTGTCAGGTGGTGAGCGCAACCGTGTACACCTTGCGAAACTGCTTAAAGCTGGCGGCAACGTGTTGCTGCTGGATGAACCAACTAACGACCTAGACGTTGAGACACTTCGCGCGCTGGAAAACGCGTTATTAGAGTTTCCGGGCTGCGCTATGGTTATCTCGCACGATCGTTGGTTCCTTGACCGTGTGGCGACACACATAATGGATTATCGCGACGAAGGTAACATTAACTTCTTCGAAGGTAATTATTCAGACTACGAGAGCTGGTTAAAGCAAGAGTTTGGACAGGATGTGGTTGAGCCTCACCGTTTGAAATACAAGCGTATGGCTAAGTAATAAGAAACACAAAGATAATAAAAAATAGGATTACCCTATTTTGACCCACAATAAAAAGGGCTCTCATCTACGATGAGGGCCCTTTTTATTTGTCGGCTTTTGATTGCGAACGACAGCAATTTAGCCAATACTGACAACGTAGATGCAAACTAGGTACTTAAAAATGACGGATAAGCGCCAATTCCAAAGGGTTACCTTAAACGTAAGGGGCACCCTTGCCCATAACGACATGGTTATCGACGTGGTAGTCAGTGACGTGTCGCTGCAAGGAATAAAACTGTTTGCCAGCGAAACAGCGCTCACCCACCTGCCCTTTGACAGCCATGAGCCCTACACAGCTATGTTTCAAGCAAATGAAAATAGCCCTGTCATTACGCTTCATATTTCTCAGCTTTACCGCCATGCCGATAGCAGAAAAGAAGGGGTGTCGTTAGGTTGTAAGGTTGAAAGCATGGACCTAGAAAGCGTTAGCGCGCTTCGCCGCTTAATTACCTTAAATAGTGAAGACGCAAGTATTGAAGAAAAAGACCTTAATGCACTGGTTGATGCTGTTTACCGCGCATCCCACTAACACGTTCACGTAATATCGTGTTAGCAGGACGAAGAGTGCTGGAATAGGCTCTAGGCCAAGCCCTCTATTCTAGCGCATCTAAGGCTTCTGATAGACGGGCTACAGGCACAACTTTCATACCATTTATGGCTTGCTTAGGAGCATTCGCTTTAGGCACAACAGCGCGTTTAAAGCCGTGTTTCGCGGCTTCAATAATGCGCTCTGTCCCGTTTGGAACAGGGCGAATTTCACCGGCTAAGCCCACCTCACCAAATACAATTAAATCGCGCGGTAAAGATCGGTTTCGAAAGCTAGAAATCATGGCCAGAAGTAGCGCAAGGTCAGCGCTGGTCTCGGAAACGCGCACGCCCCCTACTACATTGACAAATACATCCTGGTCATTCATTTGCACATTGCCATGGCGATGAAGCACCGCTAGCAGCATGGATAATCGGTTTTGATCAAGGCCAACTGCAATTCGCCTAGGGTTAGACATTTGTGAGTAGTCCACCAAGGCTTGTATTTCCACCAGCAATGGGCGCGTACCTTCCCAAATTACCATGACACTAGAACCCGGCGTATCGTTATCGCCACGGCTTAGAAAGATTGCAGACGGGTTACTCACTTCTTTAAGGCCTTTTTCCGTCATGGCAAATACCCCAAGCTCGTTGACTGCACCAAAGCGGTTTTTGTGGCTTCGCAACGTACGGTAGCGGCCGTCACTCTCCCCTTCCAACATCATTGAACTGTCGATACAGTGTTCGAGTACTTTAGGGCCCGCGAGGTTGCCGTCTTTGGTTACGTGACCAACGATAAACATGGCAATATGGTTTTGCTTGGCAAAGCGGGTTAAATAAGCCGCACTCTCTCTAACTTGAGATACACTACCAGGCGCCGACTGAACATCAGAAACATGCATAACCTGAATGGAGTCGATAACCATAATTTTAGGCTTTTGGGTAAGCGCTAAATCGCAAATGGTTTCAACGTTTGTTTCTGCCAGCATCATCAACTTATCGTCAGGAAGGCTTAACCGCTTCGCCCGCATGGCCACTTGTTGCAACGATTCTTCCCCTGTTACATAGAGGGCGCTTTCGCTTTTCGCCATTTGACACATTACTTGCAAAAGCAACGTACTTTTACCTGCGCCTGGTGAGCCGCCTATCAACATGGCAGCGCCGGGGACAATACCGCCACCCAACACCCTATCGAGTTCTTTAAAAGTGGACGAAAAACGAGGAAGAGATTCAAGATCAATGGCGTTCAACGTTTCAATTTTAGCCGCCGTTTGTCCAGCATAGCCCGACGTAGTTTGACGCGTAGCGCTTTTTGCACTTGCTACAACAAACTCGCTTATGGTATTCCACGCTTTACATTCTGAACACTGCCCTTGCCAGCGAGGAAACTCTGCCCCACAGTCAGAACATACATAAGCAGTTTTACGTTTTGCCATATTCCAGTTTTATCCAAAGTCCAAAAAGAGTATTCTAACACTTAAAAAGAGTGAGTTAAGCACAATCCAACGTTCAGTTTTTGCGCACAATAGATCCAACAAAAGTATAAGGGTTCAGCGCATTAATGAGTTTTGCTGATTTGCCGATAACAACTAAAATAATGATACTTAACAACAAAGTTGCGCATTCATGAGTCAAGATTTAAAGCAGTACGCTGATATTATTGAACAGCTAAAGCCTATGGTGAACGAACCCGAGTTCAACCAGGTGTTGCTTCAAACTGCTGCAGACGTCCCTAAGGAAAAACGCTTTCTAATAAAAATGGAAGTAAAGCGTCTAGCCAAACCCTGTATGCGTACTATCGATTTGCGCGGTCATGTAGACGGTAAATGCAAAAAATATGTCCATGAAGGGCGAAGTCATTATATGGACGACTTAGCGGTTGATAAATTTGAAGAGCAGATACGCGTGTTTGGCCGCTACACTTATGGCGTGTATGAGGCGGTACAAAATACGGAAAACAATTTCCGCTTAATACGCGAAAAAGAACTTGCTCAAGAGCGGGCACACAAAGAAAATCCTACGGCCAAGAAGCGCTCTGCCGTGTTAGAGCAATTCAAAGTGCCAACGGTGAACCTTCTCGATTATCGACAGCGCAATACAGAGCGAATGAATTTCGCAGTGGCCGTAGAAGTTTTTAATAACGCCGGCCAAGCAATGCGCGGGCTGAGTGTTGATATTTCCCTCGAAGGTTTACAGATAAAACTCGCAAAAGACGCTTTTTTTAAAACCGGGGAAACCCTTTTTATCTTTTTTAGGGGTCTTGAAAACGAATTTGCCATGGATAAAAAAAATGGCATAGCGTACAAACTCGTTAAAATAATAACGAAAAACGATGTGAACTATCTTGCGCTACAGCGGGATAAAGATTGCCCCAGCCCAGCATTTGACAAGTTTTTAGAAAGCTTTATACACGGCAACAAACGTCGTTATAAAGTGAACATGAGCAATACAATAGAAGCGATAACCAGCAAAACCTGCGAACAATACTTCTCACCAAGAAGCCCGACGCTTCCTGTCTATATCGATGTTATCAACAAAACATTAGTACCCCGCTTTGCGATGGTAAACGAGGTAAATAGAGAAACAGTACAGTATTGGCAAGACGAAGATGAAAACTGTCGGCTAAACTTTTTGCTTACACAAGAGCGACTTATGCGGCTTTTAAACAAGTCTGATGAAGTGCGCGAAATTTTTGTATTCAGCTTTACCCACCTACACAGTGATAAAGTTTACTTTTACTCGGCGTCTTTCGAAGAGTTATTGCAAAAAGACACGCTGCTTAAGATCTTCTTAGGCTTTGGCTCAAAAAAGGCCAGTTGGAGAGTGTTCAAAATTACGCTTACCGACATGGTGCCCGAGCAGGCTCATATTCCCCTTTCCATACCTGACTCTGTGGGTAGCAAAGTCAAAAAGCTTAATACACCGCCATCGGCGCGACTCATGTCTAAGCTTAAAAACCTCAGGTATTTAGCTCACGTAACCGATGTGACGTCGGTAACCGGTCAAGAAACCTATAACGAGTTTACCTTCAATCGCGAAAACCTTTCTCATTTGCGAGTCTTTGGGCACCCTCGAAACCGAGCGCCCTCTAATATCCATTTAGTACGCTTTAAATATGAAGAACAACGTATTGAAAGCCGCTATCAGCTAAGAACGCAAATCGAAGCTCGCTTCAATAATGAGGATGTGGTTCACAAAGGCGTAAGTGAAGATATTTCTGTACACGGTTTGGGTCTGCGCGTTGAATTAAATAAAGAGTATAAAGGAAGCCTGGAAGGTAGAGTTGAAGTGGCTTTTCCCCGGCTGCAAGAAATTGCTAATACATTTGATGTTATGCACCTTCAATATGAAATTATCTACCATAACGTTGAGAAAAACATCTTACACCTGAAGACCATGCCAGGTGAGGAAGGAAAAAGCGCCCGCGCCTTCTTTGAAGAGCTAATTAAAAAGAATAAAGCTAACTTAAAAGTTGATAATGACGAAGAAGAAGTACCCGGTATCGGCCAGGCACTGCGCTGTATCAACGCTAGAAACGCGACCTCTTTGTCTTTTTTGATGAGCAAAGAAGGGGTTCGCTATACGCCTCAAGCGTGTATCGTTGGCAAGCAAGACGAGAGGATCACCACCCTCACCACGCAATATGCTGAGCAAGGCAAAGTTAATCTAGAGTTCCTCTTCAGAGACAGAAAACAGGATTCGCCTTTCGTTCAAAGCGGCATTAAAGCCGTAAAGCTTGAAAATATGCCGCTGCGCCAAGAGCTCTTTATTTCCTTTGATGCATCGCAAAAAGAACCGCGTATGGCAATTATCCCTCGTTACTCAGATAAATTTGAAAGTAATGAGCAGCGAAGAGCTTTTATTCGAGAAGCGATGGTTCGAGGCCAGTTTATAGCTATTCATGTGATGCTGACGACCACGGGTAAACCTGATATGAGCATGCTGCAAACTGAAATCAACTACGTGACTATGTATGCCATGCACAGAGCGCGAGAGCTTGAGAAAAAGATGTGGAGTATTGCCGCATGTTCACACCTTGTCGATGTGACTGACGAAGTGCTAATTCGTTATGGCTTCACCATGGAAGACATCACCGCTAATAAAACGTTAAAAAGCGCTGTAGCACAGAACGTTGTATCAAGAATGACTTAAACACACCACCTATGCGCTACCCGTTTAGCGCATAGCACTTTTTCACGAACAAGCGTGCTAACTTCTTAAAAACGGCTACCACAACCTCCCGCCTTCCTATTTATCAAGAAAATAAAGCATGCTGTGCAAACTGCCAATACGAATTGCGACATCGGCTTTTTCGTTAACCAAAGGCTTGCCGTGACAAGCGACACCCAGGGCCGATTCAGCCATCATCACCAAATCGTTTGCCCCGTCTCCCATTGCCACGGTCTGACTCGTTGGAATTTGCCACTTTTCGGCAAGCTGCTTAACCGTGCGCGCCTTAACATCGGCGTTCACTATTTCACCTTCAACTTTACCGGTAAGTAGGTTTTCGCTAACCGCTAATGTATTTGATATGGCAAAGTCTAATCCTAACCTTGCTTTTAAATGATCGGCAAAAAAGGTAAAACCACCGGAGGCAATAGCCAATTTCCAATTGTGCTGTTTAAGGTAAGCGAGCAAGCTTTGTATACCCGGCATGATTGGGAGGCTATCGCGAATTTTTTTAAGGTGTGCTACGGGCACGCCTTCCAAACACGCTACGCGGTGAGTCAAACTGTCGTTAAAGGCTATTTCACCGCGCATGGCCTTGGCGGTAACTTCTGCAACTTGCTCACCCAGGCCCGCCAATTTTGCAATTTCGTCAATACACTCTATGGCAATAACGGTACTGTCCATATCCATCACTAACAGACCTGGCTGAGACAGCGACGGACGAGAAGCCTGTAAACCGATATCAAAGTTGAAGGCAGATGACACATCACCAAGTAGCGGGTTTATATTTTCAAGCTGTGCGCTATTAAGCGTGCCACGAACCTCAATAACATCATCGCCAAGACATTGGTGTAGATGGTGAAAAGCCGCCCCTGTCGGTGAAAACACATCCTTTATTTTATTGAGCACACCGTCCAAAAGGTAAGGGGTAATGGCTTGACCTATTACCGTAAGCGTGTGTGTATAGGCCTTGCTATTGTGATCAGTATTAATGTGTTGTGATAGCTGGGCAGCACTATGCTGTTCGTCATTGTTAATATTTGGGAAAAGCGTGTTTTTCATAGCGAAGCAGACACTGAGATAGTTGGCAAATGGTGGCCTAATGCTAACCAATTAGGCTAACTAATAAAATATCCTCTTTTAAATTATTTAGAATTAACCTACTGTTAGACAAACCTAGAGAATTTATGGAAATACGAATTGGTAAACGTGCTTAACAAAGCCACTACACAAACAAAGAATGACTCTCATTCATTGTATACGGCTCTGAAAAGACTCTTTCACACATTAGTTGTCAGCACGGTTTTTGCGTTAATCGTTGTATTGTTATTGTTGGTTCAGCAATACCAAAATGATTGGCTTACCGTTCAAACCCGTTCCACTGGCGAGAGCATTGCGCGCCAGTACGCCAAGCTTTTACAACCCGCCTTTTTTACTGAAGACCGCCCCATGCTAGGACAAAACCAAAAGGCTGAATCAGAAAGTGCACTAACACAAAGGCAGTATATTGAAAGCGTTGCGACTGTATTGAAAAACGAACCGCACATCCTCGCCCTATCTGTATTTGATAAAAACGGCAGGTATATCGCACCATTACCCCAAATAGACAGTATTGTCGCGATAAGCCAATCGCAAAATGTTACGCCACTTACCTATGTCGAGGCGATTAATGATGACAAGGGTAATTTATTGGGGTACGTGAACATTCATATGAATACACAGGCCGTGTTAGAAAGCCCCCTTACACTTCGGTATCAGCTTGCGCTTATCGCATGTATTCTCGTGTTTCTTGCTCTGATGCTTGGCATTTACCTTACCCGCGCGTTTTACAAATCTCGACCTTGGTTTATACACGTCATCGAGTCTAAAAAGAAACAGATGAAGCTCACTCAATAAGTGCTATTTGGCTCTCGCTAAACATGACTTTGCTCTATGCCAAATAGACGAAAATAGTTCGCTGTGGTAGTGGCTATTACTTCGCTAGGTGCAACGCTGAAAGTCGAGCTAATCGCCTCTACCACATCATTTAGGTAGCAGGGTTCATTAGGTTCGCCCTGCCGGCCGCACATGGGCATATCCGGCGAGTCAGTTTCAAGCAGAATGTGATCGAAGTGATGCTCTAATAAATAGCCTAAGGTTTCCCGTGTTTTTTTCGCGCGCTCATAGGTAATAGTGCCGCCTATTCCTAAATAAAAGCCTCGCTCTATATACCTTTTTGCTACTTCCACACTGCCCGAGAAGGCGTGGATCACCCCTTCTCCTTGATACCTTGCCTGCTTAAACGCCTCCAGTAACAGATGATGGCTTTTTCGATGATGTACAATTACGGGTAAAGAACAGCGCTCTGCAACGTTTAAATGGGCATTAAAAACCTGCTGCTGCAGTTTAAGAGGCACCTTGATATGCCCATCGATGCCGGTCTCACCAATGGCTTTTACTGACGGGTGGCGCATTGCTGCGGCATTTTCAAGTTCATAAAGCTGACCTTTTACAAGTTGCTCTTGCGATAATGAAGCAATACCGTTTTTTAAGTCGCACTCGTTAGATGAGAGGAAGTAAGGATGAACCCCAAGGGCAGTATCAATGGGAAGGAGATGTTGATACTCACTATTAAGCGCCTGTAGCGTTTGCCACGAATGAGGATTGATACTCGGCGCCATGAGGCGAGTGAGCCCCGCAGCTTTTGCCCTTTCTAAGGCTGTATTGAGGTCTTTTTTCGATGCGAGCAAATCAAGGTGGCAGTGGCTGTCTATCATGCGCAGGCGCCTCTGTATCGACTATTCAAGATGAAAACAGCGCTTATTACTGAACCGCAGAACGCTTTCGGCTAGGGCATCAAGCGCTGTGTTGACCACGTGCCATCTTCGGCTTTGTTGTATTCGAAACGGTCGTGAAGTCTATCTTCCCCGCCTTGCCAAAACTCAATTTGATGGGGAACAATTCGAAAGCCTCCCCAAAAGTCAGGTACAGGTAGCGTTTTGTTAGCAAACTTGTCTTTCAACTGCTTAAACTGCGTGAGAAGTAGCGCTCTACTCCCAATGGGTTTACTTTGTTTAGATGCGTACGCCGCGAGCTGGCTGTCTTTCGGACGAGAGAAAAAATACGCTGCATTTTCAGAAACAGACAGTTTCTCTACACTGCCGCAAACACGCACCTGGCGCTCCATAAAAAACCATGGAAAGTGGCACGAGACTTTAGGGTTTACAGATAGCTCCTGCGCTTTTCGACTACCTAGGTTGGTAAAAAACACAAAGCCTTTGTCGCTAACATCTTTTAATAAAACGATTCGCTGAGAAGGTTGGCCGGTGCTGTCTACTGTGGCAACAGTCATCGCTGTAGGGTCGGGAATACCCGCATCGATAGCGTCTTTTAACCAATGGTCAAACAAAGAAAAAGGGCTAGATGTGATATCTGACTCACTCAAACTACCTTTTGAGTATTGTCTACGCATATCTGAAATTGCCATACGACGCTCCTACAACGAAAATTAATTACCGTGTAACGCCTCTCGCTCCCTGCCTAGGGTGCCTAGCGGCGTTAATACAGTTTTACCGGGCTGGTAAAAAGCTAGAAGTTACTGTCGTCGCCATAGCCAAGAGAACGCAGTGCCCGCTCATCGTCGGCCCAGCCTTGCTTAACCTTAACCCACAGTTCTAGGAAGACCTTGTTATCGAACAAGTTTTCCATATCTTTACGGGCTTGTTCACCAATGGTTTTCAAGTGTTTACCACCCTTGCCAATTACCATTCGCTTTTGGGTTTCTCGCTCTACCAAAATAAGGCCATTAATACGGTAAACACCGTTATCAGCCATTTTGAACTGCTCAATTTCCACTGTGGTAGAGTAAGGCAATTCATCACCGGTGAAGCGCATTAATTTTTCACGAATGATTTCAGCAGCCATAAAGCGGCTTGAGCGGTCGGTGATGTAGTCTTCTGGAAAGAAGAACTCACTTTTCGGCAATGAGTCAGCAACAAGTTCTCTGATACCATCTACCATTTTTCCCTGTTTAGCACTAATAGGAACAATGTGCTCAAACGGGTGCTTTTCACCTAACTTTTGCAGATGAACCATAAAGTTTTCTTTGTCTTCCACCTTATCCATTTTATTTACGATAAGGTAGCAAGGAAGGTTTGCTTGTTTAACTTTACTTAACACCATTTCATCTTCGGCGTTAAAACGATCACCTTCGACAACAAACAATACCAGGCCCACTTCTGCAAGAGAGCTCGACGCGGCGCGGTTCATGTAGCGATTTATCGCTCGCTTCTCGTCTTGGTGAAGCCCGGGCGTATCAACATAAATCGCTTGATAGTCGCCGTCGGTGTCGATACCTAAAATACGGTGACGTGTGGTCTGAGGCTTACGAGAGGTAATACTTACCTTTTGCCCCAGTAAGCGGTTAAGTAGTGTAGATTTTCCTACATTAGGACGCCCTACAATGGCAACTAAACCACAGCGTGTTTGAATATCGGGCATTTCTGGCAAATTCGACTCATCATGCGTTGTCATCAAGCTTCTCCAATGTTAAACGAGCAGCTTCTTGTTCTGCTTTACGACGACTATTGCCAGACGCCACAACCGCGTCTGGTAGACTTTCTACTTTACAGCACACTTCAAATGTCTGTGCGTGATCTTTGCCTGAAATAGACAGCACCTCATAGGTTGGCAGCGCCTGTTTGCGCCCTTGTAAGAACTCTTGCAGGCGCGTCTTACTGTCTTTTGGGTGTGCATTAGGATCTAATTGATTAATGCGACTTTCCCATAGCCTGTCGATAACGCCTCGTACTTCGTCCATTCCTGAATCGAGGTAGATAGCACCTAAGATAGCTTCAACGGCGTCAGCCAAAATAGAACTTCTGCGGTGACCGCCACTTTTCAGTTCACCAGGACCTAAGTTGAGCAGCTCCCCCACACTGGCTTCTTTGGCCAACTCTGCCAGCGTATCACCTTTAACCAAGGTCGAACGCATTCTGGTGAGCTTGCCTTCTGGCACAGTAGGAAAGCGCTTAAATAAAGTCTCGCCTATAATCATGCCCAAAATGGCATCACCTAAAAACTCTAAGCGCTCGTTGTGCTGCTTAGCAGCACTTCGGTGAGTAAGCGCTTGTTCTAACAACGCTTCATTGTTAAATGTGTAGCCTATCGCCCTGTATAAGCGAAGATATTTATCAATTCCCTGCATTAATGAATGCCACCTGCTCGCTCAAATCGAACACCTGTAGGTACCCATGTTGGAAGGAAGTCTGATGGGCTGCGCTCGAATTCAAATGAAATCCAAATCGCCACCGCTTTTCCTACCAGATTGGCATCAGGAACAAAGCCCCAAAAACGGCTATCGCGACTGTTGTCACGGTTATCGCCAAGTACGAAATACTGCCCTTCTGGTACTATCCACTCATTGGCGCGTGTGCCGGGTTGGGTATAAAAATTAACCGGAGAAATTTCGCGAACTGGATGACGCAAGATATCGTGCTCTACCGTGCCTAAATCCTCGGTGTAACGCATAAGCTGCGCCATGTCTTGCACAAATTCGCCACGTTCTTGAAAGCTTAGTGGTACCGCCTTAAGTTTCGGACAGTTATTGCCCGTCTCGCACTTAGGCTTTATATAAACCTGTTTATTTTGATAAACAACGGTGTCACCCGGTAGCCCTATAACGCGCTTGATATAGTCAATTGAAGGCTCTTCTGGGTATTTAAATACCACTACGTCACCGCGCTCTGGCACGCCAGTTTCAATAAGCTTACTTCTGAAGACCGGGTCTTTCACACCATAAGCAAACTTTTCCACCAAGATAAAGTCACCCACCAGTAGGGTTGGCATCATAGAGCCTGAAGGTATTTGAAACGGTTCGTACAAAAACGAACGCAACACTAATACAAACGCGATAACCGGGAAGATTTGTTGCGAAGTGTCAACTAAATATGGCAGCTGTGGATCTTCTCCGTAGCCCGCGCCTTCTGCGGTCGCCGCAGCCTGTAAACGGGCTTTTCGCTTTGGCGCAAACACGAGGCTATCTACTAGCCAAATCAAACCTGTTATTAAGGTGAGTGCCACCAAAATCAAGGAGAAGTAGTTCGCCATTATTTGCCCACCTTCAATACTGCAAGGAATGCATCTTGTGGCAACTCAACATTACCCACTTGCTTCATTCGCTTTTTACCTTCTTTCTGCTTTTGAAGTAGCTTTTTCTTACGACTAACGTCACCACCATAACACTTGGCGATTACGTTTTTACGTAGCTGCTTAACCGTACTTCTTGCAACGACGTGATTACCAATCGCTGCCTGAATAGCGATATCGAACATTTGGCGAGGAATCAATTCACGTAATTTTTCTACCAACTCACGACCACGGCCCTGAGAATTTTCTCTGTGCGTAATAACCGCTAGCGCATCTACGCGTTCGCCGTTTATAAGAATATCAACGCGCACCATGTCAGACGTTTGGAAACGCTTAAAGTTATAATCAAGGGAAGCGAAACCACGGCTGGTAGACTTCAAACGGTCGAAGAAATCGAGAACAACTTCAGCCATTGGTAGCTCGTAAGTTACCGCGACTTGCTTACCGTGGTACGTCATGTTGGTTTGCATACCGCGCTTTTCAACACATAGAGTAATTACGTTACCTAAATACTCTTGTGGTACCAGAATATTGGCTTCAACCATAGGTTCACGAATTTCAGCAATATCGTTAACCGGCGGTAATTTCGCCGGGCTATCTACGGTAAGTGTCTCGCCCTTTGTCGTTTCGACTTCGTAAATTACCGTAGGTGCAGTAGTAATAAGACCTAGGTCATATTCACGCTCTAAACGCTCTTGAATGATTTCCATGTGCAGCATGCCAAGGAAGCCGATACGGAAACCAAAACCCAAGGCGGCTGAACTTTCTGGCTCGTAAAATAATGACGCGTCGTTCAGGCTTAACTTAGCAAGGGCATCACGGAAGTCTTCGTAATCATCTGAACTAATTGGGAATATACCCGCATAAACCTGTGGCTTAACCTTTTTGAAACCAGGAAGCATGGCGTCAGCAGGCTCGCGCGCAAGCGTGATAGTATCCCCCACGGGCGCACCTTGAATATCTTTGATGCCGGCAATGATAAAACCAACTTCACCTGCCCTTAATATGCCAGTATCAAGAGGCTTAGGCGTAAACACACCGATTTTGTCCACTTGGTGAGTTTGGCCATTCGACATAATTTGAATTTTATCTTTCTTGTTCAATTGGCCTTCGACAATACGTACCAATGATACAACGCCCTGATAGTTGTCGAACCACGAGTCGATAATTAGCGCTTTAAGTGGCGCTTCTCGATCGCCTTCTGGCGGTGGAATCTTATTGACGATAACTTCAAGGACATCTTCAATACCAATTCCGGTTTTCGCCGAGCAGCGCACGGCGTCAAGAGCATCTATACCAACAATGTCTTCAATCTCTTCGGCCACGCGGTCTGGTTCGGCCTGTGGCAGGTCAATTTTGTTCAACACTGGAACCACTTCCATGTCCATTTCAATAGCCGTGTAGCAGTTAGCCAGTGTCTGGGCTTCTACGCCTTGCCCCGCGTCGACGACCAAAAGCGCACCTTCGCAGGCTGCAAGTGAGCGAGAAACTTCGTAAGTGAAGTCAACGTGTCCCGGAGTATCGATGAAGTTAAGCTGATAAGTTTCACCATCACGCGCTTCGTAGTTCAGCGTAACGCTTTGCGCTTTGATAGTAATACCGCGCTCTTTTTCCAGGTCCATAGAGTCGAGAACCTGTTCAGCCATCTCACGGTCTGTAAGCCCTCCACAGTGCTGGATGAGACGATCTGACAGCGTAGACTTACCGTGGTCAATGTGGGCGATAATACTGAAGTTACGAATGTGCGATTGTTGCATAATGCTGGAAATTACCTGCAGAAAAATTCATTAAACAAAAAATGCTGCTCACCTTAAATTAAGGGTTATACGCAGCGCGTGCGGATTTTACCCATTTCTCATGCGAAAAGCGAATTAGCGTATAGGAAAATTGCTACCCCGCAGTAAACCGATACTAAAGCGATGGCAATCAAGGCTGGCGGCAGTAGACTTTTTGTCCTAGATATCAGCAGTACTTAGCAACACAGGTTGGTACTTTGCACCTTCAATACGGCGCAACTTGTAAGCAATAAGCCGGTAAACTGCATAGGTAATGACCGCGCTTGGGACCATCGCCCATAATTCGTGTACAACGCCGCTTTGACTCAATAAGGTCTCAGCCCCTGCATACGCTGCAATGAACGCAACTAAGGGCAGTAAATAAAGCCATGCTGAGGCACTTAAAATACCCGCTTCAGGTATACCTACGGTGACCTTCTGACCTATGCGAACCGGCATCGGCGTACGCAGCGTTAGCTGTTGAGTTTTCGGGGCGATTGCACGAGAAATAACGCCCGTACCGCAATCGCTTTGCGCTTCACAGGCATTGCACGTTGATTTAATTGCCGCTTCAACGGTGACGCTGTCGCCGTCAATCGCAACCACCGTAGCTGTTTCTCTAATCATTACTTAACATACTAGTTATTTACAGGCCTTAAGGATGTCGCAATCGCGTTAGCCGTTTGAAGTGGTATTTCACCAACCACTGTCACTTGCGCTTTTCCATCTGTTAAGGTCAAAAATGTACTAACTTCATTGCGCAGTGCCAATGTCTCACCTAACGCATCGTCGGCGGGCTGAACATATACAGACACATCCACCAACCCATCTGAGAAAAGTTTATACTCTACCACTTGCCCGGTTAAGGGTAGTCGTCTTGTATCTTGCTTTATCTCTCGCATTCCCGCGGGTAAATAAGTGACGTCCCACTTGTGCGCTCGCGCGGGTGCAGTACTTAACGCCATTGGGGCTGGTAACGACGCCGCGTTTATCCGTGAAAAGTACTCCGCTGGCGTAGGCGATATAGCAAACGCTGTTACTTGGATTTGTTCTAACAATGCTCCCTGTAAATCGAGCATGTTTAACTTGAGCAGCATTCCCGATGACTCATCAAGCCAAAGCTGATAACCAAAACGGGTATTATCGCGGCTGACAATTCTTATTTGCTGCGCTGAGCGCCCGGCTACACGCGCTCTACCTACAGCGACAAACTCATAAGCTTCTGCAAGCTGCTCGGGGTGATAAAGCAGGGCGCTGGGAATAGGCCCATTGATATGTTTAGAGCGCAAGCTATATGGCTGAACATCCGGCTCGAAAACGCTAACCACATCGTTGATGCGAATAAGCTCCCGACCAGGGCCATTTTGAAGGTTTAACTGCTCTAACTCAGAGCCATCTTCCATAATGCCATGACGCCAAAGGTAAGGAACCGTTTCCTTACCGGCAATTGTTTGAACAAACGATACTTGGAAATTGGCATTAGTAATTATATTTTGAAGCTCGGCTAACCACTGGCTTGCTGACTGGGGCTGGGTCTCAGCAGAAGCTGTAACGTCACGGGTTTCATTTACCTGAAAGTTATGCGGTGCGTCTTGCGTAGGGTCGACTTCGGCTTTATCACTCACCGCAGGAGATTGAGAAGAGGTTCTAGGTACCTGAGAAACAGCAGAAGAACTCTGGGCGTGTGTTGTTTGAACAACCGCACCCGAAATGAAAAAAAGTGCAACGATAGAACTACAGCGCATTTTTCCCGCCTTAAAACAAACATACCAGCAGTATATGCTGGTATGGTTAAAATATGAAATCGCATCTATGTCACAAACCCAAAAACGACTGTGCGCTTCTGTTCACTCTTACAGCACGCTACATCATTTTTAAAGCGCGCTAAGTGCCTGATGCGTCACACCCTAGGTGCATTAACTCACCTTAGTGATGATGAATTAAGGACGTTGCGGTCCGCTAGTATCACCTTCACTTTCGTCTTCTTGCGCTTGCTTGAGCTTTATTTGCTGTTCATGGTCAGCAATAAGCGCATTTATTTTACGCTTTTTCTCAAGCACTTCATTCATGTCGTTACGCGGCAACGTACGAGTTTGCTCTAAACTAACAGGCGCTAAACCACCTTGAGGCGCAATAGTTGGCGCAGTCATAAATGGTTCTGTAGGGGCATCCTGATTGGTGTACTGAACACCGAAGATTACCGCTACGGCTACCGAGGCAGCGACTGCAAGTTGGCCAGATTGTTTCGCAAAAGGAACAACACTACCAATCACTGGGATTGATTGCCAACGCGAACGCTTCGGCGCAACAATGGCTGGCTCGTTTTCAAGTGCGGCTGCTACGCTTGCTGTAATATCCAGCTGAGGAGCAACACTTGCTTCTTTTCGCATTGCACCGCGATACACATGGTAACGTTGCCATTTGGCCTGAAGCGCTTCATCTTGCTTAATTACATCGATGATATCATTGCCTTCTATCTCACCATCCATGAATGCGGACAATTTTTCTTGCTGTTGCGTCATATATTCATTTCCAGATCAATGTGATCGTTAACTACCCTAACACAGCTGTTAGTCATCGTAGAAAAAAGAAAGTTCACCTTTTTTTGATTTTATTTCTTTTTAATTCTCTAACAGCGGCTGAATAACTTTATCTATCGCTTCGCGAGCCCTAAAAATACGTGATCTCACAGTGCCAACAGGACACGACATTACGTTTGCGATTTCTTCATAACTCAACCCTTCAATTTCGCGCAATGTTATCGCCATGCGCAAATCATCGGGCAATTTCTCTACCACTTTAAAAAGGGTTTCTTCAATTTCTTCAGATAACAAGCTTCTTTCTGGCGTAGACTGCTCTTTTAACGCATCACTGCCTTCGTAAAAATCAGCTTCGTCGGCATCGACATCACTGGCCGGTGGCTTGCGACCTTGAGATACAAGATAGTTCTTGGCGCTATTTACCGCAATGCGATATAGCCAAGTATAAAATGCACTGTCACCACGAAAATTAGGTAAGGCACGGTATGCTTTAATAAACGCTTCTTGCGTTACATCAGCAACGTCACCGGTGTTTTTCACATAGCGAGAAACGAGATGCATAACTTTGTGTTGGTAACGTGTTACCAACAAGTTGAACGCATTTTTATCGCCCCGCTGTACTTTTTCGACCAGTTGTTGGTCGGTTATCTGCTCGCTCATTCGAGCCATTACTCCCTACTTCAACTACACAATAGCTCTAACAAGCATGTGTATAGACGCGTTCTTTTTACAAAAGTTCGGTAAAACCATTAAATATTTTAAAAAATGCTCAACTGTGCGCTTAAGAATGTTTGTGTTTTGCCTCTCATCCTTTAGACTTGCTGAACCTTTGCTCGTTTGAATTGATATAAAAATACATGAAATCTGTATCGTCTTCACTAACTTCCACATCAAATGCAATAGAACACCGTTGTGACGTATTGATTATTGGGAGTGGCGCGGCAGGATTAAGCTTAGCATTAAAGCTTGCCGACCATTGTCAGGTAATTGTACTTAGTAAGAGTGACCGCAACGAGGGCTCTACCCGTTATGCGCAAGGTGGCATTGCGGCGGTATTTGACGAGCAAGACTCAATAGACGCCCACGTTACCGACACATTAGCCGCAGGTGCAGGCCTTTGTGAAGAACCAGCTGTACGTTTTACTGCCGAGCGGGCGAAGTCTTCGCTTGAATGGCTAATTGGCTACGGCGTGCCATTTGATACAGAAAAAAGTGAGTCTGGCGAAGAGCGCTTCCACCTTACCCGTGAAGGGGGACATAGCCACAGACGTATCCTTCATGCAGCCGATGCAACAGGTGAAGCACTTCAAATCACCCTTAATGATGCCGTCTCTACCCATCCCAATATTCATGTGTTCGAGCGCTACAATGCCATTGACCTTATTCCCTCTAAAGAAGAGAAGAATAGCATTGTGGGCGCCTATGTATGGAATAGACAACAAGAGCATGTAGAAGTAATTCGTGCGCCATTTGTTGCATTGGCGACGGGTGGCGGGAGCAAAGTATACCAATATACGTCAAATCCTGACGTTTCCAGCGGTGATGGTATCGCGATGGCGTGGCGTGCGGGTTGTCGCGTAGCGAATATGGAATTCAATCAGTTCCACCCTACTTGCTTATACCACCCGCAAGCGCGAAACTTTCTTATTACCGAAGCGCTGCGCGGCGAAGGCGCAAATTTGTGTCATGCAGACGGCACACGCTTTATGCACAAGTTCGACGAGCGAGGTGATTTGGCACCGCGTGACGTAGTCGCCCGAGCGATTGACTATGAAATGAAGCGACTAGGCGCCGATTGCATGTACTTAGACATCAGTCACAAACCTGCCGACTTTATCGTGAAGCACTTTCCGAATATCTATCGCAAATGCCGCTCCTTAGGTATTGATATTACGCGGGAACCCATCCCCGTTGTGCCTGCAGCTCACTATAGCTGCGGTGGTGTTATTACTGATTTTAACGCTAAGACTGATTTAAACAATGTATACGCGATTGGTGAAGTGGCTTATACAGGTTTGCACGGCGCAAACAGGATGGCGTCGAACTCATTGCTTGAATGTGTAGTATTTGCTAGCGCTGCCGCTGAAGACATTATAAAAAAATTACCTAGCGCAGACTGTGAAGAGTCGATTGCGCCTTGGGACGAAAGCCAGGTATCTAACTCTGACGAAGAAGTTATCATTCAGCATAACTGGCACGAATTGCGTCTTTTTATGTGGGACTATGTGGGTATTGTTCGTACCGACAAACGGCTTGAACGGGCGATGCGCCGTATAAAGCTGCTCGAACAAGAAATTGCCGAATATTATGCACACTTTAGAGTGAGCAATAATTTGCTCGAATTACGTAACTTAGTAACGGTTGCCGAGCTCATCGTTCGTTGCGCTATGGCAAGAAAAGAAAGCCGCGGGCTGCACTTTAACCTTGACCACCCTGAGCAGATAAACAATCCAACGCCTACTATTCTCATTCCGAGAAAGCAGCTTTCAGGTGCCGATGTGGGTTCGTTAATTACCCACGACAGCTTTTGTGATGCTGACTAGCACAACCAAGGAATGCGCCTTGGTGATATTGCATTTAATACGCTTTCGGTAAACGCCAACAGGAGTAGATGACCTACTCCTTGGTAGTAAATGCGAGGCTGGCAGATAAATGCACTACGTTGTCATTACCGTCTGTAACATCAAGGAACACACTGGCTTCTGTTTTGCAGTGCTGCTGAATATGTAATTCATTTGGCAAGAAAACGGGCTTCTTAAAGCGACAGCTTACCTCGCTCACCGTTAACGCCTCGGCATTGTCTTGGTGGCTAACAAATGCGGAAACCGCCTGCGACAATGTCCACATGCCATGGGCTATTGCCTGTTTAAAACCAAACGCTTTTGCCGAAATAGTAGATAAGTGAATAGGATTATAGTCACCTGATAGTTTGGCATAGCGACGACCAGTGTTGGCATGTGCACAAATTTCACCAATCAACACTCTGTCGTGCATATCGCAATCATCATGCATGTCGCTTTTTACAGCAAGCGGCGCTACGTGAACCGCTTTTACTTTCACCAAATAACTACTTATAGCACGATAGACAAGTTGGCCCGATTGAAGCGCTTCTAGCATGACGTCCACTTCCCACCCGCGACTGTGCGGCCTAACATCGTAAAAGCGCACTCGACACTCAAAGGGCTCACTTAGATTACAGTGCTCCACCACCGTCACCTTGTTGGCAGCATGAATGAGACCGAGCAGTGGAAAAGGGCTTTGCTTATCAAGCAAGCACTGCATTTGCAAAGGTAATGATAACATTTGCAAATAAAGTGGATGAGGATGCTGACTCTCCGGCCAGTCAACTTCTTGGCAAAACGTGCCATAATGGGCGTTATCTATCGTTAATGTTTTCGTATAGATGCGCTGCGGCAGCGTAGGCGGTTTGAATTGCATTAACTGCCGAGCATCAACACGTTTGAATAACGCTTTAGTGTACTCACGAAACATCTATTTAATTCCTTGAATGCGTTGCTTTTCTAGCCAAAATTATGGCTCGTGCAAGGCGTCGATAGTCTGCCTCACAGCACTCACCTTTTAAAACCCAAGCTAAGTGGTTATGGTCTCTTTCAAACCATTTCCGTTTGTGGCGCAGTACGTTAATGCACAATCCCCACGCAAAGAGCTGTGAATCATGGTGAATTTTCATAGCGGTACCCGCTTCTTTTGCCTCACGCAAAGTATGACTTAGCAAGTGGTTCTGCGTATAGAAACAACTGCGATTATTTGCCACGTTATCATCGCCAACCACTCGAATAACGCCATCGCTTGAAAGCGAAAGTGCGTATTGAACAGGTAAGACATTGCGGCTAAGCACATCATAAAGACGCCAAGAAAACCACGATACTATTGCGATAGATACAAAGGTTAACGTGACCGGGAAGTTTATCCACGTCCAAAGATATTGGGGAAGACTCAACATGGCAGCGTAAAAGCACACCGCCACACACGCCTCCCCCATTAGGGGCCTTAACTTATAACCGCTGATTTTAATTCTATGCTTTAACACGGTTCACAATGGTTGCTACCATCGCAGCGAACTCAGGGTCTTCACACTTTTGATGCCCCATTATCCAAGCAAAGAGATCGGGGTCGTCACTGGTCAGTAGCCGTTCAAATGTTTCTTGTTCTTCGTAGCTAAGAGAGTCAAACGCTTCTTCAACGAAAGGCAGTAATAGTACATCTAATTCCAGCATACCTCTGCGGCATGCCCATTTTAAGCGGGCTAATCTTTTTGGTTCAAACATATGTCTTTCTTACCGTTTTTTATTCGATATCAATAATACCATGCCCTGTATAGCGGGATCACTGCTCTTTTGGTCTGATAAAGAAACTAAATAGAACTTAATCTACGTATAATCGTGCACTTTACCCTTGAATAATGATGGTTTTGCCATACCTTGACTAAATACAGTTAAACGAATAAGTGGTGAACATGACCTCTATTGCATCATTACACGAGCTTCCCGACGAATTCATAGTTGATCTTTCAGATACCATGGTGATTTCATTGGAAGGCGAACAAGCCGACAGCTATTTGCACGGCCAAATCACGGTGAATATCAATAAGCTTGATGATAAGTCGGCGCGGCACTTCGCACACTGTGATAACAAAGGTAAAACCTGGTCTACGGGTTATGTCACACGCCATTTAAGCAAATTGCTACTGGTGGCTAATAATGATGCGGGCAATCACTCATTAGCACAACTTAATAAATATGGGGTTTTCTCCAAAGTAGATATTTTAGATGATACGCCAAACTACAGTGCTTATTTCCTGTCGCTAAAAGCGGCGAAGAATAGCGGTGTAACGTCTGTCCTTTCAAAAATGTTTGATGTGACAGACTTAGAAGCGCTGCTAGATACCCAACACGGTGATAACCACGCGCTTCAAAAGATAGAGAGTGAAAGCGGTCTACTGTTTACAGCGAACACTGCCCAAGAGGGTTTTGTATTGCTTCTAAACAAAGGCGCGCAGCAACTGGTTGAAGAAGTGAACACCCAATCAATTCCTTGCTATCCCGCCGTTGTATTTAACGCTATTCAGATTAAAAGTGTCCACGCCATGCTTCAAAAAGAAGCAGTAGGTGAATACATTCCACAAATGATTAATGTGCAAGCGCTTAACGGCATCGACTTTGACAAAGGCTGCTATATGGGCCAAGAAGTTGTTGCCCGTACTCGCTTTCTTGGCAAAAACAAGCGCGCCGCGTTCAGCTTCAAATTAGAAGGTAAAGTTGACGTCACCCCTGGCGATGCCCTTGAAAAGCAGTTAGGCGAGAACTGGCGGGTTGCAGGTAAAATAATCGATGTGGCTATACTGGACAACGAAACGTGGTTCATTGCTGTGCTCAGTAATGATACAACGTCTGAAGATTTACACAGACTGGCTGAAAATGACGCTATTACCTGTTACCCTAACGCCTTGCCGTACAGTATTGAGCAACAAGCTAGCAATATTGTGAAAAAACGTCGCTAAGCAGTATTTTTACTGCATTTCATTCATTGCCCTATTTTCAATGATAGTTTTGGAATAGGGCCGATATAGGATTTGTTATGACAATTACTTCTGACAGCGTTGTAACGCTACACTACACCGTATCTACCGAAGACGGCACAACGCTAGACTCTTCAGAAGGGAAATCTCCGCTAGTTGTGTTATTAGGTCGCCGTTTCTTAATTGAAGGGCTTGAAGACGCGCTAATCGGTAAAACAAAAGAAGATAGCTTCAACGTTTCTGTTGACCCAGAAAAGGCCTACGGTGAACGTGTTGATGAGCTAGTTCAAACAGTACCTCGCTCTATGTTTGAAGGTATGGATGTGGAAGTTGGTATGTCTTTTCGTGCAACCACACCTCAGGGCGAGCAATCTGTCATTATCATTGAAACCACAGACGAAGAAGTGGTTGTTGATGGTAATCACCCACTAGCAGGTATTCCGCTTACATTTGATGTAACCGTTGTTGATGTGCGTGAAGCTACGAAAGAAGAACTAGAACATGGCCATGTTCACGGTGAAGGTGGCTGCGGTCACGACCACTAATTGCGCCTTTTCACCAAAATCGAATAAGGTGATTTTTCAAAACTAAAAAGGGAGCGTTCTGCTCCCTTTTTTAATGGAAAATGCTAACCGGTTAGTGTTTTAGATAGCATCTTCGTTCTGCTCGCCAGTTCGAATGCGTACCGCACTCTCTACACTGTAAACGAAAATTTTCCCATCGCCAATTTTGCCTGTTTTAGCCGATGACTGAATGGCTTCAACCGCCTGTTCAACGCGATCGTCATCCAGTACTAATTCAATTTTAATCTTTGGAAGGAAGTCAACTTGGTACTCGGCACCGCGATAAAGCTCAGTATGGCCTTTCTGACGACCAAAACCTTTCACTTCTGACACAGTCATCCCTGCGATACCTACTTCAGCTAGCGCTTCCCTAACATCGTCCATTTTGAACGGTTTAATGATAGCTTCAATTTTTTTCATGACTACAACTCATCGTAAATTGTTGGAATTGGCACACGTTTATGTTGTGTGCGCTCATAAATATAGAGCAATTTCTCTTCCACTTCTGCAGAAACGTGTTTGCCTTCTAAGAAATCATCGATTTGATCGTAAGACATCCCTAGCGCTTGCTCATCGGCTTTTTGCGGAGAAAGGCTTTCCAAATCGGCCGTAGGCGCTTTTGTAATAACGTTGTGGGGTGCACCTAAATGGGCAGCGACTGCACGCACTTGGCGCTTACTCAACCCAAACAGAGGTGCCAGATCACACGCACCATCTCCGTATTTGGTGTAAAAGCCTGTAATATTTTCAGCAGAATGATCAGTGCCTAGCACCAAACCGTCTACCATGCCTGCAATTTCGTACTGAATAACCATACGAGTGCGCGCCTTAACATTGCCTTTTACAAAGTCTTGCTTTGCTTCACTTTCAGGAAGAAGATTAGCATCTGATAAAGCCTGTGATGTGGACGCATGAATAGCATCAGCACCTGGCTTTACGTTTACTGCAATGGAATGGGTGGGCTGAATAAAGTCGATAGACTTTTGCGCATCTTCTTCGTCAGCTTGTGTATCGTAAGGCAAACGAACCGCAATGAACTGATAGGTTTCGTGATGCTCTTCATTCAATTCATCTACTGCCAATTGGGCTAAACGGCCCAGCGTACATGAATCAATACCCCCACTGATACCAAGTACCAGAGAATTTAAGCCTGAAGTAAGCAACTGCTTTTTGATAAACGAGACTCGACGTGCAACTTCATATTCCACGTCAATTTCAGGCAGCACTTTCATTTCATCAATAACTGCTTGTTTTTGCATTATAATATCCACGTATTTTTGAGGCGTCCTGGAACTCGATTCTACGACAATATCACTACAGATGTTAGTGGTATCCTCGTATCAATTAGGAATACCTTGACCTTCATCAGCCACAGTCAGGTCAGCTTATCGTTTTTTTAATGTTGAAACATCGGTACTCTCCGTGGAAGGCCATTAACCATAAGGCGTATGGTCAAATATGCGATAACACGGTAAAACATACCTTTGCCGTTGCGTTTTAGTTTACCCTAAAATAACGAGGAGTAGCGCACATTTATCCCGCTGTATCATTACATTGAAGATAGAAAGCGTTAGCCTAGCGCTCGTTCTCTTAGGTGAGTGTTAACACAGAGCTAAATTGCGCGCGTACTATCGCAGTTTATAAATAAGGTCGACCCATAGCTTATAAAACGTATTACGTACTGTATTTACGAGTAAACCATTGAAAATTAGCGTTCAAATTATGACAACACAAAGGCAAATAAAAAGACCTCACCCAGCATTAACCCAAGCAGGACTTACCCTGCTAGAAATGCTGGTCGCGGTAGCAGTACTTGCCATTATTCTTACCACGGTTGCGCCGGGCATTCAGAATATTATCATCAAAAATAGAATCACTGCTGACTTGAACAACTTAAGTGCCGTTGCTCAGCGTGCTAGGTTCACCGCAGTAGACGAACAAACCAGCGTGACCCTTTGTCCAACAACTAATTACGCGGCCTGCACAAGTAATTGGAAAAATGCCAAAATGGTATTTGTTGACGCTAACGGAAATGGCAGCCGAGATAATAGCGAGGCGCTTATTATCGCAAGTGACCCACTTAATACTGCAAATGCGGTTTACGGCATCACGGGGAGCTTAGTATTTGACGAACAAGGGGGGATAAATAGAGCGGCGACGATTACCCTATGTCCTAGCGATAACAATGCGGATTATGCATCTGCTCTTTTACTTTCCCTTTATGGAAGAATTTCAGTGGCTGTAGATAGCAACGGAGATGATATAAAAGAAGACCTTGCTGGTGATAATTTAGCCTGCAGCTAACCCGTTTGTATTTATTCTATTTACACCTTTTTTTCGTGGCTTTTTTCGTCGCCTTAACAGTTACTATTTTATCGACTAGGCTGTGCATAAAAGTAAAGTCTCATCATTTACCAACAGCTTTTAGGTGACAGCGCCGTTTCACTAATTTTTATTGTTCGACAGCTATCGTTTGCATCCTTAAACAAAAAAGTGGCAACAACCTCATATCCGCTACCTTGGTGATTAATTTGACTAAAACTGACGTTTTGAACGTCAGCTTGTGGTAGTGCACTTAACGGAAGATAAAGACCGGTTTCAAGCCAACTTCTCGATTGCATTGCCTGTATAGAGAGTAAGTAGGCCTTAACTTTATGCGTTTGGCTTAACTGCCAACTTGAATTAACGGCCGATGAAGCGGCAACACTCAAAATCCCCACTATCGCCATTGTTATCAGCGCCTCCACAAGCGTGAAACCTATTATAAGATAGCGCTTGCCACCCTTTTTGTAATTCTCTTCCATGGTACAGCTTTCTCTTAATCAATTATTCGATACATTGAGCCTATCAACTTACACCCAACGCTTTAACTGGACTTACGCATGGCTTTTCACCTATCAAATGGGAAAGTAAAACAGACTCACACACTTAACATGGTTATGGGGTTTACTCTGTTGGAGGTACTCATTGCGGTTTTACTTTTAAGCATATTGTCTATGATAGCCGCTCCCTCTTTTCAGCGTTGGCAAGAGCGCCATGCTTTCAAGCATTTTGCTACCCATTTTGCGAACTTAGCAAGACATGCACGCATTTACGCGCTCACTCATAAAAAGCCTTTTTACCTCATTGCAAAAGTGGAAAATACGCACTGCGTAATGATAAGTGACGACGAACACTGTACCTGCTCGACACACCAAAGTTGCGCAGTCAATGACGCTGCTTATTGGGAGCCTCCTACGCAATGGAGCACTCAACTTGCTACCTTAAACGGTACAGACAAAACTGTTGCTTTCAATCAGCACGGTACGCTGAACTTTGGTAGCAACACCACCTTCACGCTAGCTAGTCAGCACTTTAACGGAAAAGTGACAATTAACGCGCTGGGGCGAGTGAAACTATGCAGCGTGCAAAGCGTTGTTGGTGTTGCGTCATGTTAAAACAACGACAAAGCACGAATAGTGCGAGTGGCTTCAGCATTACCGAACTTATGGTGGCGTGTGCTTTATCAGGCTTGCTTATCGCCGCTGTTAGCACGTATGCGGCTCAGTCTCACAATGACTTAGCTTCGCTACAACACGCCACCAGCATAGAAGAAGACATGCGTGCCGTGCAAAGTACTATCTCACGACATTTAAGCCGGGCGGGCTTCATCCAACATACCAATGTACTTACACCGTTCATTTCACTTCAAAACAATAATAATGGCTTGTCGAACGTTGCAATTAGTCAGCGTGTGGGCGAGCCATCTAATAGCTGTATAACCTTTTCTTACGACAAAAGTGGTGATGGCTTAATCTCTGTGTCCCAAGGAGAGTTTTTTGGCTACCGCCTTCACGATAAGGCAATAGAATACCGAGTGGGCGGAAAAACATGCCTGCAAGGCGGATGGTTTGATTTGACCGACCCTCAAACGGTTAAAGTAACGCAGTTTAGTGCGAACTTACTACACCAAAGCAGTTGGGGAGCAGCCTATGAGATTGTTATAGCGTTAAAGAGCGCCATTAACCCAGTCGTGGAGAGTGAAGAAAAATTTGTAATTGAGGTAGCCAATGACGGTTAGAAAAGGCACAGGGTTCTTAGCTGTTAGCTCAAGCCGCACTCACTTGCAACAAGGTATGGCCGTACTCACCATTGTGGCCATACTGCTTAGCGCAATTACTTTCGCTACCTTAAGCACGTCTCAAAAGGTCCAGCAATACTACGCGATAGAAAAAGTAAGACAGCACACTGAAAACTCACAAGTCATGCTTAAACAGCATATTAGAGGTATAGCAAGTGCGCTACGTACACAAAGCGTGTCCAGTGTGTTAAATACAATAAACAACACTAACTTCTTGACGACAATACAGGTTGACGAACTAGAGGGTGCGCAGCACCAGCCCCTTACTCACTATGGAATAAGCGTATCTCACGATACAGAAAACATTAAGTACAAGGCAAAGTTTCTTCGCTACCCTGCTCTTTTAAGAATTCCAACGCCAGCCCAACAATTTTCGTGGGACAGTGAGTTAACCCAATGGTTATTCAATCGTGACGTGACAGCGCTGAGCGCTGACTTTTTTCCCAGTAGCATAACAGCCACCCAGTGCCACAACATAGTGCCTGCAAGTATATACTGGATCGATGGCAACTGCGTTTTAGATAGTAGCGCTCTGTCTCATAGCTCAAATTCACAGCCCACGTTACTGTTCGTTGTAAATGGTGATGTGAGCCTTAGCGCGAATACGCACTTTTATGGGCTTATTGTCATGCTTTCAACAACATCTTCTAGCTATACGCTAAACGTGAGCGCTTCAGCAACTGTTACTGGTGCTTATGTCTCTAACGCCCCTATTTACAGCAATATTAATGGCATTGTAGCTCCCTCACCTGCCCTGCTAAAAACGCTGCAGGCACACACCGCTTTGGCAAAAATTATTCCCATTCCAGGAACTTGGTATGACATTGATTAAAAAACGACACGTAACGGAAGGCCTGATAGGGTCCCCCCACTGCCAGTACGATTTAAATAGGGTAAGGACACGGTATTTTGCTCACAGAGGCGGGACGCTAGTAGAGGTACTAGTTGCGCTGGTTATTTTCATGAGTACCAGCACTTATTTACTGTCCAGCAAAATCGACGCGTTAGGGCTTTGGCAGGCTACCCTTGATAAACGAACGAATCAAACCCTGGCGACGAACGCGGCGCGACTAGCCTACACACAAGATAATGTAGAGCAGCATTGGGGCGACATTGCGATATTTGGTATACCTACCCCCCGACCAAATGGACCCTAGAGAAAAAGGGGTGCTACGAAGGTCGACTCTGAGAACGTTAACAAGACCAGCAATATTCGCTGGATTCTAGGCTACCATTGTTGTTCTTATCCCAGCCTTTTCTCCCATCGCTGAAATAAAACAGCGCGCCGTCTGTGGCTTGGGCCGAACCCGACACCGGCGTGGCTTTAAGTTCATAGGCAGTAGCACTAGCTGCAACAATAGACAGTGTATAACGCTTATTCGCTTGTGGTTCGGAAGACGGAGAGTAGGATGCAAAAATAGCGGGCGCCCCTGTGTTTGCTCCCCCACTTGCTGCTCCTTCATAGCTAAATGAGCCATTGTGGTGGCGCTCCATTGCCGAAGCAAAGCCCAATAAGTCTGCCTGCCCAGTACCGCGATACCCATCTGCGATAACTCCTTGGTATGAGGGGTAGGCTATCGCGGCGATAATACCGACAATAGCCACAACGATCATGAGTTCTATAAGTGAAAAACCCTGTTGAGATACTTTCGTTTTCATGATTACTCTCTTTCCGTTTCAGAATGCCAACTGCCGCGCTGAATGCGTTCGAAACGGCCATAGATATTTTCAGCTAAACATTCAAATGCATTGACGCAATCAACATCATTGCCGTCTTCATCCACTTCTATTACTGCAGACGCGCACTCGGTACCTAAACATACTACGGGGCTTACAATATCTTCGATTAGGATTTTCGTTTCTGCCGCTATACCCGTTTGTTTTAAATCAGCGGAGCGATCCTCTCCATTCACTTCACCATCGTTGTTGACATCGGTTACTGCATTACCGTTAAACATACTGACGAGATACGCGCGGCTGTTGCCTGTAGGCGGCGCACAGGCACTGGTACTACTCTCAGCAGGTACGTAGGTGGTAAAGAACACCTTGTAATCAATAATGAGCGGTGAAGACAGCACTTTTTCACCGTTGATTGTTAGATTTAGATACCAACCGGCTTTATTCGCGAAGGTTTGAGAAGCAAGTGCTCGCTCACTCTCATCGCTACTATTTAGGGCATGACTGGTGGCGTTATACATATCTGATTCAGTTACTGTACTCATGTAAGTGTAATTACCGTTCGTATCGCGGTTGAATACGCCACTGTCTTTGAGCATATAGAAATTATCTTCTACTACCGTATCTAAAGGAGATGCACGCCATCCGCTGCCTAGCGCTATGCCATAATATAACTCATCGCCCAATGCGACTTCCGTGACATCAGGGCCATAATAGAAACGGCGGTTTGTTTCTTCTGTATCACCACCAAAATCAGCAAGACGTGCCCCTTTGATAAAGTCTGCCCCAGACTCACCATTGTAGATGTCCAAGCGGAATAATTGTCCGCCTGTATCGGAAACATACATGTGGTCAGCGAACCCATCATTGTCCCTGTCGATGACAGAAATACGCCCTGGCACACTGTACGTCATATTACTAAGGTTCAAGTCTGCATCTTCGTTACTCGCATGCCACAGTAAGCTTCCGGTATCTGCATCGAACATAAACACGGCGTTGCCCATCACATCACTCGCTCTTACAGAGCGATCATCCTGCGCGTCGTCGTAACCACCACCTATAATCATGACGTTTTTAACCTGCCCCCCCATATTTACTTTAGTAATAGTAGGTCTAGACCAAGTTTGCCCTAGTTTCGCAAGGGTACCTGCTCCCCCTTCTATTTTGAATTTAAGCTTCGGCGAATCTTTTTGCGTAACGTCAAATACATAGTAATTGCGACCGCCTCGACGCATACCTACGTAAAGGTATTTTTTATCATCGACGGTTCGTAAGATCATGTCGCCATCCAAGCCATATTCATGCTCTAACGTGGGTGTGTCCTTATAAAAATGGTGCAAATTCTGCAGTAACTCTTTTGGCATGATGGCAAAATTCTCTTCCCCGCTTGAGGTATCGAAAGAATGCAGCATCCCCTGGTTAGTTGCGACGAAAATGGCGGAGTCGTTGGAGCCATAATTAACAATAATAGGCTGAGAGTGGATAGGATCTCCCATTTGTGTTCGGTAGTCACTGGTACTGCCATCACCATTGCTGTCTTTTACATCTACGCCTCTCGCCCACTTTAAAATGGCATCTCTCAAGTCGTCCGCATCGGTTTCACCTTGAATAGCTAGATCAGCCTTGGTGATGCTTGTGTTGTCTTCATGCAGCGCGTTTGCACTACTTGCAATGGTGCCAGCACTGTCAAAGACATAGATATTTCTGTTTGCTCCCAAACGGCTAGATGCACCGCCTTCACTTACTTCACTACCATCAGCCAGCGTTGACCAGTAGCTATGTGCGTTTTCTGTAAAGAACCCTGTTTCGCTGTCTACGGCATTTAAGCTATTTTTGTCGAGAATTTTATCGCCGCTTAAGCGATAGCGTTTTAAATTACCCGGCCACATTGCGCCCTCGCTTGGCTTAAATAAAGCAAAGTAAAGCTCATCTCTGTGTGTAAGACGGTTAAGTTGGTTTACCGCCACGCCAGGCGAAACAAAGGTAGCATTAACGTCTTTTACTGAACGTAAAATGGTGTTGAAGGCCTCTAAAAGGTCAGTACTGTTGTCTGCTTGATAAAAACCACCGCCGCTTTGCAGCGCCAGTTGGTTTAGGAAGTTATTTGCGGTGTTATTCGCCGCAAACCCTATTGTATGGGTAATAACCCTGGGACCAATTACGGATGTCGAGGTATCGCTAATATTTCTAACCAGATCCAAGCCACACTTTTCTCCACCATTTCCCGTACAGCTTTGACCCAGTAAGGTTTGGATTTTCGAAACGCTATGATTGTTATTGGCTTCACCGTCAGATAGCAGCACAATATGATTATTGGTTTGGCACTGTAAGTCAGACACCGGAGATATGTAAGTTGCAGGCGTAGGGATTTGTTCGGTGATACAGTCACTGTCAGATAGGTTATCTTCGGTACACCCCCACGGTAAAATAGAATCAGCCCCTAAATAAGAACTGCGATGGCTCACTCGCGTGCTTCGCCTTACAGACCAATTCACGTCGTTTTCGCCACGCTTTCGCCCATAGTCAACGCTTCTACCACCATAATAATTGGCCGCTTCCAATAGCGTATCCACAATTGGAGTAAAGCCATTTGCACTTAATTCATCTATTTTACTGACTAGATGTTCACGCACGGTAGCCGATGCACCTGGGGTAGCAGCGCCATTAAATTTAACGATAAGCTTTGGCGCCTTTGATGGCGAGTTGTAAGTGTGAGCACCGCGGTAAGAAACAAAGTTATCCATCACGAACGCCATATCATTACCAGATTGCCAACCAGAGCGGTCGACTATTTGCTTCACAATGCCACTTATGTCGGGCGTTCTATAGACGTAATTGTTATAAAAGTCGGGCATTGACCAAGTGATACCAGAGGTCTTAGGAAGGTTTCGTAGCCGGTAGCGTCGGTTCGGGTGAAAGTCTGATGCATCATCGTCAGCCACCCCGCGAATGCGCATACTCGGGTTGCCATACGTTCGGGTAGAGTAGGCAGTAAACTCTAAATAAGCGTCGGTTATAACTGCGCCCTGTGGAATATTTACATTTCTAAAACGTACACCAATATAGTCGTTGTAAGAAGAATTAAAAGACAGTTCGCCCCCCGTATTTGGGTAGCCATTTACATCTTCTTCGGAATTATCTTTCGCATCAGCAACCTGATAGATCCCCTCGCCTTGCACGCACCCTGATGCTGTGGAATCGTCGTAGGATACAACTAACTGTGGCGCACCACTTTGCCCCACATCACTCGCTCTTACTTCACGTGCACTGGCCGGGTCTGCGCTTGTACCTTCAATCAAAATATTTATGTTTTTGCCACCACACCACGCTGATAAATCCACCACCTCTTGAATAACTGCACTTATATCAGGCGTGGTTATTACTTCGCCCGACGCAGGAAAGCTGTTGTCGGTTAACCACTCAATATTAGCTGCGGTTTTACTGCGTTCGCTAAGATTGTTGCTAGATGATGAAAAAGCGCTACTTGATGCTGAGGCTTCAGCTGATATCACCAGCGATGTGCCAGCCACATTGAATCTTTCAGACGTAAACCGAATGCTCGCATTTAAAATCGTCGCGCCCTGAGGGATATTTAATTCAGTAAAACGCAGTCCAGATGTTACCGTTTGGGTGCCGCTGCTTAAGATTAAATCATTACTATCTGTGGTCACACTTCCATTTATTTCATGGGCATCATGGTCGTCGTCATTGGTGGAAATGATAATTTCAGGCCGTACCGACTCATCAATATTGCGAACAGGGTATAGAATAGGGCCGCCGTAGTCAGAAAAGCGCATGAGCCCGGCATTGATATTCGTTGCTGAACTCAACGCCTCTTTGAGGGCATTTTGGACGCGAAGCATTCTTGTTTGGCTAGTGTTATCGTAATTACCCATACTGCCCGACGAGTCCATAATAAACAGTACGTTAGGATTGTAGGTTACCGCGTTACTGGCGTTTCCAAGGTAAATGTCTAGGTCATCACCAAAAGCGGAAAAACCGATACAGCTAAACAGCGAAATGGAAGCAAGGTAAGTTGTTAGTTTTTTCATTGTGATACCTATTGTGAAGCCGGGCCAAACACTGATGCAGCTAAACTATTAGCTACCACTGAGGATTTACCCGAAACTTTCCCACAGCCTCTTATAATAAATACGTGACAGTTAACGTTACTTCCCCCGATAACGTTACTAGACCCTCTGCACGCCTGCTCGCGTATAAATGCCGTGCGGGACCAGCTTTTAGATGACGCTTCGCTTTGATAAGTACCGTCAGTGATATGCCGGTCTCCAATTGAAAGCCCCCCTTCTGTCATATACCTATCGGTCCATTCTCCTTCGTCAAAACAGCTCATGGTATCTACAGTTGGGTCAAAAATATTACCTTGCCTTGCTTCAGATAGTGGGTCTGTCTTTGTTGCATCGGTTAAGAGGCTTTCATCTTCCGACTCAAAAAATACCCCCGCAATTGCCGCTTCAGCCGCATCGAACGCTAACCCGCTTTGCTGCATAGACACTGCCATTTTAGATTGTGACAAACTACTAGTAACCGCGCTTACACCTAAAACAGTAATAGAGAGTAATACAAGCAGTGCAAACACCATCACTAGCCCCTGCTGTTTCATTGTGAACTCCTGACAAAATTTTTCATATTTCGAAGTGCCAGCGTCTTTGAGAAAACCTGGTAGTAATGCGCCGTGTCCATGGTTTTAGACGCTTCGTTTAACAGTGCAAACTTTTGCGCGTTAGTTTGCCTAACTTCATTTTGATAACTTTTAATCATGAGGGCCCATCGCAGTGACACAACTTGTTGATTAAGTGCTCTTAAACCCGCTATCTCATCGGCGGTTACGTAAGAGATGGCTTGTCCTTGAGATGTGCTGATACTGTCGGAAATGCCAAATTGCACTTGAAAGCTTTCTACGTTATCGAGAAGGGTGACAGTAACTGGTGAAACCGACTGCGGCTTTAAGCCCCGCAAAACACGTCCATCGTATCCGGTACACTTAAGCGTACTGCCGCTCACAAAGTAGTGATTAACCACATGAAATTCGCTGCCTAAAGCGTAACCGTGTTGGTTTCCCGTGCAATCCTCTTGACCTAGCAGGCTCACTACAAGTTTATCGCTGCCGCCGCTAGACGTTTGCACGCTGCCTAAGGTAGCGTTGTTAACAAAATCACCAGCCACAGCAATAGGATGATTTTCAACGTAGGCAGCTTCGGCCACTATATCAACTGAGGTGTCTACATTCGCGGTAATCTGGTCATAGCGGCCTACTTCGTAAAATTCAGCGGAAAGGCGTCCCATGATAAAGCGCCCCGACTCTTGTACTTGAGCGACAGCTTGGTTCAGTTTGTTAGTAACACTGCTACTAACAAGTACTTGAATAATTGCACCAGAAATAACTAAACCTAAGGTTAAGGTAATCATGAGCTCGACTAATGAAAAGCCCCGCTGACTCATGTGTTTCACACCTCTCATAGTGTTATGTCCTTAAACACACAAGCGTTACTATCGCCATCGTTGGGGTTACAACGTGAGTTGAGCGTATATATTTGATTTCCTGATGAGGCAACTGGCCAGGTTAGCAATATTTCTACACTAGAACCTGCACTACAGCTATAAATGTCAGCGTTATTGGTGTCATCACAGGAGACCGACACCTTCGTTTGAGGGTTGGTTTGCACTGCCGAGCAAGATAGAGCCCAGCCATCGTAAGCGGCCATTTGGGTTTCGCTGCAGGTTTGCCCTTCGCAATTGGGAATATCAGCGGGTCTCGATAGACAGCAGCCGTGATAGGGGTGGGAAGCATTCGAACAGCTTAGACCTGAAAAGTTATAAGTCGTATTTGAAAAGTAGGCGTTATTCGCTACCATGCCATCGCCTACCGTAGCAGGCCGCGCTGCAGCTCTTAAACGTTCAGCAACCTGCGCAGCAACCATTTCAGCTTGCGTACGACTAATGGCATCGTTGTTAGCGAATGAACCAGTAAATTGTAATGCAGCAACGCCAAGCAAGCCTACCGCCAGGATAAATAGCGTGATTAAGATCTCTATCAGACCTACACCCGTTTGTGCGCGAATACCACTTCCTTTTGCTCGCTTCATTATCACCTTTTCAGCTTTCATTACCTTTGCCATATACCTAGTGTTTCGCTTGGTGTTATCACCAATTTAGTATAGTAAGACAAAAGCGTACTATGCTGGGTATCGTTGGTTATCAAAACGTATAATTTTAACAATCCTTTCTCATCGATTGGATTAGCGTGCCATTACCTAGCTTCTATGTCGTTTCACATCTGCATTACACGTTTAATGCCTATCAATGCAGAAGATCACGGTACTTAAACAGAAGGATTCATAGTTTACTATGACCAGGCTCATCACGGAAAACGCCGTCTACGTTACGTTTTAGTCACTTATGATAATACCTAAGGTATTATTATCTATCCGCAAGTGATTGAAATACCAGTAGACAAAAGCATAAAAAAACACCGCAACGAAGTGCGGTGTTTTTTTAAGTTCAAATAGGCTTTATGGGGTATCAGACTACTTGTTTAACCCTTAATTCTTTCGGTACGGCAAACTCTACGTTTTCTTCACGCCCTGAACGCTCAGAAGCTGAAACAGCCCCCCACGTTTTAAGCTTGTTTACCACACCCTGCACCAATACTTCGGGGGCAGATGCGCCAGCGGTAACGCCAATATATTCAATACCTTCTAGCCACTCTTGCTGTATACAGTTGGCATCAGCGATTAAGTAAGCCTTCGCACCAATTTTTTCCGCTAACTCACGAAGGCGGTTGGAATTAGAGCTATTTTGTGCGCCAACCACTAACAGTACCTGACAGTCTTGCGCTAAATCGCGCACCGCGTCTTGGCGATTCTGCGTGGCATAGCAAATATCATCTTTTCTCGGGCCATTGATTTTTGGAAACTTAGCGCGAAGGGCGTCGATAACATCGGCAGTATCATCAACAGATAACGTAGTTTGGCTGCAATAATAAAGGTTCGTTGGGTCTTTAACTTCCAATGTTGCCACATCAGCCTCAGACTCTACTAAATAAATACCGCCTTCGTCATTACTGTATTGGCCCATAGTCCCCTCTACTTCGGGGTGACCGGCGTGACCAATTAAGATACATTCAGTACCTGTTTTACTAGCGCGGGTTACTTCCATATGCACTTTTGTGACTAATGGACAGGTTGCGTCAAACACCTTAAGGCCGCGATTTTCCGCTTCCTTTCTAACCGCTTGCGACACGCCGTGGGCAGAGAAAATCACAATGCTATCGTCTGGCACTTCGTGAAGCTCATCCACAAACAGCGCGCCGCGCTCACGTAATCCGTCTACGACGAATTTATTGTGCACAACTTCGTGGCGCACATAGATAGGCGGCTCAAACATTTCAAGCGCCCGTTCTACAATAGTGATAGCTCTGTCTACGCCCGCACAGAAACCACGAGGGTTAGCTAAATGTATCTGCATAACTAGTTTCCACCTTGAGCTAAAGCGCCAGGTTTAACATCAATAATTTCAACATCAAAAATAACGGTTTGGCCCGCTAACGGGTGGTTAAAATCAACCGTTACAGAGTCGCCCGCTGCACTTCGAATGATACCCGGAATTTCGGTGCCATCAGGCTGAGAGAAAGCTAAAATCATACCTTCCTCAACGTTTAAATCAGCGCCAAAACGACTTCTATCCATGTAGTGAATATTGTTAGGATCGGGTTGACCAAACGCGTCTTGAGGGCCTAACGTGAAAGCCTTTTTGTCGCCTTTCGCAAGACCAAGTAGACACGCCTCAAAATTTGGCGTTAGGCTACCGTCACCCATCACCATTTTGGCGGGTTTATTGTTTACGCGCGTACTATCAGCGGCAGAACCATCTTCTAGCTTCAAATCAAAGTGAAGAATGACTTCGCTGTCAGCGCCAATTACTAATGAGTCTGTCATAACCTATCCAAATACTACTTAATGGTTTCGCTACTATTTGCAGAGTCTGCTTTTGACTCCGCACCGTTTTCTTCACTTTTCTTGTCGCCATTTTTAAACATGTCGATAATAAGTAAAGCCGCGCCTATAAATATTGCGCTGTCGGCAATGTTAAATGCTGGCCAGTGGTAATTATTTACGTAGAAATCTAAAAAGTCGATGACATAGCCATGAACTAGACGGTCGTAAACGTTACCTAGTGCTCCACCTAAAATAAAGGCAAAGGCAACCGGCAGCATTTTTTGCGAGCGAGGTGACTGCTTAAGCCACCACAAAATCACTACACTTACCACAACAGCAATGGCAGTGAAGAACCAACGCTGCCAGCCACCCGCATTTTCTAGAAAGCTAAATGCGGCACCGTAGTTATGAACATACGTGAAGTTAAAAAACGGTAACACTTGAATCGACTGATAAAGCGACATAGTGTCGATGACCGTATATTTGCTCCATTGGTCTAGGATAAACGCTAACGCGCTTATCCATAGAAATCGCAATCCAGTTTCGCGAAAAAGCTTAAGCATAATGACGCGTTTCCCCGTCACCATCAATGTTCGTCACACAGCGGCCACACAGTTCTTCGTGTCCTTCGTGTGAACCAACATCTTCGCGATGATGCCAGCAACGTACGCATTTTTCGCCGTTTGCCTTATTTACAGTTAACCACAAACCGTCGACGCTTGTCGCTTTAGCACCAATTGGCGCGCTATCTACTTTAGTCAGCGTTACGCCTGATGTAATAAGCACAAAGCGAAGCTCGTCTTCTAGTTTGTTCAATACGTCGTGTAGCGACTCTGTTGCATAGAGCTCAATACTCGCTTCCAGAGAACCACCTAGCTCACCATCTTTACGTGCCTGTTCCATCGCCTGGTTTGCCGCGTCTTTTACGCTTAGTACTTGATGCCACAGGTTATCGTTAAATGTCTCACTTTGGGTGAACCCGTTAAAACCTTCATACCAGGTTTCAGTAAACACAAACTCGCTGCGCTCACCCGGTAACGTTTCCCAGATTTCCTGTGCAGTGAAGCTCATTACCGGCGCCATCCAGCGAACAAGCGCTTCAACAATATGGTACATCGCCGTTTGACAAGAGCGCCGTGCAAGACCATCAGCTTTAGCGGTGTATTGACGATCTTTAATAACGTCTAAATAGAATGAGCCCAGCTCAATTGAGCAGAAGTGCATAAGCTTTTGTGACACAACGAGTAAATCGTACTTTTCGTATGCTTCAATCAGCTCTTCTTGTAACGCCTTGGCACGGGCAACAATCCAGCGATCCAGTGCTACCATCTCGTCTTCAGCTACCGCATCTTCAACGTTGAAGCCATTGAGGTTTGCAAGAAGGAATCGCGACGTGTTGCGTACACGGCGATACGCATCTGCCGCCCGCTTTAGAATTTCATCCGATACCGCAATTTCACCGCGGTAATCAGTCGACGCAACCCATAGACGAAGAATATCAGCACCTAGTTTGTTGGTAACTTCCTGAGGGGCTACAACATTACCTACCGATTTCGACATTTTTCTGCCGTGCGCATCTACCGTAAAGCCGTGGGTTAACACCTCTTTATATGGCGCGTGACCGTGCATAGCGGTTGACGACATCAATGATGACATGAACCAGCCACGGTGTTGGTCTGAACCTTCAAGGTATAAGTCAGCAGAAGCCGGAATGTCATCGCGGCGGTCTACGACAAAGTAGTGTGTTACGCCTGAGTCAAACCACACATCTAAGGTGTCGGTAACTTTGTCGTAGTTATCTAAATCACTGCCTAGTAGCTCAGCGTCATCTAAATCCCACCACGCTTGAATACCTTTAGATTCTACTTCAAGCGCCACTTTTTCCATTAACGCTGAAGACTCTGGGTGAATTTCGCCGGTAAGTTTATGAACGTACAAAGGAATGGGGACACCCCACGTACGTTGGCGTGAAATACACCAATCAGGACGACCTTCGACCATTTTTTCAATGCGATTTTGGCCCCAGTCTGGGATCCATTTCGTTTGTTTGATTTGTTCAAGAGATTCAGCGCGTAGCCCTTTCTTGTCCATGCTGATAAACCACTGAGGGGTAGCGCGGAAAATAATAGGTGTTTTGTGACGCCAGCAGTGTGGGTAGCTGTGCTCGTATTTTACGTTTAATACAAGGTTACCCTTTTCTTTCACCGTCTCAATAATTTCATCGTTAGCTTTAAATACAAACTTGCCTGCGAATAACGGGGTGTTTTCAAGGTACACACCATTGTTACCTACCGGATTATAAACTTCGATATCGTATTGCTTGCCAACGTTGAAGTCGTCAACACCGTGGGCAGGTGCGGTGTGTACACAGCCAGTACCTGATTCAGTGGTGACGTGGTCGCCTAGAATCAGTGGTACTTCAAGGTCTAAGAACGGGTGATTAACTTTAAGCTTATCAAGTGCTTCACCGGTACAGGTTGCCACTTCACGGAAGTCTTCGACACCATATCGGCTCATGCAGCTTTCAAGCAGGTCCTGTGCTACCACTAACCATTCATTTGAAGGCTGCACTTCAACAATGGCATAAGTCAATTCAGGGTGTAGGCTTATTGCGCGGTTCGCTGGCAATGTCCACGGCGTAGTCGTCCAGATAACGACGCCCGCCTTGTGTTCGCTCAGATCCGTTTGAGAAACACCGAACGCTTCGGCAATAGCGGCGGTATCAGCCACTGGGAACTTTACATCGATAGCTGGCGACACTTTATCTTTGTACTCGACTTCGGCTTCTGCAAGTGCAGAGCCGCAATCAGTACACCAATGTACTGGCTTAAAGCCTTTCTCTAAGTGACCAGAGTCAACAATTTTGCCTAGCGCTCGAATAATATCGGCTTCAGACTTGAAGTCCATGGTTTTGTAAGGGTTATCCCACTCACCAAATACGCCTAAGCGTTTGAAGTCAGCCATTTGACCGTCAATTTGCTTTTGCGCATATTCGCGACATTTTTGGCGGAATTGTGCAGCGGAAACTTTTTTGCCCGGCTTACCCACTTTCTTTTCTACCATTAACTCAATAGGCAGACCGTGACAGTCCCATCCTGGAACATAAGGAGAGTCGAAGTCAGAAAGGTTTTTAGACTTTACAATAATGTCTTTAAGAATTTTATTAACCGCGTGACCAATGTGAATATCGCCATTTGCATAAGGAGGGCCGTCGTGAAGAATAAACGGCTTTTTGCCTTTCTTCGCTTCACGAATCTTGCTGTATACCCCTTTTTCCTGCCAGTCTTTAAGCATTTTCGGCTCGCGCTGAGCAAGGTTACCGCGCATCGGAAACGCAGTTTCTGGAAGGTTCAATGTGGCTTTGTAATCACTCATAAAATTGTATTATCCGGTTACCTTAGTTTTCACCCAATGCGGTAGCGCATTGTAAAGGCGATATTCATTTTGCGATGTTTATTTGCAATATTGCGTTGTTCTGGCAGAGGCAAGAGCAACTTAACGTGTTTTAGCACAGTGATGATGTTGAGCGGCTACTTCAATAAGAGACGAAGCTCTGTTTGAAAATGAACCCAATACGCGCCATTACGGTCTGCGACTTTATCACGTTTAACTATGCTAATAACAGACGGGCTTTCGCCGCATCTGCTTGAATTTGGTCTTTTAATGCCTCAAACGAAGCAAATTTAATTTCATCTCTAATTTTTGCCATCGGAAAGACAGTAATTGGTTTTCCATATAAGTCAGATGACAAATCGAAAATATGTACTTCCAGCTGATTTCTGACACCGTTTAGCGTCGGGCGAGTGCCAATGTTGGCAACCCCATTAAAGTGTTTTCCATCCACATCAACGCGCACCGCGAATACTCCGTGAATTGGCGTTTTTTGACGCTTTAACATTACATTAGCCGTTGGAAACCCAATAGTACGACCCTTTTTCTCGCCGTGAACTACCCTGCCATGAATAGCAAAGGGGCGGCCTAACATTTCTGTTGCCAGCCCAAAGTCGCCGTCAGCGAGCGCCTCGCGCACCGCTGTCGAGCTTATACGGTGAGCATGCATGGTAAAGCTATGGGTACTCACAACGTCGAAACCGTATTGTTCGCCAGCAGCTTGAAGCATTTTAAAGTCGCCTTTGCGACCATGCCCAAAGCGGAAATCGTCACCTACAACTAAAAATTTTACGCCCAGTTTGTCCACCAGCAAATCGTGAACAAAGGTGTCCGCACTTTGTTGAGCAAACTGAGCGTTAAATCGAACCGCCAGTAGCCTATCCACGCCCTGCTGTCGCAATAATTCATATTTTTCACGAAGTGGACTGATGCGCGCGGGCGCTTTATCTGGCATGAACACTTCTTCAGGCTGTGGTTCAAACACCATAACGGTGGCAGGAAGCGAAAGCGACTTTGCCTTTTCAAGCACATTGGCCAGTACAGCTTGATGACCACGGTGTACGCCGTCGAACTTGCCAATAGTGAGCACGCACCCTTTGTGATGCGGTTTTACATTGTTTAGCCCGCGGATAAATTCCACTGTTAGCCACTACCTTTTTAACTGCTAGAAAATCAAAGCTCGCGATTATAGCCGACCCCGAGCACAATACCAAGCACGCGCGCGCTATTCGCGCGGCCAGCTTGAAGGGCTATTCCCCGCCACTCCTAAAGTGCCGCGGGCGCATCCCCAGCCCCACCATCGTTATCATAAACAACAACACCGAGAGTCCAATGGTTATCCCTACCTCTACCATTTGTGCAGAAAGGGATAAATCAAAGAAGGCTAAGCCTTGGTCTCTGTAATAAATAAGCGCCCCCATCGCGGTGCTTGCAACAATAACGCGTGCTATAAATAACACCGACATGCGACTTAGCGCAAACACCCCTTGGCGATGTAACGTAATGTAAAGCAGTACAGCATTGAGTGTAGCCGACATACTGGTAGCGATAGCCAAGCCTACGTATCCAAAAGGTATGGCCAAAACCACATTGAACACCATATTCGCTACCATGCACCAAATGCCAAATTTTACCGGTGTTTTGGTGTCTTGACGGGAGTAAAAACCAGGCGCTAAGACTTTTACCAACATGAAGCTAAGTAAACCAAAAGAGTAAGCCGTTAGCGAATAGGACGCCATGATGGCAGTCTCTGCAGTGAATGCACCACGCTGAAAAATAACCGTTAAAATAGGGCGTGCCATTACGCCTAAGCCTACAGCTGCCGGTATGCCTAATAGGCACACCATACGAAATGCCCAATCAATATTGGCTGCGAAAGCTTTGGGGTTTTTGCTTACATGGTTTCGCGACAACGTTGGTAGGATTACCGTTGCAATGGCAATACCAAACAAGCCTAATGGAAACTCTAGTAGCCGGTCTGAATAGTACAACCAGCTTATGGACCCCGTAACAAGAAAGCTGGCAATAAAGGTATCAAATAATAAATTGATTTGACCAACCGACACGCCAAATAGCGCTGGGATCATTAACGTGCGTACCTTTACAACATTTTCATCATGCCAGCCCCATTTGGGCTTTACCAAAAGCCCCGCTTTAAATAAAAACGGAAGTTGAAAAAGGAACTGCACGATACCACCGATAAATACCCCCCACGCTAAGGCGTAAGCAGGCTGTTCTAAAGTAGGCGCTAACAGTATTGCGCAGGTGATAATACATACGTTAAGGAGAACTGGCGTAAAGGCGGCAACGGCAAATTTATTCAGTGTATTTAAAATTGCCCCGGCCAGCCCGGTTAGTGAGATAAACGCTAAATAAGGAAAGGTAATTTTCAGCATGGTCGAGGCCAAGACAAACTTATCCCCTGCCGAGTCACCCTCAAGCCACGCCACAAACCACCCTGTGCCGAACAGGGCCGCAAGGACGGGCGAGGCAATAACACCTATAATAGACACCACGAATACAATAGCGCCCAAAGTGCCACTTATTTTAGCCACGAATTCGCGAAGCTGTTTTTTATCGTCGTTTTCGTGAACCTCGGTTAATACCGGAATAAACGCTTGTGCAAATGCGCCTTCAGCGAAAAGACGACGCAGAAAATTGGGGATTTTATTGGCAAAGAAAAATACGTCTGCTGCTGCCCCATCGCCCATTAAGCGAGCAACGACAACGTCGCGCACTAAACCTAACACGCGAGAGACCAAGGTCATAACGCTAACTATAAGACCTGATTTAATTAACTTCCGTGACACGCCACATTTCCACTAGATAGATAAAAGACAAGGCATTTTTTTGCAAAAGCCATCGCTGTAAAAGTATTGCCCTGCTACCCCGCCCCTAGGACGCTGCTACCGAGCAGACCAAAGGGAACGAGGTCTAACGCCTCTATTAAGCGAGCCATAATAGCGAAAGGCCATGACTGGTGAAACGATTTATTCAAAATAGTTGTGCATCTTTGTGAAGTTTCTTGCTATAATCCGCGCCCGATATGGGGTGCTGTATAACTGCATATCTAACGTTTTTAATGTTTGCAAAGGATATCTATTAAGATATACCTGTAAAATGTCGCAAAGAATGTGCAACGTGTTGAGCATACTTTGTGTTCAATAGCTTGCGCGTTTTAACGCGAAACGATTTAAGTTTTAAACCGTTTGACATTTGGGCGTTTGATAGGCACAATCCGCACCCTCGTTTTTGACATGAATTTATTTTGGGAGTTACACCTTGGCTAACATTAAGTCTGCTAAGAAGCGTGCAATCCAAGCCGAAAAGCGTCGCCAGCATAACGCTAGCCGTCGTTCGATGACTCGTACAAGCATCAAGAAAGTAATCGCTGCAATTGCTAGCGGTGACAAAGAAGCTGCACAAGCTGCACTTTCTGCTGCTACTCCAGTACTTGACAGAATGGCTACTAAAGGCTTGATTCACAAGAACAAAGCTGCTCGTCATAAGAGCCGTCTAGCTGCACAAATCAAAGCACTAGGCTAATCTTAAAGATTAGTAGTTAAAAAAGCGCCCTACGGCGCTTTTTTTGTACCTGTAATCAAATAAAGGTTTATTTATTGTTTTAGAGTAAACTTTAGACTTACAAGTATAAAGCCCGCCATTAGGCGAGCTCTACCACAAGGTAAAAGGTCTTTCCGCTGTGTTCGCACTTTAAGCTATACGCTATCAGCTCATCTTCCTTATTGAGCTTGCCGGAGCGATACGCATGATCCAGTGAAGAATTGCCCAAGGCCAGCTTGGCACAAAAGCGTTCGCCTTCTCTTTATTAATTGCATTGACCATAGCGCGACAGCCCACATCGGTATCAACAATAAACGGCACCTTTTCAACTTTTTCATTTATTTCGCTGCGAATAAAGCCAGGATGAATGCAGGTGACGTTAATCGGCGTATTCATTACATCCATTCGAATACCTTCAGTCATAGACGTTAGTCCTGCCTTTGTAGCTGCGTAAACGGTCATAGCACGTCTAAACCCGCGCACAGCGCTTATAGATGAAATCGTTACTAGATGACCACTATTTTGTGCTCTAAAGATGGCCATAGCCGCCTCGCATTGCGCGAGCGCCGACACAAAGTTAGTTACCGCGGTTTGCTTATTGGCGTTAAAATACCCTGTACCAATTGAGGCTCCCTTCCCCATCCCTGCATTCACGATGACTCTATCGAGTGTTCCCATGTCTGCTTTGAATGCGTCGAACACTTCAAAAACCGCATCGTGATCATTTACATCAAGCGAGCGAATATACACGTCAATGTTTGGGTTAACTGAAAGTAATTCTTCTTTCAGTTTTTCTAAGTTCTCAAAGCGTCTTGCGCATAGCGCTAAGTTACATCCTTGTTTGGCAAACTCAATCGCCATTCCCTTGCCTAAGCCGGAACTCGCGCCCGTGATCAGAATATTGCGTCTTGTTGTCATTATCGTTTTCCTGATGCTTTGATGGCCTTATTACAGCGCCACATTAAGTAATGAATGAAGATCCAAAAATTTTTAAAGGCTGGATTATTGGTTTGCTTGTGGTGATAGCGATAGTAAATTTGCTGGGCAATGCCGGCTAGGCGGAAAAGCCCGTAAACCTCATAAAAGGTAAAATCATCTACATCTATCTCCATTTCTTTACAATAATACGCCACCACTTGCTTACGACTTAGCATGCCGGGTAAATGCGTGGGCTGCCTACGAGTAGACTGGGCTAAAAAGTCGTCGTCGGCTTGTACCCAATAGGCCAAGGTATTGCCTAAGTCCATAAGTGGGTCGCCCAAGGTTGCTAGCTCCCAATCCAACACGCCCATAATTTGTGTGTAGTCTTCTGGCTTTAACACCACATTATCAAACCGGAAGTCGTTGTGAGTAATACATATGCGTTCTTGGTCAGGCATGTTGTTCTCTAGCCAACGCATAATCTTTTTACCCGAGGGTACATTCCAGGTTTTTGCTTTACTATAGCGCTCGCTCCATCCGCTTATTTGACGCTCTATGTACCCAGCGCCTTTTCCTAAGTGTTCAAGCCCCGCTTTTTGGTAATCGACTTTATGCAGCTCAATTAAACTATCAAGTACATTAGTGCAAAGCTGCTTTGTTTGCAGCTCTGTTGCCTTTAAACCTCGGGGTAAATTCTTGCGCGGAATAACACCGGTAAACTTTTCCATCACGTAAAATTCAGTACCAATTACGCGCTCGTCTTCACATAACCCAAGCATCTCTGGCACATAGCGGTAGACGGGTTTTAGCGCATGCTGCAACCGGTATTCCCGGCCCATATCGTGAGCCCCTTTCGCCTTTGTACCCGCCGGAGCCCTGCGTAAGATTAGCGAGAATTGTTGGTAATTGTCTTGGCTACTCTCTTGGTTGTCACCTTGGTAGTCTAAGCAGTATGTCCAATTGGAAGCGCCACCGGAATACTGGGTTACTTTAGGCAGAGTATTGCTACTTCGAATAGCGACAGACAACGATGGATCGGTTGCGCTAATATTTTCTTTAAGCCAGCTGTGTACGGCACTGACGTCTAGTTCTTCGCCCTCGCGCACGCTGTCTGCTTTATCTACGACGTGTTGTTGCATATGTCATTCTTCTTTTAATTATATTTTAAAACACTTATTCCCAACGAAGCTATTTAAGCGCCTATTTAAAAGCCTTTATAAGAACCGGCTTCTGCTTTTACCCTGTTTTTGCGCAAGTTCAAATGAGCATGCACAAAGAGTGCGGCGATAGTGTGTAGGGCAAAAAGATGTTAATTTATAAATTAGTTCTGCTTTTCCATTGCCCGTTTCATCGTCTTGGTTTGATTGAGCATATTGCTTATATAACGCTGGGTTGGTAGCAGCTTTTTCAGCAGGAAAGCGCGTTTACCTAATTTGTGAGTAAGAATTAGGAACTGTTTTTTACTAACTTGTTGGTAAATGGACTCGGCTACGTCTTCCTTCGTCATATCAGCCTTGGCAAAAAACTTATTGATCATCTTGTGCGAGGCCGGATTATTGCTTCGCATCGACTCATCGAGATTCGTTTTAAAGAAGCTGGGACAAACCACACTAACATTAATATTGTCGGGGGCTAACTCCAACTTCATAGTTTCTGAAAACGATACCACAGCGGCTTTCACCGCGTTGTAACTTCCCATGTAAGGAATAGGCGTTAACCCCGCTTGCGATGCGATATTAATAAAGTAGCCACCACCTTGTTTGCGCATTATCGGTAAGAGTGCACGACTTACTCTTACCATACCGAGTACGTTAATATCGAAAACCCATTGCCACTGGGCTATGGTTTCATCTAAGAGGCTACCGCCAGTAGCAACGCCAGCATTATTAAACACAGTGTCAATGCCGCCCCAGCGCGCTTCAATAGTTTGAGCTAGCGTCTCAACATCACTATCAGAGGTGATATCACAATGCACATAGAAGGCTTTGGCACCTTGTGTAGTAAGCGTATTTACTGTTTCATCGCCCCTTTCTTGATTGATGTCAGCAATGCAAATTTCTATACCCCCTTCTTTACCTTTCCACTTTTCCGCCCACTTAAAGGCAATGGCCTGGCCTAAGCCGGTGGCGCCACCGGTAATCAATACGCGCATGGTATGTTTCCTACTTGTTCTGGTTTCATTATTCTTATTCAGTTGTTCTTTTTGCACTGTACTTGGCGCATGTAAACAGAGCGCCTTATCAGTCCAGTCATACCGACTCTGTCTTGTGTAAAGATCCTAATTCTTGACCGTTTCGCATTGTTCGCTTTGCCCACACGGCTAATAAGGCGGGGCCAATATACATAGCGATACCATAAACGCCTGGCGCAATTGCATAGTCAGGCGCATCTAAAAAGGTTATGCATATCAGCATAGCAAGGGCAGCATTTTGAACTCCTATCTCAATTGCCAGGGTAAGTGAGTCTTTGAACACCAGTTTTGATGACTTGGCTAATAAAAGCCCTAGCAGCACCGAAGAAAGATTAAGCGTTACGCAAACCAAAAACGCGCTTTCAAGCGACGACGCTAAGCTATGTCTTTCAGAAACCAATACGCCAACGATCATGAGCAACATAAAGTACATGGAAAACTGTCGAAAGAAGTTCTCGGTCTTCATTGCAAACGGCGTATTAAAGCGACGAATTGTCATTCCAATGATAACCGGTAAGATTGAAACGCCAACCAGGCCAGTCACGGTTTGAAATATAGAAAACTCGGGGGCATTTTCTTTTACAAAGTAATCGATAGTAAATTGAATAATAAATGGCGTGGTGAACACGCAAGCAATGGTTGAAATTGCGGTTAGGCTAACTGAAAGGGCTAGGTTGGCTTTTGCAATAAGGCTGATTAAATTACTGGTGGTACCGCCAGGACATGCTGCTAATACCATAACACCCACGGCAATGTAATCGGGTAACCCAAATGCAAAGCACAGCCCTAGCGCCAATATGGGTAGTAAAATAATTTGCCCGATAAAGCCTGCTATCACTGCTCTTGGCGCTTTAAATAATCGGGCAAAATCAGCAAGAGTTAGGGTTAAACCCATACCAAACATAACAAATGCCAAAGCTAGAGGTAATAACACCTCGGTAAGTACAGATGCCTGCATGCACACGCCCTTTACAAAAGAAACCTGACATTTTAGCCAGTGTACGCTGTTTAATAATAAATAAAAATGATGCCTTATTATGGAAACCCATAAATATTATGCATGGAAAACTAGATCTGAACATGTTCGCCGTGCTACGTGCAGTCTTTGATCACGGCAGCATTACCAAAGCCGCCAACGCCTTACATATTACTCAGCCCGCAGTAAGCCTTGCATTTGAAGTACCTCCCCTCCCCGTGCATATGTATTGGCACAAACACGCCGATGACGATTTGGTTAATTTATGGATGCGAGAAAAGCTTCCAGAAGTGGCGACCAAGATGGGGTTGTAGCCCTGCTCTGTAACACAATGGTCAAGCAAGCGTCACGGTAGTGTCAATTCGCGGACCTATAGTGTCGGTCCAAGGCATCGCTTTGGGAAACCGCTATGAAAAAAACACACTATCGCACGCTTTGGCTTTCAGACATCCATTTGGGAAATCGCGACTGTAAAGCTGAGTACTTACTTTCCTTTTTAAATAGCATCACGGTAGATACATTGTATTTGGTGGGCGACATTGTCGATATGTGGCAAATGACGAAACAATTTCGCTGGCCAAAGGCGCACAATCAAGTCATGCACAAATTCATGCAAATGAGCCAGCAAGGTACACGCGTAGTGTATTTACCTGGCAATCATGATGAACCAATTCAGTCTTACTCAGGCATGGCCTTTGGTGATATTGAAATAGAACGAGAGCTGGTGCACACCACAGCGCAAGGAAAACGCTACTTGGTTTTACACGGCGATCAGTTCGATGGCGATGTGACCATGGGCAGATTCCATGCTTGGATTGGCGATAAAGGTTATGACCTTCTGCTGTTTTTAAATCGTGAATTTAACCGTTTTAGAGCTTGGCGAAAACGAGAGTATTGGTCTTTGGCTGGCTATATTAAAAAACACATTAAAGGCGCAAATGAAGCGATTGCGCGATATCGCGAAGCCTGCTGTAAACGCGCCGATGAAATGGGGCTTGATGGCGTTGTGTGCGGCCATATCCATCACCCTGAAAGCACAATGGAAAATGGTATTCATTACATCAACGATGGCGACTGGGTTGAGAACTGCAGTGCATTAGCGGAAGACGAAAACGGTGAGCTTTCACTAATTCATTACCTTGAGGTTGTCGAGTCAGCCAGCGTCACGTCGATCACAGTAAAAGACTCTTCGTCTAAAGCGGCATAGCAGAGCAGTGTTTACCGCATTGTTAGCTTGAATACTGGCGCAAAAGAAAATAGGGGCTGGTGACGCAATTACAATTTATTAACACTGTCAAATAACTGCCATTAAACTGTGTAAAAAGCGTCACATTGTATTGCTATTGTTCGCCAAAACCGAAAGAGAAAAAGGTTCTATGTTTACTGTAAATGAAGTACTGAACAAGCATTACCCTCAGGTAGCGAACAACCCCATTCTTTTTAAATCGCTATCTTTCGTATTGAGACACTTGCTTCATGAGCGTGAAATTACGGAGTTCGGTGAGACCTACCCTCATTATGAAGATATTGATTTTGTGGAGCAGGTTCTCGAGTACTTTAATATCAGCTATTCGACTCGCGACGTGGAAAAAGAACGGATTCCGAGTGAAGGGCGCGTGGTTATTATTGCTAATCACCCGATAGGCTCTCTCGATGCGTTGGCGTTGATAAAGCTTGTAAGTGAAGTACGTCACGATTTAAAAGTTGTGGCAAATGAAATGCTGATGGCCATTGAACCGCTGCACGACGTGCTATTGCCAGTGAACAATATGCAAGGGGGCACACCCAAACAGCACTTATCGGCTATTCAGGCTCATTTAAACGGCGATGGTGCCATACTTATTTTTCCAGCGGGTGAAGTCTCGCGGCTGCGACCCCAGGGCGTGCGCGATACACGCTGGCACACAGGTTTTTTACGTATAGCAAGGCAAGCCAAAGCGCCGGTTTTACCGGTTTATATTGATGCCAAAAACAGCCCCCTTTTTTATGGGGTGTCTATGGTATATAAACCCCTTGCTACCGCACTCTTGGTCAAAGAGATGTTTAAGCAACGCAAAAAGCACCTGCCTATGCGTATTGGAGAGCTCATTCCTTTCGAGTCTTATCAACAAACAAACATCCCGCTAAAAGAGCAAGTGAAGCTTTTTAAACGTCACTTGTACCGTATTGGCAGCAACAAAAAAGGCGTTTTCGAAACACAAGCATCAATCGCTATGCCTGAAGATAGAAAAGAGCTTTCACGAGCAATACGTGAGTGTGAGCACCTAGGTACCACGGGAGACGGTAAATCTATTTACTTGTATCAACATAAAAGCTGCTCACCAATTATGCGAGAAATCGGTCGCTTACGAGAAGTCGCGTTCAGAGCCGTCGGCGAAGGCACAAATAAGCGCAGAGACATCGATCATTATGACTCTCACTACTATCATTTAGTACTTTGGGATGAGAGTGATTTAGAAATTGTTGGTGCCTATCGCTTCGGGGATGCAGAACTACTGACCGCCCCAGACCACCCTACCGGCTTGTACTCTGCCACCCTATTTAATTACAGCAAAAATAACGATAAACTTTTTAAAGAAGGGTTAGAGCTAGGCCGGAGTTTTGTTCAGCCTCAATACTGGGGAAAACGCAGCTTAGATTACCTCTGGTTTGGCATAGGCGCCTTTTTAAGTCGCTATTCCAAATACCGCTATTTGTTTGGAGCAGTATCTCTTAGCAATGCGTATCCCGAGCCGGCTAAAGACCTTTTAGTGCAATTCTATTCAACCTACTTCCCGGCTAAATTTGGTGAGGCCACGTGTAAACGCCCCTATCAAATAACGCAAGATACGCTGCACCAATTTACCGGCCATGATTATAAAGCTGAGTTTACGCAATTAAAGCACCTATTGGCGAATATGGGTGTTAATGTTCCTACCCTTTATAAACAGTACTCAGAAGTAGCTAAGGACGGCGGTGTTGCGTTTTTAGGCTTTAACGTTGACCCGGACTTCAACGATTGCATTGATGGCCTTGTAGTGGTTGATATGCAGACCTTAACTGATAAAAAGCGCAAGCGCTATTTGACTGATATCCAATTAAAAGCGTCAGCCTAATGCAATAGACATGCGCGTGACAGTAAAGTGAATAAAAAGATAGGAGCGGTTAATTCCGCTCCTTTTTACGTTTTATTGATGCCGCAGTTCAAAACTAATACGCCAAGCCGCACTTAGTTTTATTAGCTTTTATTTGCTTAAGTTAAGCAGGATATCAGTGTAGATATCTTCAAGAGTGAGTAAGTCTGACAGGTGAATATGTTCGTTTACCTGGTGAATTGTGGCATTCGGCACCCCCACCTCTACAACTTGCGTTTTTTCGCTGGCGTAGAATCGCCCGTCAGAAGTGCCACCCGAAGTACTGATTACGGGATAACGCCCTGTTGCCGCTTTAATGGCTTTTTCTACGCTAGTAATAAGACAACGTTTGGCGTTGTTATGTGGCTTACTTAAATAGGCTTCGCAAGGCCTCGAAAAACTAACTAATGCAGACATATCTACCGAACTGATGATTTGGCGAAGTAATTCAGCCAAACTACCTTGGTTGTATTGCCATGAGTAGCGTACGTTAAACTCTATTCTTACCGCACTAGGCACGATATTATCGGTAAAGCTTCCCGTGTCCATATGCGTTATTTGAAGCGTGGTACCTGGAAAGTCATCACTTCCCTCTTCGAAGGGATAGTGGGTGAGCGCATTAACGATATTGCTGGCTTTGTGGATAGCATTAACAGCCGTTTTGGGGTATGCAACGTGACCTTGTTTACCCGCAACAGTAATTGTGCCTGAGAGCGACCCTCTGCGCCCTACTTTAATAGTATCACCGGTTTGAGTAGTGGCCGAAGGCTCACCGACCAAGCACATATCAAGTTGAACATTACGTTTGGTCAAATACTCGTTTATCCATTTAGAGCCCCATTCAGCCTCTCCCTCTTCGTCACTGGTGATAAGCCACCAGTACGTCACCTCACGTTCATCTAGCGAAGCAATTGCCCGTTCGGTTGCTGCTAGCATGGCTGAAATTCCAGTCTTCATATCCGCAGCCCCTCGGCCATATAATTTATTTTGGCTTACAACAGGGCTGAAGGGAGGCGACTTCCATTTCTCAAGAGGGCCTGGCGGTACCACATCAGTATGACCACTAAACGCGAAATGTAACGGGCCATCCCCCCATTTGGCAATAAGGTTTTTAACACCATTAATCGTGTGACGCTCACAGACAAACCCGAGCTTTTCAAGCTTATACATGAGGTAACTTTGACAGCCTGCATCAACGGGCGTTATGGACTCTCTCGCCATCAAAACTTCGGCAAAATGAAGGCTACGGGCCGGTGCAGCGGTTATTGAAGGCTGAATAGACATTCGTAAATCACCTAAATGAAACTTGGGTTTATTAGACGAATTTAAGGTGACACGTTTATAACAGTTTTGAGAAGATGCAATGACAGGTACGATTGAATTTCTATACAACCACAATCACTTAGGCGTAACTAGCGCTGAACATTGAAGTATAAAGCCCTACAAGCTTTAGTATTTGTTTAACGTGCAACAGCTTGTTATAAATAGAAGCGTTGAAATAGACCTTCACTGTAAAAAAAGGCGCGGCCGTGTTAAAAATAATTGTCTTAATACCTCTAATTCTGTCTCTACTTTGGTTTGGCTACCTGCAAACCAAAAACTATACCCTTGAACAGGGCAAGCAAGGGTTTCTCTATATCTTTGTACTATCGGGGGTTATTGCAGCGTTTTATACTCTAATGCTATTTTTAACCCATTAGCAACAAGCCATAACGTAATCGAAAAAGCGAAACCTCCTCCTTTATCAAGATGACCGCGCTGGGCCTTGAAAGCATCAACCACGTAGGCGCTTCACCAAGCCCATAAAAAAGGCCAGTATCTTAAACGATACTGGCCTTTAACGTTTCTTGGTGTTATCCCACACTCGTTAGTTAAGTGTGGGATAAGACTTTACAGTGCTTCAGAGATTGTTACTTCAGCGTTCGCGCGTAGTGCGTCGATGTACTGTTGATAAACTCGCTGTCCTTGCACCTGTGCTAAGCGTTGCTTCAGGCTTTCACCTAACTCGCTTTCAAGCGCTGGCGCAGGGTTTACACCTTCTAGCATAACAACAGCAACGTCGCCGTTTACGGTAGTCGCTACGTCAACCTGATCATCCCCTTCAAGGGCTAATGAGAACAGTGTGTCTACTAGTGCACGCGCTAGCGTACCGCCCGCTCGTTGCACGTTAGCAGCCGTTTCCCACTCAACCGATTTCGCTGCCAGTTCATCTTCAACGCTTTCGCCTGCACGAACTTTCTGCGCGACATCAAACGCCCAAGATTCAGCGGCTTCTTTCGATTTCTCAGCTTTCACTGATGCTTCAATACCTTCACGCACTTCATCTAGAGACTGGGTACGCTGAGGCTGGTGCTCGGCAACACGTGCTACTACTACAGTCTCGTCATCTAACTCAATAATGTCGCTATTAAGTCCTTCTTCAACAAGCTCTGAAGAGAAAGCAACGTCTAATAAACCAGGAGAACTTAATTCAGCAGGCGCAGTATTTCGACTGAAAAGCACTGACTCTTGAATAGGTAAATCAACTGCATTAGCCGCGTCTTCAAGTGTATCGGGAACCTCAAACGCTATTTCCGCCAACGTATTTTGAAGTTCAAAGTACTTTTCCATAGCGGCATCATAAAGAAGTGTATCGCGAATTTCGCCCGCCACTTCATCGAAGGATTTCACCTGCGCTTCTTTTACTTCAGTAAGCTTAATAATGTGGTAACCGAACTCGGTTTCAACGACGTCAGACACATCACCTACATTTTCTAAACTAAATGCGGCTTCATCGAACGCGGGGTCCATCATTTCAGGCGTTATAAAATCTAGGTCACCGCCATTTTCAGCAGAAAATGTATCGTCTGAGTTCGCTTCTGCTAACGCCGCAAAGTCAGCACCGCTATCAATCTCGGCTTTTAGCGATTCGGCTTTTGCTTTTGCTGCATTTGCGTCATCCTCTGCCTCTATAAGAATATGCGAAACACGGCGCTGCTCTTCGGTACCATAACTCCCAAGGTTGTTATCGTAATACGTACGCACTGCATCTTCATCTACAGAAACGCGGCCTTTAAGGTCTTCTACGCTAAGTTTAACGTAAGCAAGTTTAACCTGCTCCTCTGTATCAAACGACGCGATGTTATTGTTATAAAACGCTTCAATGTCCGCGTCTGTCACTTCAATAGAATCTGCAAACTCATCTGAGCTTACAAGCACATACTTGGCGTTGCGTGTTTGGCGCTGAAGCGCATTGGCTTGTTCAACTTCACCGTCAAGCGCAAATGATGAATTAGTTAGCGCAGCCGCCAGCTGATTCTGTGTCATTTGAGTGCGAAGGTAATCACGGAAATCTGCTACTTGGAACCCATTTTGACGAAGAATAGCTTGAAAGCGTTCATTGTCGAATTGGCCACCAAACTGAAACTCTGGCATTTGAACGATGGTTTCGCGAATTTGCTCATCGCTTACGCGCAATCCCATGTCAGTGGCTTGTTGCTGAATAAGCTTTTCAGCGATAAGTCTGTCCAACACATTTTTTCTAAAATCCGCGAGGTACTGTTCACTAGAAAAAAGCTGCGCAATGCTTTCGCCGTATTGTGATTCCATTTGTGCACGTTGATTTTGATATGCACGCTCTAGTTCTTGTGCCGAAATCTCTTCGCCGTTTACGGTGGCTACTGCGGTAGTACCATTTGATGTAAGGTAACTACCCACACCTGCGAATACGAAACTCAAAACGATAAGCGCAATAATCGCCATCGCCCATGGGCCTTGAGAACCTTCTCTGATTCTTTCTAGCATGATTGTTCTTCAACTCCGTTGCTTACTACAGTTACCAGTAACCCTTCGTTTTGTCGGGTACCCAGTAAAATAAGCGCTGATTATAACCCAATGCCGCTGAATATAAACGCCAAAACGCACTATTTATGCTGTCTTTCGTTTAACCGCAACGGCGCGAGAACAAGTACAAAACTTGGCAAGCCATTGAGATATAAATTTGCTGTTTAATAATGGGCTCAGTGACAAGACTCTGCCCCCAATATTCAATTCTTTGTTTCACAAATAAAAAAGGCGATGGACTAGCCATCGCCTTTTTCTATAATTTTTTTGCTTAGTTACAAGCGTCTTTCAGTGCTTTACCAGCTTTGAAAGATGGAACTTTCGCTGCTGAAATCTGAATAGTCTCACCAGTTTGTGGGTTGCGGCCACTGCGAGCTGAACGTTCGCGAACTGAGAAAGTACCAAAGCCTACTAGTGCTACTTGGTCGCCGTCTTTAAGCGCAGCAGTTACTGAGTCAGTGAATGCGTCAAGAGCGCGGCCAGCGGCTGCTTTAGAAATGTCTGCACCAGCAGCGATTTGGTCGATAAGTTGAGACTTGTTCACAATTATGATCCCCTTCGATTGTTATTATACTGTTTGTCCAAAACGATTTTGCTTGAACGTTATAGCAAGCTTGTTTGTTAACATCAAGCTTCAGTCACAAATAATTAACTTTTATATGAATCGCTGCAATCCCTTTTGTGGCAAGGCTTCAAGCGAATACCAGTTAAAGGTAACACAACTTTTGCGACTTGAAAGCCCTATTTTTAAAAAAATGGGCTTTTCTTTCGCTCAATGCATACTTTTTAGTCAATTATTGCAAGTTTATAAAAAAATATGGCTACACGCCTTTAAAATTAAAGGCTTGCAGCCAATATGACGAGTTACTTTTTAACCACTTCGAAGCTTTCGACGGGTTCCTGAAGTGCAATATCAAGAACATCATCAATCCATTTAACGGGGTGAATTGATAAATCTTTCTTCACATTATCTGGAATTTCTTCCAGATCTCGCTCATTGTCTTTTGGAATTACTACGGTTTTTATGCCACCACGATGGGCCGCAAGTAATTTCTCCTTTAGGCCACCTATGGCTAACACTTCACCCCGTAGCGTAATCTCACCGGTCATGGCAACATCGCACTTCACTGGATTACCCGTTAGTGAAGAAACCAAAGCCGTACACATGGCGATACCCGCACTCGGGCCATCTTTAGGCGTTGCTCCCTCCGGTACGTGAACGTGAATATCACGCTTTTCGTAGAAGTCGTCGTTGATACGAAGCTTTTCTGCACGGCTTCGTACTACTGTCATAGCAGCCTTAATTGACTCCTGCATCACATCACCTAGCGACCCCGTAGAGGTCATTTTGCCCTTACCAGGCACCGATGTTGTTTCAATGGTCAGTAAGTCACCGCCCACTTGAGTCCATGCAAGACCCGTAACCTGACCGATTTGATTGTCTTTGTCCGCTTTTCCGTAATCAAAACGCTGTACACCAAGGTAATCTTTTAGATTGTCTTGCGTTACAACTACTTTATCTTTGCTCTTCTTAAGCAAGATATCTTTCACGGCCTTACGACAGACTTTAGACACTTCGCGTTCTAAACTACGCACACCTGCTTCTCGGGTGTAGTAGCGAATCATACCAATAACAGCAGAGTCAGTAATTTCTAGCTCTTTTGCTTTAAGCCCGTTACGCTCCATTTGCTTACCAATTAAGTGGTTCTTCGCAATGTTTAGCTTCTCGTCTTCGGTGTAACCAGAGAGACGAATCACTTCCATACGATCAAGTAGCGGCCCAGGAATGTTCATACTATTTGAAGTGGCGACGAACATAACGTCAGACAAGTCGTAATCCACTTCTAAGTAGTGATCGCTGAAACTGTTGTTTTGTTCAGGGTCTAGTACTTCAAGTAGTGCCGAAGCTGGGTCACCGCGCATATCCGAAGACATCTTGTCGATTTCATCTAACAAGAACAGCGGATTTTTTACGCCAACCTTTGCCATTTTCTGCACCAGTTTACCCGGCAAAGAGCCGATATAAGTACGTCTATGACCGCGAATCTCAGCTTCATCGCGCACGCCACCTAGGGCCATACGTACATATTTGCGTCCAGTCGCTTTAGCAATAGATTGCCCTAACGAGGTTTTACCTACACCTGGAGGACCTACAAGGCACAGAATTGGGCCTTTAAGCTTTTTAACACGCTGTTGAACCGCGAGGTATTCAAGAATACGCTCTTTTACCTTTTCGAGACCGTAATGATCTTCATTAAGCACGCCTTCTGCACGAGAAAGATCTTTCTTAACCGGCGAACGTTTGTTCCAAGGCACGTTGGTCAGCCATTCGATGTAACTACGAAGTACGGTAGCTTCCGCCGACATGGGCGACATCATCTTAAGCTTTTGAAGCTCAGCTTTCGCTTTGTCTTCCGCTTCTTTTGGCATCTTCGCGTCGGTAATTTTTTTAGACAGCGCTTCGAACTCATCTGGCGCGTCATCTAACTCACCGAGTTCTTTTTGAATCGCCTTCATTTGCTCATTCAAATAATATTCGCGCTGGCTTTTTTCCATTTGCTTCTTAACGCGGGTTCGAATTTTCTTTTCGACCTGCAGCAAATCAATCTCACCTTCCATCAGTGCCATGAGGTATTCTAAACGCTCATTTACGCCCTGCATCTCAAGCACTTTTTGTTTTTCGGTAAGCTTCAGCGGCATGTGCGCTGCCATGGTGTCAGCTAAACGCGCTGCATCTTCAATACCATTAAGCGAAGTCAGTACTTCTGGCGGTATTTTCTTATTAAGCTTAACGTAGCCTTCAAACTGCGAAACCGCCGAGCGAATTAACACTTCTTGCTCGCTTTCATCAATGCCTTCGTCTTCTAACTTATCGACATTAGCAACAAAGAAAGGATCGGACTGCTTATAGCTTTCTATTTCGCCACGCACGCTTCCTTCAACCAGTACCTTAACCGTACCGTCAGGCAGCTTTAATAACTGCAAAATAGTAGCAATAGTCCCTACGGTATAAATATCGTCGGCTTCAGGCTCATCTACGCCGGCATCTTTTTGTGCTACTAAGAAGATTTGTTTGTCATTATCCATCGCCGCTTCTAGGCAACGGATTGATTTCTCACGCCCAACAAATAGGGGTATGACCATATGCGGGTAAACAACAACGTCCCGCAAGGCAAGCACAGGAATTTCAATGCGATTTTCACGCTCAACTGTCATACTTGTTCTCAATTAGTTTGAAATGTCATTTTTATATGGGGATGCAAGAGCAAAGTTCAATCGAAACTTATTAAAGTGCGTTAATTCCTTAACCTTACCTTCCCTGCTCTAGGGCCTGTTGACCTTAGTATAACCATTATCGATTTTCTCGCGTATAGCAATACCTAACTGGAAAATCTAGTAGAAAGGATAGACTACGCGCCCACGACCGTTCAAATTTCAACCAAATCTGGCAGGGAGCCTCGAAATTTCAATTCTTTTTGCGGGCATAAACAATAAAGTCAGGCTAGGTAAACATAAACAAAAAGTAAGTTTTATCTATTAGGCCGAGGAAGTAAGCGATCAAAAAAGGTCCCGAAGGACCTTTTAAAAACAATATAAAAAACGCGCTCAATTATTCAGAGGCAGCTTTCTTTTCGTTGCTATCGTAAATCAAAATGGGTTTTGACTCACCGCGAATAACCGTCTCATCAATAACAACTTTACTCACGTCATCCATTGATGGAAGGTCATACATAGTGTCAAGTAGCACTGCCTCAACGATTGAGCGAAGACCACGAGCACCCGTTTTACGCTCCATTGCTTTCTTAGCAATCGCGTTTAGTGCGTCATCTCTAAACTCAAGCTCTACATCTTCCATCGAGAACAATGCACCATATTGCTTGGTAATTGCGTTCTTAGGCTCACGTAGAATTTGAATTAGTGCGTCTTCATTTAACTCTTCAAGGCTGGTTACAACAGGTAAACGGCCAATGAACTCTGGTATCAAGCCATATTTAACCAAATCTTCGGGCTCAACCTGCTTAAAGAGTTCGCTGATTTGTTTGCTGTTGTCTTTCGACTTGACCGTAGCGCCAAAACCGATGCCTGTGTCTTTTTGTGCGCGTTGCTCGATAACTTTATCAAGCCCTGCAAATGCACCACCACAGATAAACAGGATCTTAGAGGTATCAACCTGCAAAAACTCCTGCTGTGGATGCTTACGGCCGCCTTGCGGAGGAACTGAAGCCACGGTACCTTCAATTAGCTTAAGTAGCGCCTGCTGCACACCTTCACCCGATACATCTCGAGTAATAGAAGGGTTGTCAGACTTACGAGAAATCTTGTCGATTTCATCGATGTAAACAATACCCCTTTGGGCTTTTTCTACATCGTAGTCGCACTTCTGAAGCAGCTTCTGAATAATGTTCTCAACATCTTCACCTACATAACCCGCTTCGGTAAGCGTGGTGGCGTCAGCCATAGTAAATGGAACGTCAAGTAAACGCGCTAAGGTTTCAGCAAGCAGCGTTTTACCGCTGCCTGTTGGGCCTATAAGCAAAATATTACTTTTGCCTAATTCAACGCCTTCGTGAACATCGCCATTGCGCAAACGCTTGTAGTGGTTGTAAACCGCTACTGATAGTACCTTCTTCGCGTGTTCTTGCCCAATTACGTAATCGTCAAGATGTGCATGAATTTCGGTTGGTTTGGGTAAAGCGTCCTGCTTTTGCTTAGGCGCGATTTCCTTAATTTCTTCGCGAATGATATCGTTACATAACTCAACACACTCGTCGCAAATAAATACCGACGGGCCTGCTATTAACTTTCTTACTTCGTGTTGGCTTTTGCCACAAAACGAACAGTACAGTAGCTTATTATCACCGTCACCGCTTTGCTTATCACTCATTACTTTTGCCTCTGCCTTGCCCGAGCCGAAACCAAAACGTGCGTTGCACTGGCTCAGGTCTACTATAACTATACTACTTAGTTGCAGCTACGTCAGATCGATTTGCTAAAACTTGGTCAACAAGGCCATATTCTTTTGCCTCAGTTGCGCTCAAGAAATTATCACGGTCTGTATCGCGCGCGACTTTTTCATAGTCTTGACCAGTATGGTCTGCCAATAGGCGATTCAATTTCTCTTTAATAGACAGAATTTCTTTCGCATGTATTTCAAAGTCAGACGCCTGACCTTGGAATCCACCAAGTGGTTGGTGAATCATTACGCGCGAGTTAGGTAGACAATAACGCTTACCTTTTGCTCCTGCAGATAGTAGAAATGCACCCATGCTGGCAGCTTGGCCCATACATACCGTGCTCACATCTGGCTTGATAAATCTCATCGTATCATAAATTGCCATACCAGCAGTTACTGAACCGCCTGGTGAGTTGATGTATAGGAAAATGTCTTTCTCTGGGTTTTCAGCTTCTAAGAACAACATTTGAGCAACGATGAGGTTGGCCATGTGATCTTCAACTTGCCCTACTAAGAAAATAACGTTTTCTTTTAATAGTCGCGAATAAATGTCGTATGAGCGCTCACCTTTAGAGGTTTGCTCAACAACCATAGGAACAAGTGCATTCATTGGGTCAAACGGGGTATTAGTCATAGCTACCTTGATTATCTAGCGTTAAAAACAAAAATGCTCGGAAGGCTCCGAGCATTTAAGCAGTTGCTGACAAGTATTGTCAATCAGACAGTAAAAAATTACGCCTGTTTGTTCATAACCTCGTCAAAAGCTTTAGTTACTTCGGTAACTTTTGCTTGCTCAAGAACCCACTCAATAGCTTGCTCTTCTAGTGCAACGTTTTGCATTTGCTGCATAAGCTCTTGGTTATTGTTGTAGTAATCAACAACTTCTTGAGGATCTTCATACGCTGAAGCAGCAGTTTCGATCATCTCGTTAACTTTAGCTTCGTCTGCTTTAAGTTCGTTCTCTTTGATCACTTCACCTAGAAGTAGACCAATAGATACGCGGCGCTTAGCGTTGTCAGTGAACAACTCAGCCGGTAGATCTGGAAGGTTCTGACCACCGCCTTGCTGGCTGAAACGTTGCTTAGCTTGCTCGCGAAGTGCGTTAACTTCTTGGTCGATAAGCGCTTGAGGAATATCAATCTCGTTAGCGTCTACCAATTTAGAGATAACGTCTTCTTTAACTTGTGCTTTAAGCGTTTGGTCTAGTTCACGCTGCATGTTCTTGCGAACTTCTGCTTTAAGCGCATCTACACCGCCTTCTTCAACACCGAATAGTTTAGCAAACTCTTCGTCAACTTTTGGAAGATCTAAACCTTCAACTTTCTTAACGGTAGCTTGGAAAACCGCGTCTTTACCTTTTAGGTTTTCAGCGTGGTAATCTTCTGGGAAAGTAACTTCGATAGTTACTTCTTCACCTGCTTTCGCGCCAACTAGTGGCTTTTCGAAACCAGGGATCATGCGGTCTTTACCAAGCTCTAGTGCGAAGTCTTCAGCTTTACCACCTTCGAACTCTTCACCGTCAATAGAACCAACAAAGTCGATAATTACTTTGTCGTCTTTCTTCGCTTTACGCTTAACTTCTTTCCAAGTGGCGTGCTGCTTCTGAAGTGTTTCCATCATGTTATCAAGATCTTCGTCAGTAATTTCCACTACTGGCTTTTCGATTTCGATATCGCTAACACCTTTCACTTCTACTTCTGGGTAAACTTCAAAAGATGCTGTAAATTCTAGGTCCTGACCGTCTTCGTCTTTAGTCAGCTCAAACTTAGGCATACCAGCAGGCTGAATTTTTTCTTGAATGACCGCTTGGTAGAAGTTTTGCTGCATAACATCGCCAGCAACTTCTTGGCGAACTGCCTGGCCGAAACGCTTCTTGATTACGCTCACAGGTACTTTACCTGGACGGAAGCCGTTGATGCGTTGCGTTTTTGCCAACTGCTGTAGGCGTGACTTAACTGCTGAATCAACCGTGTCAGATGGAACGGTGATTGTAAGACGGCGTTCTAAACCCTGGGTCGTCTCGACTGAAACTTGCATTATGTTACCTCAACTATACGCCTCTACAGGCGTTTTGTTCTCAATCCCCTCTCCCGTCATGCATTATTTGCACATCACTCCGGGGTAGAGGTCGTTATTCGACGTTTGAAAATTCATGATTAGGACACAATTATCGTGTCAATGTGCTAACCCGAATCAAACATACCGGTTAAAAAAAGACGCGGTAGTATACAGCCGCACACCACAAGAGTCGAGAGGCAAACACAAGTTTGTAACACGCAATTGAACGCAATTTAAACAAACAGCGAAGCTAAGCGTAAAAATATGCAAAGAAACGGGGGAAATCGTATAAGTACTAAGGAGAATAGCGTGTGTAGATGTAAGATAATGGTCGGTGAGACAGGATTTGAACCTGCGACCCCTTGTACCCAAAACAAGTGCGCTACCAAGCTGCGCCACTCACCGACAGAGATATCTTTAAAGATAAGCTTTTAATAAAGCTTGAAAACATGGTGCGGAAGGAGAGACTTGAACTCTCACGCCGTGAAGCACTGGAACCTAAATCCAGCGTGTCTACCAATTCCACCACTTCCGCGAAAAAGTGGGGTGGACGATGGGACTTGAACCCACGACAACCGGAATCACAATCCGGGGCTCTACCAACTGAGCTACGCCCACCACAGTAGTCCTGTATCTGTTTATGTGTGAATTGAACACATAAACATCGCTCGAGACGTCAGGACCTAACTTACACGCTCGATAATCGATTCAAATCTGCCATGCGCTAGGCGATTGCATAGTGAACTCTGGGAATTCGATGAATCGAAAAAGCAAAAATGGTCGGTGAGACAGGATTTGAACCTGCGACCCCTTGTACCCAAAACAAGTGCGCTACCAAGCTGCGCCACTCACCGACTGGAATGCTTTGTTAAGCTTTTAATAAAGCTTGAAAATATGGTGCGGAAGGAGAGACTTGAACTCTCACGCCGTGAAGCACTGGAACCTAAATCCAGCGTGTCTACCAATTCCACCACTTCCGCGAAAAAGTGGGGTGGACGATGGGACTTGAACCCACGACAACCGGAATCACAATCCGGGGCTCTACCAACTGAGCTACGCCCACCATAGGGTGTGTTTGCAACTTACACGCTTTATCTTAGCAGTGTAAAATAAAAAATTCAGCCTTGCTGTCAGGACCTACCTGACTCGCATGGCGCGCCCGGCAGGATTCGAACCTGCGACCCACGGCTTAGAAGGCCGTTGCTCTATCCAGCTGAGCTACGGGCGCTTGGCGAATCTTCGCTGCAAAAATGGTCGGTGAGACAGGATTTGAACCTGCGACCCCTTGTACCCAAAACAAGTGCGCTACCAAGCTGCGCCACTCACCGACTGTTGTACCGACCTGAAGCGCTAGCCTCTGTGCCGTTACGGGGTGCGAATATTACTGACATCCCCCCACCTCGTCAAACACTTTTTTAAATAAAATAATCAACCGCTCACAAAGCACGCATTCTCACGTTTTTTTGAACAACAGCGCCTTAATTCGGGCCTTCTTTGAAATGATTTTTCTGTTAATGAAGAGGATGTGGGCCCCCTTGTAACTGTGAATTAATTTATTTGATATACAAAGACGTGTAATCGTAGGGGCAAAACCCTGTTAAATGAATTTTTAACTTACCATAACGCTTATGCTAACGCGTAATAACCTCCAATAATTGCTAGAGTATTAGCCCTGTTTTATGAAACAATATAGCCCACTTGTTGACCACTCAACCATAAAAGAATCGTACAAGACTATGACCGCTCATCTTATTGACGGCAAATTAATTGCCAAACAAGTTCGCCAACACGTTACTTCCTACGTTGACTCGTTAACTCAAGCAGGTAAAAGACAGCCAGGCCTTGCGGTTGTCTTAGTGGGTAGCGATGCCGCCTCACAAGTGTATGTATCGAACAAGAGAAAAGCTTGTGATGAAGTAGGTTTCGTTTCTCGTTCATTCGACCTTCCGTCTGATACGACTGAAGAAACACTGCTTAACTTAGTGGATCAGCTTAACGAAGATAAAGAAATAGACGGAATTTTAGTGCAGCTTCCGCTTCCCGCAGGTTTAAATGCGGAAAAGGTGCTAGAACGTATCCATCCGCATAAAGATGTAGACGGGTTCCACCCTTATAATATTGGTCGCCTTGCACAGCGTATCCCCGCATTACGCCCGTGTACGCCTAAAGGCATCATGACAATGATAGAGTCGACTAAGCGCCCTGTGAAAGGTTTGGACGCGGTTATTGTAGGCGCTTCAAATATTGTAGGCCGCCCAATGAGCCTTGAGCTATTGTTAGCAGGCTGCACAGTGACCACTTGCCACAAGTTCACTCAAGACTTAAAAAGCCATGTTCAACGTGCGGACTTGCTGGTTGTTGCTGTAGGTAAGCCGAATTTCATTCCAGGAGACTGGGTGAAGCCTGGTGCTATTGTTATTGATGTCGGCATTAACCGGGTTAACGATGGCTCTTTGGTGGGAGATGTAGACTTTGATAAAGCGAAGGAACGGGCCGGTTGGATCACGCCGGTTCCTGGCGGTGTAGGGCCAATGACCGTAGCTAGCCTTATTGAAAATACGTTAGAAGCGTATGTTAAGTATCACTCTTAATAGTCCATCTTCAGTTTACATCAATAAGCAACCTTAATAGCGTAACAAACAAAGGCAGAGAGTGGCGTCTGCCTTTTTGTTAAGCCCACGCTACAACACAACATACAACCCTACTTATTTCATTCCTACTATGGCTAATTTAACTTCTCCCTTACTCGAACAGCACGTTGTTAGTGCGACGCTAAAATGGGTTGATGATATTGTTATAAAGCACAATTTCTGCCCCTTCGCCCGCTATGTAAGAACACCAAGCGGTATTCGATGCGTAGTTATAGGCGGTGATGTGGGCGACGTTATCCAATCGCTCTATGATGAAGTCAGGCATTTAGAAGAGAACGAAGACACTGCTACTACGCTAATTGCACTTACTCACACAACCCTTGGGGACTTCAACGAATACCTTGATGTCTTAGCCATCGCGGATAATATGCTTCATGACTGGGGCTATAGCGGAACCTATCAACTCGCGAGTTTCCACCCTGATTATATATTTGATGGCAGTGAGGCGAGTGACGCTGAAAACTTTACTAATCGCTCTCCCTATCCCCTTCTACACCTTATTCGCGAAGCCGATATTACGCGCTATATGAAAAAAGAAGCAGATGCAGAGAAGATTTTCAGTCACAACATTGAAAAAGCACAGTCACTAGGCTGCCCGTACTTCGAAAAAGTGCTAAAAGAAATTAAAAAAGACAAGCCCGCCGAGTAAGGCAAGAATAGCGATGCGTTTGATTAGAGATAGGTTAATCTGAAAACACTACACTACTATTTAGCACCGTTTTAACCGTTACTCAGGCAGGCTTAAAGCATTGGATTACTCCAGGGAATCCAAACAAACCCGCTAACGACACAAATAGTCGGCGTTTAATTTGGACCAAGTTTTCACTTGAAGGGCTACCTTACCTTCAATATATGAGAGTAATATGACAAATAATATTACCTTTAACTGCGTTAGGAACAAAGCGTGACCGCCCCTTCTTCTTTCGACATAGCCAGTATTGCCACTATCGCCACCCCGTTCAAACAAAAATTCGCCATTCCTAGGCAGCCAAACCTAGCAAAAGCACAAGGTGTTATTACGTTCGGGGAAGGGTTTAACGACATCAATATGCTAAAAGGAATAGAGCACTACAGTCATTTATGGCTTTTGTTCATTTTTCACCAAAATCTAGAGCGTGGCTGGAAAAGTACCGTAAAAGCCCCTCGGTTAGGTGGTAATGCAACAATGGGCGTACTAGCAAGCAGAAGTACGCATAGACCTAACGGCATTGGAATGTCGGTCGTAGTTAATAAGGGCATTACCAGCAGAAACGGGCAAACGCAGCTTTGTGTTGAAGGCGTAGACCTTGTAGACGGCACGCCGCTCATCGATGTTAAGCCTTATATTTCATATGCCGATCGTGTTGATAACGCAAAAGACAAGCTAGACGACATTAACCCTATCCCCCACCGGGATGTTTTTTTCGCTCCTAGTCTCTCGTCTATGCTGGCGAAAATAGAAACGAAACATAGCGATTTTTCAGCCCTAGTAACTGCAGTTCTCGCCCAAGACCCCCGCCCTGCGTATAAACAACATCTTGATAATGATGAAAAAATCTATCGCGTCACGCTATATGATATCGATGTGGGGTTCACTATTAAAAATGCTGCGGTGTGCGTGACTGAGCTTGTTCAACTAGGATAAGTCACCGATAAGTGGTAACCGTCTGTGGCGTAATTGCTCACAGTTAATTAGAATACGCCAAAATAAGTGATGCCACGCCCTTCTTACTAACGTTTTGTGACATAGAAAGTTGAGCGTATTGCCTTCACACTCACTATTTATATTATAAATTTAACAGGAAACCTGCTTTACATGCGCACTAGTCAATATTTGCTTGCCACGCAGAAAGAAACACCTGCAGACGCAGAGGTTATTAGCCACCAGCTTATGCTTAGAGCTGGCATGATCAGAAAGCTAGCTTCAGGTCTTTACACTTGGCTACCTTCTGGTCTTCGTGTACTAAACAAAGTAGCCAATATTGTTCGCGAAGAAATGAACAAAGCAGGTGCTATTGAGGTGCTAATGCCCGTTGTTCAGCCCGCGGATTTGTGGGAAGAATCTGGCCGTTGGGAAGAATACGGCCCTGAACTACTTCGCGTTAAAGACCGCCACCAGCGAGATTTCGTGCTAGGTCCAACCCATGAAGAGGTGATCACGGCGCTTGTACGCAATGAAATTAGCAGCTACAAGCAGCTTCCTTTGAATCTGTATCAGGTTCAAACCAAATTCCGAGACGAAGTTCGCCCTCGTTTCGGTATTATGCGCGGTCGCGAATTTACAATGAAAGACGCCTACAGCTTTCACTTGGAAGATAGCTGCTTAGAAGAGACCTACCAGAAAATGTACGACGCCTACTGTGCGATTTTCTCTCGCATGGGGCTCGATTTCAGAGCGGTTACTGCTGACTCTGGCTCTATTGGTGGTAACCACTCGCACGAATTCCACGTACTTGCTGAATCAGGTGAAGATGCTATCGCGTTTTCAAGCGACAGCGATTACGCCGCTAATGTTGAAATGGCTGCGGCTGTTGCGCCTGAAAAAGCAGTGCCTTCCGGCGCCGATGTTGAAACCAAAGATGCCAAAGGCAAAGACTTTAATGCGATTTTAAAGAGTGTCGATGCCAACGCTACTAACGCCGTTAAAGTCGTATTAGTAAAAGGGGCTAATGAACTCAATGATAAAGGCAAAGACGTTGTTTGTGATAAATGGGTAGCGCTCGTACTACGTGCAGACCATGAACTAAACGACATTAAAGCTGAAAAAATAGACGGCGTTGCGATTCCTCTTGTTGAAGCGTCATTTGAACAAGCAAAAGATGTGCTTGGTGTATCGCCTTTCTTTGCAGATGCAACTAACCTGCCCGTACCTGCTTACGTTGACGCAAGTGCAGCAGCCCTTGCTGATTTCACAACAGGTGCTGGCGCAGGCGGAAAAGTTAACGTCAACGTTAACTGGCCAGATGGTATCAATACCGTTGATATCCGCAATGTCGTTGCCGGCGACGCATCACCTGATGGCCAAGGTACGCTCGATATCAAACGCGGTATTGAAGTAGGTCATATCTTCCAGCTTGGTAGAAAATATTCAGAAGCAATGAACTGCGGTGTATTGAGCGAAACAGGCGAGCACCAAACCCTTACTATGGGCTGTTACGGTATTGGTGTATCGCGTATTGTGGCGGCGGCCATTGAGCAAAATCACGATAAATTTGGCATAAAGTGGCCAGATCCTATCGCACCGTTTAAAATTGCATTAATACCAATGAATATGCATAAGTCTCACCGTATCAAAGAAGCAGCCGAAGCCCTTTATGAAGAGCTTGTTGCATTAGGCATAGAAGTGCTATTTGACGATAGAAAAGAGCGCCCGGGTGTTATGTTCAATGATATGGAATTAATTGGCATACCTCATAGTATTGTTATTGGTGAAAGAAACCTAGATAATCAACAGGTTGAGTATAAAAATAGACGTACTGGCGAGAAGCAGTTATTAGACCTCAGCGCAGCAAAAGAATTTGTAGCCGCACTCTAACATCTGAACTTGCCCATAAGTTAAGTATAAAGAGGGCGTATGCGGTTAACATTCTATGGCGTTAGAGGGTCTATACCCACTCCGGGAGCAGCTTTCGTCCGCTATGGTGGCAATACAGCATGCGTTCATATCGAGCTTGAGGACGGTACCGATATCGTCCTCGACTCTGGAACGGGTATTCGCCTTCTTGGTGAGCACTTAGCGAAAAAGAACACCCCTATCCATCTTTTGCTGAGCCATAATCATTGGGACCACATACAAGGTTTCCCCTTCTTTCCTCCCATATATCAAGCCGAACGCGAAATAAATATCTATCCAGGACAAACTCTGTTTGAAGAACCGGACCAAATTTTAAAACAAATGGAAGGATCGTTATTTCCCGTACCAAGAAGTGCGCTCAGAGCAAACATCTCGCTTATTGAAATACCGAAAGCGGACAACACCTTTGCAATAGGAAGCGCAAAGATCACGCGACTTGCAATGAATCATCCGGGAAGCGGCAGCGCCTATTGCATAAACGCTGATGGTGTGAAGGTTGCTTACATTACAGATAATGAGCTTTACCCTCCTTATAAGAAAGAAACCGACTTTATTGATTTTGCTAAATTTGCTGAGAATGCAGACTTACTTATTCACGATGCACAGTATATGCTGTCTGATATGCCTGCTAAAAACGGGTGGGGCCACTCTGTGGCTGAGGAGGCGGTTAAACTGGCTATGGCGTCCAATGCAAAAAAATTAGCACTATACAGTCATGATCCAGAACGCACAGATGACGATATAGATGATGTTGTAAAACATTGTAATGAATATGTCACAGTGGCAGAGTCTAATTTACACGTATTTGCTTCCTCAGAAGGCCTCACACTGGACTTCAGTTAAGCATAAAAATAACCCCATGTTACGGAGAATTAAAGGTGTCAGTGTTAAAGCCTTTCGTATTTTTGGCAGCGTTTGCTGCTAGCACAAGTGTGTGTGGACAAGAAACATCCTCAGATGTTGTTAGCACTCAACCTCAAATCGTTGATAGCAGCGAGCAACAAATAAGCAATCAAAACGAAACCAACGATCCCTCTCAAGATGAAGAAGGTATCGAAGTCATTGACATTATAAAGCGTGATACCACCTCAGAAAGCGCGTTAGATGACCGTTTAGAAGGTGATAAAGAAGCGCTGGATAACGTGTTTGCTATTACGCAACATCGACAAAATTACCTGCTTCCCATTACTTACGTTTCCAACCCCAATACCACTGGAAACGAAGACTTGACGGACGGAAACGTCGATAATAAAGAAGCAAAATTCCAAGTCAGTGCCAAACTCCCCCTTTACTTAGAAGATACAGGATTCGACGGGGTGTATTTTGGCTTTACGCTGACATCATTTTGGCAGCTGTATAATAGCGAGGCATCCAAGCCCTTTCGCGAGACTAACTACGAGCCTGAAATATTTTGGCAAGAAACCGCTGACTATTCAGTACTAGGTTATAAATTTAATACCTTCCAAGTAGGCTTTAACCATATGTCGAACGGACAAAGCGGGCTGAAATCAAGAAGCTGGAACCGCCTTTTTGCCTCTATCGTATTTAGCGACAACGACGATATCTACTACCTTAAAACCTGGTATCGCATTCCTGAGGACGAAAAAGAAGATCCCCTTGACCCAACCGGCGATGACAACCCTGATATAGAGGACTATTACGGGCGAATGGAGTTCGGATATGGTAGAAAAATTGGAGCATTCAAAGTACTCGCCCTACTTAGAAACAATTTAGATTTCGATGAAAACCGAGGCAGCATTCAACTAGATTTGACTTACCCCATTTCTGATAGGTACGAAATTTTACTGCAATATTTCAACGGCTATGGCGATTCACTTATCGACTATAACCGGTCGCAAGAGCGCATTGGTTTGGGTTTCCAGCTGCTTTTCTTATAGGCTGATACCCCTCTCACCCTATGAAGTAAATCAAGCGCGCTACGCTTACATGTTTAGCGCGCTTTTTATTTAGCTACTCGCTTTTTACAGCGCCTAACTTATTACCCCCGCGGCGCGATATAGCTGAATATGTACATCCACCAGCGCTGCAATATCTCGCTGATACCCTCCACCAATAACGGCTGCAATAGGCACACCTAATTGTTCGGCCAGCGCGAATACGATTTTGTCTCTTTCGTACACCCCTTCGGTGGAGATATGTAAATGCCCTAAATCGTCATTCACGTGCACATCAACACCGGCATCATAAATAATAGCATCGGGCTGAAATTGCCTTTTTGCTAGTGCCAGCGCTTGTTCAAGTGTTTGTAGGTACTCATCATCTTCGGTACCTTTGGCAAGCCCAATATCGATGTCTGATTGCTGCTTTCTATAAGGAAAGTTCTTTTCTCCATGTATAGACAAAGTAAAGATATCTCTATCATTTTCAGCAAGCTTTGCCGTTCCATCGCCTTGGTGCACGTCTAAATCAACGATAAGTACATTATCAATAGCGGACGATTTTTGCATGGTTTTCGCCGCAAGATATAAATCGTTAAATAAACAAAACCCTGAGCCGAAATCAGCAAAAGCATGATGATACCCACCGGTTAAGTTAAGCGCTTTGCCGTGCTGTAATGCTAATGAGGCAGTTAAGCATGTGCCAGCAACCGCGGTTCGGGTGCGCTCGATGAGCTGCTGTGACCACGGAAAACCAATGCGCCGCATGGCTTTCTTATCTAAATTGCCGGATGTGAGCGCCTCTACATATTGACGGTCGTAGTTGTCTGTCAACACAGAGAAATCTAAAGGCGACGGAGTAATAAAACGCGCCTTGTCTATTCCTCGCCTTATTAATTCATCTCGAATACCCACATATTTCTCTATGGGAAAGCGATGCCGTTCGGGAAGGTCTAGCTGACTATATATGGGGTGAAAGACTAATGGCGTTGTCATCAATTTCGGTACACTCTTCACTTCACGTACTGGTTTTAAGTATTTGCGGCTTGGCAATGAAAAAAGGAGCATGGCTGCTCCTTTTTCAATAAATAGCGTTTGATACTGACAAAGGGACGCTAGCGGGTCAAACTGTTCACCACTTTTTCTACGTTTTCTGACATACTTTTCATAGAGTGAGACATATCGTCGCGCTGTGCGAGCTGGTGATACTTCTCTGAAGAGTTAACCACATTGCTTATTATCATCTCAACTTGATGCAATACGGCCTCTTGTTCATCTGCAGCCTCGTTAAGCGCAACCACTACATTCGCAGTCTCTTGAATATCTTTTACCACGTTATTTAACGTTTCAAGCGCTGTAGCAGCCTCCGCTGCGTTAGTATCAGATAACTGTTTACCTGATGACATAGCCGCAACAGCCCCTTTTGCTTCGGCTTCAAAGCTGCTTAATATATCGTTAATTTCTTTCGTCGATTGCTGCGTTTTAGCGGCGAGGGCGCGCACCTCATCAGCGACCACCGCAAAACCTCGCCCGTGCTCCCCTGCTCTCGCGGCTTCAATTGCTGCGTTAAGCGCTAAAAGATTGGTTTGGTCCGCTATTTCATTGATGACATTCACAACTTTTAAAATATTCGTACTGCGGGTTTGTAAATCTGAAACAATGTCGCTTGATTCAGTCACCGTTTTAGCTAATTGTTTAAACCCGGCATTGGCGCTTTCGAAAGTGGCATAACAGCTTGCCACATTTTTTTCAGAATTATTGGTTGCTACCGCTACCTGGTCGGTTATCGCCACCAAGTTTTGTACGATTTCTTTAAGCTTGTCAGTACTACTATCTAAAGAGCGGGACGCGTCGCGTTGATCATTAGCGCCTTCCATAATCGACTGACTGACATTCCCAAGGGTACCAAACGCTTTATCAATTTCTCTCTCTGCCTGCTGGAGCTGCGCAACAGACTCTTTTAGCTTGTACTGTAAAGCCCGTGCAGAGTTCGCCAGCATACCAAGCTCATGATCGCTTTTATAAGTAAGCGCATAGTCATAATGACTGTTCGCTAGGTTTGATATACATGCAGCAACCTCTTTAGTAGGCTTAATGACCTGCGAACGCAAGCGGGCGATGACATAAACTACAGACAATACAGACAATACGATTGCTGCCAGTATTATCACCCAAAGCATACTTCGCGTATTCGCTTTAAGTGCAGCAATTGCACTGGCTGAATCCGACGCTATATCTGAGGCAATGCCGCTTAAAAGCTTCGCCGGCTCTCTATCAATACCACGAACATAACTATCGCCTACTTTTGGATCAAACCCCGAATCGACAAATGCGTTAAAACCTTCACGGTATTTTTCAGCCATGACGGCGTGAGCCTGTTGAAACTGCCTAATGTTCGATTTAACGCTATCATTGATAACCGCATTTGATAACATCTTGTCGAATTGGCGAGTAATATCTGCTTCACGTTGTTTGAAGCGCTCCCAATATTTTACTCTATCCTCTTTTTTATGGCCGCGAAGCAGTACGTTTTTCCATTCCTGAACCTGGGTTTTGAATGTACTTAGCGTGGTATTTACGTCACGCTCTGACTGTACTAGGGTATTTTCTAGTTCATCAAAAGCATTAAGCAGTGAAAACGATTTTAAAATAGACGCACCGTTTAACAATACGAGGATAAAGAAGCTGGCTAGAACGGGCGTCATAACCAAACGGCTGATGCTAGTGTAGTTGAACACGGCTTAACCTTTAGTATAAATTCAAAGAAGGACGTCGCCATTAAATGATATTTTTATGACGGTATGGTTACATGGTACGTATAAATAAGCATACGCTTATATAACGACTCATACGAATATTGTTCGCAGTAGCTCCCACAAAAAAAGAGCCCGAAAGCTCTTTTTTGTTTATTGCATTAAAGCAGGTTATTCCCACTCAATGGTAGCAGGCGGTTTACCTGAAATATCATAGACCACACGGCTGATGCCGTCGATTTCATTGATAATGCGGTTCGACACTTTACCTAAGAAGTCGTATGGCAGGTGCGCCCAGTGTGCTGTCATAAAGTCGATGGTTTCTACCGCTCGAAGGCTTACCACCCAGTCGTATTTGCGGGCATCACCCATTACGCCAACTGAGCGCACGGGTAAGAATACCGTGAACGCTTGACTTACTTTCTGGTAAAGATCGGCGGCATACAATTCTTCGATAAAGATAGCATCGGCACGACGAAGTAAATCGCAATACTCTTTCTTTATCTCGCCTAACACACGTACGCCTAGTCCCGGACCAGGAAACGGGTGACGGTAAAGCATGTCGTATGGCAAGCCTAGTTCTAAGCCAATTTTACGTACTTCGTCTTTAAATAGCTCACGCAGTGGCTCAACTAGCCCTAGTTCCATATCTTCTGGAAGGCCGCCCACGTTATGGTGAGACTTAATTACGTGTGCTTTACCTGTTGCAGAGCCCGCTGACTCGATCACGTCTGGGTAGATAGTACCCTGTGCTAGCCACTTGGCATTTTCTAACTTACTCGCCTCTTCATCGAATACGCGAACAAACTCGTTACCGATGGCTTTGCGCTTAAGCTCTGGGTCTTCAATGCCTTTAAGGCGGTCTAAGAAACGCCCTTCTGCATCGACACGGATAATGTTTAACCCAAAGTGGTCGCCAAACATTTCCATTACCTGGTCAGCTTCATTTAGGCGTAACAGCCCGTTATCTACAAATACACAGGTGAGGTTTTTGCCTATAGCACGGTGAAGCAGCATGGCAGTAACTGAAGAGTCTACGCCACCTGAAAGACCAAGAATAACTCTCTCATCACCTACTTTTTCTTTAATGCGCTCAATGGCATCTTCTATTATCGCTCCTGCCGTCCACAGCTTTTCACACTTACAAATATCCATTACGAATTGGGTAAGTAAGCGCATACCTTGGCGGGTGTGAGTCACTTCTGGGTGGAATTGAACACCGTAGAATTGCTTCTCTTCGTTATACATTGCAGCGTGAGGGCATGACGCCGTTTGCGCAATAGTTTCAAAGCCTTCAGGAATAGCGGCCACTTTGTCCCCATGACTCATCCATACATCAAGCAGGGCTGCGCCGTTATCACCAATGGCATCTTCAATTTTATCAAGTAGCGGGCTTGGTTTAATCACTTCAACCTGCGCGTAGCCAAACTCGCGCTTATCAGAACCTAATACACCACCGCCTAATTGGTGAGCCATTGTTTGCATGCCGTAGCACACGCCTAGTACAGGCACGCCAGCTTCAAATACATAATCTGGCGCTCGCGGAGAGCCTTCTTCTGTGACCGACTCAGGCCCACCAGATAAAATGATACCTTGCGGATTGAATTCGCGAATTTGCTCTTCCGTGACATCCCAAGCCCATAGCTCACAGTAAACACCAATTTCGCGAACGCGACGTGCAATTAACTGCGTGTATTGCGAGCCAAAATCCAAAATGAGTATGCGTTGGTCGTGGATATTTGTGGTCATGTTTTGTTTTTACCCGTTAAATAAAAGAACAAAGGCTGGTGTAGTACCAGCCTCGCAGTCGTCGGTCGCCTTAACCTAAACGGTAATTTGGCGCTTCTTTGGTTATGCTTACATCGTGTACGTGACTCTCGCCCATTCCGGCAGACGTAACGCGCACGAATTGCGCTTTGGTGTTCATCTCTTCAATAGTAGCACAGCCAGTTAAGCCCATAGCTGAACGTAAACCGCCCATTTGCTGATGAATAATGTTCGCAATCGGCCCTTTATAGGCGACGCGACCTTCGATACCTTCTGGTACCAATTTTTCAGCGTTGTTAGACTCTTGGAAGTAACGATCTGATGAACCATGGCTTTGGTTCATTGCACCTAGCGAGCCCATACCGCGGTACGACTTGTAGTAGCGGCCTTGGAACAGCTCTACTTCACCTGGTGATTCTTCGGTGCCCGCTAGCATACTGCCAACCATTACACAGCTTGCGCCGGCAGCCAGTGCCTTGGCAATATCACCAGAGAAACGAATACCGCCGTCAGCAATAACGGGAATATCGGTATCTTTAAGTGCTTCAACAGCATCAGATACCGCAGTAATTTGAGGTACACCGCACCCGGTTACGATACGGGTAGTACAAATTGAACCAGGGCCAATACCTACTTTAACCGCATCTACGCCCGCATCAGCTAGTGCTTTTGCGCCGTCGCCCGTTGCAACGTTACCCGCAATAATTTGGATGTCTGGGAAATCTGCGCGTACTTTCTTAACGCGGTCAATAACGCCCTGTGAGTGGCCGTGTGAAGTATCGATAAGCAGAACGTCAACGCCAGCGTCAACCAATAGTGCAATACGCTCATCAGTACCTGGCCCTACACTCACTGCAGCGCCAACACGAAGGCGGCCTAATTCATCTTTACATGCATTAGGTTTATTTTCAGCTTTTTGAAAGTCTTTAACGGTGATGAGGCCGGTTAGCTTGAATGCATCATCAACCACGAGAATTTTTTCAATGCGGTGTTCGTGCATAAGGTCTAACACCACGTCAGAGCTTGCCCCTTCTTTAACCGTAACTAAATCATCTTTGCCGGTCATCACATTGCTAATAGGTAGCTCTAAGCGCTTTTCAAAGCGAAGGTCTCGACCGGTAACAATACCAATAAGGTTATTGTCTTTATCTGTTACAGGGAAACCCGAGTAACCAAGGCGTTTAGAAAGGGAAATAACGTCACCGATAGTCGCATCTTTATCTACCGTTACCGGGTCAGATACCACACCACTTTCGTATTTTTTAACTTCGCGTACGTGTTTAGCTTGCTCTTCTGGCTTCATATTCTTGTGAATGAAACCAATACCACCCTCTTGCGCTAACGCGATTGCTAGGCGGGCTTCAGAAACCGTGTCCATGGCAGCTGACACCATTGGGATATTAAGCGTTACATTACGCGTAAGGCGCGTTTGTAAGTTTGCAGTGTGAGGGAGGACGGTCGAGTGGCCGGGAACCAGCAACACATCGTCGAACGTCAGGGCTTCTTGGATGATACGTAGCATGCAACAACACCTATTCAGTTGAGGGTTAATTGCGGCGCAATTGTAGTGTTTTTTGTTTTTCAGGTAAACTCTAAATGTATTAAACCTTGTGATTTTTTTTATGTTTACAAATTCGCCATCTACCTCTCGACAAATTTTAACAGTTACTAAGCTAAATCGCCTCGCCAGAACCGTACTAGAGGGCGAAATTGGTCTTATTTGGCTATCTGCAGAAATATCAAACTTTGTGGCCGCCGCTTCAGGGCATTGGTACTTCACCCTGAAAGACAATAAAGCGCAAGTTCGCGCCGCCATGTTTAAAGGCGCTAATCGCAATGTACGCCTTCGCCCAAAAGAAGGCGATAAAATTTTAGTGCGCGCTTCGGTAGGACTATATGAAGCCCGCGGTGACTATCAACTTGTTGTTGAGCACATGGAAAGCGACGGTGAAGGTGCGCTTAAGCAAGCGTTTGAAGCATTAAAATTCAAGCTTAATAATGAAGGGCTATTTGATGCAACGAATAAGCGGCCACTGCCTGAACGTATAAATCGCATTGGAGTGATCACTTCATCAAGCGGCGCAGCGCTTCACGATGTCTTAAGCGTATTGAAACGCAGAAGCCCGCAAACTGAGGTTATTGTTTACCCATCTATGGTACAGGGTGAAGCCGCACCGCTTCAGCTAATTAATGCGCTGCGTAAAGCTAACCAACGTTCAGAGGTCGACGTGCTTCTACTCACCAGAGGCGGAGGCTCGCTGGAAGATTTATGGTGCTTTAACGATGAAAGCTTGGCCAGAGAAATAGCCGCCAGTACCCTTCCCATCGTGAGCGCCGTTGGCCACGAAGTAGACTTTACCATTAGCGACTTTGTGGCTGATGTACGCTCTCCCACCCCATCTGCTGCGGCAGAAATTTTAAGTCAAGACTCTACAGCGCTCTATCAAACCATAAACCAGCAGAAGCAGCGTTTGGCCCGCGCGATGAACCATTGTATTCAGGCGAATAAGCAACAACTGACCCTTAAAAAGCAGCGCTTAGATGCTCTGCACCCGCAAAGTCGTATACAGTCTCAGTGGCAAACCTTAGACAGGTTACAGCTGCGCTTAGTACACGCAATGCAAAGGGATATGTCCACTGCGGAAAAGCGCGTTCATGCGCTTAACTACCGATTAAATCAACAATCGCCTGCGGCGCGTGTAGCCCGAGCGAAAGACAAACTTAGTTACGCAAACGCTAAGTTGATCGCTACTATGACTGCCTTGCTCAAAAACAAGAAAAGTGAACTCGGTGGTTCCGTAACACTCTTACAATCTGTAAGCCCGCTCTCTACGTTGGCTCGAGGCTACAGCATTACCCTTACTGATAGCACTACGGTTAATAACGTTAGCAAGGTTAATGTAGGCGATGAGATAAAAACACGAGTGACTGATGGCGAAATAACCAGTACAGTGACAAATATTCAACGGCAATAGGTAGCCTTTAGTTTTATGCCCGTTAAGGTAAACCCGAATTCTTTTTTCACATTACACCGACGGGCGCTTTTTGCAGCACCCGTTATACAGGGGTTTGTGCTGCTTTTTACCCTGTATTTTTCCCTCTCACTTTTACCCAGTTTGGCCTGGGGAGCCGAAGTTAACCTACCGGTATCCGTTTTCTCTACCTATCCCAGCGACGCCCTGCAACTATCCTGTCAAACCCAACGCCAAATAGATGTTGAAACGAAAACGGTCACTTCTTTTAAACCTCAACATGAAAGTATTGATGGCTACGTCAATGAAAGTGCCTTATTTGCTAACAACGAATTATGTATCGAAGATGCCATATCCCCCGATGCCTTTATTGAGCAAATAATAAAATCTGGCGTTTTTACTAACCTTCGCCCTTTTGGCGAGGGGAACGATTACGAATTGCTTATAGCAAATGTCGGCCCAGCACCAAGTTCTACACATGATAATTTAATGCCAAAAGACGCTAAACAATATGCTGAATTTACAATACAGTGGCGCGGCATTGAAATAGACTCAGCGTCGTTTAGTGCGTCATTAAATAACGATACTAATAGAATAAAAAGTAAAAGGCAGGGTTCACAAGAAGGTATAGCTAACGCCCAACAACAAGCCCCACAAACACTTGTTTCAAAATGGCTTGACTATGCAGAACGTACGGGGCTATTCACAAGCCAATATTTATTTACCGCGCTAGAGGCAAGCAATTATGAAAGCGCGTTACAGGTACCTAGTGCGGTGGGTGAATTTACCAAATTAGCTACTCAGCTTTACGCTGACCCCTTTAGCGGCGCGATAACCCGTTATACGCATCCGGCATACGAAGATGCATTAATTGACGTTACCGTTTACCCCTTTTTAGAACAACTTACTCTCGACGAAAATGAGTTGCTGCCAAAGCAGTTAGAGGAAGACCTAAAGCGAGCCAAGAGTAACGCACAAATACAAAAACTCACCTTGTCCCAAGTAAAGCCCGCTGCTCGCTACGAGGTTAATAATCAAATTTTTGGATGGCGATTAGGCCTTAGCGCAACTTCTGAATCATCACCATCTATCTATGCCACCACCTACGTTTTTCGACGTCAAGATAAAATTATTAAAGTATCTACCACTTTCCCGCCCGACTATTCGGACAATATAGTGGATAAGCTCATTGTAAAAATAGAAGTACCAGAAGAATCTAAAATGATGAAAAACGTGCGCGCACTGCTGTTGCAGCGGCCTCAACAGTAAGTACATTTGCCATTGGGTAGCTTACATTGATATTCAGGCAATTAACCGAGGTCGCTATTTCGCGGAAAGACGCTTGATAAAAGAGGTTTTAGGCGTTGCTTTTGGCTTCACATTATCGCTAAGTACATAAGTTTTTAACTGTTGTTTTGGTTTGTATCTGTCATACCAGTTATACACCTGGTTTTTTTGAAGTGATGAGGTGTGGTTATATGATTTCACTACTGACACAGTAACTCCCTAATGCTGCTTGCCAATGTCATTTATAAATGATGTTTATTGCTGTTTAGCAAGCCCTCGCCGTAGACAGAAGAACATGCGTAGCAACTAGGTAGTGCAAAAAGAACACCAGTATTCAATTAATTACGCATATTTCTACGCATGCGCTTTTCTATTGATAGCGCGCCCGGTACACGTCGTAAACATAAGTAATGAAGCCTCTCTTGCCTCGACTCGGCCCACCCATTCCTGCAAGGTTTACACGCGCCATGTAATTCTGATACATCAAGACTTCGTGCCCTATATATTCTGCACGTACTGCTTAGGAGGCTGGAATAAGCGAAATACCCATCAAAGGCAAAAAGGTTTAGATTATGTGGCGGCGTAAGCGAGTTTTACTCACAATATAGCGAGGGGCGGCAGCTTAAAAGCACGCAAATAAAGGAAGGGGTTGCTACCTAGATACAACTAGGTAGCTATTTAAATCGACGCTTACTTTTTCTCTTTGTAGTAAGACATCATACGACGGCGCTTGCGCTGCTGCGCCAAAGTAAGGTTGTTCTTTTTACCTTCAAAAGGGTTGTTACCCTCTCTGAACTCAATCTTGATAGGCGTGCCCATTATTTCTAACGCTTTTCTGAAGTAGTTCATTAAGAAGCGTTTATACGAGCTCGGCAAATCATCTACCTGATTACCATGAATAACGATAACAGGTGGGTTGTACCCGCCTGCATGAGCGTATTTCATTTTCACCCTGCGACCGCGCACAAGTGGCGGTTGGTGGTCATCTTGCGCCATTTCCATAATTTGAGTAAGCAGCGCAGTATTAATACGCTTCGTCGCGCTCATGTAAGCTTCTTGTACCGACTCAAATAAGTTTCCAACGCCTGAACCGTGCAAAGCAGAAATAAAGTGAATACGCGCGAAGTCTATAAAGCCTAGACGACGGTCCATCTCGCGCTTTATATCATCTTTAATATCGGTACTTAACCCATCCCACTTATTTACCGCCACCACCAGTGAGCGTCCAGAATTGAGTACAAAACCCAATAAACTCAAATCTTGATCGGTGATGCCTTCTCTTGCATCGATAACCAGCAGCACGACGTTGGCTTCTTCGATAGCCTGTAGCGTTTTTACAATCGAGAATTTTTCTACCGCTTCGCTGATTTTTTTACGCTTTCTAACACCTGCGGTGTCAATCAAAATATATTCTCGTTCGTCCCTTTCCATTGGGATGTAAACGCTGTCGCGTGTGGTACCAGGCATGTCGTAAACGACCACCCGCTCTTCACCAAGAATACGGTTTGTTAACGTAGACTTACCCACATTTGGCTTACCCACAATAGCCAGTTTAATAGGCAACTCTTGTAAGCGCTGACGCTGACTTTCTGCATCTTCCTCTTCTTCAGGCGCTTCGTCGATGATCTCCATATCAGGGAAGTCTGACTCAAGGGGTTTTAGCGCATCTTGCAGTAACTGGCTAACACCGCGACCATGTGCCGCAGCAATTTGCTTTATTGCACCAAGTCCGAGGGAGTAAAACTCTGCACTTTCACTGTCACCGTCAATACCGTCAACTTTGTTAGCAACGACAAAGATCTGTTTATTAATACGGCGTAAGTGATCGGCAATACCTTGATCTGCAGGAAGTAAACCCGCTCGTGCGTCAACCAAAAACAGTACGACGTCTGCTTCTTCTATGGCTAAAAGCGACTGCTGTGCCATTTCTGCATCAATGCCCTCTTCGTCGCCTGTAATACCGCCGGTATCCACTACAATAAACTGACGCTTTTCAAATTTCGCTTGGCCGTATTTACGGTCACGAGTTAGCCCCGGATAGTCAGCAACAAGTGCGTCACGGGTATTTGTAAGGCGATTAAACAAGGTTGACTTACCTACATTCGGGCGGCCAACCAAAGCAACAACGGGTAACATTTATCAGATCCTAAGGGTCATGAAAGCTAAAAAAGCACAAGCCACACACCAAATACAACTAACTTGGTTTTGAGATTACGTCTCTAAATACGTGGTGTTTTACAAGAGGCTTTTGAGAATGGCCGCATTATACCTTGTTCACTACCTAATACCAATGCAGTTCGCTGCGAGTTTAATCGTGAGCTTTTCGAGAATGCCTAGGGGTTATTTAATCGGTTGATGGGTTTTCGCCCGCCAAAAGAAAAGGCGCTTCAAGTATGCCTTGAAGCGCCTTCGTTAAGCTTATTTACTGTAGCGTATCTACATCGATTAGTTAGGTACTTGTACCGATGCCACTACACCATTTCGCGTAACAGCAACAACACTGTCGTCAACTTTTAGCGGTGCTGCGAAAATAGCGTCGTCTTCGTCATCGCCACCCACATCCAGTCGCGCTACCACTTCGCCAGTTTCTTGCTCAATCCAATGCAAGAAGCCCCAGTTGTCGCCAACCACAATGTGATCGCCAACCGGTGTAGCCGCAGTTAATGAGCGCTTCTTGAGCAAACCCTGAGACCATAGCTCTACGCCATTTCGTCTATCCAGCGCGTATACATTTGAGTTGTTATCAACAACAAAAATCTTATTGCCGTCGATGTTCAAGTTACGAAACGATGCGTATTCACGCTTCCAAATAACCCGGCCCGAGCGCAATTCAACGGCTGCTAGCGTGCCGTTATACGAAACCGTGTAAACTGTTCCACCAAATAAAACAGGTGTTGTATCAATATCGACAATACGCTCAAGTTCTGTTGCACCTGATGGTGTTGCTATAACCGTTTCCCACGCCAACACACCGGTTTCGATAAGGTTTACCTGAATTTTTCCGGTGGGTGTTCCAACTATGACACCACCGTTTGAGGCGATAGGACCTGAAATACCACGAAGTGTTAACGGGGGCGTGTCACCTTCATGTCTCCACACCTCTTCGCCAGTACGGGTATTGAAGCCAAAAAGGCTACCTGCACCTGTGTTTACCACAAGGATACCCTCATCGGCAGCTGGCGCCGCTAAGATTTCACCTGGCACGGTTGCATCCCACGCCAGTTCGCCGGTTTCTGCGTCCATCGCGGCGATATAGCCATTTTCAGTACCAATAAATACGTGTCTATCTGCTACTGAAATACCACCGATCCGTGCTGTTTCACCGCTGCGCCATAATTTGGTTACTGCGCTCATCATGCTTTCAGAGCGAAATTGCGCGAAATCTTTTTCCCACAACACTTTACCCGTTTCCGGCTCCATCGCCACTACTGCGCCGTGACGGTCTGCTGCGTAGAGCTTATTATAAGCATAGACAGGACGAAGGCGAGAAAAGTAATGATCAACACCATCACCAATATCACGCTCCCAAGCTAGCGTTGGAGAGAATTTGGCTTCAATTGGTTTTAAACGACGAATTTCGATTTCTTCTTCGTCAGCAAACCAGTCTGAAATTGTAGAGCAGCCAGACATTGTGATAGACACTGCTAATGCCATACCTATCGTGCGAGCAAATCGACCTTTACGGCCACACGTGTTGTGAAACAAATTGCGTACCTCTTTATTTTTTATACCAGCCCAAAGGCTAACGCTTACTGTGATGCTGAAACCGATAAGTTATCTAGCTTCATTTGTAAAAGCGGGTTATTGGCATTTTTTTCTAACGCATTTGAATAAGCTAAACGAGCATCATCAAACTTACCTTGTTTTTGATACACATCGCCTTTTAATTCAGAAACCTCTGCTGAAAATGCGTCGTTAGTTACGTTGCTAAGCGTAGACAACGCCGCGTCCAGCTGGTTCATTTCAATTTGCACTCGAGACAAACGAAGTGACGCAAGTACCTTAAGCTCGTCATTTTCAGCAAAGGTGACGACGCTATTTAAATGAGACGCAGCGGCATCTAAATCGCCGGCGTCTACTGCTTGTTTCGCGGCAAGAAGACCGGCAATGCTGGCATAGCCACTGTCTTTGTTTTCTTCAATGAACGCATTCACTTTAGCATCGCTACCTTCGCTTCCGAAGGTTTCAACCGCATTTTGATAAGCAACTGATGCTGCTTCTTTGCTCTCAATTTGTGTTTCTGAATAGTAGCGCCAGCCCCAAAGGCCGCCTAAACCTAGCGCTGCGCCCACAATGATGGCAGTACCGTGCTCTTTCCAAAAACGCTTTATCGCTTCTACTTGTTGTTCTTCTGTTGCGAACTGTTCCATGATGTCCTCTTCTTATTTTGCGCTCAGCATCTCAGCAACCTTATCCGCTAAGGTGTCAAAGCTTACTGTAACTTGTTCTTGACCGTCGCGTAGCGGTTTTACACCCACTTCACGAGACTGCATTTCGTCACTACCTAACAACAGCGCCAAACGTGCACCGGTTTTGTCTGCACGCTTCAATTGCTTTTTAAAGTTGCCGCCACCGCAGTGCATCATAATGCGGATATTAGGCAGCGCGTTACGAAGCGCTTCTGACACTTCTATGGCATAAGGCTGGGCATCGTCACCCATAGCTGTCACGTAAACATCAGCAAAGCTTGTATCTTGGCCCTCTTCGGTTAGCGTAGTCAGTAACAGTACCAAACGTTCAATACCCATGGCAAAACCAACCGCTGGAGTCGCTTTACCACCTAACTGTTCGACTAGACCATCATAACGACCGCCAGCACATACTGTGCCCTGCGCACCCAAGCTATCGGTTACCCATTCAAACACCGTTCTGTTGTAGTAGTCTAACCCTCGCACTAAGCGCGGGTTAATTTCAAATTCGATACCGGCTTGTGTAAGTCGCGCACATAATGTGTCGAAATGTGCTTTAGACTCATCATCTAAGTGGTCGATAAGGGCCGGCGCGTCTACAATGGCAGCCTGAACATCTGGGTTCTTCGAATCAAGTACGCGAAGCGGGTTGGTTTCAAGGCGACGCAGCGAATCTTCATCAAGCTGGTCAGCTCTTTCTTTTAAAAACGCCACAAGAGTATCGCGGTACGCCGCACGTGCCTCGTTCGAGCCTAGCGTGTTGATTTGTAGTTTTACATGCTGCTCTATGCCAAAGGATTTCCAGAAGCGTGCACTAAGGAGGATCACTTCTAAATCTATGTCAGGTCCATCCATGCCATAGGTTTCTACACCAAATTGGTGAAACTGGCGATAGCGACCTTTTTGTGGGCGCTCGTGGCGAAACATTGGGCCCATGTACCATAGTCGCTGTTGCTGGTTATACAGTAAACCATGCTCGTTACCCGCACGCACGCAACTTGCTGTACCCTCTGGACGCAGCGTCAAGCTATCGCCATTTCTATCTTCAAAGGTATACATTTCCTTTTCAACGATATCGGTAACTTCACCAATAGAGCGCTTAAATAGATCGGTGCTTTCAACGATGGGGGTGCGTATTTCCTGGTAGCCATAACTCGCCACAACCTGACGAAGTACAGATTCTACCTTTTGCCATGTCCCGGAAATCTCCGGTAGGCAGTCATTCATGCCTCGAATTGCCTGAATAGTCTTAGCCACGTGAAATTCTCATACTGCTAAATAGTGAAAAGCCCCGCATTATAGGGGCTTTGGGAGTAAACAACAACGAACAAAAAGGTCTCTTAGTCTTTCACCGAAACCTGAATTTTATTTTGCTCGCTTAGGCGCGCTGCTTTAGCACGGATTTTCGCTTCTAGCTTGTCAACGAGATCGTCATTTGGAAGGCGTTCTTTAACCCGTTTCCCGTCCTCGTAAAGGCCGCTCATATTGCGTGCGCCGGTTAGCCCTAAGTCAGATACTTCAGCTTCCCCAGGGCCGTTAACCACACACCCGATAATGGAAACATCCATTGGGGTTAGAATATCTTCTAGCCTCTGTTCTAACGCGTTTACCGTGCCGATAACGTCAAACTCTTGTCTTGAGCAGCTAGGGCATGCAATAAAGTTGATACCGCGAGAGCGAATGCGCAGCGACTTTAAGATATCGAAGCCAACTTTGATTTCTTCGACCGGGTCAGCAGCAAGTGAAACACGTACTGTATCACCTATGCCTTCGGCCAGAAGCATACCCAAACCGACGGCACTTTTAACCGCCCCCGCTCGTTGCCCACCGGCTTCGGTAATACCTAAATGAAGGGGTTGGTCGATTTTTTGTGCCAATAAGCGATAGGCGCCAACAGCCAAAAATACATCAGAAGCTTTAACACTGACTTTAAACTGGTCAAAATTGAGCTTATCTAGAATATCTACATGGCGCATGGCTGACTCAACCAGCGCTTCTGGCGTGGGCTCACCATACTTTTCTTGTAAGTCTTTCTCTAACGATCCGCCATTAACACCAATCCGAATAGGAATATTTTTGTCTTTCGCGCAGTCAACCACAGAGCGAACGCGCTCCATATTGCCAATGTTGCCCGGGTTTATGCGCAAGCAGTCTACGCCGTACTCTGCCACTTTCAGGGCTATACGGTAGTCAAAGTGAATATCGGCGACCAAGGGTACGCTTACTTGCTTCTTTATTTCCTTGAATGCTTCTGCCGCTTCCATGGTAGGTACAGATACACGAACTATCTCACCACCGACAGCTACAATTCGGTTTATCTGATCAACTGTCGCTGCCACATCTGTGGTGCGAGTATTTGTCATGGATTGAACAGCAATGGGAGCACCATCGCCAATGGGAACATTACCTACATTAATACGCGTAGACTTTCTGCGTTTAATAGGGCTTTCTGCAAACATCTAATTACCTATAAAGGAAGTGCGAACCGAGCTGTTTTACCATTTTGGTATGAAGAAATATCAACAGACTCGCCGTTAACTGATATGCGCACATTATCCGGTGCACCGAGCGTAACTTCAACAGGAGGTACGCCTTGAATTTCCATAACGCGCCCTTTTTGCTTAACCCCATAGGCTATTGCTTCACCAGACGCGTCTTTAATATTTACCCAGCAATCATCGTCAAAGGTAAAAGTCATTGAGATAGGTGCTGCACTGCTTTGTGTATTAATTTCCAAGCTAGACTGTTGAGCTTCATTGTCGCCGCTAACTAGCGCCGTTAGATTATTGCTATCATCGACGGTTGTATCTGGGGCCGAGATAGCCCCATCGTTTAAACTACCGTCTTGAGCAAAGTCATCATCTTGTGGGCCGGTGTCTTCGCCAGACTGCGACTCGCCCACTTCAGCGCTACGCGACGTTAACGTGTCATTACCTAAGGTTGATGCTTGCGAGGCAGTATTGTCTGATGAAATACGCTTTTCGGCCTGTGAACTACTCGTTCCACGTTCGGTTGATGAAATAGGCGTATTAGCAGCTTCACGCTTAACCGTTTCGGTAAGGGGTAACTCGGCAACAGACTCGTCATTAGGTTGTTGATACCACCAGACCACTACACCGGCTATAATAAGAAGCAGAATAATGTAAGTAACCATCATCCATCTGTCATCGTGTGTCTGTTTTGCGACACGCTTTGAAAAACTTTGTAGCTTTTCAGAAGACGGAACAGATGTTTGGTTGTGAAACCGCTCAAACGCTTCAATAACCTCATGAGAATTCATGCTTAATTGCTTAGCATAATTTCTTACGTATCCCTTCGTAAACGTAACCGACGATCTCTCATCAATAACGTCACTTTCTAAATCATTGATTTGAAATGATTTTAGAAATAATTTATCGGCAATGTCTTGTTGGGACAAACCTAGCGTTTCACGGCGCGCTTTTAGCATTGCCCCCGGGCTTGGCGTATTTTCTTGTTGTTGCGAAGTTACTTCTTGATTCGCTTTTTCTTCTGACACCATTAAACCTTATTCCTCCTGCATATTCGGTGGTACTAACCAAAGCGTCTGACCAGCAATAATAGCGCCAGTATTTTCTAGGTTATTCCACTTTAGCAGTGTTGCCATTTTGATATTGTGCAATAAAGAAATACGATATAAGTTTTCACCTTCTTTTACTACATGGAATTTGTCACTTTGCTCAGATAATTCAATATTTTGCTTTTGTTCGTTATCTGAAGGGGATGTTGAAGTTGTAGTTTGCTCATCGTCATTTGGCTCAACACGCTGGCTTTGCTCCCCCGCATCATCAAGTTCTGCCTCTGAAGTGGTTGATTGCTCTGCGTTTTCGCCCTGTTTTTGCTTTTCCACTTGAGCGCCTGCCTGCTGGCTTTCTACTTCGTTTACAGGCGAAGACTTAACAGTTCTAACGACCCTATTTTGCAAACTATCTCGTTGAACAAGGTAGCGTTTCGTCAGTTCACTTTCGGGAAACACCGAAACCATCATTTCGCCATAGTCGCTAGCCGCTTCGAGATCCCCTTGGCCTTTGGCAACTTCATACGCTAACCATAAATAGTCAGGTGTGATTTTTGCGACGCGCTCGTATTTACTCAATGAAGACTCAGCAAGGCCCCACTGCTCAGACACAGCGTAGAGCTCGCTTAATAGAAAGAGGGTTTTTCCTCGGGCTGGTTGGTGTTTCAAGGCGTCTTGAAGGTAGCCTATCGCCTCATCCACTTTTCCTTGGCTTTGTGCACATAGCGCAAGGTTTTCGTAAGTTTGCGCTGCATTTGCATAAAGGCGGTTGTTGATAGCATCAAAGAAATAGGCTTTAGCTTTATCGTATTCCCCGTTTTGACACTTAAACGCACCATAGCTGTTTGCAATGTCACCATTCTCAGGCGCTAAGTCTATCGCTGTTTTGTAGAACTCTTCGGCACGGCGGTTGTCGCCTACTAGTTGATAGTAGTAGGCCATGGCAAACTGAACATCGGCAGAGCGAGGGTCAAAAGCCAGCGCTTTGTCTAAATTCTTTTTCGCTTGCGTGTAGTTATTGTTTTGAAGGTAGGTAAGACCAAGGGACGTTCTCGTTTTAGCGGCTTCCTCATGATCGAAGTTGCCCCCGTATAAATCAGGCTGGCTGTTGCTCACACAGCCAGTCACCATTATAACAGCACTCAATAAACTAACCCGAAGTGAAGTACGCAATCCCGCAACCATAGTCTTACCCTATTATCTTAATGATTATTGGGCCATTTTTACCGAAATCGCTTCGCCCTTCACCTGTTTTTTTAACAACCTTTTCGTTCTATCAACTACATCGCCTACTAATTGACCGCACGCAGCATCAATATCATCGCCGCGGGTCTTGCGAACAACCGTGGTAAACCCGTATTCCATAAGCACTTTCGAGAATCTATCGATACGGGAGTTACTCGAGCAGGTGTATGGTGACCCCGGGTATGGGTTGAACGGTATTAAATTAATTTTACTCGGCGTATCTTTTAATACTTTTGCCAACTGATGCGCTTGTTCAGTACTGTCGTTGATATTTGAAAGCATCACGTACTCAACCGTTACACGGCCCTGGTTTGCCTTTGATTTCGCTAGATAACGACGTACGCCTGCTAAGAATGCTTCTATATTGTATTTCTTATTCACCGGCACGATTTCGTTGCGTAGTTCATCCGTTGGCGCGTGAAGCGATATCGCGAGGGCTACATCTATTTGGTCGCCCAGCATATCAAGCGCTGGCACCACTCCAGAGGTACTTAACGTTACGCGACGTTTAGACAAACCAAACCCAAAATCATCTAGCATGATATCCATAGCCGGTACAACGTTTTTAAGGTTAAGTAATGGCTCACCCATGCCCATCATTACCACGTTGGTGATGGGGCGTTTACTTGAGTCTTTCGACAGACCAAGGAATGTAGCAACACGCCATACCTGACCAATAATTTCGCTGACGCTGAGGTTTCGGTTAAAACCCTGCTGCGCTGTCGAGCAGAACGTACACTCTAGTGCACAACCTACTTGTGATGAGACACACAAGGTTGCGCGATCGGTTTCGGGGATCCACACCGATTCCACTTCCTGTCCACCTTCAAGGGTCAATGCGAACTTGATAGTACCGTCACTGGCTTCTTGAAAATACGCAATTTCAGGTGCTTTAATTTCACAGTTCTCAATAAGCATGGCACGAAGGTTTTTATTGAGGTTACTCATTTCCTCGAAATCGCTAACACCGTGCTGGTAAATCCATTTCATTACCTGATCGGCACGAAACGGCTTCTCGCCCATTTCCTTGAAGAAATTGCGCAAGCCTTCGCGATTTAGGTTTAATAAGTTAGTTTTTGCCATGAATAAGATGACCCTTTTACATTCGAGGGTTCCCCCTCTTACTGCTGAAATTGATGTAATAACCAGCGTTCTGACTACCTAATGAGCAGCGGACGTGTGCTGATTAAAATTTGCGCGGATTCTACCACAGATGAGAAATGAGAAAAAGTCGATTTAGCGCAGAGTATGGTTAAGATTGCCGTGCCAGCGAGGTTGCTTCCACTTGGCAAATAGATGATATCCCCAAGCACCTTAGTTAGTGATTTTCGTTGTTACTTTCAAGCGCGGCTGAGAAAAAAGCGAATAGGTGAAGAGAAGATGAGGGTAAGCGACGATTTAATTAGGCTGTAAGAAACCGTTGCAAACGCCGAAAACAAAAAAACGAGGCGCTAAGGCCTCGTTTTTTCCTACCAGCGTATTCTTAGCGAGTACGTGGGCAGATTTCTTCTTCAGAGAAGAAGTAAGCAATTTCGCGTGCTGCTGACTCAGGCGCGTCAGAACCGTGAACTGCGTTTTCGTCGATTGACGCAGCGTAGTCTGAACGTAATGTACCTGCAGCTGCATCAGCTGGGTTAGTTGCGCCCATGATTTCACGGTTAGCTAGAACAGCGTTTTCGCCTTCTAGTACTTGAACCATAACTGGACCAGACGTCATGAAGTCAACAAGTGCGCCGAAGAAAGGACGCTCTTTGTGTTCTGCATAAAAGCCTTCTGCTTGCTCTTTGCTCATGTGGATCATCTTAGATGCCACAATGCGAAGACCTGCAGATTCGAAACGGTTGTAAATTGCACCGATAACGTTTTTAGCTACCGCATCAGGCTTGATAATCGAAAAAGTACGCTCAAGAGCCATGTTATCTCTCCAAACAAATAATAGTGTATGTATCTTAAAATTTTGGCCGCGAATTATAGGCAATAAATAGCAGCTTGACCAGAGCCTTTATCAAATCAGGCTTAACGCATTGTTTTTACTTGCAAATGTAATATCAGAATAGCGCACTAGCTATGACAATATGATGACAACGTATACATTATTTTGCGAAGGCAGATGTTCAGTTGCAACACAACCTGCCCTATCGACTCAGCGACGACCGAATAAAACGATGTCGGAAAAGCGATGAGCCACCAAATACTAAGCGTTAGCTTTGGCTAGTTCTTGGATTTTACCCACAATAGCGCGCAAGCCATTACCCCGCGTTGGGGTAATATGACGCTCCAGATCTAACGCTTCGAAGTACCCGTCGATATCAAACGCTACGATATCTGCTGGGGTTTTATCGTTGTAGGCGGCAAGCACTAGTGCTAATAAACCTTGAACGATAACCGCGTCGCTATCTACGTCAAAGGTAATTTTGTTCCCGTCATAAGATTCGACTAACCACACGCTGCTTTGACAGCCTTTCACTAGGCGCTCAGGGGTTTTCGCGTCTTCGGGTAAACCTGGAATAGATTTGCCTAAGTCAATGATGTACTGATATCGCTGTTCCCAATCGTCGAAGAACGCTAAATCATCAATAATCTCTTCACTACTTGGTAATTGCATTTC